>LXNI01000036.1_pt1 | contig 133443 bp, 124 predicted proteins | sample 809091 | NCBI WGS metagenome assembly LXNI01 (sample SAMN04870527, study PRJNA318959) | sponge metagenome | biome: 01000161; feature: marine sponge reef; material: water | host: Sarcotragus foetidus | place: Greece: Milos, Mediterranean Sea | collected 2013-05-29 | depth 5-7 m
GCACCAGCATAATGTCGGAGCGCCGAGTTGGAGGAGCATGACTACAGGCATGCGGGGGAAGCTCGGGAATCCGGGAGGGACGCGCAGACGCTGGTGCAAATGAATGCCCCAAAGCCATCTGCGGACACACTCGTTAATGAAACAAGCTTCATAAAACATGACTAAGATAATCCAGGTAAGTCGACCAGTTTGCTTCGCGACAGTGGCAGGACGGGTTTTTGGCCCGCTGAAGGCTCTTTATGGTAACCCGCTGAAGGCTCCTAACCAAGATTACGATCAAGAAATTCATCCATCAATGTGTAACGATGCAGATTGATCAATCTTCCCGATAGACCATGTTTTGCACCCGGATAGGTCATCATTTCAAATTGTATATTGGCATCCTGAAGCGCTTTGAACAGTTTTGTGCTGTTAGTAAACAATACGTTGTCATCCGCCATGCCATGAATGATCAACATTTTGCCCCTGGTGTTCCTGATTTGGTCTAATACATTGCTGGCGTTATATCCCGCCGGATTCCTGTCAGGTAAGTCAAGGTACCTCTCGGTGTAGTGCGTGTCGTAGAGTGACCAGTCGGTCACTGGAGCAACACTGATGCCTGCCTTGAAAATATCCGGCGCCTTGAACATTAACTGCAGTGTCATGTAACCACCGTAACTGTGTCCGAAGACCACCAGCCGATTTATATCTACCCAGGCCAGAGACCTTAAGTAACGCACAGCCTGGAGTTGGTCCTGTACTTCGATGTCACCAAGTTGACCATAGATCGGTGTTTCAAATGCCTTGCCCCGATTGCTGCTGCCACGGTTGTCCAGCTGTATCAGGCCATATCCTCGTTGTGACATGTAATGCATCCAGGGAGAAAGCCATTCCCGGGTCACACGTTGTACACCAGGACCACCGTAAACCATCAGTATGACCGGATACTGTTCCCCCTCCTGTTTTTTGGCAGGCTCAATCAACCGATATTGAAGTGACTGTCCATCGTCGGCTGGAAGTTCACCGAATTCAACAGGACCAACGTTCCGCCGGTAGGGAAAAAAGGGATGATTTTCATCCAGTGAGTTGTTCCGGAGCATGTTTATCAATTTACCGTCAACATGTCTGATCGCCGTAGCAGGTGGCATGTCTGGAGATGAGTAACGATCAACGTAAATTCCATGGGAGAAGTCCGGGAATGTGTTGTGATAGAAACCGCTTTCAGTCAGTTTTTCCTGTGTATCTTCCTGAACAAACGAGATGCGGTACAAATGTCGTTCCAGGGGACCGTCGGTATAAGCCTCAAAATAGACATGTGTTCCGTCTGCACCCTTTACATTCAGAACATTCCATTCCCCGCTCGTCAGTTGCCCAAGCAATCGCCCCTGTGTGTTATATAAATACAGATGTGAGTATCCGGAGCGCTCCGAACTCCAGATAAAGAAGTCCCTGTCTTTGATCCGGAGAAAATTATCATGCAGATTTATCCAGGTGTCGCTTCGTTCCTCTATCAGAACATGCTGTTCAGTGTTGTTTCTATGCACCTTGATGACTTTCAGGATATGCTGTTCCCGGTCCTGAATCTGTACCATAAGGTAATCACTGTCCAACCAGTTGACTCTGGCGAGATAAGCATCATCCAGGGATAAGGAAAGATATTGGATTGCACCGGAACAGACTTCGACGATACCCAGTTTCACCGTGGCGTTGGGTGTTCCGGCGTAGGGGTATCTTTGATCGAAAACACGGAAATTGTCTGCGTCTATCTCGAATCTCCTGGAAACCTTTATAGACGACGTATCGACCCGGGTGAAAGCTATGAATCGGGCATCAGGTGACCACCAGTAGCCATCGAAACGGTGCATCTCCTCCTGGGCAATGAACTCTGCAATTCCCATATTGACATCGTCTCCACCGTCAAAAGTCAACTGTCTGACAGACCAGGATGTCGTATCTGCAACCTGGATGTTCTGGCTGCCTACATAAGCCAGTTGTTTGCCATCCGGTGAATATCGGGCATCTGTGACATATTGTTCATTGCCGATAACCTTTCTTATCTTTCCTGTGGACAAATTGAGAAGATGAAGACTTCCCCCCAGGGGAATCAGTATCGTTTCTCCGGATGGAGACCATTGGTATTCGACTATACCGCTGTTAGCGATTCTCTTCCGTTCACGACGGTCCTTATCTTCATCGCTCAATACACGCCCGGAATCAAGACCAGCTGATGACACCAGCAGGTTTGACTGGTTTTCAGCAATGTCGTATAGCCAGAGATCCAGGCGTTGGCCGTCTTCACTGCTGCCCAAAAGGTATGTAACCTGATTTCCATCCGGGGAAAAGCTGATCCCGGATGGCGTTAGACCGTTCAGGTCGGGGTTGCTGAAGATACGGTCCAGAGTCAGTTTGCTCATGAGGACGAGTTGGCAAAAGCATTCCGGGTCAGATTAACGACATTACCATCCCTGATTGTAATGTTGTCTTCAATACGAATGCCGCCATAGGGTATCAATTTTTCAACCTCCAGCCAGTTGACATCTTTGCCGGATTTACTGTCCCTGAGGTCAGACAACAGGGATGGAATAAAGTAGATACCGGGTTCAATGGTAAATACCTGTCTTTCTTCAATGTTCCTTGTTAATCGTAATGCCGGTGATTTTTCGTCTGGCAGCAGATTCGCGCCCTGACGGGATTGTTGGAATCCAGCGACATCATGGGTCTGTAAACCAAGCATGTGGCCAAGTCCATGGGGTAGAAAGGTGCGCGAAATATCGTTCTCAAGCATTGCTTCCGGTGACATATTGATCAGGTTGAACTGTTTCAGCAGGTCACACACCCGAAGATGCATTTTTTCATGGAGTTGCATGTAGTTTATGCCGGGTTCAATGTCATCGATGATAGCCTGCTGTTGCTCATCAACCGCATTGATAAGTTCCTGGAACCGTCCGGGATTTGCAGCATAGGTACGGGTTACATCGGCTGCATAACCATATTGACATGCACCGGCATCAATCAGCAGTGATAGAAATTCATCGGGAGGAGTTGTTTCGTAGTGTTGATAATGCAACACGGCACAATTTTCATTGAGTCCAACGATGCCGGGATAGGGTGTTGACTGTTCACGATGTCTGATGGCTTTCAGGTAGCAATGCTGGATATCAAATTCCGAGAGCCTCTGTTCGAATGCTGCCTTAGCGGTCCGATGACCTTCAACCGCAGTATTATTGGCGAGTTGTATACAGCCCAGTTCGAATTCAGTTTTGTATGATCTGTCGAAATGCAGAGCGTCCAGAACTGGAGTTGGATTTATTTGTTCTATTTTCAGAGCTGTCGCCAGGTCATGTTCAGCGCCGATAAATACCGGTGAATCGAGGTCGCTTATGCAATCGGATACTTCACTGAATGAACTGATGGTCCTGATATCCCATTCCCTGACCCAGAATCCGGATGGGTCGGCTGGCGGCTTGTGCCAGTAGTCGTCAGCCTGGTGAAAGAGAAGTACAGGTTTGCATCCGGGTCGAAAAACAACAAAGGAGCCGGGGTTGTCAGTTACCGGCAGCCATTGATTAAAGTGTGGGTTTACTTTGAAGGGATAGGTTTGGTCATCAAGAAACGTCTCAATTAGTTCGCCCGATGCAATCAGAAACCCGTCGGCCTCGACAGTACTTAATACTGATTCATATCGGACTTGCAGTTCATTAAGGTGAGAGACATAGAGTTGATCAATTTCAGTAGAGATTGGAGTCACAGGTAATATTCCGATAATCTGGTCGATTGCATTGTAAAAGAAATCCGGGGTAGTTTACTGATTTATTGTGTGAACTGTCTCCATCGCATGCATGGCAAGTTCAATCAAATTGTGAAATTCGAAAGATATTTTTTTCCGGGCACTGGAAGTGTGATGGGATGATTACTTCAAATTAATTCAACAGGATGGTTTTTGATGGATAAGCTCAAATCAATTTTTTCTGGTCGTCCGGTCTGGATGAACCTGATGATGCTCTTTTGCGCCTATATGACATTTATTTATATGCCATATGATCTGTTCTACAAGCCCGTGGATCAAGACGAGGAAGTCTGGTTTGGCATCATGTTACACGGCTGGATGGCGAAGGCTACGGCGCCAGTTCACTTGGCGATTTATGGCGCCGGTTTTTACGGTTTCCTGAAGATGCGCAGTTGGATGCATCCCTGGGCGGCCCTTTATGTTTTTCAAGTCGCTATTGGCATGGGTGTCTGGCCATGGTTGTATCAAGACACATCACCATTGCTTAGTGCGGTAATATCAGTACCTTTTGTTATCCTGGGAATGATGCTGCTTCGCGCCAGATTACAATTCAATAATATGGAGACCAGCATTCAGGAAGACACCCTGAAACAGTTGAAATAAACGGATAGCGAAAAATGTCTCTGCAATAGGGTGATGGCACTGAATCTTTGACCGTGTTATATATAGCGCCTTCAATTGACCCGTACAATAGTGGGGATCATATAAATTTCAATGAGGAGGAACGATGGTTTCTGTTGTATACGAGGCGCCTGAATCAATTCAGGATGCGGTAAAACTTCTGGCTGATTCGCGGATTAAAGCGAATGTACTTGCAGGAGGCACCGACCTGATTATTCAGATGCAAGGCCAGAACGAAAAACGTCTTGTAGTGGATGTAAAGAAAATACCCAGTATGATGGATGCAATAATGACGGACGAAGGACTGATTCTGGGACCGTCGATTTCCTGTGCCGAGTTTACCGCAAGAGAAGATATCAAGGCGGTTTATCCAGGACTGGTGGAATCCGCCTATCTCATTGGATCCACTCAGGTGCAGGGTAGATGCAGCATTGGTGGTAACCTCTGTAATTCTTCTCCGGCAGCCGACACGATCCCCCCGCTGATTGTCAATAGAGCTCAATGTGTCATTGCAGGACCCAATGGTGAACGAACAGTGGCGACTGAGGATTTTGTCACCGGTGTAGGTCAGAATTGTATGGAGAAAGACGAATTACTGGCATCCATTAGGATCCCTGCGCCGGCAGCCAATACATCGGACGCCTACCTTCGATTCATTCCCCGTTCGGAAATGGATATTGCCGTAGTCGGCGCCGCTGTCAGTGTGACCCTGGATGACAGTGGTATATGTACGACAGCCAGAGTGTCGATTGGTGCGGTAGCGGTCACGGCGCTTCTGGTTGAGGAAGCCGCAAATGCACTGGTGGGTACGCGACTTGACGATTCTGCCCTGCAAGCCGCAGCAGATGCTGCGAGTGCTGCAGCAAGACCGATTACAGACAGAAGAGGCACCGTTGAATACAGAAAACAGGTTGTAGGGGTATTGGTAAAGCGGGCAGCAAAGATTGCTGCTGAACGAGCAGGAGGTTAACAGAAGATGGCAAAAACACATGTAACAACAACCGTTAATGGAGATGCGATGGAGTTCCTTTGTGAACCCGGTGATACGCTTCTACAGGCATTACGTAACGAATTGGGATTGACCGGTACCAAGGAAGGCTGTGGGTCCGGTGATTGTGGCGCCTGTTCGGTCACAGTAAATGGCCGTCTGGTCTGTTCCTGTCTGGTGCTTGGCGTCGAAACCGAAGGTGCAGAGATCGGTACAGTTGAAGGTATTGGAGACAGTGATAAATTGCATGTCATTCAGGAAAAATTTCTGGAACATGCCGCTCTGCAATGTGGCATTTGTACTCCGGGACTTATTGTTTCCGCCAAGGCGTTGCTGGAAGAGAATCCAGACCCTACTGAGGAAGAAGCCAGATATTATCTGGCAGGTAATTTATGCCGTTGTACCGGCTACGATAAAATACTGCGGGCAGTGATGGATGCGGCAGAAACCATGAGAGGAGATGTTTGAAATGAGCGAAGCACAAGACTACAGATACATTGGCCAGAGGACTATCAGACCGGACGGCTACGACAAGGTAACCGGCCGTGCAAACTATGGCGCTGATCTCACACTTCCGGGCATGATCTGGGGCAAGATTCTGCGTAGCCCCTATGCCCATGCGAATATCAGAAGTATTGATTCGAGCAGGGCGGAAGCACATCCCGATGTACTGGCTGTCGTCACCCACCAGGATTTCCCGGATGGCGGATCGAGAGGTTCCAATCAGTCAATGAATGTCCTGGCAGACAAGAAGGTTCTCTATCATGGTCATGCTGTTGCTGCGGTTGCAGCACATACTGAAGCAGCGGCAGAAGCTGCACTTGAATTGATTGATATCGATTACGAGCCATTGACACCTGTCATGGACCTCAAAACGGCCATGGCACAGAATGCTCCGTTGCTGCATGACACCATGTTCACCTCAGGACTCGCTCAAGATCCCACGACGCCTTCCAACATTGCATCGCGTATGGAACTGAAAAAAGGTGACATCGAGAAGGGCTTCAGCGAAGCAGACGTGATTATCGAAAGGAACTTCCAGACACCTACTGTCCACCAGGGTTATATTGAACCTCATGCCACCACAGTGCGTTATGACGAAGATGGCCAGTCCATGATCTGGTGCAGTACCCAGGGTCATTTTGATGTGCGGGGAAGCACGGCAAGCCTGTTGAATATCGAACACAGCAATTTGAAAGTTGTAGCCAGTGAAATTGGCGGCGGCTTTGGTGGCAAGACGACAATTTACCTGGAACCTGTTGCGCTTATGTTATCCAAAAAGACAGGTCGTCCTGTCAAGATGGTGATGAATCGCGAGGAGGTCTTCAAGGCATCGGGACCTGCTTCTGCATCACGAAGTAAAATCAGAATTGGCGCCACAAAAGACGGGACAATTACAGCCATGGAAGCACATCTGGCCTACGAAGCAGGTGCATTCGCCGGATCACCCATTGGCCCTGGCTGCATGACAGTCTTTACACCCTACGATGTTGAAAATCAGTATGTTGAAGGTTTTGATGTTGTTGTCAACAAGCCAAAAGTTGCTGCGTATCGGGCGCCGGGTGCACCACAATCAGAATTTGCCTGTGAAATGGTTATCAATGAACTGGCGGATGAGCTGGGAATTGATCCCATTGAATTACGTTTGAAAAATGCAGCCAGGGAAGGAACACAAACCATGTACGGGCCTAAACTGAAGGCCGTTGGTCTTGTCGAGTGTCTTGAAGCCGCGAGAAATTCAGCACAATACAAGGAAGCATTGGCTGAGAATCAGGGCCGGGGCATTGCCGCGGGTTTCTGGTTCAATATCGGTGGTGTTTCCAGCGTCAGCATAAACATGAATCCGGACGGAACCGGTACCATTGTTGAAGGGTCTCCAGACATTGGTGGCAGTCGCGCTTCCATGCAGATGATGGCAGCGGAAGGAGTAGGCCTGCCGATTGAATCATTCAAACCACTGGTCGCCGATACGGAAAATGCAGCACACAGTGATACTACCGGCGGTAGCAGAACCACCTTTGCAACCGGGATGGCAGTTGTTGAGGCAGCACAGGATGTAGTCAGACAGATGAAGGAACGGGCTGCAGCAGTGTGGAATGTTACACCCGATCAGGTCGATTGGAAGGACGGTGTTGCCATCAATACCGTTGGAGAAGATAAACTGACCGCTGCCCAGATCTGTGCCCAGGCTGGCAGAACCGGTGGCATGATCACCGGTCGTGGAAACATCAGTGCCAGAGGTGCAGGCCCCAGTTTCGCTGTGCATATGGCGGATGTGGAAGTTGATCGGGAAACCGGCAAGGTTGATGTCATTCGCTATACAGCCATTCAGGATGCCGGTAAGGCAATTCATCCAGGATACGTGGAAGGTCAGTACCAGGGTGGCGCTGCACAAGGGATTGGCTGGGCGCTGAATGAGGAATATATCTACAATGAAGATGGTTTACTGGAAAATCCGGGCTTTCTGGATTATCGGGTGCCTCTGGCATCTGATTTACCCATGATCGACACTGTCATCGTGGAAGTCCCCAATTCATTTCATCCCTTTGGTGTTCGTGGTGTCGGTGAAACCGGGATCGTTCCCCCGTTGGCGGCAGTCGGTACAGCAGTCAGTAATGCAATCGATATCCGCATGACAGAACTGCCGCTGTCGCCACCCCGTGTTTTAAAAGCAATCAGGGATGCATAGAGTTTTCTGATCAGGATATGCAATCAAAGGTGATTTTCTCCAGTGAATTGCAAAAATTCACTGGAGAGGCGCAGACAGAAATCTCGGCGACAAACTACCGAAGCCTTGTCTCCGAGATTGTCAGCAGGTATGAAAAGCTGGAAGAGGACGAGATCCTCAAGATGGCTGTCGCCATTGATGGTGAGATCGTTCATGACCCTTTCCTCGAGCAAATACAGCCCGGGAGTGAAGTTCATTTTCTCTACCGCATTTCTGGTGGTTGAGGCGACTGTTTACCGACCCACCTGGCGCCTGAGTGTTCTTGATAGTCAGTGGTGTTTGGCACTGAAGGAGTATTGCCACAGGAAGGCCTATTCATCGCAGAGGAAATTTCAGTAACGATTCCAGATCGTCCAATGCCTGTGTGCTGTTCAGTACCTTAATGGTTGACATGCCCAGCGCCCTTGCAGGTTTCAGATTGATGCCAAGATCATCAAGGAACACCGCGTTTTCCGGGGCTACACAAACTTGTTCACAGGCGATTTGATAAATTCGCGGGTCCGGTTTTCTGATGCCTGTTTTGCTTGATTCAATGACTGTATCAAATAAATCAAATACCTCACTCATTCTGGCGGCCCGTTCCGCATTCTGTGCCATGGATGCACCTTCCCCGGCTTTTACATTATTGGTGATGCAACCGATTTTCATGCGTTGCCTGATAATTTTCAGTGCAGTCACCATCTCTGGTCTCAACTCTCCGGACAAAAGAGCCAATACCTGGGCTCCTCGGATTTCATAACCCAGGTTCCGGGACTCTTCGGCAAATTTTATATCGAAGTCGTCAACGGATATCAGGCTGCTTTCCAATTGAGCCCAGGCATTATTTTCATGATTGGTCGAGTTGATGGATCGAATGAAATCCCTGGGCAGTCCATTGGCCTCTTCGAAACGGTTGAAAGATTCGAAAGGGCTGCTTGTGATCACGCCACCAAAGTCCCAGAGTACGGCTTTAATCATTGGTCGGTGCAACTCGATAGAAACATGCTGTTTTGATTAGTCACCCATATTAACATCATAGGTATCGGATTCCGGCCGGGCCAGTCCCCGTTGAGATGAATGAATAGCGTCCAGCATCAGTTGTACGTTGTTCGACTCGGGGAATTCGGTCTTTACCTGGTTTATGGCTTCTTCAAGTCTGAGGCCACGCAGAAACAGAATTCGGAATGCTTTCCTGACCTCGTCCATATCTTTTGATTTATATCCGGCACGCTCCATCCCAACCCGGTTTATGACGCGCATGTGGGCAGGGAATCCATCGGCAATTGTAAATGGCAGGACATCCTGTATCACTCTGGCCATGCCTGCAATCATGGCAACCTGTCCTATATGGGTGAACTGGATAACAGCCGCCAATCCACCGATATTGGCACGGTCACCCAGAGTTACGTGGCCTGCAATTGTTCCACCGTGACTGATTATCACATGGTTGCCGACCGTACAATTGTGTGCAACATGCGCCTGGGTCAGCAGTGCACAGTCGTTGCCAATGGAAGTTTTGCTGCCTTCCCTGGTGCCGCTGTGGATACTGACGAATTCCCGGATAATGTTACGGTCACCTATTTCAGTATAGGTGACCGTACCTTTGACATACTTCAGATCCTGAGACTGGATACCCAGAGAAACGAATGGGAATATGTCACAATCCTCACCAATCATAGTGTGAGGTTCTACCAGTACATGAGACCGCAATTTCGTATTGGCCCCAATCCGGGTATGCGGCCCGACAGTACAAAACGGGCCAATTTCACAGTTGTCCCCAATCTCGGCGTCTGGATGGACAACGGCAAGTTTATCCACTTTAATCATACAAATTTATCCATGACTCATTTTGTTTACATTGATGGATGGATTCCGGGTAAAATTAGTAACCTCAACATGATAATTATGTTGATTTTACTTTCTTGTGACAATGCTATATTTTCTGCACTTTAATTTCAGGGGGTTTCCGAACCTTCTGAATCATTATCCGACTTATGCAAAACAAACATTCATTCAACAGAGCAGAATTACTGGATTGTGGTAATGGTCTGCTCTTTGGTCCTGGACGGGCACATCTTCCTGTGGGTGATATGCTGATGTTGGACAGAATCACTGAAATCAATAAAGATGGCGGCAAGAACGGGAAGGGTGAAATTCTGGCTGAACTGGATATCCATCCCGACCTGTGGTTTTTTAAATGCCATTTCGTTGACGACCCGGTCATGCCAGGCTGTCTTGGGCTTGATGCATTATGGCAACTGGTTGGTTTCTATCTTGCATGGAGAGGAAACATGGGGCTTGGCCGGGCGCTTGGATGCGGCAAGGTCAACTTCAGGGGTCAGGTATTACCCAGCGCAAAGCTGGTACAATACTGCATTGAATTGACCCGTATCCGGGAAGGCAGGAACGTAATGGGAGTTGCAGACTGCAAAGTGTTGGTTGATGGTAAAACGATCTACACCGCAGATGACATAAAAGTTGGTTTGTTTACTTCTTTGGATGACTTTTAGGATATCTTGATGAAACGAGCGGTAATTACCGGTTTGGGTTTGGTCTCTCCGCTGGGAAATAACGCAGAGGAGACACTGGAATCCCTCCGGGAAACAAAATCCGGCATCAAATTCCAGGAAGCCTATGAAGAAATGGGTTTGCGCAGTCAAATAGCCGGCAGTATCACCATCGATATAAATGAATTGATAGATCGGAAACTTCGACGTTTCATGGGTGACGCCGCAGCGTTTTCCTACATCGCCATGAAAGAAGCAATACAGGATTCCCAACTGGAAGAAGCCGATGTTTCCAATGAACGTACCGGTATTGTTGCCGGGTCTGGCGGCGCTTCTTCCTCCAACCTGACAGAAGCTGCAGATGTCCTGCGGGAAAAAGGTTTGAGACGGGTTGGACCCTATCGTGTTACGAGGACCATGAGTTCTACCATATCTGCCTGTCTGGCAACGCCATTCAAAATCAAGGGAGTGAACTATTCGATCACATCAGCCTGTTCTACCAGTGCTCACTGTATTGGCCATGCTCAGGAACTGATTCAATTAGGTAAACAGGACATAGTATTTGCCGGTGGTGGTGAAGAAGAACATTGGAGCATGACGTCATTGTTCGATGCCATGGGTGCATTGTCCACGAAACGAAACCATGAACCTACCAAAGCATCCCGGGCTTATGACATTGACAGGGACGGATTTGTCATTGCAGGTGGTGCGGGATTTCTCATTGTAGAGGAACTGGAACATGCAAAGGCACGAGGTGCAAAGATTTATGCAGAACTGGTAGGTTATGGAGCCACTTCAGATGGTCACGATATGGTCGCCCCGTCCGGAGAAGGCGGTGAGCGTGCCATGCGGATGGCAATGTCTACGGTTGATGGACCTGTTGATTACATCAATGCCCATGGCACCAGCACTCCTCAGGGAGACCCACCAGAAATCGCGGCGATTACCCGTGTTTTTAAGGATCAGGTTCCCAGGATAAGTTCGACCAAATCACTTTCCGGACATGCCCTGGGGGCCGCTGGCGTACATGAAGCAATCTACTCTCTTCTGATGCTGGATAATGACTTTATCTGTGCATCCGCAAATGTTGAAAACCTGGACCCTGAGATGTGTGAAGCACCGATTGTCACCCGTAGACTGGACAACGCGGGATTGAACACAATAATGTCAAACAGTTTTGGATTTGGCGGAACCAATGCAGTTCTGATCTTCCAAAAGCCCTGACTTCCTGAAACTCCACCCTCGTCAGCAGGTAACCGATACTGTGGCGATGCATGTGGAGCAATTACTGCACATTACAATACAGACACTGTACATAGACACCAGGCGATTCACTCATCTTCAGCAGGTCCAGAGGAAGGACGGCTGATACTGCCTGAATTTGATTATTGACAGGGAACCAGTGTTGCAGTGTCTGTAAACCGGAATTCAGGAGGCTGATAACAAGCTGTTCACCCGGTGACAGCGTTTGCTCCAGATGAATCACCTCATAATCATCAGTGCCGGCAAGTTGAGCCGCTGCTTCAATGGCTTCGTCCAGTCCGCCAATAGCATCTACCAAACCCAGTTCAACAGCGGTTTTCCCCGTCCAGATACGTCCCTTTGCAACTTCTTCTGCTTCTTCCAGACTAAGGTCACGGCCTTTGGCAACAAGCGAAAGAAATTTGCTGTAAGTATGGTCTACACTCTTCTCAAGCGTATCCTGAAATACGGGGCCAATAGATTTGAAGAGATTGAATGCACCGCTGAGTTCTGTCGTACCTACCCCGTCACTATATATTCCCAACTCAGCGAGGCTCCTTTCAAATGTCGGGAACAGCATGAAAGTACCAATTGATCCGGTAACTGTGGATTCAAGTGCAAATATTTTACTGGCTGTACTGGATATCCAATATCCACCGGATGCAGCATAGCTGCTCATGGAAACGACAACCGGTTTATCAGACAGTAACGTTGATTCGATTTCGTGCCGGATCTTCTCGGATGCCGCAGCACTGCCTCCCGGACTGTTAATTCGCAGGACCAGTGCTTTGACATCGTCGTCCCATCGCGCCTGACGAAGCAGTTGGGATGTCGTTTCTCCACCGATGTTGCCACTGGGTTGTTCACCATCAAGAATAGTGCCGCTCGCTGTAATGACCGCAATTTTGTTCATACCTGGCCTGGGTACATCGAACGATGGACTGATCTCAGTGAGGTAGTCGTCATAGGAAACCTGCCGGTAAGTTCTTCCGGAACGACCAACGGCTGATTGCATCTCTTCACGCCATTCTGATTCCGACAGCAATTCATCGACAAAACCATGGTTCAGGGCAAGTTGCGCTGAATCGTTCCCTGCCGCGGCAAGTAAGGAGCCGTAGGAATTGATGTAATCTTCAAGCGACTCAACACTGATTCCCCTGTTCTCTGTGATGGTATTGCCATATATCAGCCATAGTTCCCGCAGCCATGCCGAATTTGCCTCTTTTGCCTTATCGGACATACCTTCAAGGAGATAGGGTTCTACTGCATCCTTGTAATCTCCAGAGGTAAAAACATTGATGTCCACTTTCAATTTATCGAGCGCTGACTTGTAGTAGGTTGGATAAATACCGAATCCGGTCAGAAAGACACCACCGAGCGCCTGAAAACTGTCTTTGTTAAGGATAATTCTGTCTGCTTGTGAAGCGAGGAAATACTGTTGCTGGGTAAATTCATCACCGAAGGCATAAACAGGCTTACCAGATACCTTGAAGTCTGTAAGCGCAGTACTGATTTCCTCAAGATTGCCCATGGTGGCGCCCTGCAGTTCTGAGAGATCAAGAACCATGGCAGTTATACGGCTATCGTTTCGGGCATGCGTAATTACCTTCAGTAAATCACGCAACACTACTTCTTTACGGCTTTGCTGAAGCAACCCGTCAAATGGCCTGATAATTGATTGCTGCTCGACGATGACACCGGACGGGCTCAAAACAAGAGCAGTATCATCATCGATTCTGACGTTATCGGAGGAGAATACGGCTATAGCTATCAGGATGACGACAAGCAGGAAGATAATGTTGCCCAGGGCACTTTTTACTGCGGTGATACCGCGCCATAAACCACGGAGAAATTTCATATAGGAGCCTTCAGAGGGCTAAAAACCCGCCCTGCCGCTGTCGTGGAGCAATCAGGCCAGCATACCTGGATTTTCTTCGTCATGATCGATAAGAGTGAACTCGATAAAACATGCATCCTACCACATCGAAGTCATGTTGGTGCTGTAACACGATTCATATTTTATGTTAACTTGTGAAGAATATTCAGCAACTGAATGGAAGCAGGACACTGGTGTGAAAAATTACAGCCAAGCCCGTGGAGAACACCCGATTGAAATTCGTCTGGCGAGAAATTCGGAAGCACAGGCGTTGGCTGAGATGTCACGAGAATTGATTGAGCAAGGACTCACCTGGCGCTGGCAATCGCCTCAAATGCTGTCCAGGATCAAGCACCCGGACAGCGTGGTTCTGGTTGCACGAACTCGTGTTGAACTCGTAGGATTTGCAGTGATGGAGTTTCATGATATCCATGCTCATCTGAATCTTTTGGCGGTATCCTCTACTGGACGTCGACGCAGGATCGGCACCTCGCTACTGAACTGGCTTGAAAAATCTGCATTGGAGGCAGGAATAGGGCAGGTTGTACTCGAAGTTCGTTACAACAACATGGGTGCGAGATCCTTCTACAGGGAAAATCACTATGAAGAAGTCGAGGTTCTGCCTGGATACTATCAGGGAAAGGAAAATGCGGTACGCATGGTACATCATCTGATTGAGCCGGAAATCGAAAAGCAAAGGCCCTGATCATGACCTTATGGAGATGGCAGGAGTTGCTGACTGCTCTGGATTTAACCATACCGGAGAATGGCCCCGATATTCAGGGTGTCAGTATCGACAGCCGCTCTCTGCAAACTGGTGATTTATTCATCGCTCTGTCTGGTGACCCGGGTCCCGGATTCCATACATCTTCTGAAAATAGCCGTAATGGCCATTCGTTCCTTGGTGCAGCCGAGATTGCCGGTGCTGGCGCTTTACTGGTTTCAGAAGCAACTGACGTACCGCTACCGACCTTGACAGTTCCTGACACACTCAAGGCACTGTGGCAGCTTGGTCAGGCATCTAGGAAGAGAATGAATGGCCGTGTTGTTGCTATAACAGGAAGCGCCGGTAAAACCACCGCAAGATATTGGCTTGAAGAGATACTGTGTGATCAGTCGTCAACGCATGCTTCCACGGGTAGTTATAACAATCATTGGGGAGTTCCGCTCTCTCTTGCACGTATGCCGGCAACGACAGAATACGGTATTTTCGAAATAGGCATGAATCAAACCGGCGAAATCCAGCCTTTGAGCGAACTGGTGCGGCCGGATGTAGCCATGATTTTGAATGTGCTGCCGGCGCACATCGGCAATTTAGGTAGTATTGAGGCTATCAGGACTGAAAAACTGAGTATTCAATACGGACTGTTACCGGACGGAATACTGTTGGTTCCTTATGATCTCGCAGATTTTGTCAATGAACGTCAGTCAGTCACTTTTGGTTTTGATGAACGCGCAGATATTTGGGCTGAACACTCCGGCTCAACTGCCCTGATTCATATTGAAGACCGGGAATTCCCCCTGGCTCTGTCTGTTTCCGGTGAGCATCGGCTGATGACAGCCCTGGCAGTTCTTGCCATGGCACACACTTTATCGGCAGACATAGAGGCAGGCATCGCAGTCATTCAAAAACTGGGGACCCCACCTGGAAGAGGGAATCATATCCATGTCGCGGGAAGAACAATTGTGGATGACAGCTACAATGCCAATCCCGTCAGTATGGAATTTGCGCTGAAGGCGCTTGGTGAACATCGTGGGATGCGCCGTATCGCACTACTGGGAGAGATGCTGGAATTGGGTCCGGAGAGTGAAGGCATGCACAAAAAGATTGCCGGCGAATGTACCAATGTAGATCTGGTGATGACATTCGGACCGGGATTTGCAAATGTTTCGGATGCGTTCGGGTCATGTTTCCAGGGGCATCTGAACTCGGTTGATGAGTTTGATCTGTCATCGTTTGCCGGACAAACCCGTGAGGGAGATGTCATTCTGGTCAAAGGGTCGAACAAGGTCTTCTGGTCCAGGGATTTTGTTGATCGTCTTGTTTCAGCCATTGCCAGGCTTTAATCTGATCCTGCAACAGGTTTCCCGTCCTTACTACAGGTTCCTCCACCTTGTGAATTCCCGTCTTTGGTCTTTTCAACTTCTGAAGTTGGTATTTCTTCTTCAGCAGGACCGGTACGACTGGTTTTCAATGCTTCTTCTATGGCTTCTTCAACGTCCGGGGAACTGAAGTACATCCCATCCTCCTGTGCGGATAGATCATTTCTCTCCTCCCAGGGTAAAAGGTGGTGATCCTGGTCATATCTGAAATCCACAAAAGGATATTTTATGATTTCAAAATAGGGGGAATAATCAAAATGACTGGGTGTATACAGTTTTGGATTACGCCGGAACAACTGTACTCCTTCAGTGGATTGCTTGACCAGAGGGAGGATGGGGAAATCGATGAATGCAAATGCTTCCGCGATCATTGTAGAACAGACAGTCTTGGTGGATCGTCCGGAACCATGTTGAAACAGGCTGGATGCCCATCGCCGGGGGAGAATTCGCCAGGGAAACAGGAATCTGGCAAGATCAAAAATCTGTCGAATGTCATAATCCATACCTAAACGGCTGACCGCATACCGGATAACCTGTTGGCCATCTTTTATACCAAGGCGGGATGGTCGGCAGATGCGCAGATGTTCATCTTGGTAAATTGTCAGATTGTTGATTATCGTTCCATGACCCAGCAGGCTTTCGATGACCAGTCGGTCACCTGTATCCCCGGAGTAATGGAATTGAACTATTTCACGTAATTCCGGGTCTTCAATGTCATGTATTCGGCCGATATAAAGAGCCGCATGGGTCCAGGAACTCTGTGTTACCCAGCGAATGACTTCGCTTACCCGGGAGCGTCCTTCGACAAGGAGAATATCACAGGGTTTCAGCTCGAAACTGATACGTTCAAAATCGCTCAGCGGATAGGGTCGTGTCGGACGTTCGCGATTCAGCCAGGCAATAAGCGGATTCGTCATAAAATCAAAAGCGGACATGTGGACTCAACATACTTACAGGTTATTGAATTGTACCCTATCGAAAGCGACAGCATTGCTATTCAACAATAGCAATGCATGACATAATGTGCTCCCATGATTGTAGACAAACTTGGCAGAAGATTCAGAAACCTCAGGGTCAGTCTGACGGCGGCCTGCAACTACGCCTGCACATATTGTGTACCTGACGGCAAGCGTTTACTGAAAGCAAGGAACGAATTACCCGCAACTGATTTACTCAATGCAGTTGTGCTGCTGCAACAGGCTACCGGTATCAATAAAGTACGGATCACAGGTGGAGAACCTCTGGTCGCACCGCGGTTTGACGATTTTCTGCTGGGTGTAATGGAACTTGGACTTTCTGACGTCAGCCTTACAACCAATGGTCAGCTACTCCTTAAGAAGAAGGATGTTATCGCCGAATCTGGCTTGAAGCGTATCAATATCAGTCTGGATACCCTCAATCCTCTCCGATTTAAACAAATCGCCAGGGGAGGTGATCTCGAAACTGTTTTGTCCGGTATAGACGCCATGCTGGATCTTGGCCTCAGAATAAAAATCAACATGGTTCCCCTTCGCACTCAGAATCTTTCAGAAATCTTGTCGATGCTTGATTTCTGTCTGGAAAGAGGTATCGAATTACGCTTTATTGAACTCATGCGAATGGGGCATCTACTGCATAGCAGCAGTTTTTCAACAGATTTTGTTTCCATGGAAACCTTGCTGGAAGTAATTGGTGAGCAGTATGAATTTGCACGAACCGATGCCCCCTACGATTCAACTGCTGTACGATTCCTTATACCTGACAAAGGTGTGTTTGGAGTGATTGCGAACGAGAGTGAACCTTTCTGCCGATCCTGTACCAGATTACGCCTGTCTTCAGATGGATATCTGTATGGATGTCTCAGCAGCATTAATAAACATTACATCGGAGATTTGCTGACATCACCACCGCATCTGGTTTTACCCGGTTTGCAGGACATTCTGGCTAAGGCGCTGGGAGACAAAAAACTTGCTTTTCAAGGTGAAGTCACAGTCATGAAACTGATCGGGGGATGAGAAACCCGCTGAGGGCTCTTTTTGGAAACCCGCTGAGGGCTCTTTTTGGAAACCCGCTGAGGGCTCTTCCGGATTTACTGCGCCATATGAATTAATATGATTAAAGTGGTTTTCGCCGCACTTTACCTTTTGACAACTCAATCCCTGTTGGTTTTACCGGCTATCGCCATGGAGATGGATGATCAGGGAGATTCGACCTCAAGGAATAACGGTCACTTTACAGCCTACTGGCAGATGAACAACAGTGTTCATGCCGGACAGACAGTGAACCTGGTCCAGTATATTGAGATTACAAGAGAACTGGGGGTGGGTAGTCTTATATACATCGACCAACCTGTTCACTATACAGGACAACTACAATCGCGAAAAAAGGAAGGCATTAATCATATTGCGTTAGTCAAAGGGAATGTAATGATTAATTCCCGGTCTGTAGAACGTGACAGTATCCAGGGGCTAAAATCTGGAGCCGGTCTGCTGACTGAATTTGAAGTTGTAGAAGGCACACTTTATCCGGGTGAAAGACTCACTCTGCACTACAGCAATCTGAAGCTGCCGGAAACCGCCCACAGGTTTTCATTTCCGATTTATATTGGCGAAAACCCCGGTGTAAGTCTCGAACCGGTCAGAGTTACAACATTCCCGATAAAGCCTGGTCCACCTGTAAAGATTGGTATTTCTGCACCCTCTCTGATACAACGGGGTGACTTGTTTGATGTTCGATTGCTGATCACCGACCAGTATGGCAATCCGGTGTCAGGTAGCTCGATACCACTGGAAATACTGGTCGATGGAAAATTTAATCGGCGGGTACAAACGGGTGATACCGCAGAAATCGTGATTCCCGGACTTCAGTTTGAGGAAGATGGCCTGCACTCCATAGAGAGCAGGTCCGCTGGAGGTGGGCTCGTGGGAAAATCCAACCTCATCAGTGTCAAAGAGAAGATTGAGCATCGAATCACCTGGGTTGACCTGCACCTGCATGATCAGCAAACAGGAGGTATTTTAAGTCCCGGGGAAATCAGGACAAAGTACTTTACTGATCTTGATGTACCACTGGTTATCAGTAATGTCCATGCAGAAAATATCAGATCTCATGAGATCATGCGTCCGCTTGCACAGGGCGGGAATCTGTTGTTGCTCGATTATGGGACCGGGTCCCTGCAGATTCCATCCGGAAATATTCCTGTGGACCATCGCAGACTTGATTCGGAATTACCCATCCTCACAGAAATTTTGTCCGGACTTTCGCTATACGAATGGTATGGCAATCAACTCGCCGGATATGGTTACAAGGTTGGATTTTTGGCAACGGGAACCACACATCTCCCCGGAGAAGAACAGGGACGAGGGAAATCAGCGGTCCTGGTTTTCCCACAGGAAACCTGGATTGATGCGTTGCCAAGAGGTAGAACCTACGCAGTGTCTGCAGGTAAACCAATATTGGACTGGACGTTGAATAATGGATTGCCCGGCAGCAGGGTTACCGATTCCCGTATTCGAAATGTCACAGGTGAGGTCCACGCTCCTTACAATCTGGATAGAATCGAATTGTTGAAGAACGGGACAGTCATCGACCAGAGGTTGCCAGGATCGGCGGCTGAAACCGGCAGGATTCAAATCAGCCTGATGTCTCCCAGCCAGCCTCCTGGTCAGCCCTGGGAACTTCCTCGACAGGGTCGGGAATGGGTTGGTTATCTTCGGGTCGAAGGTGCTTCCATAGAAAATATAGAAGCTGGTGGTTACCGGGAGAACCATCAAAGGGATATACTGGTCAACCCGGAAGATAATCAACGTATTGACTTTATTACCTGGACCCATGGTGACAGAAGTAGTTTTATTGTCGAAATTGCACAACAACAGGATGACGTCTACCTGGAATTGCATATCATGGCAGGTACCGGCAGGTCATCCGGCCTGGATACACCCGCGATAAACCAGCGGTTATCCCTGGACAATTTGCAAAATGGTGTCTACCAACGGTATTTTGATGCTGGAGATTACAAGGATCAGGTTGAAATTTCGCTGATCAATCGGGAAAGAGTCAACAGTTATGCCTTTGACTTTACTGATACGAAAGATATTCGGGCAGGCGATTACTATTATCTGAGGATCCGTGGTTATGAGGACGAAACCATATGGTCCAGTCCGGTATATGTTGGAGGATTCGATGTTGTTGAATAAATATCGCAGCGATGATGATGCTGGATAAACAAATGTTACCCAGTGCACGATTGCCCGCGAACAGAGGTTTTCTATTCATCTGTTTACTGGCGTTGATTTGTCTGTCTGGTATCAATCAGGCAGATGACTCTCGCAAACTGTGCCTTTGGAAAATTGAGCATGGGGGTTCCCGGGTTTACCTGTTGGGGTCTGTACATCTCATGAAGGAGGATATGTATCCCTTGCCTGATCCAATCACTGCGGCCTTCGACGAGTCAGATGTGGTTGTGTTCGAGATTGACCTGACGGAAATGGATGAAATAGAGATTGCCAATTTAATGGAACAGCAAGGCATATACACCCCGTCTGCTACCATCAGCGATGATCTTTCGCCGGAAACGCTGCAATTGCTTAATGAATATCTGGAGGAGGAAGGAATCAAACTGGATCAGGTGAGTCAAATGAAACCCTGGATGCTCTCACTGTACATTAGCATCATGGATTTGGAACAACTCGGTTTTAAAACTGAACTCGGACTTGACCAGCACCTGAATCAGAAAGCAATGGATCAGGACAAAGAAACTGATGGACTTGAATCTGCTGTCCAACAGATCAGTTTTTTATCCGGAGAACATATAGAAATTCAGGACCTTGCCCTCCGGGCATATCTTTCGGAAAGACACCAGGTCCAGGAAGAGATTGGCCAGATGATTTCAGCCTGGCACAGTGGCGATGCGGATGAGTTGTATGAGTTGGCTGTAGATCAGATCCTGGAGTATCCTGAACTTCAGAATCAGATGGACAGGTTGATACTGGAAAGAAACCTGAACATGGTCCAGAAAATTCGGGGCTACCTGGATACCCAACGTAAGTATATGGTTGTCGCAGGTGCGTTACATATGGGTGGACCGGAGGGCATTATTCAACTCCTTTCCGAAGACTTCACTGTAGAACAGATTTCCTATTGAAATTTAAAAATTCTGGAACAATAGATCAGTCCGGTTCAGCTCTATATGAATCTCCCATAACTGACTTTCCTGGCACGATCGAAGAATTCAGTCCAATGTTCATCAGTCAGCAGCATGGGTTCCCCCAGTTTTCGTGTCAAAACATACTGTCTGCACATGATTTCCAATCGATGCGCCAGGACGACAGCTGACTTGAGGTTACGTCCCCGGCAGATCATGCCGTGATTCCCGAGAAGACAAGCCGTTCTGTCTTTCAAAGCATTGGCGGCATCGTCACCGAGTGATTGAGTTCCAAAGGTTGAGTAGGGTACACAGGGAACATCGTTACCGCCGAAAGAACCCACCAGGTAATGGAATCCCGGCAGGGGTAACAGCTGGCAGGCCAGAGCGACACAATAATCCGAGTGCGTGTGTACAACCGCATCCGCTTTCTCATGGGCAAGATATATAGCAGCGTGCATACGCCACTCCGAAGAAGGTTTGCGATCACCTTCCCACTCACCATCCAGTGAAATTTGTACAATATTCTCTGGCGCGATTGTTTCAGCTGTAGCACCGGATGGAGAAATCAGCATCCCGTTACCAAAACGACAACTGAGATTGCCTGAGGACAGTTCATTCAGGCCGATTTGTTCAACATGCTTGTATTGTTCCACAAGCTGTTGCCGTAGATTGGTTTCATTCTGGTTATCTGTCATTGGATATCTCCTGTTAACTACGCGGCTTTATCTGCAGCGCGCATACGATTAAGGGCGGTAAAGAAGAAACTTTCATTTCCGAGAGCTCCGGCTTTCAACACCAAAGAATGTGCATCTGATCCTGCCATATGACAGTATCCACCACTCAGGTTATCGAATGAAGAAACCTGAACCTGGTTGATTCCCAGTGAATTCATGACTTGCCCTGAGGTTTCACCACCGGCGACAACAAATTTCCTGACACCGAGTTCCTGTAACGCAAGGGCGCTCTGACCGAGGAGCTCATCTGCCAGATTTGCAGCACCATCTATACCCAGGATCTGTTGTGCCCGTTGCACACCATCAACATCTGCTGAAGTCGTGACGGCAACAGGTCCTTCTTTTATCCTGCTGGCAGCCCAATCCTTGAACAAATCAATAATGTGTGGGTTTGATTCTGCCTGCAACAAATCAAATCTGAACACCGGATGGTGCTTTTCAAAGTGTGCGACTTGTCGCAAAGTAGCATTTGCACAACTACCGGCAATTACCGCCTCATGTCCGGGAGATGCAGGCAAGAGGGTTCTCTGCTCGATATTATCAAGGTTTGTAAGCCAGGTACGAGCCAGGAACATAGGCAGGGCATCTGCTCCGGTGGTCAAGGGCCAGTCTGCAGTCAACTCAGCTATACGGGTGACATCAGTAGCATCTACGGCATCCACGACGAACAGGTTATTACCCCGGGCTACCTGTTCATCCAGTGTCTGAACCGCTGCTTCTTTACCTTGTACCAACTTGCCATGTGAGAGTAGTCCCACCCTGGATTGACTTTGTGCCTGCAGGACCTCAACCAGATTTGAATTCGTCATAGGCGTCACTGGATCAAACTTTTTTCCAGATTCACCCAGCATGGTACCTCCCAGGAACATCCGCCCTTGAAACACCGTTACTGAGTATTCAGGGAATGCAGGACAGAAAATTGTCCGGTCTGTATTCAACGTTTCCATCAGCGTTTCTGCGATCGGACCAATGTTGCCTTTCTCCGTGGAGTCAAACGTAGCACAGTATTTGTAATAAATTCGCCTGGTCCCGGCCGACTTCAACGCAACTGCAGAATTTCTGACGTCTGCACGGGCTTCATCAGCGGGTATCAGTCGGATTTTACGGCCAATCACCACTGCCTGTGCGGATGGATCAAGATGACCAAGTGCATCTGCTGAGGTGACCAGAGGGCAGCGAACACCTTCACGTTCCAACAGACTGGCGACCATCATGCCACCTGTAAGATCATCGGCAATGACACCTAGCTCAAGCATATTGTTATCTCCTGGTGGTCATCAGTTCATGGTAAAGCAGGAACAATTTGACCATTGATGTTCGCAGCTCTCTCCATCAGAATAAGCACTGCACCAGTCTCTTGATCGGTTTATGGTGCAATTCAGAGTGAACCTCATTCCTTGAAAAAGTAAGAATTTGTTGTATTACGCGAACAATAATCACCTGAATCGGGGGGCTATTTCAAGCTACCCTGTTTCTTTCTACTGATAAACCGTAGAGAATCTGGCTCATAAACAGTCGTTAAGACAATAATAACTTAAAGAACTATCCAACTAGGGAGCTATCAATGAAATACCTGCACACCATGGTAAGGGTAAACGATATTGACAAATCACTGGAATTTTACTGCGGCGGACTGGGCCTTGAAGAAGTCAGGCGCATCGATAGCGAACAGGGACGATTCACATTGGTTTTTCTTGCGGCGCCAGGAGATTCCGATGCCCAGATTGAAATGACTTACAACTGGGACGGGGACAATCTTGGGGAGGGAAGCCGAAATTTTGGTCACCTGGCGTATGCAGTGGAAGATATTTATGAAACCTGCCAGAAACTAAAGGACAATGGTGTTGTCATCAACAGACCACCCCGTGATGGCCATATGGCATTTGTCAGGTCACCTGACAATATCTCGATAGAAATTCTACAGGAAGGTGATGCAAAACCATCAATGGAACCATGGGCATCCATGGAAAATACGGGCGAGTGGTAAAGGGTAAAAAAAAACCAATGGATAATCTTGAATGGCTGCAACAGGTATCAGAACCAATTCTGGAACCGGACCTGCCTATCTGTGATCCGCATCACCATCTCTGGTACCGGTCCACAAATCGGTATCTGCTGGATGAAATACTGAGTGACACGGGTAGTGGACACCGGATTGTCAGCACGGTATTTGTCGAGTGCAGTTCAATGTATCGTGAGGGAGTCAGTAAGGACATGGCGCCTGTAGGTGAGACCGAGTTTGTACAGGGCATCGCAGCCATGAGTGCCAGTGGCCAGTTTGGGCCAACGAGGATCGCCAGTGGTATCGTTGGTTTTGCCGACCTTATGTTGGGGTCTTCAGTAAAACCTGTTCTGGAGGCACATTGTCAGGCGAGTGTGCAGCGATTTAAAGGAATCCGCCATGCGGCAGGATGGCATGAAAGTGTAGAAATCAATAATTCTCATACCAATCCACCACAGGGATTGATGCTGCGTGACGAATTTCGCGAAGGAATGTCAGTCATGGATGATATGGGCCTCGTTTTTGATGCCTGGTTCTATCATCACCAGATTCCGGAATTTGTCGATCTTGCAAGGGCGTTCCCGAATGTCACAATGGTCCTGGACCATTTCGCCGGCCCGATTGGTATTGGACCTTACAGTGGTCAAAAGGAAGCTGTGTTCAACGACTGGAAGGAAAATATCACGGAATTGAAAGATTGTACCAATGTGTATTTCAAGCTGGGCGGTATCAATATGAAAAGAAACGGTTATGACTGGCACAAACGGGAAATGCCACCTTCGTCTGACGAACTTGTTGATGCGACAGCTGCTTACTACGAACACTGCATCGATACCTTTGGCGTCAATCGATGCATGTTTGAAAGTAATTTCCCTGTAGACCGGGATTCCTGCTCTTATGCGGTTCTCTGGAATGCTTTCAAAAAAATGACGTCATCAAAAAGCAAAGAAGAAAGACTGGCTTTGTTCCACGACACTGCGGTACGTGCCTACCGGTTGTAACATCATCACGGATCAATAATTTATCTGTATACATAAACAGTATGTATGGTATGATTGGATCATGCCTGATGAAAAGCACATGGCTGAGCCTGGCAGACCGGTTAAAGGACGCGGTGCACTGTCCAATCCCACCAACCGTTATGCAGATAAGTCACTGGAAGTGTTCGACGATGGCTGGCATTATCCCGGTGAAGACGAGACACAGACATCCCCGGTAAAAACCATTGTCCTCAAAGAGTCATCACGGGGCATCATTTCAACAAATCAATCGCCGGATATTCCATTCAGCCAGTCGATCAACCCTTATCGCGGTTGCGAACATGGCTGCATCTACTGTTATGCGAGGCCAACGCATGCTTATTGGGATTTGTCACCGGGGATCGACTTTGAATCCAAAATCATCATCAAACCCAATGCAGACCAGTTGCTGCGAGAGACTCTTTTGCGTCCTGGCTATGTTTGCAAACCAATATCCATTGGCGCTAATACCGACCCATACCAGCCGTTGGAAGCCCGGTTGAAGACAACGAGATCGATACTGGAAGTCCTGCAGGAATTCCAGCATCCATTTACCATAATTACCAAGAGCGGGTTAATTACCCGAGACCTGGATATTCTTGGTCCAATGGCAGAGCAGAACCTGTGCAGCGCGGCTGTCAGCGTGACCACATTGGATAACAACCTCAAACGCAAACTGGAACCACGTGCACCGTCAGGTCGGGTCCGGATTGAAGCGATCAGAGCACTGACAGAAGCCCGGGTTCCGGTCACCCTGATGGCGGCGCCGGTTATTCCCTGTATCAACGATCATGAATTATCAGACATACTGACTGCCGGTAAAAAAGCCGGAGCGATTTCTGCCGGATACGTTCTGTTACGTTTACCGCTTGAGGTAAATCAAATGTTTGTCGAATGGCTCGAAGCACACTTCCCGGACAGGGCAAAGAAGGTAATGAATATTATTCGGCAGTCCCGGGGCGGACGGGTTTATCAAAGTGAGTTTGGTGAAAGGATGCGCGGTACCGGCGTATTCGCGAAACTGATAAACAACCGTTTTCACCAGGCATGTCGTAAACTGGGATTGAATTCAGACGAGCGTTCTGCTCTGTCGGTTGAACAATTCACCTATCCCGGAAAACAAATCAACATAATGTTCTGAAAAAAGCCGGATAATGTTTTAGAATCGCCAGCTTTTGAGGGGCTGGGTGGCAGAGTGGTCATGCAGCGGTCTGCAACACCGTTTACGCCGGTTCGATTCCGACCCCAGCCTCCATTTTATTATGATCTTTATGCTGGTCAGCATATCTTTCCTACTGTGTTTGTATTACCCATTAACAGTAGACCGACTGAAACCCTGTTCAGTTTCCTCTGGCTTCAGGTAACAGACTGGTAATAATCCGTTTGACTACTTCGCCAGCCTCAGTCGCACTCAGGCGTTGATCATTTCTCAATTGATTCCACATATCAAAACTGAGCACGGCTTCAAGAGCCTCTATCAAGGGTCTGTCACGCTCTATTTCACTTGGCAGGACTGCAAGCAGCCGTTTCCTTTCGTCTCTGACGATTTGAGTATGATGGGTTAGCAGAATGTTGGATTGGAATCTGAGGATATCTGCGGCAACCCTGTAGGGCATTACAATCTCATATACCTGCAGGCGACGGTCTACCAGTTGATGCAGATTGTCCCCCCAACTGTCATGGGCAAGTGCCTGGTCTATAACTGGCGCAACTTTTTCGCTGATAGCAACAGACATTTCGGCATAGAGGTTCTCCATGTCTTTAAACCTGCGAAATACTGTGCGCAAACCTACCTGTGCTCGTTGCGCTACTTCCTCTGCGGTAGGTGCAATGCGACCTTCCCGCACCAGTTCAAGCATTGCATTGACAATTTTTCTTTTACTGTCCCGGCTACGCAGTAACCGTCCATCTGTCACATCAACCACATGTTCACTGTCAGACAAAGTCAAACCTTAATATTCTGACACCAGGTGCATTCAAGACCGTATTATGAGTCTGTCTTCAGGCAATGTCCATTTGCCGGATTTTTGGCAACTTACAGCGTTTTTCGGTGGAAAAAGAGATTATGGACGCGGGGATTCCATTACAACATTTTGCAGTCCCGGACGATGACGATTATGACCAAAAGGTTTAGATTGATCATGGTCAACTCCTCACTTTCATGATGACGATGGTTTGGAAACGACTGGTACCGACATCTCAAAATCGTCGTTATAGGCTTTTATTTTCAGACGCACGCCCAGCCCATCCATGTAAGCGAGTAATGAACTCAATTTGATATCGTCTCGACTTTCCAGTCGAGAGACTGCCGCTTGCTGGATGGCCAGCCGGTCTGCCAGTGTGGTTTGCGGAATATCGATCAAGGTACGCAAATCCTTGAGCCAGGGAACAGCTTGAGATGATATTTCTTCATCAGAAGATTCTATTAACTGTTCCAGGCGTTTCGCCGCCATCTCTGGTTTTTTGTACAGTTCATCAGGCTTATCGCCATACGCGGTTTCGCCCGAATAGAAACCAAAGCCACGATCAGCGCGCCAGACCAAAGTCGTCTCAAAATGATCACTGGTTACATCCAGCCAGTAGTCACCCTGCTCATCGGCAGGCCGATCAATGGCAATATTGATAGACGGCTTCAGCTCCTGTGCATTAGCAATGAATTGATCGAGTGCAGTCATTATAGCTACCTCACTAAAAATCCAACCCGTTTGTGCCAGGCTTTTCAAAAACAACCTGATGACCGGGTGCCGTTGTAATACGAATCGCGCCGGTCGCGCTAATCCAGGTGTTGTGCCCCCGACTACGATAGCGGATCAAATCCGGTCTTCCGTCAACTTTGCGTGCCGCATCGGCATGGGGCGGGTACATCCGGCCATCATTCAGGTGTTCATCGGGCGCATAAGGCACACCACTGAATTCATTTTCAACCGCGTTGAGTGCCTGGGCGATCAAGTCAAATGCCTCTTCCATACTGGAAGCGGCGGGCGCAGACGCTAAACGCTCCAGAAAAATGGCAAACCTTTCCTGTTTTGTCGGCATTAATATTACACCAAAAGAATATTCACTGCAAGGAATATGAAAAATATTGCCAATACACGCATTTCGGCAGGCTGTGTATCAGGCTAATTTTCTTAGAGTGTGAGTATATCGGCCCAAATGTGCGATAAGCGACTGTTTTTGCATGAAATCGCCAGATGTAGCAGGCAATGCGAAGGTAGCGGATAGAAGCCCCATCCTGAACATGCTGAATCTCTAGTAACGGAATCGCTAGTAATGAGTCATGACCCAGTAGTGACTTATCCACACCATTTGTCGAGGCGTTAGCGATTATGGATTCGCTCACCTCGCCAAACAGCATGGATAAGTCAAGTTAATGAGTTGCCTCATTAAATTCACCCTTCGGGTCATAGATTTCAATCAGCATCTTGGTCAGTGCCTTCACTTTGGAGTCAAAGGTTTTGGATTTGTAATAACCGTTTTATCTGACTTCTGCCAGGAAGCGTTTGCTCTTTAATTTGCGGACTGTTGCCATGACTTTTTCGCCTCGTTCGTAATTTCATTCGTAATTTATTCGTATAATCACGCGAAATATGGCTGGAAATGGCTAAATTTATAGAACTATTAGCATTAATAATCAACGATAAATCATTGAATAGCAAAATATAAATAGATATGGCCGGAAACGGCAAAAAAGTGATTGGTGCCCGGGGCCGGGGTCGAACCGGCACCGCCCTGAGGCGACGAGATTTTAAGTCTCGCGTGTCTACCAATTTCACCACCCGGGCAGATAAAGGTGGCATAGTTTATCCGGGAAGATTGAGCGACTCAATCAAACCGATTTACAGATTACAATAACAACGGGAAATTTTTTATAGTTGCAAATGAACCGATCCTTTGTTTTTGCCCTGACGGCAGTTCTATTATGGTCAACGGTCGGGACTGCTTTCAAATTGACACTACGTCATATTGATCCATTCCAGATGTTGTTTTATGCAGGTCTGACTGCGGTTGTCACTCTGTTCATTATTCTGCTTGTCCAGGGCAGGACACAAATGTTACTGGATTCATTTGTCCAGCACTGGCGTATAACAGTCATGGCCGGTTTGTTGAATCCGTTTTTGTACTATATTGTCCTCTTTGAAGCCTATGACAGATTACCCGCCCAGGTTGCCCAACCGATCAATTATACCTGGGCGATGGTTCTCATGCTGTTGTCCATTGTCGTTCTTAAACAAAACATCACTCGCCAGGATATCCAGGCGGCATTCATTTGTTATGGTGGTGTCCTGATAATTGCCACACAGGGAGACTTTGGACATTTCGTCAACGCGGACTGGTTCGGGATATTCCTGGCGGTTATTTCGACTGTCATATGGGCAACTTACTGGATCATCAATATACATGATCAGCGGAATTCAACCGTCAGCCTGTGTCTGAATTTTATGATCGCAATGCCGATGATTGCCATTGCCTGTGGCTTGATGTCAGATTATCAGGTCCCGATATCCGGTTTTATTGGTTCAGTGTATATCGGATTATTTGAGATGGCGCTTCCATTTCTTGCCTGGTCTTATGCCCTGAAGCTCTCGGTGAATTCATCACGAGTCGGAAATCTGATTTTTCTGTCCCCGATTATTTCCCTTGTATTGTTTCATCATATATTGGGAGAGAAGATCCTGATTTCCACCTGTATAGGTCTGGTGCTTATCCTGGGAAGTCTGTTTTACCAGCAATACAGTTCCAGATCTGACTGATAGAGGGAGGCTTCCCGTCAGTAATTACGGGATGCGACGAATCTGGATTGCTTCAATCGCTGAACCCGCCAATACGTCAGAAATCACCACAACCTTGTCCCCTGCATTGAAATCAGCACGGTCTTTCAGTACATCAAATGCAGTCTGAAGTGTCTTCTCAGGATCTCTGCTGAATGCAGTTCGAAAAGATGAAACATTACGGTTCAGAACAAGTCGCCGTCGGGTCTGGGAATCATTGGTAAAAGCATAAATTCGAGTCAACTGTGGGTGACAGTTGGTGACATAATCCGCCATCAGTCCTCGTCTGGTGATGACGATAATACCCCTGGCGCCAAGGGTTTCTGCCAGTTGAACAGCAGTGAAAGCCAGACGCTGTTTATCGTTGCCGTGTTTTAGTCCGCTGACAAAATCAAGTCCCGGGAATGACTCCGCTGTCTCTGCTATTTCCACCAGTTGCTCAACACAGCGAACGGGAAATTTGCCCACCGCAGATTCCCCGGACAACATGATCGCATCAACTTCCTCATAGACGGCATTCGCAACATCAGTAACCTCGGCCCGGGTTGGTATCGGGTTGTCGATCATGGATTCAAGCAAGTGAGTAGCTACAATTACCCTTTTACCCTGTTCTGCACATTGCTTGACGATGCGGCGTTGAATATTTGGCAGTTCTGCAATGTTGATTTCGACGCCCAGATCTCCCCTGGCAACCATGACACCATCTGCTTCTTCCAAAATCTCTGACAGGTTTTTTACACCGAGCTGGTCTTCTATTTTTGCGATGATTTTGATCTTGCCGGCTTTATCAGCTATCAATTCTTTTAATTCGCGAATGTCATTTGCTTCCCGGACAAAAGACAGAGCGATGAAGTCTACCCCCTGGTCCATGGCAAACTGAATATCCATGCGGTCCTTTTTGGTTATCGCCGGTAAATTTACGCGGATACCAGGCAGATTAACGTGTGACTTGCTTTTCAGAATACCACCATCAATCACCCTGCATTGCATCGTCCCATTGGAGTATTTTTTCAGCACCTCAAGATTGATTATGCCGTTGTCAACGGTTATCCGGTCGCCAACATCAACGGCGTTGATGAGTTCCTCGTAGTGGATATGGAACGAAGATTCCTCTATGTTCCTGATATCACGAACACTGATAGTAATTTCCGACCCGTTCTTGAGTTCCAGTTCTTTTACCAGATCACCAGTGCGGATCTCCGGACCCTGGGTGTCCAGCAGAATTGCAACGGGCTGAGTAATTTTCCGGTTCAGGGTCTTGATTGATTTGATGACACCCGCTGCAGACGCGTGGTCCCCATGTGACATGTTAAGTCGCACAATATTCATGCCGGCCCTGACCATTTTTTCCAGCATGGGATAGCTGCTGCTTGCAGGACCAGTAGTGCAGATTATCTTGGTTTTTCTCATTATCTCATCCCGATACCGGGTTCCCGTCGAGGAACTGAACAACTTGCCTTCAACATCCAGTGAAAGTTCAGGATCCCGGATGAATATTACCTATCATAAATGGCGAATCATGAACGTACCATAGCAGGAGAGCACGGTTTATAATGATTCTGTGATTAATCCGGGTACCGAAATGGAATTGGCAAATCTGCGCAGGAAATTTATTCCTGCAGTTGAGGAGATCCTTGATCTCTGCAGGATTACAGATGAACTGATTGATAAGGAGAAGTTTCAGATCTATATGGCGACTATCTGGGGGAATGCAGTCCTGGATCCTGAAAAGACCGGGATCAACGAGAATCAACTGGAATTACTACATGAATTCCTCAACGAAGAGATTGTCCGGGTTGTTGGAAAAGGCTCTACAGTGACTGGTTGTTATGAGTTCATTGTGAGTAAATCCGGAGAAGAGTGTCTTGCACGCCTGCAAATCACCCAGATGCACAAGAAATTTCTGTATCACTTTGCCCGATTGATTCTGCATAGAGAAATAGAATCTGATCGATGACAGCCTGATAGATCGAATCCAGTGACCTTTCAAATGGCTGCAGGACGAGGGGGAGTTGATTGAAATTAAAACCTGTGGTTTTGTAATGGTATGGGAAACCGGGGGAAGCACCTTGCATGACGACATTGAAAGTGCGCCGGCAGGTTTTGTGGCGCTGGATGCTGAATTCAATTTAGTGGACACGAATCGTGTCGCAAGAAGAGACTATGCCATGTTGACTGGCAATGGCTTTCTTCAGTGCGTTCACGAAGATGATCGGCAGGAATGCAGTTTGTTCCTGGGAAACCAGACCGAATTATCGTTTACCTGCAAATTGAATAGTCACTCCGGGCATAAAACGGTTCTACTGTCGAAATCCACGATTGAAGGGGTTACTAAAGTCTGGATTCAGGATCGGTCTGTTCTCATTGCATTGCAGGAACAACTACAGCAGGCACAAACGCCAAATCGAAAGATAATTCGGAATTTGCATCATTTGGTGACGACGGCTCTGGGCTATGGTGAACTTGTTCAGATAATGCTGGATGACAATCACGTTCTCTCAGGAAATGCCCATGAAAATGTGACACGATATCATGGTCAATTAATGCAGTACCTGCAGTCGGCTGCCCGATTGCCTGACAATAAGGTGCACAAGAAAGACCTCAGCAGACACAGAAAACACATTTTAATAGTGGATGATGAAGCGATAATCGTCGAGTTTCTTACTGAGTTGATGCAGGCAAAAGCTTATAAAGTGACGGGTTTTACGGAACCCGGCAAAGCCTTGAAAGCATTTGAGATCAATCCGGGTATTTTCGACCTGGCAATAGTTGATCATTATATGCCGGAGCTGGATGGATTGACATTTGCAGAAAGACTCTTCACATCTGAAGTGAAACTACCTGTTGTACTCTGTACCAATAACAACGGATTGAAACAACCTGAATTCGTGCAAGAGGTATTGATAAAACCGATCGACATCAATTTGTTGATGACAACAGTTTCTGAAATATTGAATTAGTTTTTGTCCTGGAATTCAGTACCGCTTCCTAATCGACAACAGCTGACATCGTGGGGCCTATTTGCCGGTGAAGTACCAGGTCACATAACGAATCCAGGTCCGTCGATTCATTGTTCACGATAACCAGTTTCGCTCCATTTCGTTTTGCCATGACCGGAAATCCAGCGGCAGGGTATACAACCAGAGATGATCCCAGTGCCATGAACAGGTCACAACTCATTGTCGCTTCTTCAGCACGCTGCATTTCGCTGACTGGCATGGGCTGGCCAAAAGATATGGTTGCTGTTTTGACAATCCCGTTGCAGACGTCACAGTAAGGAATTGTGCCATCTTCAAGGAACTTTTTTTTCAGGTTGGGAAGCTCGAATCGTTTCTGGCAATCGAGACACCTGGCATAACCTGCATTGCCGTGCAATTCGATGACCAGTTGATCAGGAACACCTGATTTCTGGTGTAATCCATCAACATTTTGCGTAATGATGTGACTTGCCTTACCCATATGGATCAGTTCTGCTATAGCCTTATGTCCGGCATTGGGTTCTGCGCCCGACATGCCGTCACCACTGAATTTTCTTTTCCAGCTTTCACGCCGGTGATATTCGGAATTGACAAAGTCGCTGAACTCAATGGGACTGACCTTGTTCCAGATTCCATTGGGACCTCGAAAATCAGGTATACCGGATTCCGTAGATATGCCGGCGCCGGTAAATATGACAGCTCGTTGACTTTGTTTAAGGAGTATCCTCAATTCTCTAATATCTTTATCCATAAGTATGTTTACCAGAGCAGAGTCAGAGTGATTCAGTACCGGAACCTGCAACTTCAAGAACCCGAGGGCTCCAGGCTGTACAGGGCCATTCAACTGGCATTGTGCAATATTAAAGCGGTTGATGCACAACTTTGTTCACCCTCGAATTAACTTAAGGATACAGACCAGCCAGTGAGCAATGATGCCAGTGTATATTATTTCCCGAATGAAACACTTCCAGAGCATCAATATGAATTCTCTCTTTCAGGTTTTCACGGCAACCTTTTTGATGTAATAATGCCTTTTCTAGAAAATCAAAGAGTGACCCGTACAAAGAAAACAGTGCTGGTACGCATCAGGAGGTAACACTTTGCAGACAGACCAGTCGTTGATTGAATCATTGACCAGCGTTCTCAATACCCTGGACTCCTTTCTTGGCTCAGCATTCTATTTCCCTTTCGTACTACTCGCGACAGGCATTTTCTTCACCTTCTATCTCAAATTTCCTCAAATCAGATTTTTCAACCATGCCTGGAGAATCCTCAGGGGAAAGTATGAGAAACCTGGTTCGATGGGGGATGCATCCCATTTCCAGGCGTTATCAACCGCCATTTCCGGTACTGTAGGAACGGGTAATATCGGCGGCGTAGCGCTGGCGATTTTCCTTGGCGGTCCAGCGGCGCTGTTCTGGATGTGGATGACTGCCTTTTTTGGAATGACAACCAAATTTGTTGAAGTATCCCTTTCGCACAAGTACCGCACTACAGATGAACTGGGATTTATTGTTGGTGGTCCAATGTACGTGATGGAGCACCGGCTCAATATGAAGTGGCTGGCAATCTTTTTTGCCATTGCGACAGTGATCAGTTCTTTTGGTACCGGCAACCTGCCACAGAGTAACAGTATCGCGACTGGTGTCAGCGGTGCGTTTGGCGTACCCGAGTGGATAACCGGTGGTATTCTGGCCATTATTCTGGCTCTCGTCATTTTAGGGGGCATTCGTCGTATTGTCCTGGTGGCGGAAAAGATCGTTCCCTTCATGGCGGTTGTGTATTTCGTGGGGGCACTTGGGGTAATCCTGGTTAACCTGGAAAATATTGGTCCGTCATTCCTCGCGGTTTTCCAGGATGCTTTCAGCGGTTCAGCGGCTGTTGGTGGATTTCTTGGCGCCGGTTTCGCCTATGCCTTCAATCGCGGCGTAAACCGTGGGCTCTTTTCCAATGAAGCAGGGCAGGGAAGCGCCCCTATTGCACACGCTGCCGCGAGGGCTGATGAACCTGTCTCGGAAGGCATGGTGTCGATACTCGAACCCTTTATAGACACTATCATCATCTGTACCCTCACCGGTCTTGTAATACTGTCTACCGGGGTCTGGTCAGAGAAGCACGAGAACAACTTCCAACAATTTGATATGGAATTTATCAGTGGTCAATACTCGGACCAGAATGAAGAACAGAAAGAGCAACTGCTCCACTACCTGAATAATCAGGCAGAAAGCAGTGTTGAGGCTTTTGATGGAACTATTGAAATCATTGCCGGGAATGCGGTAACCAGCGAGCATACAGTACTGCACAATCGATCCATTGCTGAAGACGTAAAGTACTATCTTGAAGGTACACTCTATACAGGTCCCCTGTATATTGAAGAAGGCAAGCTTACCGGAGATGTGCAGGTCAGTGGACGTTCTCTGGTCCATTCCGTGGACCTGACCAGCGAGGCTTTCAGCCGGGGTGTCTTTGGAGAATACGGCAGATACATTGTGGCGATCGGTCTGGTCCTCTTTGCCTTCACAACATCCGTTGCCTGGTCTTATTATGGAGATCGCGCGATGACCTATTTGTTCGGCGTCAGGTCGGTATTGCCTTATCGGATCATATATGTCGCCTCTTTTTTTACAGCTGCAGTCGTCGATACATCACTGGTCTGGTTAATCGCTGCAATTACTGTGACATTCATGACCTTGCCCAATCTGTTTACCATTTTGCTGCTGCACAAGGAAATGAAACAGATCATTGCGGATTACTGGGAAAAATTTCACAGGGAATATCCAGATTAACCCATTGACTTGAACTGAGCTTTTATGAATCTTGAAAATGCTGTTGGCATTGTGACGGGATCTTCCTCCGGGGTAGGTGCTGCAACTGCGCGCCTGCTTGCAGGCAAAGGGTGCCATGTCGTCATAAATTTCTCCAGAAGTGAGGAAGCTGCACGTAAGGTGGCCGGGGAATGTGCTTCGATGGGAGTCGAAGTATTGTGTTGCAAGGCAGATGTTTCCGATGACGATGATTGCCGTCGGATGGTGAGTGAAGCTATCGACAAGTGGGGTAGAATCAATGTACTTGTCAATAATGCCGGCACTACAAAATTTGTTCCCCATGCTCGACTGGATGGTTTGAACAAGGCAGATTTCTTTCAAATTTATGGTGTTAACGTGGTGGGACCCTACCAGATGACACGCGCAGCGGAAGCGGCTTTGCGCAAGACCGGCAACGCTGCCATTGTCAACGTTGATTCAGTAGCGGGTGTGTTCGGTGTAGGAAGTTCCATAGCCTACGCGGCATCGAAAGGTGCACTGCTGACCATGACAAAATCACTGGCGAGAGTTCTTGGCCCCGAGATCAGGGTCAATGCCGTGTGTCCTGGATTTATTCAGGGTGAATGGCTGGAACAGGGTCTGGGCAGCGAAACATACAGGCGTGCAAAAGAGAACCTGGAAACTCGAACACCACTGAAACTAACCTGCAGTCCGGAAACAGTTGCTGAGTCCGTTCTTCAGTTTATTGAAGGGCACTCAACCGTAACCGGCCAATATATCATTCTGGATGGAGGAAACCATCTGCTATGACGCACCCGGCATTTGAATTAGTCCGGGAGCAGTACATAGATACCCTGAACATCAAGGTTCAACAATTTACTCACCATCTGACCGGTGCTGAACATTACCACTTCATAGCGGATAATGATGAAAATGTATTCCTTGTAGCTTTCCGTACCATGCCGGAAGACTCCACCGGAGTAGCCCATATTCTGGAACACACCACCCTCTGCGGAAGTAAGCGTTTTCCTGTTCGGGATCCTTTTTTTCTAATGCTTCGTCGCTCGCTGAATACATTCATGAATGCGTTTACCGGTAGTGATTACACCGCATATCCATTTGCAACCCGGAATAGAAAGGATTTTTTCAATCTGATGGATGTCTATCTGGACGCGGTGTTTTTTCCACGGCTGGACCCGCTGGATTTTGCTCAGGAAGGTCACCGCCTCGAATTTAAAGATCCGGAAGATGCATCGACAGAACTGGTCTATCGCGGAGTCGTTTTAAATGAGATGAAAGGTGAAAGCAGTTCTCCCATCTCCCGTCTTCATACAACGTTGCAGAAATATCTTTACCCGACGACTACTTATCACAACAACAGCGGTGGAGACCCGAAAGTCATTCCCTTGTTACAGTATGATGATCTCCTGCGTTTCCATCGATCCCACTACCACCCCGGAAATGCAGTTTTCATGACCTTCGGTAATATTCCAGTAGATAAATTGCATGCCTGTTTCGAGAATCATGCCTTGTCCAGGTTCAGTAAAAGTGGTTCGTCAGTCCTGGCCGGGAAGGAAAAACGATATTCATCCCCCTTGCGCGTTAACGGCCAATATCCCGTGCAGGAGACTGATAGTGAGAAAAAGTCGCATATCGTCATGGCCTGGCTGCTTGAGGAAATCATCGACCCGGAAAAGCTGTTAAAAAGTTACCTGCTTTCGGATGTTCTACTGGGAACCAGCGCCTCACCACTGCGTAGAGCACTGGAAGAGAGTGATCTGGGAGATGCAGTATCGTCCATCAGTGGTATAGAGGGATCAAATCGTGAAATGAGTTTTATTTGTGGCCTTGAAGGCATCGATGAATCAAATGCCGGACTTCTGGAGGACCTCGTTGAAAGTACGCTGAACGCCATCTTGAGTGAAGGTGTTGATGAAGAGCATCTGGAATCAGCCCTGCATCAACTGGAACTGTCCCAGAGAGAGATTGGGGGAGACGGATCACCCTATGGGCTGCAACTGATGTTCTCGTGTCTGGCATCTGCCATACACCAGGGTAATCCTTTGAATCTCCTTGATATAGACCCAAAACTGAAGAAACTGCGAAATGAAATAAAGAAGCCTCACTTTTTTCAACAATTGGTCAGACTCCTGCTGATCGAAAACAAACATCGCGTCACCCTGGTGATGACGCCGGATATGAAATTGGATGACCGCGAAGCAAACCAGGAAAAGATGATTCTCAGAGATATCAAAAATCAACTCGATTCTGATCAAACAACACGACTGATTCGAAATGCCAGACAACTGGAGGAAAGGCAGCATCAGCCGGAAGACCTCTCTGTATTACCCTCGGTTGGTCTTGACGACATTGGTCCCCCTGGTCCACCACCGGAGGGAATCGTAAAGTATCTGCCTGGGAATAGATCATTGACCTGCTACGTGAAGGGGACCAATGGAATTATCTATCAACAGATCATCACCACTTTCCCCGGCTTGTCAGCAGAGCAATGCACACTGATGCCTTTATACACATCGTTATTGTCGGAAGTTGGTTCTGCAGACAGGGGGCATCACGACACACAACTATTGCAGTATGCAAATACCGGTGGTGTCAATGCCTTTAGCAGCATACATACCGATTGTGAGAATACCGACAGTTTCAGGGCTTACTATACCGTGTCATCAAAAGCGCTTGCCGGTAAAGACAGGCGCATGTTCAAGTTACTACAGGAAACCTGGCAACGACCGAACTTCTCGGAATTACCCAGAGTCCGGGACCTGATCAAACAAATTCGATTACGACGCGACCATGGCATTACGGCGAATGGGCATTCACTTGCCATGACAGCAGCGTCCGCACCATTCCGTCCGGTTTCGTACCTCAGCCATGAGTTGTCAGGTCTGGGAGGATTGCTCCGATTTCGGGCTTTGGATGATGCGCTGGATAATGCAAGAGCCATGAAGTCATTGATAGAAGATTTAACGGCTCTCCATGAGTATCTGATGACCGGTAAAAGCCAACTACTGCTCATTGCGGATTCTTCGACAATGGAGGTGTCCCGGAAGAACCTTGAATCACTCTGGACCATTCCAGGTGAAGTGAATACCGGGAGTTTTGACATCAATCGGCAATACGCAATTCAAGACCTGGCCTTCACGACCGGCACCCAGGTGAATTTTTGTGCGCAGGCTTTCCCGACTGTGCCGGAAGCACACGCCGATTCGCCGGTACTTGCAGTACTGGCTGGTGTACTGCGGAATGGTTTTCTTCATCCCGTTATCCGGGAGCAGGGAGGGGCCTATGGAGGTGGGGCAGGGCATGATATCAAAAACGGGATATTCCGGTTTTTTTCCTATCGGGATCCCAATCTGATGGAGACTTTTACGGCTTTTAGCAATGCAATAACATGGGTAACCCGGGAAGGACTGGATCATTCTCTTGTTGAGGAAGCGATTCTCGGAATTATAAGCAGTCTGGATTCACCGGCTTCTCCGGCAGGTGAGGCTCGGAGACATTTCCATGACACATTGTCCGGAAGAAGTCCGGAAGTCCGTAATCAGTTCCGCAACAGGGTACTGTCAACTACTGCCAGGGATGTTGTCAGGGTCGCAGAAACCTGGTTAACCGGCAATGGATGCCGGGCAGTTATCACCAATCCTGCAAGGCAGTCCGAACTTGACAAAGGTTTCCAGACAATAGTTTTGTAGTCGACTTGGATTTCAGATTTTTATACTGTGATCAATATTTTCCTTGCAGGACACCGGAACGGGTATACATTCGTATCAAGTTCCATTATTTTAACGTTTCAATCCACTGGTATTTGATTAGAATATGAAACTCAGGAGCCTTCAGCGGGCCAATAACTCGCCCCGCTGCTGTCGCGGAGCAAACAGGCTGGTTTACATGGATTTTCTTGACAAACTCCAATCGCTTCTACATCCTGTCGTTTTTTCCAGGTGTGCAAAAGCCAGGGAACAAGTGCCATTGCCAGAATGTCACATCACAAGCAACAAGGTATTAATATGAATGAGCATCGGATCAGACTGGGAATCCTGACCTTAATTCTCTATTTCACGTCTGTTATGGCCAGCGGGAATATTTATGCGCAAACGCTGGATGAAGTCCTTGACGTGAGGGCAGAGACAACCGAGAACGGACGGAGGTCACAGGTAACAATAGACGGTCTTTCGGAACAAACCAGAAGCCTGCTTGATGAGTACAAGCAAGTGATGAAGATCGTTGATGGCCTGATTGTCTACAATCAACAGCAGGAACGACTTGTAAATAGTCAGAATCAGGAACTCAGAGAGCTTGACGAGTCAATCGATAACGTGACTGTGATAGAGCGTCAGATGGGACCACTCATAGAACGCATGATCATGAATCTGGAAAAGTTTATTGAATTGGATATCCCTTTCCTGATGGATGAGCGAACAGAACGAATTAACTTTCTCAAGGATATGTTTGATCGGGCTGATGTCAGTGTGGCCGAAAAGTTCAGCCAGGTTCTGCAGTCCTACCAGGTGGAAAATACCTATGGGTCATCTCTGGATGTCTATACCGAGATAATTGAGGTGGATGGCGTCGAACGACAGGTGGAGATGCTTAAATGGGGCCGGGTAGCGCTGGTCTTTCAGACTCTGGATGGTGAAGTCACCGGCGTATGGGACAATAGTAACAAACAATGGCAGATTCTGGACGATAAATTCCGATTGGGAGTACGCAATGGATTCCGTATTGCCAAGAAAACCCAGACCGCTGATTTTGTTCATCTACCCATACCGGCACCCGGACAGGAGGATTAAGTCATGAAGAAAATATTGATGACATTGATTGCTTCATCTCTGATCCTGTGTACAGGCTCGTTAGCAGAAAATGAAGAAATCGAAGCGAAGGACCTGGCTGAACTTCTCAACCTCGTCAGGGAAGGCAAGGTTATTAACAAGAGTATCAGTGATCGGCGGGAACAGGATTTTCTTGCCGACAGAAACAATCAACAAGGGTCGCTGAATGAGGCAAAACGACGTCAGCAGCAGGAAGAAGCCCGCAGTGAACGTCTTGAAAACCAGTTTGAAAAGAACGAGCAGGATATTGCAGCCAAGCAGGAAATCCTTGCAAAAAGGCTGGGATCATTGCGAGAGTTGTTCGGTGTGCTGCAACAGGTCAGTGGAGATACCCAGGGTGTGTTCGAGGGTTCCATTATCAGTGCAGAATATCCTGGAAGAGGTGTCTGGCTTGGTGAATTTGCACAATCCATGGGCAAAAGTACGAAACTGGCAACCATAGAAGAAATTGAACGGTTGTGGTACGAACTCCAGCGGGAAACCACGGAATCTTCCAAGGTGACTAAATTCACAGCTGAAGTCACCAAACTGGATGGATCCAAGGTCAATCAGGAAGTGATTCGGGTGGGTGACTACAATCTGATCAGTAACGGCGAATATGTGGCCTACGACATTAATACCGGTTTGATTACTGAATTACCCAAACAACCTGCGGCGCGTTTTGTATCGTCTGCCAGTGATTTGCAGAGTGCCAGCAGCGGATTTATTCCATTTGCTCTTGACCCGACGCGTGGGCAATTACTGCAGTTACAAATCGAAGTGCCAACAATCGAGGAAAGAATTCGACAGGGTGGTACTCCAGGTTACGTGATTATCGCCCTGGGCATTATCGCCCTGTTGCTGTCCATCGAGCGATTTATTACCCTGACCCTGGTAGGACGCGGAGTCAACAAACAGATCAATAATCCGGATACGGCAGACTCAGGCAATCCATTGGGCAGAATACTGCAGGTTTATCATCAAAATAGTGATGCTGATGTAGATGTTGAAAATCTCGCTTTAAAACTCGATGAGGCGACGTTGAAAGAACAGCCAAAAATTGGCGCCCGTATTGCGTTCATAAAGATAATTTCCATGGTGGCGCCTTTGCTTGGTCTGTTGGGGACTGTTATCGGCATGATCGTTACCTTCCAGGCAATTACCCTGTTTGGTACCGGTGATCCAAAAACGATGGCAGGAGGTATCTCCCAGGCATTGATTACTACCGTGCTTGGTCTTGTGGTTGCCATACCTACGGTGCTGTTGCATTCAATAGTCAACGCGAAGGCAACATCTATCCTGCATGTCCTGTCTGAACAGAGTGCAGGTCTTATCGCTGAGCATGCAGAGAAGACGAATAAATAAAAATGATTGAAGGCATTTTTATCGCTATCAGGACATTCCTGGAGGCCGGGGGCGATGTGCTGTATCTGATCGCTACCGCGACATTTTTAATGTGGGCGCTGATTTTTGAACGCGCCTGGTACATTAATCGTGAGCACGTTCAGGATGTTGGCAGGGCATTGACCTATTGGGAAGGCAGGGAAGAACGAAAATCCGCCTATGCCCATATGATCCGAGATCGTCTGATCTCGGAAGTGAACGCCAGACTGAGCAACAATATGGGATTTATTAAAACGTTGATTTCTCTACTGCCCTTGCTGGGTCTGTTAGGCACGGTCACAGGTATGGTTCAGGTATTCGAGGCCATGAATACCACTGGTGGTAATGCGCGAACCATGGCAGCGGGCGTGTCTGCAGCGACAATTCCAACGATGTCAGGTATGGTTGCGACCCTTTCCGGAGTGCTGGCCAATACATTTCTGACCTCAAAAGTGGCATCAGAATCGGATCATATTAAAGACTCCATGACAATGGACCATTAAATGAGTAAAGTATCAGAGTCGGAAGAAGAGAAAGTTGCTGATTTGACACCAATGCTGGATGTCGTATTCATCATGCTCATCTTTTTTATCGTCACTGCCACTTTTATCAAGGAAACTGGTATTGAGATTGATCGACCGGATACCAAGACAGCCGAATTAAAGAAAACGGTGTCTCTGCTGGTGGGTGTGTCACCTGACAACGTCATCTGGATTGACAAAAAGAAAGTCGATATCAGACAAGTCCGTCCTGTGATGGAACGTCTGCATTCTGAAAACCCAAAGGGTGGACTTGTCATCAAGGCGGACAGTGCATCCAAAGTGGAGAAAGTACTTGCAGTGATGGAGGCAGCCAGGACACTGGGTATAGCCCAGGTTGCTATTGCCTCCGAAGAAGAATAGAGGAGGGTAAAAAATGGCCATAAGACTCAGCTTGTCTACCATTGTCGGCATTCTCGTCACACTCGCCCTGTTTTACCTGATGCAGGCATTAATCGCAGGTGCGGACAAAGCATTGAAGGAAGATGCTGTCGGCAATCTGGTCGACTTTGTCCGTGTCAAAGAGGAAATGGAAATAGAGACGAAGTCTCGTCAACCCGAAAAACCACCTCCTCCAGACGAACCGCCCCCTGAAGTACCTCCAAGCAAATTCGAAACCGATGTCGATAGTGCCGGATATACACTGAACGACCTGAACATCACACCTGATGTCGACATACATGGGGGTGGATTCGGGATCAGCGATGGTGAATACCTGCCGATCGTAAAAGTGCTGCCACAGTATCCAAGGCGGGCACAGGCAAGAGGTATGAGTGGCTGGGTCATTCTGGAATTCACTGTGTCTGCACAGGGGATGGTTCAGGACCCGATTGTAGTCAATAACTGTGGTTGGGTTAAAACAGCGAGAACAGAAGGTGACTGCGAAGGCAAGCCTAATCCGGTGTTCGATTCAGCTGCCATAAAAGCTGCATTGAAATTCAAGTACAAACCAAAGATTATTGATGGTAATCCGGTAGACACAACCGGAGTCCTGCACAAACTGACATTTGATCTATCAGACGATGGAGTGTGACCATGATTAGGATATTAGTGATTGTCAGCCTTTTCTGGGTAATGCCAATCATGCTGTCCGGGATTGGCTTATCGGGTGTCCACGGTAGTCACGCGGTCGCTGCTGAGGAAAAGAAAACCAGAAGAGTGCCGGCATTGCGGGAGCAGACCTATAAGAAACTCGCGGAAGCACAGATCATGATTGATCCCGAGTCCATGCCTCGCGAGGAAGGTGAACCACCACCGGAACCAACTGGCACCCCTCAGGACGCCGTCATTCTGCTAAAGGAAATGCTTGAAAGACGGGGTCTCAACTCGTACGAAAAGGCACAGATATGGAATACACTGGCATTTGCCTACTATACCCTTGAGGATACGCCGAACACGATTCACGCTTACGAACAGATCCTTGCACAGGGTACGATCTCAGAGGCACTGGAACAGACCAGTTTGAGAACTTTGTTTCAACTATATTTTGCTGAGGAAAAATACGCCAAATCTATTGAATATATTGAGCGCTGGGAAGCACTGAAAGGAGAATTGGACCCTGGCGTCACTTTCATTAAGGCAACTGCCTATTTTCAATTAAAAAACTTCAGTGAATCACTCAAAAACGCCTTACTGGTAGAAGAACTTGCCATTCAGACCGAAACAACTATCAAGGAAAACTGGTGGTATCTGCAGATTGTGATCTATAGTGAACTCAATGATTACGACAATATCATCCCGGTTCTGGAAAAACTTATCCTGAACTATCCCAAGAAACAATACTGGATGCATCTCGCCGCTATTTATTCTGAAAAGGAAATGGATGATAAAGCACTGTCCGTCTATTATGCTGCATACCAGCAGGACATGCTTGTCAGGGAACAGGAACTGGTGATTCTCTCCCAGAGAATGCTTAATGCAGAGATTCCTTATGAAGCTGCCTCGATAATGGAGGAGGGATTTGAATCAGGAATTATTGAAGAAAACCTGAAGAATATGAAGTTGCTGGCGATGGCATATACGATGGCGCAGGAAATGGATAAGGCAATTGATGCCTGGCGCAGAGCTACGGAATTTGCCGAGGATGGAGAGGTTTTTTATCGTCTGGCCCAGGCATTATCCAATGAGGACCGCCATAAAGACGCAGTTGAAGCATATCGTGCATCCCTGGAAGACAGGGAGATAAAGAATGTTTCCGATGTTCAGTTCTGGCTCGCAATTTCATTGATGAATCTTAATGAGTGGGACGAGGCAACAAGAGTTTTTAGAGAATCCGGAAAGGATCCAAAGAAGGCAAAGATGGTTAATCAGTATATCCGCTACATCAGAGGAGAAAAGAATCGTCTGGCTGAACTCGAGCGGATGAGAAGAGAAGGATAAGCTACAGGCAATAATTACTTCGCTGCATGGTCCTTACTTCGATATATATCTCTGTATCACCGGGCTTATCAATACCAGTAATGTGAGAATTATCAGAATCACAGTCGAAGGACGGTCCCAAAGGAAAGACCATTGCCCATCGGCCAGCGTGATCGCTCGACGTAGATTATCTTCGAGAATACCCCCCAGGATAAAACCCAGCAGCATTGGCGCCATTGGAAAAGACAACAGTCTCAGGCACACGGCCGTAAAAGCTATCATGCTGAGCATGAGAATGTCGAAGGTGTTGAATGAAACGAGGTAAACTCCCATGATCGAGAAAAACAGGATGCCTGGGATCAACATCGTGCGAGGGATTGCCAGTATGCGAGCGATATAGGGTATCAACGGCAGATTAAGTGCCAGTAAAAAAAGATTACCGATATACATTGACGCAATGACTGCCCAGAAAATACCGGGTTGGTCCACGAATAAACGAGGGCTGGGTTGAATACCATAAGCAATCAATGCACCCAGCAATATAGCTGTCGTACCAGACCCGGGAATGCCCAGTGTAAGCAGGGGTACGAATGATCCGGTACAGGCAGCATTGTTGGCCGTTTCCGGTGCAGCCAGTCCCTTTATATTGCCGGTACCGAATTGAGGACCGTCCCGGGTAAAATATTTCTCCATCCCATATGCAAGAAATGATGCAATGGTTGCTCCGGCTCCAGGCAGAATTCCTACGAAAAATCCAAGAAGTGAGCTTCGTCCGACAACGGGTGAAAGAGTCTTTACCTCTTGCCTTTCGAGTTTCATGCTGCCTCTGGTGACACTCTGAAATTTGTCGTTATCTCCACGCAAGACCATCAGTATTGCCTCTGCCATGGCAAATGTTCCCATGGCCAGCAGTAGAAAACTGATGCCGTCAATCAGGTCCATTCGGCCCAGTGTAAAACGCTGCACACCGGATGTAAGATCGGTTCCAACCGTGGACAAAGCGAGACCAAAACAAGTCATCAGCAGGGCTTTAAAATATTCTCCCCTTTTTGAGAAGGCGGATACCAGACAGAGGCCCAGCAGCATGAGTACAAAGTAGTCCGCTGATTGAAAACCAAGAGACAGTTTTGCAAGATAAGGCGCCGTCAGTACAAGCAGAACCGCAGCAATAGTGCCACCGGCAAATGATGCATAGGCTGCTATTGCCAGAGCTTTGCCCGGTTGCCCGGAACTGGCAAGGGGATATCCGTCAAATGAAGTCGCCACGGTACCGGCCACTCCGGGTGCATTAATCAGAATCGAAGAAGTGGAACCACCGAATATTGCGCCATAATAAACTCCAGCAAGCAGGATCATGCCACTTGCAGGTTCAAATCCATAGGTGATGGGAATCATCAGTGCGATTGCAGAAATAGGACCAAGACCCGGAAGCATTCCAATGATCGTACCAACAGCACAGCCCGAGAGGACAAGCAGCAAGTTCTGAACGCTGAGAATCGTCTGAAATCCAAGCAGGAGACCATCCAGCATCAGAGTAGTTCTTGCAGAAGCAAGCCCGGACTGAGATGAATTTCAAGTGCATCCAGAAGAAACCAGAGACCCGCAACCAACAAGAGTGCTGAGACGCCCATTCGCCATATCCGACGTTCTCCCAGAATGATAAATCCAAGTATTAAAAACAGGAATGAGGCGACGATAAAACCCAGATAATCAAGCAACAGCCCGTATCCGGCAGTCATACTGAGCAGCAATAAAGCTGGAGAGAATTTTAACTGCCGAATGTCTGTCAGGTGTTCAGTATTCCCCGGCAGGATAAAAAGCAGCACACTGATGGCAAGTCCTGCGATCCCGATCAAGTATGGAAAAGTACGGGCATGAAAAGCTTCTTCTTCAGCCCAGAGGTCAAGATAAATATCACCTGTAAAATGAGTGTAGATCAGGAAACAGCATATTAATAATATGATCCCGAACTTATAAGTATTCATATTCAATTAGTTATATAAATCTTCCAGAATCTACCTGAGGAAACCGAGTTCCTTCATTAAAGTGCCGATTTCAATTTCCTGTTGTTCCAGAAATTCATGGAATGCTTCACCCTGGATATGTAATTGAGCCCAACCGTTACGTTTTCTGACGTCAGAAAATGCGGGTGTTGCTATCACTTCAGCAATGGTGTCGATCATTTTGTCGTAAAGTTCCGGTGAATGACCTGGAGCAGCAAAGAATCCACGCCAGTTGGCAAAAGTCATATCCACACCCTGTTCCATGAGCGTTGGCAGTTCCGCAGCTTCCTGCAGACGGGTTTCCGAGGTTACCGCCAGTATCCGGATCTCTCCGGACCGATGCATTTCGATGGCTTCGCTTAATCCTGTAGAAATTATTTGCGTTTCTCCAGTCAGCAGACCGATCATGGCTTTACCACCGCCATCGTAAGGCACGTAGACAACATCTCGTGGACTTCCGCCCGACAGTTTAAATGCGTTTGCGATCACAAAATGATCGGTACTGCCTCTTACTGAGCCACCGGCGACCTTGGTTAGCCGTGGATTCTTCCTGAATGCGGTAACCACATCCTTCCAGACGTTGAATGGTGAATCTTTAAGGACAGCAAAACAACTGTAATCGGCTATGACGGAAGCGACCGGTTCAAGGTCCCGAAAAGACTGTGGAAAGATTTTCTGTAAAGACCGCACCACCATCGGTGTGGAACTTATCAGCAATGTATTCTGCTGCCGGGGCGCCGTTTCAATCAGTTTTGCAATTGCCCTGCCACCACCGCCGCCTGACAGGTTTTCATAAGACACGTTGGCAACCAGTCCGGACTTGATCATGGCTTCGCCGACACCTCTTGCAGTGCCGTCCCAACCACCACCAGGACCTGCTGGTATCAGGAAATGTACCTTGTCCAGCAGATCACTGGCCTGTACATTCGTTATCCCGAATAGCAGGACCAACAGCAAGTGAATGGGGTGGATAATTCGGCAATATCGACTTTTGTTCATTGACAGTTTCCGGACAAGAATCAGATTATATAATTATCCGGCGCCCTATGATTGCCTGATCTCATGCCAGGCCCAATCCAGCCATAAAGTGAGTATTTCAATATCGGATACATCCACAGTTCCTCCTCCCCAAATGCGTAACCCGGGAGGTGCATCACGATATCCCGCAATGTCATAGGCAACTGATTCGTTTTCCAGTAACCCGACGAGTTCCTTTATTGCGGTACGTTGTGCTTCTTCATTCTGGTCCGTGAACCATGGGTCCACGATCTTCAGGCAGATTGATGTGCTTGATCGGGTATTGTTGGATTCAGCAAGGAAGGATATCCATTCGGTTTGTTCCACCCATTTTGCCAGCGCATCGAGATTCGTCCGGCTTTTATCTATCAGCGCCGGTAATCCACCGATGCTCTTCGCCCAGTCCAATGCGTCCAATTGATCTTCTACAGCAAGCAGGGAAGGGGTGTTGATTGTTGATCCAGCAAATATATCCCGGTTGAGCTTCCCTGATTTGGTGAGGCGGAAAATCTTTGGCAACGGCCTGCCGGGTTGCCAGTTTTCCAGTCTGGTGACTGCGTCTGGCGATAATGCGAGCATCCCTTGTCCGGCTTCACCGCCCAGCACCTTCTGCCATGACCAGGTCACCACATCCAGTTTTAGCCAGTCTATCGGCATGGCGAATACAGCTGATGTCGCATCACAGAACGTCAGCCCTTTTCGATCGTCAGAAATCCAGGAAGCATCCGGTACGCACACACCGGATGTTGTACCGTTCCATGTAAAGACGATGTCATGATCCTTGTTTGCCTGCCCAAAATCCGGCAATACACCATATTCAGCTGAATACACATGAACCGATTCAGGTTTCAACTGCTTTGTAATGTCCGTGACCCATCCATCACCAAAACTCTCCCAGGAGAATACATCCACTGGACGCATGCCCAACATGCTCCACAACGCCATTTCAAAAGCGCCGGTGTCTGATCCTGGAACTATGCCCAGTACATATTCATCGGGAATGGCCAGTATCTCCCGGCTGTCATCAATAACCTTCTGCAACCTGCTCTTGGGGCCCTGGGCGCGGTGTGAACGGCCCAGACTTTCCAGGTTGAGTTTTGTCAGAGACCAACCAGGTCTCTTTGAGGCAGGGCCTGAGGAAAAATTGGGATTGCCGGGTTTTATCGCTGGTTTCATAATCATCCTGCCTGTTCTCGCAATAGCCTGAACGCCTCTGGTGGTCCCTTTCTGATTCGTTCTATGACCATCAGGGCACATTCCCCTGGCGAGTGCTCTGCCGTATTCACCTGCACATCATAGATGTTATGTGAATGGCAAATATTCATTTGTCCGTATGCTGTTCCAGGAAATCTTCCAGGTCTGTTGGATTCCCGTTTCTCGATCACTGGATAGGGGCATCTCACACCCACAAAATACAGTTTCAGACCATTGAATACAGACAAGTAATCCATCAGAAATTCTTTCTCCATGACAATATCATCAATAATTATGTTGTTACCGGCACTGAGCATGGCTGCCATTGCACGTCGCATACCTCGCAGCATTGTCAGGCCCATATCGCCGAATTCAATCCTGGTATAATGGATCCCTGCATCTATGACCGGGACAACATTAAGCCCTTGTGTTCCCGTACTGCCCGCCGGTGAATTCAATCCACGAAACCGGGCTGGCATCCCATCACGAAACTGGTCCAGAGCAATATGTAGAAATGGTTGCTCGAGTTGACCCTGCAGGGCATACGCCAAAGTGGTTTTCCCGGCACTTGAGGTACCATTCAGGAAAATCGCCATACCCGGAGATGTTGCGTTATCCACTGGAGATTGATTCGCCATAGCTGTTTTTATAGCGAGTCGTCAGGGATTTAACATCTACATCATAGGTTTGCGTATCCATGTATTCAAGGTTTATTGCTGCCAACAGACATCCCAGACGGACACTTACCAGCGCGTTGTAGCCATGCATCAGACCATAAATATATCCTGATCGGAAGGCATCACCGCATCCTGTTGGATCCGCAATTTTATGGCAGGTTACTGCATCAACATGTAGCATCGTACCATTTTCGAATACATCCACACCTTCAGCAGCACGGGTTATGATGATTCTTTTCATCATTTGCTCAAGATCACTGGCTGTGAGTCCGGCGTTCTGCTTCAGGATCTCATACTCATGAAGATTGAATATCGCTGAATCCGACAGTAATAGCAACTCAAGTATCTCCTCTCTGCTGAATTCGGCAATACCCTGTCCCGGATCAAAGATGACCGGGATGCCAAGTTCATGCAAATCACGTCCCTGTCGCAACATTACAGGGGCATCCTCGGGCGCCAGAATTGCAATCTGACAGTCTTCTGTACCGTCTATATCCCGGGGAAGTTCTCGAAGAGGTGAAATGGATGCGCCGGCATGAAAGCATGTAATCTGATTACCGTGATCGTCACTGATGACCAAAGCGGTAGCGCATCTCGGAAATGACTGGTCAACAATAATATGATCAGAATTGATACCCAGTGCAATCAGATGCTGTTGGTAATGATCCAGAAAATCGGTACCTGCTGCAGAAAGAGGGATCACAGGAATATCCAGTTTCTTAAGCCCGTAGGTTATATTCATCCCACAGCCACCAAAGCTGGAACGCAAGTCTGCCAACTGAAGTGAGATATTCAGAGCCTCTATATCATATCGACTCTGATAAGAGGCGAATGACCCCCGATACCGACCGACATAATCCATGGCGACACTGCCGCAAACCAATACCCAGGGCGGCATCAGGCAAGTACCCTGTCGTTGAATTCAGTACAGAGTTCCATGATCCTGTAAAGGTCAGCATCACTGATATCACGATGCAGCACCCATCTCGAATCAGCAATGCAGACTTCATGCTCCAGCAACCATGTCCCCAGTCTCCCCAGTACCTCATCAGGGAGTTTCAGAAACAACATGTTGGTTTGTGGCTGTTCTTCCAGAGCAAATAAGGGTAGCGCATTGAGACAATTTGCCAACGTTTCTGTACGTCGGTGGTCCTCCACCAGCCGGTCAATGTTGTGTTCCAAAGCATAAATACAGGCTGCAGCCAGTATCCCAGCCTGTCGCATTCCTCCTCCAACCATTTTGCGCCATCTGCGGGCACGTCCGATGATGTCACCGTCGCCCACTAAAACAGACCCCACAGGCGCCGCCAGTCCTTTTGAAAAACATATGGAAACAGTATCAAAATACTGGCATATCTCTTTGATATTCAGATTCAATTTAACTGCAGCATTGAATATTCGTGCACCGTCCAGGTGTAAATCAAGATTGAATGATCGGGCAAGTTCAGCCGCTGATTTAAGATAATCCATGGAAAGTACCTTTCCCGACTGGGTATTTTCCAGGCAGAGCAAACGGGTATTTGCAAAGTGATGATCATCCGGTTTGATGACCTGCCTGATCTCCTCCAGTGGCAATTCTCCCCGGTCGTTGAATGGGACAGGCTGCGGTTGGATACCACCCAGCACAGCCCCTCCGCCAGCTTCAAAACGATAGGTATGGGCTTCCTGACCAGCGATATATTCATCTCCACGCTGGCAGTGACTCAGCAGCGCCAGTAGATTTCCCTGGGTTCCACTGCTGACAAACAGGGCGGACTCCTTCTCTGTGATTTCCGCGGCAATAGCTTCCAGTCTATTCACCGTCGGGTCTTCACCGTAGACATCGTCACCGGTTTCGGCGTTGGCCATAGCCTCGAGCATCTCTGGCGATGGCCGTGTTACGGTATCGCTGCGTAAATCAATCATTGGTCCCCCGCCTGAAGTACGAAATGGATAGAATACATAACAATGGAGATTGCAAATAACAGGTGCCGTGATATCTTTCGGGGACAAGGATACCGTAGTGTGGTCAGGAAGAGCAGGGCAATTGAATGTTTACCGGCATAATTCAGGGCATGGTACCTGTCAGGGCAATCACCTGGGAAGAGTCAATGTTACATTTCTCTCTCCAGTTGCCGGCTGATCTTGTTGACGGGTTGATCACCGGCGCCAGTGTGTCAGTTAATGGCGTTTGCCTGACGGTAACGGAAACATCCGGCTGTGAAATCAGTTTCGATGCTGTTAGTGAGACGCTTGCATTATCAAATCTTGACAAGCTCACTATCGGTACCCTGGTCAATATTGAACGGTCGGCCCGATATGATGCTGAAATTGGCGGACACATATTGTCTGGTCATATCGTTGGTACTGCCAGAATACAGGCTGTCAATAAGAGACCTGGCAATTATAGAATGACTTTTGCCGGTGACTCGAAATGGCTTAAATATATGTTTTTGAAAGGGTTCCTTGCTATTAATGGCGCCAGTTTGACCATTGCAGAACTGGATATGGAGGCAGGAATCTTTTCTGTTAACCTGATACCGGAGACGTTGCTGCGTACTAATTTTTCTCTTCTTGAAGAGGGTGATGAAGTCAATATTGAAGTGGACTCACAGACACGGGTAATCGTGGATACGGTCGAACGCATCATGGCGGACCGATATTGAATCTGATTGAGTAACACGGTAATTAGAGTATGATACGCGCCTTCTGAGATAATGCGCAGTGATATGGTCAGAATACGATTCTTTGATACCTACGAACGTGAAGTCCGTGACTTTGAACCGTTAAATCGGGATGAAGTCGGCCTCTACGCCTGTGGCCCAACGGTTTATCACTATGCGCATATTGGCAATCTCAGAACTTACATCTTTGTTGATCTTTTACGACGATGCCTTGAGATGGCTGGATATACTGTTCACCACGTAGAAAATATCACTGATGTTGGACACCTCACTTCGGATGCTGATACCGGTGAGGACAAAATGGAAATCGGGTCTCGAAGAACCGGTATGAATGCATGGGAAATGGCGGAATTTTATGCCGATGCATTCAAGAGTGACCTGGAAAGTCTGAATATCCAGTCACCAGAGGTATGGTGTAAGGCCACGGATCATATCCAGGAACAAATCGATTTTATCAAGGATCTCGAACAGAAAGGGTATACCTATCCAACAAAAGACGGGATCTATTTCAATTCCCGAAAACTGAATAACTATGGTCACCTTGCACGTTTAGACACTGCCGGACTGAAGGCAGGGGCGAGAGTCAAGCAGGGAGAACGACAGTTTGTCACTGATTTTGCGTTGTGGAAGTTCTCGCTGCCGGATGAACAACGCCAGATGGAGTGGGACAGCCCGTGGGGAAAAGGCTTCCCGGGTTGGCATATCGAATGTTCAGCCATGTCCGCACATTATCTGGGTGACTTTTTTGATATTCACTGTGGCGGCATGGATCATATTCCCATTCACCATACGAACGAAATTGCACAGACAGAGGCCAGCAGGGGTACACGTCTGGCCAATTTCTGGATGCATGGATATTTTCTGAAGATGGACAAAGCAAGAATGTCCAAATCCAGTGGAGAATTTCTGCGCTTGCAGAGTCTTCTGGACGCGGGTTATGAACCACTTGCGTATCGATATTATTGCCTGACAGCCCATTATCGCAGTGAGCTATCATTTAGTTGGGAAAGCCTGGATGCCGCGAATACCACCCTGCAAAGACTATATTCAGCGGCATTCGAATGGGGGGAAGCAGGAGATATTTCAGTACCCTTTCTATCCCGATTCCAGGAACATATTTTTAATGACCTCAATTTACCCAGAGCGTTGTCTGTGGCCTGGGACCTGATACGCTCCGATGAGCCAGACAGTGTCAAGAAGGCTACCCTGTTGAAATTTGATGAGGTGTTTGGTCTGGATATCGCCGGGTGGGAACCGATTGATGTTCTGATACCGTACGAAGTACAACGGTTGGTTGATGAACGTCTGGCAGCAAGGACCATCAAGGATTGGGCTCGTGCCGACCAGCTTCGGGCCAGAATAGCAGAACTTGGATTTTCGGTGGAGGACTCTGAAACGGCGACAACAGTCAGGCCATTGAGTTAGTCCACTGGACTGCTTAAACAGGTACCTCCATCACGTTTGAATTATGTAGTTCAGCATCTCACTGGTTGTTAACAGGGTAGGGTACCCTCTATAATTCCCCCACGGAAACGAACGGTCCTTGACTCGCACAGGAGCCAGATTATTACCAGCAACGCTTTCTTTCGTTCCATTCAGGATCAGCAGATAGGGAAAAATACTCTGCTTTGTGTCGGATTGGACCCTGACCCCCTCCAATTACCTGCCGCAATAAAACAGCACCGCAATCCATTCTTTACATTCAACAAGGCGATCATCGATGCCACCCACGATATTGCCTGCTGTTATAAACCACAGATTGCGCACTATGCCGCACAGGGTCGTGAACATGAACTGCTCATGACTATTGACTATATCAAACGCCTGGGTATGCCGACACTGCTGGATGCCAAACGCGGGGACGTTGCGCCCACCGCTGCCATGTATGCCATGGAATTGTTTGAGCGATATGGAGCAGATGCCATCACTATCAATCCTTTCCTTGGAATGGATTCTATGGCGCCGTTTCTGGACCACGCGGACAAGGGAGTGTTTATCCTGTGCCGTACATCCAACCCCGGAAGTTCGGAATTGCAGAATATGGTTTTCTCCAATGGCCTTCGACTCTATGAACATATCGCAAAGCTTGCCGTTGAGCAGTGGAACTACAACGGTAATGTCGGGTTGGTTGTAGGCGCAACATGGCCTGAAGAGTTGAAAAACATCAGGCAATTGACAGGAAACACCACCATTTTAGTCCCTGGTGTCGGTAGCCAGGGAGCCAGTATCAAAGCCATGATGCGTGCGGGATCAGGCGGCGGGATGCTCGTAAATGCTTCCAGATCCATTATTTTTGCCGACAAAGAGGATTTTGCAGCCGCTGCCAGGCAAGTAGCCATGAAGACTCGGGATGAGTTAAACCAGTATAGAACAACTTCTGGAACTACTTTAATCCCGACTCTGAACTGAGGCTATTTGGGGCGACTACCGGTAGTCAGGTCTCTGAACTTGTCAATAATGGTTTCGTATTTATAGTCTGTGAATTCACCAGCGTCGAGATACACGCCATGTTCATTACAGGCTTCGTACCAGATGTGGGGTTGTTTCCCAACCGAGACGTTGGACATTCTCTTGCCACAACGAGGGCAGTCTATATCTTCAATTTCATTAAATTTCCTGCCGATGTCAGGATCACCACTGTCGATGAATTCAGACATCCATTTGTCCTTGAGGGCTTCGGCTTCACCGGTGTCAAACCAGATTCCTTTGCAGTTGGTACACCTGTCAATGACCAATCCACGACCGTAGGTTGCTTCTTCCATTTCTGAATGGCACTTAGGGCACTTCATAATTCACCTTGATGTCAGTGGTTACAAAAAGAATTTCAGGCAGTATACCCATTTTGAGAATTTTTTCATCATGTCAATGATTGAATACGTATTGCCATGCGCAATACATAACTACGTATAATATATATTATGTTAAATTATTGATATTATGCCAGGGTTCTTGAATTGAGGGCTGCAACAACACCTGTTCTCCGGGATAATGAACATTGAACGGGCAGACTTCACGGATAATGAGCGAGTATTTTCGACAATTATTTATCAACGATACCCCCCTGCTCGATGTCCGCGCCGGGACCGAGTATGAAAAAGGAGCATTTCCCACAGCAACCAATATACCGGTACTGAATAATCAGGAACGTCATGACGTTGGTGTCATTTACAAAAAGCATGGTCCTGCTGCGGCAGAAGCACTTGGACACCGTCTCGTCTCAGGAACTGTACGTCAACAACGATTGCAGCAATGGATACGGTTTATCGAGGAGAACCAGAATACACATCTGTACTGTTTTCGCGGTGGTAAAAGATCCGGGATTGTCTGCGAATGGCTGCAGGAAGCCGGGTTTATTGTCCCGAGAATTGATGGTGGCTACAAAGCCATGCGCTCATTCCTGCTCAATCAGTTTACTACTCTTCCATCATTACTTGTGGTTTCCGGGCATACAGGTGTTGGTAAAACGGAATTTCTGAAAAATTTTACGGGTTCAATCGACCTGGAAGGATTGGCTAATCATAGAGGGTCCGCTTTCGGTAAACGTTTACAGGGCCAACCTGCACAGATTGATTTTGAGAATGCACTCGCCATAGAAATTATCAAACGAATTTCAAAAGAACAGCTTCCAGTGGTGCTTGAAGACGAAGGCAGGTTAATAGGCAGGATCATGATACCGAACAATGTCAAGGCTGCCATGGACACGTCCCCTGTTGTGGTTTTGACGGAAGACCATAACAGTCGTGTCGAGAGGATTCTGAAAGACTACATTCTGTCGCAGTATGATGATCTGGAGACCTTGTATGGGGCTGAAGCTATCAGATACCTCGGTGAAGAGCTGCTGACGGCGACAGATGCCATCAGAAAACGGCTCGGTGGTGTTACTCATAAAAAAGTCAGAAAGCTGGTAACCCAGGCTCTTTCGCAACATGAACTCGGCAAACCAGATGCTCATCGAGGCTGGATCAGCGTGTTGTTGGAAGTCTATTACGATCCGATGTACAGCTATCAACTTAGACAGAAACAGGAGCGTATCGTATTCCAGGGCTCACGAGAGGCCATATTGGAATGGTTTCCCTGGTACACTCAATAACTCTTTTCCTGACCCAACACCTGTTCACTGATGTAGGATTTAATCAGTTCGTGACTGACAGGCGTGAGCACTGGGATCATGATTTCCCGCAAGTAACGCTCAACATGAAATTCTTTGGCATATCCCATACCGCCATGGGTCAATACAGCCTGTTTACAGGCTTTAAACGCAGCTTCGGCGGCCAGAAATTTAGCACTGTTTGCCTCGGCCCCACAGGGTTGTCCATCGTCATACAGAGTGGCAGCTTTGAATACCATCAGGTGTGCAGCTTCCAGTTCCATCCAGTTGACTGCCAGTGGATGTTGAATTGCCTGATTCCGGCCAATTGTACGATCAAAAACCACCCTTTCCCTGGCGTAGCCAGATGCTTTTGCAAGGGCGGCCTGTCCGAGTCCCACTGCTTCTGAAGCAATCAGAATCCGTTCCGGATTCAATCCGTGTAGCAGGCATTTCCAACCCTCCCCCTCCTCCCCGATTCTGTCTTCAACGGGTACGACAAGATCGTCGATAAACAGAGCGTTGGAATCGACGGCTTTACGTCCCATTTTTTCAATCAGGCGTACCTCAACCTGATCCCGGTTCAGATCTGTGTAGAACAGGGTCAACCCTTCTGATGGTTTCCGGCAATCAGCCAATTCCCGGGTGCGGACGATCAACAGAATCTTGTTGGCGGTCTGCGCGGTTGTGGTCCACATCTTGCGCCCGTTGATGACATAATGATCACCGTCCCTGACTGCCCGAGTCTGCAATTTTGTGGTGTTGAGTCCAACATCCGGTTCTGTTACACCGAAGCAGGCTCTGTCCTGTCCCTTTATCAGAGGTGGCAGTAAACGACGTTTTTGTTCATCGGTTCCAAATACAACAATTGGATTGGGACCAAACAGATTGAGATGTATGGCAGACGCCCCGCTCATACCGGCGCCTGATCGTGCAATGGTATGGGCCAGTATTGATGCTTCCAGGATGCCGAGTCCGGCGCCACCGTATTCTTCCGGCATGGCAATACCCAGCCAGCCGCCTGCGGTAATTGCTGCAACGAATTCCTCTGGAAACAGTCCATCCGTGTCTCTTGCAAGCCAGTAATCATCGTCAAACCGGTTGCAGACTTTTTCTATCGCATCACGGATGGCGAGTTGATCTTCATGTAAATTAAAGTTCATATATTTGTTTAGATAAGACCTTTATTCTATTGAAATATAAGGATATTTAAAAACAAAATAGAAAATACCTTATATTCTATGAGTCCTGTTTTCAACGATTTTCAGAAAAGATCTTGCATGCAATTCATCCATGGTGATTCCAGTTGCCAGAACCTCTTCTTCCGTTAACGCACCGCAATTGACGCCTGCAATAAAAAAGTTGAGCAGCCCCTGTGCAGACGCCGCATCGTCAAACGTATTTCCCACCATGGACGCCTGTGCGGCCTGGTTGATAAATGTTAACAAACGATCCGTGGCATCAGAGAGTCCGCTTAAAAAAAAGTAATATACTGCTGCATAACGAACTGGCAATTGCGCGGGATTCAGGTCCCAACTCTGATAAAAGCCAAGCCGAAGGGAGTGCATAATGTTGTTGAAATGAGCAAGCCATGCAGCATGCACGACCTGACGATTTTGTTCGATCTGAGCCGGTGTCAATTCATTACCGCGGTGCGGCGCTATCGGCATGATATTGGTGATGCCGTCACATATTGCAACATCGGTACCTGTTAATGACAGTTGCATCATATGCCGGGCAAAATCCACTGATGGGTGTCGATGGTCCTGGTATGCAGATGAAATATTGCAACTGGCCGTATAGTCAAATGTTCCGAGAATAGCAGCAGTTACCCTGCCCTGCCCGGCTTTAACCAACGCAGGTATTGCGCAAGTACCTTCCGGGGTCATGATTGACTGGACCGTCTCGATCATCAACTCTATATCGAGGACACCGCTACGAAGTCCATTCACTGTTTCAATCAGGGAAAGATAATCTGCAAGTACGCTGACCTGTTCCGGTGTTGTCACCTTTGGTAACGTTATTTTGAAGGGTTGCGGCAAATTACCCCCTGTTACTTTCGCCAGTGTCGATATGAACAAGTCTATTGTCCGCATAGACCGAATCCTGGCTTCTTCCGTCAATGCCTTGATTCGTATGCCTACAAATGGAGGTAGTGAACCTGCCAACATCCCTTCTGCCATTGCTGAAGCAGTTGATATGGCATGACCATCTTCTTCATCGTCATCACGGACACCATATCCGTCTTCAAAGTCGATCCTGTGGTCCTCAACGGCTTCAGTTTCCAGTTTTCGCAACATCCTGCGATATACGGTATATGCAAGCCAGGCATCTGACCGTTTTGCATCAGGACTTTCCAGTTCCTGCTGCAGAGTTCTGGTTGCATTTGAAGTTTGCGGCAGTGAATCTGAACCGGGTAAATTCAGTCCCCTGGCCAGATGTACGAAATCAGGTGCATATGTCTTGACATGCCGAAGAGCCAGGTCAGCCATTTTCCGGGCAGAACCGGGTTTATATAGATTGGCGCCACCATACAATGTCTGGACCGGTTGACGTTGGATTTGTAATCCCGGATATGCCTCTTCAAATTTCCGGTTGGTGTCCGACAGGCGAATCAGAAATGGCGTCATCTCTTCTTCTGTGAGAGCTGTCACGTTTGAACCTTGTAAAAGAAAGGAAGTCAGTATACCTGTTTTCAAAATATCCTGGTCGGCGATGACACATATAACATGGTATGGTTGATTTATGCAGTCGCCTGATATCTCACTTGTTAAAGATTATTTTCTGGCATTACAGACATCCGTCTGTGAGCAATTAAGTGAAGTTGACGGCAGGATATTCAGTTCAGAAATGAATCCAGAAGAGTATACCCGGCCGCGTGTCCTGGAAGAAGGCAGGTATCTGGAAAAAGCGGCAGTTCTCCTGTCACATAACAAAGGCGCAAAATTACCGGCAGCAGCCAGCGAAAGAAATCCACATCTGGCAGGCAAGCCTTTTGAAGCTGCTGCAATTTCCATGATCGTACATCCCTGGAATCCATACGTACCCACGTTCCACGCCAATCTCCGTTTTTTTGTGGTCGATCAAAAACACTGGTATTTCGGGGGTGGCTTTGACCTGACGCCCTGTTATCCATTCCCGGAAGATGTTCTTCACTGGCATCGGACGGCAGCGTCTGCATGCCGGCCATTCGGGAAGAACCTCTATAACAAATTGAAAGTCTGGTGTGATGAATATTTCTTTCTGCCCCACAGGCAGGAGTCACGGGGTGTGGGTGGTATTTTTTTTGATGATTGGACGCAAGGTGGATTCAATCGCTCCTTTTCCTTTGTGAAGAGCGTTGGCGACCATATACTGCCTGCATATCTTCCGATTCTGAATAAACGCAAGGCAATGGCATTTGGATCACGCGAAGAAGAATTTATGCTCTACAGGCGAGGACGATACGCCGAATTCAATCTGGCCATCGACCGCGGTACCCGGTATGGCTTACAATCCGGAAGAAAAATTGAATCGGTGTTAGCCTCAATGCCTCCCAGGGCTATCTGGAAACACAACTGGTCGCCTGGGCTGAATACACCGGAAGCTGATCTCTATAACAACTATTTAAAACCAAGGGACTGGATCAGGGAATTAGACTGAAACATTCAGGGAAATATTTTCATTATGGCTGAATTATACATTCCCAGAGCTCACTCGAATTCGTGGTATGAGCACCTGGCTACGCTCCAGGCGGGTTACTATTACCCTTGGAATTCTGAGATTGGAGAGCGCAATGGTGAACAGGCATTCCTCGAACTCATTGAAGAATACAAGGGTACGGCGGTTAATGTACTGGAGGTAGGCTGTGGTCACGGTGAACTGGCACTGTCGATTGCAGATCGATATGGACATGTGACGGCATACGATCGCATTCCGTCCTACATTGAACTCGCCAACAAGTCAAAGGACGATACCGGTGCCGGCAATGTGGAATTTCTCTGTTACGACGCACAAAACCCCGAATTGCATCAGACCACCCTGCCTGCCAGGACTGATTCAGTGGACCTTATAATCTGTCGTCGTGGACCGTTGCACTGGATAGAAGACGCTGCCCGGGTTTGCCGTGATGGCGCCTGGATAGTGGCTCTCAATCCAATGGAAGAGCCTATACCTGCGTGGTCAAGCAAATTACCGCATCTTCTTCACTTTGAAAATTCAGGACGGCATACGGGAACCGGGTCAATTCACCAATCCGTTGAAAACCGTCTGCATCAGGCCGGATTGACTCTGCACAGTGGCTGGAGCTTTGATGTCCCTGAGACGTTTGGCAGCACTCATGAACTGTATCGGATGATTACCTGGGGCTTGCCTCCACGAAAAATACCGTCCTATGAAGATATCAGATATAAACTCGACGCAATTTTCGACCGTTACGGTGAAAAGGATGGTATTGTGCTACGACACTGCCGGTTTCTCTGGCGGGCACAAATACACAAGTCAAAATAACTGGAATCTCCAACATGATTCCATTATTAACTGACCAGTAACTTCTATAATCTGCTTTACGACAAAACCGGGATATCAGGTGATTTATTTTTTAGGCCAATATTTTGCAGATCTCGCAGGACCTTTCAGACTGCTGGTTTCCTACATCTTTCTTGCAAGTCTCGGCACCGCGCTGGGCGCCCTTCTGACATGGTGGTTGCTGCCAAAATTCTGGCATTCTCTGCCCGTTGATCGTGGCAGGGAATATGCCATTGATGCTGACAAGAGCATAGGGAAACCCATTTCAGCCGGAATCATCTTTATACCGATTTTTATCCTCATCAGTCTGCTTGTTGTACCTCTGGACTGGAAATTCACCGGTATTCTCATCTGTGCTGCAGCTGCGATGGTTACAGGATATTTTGATGATCGGAGTATCCAAGGCTGGAGTGAATACAGACTCGGAGCGATCGACCTGGTGATTGCGATCGCTGCTTCAATCATTATTTGCCAGTTACAACCGTATACCATCTGGTTACCACTGTATTCGGAACCGATCCAGGTTGATCCTGTCCTGTTCATTGCCGGATCAACTGTACTGATCTGGACTTCGATCAATGCCACCAACTGCACAGATGGTGTGGACGGTCTGTCCGCCAGTCTATCTGGAATGAGTATTCTGTTTCTTGGTGGAATTCTCTATGGCATTGTCGGTCACCACGCTATTTCCACATATCTCTTGACTCCACATTATGAACAGGGTGCTGACTGGGCCATCATGGCGTTCATTATGGTTGGCTGTCTGACAGGTTATCTATGGCACAACAGCTATCCAAGCGCAGTATTGATGGGCGATGCCGGATCGCGACCTGTCGGATTGATGCTTGGAGTACTTGTACTGGCCTGTGGCAATCCTTTTCTGATTCTGGTGGTTGCTTTCGTTGTTCTGGTTAATGGTGCAACAGGCATGATCAAAGTGGCACTGTTACGGTTTTTTAAAATAGGGGTATTCCGCAAGATCCGATATCCCCTGCATGATCACGTACGGCACAATATGGGCTGGTCTAACACGCAGGTACTGGTCCGTTTCATGCTGTTGCAGGCAGTGGGTACTCCAATACTGCTGGTTTTACTGCTGAAAATACGATAGCCCTCCCCTTCCATACCGATTGATTAATGAACTTTTGACACCTTGCGATCAGAAACCCGATATACAGTCTGGGTTAATCAGGGATGTCAGGATGTGATCCTCCCACACGCCATTGATATTCAGAAAGGACCTGGCCCTGCCCTCGGTCTCAAATCCGAGGCGACACAGCAGTTTCCCACTGCGTTGGTTTCGAGGCATGTAGTTAGCCATGATCCGGTGCAGTTGCAGTTCTTTAAAGACATATCGGGTACTGAGTTGCAATGATTCAAACATGATACCCTTCCCCTGATGACACTCGGCAAGAGCGTATCCAAGATGACAGGACTGAAACGTGCCGCGAATGATATTCGTATAGTTACATACTCCCAATACTTCAGATTCTGACGTGTTGAGAATCACAAGGCACATATTTATGCCACTGCGGTATTCCCGGATGGCAGCGCGCAACTGCATTTGCCAGAACGCATTCGTGAAGAATTCCGGTGATCTGCTCGGTTCCCATTGCCGCAGATGATCCCTGTTTTCTATTCTGAAACGAACCATGATTGGCGCTTCGGAAGGTTCAAGTAACTTCAATACCAGCCGGTGAGTTGAAATTTTGGGTAAAGGTTGGAGATTCATGACAGGCAGTCGGTCAACTCAATTTTTACCTGGCTGTCGTAGACTGTCATCTGACAACAAATTGTCGATATGCCGGGTAAATGACTCGTAATCCACTTCTTCTCCAAGATCTATACCATCGGTAACACAGACCTTGATGATTGAAAATCTGCCATTGGCTGCCTGCAGGATAATGCCATTGGGGCCGCCTTCGGAGCAAAGATACAATACTGCGGGACTGACATGGTCTGGTTTACCGACTCGGGCAGGATCGCCCAGGTCTCTGGTCATTCTTGTAATTGCACCTGGAGCCAGGGTGTTAACACGGATTCCTTTGCGTAGTCCCTCAAGTTTTAAAACGTTCATCAGGCCGATGACAGACATTTTGGCGCTTGCATAGTTCGATTGACCGAAGTTGCCGAAAATACCTGACCCCGAACTGGTAAATACCACACGTCCCCAACCATTTTGTATCATCACAGGCCAGGCTGCCTTGGTGACATAAACCGACCCCATCAGATGAACATCAAGAACGGCTTTGAAATTTTCCATGGTGACATTTGTAAAGGTCTTGTCTCTGAGGATTCCAGCATTGTTGACGACGATGTCCACGGTTCCAAAATGTTCCAGAGCGTCATTCACAATTTGCATGGCACTCTCTTCGACGGCAACGGATGCAGTATTGGCAACGGCAATACCACCCATAGACTTTATCTCGTTTACGACTGATTGCGCGGTATTTCCCGAACCCGTTCCATCAACGGCGCCACCGGAATCATTGACCAGGACTTTGGCGCCGCGTTTGGCAAATTCAATGGCATGAGACCTGCCTATACCTCTACCAGCGCCGGTGACTATAACAACTCTGTTTTTGAATTCAGACATTGCAAGCCTCTATCTGTGTCTCTTAAGACAGTATTCTGGAGTCTCTGAAAGACTATCCTGTTCCGCGACCGGAGGCAAAGTCCAGTTTCCAAACATGTATTCTTGAATCTACATGAAAGCTTGATTTCTCTCCAATTGCAGTTGATGATGTATTTTTAAGCACAGAAGTGCAATCTTTTCAGGGTCAACCCAGTCAGGTAAAGCAGATTAAAGATGTATAAAAACAAATGGCTGATCTTCTTTTTCCAATTATTGTTTATTGGATGTCTATTCAAAGTCTCGATACTGCTGGCTGATGAATGGGCTGGTGACTTTCCGGCAGGCAAATCTTTACCGGGAATAAACGCAGTTGACCAGCACGGACAATCCCGGACGAATGATGATTTGTCCGGAGAAAAAGGTCTGGTGTTTTTCTTTGTCCGGTCAAGTGACTGGTGACCTTTCTGTAAACAGCAACTCGTGGAGTTGTCGAAGGCCAGAGACCGGTTTGATGCATTGGATATCAATGTTGCCGCTATCAGTTATGATTCTGTGGAGGCGAACAGTCTGTTCGCCAGTGAATTCGATATTAACTATCCTCTTTTGTCAGACAGCAACGCGGTGCATGCCATCGCATTTGGTATTCTGAATGAGAGTTATCCTCCGGGACACGGAGCCTATGGCGTTCCCCATCCTGGCATCTTCCTGGTCAATAGCGACGGCATTGTCGTTGAGAAATTTGCAGAAAAGAACTATCGGGAACGGCCATCCCTAACACAGGTTCTTGAAGCCGCGGCCAAAATGGCAGCAGAAGACCAATCAGGGGACAGTTTACTGAATTGAGGGTGTTCGCAGATTGGTTTTTAGTCGGACTTTGTGCGTTAAAATGCTGTATGTCGAATATCCTGTGTGCTGAAAACCGGTTACTTGGGTTTGGAGGTCATCCCGGAAGATAAATCAGGCCAGGCTATTTTCAGGTATTGATACATGGACCAGATAGTGAGAATTGCAGCACCGTAGAGTAGAACATATCCCAGAATGACCGTGGGTTTGTCCATACCGGGTCCACTCGCCAGCAGGATGATAATGGCAATCATCTGGATAGTGGTTTTGACCTGGGCCAGATAGGAAACGGCAACACTCCGGGTACTGTATTGGGCCATCCATTCGCGCAGTGCCGAGGCAACAATTTCCCGACAGACAATTACGATAGCAGGTACTGCCAGAATGGCGCTGGCATGCACTTCAACCAGTAACACCAGAGCCACTGCCACAATCAATTTATCAGCAACAGGGTCCAGAAATGCGCCGAATGTGGTTGTTTGACCCAGTTTCCTGGCAAGATAACCATCGAGCCAATCAGTAACAGCGGCTATGCTGAAGACCAGAGCAGATGCAATATACCGCCATTCCAGAGGCAGTAAATAAAACACGATTACCAGTACTGGTATCATGACGATTCGCAGGCTGGTCAACAGGTTAGGCATGCCAAGGTTAAACTTCATACTGTTTCGGTCTCCGTGAGACTGTCTGATTAAGCAATTTTATTTCTGCAATTGCTACCCACTGTGCAAGGTAGCATAAATCTGCTCTGCCAGTATGCTGCTGATACCTTTAACCCTGGCCAATTCCTCAATACTGGCGCTTTCCACCTGACTGCTGCCACCAAAATACCGCAGTAAAGCTCTGCGTCGTTTTGGTCCTACACCGTCAATTCCATCCAGAATGGATGTTTTACGTTTTTTCCCACGTCTGTTGCGGTGCGCTGTAATGGCAAATCGATGACTCTCATCACGAATGTGCTGTATCAGATGCAATGCCGGATTGTCCGGTGCAAGATCAACTTCCGGTCCTCCGGAAACGAAAAGACTTTCAAGTCCTGCTTTTCGGGTAGTACCTTTTGCCACACCGACCATGGTAACGCCAACAATCTGCAATTCCTCGAGGATGCGTTCCGCCTTGTGCAGTTGGCCTTTACCACCGTCTACAAACAGTATATCCGGAATCCGCCCTTCCCCCTTCTTGATTCTTGTGTATCGTCTATGCAGTGCCTGGGACATCGCGGCATAATCATCTCCCGGCGTGATTCCCTCAATATTGAATCGTCTGTAGTCGGATTTCACTGGTCCGGACCGGTCGAAAACAACACAGGATGCCACTGTCGCTTCGCCTGCACTATGGCTGATATCAAAACATTCCAGACGTTCGGGTGCTGCATCGAGTCCCAGGGTGTCCTGCAACGCATCAAAACGTTGTTGAATGTTATTTCGATTAGACAGGTGTGATCCCAGCGACTGTTCCGCATTGGTTACTGCCAGATCAATCCAGCGTTTCTTGTGTCTTCGTACCGAATCGGACAATAGAACTTTCCGGCCACTGAATTCTGTCAATACACTCTCAAGCAGTGCCTTGTCTTCCAGGGTGGCATTGACGATGATCTCCCTGGGAACTTCCCGACTCCCCCGCCGTGTGAGGTAGAATTGCGGAATAAAAGCGGCAAGTATTCCACTTTCATCGATATCCAGTTTCGTGTGTGGGAAATATGTCTTGTTACCCAAAATTCTGCCACCACGAATATACATCACCAGAACACAGACGCATCCTGGTCTGCGTACCGCGACCATGACATCGACATCAGCGTTTTTACCAATGACGTATTGTTGCTCCTGGATTTGACGCAGATGAGATATCTGGTCCCGGTAATGAGCCGCTCGTTCAAATGCCAGTTCTTCCGCTGCCTGTTCCATCCTGTTTGCAAAATCGTCAAGAATCTCCCGGCTCTTACCTTCAAGAAACATTGTGGCGTGTTTGACATCGTCAGCATATTCCTCTTCGCTGACGAGGCCACAGCAGGGACCGGAACATCGTTTTATCTGGTATTGCAGACAGGGTCTCGTACGGTTTTTGAAAAATGAATTCTCACACTGTCTGACACGAAACACCTTTTGCAGAATATTCAGACTGTCACGTACTGAATGGGCACTTGGGAAAGGCCCGAAATACCGTCCCTGTCCACTCTGCGCTCCCCTGTGGAATGCTAATCCTGGATACTTTTCTTCACTGGAGAGGTAAATGAAGGGGTAGGATTTATCATCCCGGAATACGATATTGTACGGTGGCCTGTATTCCTTGATCAGTGATTGTTCAAGTAATAGTGCTTCGGTTTCACTGGCGGTGACTGTAATTTCCATATTCCGGATATGGCTGACCAGGGAAAGAGTCTTTGCATCCAGCGCCGAAGAACGGAAATAGCTGGATACGCGGTTTTTCAGGTTTCTGGCTTTGCCGATGTATATTACTGCACCATCCTCATCAATCATGCGATATACACCAGGCAAGGTAGTCAGACTCTTGAGGAATGATCCTGCGTCAAATCCCGACACTTGCGACTCCCTGTTCCCGGTTGATAGGTCGGGAGTTGCTGTTATCAGGGAAACAGCCATTTGCCGGATGGCTGTCGGGTATTCGTTCGTGAGACATTCCGGCAAGTTGTGCCGCTCTGCTGACCGCATTTTCCAGCATATCCGCGGTCAATCGGCCAGTCTGCGTGTTATATCTGCTGCAATGATATGAATCAACCAGGCTTGCTCCGGACAAAGTGTAGTATCTGCCATGGCCAAAGGGATATTTGGCCAGTGTAAGGGACATGGCTTTTAAAATCGCATCGTGGGCAATTCTCCCCAGAGCCAGGAATACTGCATTCGGCTTTTCTTTATGCCTGTTAATCTCCGGGATCAGGTACCTCTGGCAGTTTGTGATCTCCCTGTTTTCAGGTTTGTTTTTTACAGGGAGACATTTAACAGCATTGGTAATAATGACTTGATCCACCAGCGACAGTTTATTCAGCGTCTGGAACAAGAGATCTCCAGAGGCGTCACCTGTGAATGGAATTCCGGTGCGATTGGCGCCGTGTCTTCCAGGTGCAAGACCTACGATCATCAATGGAGAATTGTGATTACCTGAAGCTGGAACCGGTTTATTCCAATAATTCGGATATTCAAGTCTTAATTGTCGGAACTGTTGCTGCAGTTTGACGCAGCAACGGCACTCTTCAAGAGATACGGGCATGAATCCTGTCGCATGGTTTATCTTGTGATAGTTTACCCGTCTGAGACAGTATTTACAGATTCATCCACTGATCTCAGCCAGGATCAAGCTGATCCTTGACTCTGCCAAATACCTGCAGTGCAAATTCCAGATCATCCCTGCTTAAGGCAGCTGACATTTGAGTACGAATACGCGCCCTCCCCACAGGAACCACAGGATAGGAAAAGGCAACAATATAGATACCCTGTTCGAGCATACTGGTAGCAAATTGGCTTGCCAATGCGGCATCATCCATCATAATCGGGATAATGGGGTGCTCCCCATCCAACAACCTGAAGCCAAGTTTCTGCAAACCCTCACGGAAAAATTCTGTATTCTGTTTAAGCTTATCCTGCAAATGGGTTGACTCAACTACCAGTTCCAGTGCCTTGATAGCACCTGCAACTACTGGCGGCGCTACAGTATTAGAGAACAAATAAGGACGTGAACGCTGTCGAAGTAACTCAACAACCTCAGTACGCGCGCTGGTATAGCCACCACTCCCACCACCCAGAGCCTTACCTAAAGTACCGGTAATAATGTCCACCCGATCCATACAATGACGATATTCATGGGTACCACGACCATTGGCGCCCACTATCCCGGTAGCGTGGCAATCATCAAAATGAACCAGCGCATTGTACTTGTCGGCCAAATCGCAGATTTCATCGAGACGGGCGATAACGCCATCCATGGAAAACACACCATCCGTGGTAATCAGTTTGAATCGTGCTCCAGCCGACTCTGCTGCGATCAACTGGGTCTCAAGATCAGCCATATCATTATTGCGATAACGGTAGCGTTGGGCTTTACAGAGTCGCACACCATCAATAATGCTTGCATGATTGAGTTCATCGGAAATGACTGCGTCCTGTGCGTCCAGCAATGTTTCAAATAAACCACCATTGGCATCAAAACAGGAGGGGTACAGAATCGTATCCCCGGTACCTGAAAAAGCGCTTAATCTGGCTTCAAGCTGTTTATGCTGTCTCTGGGTACCACAGATAAAACGCACTGATGCCAGACCATAACCCCAGGTATCAAGACCAGCCTTAGCCGCTGCTTTGACTTCCGGATGCTGCGCCAGGCCCAGATAATTATTCGCACAAAGATTTATGGTTTCAGTTGTGCCATTGACGCCGACACGTGCGCCTTGAGGGGTGGTGATTTCCCGTTCGACTTTATAGAGCCCTGCATCCTTGATATCTTGCAGTTCATTCCCCAGATAATCCAGAAATTCACCATTCATTCTATAAGACCTCCCCTATTCCCAATCAAGTATGACTTTACTGGCGTCGCCTGCATTCACCGCGTCAAAGCCAAATTGAAAATCGTGATAATTCAAACGATGGGTAATCACTGCGGAAATATCCAACCCGGACTCTATCATGACCGACATCTTGTACCATGTTTCATACATCTCCCGGCCATAGATACCCTTCAATGTCAGCATATTGAAAATTACCGTATTCCAATCAATGGACATATCTTCACCGGGTATTCCCAGAATAGCGACTTTCCCACCGTGGCACATATTGGCAAGCAGGTCTCTGAAGCCAGAGGGGTTCCCCGACATTTCAAGCCCCACATCAAACCCTTCGGACATACCCAGCCTGTTCTGCACATCAGTTAAACTTTCTGTACGTACATCTACCGCACAGGTGGCGCCAAGCTTTTTAGCCAACTCTAATCTAGATGGATTTATATCGGTAATCACGACAAATCTCGCCCCTGCATGTTTGCATACCGCTGTCGCCATTACACCAATCGGTCCAGCGCCAGTGATCAACACGTCTTCACCCAGCAGGTCGTATTGCAGAGCGGTATGAACAGCGTTTCCAAAAGGATCAAATAAAGCTGCAATATCCAGATCGATTCCAGGTCTGTGTTCCCAGACATTGGACATCGGCAGAGACAGCAATTCGGCAAAAGCACCTGGTCGGTCGACACCGACACTACTGGTCTGGGCACAGAGATGACGCCGGCCAGCCATGCAGTTGCGGCAGCGGCCGCAGACAACATGCCCCTCACCAGAGACAATTTGACCTGCGTGGAAATCGTTAACATTAGAGCCTGCATCGACAATTTCACCAACAAACTCATGGCCTATAACCAATGGTACCGGGATAGTGGCCTGAGCCCAGCTATCCCAGTTATAGATATGCATGTCAGTACCGCAGATAGCAGTACGCTTGATTTTGATTAATACATCATTTATGCCGATTTCGGGTTCCGGCACTTCTTCAAGCCATAGTCCTTTTTTGGAATATCGTTTTACCAGTGCCTTCATACCGGCTTTTGCCCCGCAAAGTTAAAAAAGCAAAGTTTATTTATAGCTCGCAAACATTAGACCCGGTCCTTGCCTGATTGTGACAACACCTTCGGATAATTCTTGACGATAATGTACCGCAATCATAGTTTTCTTTTTGAATAATATTCCTGACCTGTCAGGTCTGTTACATTAAAGCCATAAAACTGATATGAAAAATCCAGAAAATTGAAACTGATCCTTTCCTCGCAATACAGGATTCTAGCAGTCATTGTCAGTACGCTGATGATTATCGCCTGCGGTGGCGGTGGAGGTTCTGGCTCAAATCCACCCCCACCACCCGTAGAACCTCCTGCCGCAGTAACACCTGAATTGCAGGCAGAGGATTTCACGGTGGTAGAAGGAGATGCCGGGAGCAGCATTCTGGAAGTGATGATTTCGCTATCGGTTGCACCTGCTTCAGAAGCAGGTGTCGACTACACCACTGATGATGGCACTGCTGTTTCCGGCGTAGACTACGAATCGAGCCAGGGTCGTCTGACCTTCAGCGAAGGTGAGACCAGTGCATTGGTCACAATCACAATAATCGGTGATGAACTCGATGAAGATGAAGAATCGTTATCCTTGATTTTCAGCAACCCTGACAATATTTCCCTGACGACAACGATGGTGCAAGGGATCATCATGGATGACGATGAACCCCCGGAAGTTATGATTGACGATGCTGAGATCACAGAAGGTGATGAAGGCACATCGCTGCTGGTGTTTAATCTGAGGCTGTCTGCCCCAAGCGGCCGCAGCATCACAGTCGATTTTGCTACTGAGGATGATACTGCAACAGTAGAGGATAACGACTACGAGGCTTTAACCGGTACCTTAACGATTGACCCCGGGTCTATTGGCGGCAGTATCGGGATCCAGGTGAACGGAGATGAGAAGGTTGAAGGCAACGAGACCCTGTTCGTCAAACTGCTGGGCGGAACTCATGTCTCAATTGCAGATGACACCGCCGAGGGTCGAGTGTTTGACAATGACGGTCCGGCATTATCGGGTCTCAGTTCCCGGCGGTTGAATCTTACCTGTATCGCCCCAGAACGTCCTGTGGTTAGTGCGGTGGTGAATATCGATACAGTTTTCTCTGATCTCCCGGTACTCTCCAAGCCAGTCTCACTGGTTCAGGCACCGGGAGACCCTGCCGACTGGTACGTCGCACAACAGGATGGTGTTGTGCTTCGCTTCAGTAACAGTATTGATGTCAGTTCAACAACAACATTCATTGATATCAGTGATGTGGCGGACAACAGTTCCTCGGAAACCGGTCTGCTGGGTATAGCCTTTCATCCCGACTACGCCAGCAATGGCTTTGTTTATCTCTCCTACACCGAATCGGGATTCACTTCTGTGCTGGCGAGATATCAGCGCCTGAATGGTGGACAGAACCTGGACCCCGATAGCGAGGTACGTCTGTTGACGATGGGTCAACCATACAGTAATCACAATGGCGGTCACATCTCCTTTGGCCCGGATGGGTACCTGTACTTTTCTCTTGGCGATGGAGGTTTTGCCGGTGACCCGGGTGACCGCGCACAAAACATCAATAATCTTTTCGGCACAATGTTGCGCATTGATGTGAACAGTGGTTCCCCTTATGGAATTCCTGCTGACAATCCCTTTTTTAATAACCCGCTCTGCGATAGCGGCTCTTCTTCGACAGCCTGCCCGGAGATTTATGCCTGGGGTCTGCGCAATCCCTGGCGATGGCATTTTGATGCTGCGACTGGCGAACTCTGGCTTGGAGACGTAGGACAGGACAGATTTGAAGAGATCGACATTATTGAGTCCGGTGGCAACTACGGCTGGCGATGCCGGGAGGGAAGGCATAATTTTAATAGCACCGGTGTCTGCCCGGACGGCCTGGTTGACCCGGTTATCGAATATGATGCGAACGAAGGCAATTCCGTTACCGGCGGGTTCGTTTATCGTGGCAGTGCAATTCCAGAGTTGACAGGACGATATGTGTTCGCTGACTTTGAACGGGGCAGAATCTTCGCTTCTGTAGCTGATGGCTTTGGCGGTTACGACTACGAGGTACTGCTTGAGACCAACCTGAATATCGTATCGTTTGCAGAGGAACCGGGCGGCGAACTGCTGGTGCTGAATTACGGTGGTGATATCCATCGAATCGTTCAGGGCAGCGGCGTCTTGAATAACACCATTGCCAACCTGCTCTCCGAATCGGGTTGTACTCATCCGATGGATGCGACAATACCTTATTCCGGTCTTATGCCTTATAACATCAATGCGCCATTCTGGTCAGATGGTGCTTCCAAGGAACGCTACTTTGCGATACCCGATGACAGCACCATCGACGTCGATGAGCATGGCGACTGGCAATTCCCAATCGGTTCAGTGCTGGTAAAACATTTCCGGCTGGTGGGGCAACTCTTTGAAACACGACTGTTCATGCGACACACAGATGGTAGCTGGGCCGGTTACACCTATGAATGGAATGATGAGGGGACAGATGCAGAACGGGTGGTCGGTGGGAAAAGGAAGACCATCAACGGCCAACCATGGATCTACCCCAGCGAGTCCCAATGCATGTCCTGCCATACACAGGCAGCGGGTTTTAGCCTCGGGTTGGAACATCGTCAGCTAAATCTCGACTTCAATTATCCTGAAACCGGTATCACCGCCAACCAGTTGGTGACTGCGGAAACAATTGGATTGTTGACTGCGCCACTGGGAAACGTCCCTCAATTATTGCCGCAGCTGACTGCCCCGGGCAATACTGGTGCGGGTCTGATGGATAGGTCCCGGGCTTATCTGCACACTAATTGTGCCAATTGTCACCAGCCCACCGGACCGACTCCGACGAATATCGACCTTCGTGAATCCACGCCATTTACCGCAAGCGGTACCTGCAACCAGGCGCCCATTTCAGGTGATCTGGGCATTTCCGATGCGAGTATCCTGAAACCGGGTGACCCGGCGGCATCACTTCTGCTGCGTCGTGCAGAAAGGCGGGATGTACACGGTATGCCGCCTCTGGCCAGTAGTCTTGTAGATACTGCCGGAGTCGCTCTGCTTCAGAACTGGATTGAGTCACTCGACAGTTGTCAGTGACAGCAGGCAATAGTTGGTCCGGCCAAGAATCTAGGTCCAGTCCTCAACAGTCAGGTCTGACACACGGGAAAACTCACTCATGTTGTTACTGACGAGTACGCATCCTGACAATAGTGTCCAGTAAGCAAAAAGTGGATTTATATGAACATCATGTAAGCCATTAGACTATTTCTCCTATCCTGGGATAGACCCCATCATCTGTTTTTTGCATTCTTGAAGAAATGCTGGTTAAACTACTTATCCTCCTCATTTGTAATTCACTGCTTTGACCAGACAATCACTATTTGTAATATCGATGTTAGTGTTTGCGCTAACAACCTTACCCCAGCAGGCAATCGCAAAAACGACAATCACTTTTGGTTCCTGTATCGACAATGACAAACCTGATCATCCCATCTGGCAATCAATCATCGCGACAAACCCTCAAGCCATGATCTTTTTAGGTGACAATGTATACGCCCCTACGAGCTCTTCTACTTTATTACCTGATGTGGGATTCCTGAAATCTGAATATGAAAAACTCGGGAGTTCTCCAGGGTTCTTCAAACTAAAACAAAACACTGAGTTCTTCGCAATCTGGGACGATCATGACTACGGTTTGAACGATGGTGGTGCTGACTTCGAGCTGAAGGATGAATCCCAAAAAGTCTTCATGGATTTTTGGGGAGTGCTCCCCTCGAGTGAACGGTACAAGTCTCCCGGCACCTACGATTCCTCCTCTTTCACCGTTGGTGAACTCACCGTACAACTTTTACTGCTGGACACCAGGTATTTTCGTTCGCCCATATTAAATGGCGATACGACCAAACAGTGTCCTACCAGAAACTATATTCCCAATAACGATTTAAATGCCACCATACTGGGCGAAGATCAGTGGCGCTGGCTGGAACAAAAACTTGGTGAAGCTGCTGACCTTCACATTTTGGCCAGTAGCATTCAAGTGATCCCCAACCAACATTGCTGGGAACGATGGGGAACCATGCCAGGCGAGAGAAAACGGCTATTCGACCTCATTCGAAGTACAAAAGCGCACGTTGTCATTATCAGTGGTGACCGTCATTTGGGGGAAATCAGTCTCTTACCCCGGGACGACGCGCTTGGCGTTGGGTATCCATTGATTGAAGTTACATCAAGTCCCATCTCTTCACGGTCAGGATTCGGCAAAGACGAACTCAATGACTACCGTGTCGGTATAGACAACATGCGGGAAAGTAACTTTGGCGTTTTGGTTTTCGACGAAGTGGCCAATACCGTGACGGCTGAACTACGTGGGACCGATGGATCTGTTCTGCAATCGGTAAGAATTTTTTCCAGGTGATTCCTGTATCGATTGAATAACTGTGTCTTGGCAACTGACGAGCCAGGTGTGGTCGAGGATGGACCTTACTTTGGAGACATCTTCAGTCTCTGGTCAATACTTCCATCAGGTGGCTGTCCCTGTCTCTCCAGTAGAAGCCACGACCTCCTGACCGATGGTTCAGTTCACCATTATCCGGTGTTCGAGGCCCGGAACCATACTGAATCCCGGCTGCCTGGATTCGTGCAAAGATGCCGTCAAATTCCACATCGCTCACTTTAAATGCGTAGTGCTGACGGGTGAATTCGGTCGCTTTGTCGAAATCCAGGGTCAGTGCGCTGTTTATCTTTACCGGAGCGAAGTGTCCCATGGGTCCCTCGTAGGCAAGACCCATTATCTCTGCAAAGAATTTTGCCGAAGCCTCGTGGTCCAAGGCGGGAACAATAGTGTGATTGAGTTCCATACAGATTCCTCTGGAGTGTCGCTTCAGTTAATAATAACGCGAATCCTGAAAAACACCATGAGCAATCTCCTGATTTGAATGTGTACCAGGTGACTTGTCCGCAGTAGGTCAGTAACCTCTCTGCACCAGTGTTACCGAATCATCCACTTGCTTCAATATCGATTAAGCCATGCTTGATGGACAGTTTGGTTAATCCGACATCATTCGGTACACCGAGTTTTTCGAAAATCCGATAACGATAACTGTTGATTGTCTTGGGACTCAAAGAGAGCTGTTCTGAAATTTCGGTCACTCTGTGTCCCATGATGACCATCAAAGTAATCTGCATTTCTCTACTCGATAGTGCTTCGAAAGGAGATGTGTGTCGATCATTAAAAGGCCGCAGAGCAAGTTGTTGAGCAACATCCGAGCTGATATAGCGCTGGCCGGATACGACTTTTCTTATAGCACGCACCATCTCTTCAACATTCGCTCTCTTGGTGATATAACCGCTTACACCCACCTTGAACAGCTTTGATGGATAAGGTTCGTCTTCATAGACTGTTACGGCAATAATCTTGAGTTGATCTTTAACACGGAGACAGCGTCGGGTTGCCTCAAGGCCACCAATACCCGGCATCTGAATATCCATCAGAACAACATCGGGGTCTAATTCCCTGACTTTCTCAATTGCCTCTTCACCACATGCCGCTTCACCAACGATACAGATTTCTTCGATATCTTCCAGGAGACGGATAGTTCCAACACGAACCAGATTATGGTCATCAACCACTAATACCTTTATCACAAATATCCCCCTGTTTTTGATTCATAAAAATTGCCCATGTGCTTAACATAAACCCGAGAGGCAATTATTGAAAGCCAGCAGATTACCCCAATAGTTCTGGTGCTTTCTCTACAATGAGATAGATTATATCCTACATTGTGTAGGAAATATCAGCGTCCTGTAAAGGCCTGCAGCCCAGTCTGCGCTCTCCCAAGTATCAGGGCGTGAATATCATGTGTCCCCTCATATGTATTCACTGTCTCAAGATTCATGACATGACGGATCACGTGGTATTCGTCAGAGATACCGTTTCCACCATGCATATCTCTCGCCATTCTGGCAATGTCCAGGGCTTTGCCGCAGTTATTTCGCTTCATGAGTGAGATGTTTTCAACTGGACATTTATCTTCATCCATCAATCGACCCAGGCGTAAACACCCTTGCAAACCTATAGAAATTTCTGTTTGCATATCAGCCAGTTTCTTTTGTATCAACTGGTTTGCCGCCAATGGTCGACCAAACTGATTCCGGTCCAGCGTGTACTGCCTTGCGGCATGCCAGCAGAATTCCGCAGCACCCATTGCACCCCATGTAATGCCAAATCGCGCTTTGTTCAGGCAACTGAATGGACCACCGAGTCCGGATGCGCCAGGAAGCAGGTTCTCTTCCGGTACTTCCACGTTGTCCAGCACGATTTCACCTGTCACCGATGCACGAAGGCTGAATTTACCTTCAATCTTCGGAGTTGAGAATCCGGACATGCCCCGTTCTACAATAAATCCTCGAATGACACCGTTGAGTTTGGCCCAGACAACGGCTATATCCGCGATCGGGGAATTGGAGATCCACATCTTGGCGCCGTTCAGAACGTAGCCTTCACTGATTTTATCCGCCCTTGTAATCATACTGCCGGGATCAGATCCATGGTCCGGTTCCGTCAGGCCGAAACAACCAACCCACTCCCCTTTCGCCAGTTTTGGCAGATATTTCTGTCGCTGTTCCCCGGTGCCGAAAGTAAATATCGGATGCATGACCAATGATGATTGCACACTCATGGCTGATCGATAGCCGCTGTCGACACGTTCTATTTCACGCGCTACCAGACCGTAAGATACGTAATTGACGTTGGCACAGCCGTATTCTTCCGGCAGAGTCGCACCGAGTAAACCCAGAGATCCCATTTCATTCATGATTTCCCGATGAAAAAACTCATCACGATTAGCCTGCTGAATTCGTGGCATCAGTTTTTCCTGCGCATAATCCCGAGCTGAATCGCGGATCAGACGCTCGTCCTCACTCAGTTGGTCATCCAGAAAAAATGGGTCGTCCCATTTAAAATCAGCCATTACATCAGTACTCTGCAGCAATCGGGAAAGCGCACCATTGTAGCGACTTAACAACATGGCTGCACCCGTTGAATCAGTCCGGTGAATTTGTTTACACTTTTCCGCTTTAAACCATCTCTGCAGTTCAGAATGGCAGGAAGTGGCAGGAATTGTTGATAATATGGGATAGACTGAAGATGTCTGATTCCGCCAAGCCGGAAACCGGAGTAAGGTCGTTCTGAATAACATGCATGTTGCAGTAGGAAGATGAAAGGATATTCGACACAGGATGTCGCTGAATTACTGAATTTACCGAAAGAGACCATTCGGGAGATTGCCCGTTCCGGAATAATCGATCCCGAACGTACGGCACAGAATCACTATCGGTTCAGTTTTCAGGACATCGTCATCTTGCGCACAGCGGGAGAATTGCTGAGTGCCGGGGTTCGCAAGGCTACGATCAACAAGTCGCTCATCCGGATGAAACGGCGTCTGCCTCCGGAGCGCTCTTTGTCTTCGTTTCGTATCGCCGGCGATGGCGGTGCAGTCGTCATCCTTGAAGATGATCGGGTACTGAATGCGGAATCCGGACAAATCCATTTCAATTTTGCGGTTGCGGAACTTGCCGGAACAGTGGCGCCACTGGCAAAGCAGGCAGCCGAGGAAGCAGAATCACGGGATCACCTGAGTAGTGATGACTGGTTTGACCTGGGCGTTGACCTGGAGGCAGTGAGTCCGGAAGATGCACCTGCGGCATATCTGAGAGCGCTGGAACTGGACCCGTATCACAGTGATGCACACGTCAATATTGGTCGACTGCTGCAGGAAGCCGGTGATTATCTTGCCGCACAAGACCATTACGAACAGGCGCTTGACACCGATCCTGATAATTTATTGGCGACATTCAATCTGGGCACCCTCCTTGAGGATATGGGGCGCATAGATGAAGCAATTTCCATTTATAAACAGGCATCGTCGTTTCCCGATGCGCACTACAATCTTTCCCGATTATACGAGCTCGTTGGGCAGCATGCAGACGCATTGAGACATCTCAAAGCGTACAGAAGCCTGATTGATCCAGCATAGTCAGGGACCAGGACGGCACAGTTACAATCCTGCAACTAATGAATGATGGGAGTGAATGTTTCCAGAGTAATGTTTATCACCCTGGGGCCAAGAATCGTCAACCGGCCCTTGAAACGCTGTTCCCCGTCCGTCGCATATTCAAAACGGTATTCACGCCACATTCGCCAACGGTCATCCTGATCCCGGCTCATCGACAACCTGATCAACCCTACAGTCCGGTCCAGAAACTGCACTCCAAACCGGCCGCATTCCCTGCGAGCGGCTACCACAGCCATTTCCTTCGATCGTGCTGCAGACTGCCAATACATCAGGGCTAGGCAAATACCCAGAACAATCAACATTTCAGACATATCCCCATCTTAACAAGATATGCGTAATCGAGTATATTGCTCGACCAACAGAGCGACTGCTGCAGGCTATGTCATACCGGAATTCAATGCCGTAGCACTATTCAGAGCCTGGAGAACAGGAGGGGTGGCAGAGCGGTTGAATGCACTGGTCTTGAAAACCAGCATGCCGAGAGGCATCCAGGGTTCGAATCCCTGCTCCTCCGCCAATTGAAAGAGGTCTACTCTTGTTAAATGCAGGAAAATGGATTGAGGTATCAATTGATACATCTGGCAATTGCCCAAAATATTTAACCTGATTGAATTTTGAAAATTTATTCAGCACTGTACCCTGGCCATGAGTAACAAGAAATTTCATATAACACTTGCCGGGGCTCGCACCTTACGGGATGAGTTGCAATTCCTGATGCGTACTGAACGGCCCAGAGTAACCGAGGTAGTGGCAAATGCCGCAGCACTTGGGGATCGATCGGAAAATGCAGACTATATCTATGGCAAGAGACGTCTGCGGGCAATTGACCGTCGCATACGATTTCTGTCGAAGAGAATTGATTCTCTGGAGGTAGTGGACCGGAAACCGTCGGACCAGAGCAGGATTTATTTTGGCGCCTGGGTGAAAATTGAAGAAGAAAACGGGAAATGCTATGTCTTGCGAATTGTCGGTGAGGATGAACTGGACCTCAGTAAGGGTTGGATAAGTCTGGAATCGCCTATGGCGAAAAGTCTGATGGGCAAACAGAAGGGAGACTACTCACTGGTCCAACGTCCGGAAGAAAGCGTTGAGATTCACATACTTGATGTCAGCTATGAGCCATATGAGGATTCGACGTGACACGAGAAAGGGACAACATTGCAGCAATGGACGGTTATGTGAGCGGAGAACAACCTGACAACATACCCGGGTTGATCAAGCTCAATACCAATGAAAATCCGTACCCTCCAGCACCGGAGATCAACAATGTCATTAAAGCCTTCGATACTGAAAAACTACGTCGATACCCGCCCGCGAATGCCAATGAATTCCGGGACCTGGCTGCAGAACTTCATGCCGTAAATCGCGGAAACATCATCGCCACCCGAGGTGGGGACGAATTGCTGCGCCTGATGATTACCACCTTTGTCAATCCCGGTGAGATCATTGGCGTCACGGACCCGACCTACTCTCTTTATTCGGTGCTTGCCCGGATACAGAACTGTCCGGTGCTTCAAGTTCCCCTGGCTGCGGACTGGACCCCGCCAGTGGAGTTCGCTAAAAATATGAACGATGCAGGCGTGAAGCTGACTTTCCTTGGCAACCCACATGCCCCTTCAGGTGTTTTGCTGGACCAGGAGGTTATATCCCGGATTGCAAACGATCTCGATGGATTATTGCTTCTTGACGAGGCTTATATTGATTTTGTAGACCCGGCGCGTCAATACAGATCCCCTTCCCTGCTGGATGATTTTGACAATGTTGTGATATTGCGTACGTTAAGCAAGGGATACTCTCTTGCCGGTCTTCGGTTGGGATATGGCATAGGCAGGGAACAGCTCATCCGGCCAATGATTGAGAAAACCAGAGACAGCTACAATCTGGATTGGTTGAGTCAGGAAATAGCCAGTACTGCACTGCGCCATCGAACCCATGCCGCTCATACCTGGAAACTCATTCGTGATGAACGTGTCAGGATTACCGGGATTTTCCGGTCGATGGGACTAGGAGTAAGTGACAGCGAGGCAAATTTCCTGCTGGTAACATTCCCGGACGGAAATGCAGAAAACTGTTATGAGTTTCTGCGGAATCACGGTATTTTTGTGAGATATTTCCACCACAAAGCACTGGAAGACAAGCTGCGTATCTCCATCGGCACACCGCACGAAAACGATCGGCTTCTGGAATGTATCAGGGATTTCCCGGGTTGAAGCTCCCGTTACGGGGTCCTGACTCCTTGGGCTGTGACCATAAACGCGGATTGAGATCTCGCGCCAGAGAGATTTCCATGTGCCCTCCCGAATCAAACCGGACCAGCACTGCGCCAGCTGTTGCGGTGTTGATGACTCTGGCATGACGCAGCCTGTATCGCTGTATTACCATTGGGTCTGGATGGTTAAATCTGTTATTTATTCCAGAAGATACCACGGCCACACCAGGGAGTAGTTTATTGAGAAACCCGGGTGTGGAAGATGTCGCACTGCCGTGGTGAGGGGCTGAAATCAGGTCCATCATGGGCAGGTTCGAATCCACCAGAATGGATTCCGCCTGTGACTCAATATCGCCTGTCAGCATGACTGCTATACCCTGTCCGGTGATCTGCAGAAGACATGATCGGTTATTGGTATTGGCCGGTTCGTTAATGGCAAATAATAAAAACACAAGTTCATCAGCCTTCCATGTTAATGGCGTTACGCAGGAGACCGTGTCCGGTAAAAAATCCTGGTCACTGGCATAGGCTTTATCTACTGGCAGGTTCCTCATGATGGCACTGAACCCACCGGAATGATCATTGTCACTGTGACTGACGATAAGGTGATCTATCTCCCTTATTCCCCTGCTTCTGAGATAAGGCGCCACAATCTGTTCTCCGGCATCGAAACCTGAACGAAATGCCGGACCGGTATCGTACAGAATGACCTGACCTGGTGTTTGTACCAGTACGCTCAGACCCTGGCCGACGTCCAGGAAGGTTATCTGCAATGGTTTTATTTCAGTCGGAATAAAATTGAACAATGGTAACAGACAGAACATTGATACCCACCTGGGAAACAACCCTCTCGGCGCCAGTAACGACATCACCCCGACCAGACTGATGGCAAGCACAGATAGATTCAGTGGACTACGGTAATAAACCAGATCGAAGCTGGCGGCGAATTCAATCACCTGCCACGCTATGCCAAGTATGAATTCCACCAGTTGGATTCCCTGAACTGCCAATGACGGGAAAACAGGAATCAACACCTGAACTACCAGCAGAGGCGGTATTACCAGGATGCTGACCCATGGAATGACGAACAAATTTGTGGGTAAAGACATCAGGGAAAACTGATACAGCAGGAATAGCAACCAGGGCATCATGCCAAGTGTCACAACCCACTGCGTCCGGACAGCCTGCATGACCCGGGTGAATACTGACGTATCCAGTAACATGAACGGACGCGCTGCAAAAGCATATAGAAGGCTGAAAACGGCGCCAAACGACAACCAGAATCCAACACTTAACACTGCAAAGACTTCCATCAACAACACACCAAGCAACGCCATGCAGAACATTGTCCTGATATCCATTCGCCTTCGCATGGATGTTGCCAGTGCAACAATAGCTGTCATGATAAAGGCCCGCTGGGCCGGCAATCCAAATCCGGCGAGTGCAGAGTAACAACCCGTCAACAGTACTGTCAGCAGTCCAACCCAGCGGATTGGCAGAGGCAAGAAAGCCAGTAGTTTGTAGGCAATGGCTGCAACAAGACCCACATGCAATCCTGAGATGACAAATAGATGATTGGTGCCTGTTTTGGAGAGCAGCTGCCAGTCGGCGGAAGAAATACCGGACGAATCGCCGATGGTCAGAGCAGTCAGTAACCCCGGATAATCAGAAACCCCGGTTTCTTTATTGATAGTGGCTTGATGGATAAAGTCACGGATATTCATCCTCAACCTGTTATGTAACTCGACGACAGGGTTTCTACCCAGAAATTTCGCGGTATCCGGGTTTCTGACATATCCCGTCCCAACAATTTCCTGCATGAAAAGCCAACCTTCATAATCAAACATTCCGGGGTTGACGGAACCCGCCGGTCGGCTGAGTTTTATCAAAAACTGCCATTTGTCACCTGGAACAGGATTCAAGGGACAGCGATAACAGGACAACACAACCAGCCCGGCAAATGCCTGATCAGGTAATTGGGATGAACCCTGTTCCAATCCATAAGTGTCGTCGACACGAAATCTGAAACGGATATTGCCATTTTTGCTGTGAGGTAAACCGACAACCGTACCGGTTACTTGTATTTCCACACCTTCAAAAAGTACCGGCAATTCATTGTCCAGTCTGACATTCGCAGTAGACAAGCTGAACAATGCTCCCAGGAAGAAACCACTCAAGGGTCTCAGAAGTCTGTGACCCAAACCGAAAACAGCAAGAGGCAGTCCAACCAGCAGGGGTTCAAAATCAACGATTACCGGTAAATGGGCAACGCAAATAACGGCGGACAGAAAAAAAAGAATTGCAATGTTCACCCATAAAATGCCTGCTTGACCCGTGACTGTTATACACTTGCACAGATGTGTTATCTGTAAGCCCGTGCTGTACATCAGGTACAGGATTATTCAGTCAATACTTGTGAGTAATTGCAGTAATGACATACAGTTGTCAGCGAGTGAATGACAATTCCAGAAACAATGCTTAAAGTATTTCTTTAGTGTACAAATGCCATGAAGTTCATCAAAAAACGACTGCCATCAAGGCAACAACTTCGGGAATTCAGATCGATTAAATTCCTTGGTGAGGTCATTTTTGAACCTAACCTCTGGCACTTCAACAGATATTCCGTATCAGTTGCCACCTTCATTGGAATTTTTTGTTGCTTTTTGCCAATTCCTTTCCAGATGATTCCCTGTGTATTGTTGTGCATATGGCTGCGTTGCAATGTTCCCCTTGCCATTGCACTGGTCTGGATAAGCAATCCGATTACTATACCTCCGTTGTTTTATTTCACCTACCGGCTGGGCACATTGATTCTGGGCGAACCGGAAACAGTTGGTTCCATCGAACTGTCTTTAACCTGGTTATCGGGACAAATGGAAGTTGTCTGGCAACCGCTGATCCTGGGTTCACTGGTCTGTGGAGTGTCACTCGGCAGCCTGTCGTTCGTGCTGGTCAGATTGTACTGGCGTTGGAAAATCGTTCATTACCGGGCAAAGCGAAGAGCACGGAACAATCTCGGAGTCACTCGTACCTGAGAACCTCAGCAGGTCTGATGGAAGCTGCCCGGTATGCGGGATAAATCGTCGCGATAAGACTGATCATAAGGGAAGCGCCCAGAACCACGGCGATATCACTGTAACGAACATCAGTTGGTATCGAATCAAAATAAGTACCAGCCAGCATCCTGACACCAAACAGTGATTCCAGTTGATTCACTACTTCGGGTATGTTGTACGCCAGAGGAATACCGATCACTGCCCCGAAAACTACACCAAGAATACCGATCAACGCTCCCTGAATTACGAATATCATGGTCACTCCCCGGCTGGACATTCCGCAGGTTTTAAGGACTGCGATGTCGGCCTGCTTCTCCTTTACCAGCATACTGAGGCTGGATACGATGCTGAAGGCTGCTATGCCAACAATGAGAATCAGTAGAAGGAACATCATGATCTTTTCCATCTTGACGGTTCTGAAGAAGTCACCGTACTCTGATGTCCAGTCAGTCACTTGACCACCGAAGAGTTTGTTGATCTGCCGGCCGATTGTGGGAGCGGCAAAGAAATCATCAACTTTCAGTCGAAAACTGTTAACCGGCCTGTCCAGCGCTTTCTGCAACTGCATCGCATCCATCAGGGCTAAACGATAATCCAGGTCTGAGTCGAGTTGGAATGTACCCGTCAGTTTTGCGTTCAACACAACAGTCCGGATGCGGTCTCCAATCATTACCGGAATTAAAACTGTGACCGGATCACTTTTCGTTACCCCCAGCCGAAAGGCCAGTGACTGTCCAAAAACAATTCCGAGTCTGACTGTGGACAACCTATCAAGATTACCGGATACCATTTGTTCCGGGATGATGGATATCGTCTTCTCCAAAGAGGGTTCGATACCGTACAGGCCGACCAGTTCACTGTTGGAAGAGGACCCATTGATAAGCAATGCGGAATGCCTTGAGAACCGGCTGACACCGGTGACACCGGTTATATCACGGAGTTCGTCTGGTGAGACGTCCGCGTCGGTAACGATGATATGGGGAATTGCACCTAAAATCCGGCGTTCCAGTTCAGCACCAAATCCGTTCATGACTGAAATAACAACGATCAACGCAATCACGCCCAGGGTGAGCCCCAGAAGGGAAATCCAGGTCATGAATGATAAAAACCTGTTGTCACTTCTGGCACGGGCATACCGGATACCGATAAAGGCCGTCGTGCCGATCATTCTGTACCGGAATCCGGTTTATTCAGTACACCGTTATGTAATGTCAGTATACGATCCATACGGTTAGCCAGGTCGTGATTGTGTGTCACGATGACAAAAGAAGTCTGCAACTCACTGGACAGAGACATGATCAGTGAATTGACATCATCTGCGGTCTTTTCATCGAGATTACCCGTCGGTTCATCGGCCATAACGCAAAGAGGATCGCCTACCAGGGCTCTGGCAATCGCTACCCGCTGTCTTTCACCACCGGAAAGTTGGCCTGGTTTGTGTTTCAGCCTTTCTGAAAGTCCAACCTGATCAAGCAGACTCCCTGCTTTAGCAAGTGCATCTGTTCTGGATTTTCCCCTGATCAACAATGGCATGGCTACATTTTCGACTGCAGAGAAATCTGACAACAGGTGGTGGAACTGGTACACAAAACCCAGAGAACGGTTGCGTAACATATCCACCTCGGACTCCCGAAGTGACATCAGCGATTTTCCGCCAATGATGATCTCACCCTTATCGGCGACTTCCAGACCACCCAGGATATGCAGCAGAGTACTTTTGCCACTGCCAGATAATCCAACGATAGCCACACGTTCTCCGGTGAAGACCTCAAGGTGGGCGCCAGTGAGCACTGCGATGGTTTTACTCCCCTGGGTGAACGACTTGTGCACTGACCTGGCAATCAGAACGGGTTCAGGACTCATATTGCAATGCCTCTACAGGATGCGCCTGTGCCGCCTTACCTGCGGGATAGACAGTGGCTGCAAGACAGATCAGGAAGGAGACCGATGCCACCAGAAACAAATCACCCAATCGAATGTCAACGGGCAGATACTGGATAAAGTACTCGTCCATCAGACCGAGGCCGAGTACATCGTCCACACTGCTGACAATATCGCTGATAACCAGTGATATCAGAGTCCCGACTACCAGGCCAAGGATGATGCCTGCAGCCCCTACAAGCAGACCATGCAGGATAAAGATGAGACGTACCGCATTTGATGATGCACCTGCTGTTCGAAGAATAGCAATGTCTCCCGTTTTCTCTTTCACTACCATCAACAGATTTGAAACCACATTGAATGCAGCAACGGCAACCAGCAACATCAACATCAGAAACATGGTTTTTTTCTGCATGAGAATTGCACCATACAGATTTCCATGGCGACTCCGCCAACTCTCCCCGAAGAGTTCATGTTGACCGGTGGTAATCAATTCCCGAATGGTATCCCGAGAAGAAAACAGATCGGAAGTAAGCAATCGGAATCCTTCCGGACCATGTCTTTTCTGAATACGCCGCAGGTCATCAATAGCAACATAAACCTGTGTCTTGTCAGCATCGGTACCTGTTTCAAAAATACCTGAAACGGTAAACTGCCTTGTTACAGGCAGGGGTCCAACGAGTGAAATCCGTATATCAGGCAATACAAATGTCACAGTATCGCCAACTCCTGTCGAAAGCTGTGTTGCCAGTCGACGGCCCAGGACCATGCTGAATCTGTCGACACCAAGCCTGTCCATGGATCCTGCAACAAAAAACTGATCGAGAATCGAAACTTTTTTTTCCGCTTCAGGGTCAATCCCCGTAATGGCGACGCCTGCCATATCGCCATTGGCCAGCAATAGTCCCGTTTCTTCAAAAATGGGGGCGACGGCTATTACATCAGGATGTGAAAGAATATATTGCATGGTTTTCTGCGAATCCATTGATGCGTCAGGAAGGTAGATCACTCCGTGCGGCAAAATTCCAAGCACCCGTTTCTCCAGTTCCCTTTCAAATCCATTCATCACAGACAATACGATTATCAGGATGGCGACACCAAGGACCAATCCCAAACCTGAAATCAGTGAGGTAAAAGAAGTCAATCTGTCACCGGTACCCGACCTTGTATAGCGCGCAGCCACTATAAACCGCCAGTCTTCAAACAAAATACGCTCCATCCTGAATCGAGCGACAGACCGCACTGTCTTGTAAAAAAGAACGACAGTTCGCGCTGTCCTGTTGTTGTAGCCCGGATTCTCTCAAACCATTCACCGATAAACGACTCATGAAAGCTGCCAATCAATCACCTTGCCTTTACATCCTTCAGATAAGTATCCATTGAAGGCGAACGTTTCTCTACAAATCCATTAACGGACTTGATTATAAACAGAACAGACAGCTTCTGTTTTATTGCCAGTGACATCCCGTCATCCGGACCAAGAACATTGATGGCAGTGGCGAATCCATCGGCCATGGCGGCAGATTCATGAATTACCGTCACAGACGCCAGATGATGGGTCACCGGTTTCCCCGTTCGAGGGTCTATTGTATGAGAATAGCGTTTGCCATCAATTTCACGGTTATGACGATATTCTCCGGATGTCGCCATGGCCAGATCTTCAAGAGGCAGAGTACGGAAAATTGATCTCTCAAGACCTGCAGGTTTTTCTATCGCAATCAGCCAATGTTTTCCCCGGTCGTTGACGCCCCTTGCCTTCAGTTCCCCGCCAATTTCCACCAGATGATTCTCAAGCCCTTTCCTGGACAGCAATTGACTGATTCTGTCTACAGCATATCCCTTGGCGATACCGGAAAGATCAATTTGAAGTTCAATCTGTCTGGTCAGTGTTCCGTTTTGAATATGTAGATGATTAATTCCTGTTTGCAAGAGTGCTTCATCAATCCGGGCTTCAGTTGGTATACCATCAGAAACAGCATCGGGACCAAAACCCCAAAGATTCACCAGTGGCCCCATGGAGACATCAAAAGCACCATCACTGATTTGATGTATGAGATTACTGAGTTGGAGTACGCGAATCAGTTCGTCCGGTACTGGCATGGGTTGACCTATTGGAGAACGATTGAAAACTGACAGGTTGGAATCGTGACGCCAGGTGGACATAATCCGATTGATCAAGGTCAGTTCACTCTCTAATTCAATCTCCAGAGCTTTCTTGTCCAGCGATTGATCCGTGGCAACCTTCACCTGGTAAGTTGTCCCCATGGTGGACCCGGAAACGGTTACCATTGATACCCTGCTGCAGCCACTGCATACTGTGAATATCAACATCAGGTTCAGCCAATTTTTAAACAGATTTTTCATGATAACGGTTGCTGTTTGATCAGGTAGACTGGTCCTCGCGATCTATCCTGGTGTTTAATGCCAATGACCAACTGACCGGCTTCACTGCAAATGCCAGAAATACCTCGAATAAAGCTTGCACGTCTGCCGACACCATTGCAGCCGCTGGACCGATTATCAAATGAGCTGGGAGGACCCAGAATCTGGATTAAACGCGATGATCAGACTGATACGGTAGCCTCCGGCAACAAGTTGCGCAAGCTGGAATTCACTGTTGCACGCGCACTTGCCGAGGATGCCAATGTATTGATTACCAGTGGCGGCATCCAGTCCAATCACTGCCGGTCCACCGCGGTTGTAGCGAGTCACCTCGGGTTGCAGTGTCATCTGATTTTAAGGGGGAGCGAGCCTGCCGAGGTAGACGGCAACCTGTTTCTGGACCGTCTGCTTGGCGCCAGGATTACATTCCTCAGTAAGGAACAATTCCGCAATATCGACCAGTATCTATTGGACATTACCACTCAATACCGTGACAGTGGCAATACTCCCTATTCCATACCCATAGGAGCCAGTGATGAGACTGGCATCTGGGGTTATATCAATTGCTGCGGAGAACTGAAACAGGATTTTCAGGACCGGCAGATTCAGCCCGACTACATCATATCGGCAGCTGGGTCTGGCGGGACACTGGGAGGATTGATAATCGGTAATGTTCTCCATGAGATCGGCAGCAAAATACTGGCCTTTAATGTCTGTGACGACGAAGAATACTTCGTAAACAAAATTCGAGAGGACTTCAAAAGGTGGGAACATCGCTACGATTCCCCTGTCTTCACTGATCAATTACCCATTTCTGTGGTTGACGGTTATGTCGGACCGGGATATGCCATTGCGGGGCAGCCGGTTTTCAACACGATCAGGCGGGTTGCACAGCTTGAGGGTGTTATACTGGACCCGGTTTATACAGGGAAAGCCTTCCATGCCATGATTACAGAGTTGAAAAAGGGAAGATTCAGGGAATCCAAAGATATCGTTTTTATTCATACTGGCGGAATCTATGGAAATTTCCCGCAAAAAGATCAGTTTGTCTTTTAATCTACCCTAAAGACTCAATCTGTGGTTGAATCTCATTATTTTACAGGGCGCAATTCAGTGTGAAGTACTTTTTAACGACAATTCTGATTACCTTGCTGACAGGATGTTCCTGGGCAGGTTCACTGGCGGGTTCCTGGTTCAAGGGTGACAAGGACTGTTCCGGCGCTGAATGTGGCAATACCCGGACGGAATCCACGACATTATCCACATCAACAGAAACCTACCATTGTTACGGAACTCTGGACAGAAACTGGCAATGCAGTGATGATGCGGATGATTCAAAAATCATAGCGATCATTCCTACAGAAAGTGATCCTTCTGAAGCACTGGTGAGGAGGGTTACTGCTCCCGTTGTGGAACCGGTGGCATCACCCCTGCCCGCACCAGTGTCAGCAGAAATCCAGGAAACTGCCGATCCGGCTCCTGAAGTTATTGAGAGGGATACGAGGACAGTATTTATCGAGAGCGACCGGACGGCAGCCATACTGGCAGCAGAAGAAACAGCTTTTACAGTTCAGTTCATCGCATTACAGGAACTGGAACAGCTTTTCGGGTATGCAAGAAAGATCGGTCTTGAAAATGCGCAGTATACCCGCGTGGAAAAAGATGGAGACCAATGGTATGTATTATTGCTGGGCATCTATCCGGATTATGAGACTGCAGAAACTGCCCTGCTGCAATGGTCCATAACCCGGGATCTCCAGGCTGAGCCCTGGATTCGCAACATTGCACCGCTACAGGAATCCATCAGGCTCTTGCAAACCAGAGGCTGAATATGCTCTGTCAGGATTTGCAATTTCCCCTCCGATGGCGTGTTATCAACACTCATTCGACATTACTCGATGCAGATCATGGGTTGAAGTATAGTATTTCTTATACACTAATCGGATCTTGCTTTGAATAACCGGCAATCCAATACCGCGGATTCAGGGCCGACAGATCGTCCACCTTCTGTGGATAAGATACTGAATTGTACCGGGGGGCAACGATTAATCACCCGATTTGGCAGAACCGCAGTCACTAAAGCCATACGTCATCAACTTGATTTATTACGAGAGCATCGGCATACGGATAGTGCCGCATTCCCTGACATTGAGGAAATTCTGGTCCTGGTCAATGAGACTCTGGAGCAAGACAACCAGTTTTCCCTTAAACGGGTACTCAATCTGACGGGGACGGTACTGCATACCAATCTTGGACGGGCGGTCTTGCCCTCCTCTGCATTACAGGCTGTCAATGATGTTGCCAGCGGCGCCTGCAATCTTGAATATGAAATTGATGATGCCAGACGGGGGGATCGGGACAGCCATATAGAGTCTTTAATTATTGATCTTACTGGCGCCGAAGCCGCTACTGTAGTGAACAACAATGCGGCTGCCGTACTTCTGGTTCTGAACACGCTTGCATCCGGAAAGGAAGTACCCGTTTCACGTGGTGAACTGGTTGAAATTGGCGGATCTTTCCGAATTCCCGATATCATGTCCAGGTCCGGTTGCCATCTGGTGGAAATCGGTACGACAAACCGTACACACAGTCAGGATTATCGTGCTGCTATTGGACAGAATACTGCCCTGCTGATGAAGGTACATACGAGTAACTATAAGATCAGTGGTTTTACCAACACTGTATCCGATGCCGAAGTAGCCACCATTGCTCACGAATTCAATTTGCCCTTCATCACTGACCTTGGCAGTGGTAGTCTCATTGATCTGCACGAATTGGGTTTGCCGGATGAACCGACTGTCAGCACAACCTTGAATTCAGGCGCGGATATCGTCAGCTTCAGTGGTGACAAACTGCTGGGTGGACCACAGGCCGGAATTATCGTCGGCAAAAGCGAATACATCGAACGAATCAAAAGCAATCCGATGAAAAGGGCACTCCGTTTGGACAAGCTTGCCATTGCAGCCCTGTATGGAACTCTGAAACTCTACAAGGACCCAAACCGGCTGACCAGGGACCTGCCTGTACTTCACTTTCTGACAAGGACCAGTGAAGAAATCATGGGGTTGGCAAAGGAATTGATTGCCCCTGTTGCACAAAAACTGTCAGGAATTGCAGAGGTCAGTATTGTGGATACCAAAAATCAGACAGGCAGCGGCTCTCTGCCCCTTGAATTGTTGCCTGGTCATGGTATCTGTATCCGACCGTTGGCCCAGGGGGATAAATGGTTGCGACAACTCGCTGCAGCATTCCGACAATTGCCGGTGCCCATGATCGGTCGGCTGCATGATGGCAGTTTGCTGTTTGACTTACGTACTCTGGAACACAGCAATGACGTTTTAAGTCAGTTGGATTTTCTTGACATACCGCAAAGAGACGAAGATTGATTATTGCAACTGCGGGCCATGTAGACCACGGCAAGACATTACTGGTGCAGTCACTTACGGGAGTGGATACTGATCGTCTGGAAGAAGAGAAAGCCCGCGGTCTGACAATTGATCTGGGGTTTGCCTACATGGATTGTGACTCAGGTGTCAGGCTCGGATTCGTTGATGTTCCCGGCCATATCAGATTCATCAGTAATATGCTGGCTGGCGTGGGTGCGATTGATTATGCGCTGCTGGTTGTCGCAGCGGATGATGGACCGATGCCCCAGACTTTTGAGCATCTTGCCATTCTCGATTTGTTGAATGTCCGACACGGGGCAGTCGCACTGACCAAAATCGATCGGGTCAGTAATGAAAGAGTCAGTCAGGTACAGTCCCGGATCAGAGAAATTCTGGCTTCCACCTTACTCAGGTCCATCAGGATTTTCCCGGTTTCTGCATTAACCGGCGCAGGAATGGACAAATTGGCATCCGTCCTGGAGAGCGACGCCGGATTGATCAGGAGAAAGCAACCATCGGGACATTTCAGACTTGCAATCGACAGGTGCTTTACAATCAAAGGGGCAGGAATCGTCGTTACAGGGTCCGTATTTTCCGGTAACGTCAAACCGGGTGAAGAACTCTATCTGCAACCGCAAAATATCCCCGTGCGTGTACGTGGTCTGCACACCCAGAACCAGACTGCCACAGAGGCCAGCCAAGGTGACCGGTGTGCCATTAATATTGCTGGAGCCGGCGTCAGGAAAGATATCATACACCGCGGCAACTGGCTCACCAGTAACAAAGATCAGTGTGTGACTGACAGATTTGATGTACAGGTCCTCGTTCTGAACACAGGGGTCAGGGAATTGCGCCATTGGACGCCTGTACATGTGCATACTGCCGCTTCCGATGTCACCGGGAGACTTGCAACCCTGGAAGGTTCCGCCATCCCTGCGGGCGAACGGGGTCTGGTACAACTGATAACCTCGGACCCACTGGTTCTGTGTGTCAATGACAGGGTGATCATCCGTGACCAGGCAGCAGAACGAACTATCGGTGGCGGTATCGTGGTCAACATCGAGTCTCCCAGACGTGGCCGTGCCAGACCAAAAAGAATAAACCTGTTGCAGGGTATTGCCGGAAAAGATGGACAATCCGTACTTGAATATCTGTTGAGTCACGAGGATAAGGGAATTCCTGCGGGATACTGGCGAAATTCTCTGAATCTCCAGGAGGATGAATTTCATCAGATGGTGCAACAGACAGGCGCGTTAAATCTGAATGACGAGTGGCTGATTTCCTCAATGCATTACCGGTTGTTGGTAGACCAGGTATTGAATCAGTTTAAACATAATGCCAGTGGACTGACCCGGCGACAGCTTGCAAAAGCTGTAGATGTATCGAATACCGCTCTGCTCAGTCATATCATCAAAACTCTCGTCGGTGAAAAGAAACTGAAACAGGAAGGTAACCAGTTATCTTTGCCGGAACACAGGGAGGAGCTTACAAAACAGGAACAACAAGTATGGCTGCGGGTAAAACCGGTTCTTGAACAAAATATGATCAGACCGCCTGTTCTTCATGATCTTGCAAAAACAATGTCGATGCAGGAAAAGAGTCTGGAAAAAGTGCTGATGCGATGTGTACAGACAGGTATGCTTACAAGGCCGGTGAGAAATCGGTTTTTTTTGCCAGAAGCCATTGATCAGTTGCGACAGCTATTGATCGATACTGCTGACGAAGATAATCAACTCACGGTCAGGCAGTATCGGGATGCAACCGGCATTGGACGTAATCTTGCCATAGAAATACTGGAATACTTTGACCGTCAGGGTATCACCAGGAGATACGGAGATATCAGAAAAATTCTCCAGGAATCCTGACTGCCTTAATAGAGAACGCAGAAACTTATTCGGACCGTCCGGACTGGAAATGCATTTTAACAAGGAAGGCGGTTATTGCCGCTCCAGACAACTGACCCAACAGCAGACCACTGCCGACAAGACAGAATTGATTAAACAGATCCTGCATTTCCAGATACCGTACCAAAAAAAACCCCAGCATCAATCCCAGTAGCGCACCCAGGATTGAGACTATCAATGATATCGATGAAGTCTGCTTTAACATCTATCGTTCTGTTCCAATGTCGTGTCTGCACAATTTATTTGCATGAGGAATGACGGGTCTTTCCAGAGATTACCTATTGAAACAACAGAGGCTCCTTTTTACCAACTTTTTTACCAACTTTTTTTACCAACCTTTTTACCAACCCTTTCCATTCTTTTTATTCTTGTCTTTTTCTGAAAGAATGAGGAACGTCAACTAAGCAAAGGATTGGATCATGCGAAAATTTTGCCTTGCGGCTATTCTGACTCTCCTGTGTCATGCGGTTGGAGCAGAACCCCCAGGAATTGGAGACCCGGCGCCGGACTTTATGCTGCCGGGTTCCGATGGCGAAACTTACAGGTTGTCGCAATTCCGGGGTAAGCAATCCGTCATTCTCGCATTCTTTCCCAAGGCTTTTACCGGCGGTTGAACCCTGGAATGCAAAGCGCTGCGTGACAGTGACCAGGAAATCAGAAATTTCGATGTTGCCTACTTCATGGTCAGCACGGACAGTATTGAAGACAATACGGAGTTTGCAGAGATGAACGAAGCGACTTTTCCCATTCTCGCAGACCCGGAAAAGACCATGAGCAGTGCCTATGGAGTTTTGTCACCCAGGGGATATGCACAGAGGTGGACATTTTATATCGACAGCGAAGGTATCATTCGGGATATCGATAAACAGGTTAATCCACAGAGTGCCGGGGAGCAGTTGGTAAATAACCTGGAATCGCTGAACTTTCCGACAGCAGTTACAAGTGAATGACTGGCGTAGTGACAGCCAGGCTATGGTAATCTCACGCTGGAAAATAAAAGGGAGTTCACACCATGTACCCAGGGCATTGGGCAGAGGTTAATCCGGGAAAAAAAGCAGTAGTGCATTCCGTTACAGGTCAATGTCACACTTATCGGCAACTCAATGACCGCTCAAACCAGCTTGCCCAACTACTATGGGAGCTTGGCTTACGCCGTGGTGATCATATTGCCATTTTCATGGAAAATGATATCCGCTTTTTCGATGTTACCTGGGCTGCCTTGCGGTCCGGCTTGTACATCACAACGGTAAATCGTTATCTCACTACCGGTGAAGCGGAATTTATCATCAATGACTCGGATTCCAGGCTTGTGGTGACTTCGGCTTATCTCGCAGACGCGGCAGAAGATCTTCCAAAGCGCTGTCCACAGGTCAAACGCTGGTTAATGACTGGTGATGCCAGACCTGGATTTGAATCCTATGAGAGTACCCTTGCAGAATATCCTGCACGTCCACTGGAAGAAGAACCTGCAGGGATGTTCATGCTTTACAGCTCTGGCACTACCGGCCGTCCCAAAGGCATCCTGAGACCTCTGGTGGAAGAAAGTATCCGCAATCTGAATATTCTTGGTGAATTGCAGAAAGCCGTATGGGGTTTTGATGAGGATACGGTTTACCTGTCCCCGGCGCCTCTTTATCACGCAGCACCCATTGGATTTTCCACCGGTGTTCATAGTTTGGGAGGTACCGTAGTCATGATGCCTCGTTTTGATGAAACAGGCGCCTTGAAGGCTATTGAAAATTTCAGCGTTACCCACAGCCAGTGGGTGCCGACCATGTTTACCAGATTGTTGAAACTGGATGCGGACTTTCGCACTGGGTATGACCTGTCAAGTCACAAGGTGGCCATCCATGCCGCTGCTCCCTGTCCCCCGGGAGTCAAGCACAAAATGCTCGACTGGTGGGGTCCTATCATCCACGAATATTATGGTGGTTCGGAAGGGAACGGCATGACTCATGTGACGCCGGAAGCATGGTTGACAAAACCGGGGACAGTGGGTACTGCGATATATGGAAAAATCCACATTTGTGACGATGATGGAAAAGAATTGCCACCGGGCGAAACGGGAATTGTCTATTTCGAGTTGCCGAAAATGTCATTCAGATACCACAATGACGATACCAGAACCAGGGAAGTACAACATCCCGATCATTCCAACTGGTCCACCCTGGGAGATGTTGGCTATGTAGATGAAGATGGATTCCTGTTCCTGACAGATCGCGCTACATTCATGATCATTTCCGGCGGCATCAATATTTATCCCCAGGAAATAGAAAATACCTTGATCCTGCACCCAAAGGTTCTGGATGTTGCCGTTTTTGGCATACCTGACAAAGAGATGGGTGAATCAGTCAAAGCCGTTGTACAGTTGATGCCGGATATTGAAGCTTCGGAGGAAGTGGAAGCAGAACTTCTCGAATTTTCTCGTCAGCATATTGCTCACTACAAGTGTCCGCGCAGTATTGACTTTGAAGACGAGTTACCGAGGCAGCCCACCGGAAAGCTCTATAAACGATTGTTAAGGGACCGATATTGGGGCAACAGGGATACCCGAATCGTTTAGGGGGCAGTTCAAGAACTGCGACCGTAGCGAGGCCAGTCAGGCTCGTCCGCAGCAGGTCTGTCTGTACCCGGACAGCCTCCTGATGGTTCTTTCCCGGATCATCAATTCTGAACGTATGGAATAACATCCTTCGCTATCCGCTCCAGCACCTCGAACCTGGAGTCGAAGGATGGTAGATTCATGACCTGGTTCAGACCCGCATCACGCAACGCCCGCAAGCGCTCGACGAGCTGCTCCTGTGTCCCGATCATGCAGGTTCTTTGCAGTAAATCCCTGGTGAGGAACTTTTCTTCCTCTGGAATTACCCAGCAATTGTGTCCCGCATGTATACGCTGATGCCGGCGTTCCTCGGGAAATGATTCCAGCATTGCCGTGTAATCGTCCCAGATTTCCCTCATATATCCCGGAGGCTGATATCCGAAGTTACGCCATTGGTCATAACTTTAGTGAACTGATGCCATCACCATCGCGCCACAGTGATACTTTACACGGTCGGAATCCACAGCTTCACCGGGGTCAAGCACAATCATGGCGGCTAAAGATGTTGTATAGTAATCATCCCGTGAAATAGAGCGTCCTGCATCCCTGGCGCCTGACTCCAGCATCATCCAGACTCGTTCCATGGTTGCTGTACTGGAAGGAGTACCTACTATGGCGCCGTCTCCGTATTTTCCAGCCAGAGCCAGTGACCGGGGACCAAAACCGGACACGTACATGGGTATGTGATCTTCAAAGTTCACGAATCCTTTGTCCGGCATGACGTGTTTGATGGGAATTTCTCTCTCTTTAAACCGGATTACTGACTCTTCACCTTTCAGTAATGGTTTGATTTCACGAAGATACCGGTCAAAACCGGCAATTCGTTGGGGCGGCAGTCCCATCACCCGCATTGCCGTGTTACCCGAGCCAACACCAAAGAACGTCCGGCCAGGCGCTATTGCATTGACTGTGGCGATTCCCGCAGCATTGACTGCCGGCGGTCGGATACCGGTAACGGCGACCCCGGTACCGAGTTTGATTTTGCTGGTTTTATCCGCCGCCAACGCAAGCACAGCATAGCAGTCTGACCATAGCATTTGACTGTCGGCGCACCAGGCATGGGAGTATCCCAGTTCTTCCGCCCTGACGATATAACCGATGTCCCTTATGTGGCTGGGGACGCAGATTCCAATGTCCATAATATCTCCTGTAAACACTCATTCTAGAACTCTCAAACATTGATGCAAACCAGTCAACCCGTTACACTGGCATCCTCTCGGGGTGGGCATGAACGATAAGAAAGCACTGCTGGGCAAACTCAGTATCCAGGACAATCAACGCAAGGCCGGAAACAGGATGCCCCGGTTGCTGATTACAGGTATTGGCGCCATTGTACTTGCCGGCGGGGCCTGGTTCTGGCTGTTACCCGGGCAGGAACTCATTGAAGTCAATACCGTGGCAGCCAGACCCGCCAGTGGTTCTGCCAACACCGGCTCCGATGCCGTACTTGATGCAAGTGGCTATGTTACCGCTCGACGGCAGGCAACCGTTTCTTCCAAATACACGGGTAAAGTCACCGAAATACTGATCGAAGAGGGTGTCGTAGTAGAACAAGGTCAGTTACTGGCCAGACTGGACGATGTAACGCAAACCGCGGAGTTGGCGCTTGCCAAAGCCCGACTTCAGGCTACCGAGTCCAGGCTGAACGAGGTTGAGATCCAGTTGCAGGAAGCGGAACTGGCACACAGGCGAACGATTGAGCTTGCGGACAGGGAACTTGCCAGTCAGGCAGACCTTGACAGCACATTTCTTGCGGTACAGGGACTAAATGCAAGGCTGAAGGCACTTGGTGCAGAGATCGAGGTAGGCCGGCGCAGTATGAAAATACAACAACAACTCTTAGCAGATACCGAGATCCGGGCGCCATTTGGTGGTGTTGTCATCGCCAAGGCAGCTCAACCGGGAGAAATGATCTCCCCGGTGTCAGCGGGAGGCGGATTTACCAGGACGGGCATCTGCACCATCGTGGATATGACCTCGCTGGAAATTGAGGTGGACGTTAACGAGTCCTATATCAACCGGGTGACGCCTGAACAACCGGTAACGGCAACGCTGAATTCATATCCTGACTGGCAGATACCCGCAAAGGTGATAACCATTATCCCCACCGCGGACCGCAATAAGGCAACAGTCCGGGTTCGTATTGCATTCCTGGAAACTGACAGCCGTATTCTGCCGGACATGGGGGTAAAAGTCTCTTTTCTGGATGACACAATCAGCGGTGACGGACCTGCCGAAGTGTTGACTGGCGTTATGATCCCCGAAAACGCTGTGACCTCTGTTGATGATGAATCGGTTGTTTTCGTCATTGATGATGGTATTGTGCATCGCAGAACAGTACACGTAGGTGCTGACATGCAGGGTAACATCAGCAATATCACCTACGGATTACAGGCAGGTGAAAAAGTTGTCAGCAATCTGTCCAGCGAATTGACAGAGTTATTGCTGGATGGCAGACGGCGTGTGTCAACAGACATGTCATCAGCCCAATAAGCATTATCATATTGGAGACTCACTATGGGTGATGTGCTGATAAAAATCTCTGAAGTTGCCAAATCATATCATCGCGGCGCGATGGATATTCCAGTACTGGAAGATTTGAATCTGTCCATTGACAAAGGCGACTTCCTGGCCTTCATGGGTCCTTCCGGTTCCGGCAAAACAACACTTCTGAACCTCATTGGCGGGCTGGATTCTCCTACCGTCGGCTCCATCAGCATCGCTGGTAAACAGATCCATCAGCTTTCCCAGGGTCAACTGGCGGTCTGGCGATCTCGCAATGTCGGATTCGTCTTTCAATTCTACAATTTACTGCCGATACTCACCGCACAAAAAAATGTAGAGTTGCCCCTTCTGCTGACGCATATGTCCAGTAGTGAAAGAAAGCAACGGGCTCTGACCGCACTGCAGGTTGTAGGTCTGGAAGACCGTGCGAACCATCGCCCCAGGGAACTCTCCGGTGGTCAGGAACAACGGGTGGCTATTGCACGCGCCATTGTATCCGACCCCGAACTGCTGGTCTGCGATGAGCCCACGGGTGACCTTGACCGTACTACCGCTGACGAGATTCTGGAACTTCTGCAACTGCTTAACAGGGAGTATGGCAAGACCGTGCTGATGGTGACACATGATCCCAAAGCTGCCGACCATGCCAATCACACCCTGTACCTTGACAAGGGCAGACTGACCGGACAGCAGGAATCATGAAATATTTCAGCCTGATCCGAGCCGCTCTGTTTCGTAAACCCATCAGTAGCATATTAACCCTGGCGACACTGTTTATCGCATTCCTGTTGTTCGGAATGCTGAATTCAGTATCCATGGCTTTTTCACAAGGCATTGATTTTTCGGGTATCGACAGGCTCATCGTAGCACCCAGGTATTCCATCATCGACGACATTCCATTGAATTACCAAAACAGAATTCAGGAAGTACCCGGTGTGGAACTGGTAGCACATCGTTCCTGGTTTGGTGGCACTTACCAGGATAATAGGCAATTTTTTTCTCGCTGGCCGGTGCCTCCGGCGGCGTTTCTCGACGTCTACCCGGAATATAAGCTACCTCCTGACCAGGTCGAAGCATTTATCAACACCCGTACCGGAGCGATCATAGGGCGGGAGGTTGCCGACAGGCACGACCTTGAAGTTGGTGACAGGATTCCGATTATCCCCAATATATGGCTCAACAAAGACAATGGTCCCTGGGAATTTGATCTTGTCGGGATTTTTGATTCGGATGATGACACAGTCGACACCAATCAGATGTTTATCAACTTTGAGTTTTTCGATGAATACAGACAATTTGGTCAGGGCGGTGTCGGTACCTTTATTGTTCGGATTTCAGAACCGTCAAGAACTGCGGAAATCGCTAAAGAAATCGATGCGATATTTGCCAATAGCAATGATGAAACCAAGACCACAACAGAAAAAGCATACAACCAGATGTTTGCCAATCAGTTAGGTGACATTGGTTTTATCATGACCAGTATTCTGTCTGCAGTGTTCTTTACCATTCTGCTCCTGACGGGAAATACCATGGCACAGGCAATTCGGGAACGCATACCGGAATTTGCCATTTTGAAAACCATTGGCTTCAGCAATATGCATATCCTGTGGATCGTTCTGTCCGAATCCGTTTTGATGATTCTTCTGGGATGCATCCCCGGATTGTTGACGGCACAGTTGCTGATTCCTTTATTCATGGGTGTGATTCCATTTTTTGATTCAGTAGAGATGACAGCACTGGTTTACATACAGGGTGTTGTCCTGGCTCTTCTGTTGGGGATTGTCGTTGGCTTACCCCCTGCATTACGGGCCATGCGGCTGAATATCGTTAATGCGATGGGTGAACATGCAGTCTGATAAAGTCCCGGCGCTCAGTAGAAGGTGCGAACGATGAACAGTATCCACCAGACCCTGTCTATTACCATGATGAACCTCCGCAATCTATCTTCAAGAGTCGGTTCATCCATGGTCATTGTGGTTGGAATCGCCGGTGTGGTGGCTGTACTCATTACGGTGCTGTCCATGGCAAAAGGATTTGAGGCAACTTTGAAGGGCAGTGGTTTCCCGGATCGCGCCATCGTTATGCGCGGTGGTTCCGAGAGTGAGATGTCAAGCGGATTGTCAGTACAACAAGCCCGACTGATTGAAAGCAATCCCTGGATTGAAACTGGTCAATCAGGCGCCATGGCGGCGGGGGAAATCTACGTGATTGCGGACATCCGTAAACGCGGAAACAACTCGGAAGCCAACATGCCTATGCGTGGTGTAGAAGAGAACTCCTTTATTATCCGGGACGAAGTAACGATAGTCGAAGGACGGAATCTGACATTTGGTCGCTTTGAGTTGATTGCCGGTGTAAAAGCAGCCGATCAATTCCAGGGGATAGATATCGGTGGTCAATTGAATATCAGGGGCGCCAAATGGACAGTGGTCGGTCTTTTTGAGGCGGATGATTCCATTTATGAATCAGAAGTCTGGGTCGATGCCGTGGTACTCCGTTCCAATCTCAATCGAGGTGGTGGATACAATACACTGTTCGTCAAGTTGAAGTCAGAAGATGACCTGGAAACTTTTGAACAGTCACTGGCGGATGATCCCCAACTGGATACCAATGTCATCAGGGAAACCACTTATTACAGTGCACAATCCGGTGGAACCACTGCGCTCATCGAAAGGTTCGGTTACAGTGTTGGATTCATCATGGCAATTGGCGCCATATTTGCGGCGTTAAATACCATGTATTCCGCAGTGTCTACCCGTTCCGTTGAAATTGCCACGCTGCGGGCGCTGGGATTTGGTCCTGCTCCCATCGTTATCTCGGTGATGACCGAGGCATTGGTCCTGGCCATTATTGGCGGCATTGCAGGCGCCTTGATTGCCTACCTTTTTTTCAACGGATACACCGCGTCAACCTGGGGAGGCACTTTTTCCCAGGTATCATTCGACTTTGCAGTAACGACAGAACTGATTACAAACGGTATCGTCTGGTCCTGTATTCTCGGACTAACCGGCGGATTGTTCCCGGCCATTTCAGCTACCCTGCAACCGATTACAGTCACTTTACGGGGAATGTAATAATTTCTGCTACCCTTAACCGATTACAGTCACGTTACGGGGGATATAATAATTGTGGAACATTCAGGCAGAAGCCTGTCACTGACCCGGTGAGTTTCCTGGCTTCCGGTGGCCGTCATTATTGCCAGAAACGATCTAACTTAAGCCAGGAGCGTATCGGTATCAGTTCTCCGGTAATCGAATCCGAAGCCGGTGAGGCAAGGAAAAGAGCCAGATTTGCCACATCTTCAGGGTTCGGCGGTAAATCCAGTCTTGGCACAGGATTCCCCTCTTTATCAACAGCAGGTGGAATGAAGTTATATCCCTTCAATTCCTCGGTGGCAATCAGACCCGGTAGGATACAATTCACATTGATATTATATTTTGCCCACATCATGGCGAGGTTATTGGTAAGACTGAGAACGCCCGCCTTGGCTGCAGAATAGTGCAACTGGTTCGGGTTGCCTTTGCTACCCGCTACCGATGAGACGTTTATGATCTTGCCACCACCTTGCTTGATCATTTGCCTGCCTGCCGCCATACACACCAGGAAACAACCCGTCAGATTGAGTTCCACAATATGATTCCAATCATCCAGAGGCGTGTCTTCTGCTTTCTGGCTCTTCCCCCAGCGGCCTGCATTGTTGACTATTACATCTACAGATCCAAAAGCCTCGACGGTCCTGCTGATTAAGTCGTCGAGTTGGTCCTCGCTGGTAATATCAACCGGTATTGCTATTGCATTCTGGCCCTTGTCATTGATCTCGTCTGCGACTTTCTGAATATTTTCCGCATTCCTGCTGGTAACCACTACATTAGCCCCCGCTTCTGCATAGGCTCGTGCCATCGGCAGGCCAAGTCCACCGGCGCCACCCGTTACAATTGCTGTTTTACCGATTAACTTAAAATTCGACATTTTCCATCCATTTCATCCAAGTTGATTCACTAAAGCACAAACAGTGTACAAGAGTAAAAAAATCCCGCAGATCGACAATCATGCAAATCATCAACTACACAGTTTATAAACGCGGGTCCACGGGCTCTGATTCCAGTGCCAATACCGCGAACACGCATTCGTGAACTCGCCGCAACGGTTCGCGCCGGATAAATCTTTCCAGCCCCTCTAGTCCCAGGGCGAATTCCCGCCGTGCCAATGAACGCTTTGCACCCAGACCGCGTTGCCTTAATCGAGCCAGATTTTCTTCCATGGTGTAATCAGGACCGTAGATGATGCGCAGGTATTCTCGACCACGACATTTCACTGCGGGTTGCACCATGCCCTGCCCTTTCCTGACAACAAAATTCCAGGGTTTCACCACCATGCCTTCGCCACCGGCCGCAGTCAGTGTCTCCCACCAGAGGATGGCATCAGCACATTCAGACTCGTCGTCAAGGTCCACAGTCCTGCAGGCAGTGGTCATCAACAGATCGTCGTCTGTGCAGAGTTCAGCGAGTTGCTCCATATGCCAGCCGTGATCTTTGTCCGTATGAACCACGCCCTCGGTAGCCATCAGGTGGAACGGTGCAAGTTTCAGATCGTCGTCAGTAGAAACCGGCCAGTTGTAGCGTTGGTATGCGTCTTTGTAGCTGTCAGCCAATACAGACCGTGTCTGGAAACGTTGCAGCAGATCTGCAGAATCGAGGCCGCGCACTGTAGCGCTTTCAAGCGCCGCAATCGCTTGAGCAAGGCCGATCCCGGCTGCGTCGGCAACAGGCTGGTAATGGGTCTGCAACAATTCGCCTGCTTTTGCGGACCAGGGCATAATCTCGCAATCCAGACAAAACCAGTCGGTATCAAACTTTTTCCAAAAACCGCATTGGTCGGCGGTGTTACGCACACGGTCGAGAATTTGCTTTTCGAAACCGCCATGAAAACTATCGTCATTGAAGAAACCACGACCGGTACGGGTATAGATCACACCAGCGCTTTCATTATTTACACCGAAGCGATTTCGGGCAGCGTCCCCGTCTCGACAGACCACCACGACAGCGCGCGATCCCATGTGCTTTTCCTCGCAAATTACCTTTTGCACACCATTACTGCGGAAATACCCGAATGCCTCAGCAGGGTGTTCCAACAGACCTTCCAAGGCACTGGTTCCACAGGGCGACATGGTGGGTGGCAGATAGATAAGCCACTTCGGATTGATGGCGAACCGGCTCATGACTTCAAGCGCTGCTGCGGCGTTTTCCTGACGTACAGTGATGTTGGACAAGAAGCGAGTATCTATGATGCGCTTCCCAAGCACATCGTCTATATCAAGTACTTCGTCATGGGTGTGTTGTGCTGATAGTTCAGGCACAGCAGACAGCCCGGGGCCAGTGGGAGCGTAGTATATTTTTTCTGCAGGAACAGAAACCAGTTCCCGCTCCGGGTAACGCAACGCGGTCAGGCTGCCACCGAACACACAGCCGGTATCAACACAAATAGTGTGATTTACCCATTCAGCCCTGGGCACAGGTGTATGACCATAGACGACGGCCGCGTCGCCACGGTATTCACCAGCCCAGTTATAGCGTACGGGAAAGCCGAACTCGTCGGTTTCTCCCGTGGTTTCGCCATAAAGTGCAAACTCACGTACCGCACCAGACGACCGATTCTGCATTTCTGCTTTCAATCCGGCATGGGCGACCACGAGTTTGCCGGCATCGAACATGTAATGGCTCACCAGACTATCGATAAAAGCCGCGACACGGTCATGAAATACTGGCGATTCGGCCTCCATTTGAGCCACAGTCTCGCCAAGGCCGTGAATGAGCTTGACGTTGCGCCCGCGCAATTTACGTAACAACTTTACCTCGTGGTTACCAGGAATGCAGAGTGCCGCACCACTTTCAACGGCATCCATAACAAGGCGCAAACAATTTACGATGCCAGGACCACGGTCGATAATGTCGCCGAGAAAAATCAATCGTCTTGATTGTGGATGCGATACCTCAAAACGGTCTCTTTCGCGTTCGACTTTGTAGCCAAGTTTGTCCAGCAAAGTGGACAGTTCATCAAAGCAGCCATGGATATCACCAATGATGTCGAATGGTCCTGCGTCATCACGGCGATCAGTCCACAGGGGTTGGCGCTTGATGGTAGCGCTGTCTATTTCTGCCTCTGAGCGTAGCCGGAATCGATAGCGGGATCCCTTCCGACCAAGCTGCTTGATCGAACGGCGTAACAAGCGAATGTGATTGTGCACGACGTGTGGGCCGAAGTTTCGATCCTGCCGTGTGGCATTACGTTCCTGGCAGATGCGTTCCGGCAGATCAAATATGATACTCACAGCAAATGCATGGTATTCACGGGCAAGGCGTACGAACCGGCTGCGGTCTTCTGTACGTACGTTGGTGGCGTCTACCACGGTCAGTCGTCTTGCGGCCAGGCGTTTTCGTGCAATGAATTCAAGCACCTCGAAGGCATCCCTGGTTGCCGCCTGGTCTGTGGCGTCGTCGCTCACCAACGCCCGGCAGTAATCCGAAGAAATCACTTCTGTAGGCGCAAAGTGCTTGTGCGCAAAGGTGGACTTGCCGGAGCCGGAAGCGCCGATCAACATTACCAGGCAGTATTCGGGTATTTCTATTTGCATCGATGAAAAATCCCCATCTGGGTCGGTGGTCCAAGAACCGGATCAACTTCACCGACCGGTTCTATCGTCACCGAATAACCGTGAGCCTCTGTCACCTTATCAGCCCACGCCGCAAATTCGGTTCGCGTCCACTCAAAGCGGTGGTCGTGATGGCGGAACTCTCCCTGGGCAATATTCGGGTAATTGACGTTGTATTCCCGGTTCGGCGTTGTGACCACCACCGTCTCCGGTTTTGCATATTCAAATATCGCACGTTCAAAAGTGGTAAGTTGTCCAGGGTCCAGGTGCTCAACTGCTTCCACTATAGCGGCGGCGTCATACCCTTCCAGGCGGGCATCACGATAGGTCATCGCGCCATGCAGGAGCCTGATGCGGCGTCTTTTGAGATCCGGCATCCGGTTTAACCTGAGTCGGCGGCCGGCAAGTTCCAATGCATTGACAGAGACATCCACTCCGACGATTTCATGGAATTGCGGTACAGCCAGGAGTTCCTTCAACAGTCGCCCTTCCCCACAACCTATATCCAGCAGACGATTAGCGCCACATTCTTTAAGTACACGCACCACTGCAGAGATGCGGATGTCGTTTAATGGCAGGAAATGTTCCGTGGCGTCCTCTTGAACCGTCCCCTGTTCCACCCCCTCACCATCCGAAAGACGTGCAATGGCTTCACCAGCCAGACCAGACTGGTGTTTGAGATAACGGCGCACAATCATGTCACGTAGCGGATGCGCATCAAGCCAGCCTTCACCTCGGGAAATCAACTTGTCGACTTCGGCGTCGCCCACCCAGTAGTGCTTGCGGTTGTCCAGCACTGGAATCAATACGTACAGATGAGTAAGCAATTCGGTCAGGGGTTTGCTGCATTCCAACGTCACATTGCGATATCGAACAGCGTTGGCGTCTTCGTCCGATGGCGATACGGCAACCTTGTAACCCAACGGTTCGAACAGCCCCCGCACGACGTCATCTCCACCCCGGCACGGCAGAGCGGCAATGCCTGCAGTCAGCGGCAAGGACTGATCCACGAGTTCGGGACGATCCTTGCTGCGACCAGCCAGGGCACTACCGAAAACACGGGCGATGGCAACACTCAGAAAAGACGATGCGACATATGGTCTGTCGTTGATGTAGTCAGTCAGCAACGCACCACGACCGCGTACGAGTCCAATAGGGTCAACATCAAGTAAAAGCGCCGCCGTACAGCGCTCCCCGGACGCTTCGGGATAGAAAACATGGGCTCTTCCGAACGAAAGTTCAAATGCCTGTACCCTGGCCGGATTCTTGTGCAGCAGGTAGCCAAGATCTGTCGCGGGTTGTCGTGTTGTCGTAATGGTGAGCAACATGGTATCGGACTCCGTGAATGACCTCATGTGAATGTCGCAACTCAAACTCCCGGAAGACGACTTTCACGACAGGAACTGAGCAGTTGATGATTTGCTCAGGGTTTCTTGACAGATTTTTTGTTCTGGTCAAATGGATTGACGGCAATGATTAATTGCTCCAATTCAGGAAACCTGGCTGCCCACTCCTGATTATCACCTTCCGCGGTCGACCATTCCTGCAGCGGGTACATATATTGCCGGGCATACAGGTAAGGCAGGATATTCAATTTGCGCGCCGCGCCAGCCTTTACACCATACCATAAGTGACCATGCCACACCACCAGCGATCCTGCTTTTACGCTGAGTATTATTTCCGGGAGATCTGGAGCAACGGTTCCCGCTGTACCCGGATTATGACCAAACCGATGACTCCCCGGAATAACATACAGATCATCGACAGCATCCAGAATCCAGCAGGCAGTTGCCATATACGGAGACTCGGGCAATGGCGTAGGTAGATTAACATCACTGTGCAGGGGCACAACGGACAATTCTTTTTGCGGATTGATGAATGGTGCAATACCGGAAAGGTGTACATTGGCGCCAATAAGAAAACGCACCAGGGACAGGGCCACTGGATCGGTAGCAGCCTGAATCATGTCTTCGCTTTCAAGCAGCGACACGTCATTTGCCACTGCTCCTGCAAGCGAAGCGATCGAGCCGCCAAATCCGGTCTTCTCTGGTTCAACCACGGTGAAGCCATAGATATTGAGTTCAAGCGCGTTGTGCTCCAAACCGAGTTCAGCCAACTGCTGACGGTTATCATCGACCGATGGGAAGCTCTTCAGGTACGGGATATCCATGGCATTACGCGTATTGCGTCATCCCGGGCTGCGTTTCCACTGAACGGACCTCACCGATCAACCTGGGTAAATCCGGCCAGCGTTGCAATAACGCCGGATCGATATTGTCGTACTGGTGCCAGGCTCGAACGTGCTGCCGCATCCAGAAGCTGGTGATCATCAAGCGCAATCCGGGAGTATACTTTGGCGGCGCTGCATGCCATGTCGAACCAGTCCAGCAGGCAAGAGAACCGGCAGGACCGGTTATGGCAACAGGTTTTGTGTGCTCGCTCCTGTCCTGATCAAGCAATTGCTGGATATCTTCCATATTCTTACCGGAGGCAGGATGCGGTTGCGTACTTCGCAGATGACTACCTGGAATGAGCACGGTTGGACCATCTTCCAGACCGTTATAGTCTGACAACAGCCAGGACAGGTTGGCATAGTGATCGTAAGTCGGCCATGGTGACTGGATATTGAACTGGTCCGCGTGTAATCCTTTGCCACTTCCCATTTGACACGTTTTAATATTTCCGAAGGTCGCTCCCACAAAAGCACTCTTGCCCATCATGAACTGAGCCACAAACTGCATCACAGGATTGTGAATCATTTCGATGAACACTTCGTCTTCCATGAGCAACCCCGAATTGGCTAAACGATATTCCAGAGGGCCGTCAAATGTACGCCAGTCGTCAATGTGATTACCGATTCGTTCACTGAGATCCAGAAGCGCGGTTCGCAGACGGTCGGTAAATTCTACCGGCGCCACTTTCTCAGGGGGTATGACGGTAAAACCGTAAGTAATCAGATCCAGAAGATTGGTTTCGATTCCATACCGCGCAGCGGCCTGCATTATCGAATCCAGTTCCGGTTGGGACTCAAGGGCTGCTATTTCCACGAGGCGCTCCTGTTTTTATGGAACTTAAGACAATATACCTTTTCCATCCGCTGGTAAATATAAAGCCTGATCCAAAAGGCATGATTCCGGGTTTGTCATCGAACAACAAACCCTGATACTGGTCGGATATATTATGGAAACTATGATTTCAAGCCATGAGTGATGCCAAATCCAGATAACAAGCCGAGGATTACAATTTGTAATTTTCTCAATGAAATTGCAATCAAGCAGCATGGCCCTGGCACAGAATTTGTTATTCAGTATAAATATGAGGATAGTGATTTTGACTAGTCAGAAGAAGTTTTGGTTAACCCTTGTCGCTGTGATAGTCACTGTCACTGTATTGTTTTTTGCAACTGTTGGAGTTGTTTTATTATATATTCTGTATCAGGATTCAGATATAGGTAATGGTCATAATGTTGTATTAGGTCGTGATGATGATTTTCATATTCGGAAAGATGGAAAAATTATTGTAAGTCCTACAATGATCGATTGGGATATCGTTTCGGAATATGTTGTTGGCTTGCGACTGCCTGCGGAGCATTTGGAATGTGATGGTGGCTACAGAATAAGACTTAAAAATAAAAAAGAATATTTTGTTTTACATACCAAAAATGGAGATGTTTTTAATTTTATTTCCAGAGATGCATTTGAAGGAAAGTTAAAGGAGCTGGGAATATTTAATGACGTCTCGTTGCGCTATATACAATTTGAGAATGTATGGAATCATTACTCAGAATCTTATTATAAGAATATAGATTATTCGGCTTGTGTCCCAATCAAATATGAATAACAAGATAGTCTGAAAGAGTATCCCCCGATTTACTGGACACTCAGTTAAGCACTTTGGACTTCCCACTGTCAGATGGAATCATCCAAAATAAGGAGTGCAGTAGTTATGGATAATCAAACAGACTTTCCAGAAGATAGATTTTCTGTTTACGAACACATAGTAAAAAACTGTTTTGCTTTTTTAGTAGAAGATTACGGGTTTGAACTTTCCAGTATTGAAAGAGCAGGCAATAGTTATATTGCCTTGAAGTATTTATCGGAAGAAGTCTTCGTCAAACTTTACTATGGCTCTCCAGAGTTCGAATTAGATTTTTATATTGGTCGACTGGGCATTGAAGATCAGTCTGAAAAGGATGGCTTTACTTCTAACGATTTACTTTGCCTTAGTGATGATGTGAGATGGGTCGACTATAAATTATATTCTGCTTATTCATTTGAAAATCTTCGCACATGTTTGCCCAAGCTTGCAGAGCTAATGAAAGTGTGTGGCGCTAATTGCCTTAACGGTGAGTCATCTGCTTACGAGAATGTCTTATTTGAGAAGAAAAGAAGTAATAATCAATGGGGTAAGGAGCAGGAGTTAAAACAGGCAAAAAGAGCAGCCTCCGATGCATGGAAAAATAAGGACTACATCAAATTCATTGAAGTGTTTGAACCTGTAGCCAATGAGCTATCGTTATTGGAGAAAAAGAAGCTTGATTATGCTCGTAAGCAATTATGAGTCAGTTATAACTGGATCTGGAATTTAAGGAATTGATAAAAACGGCGTATTTGGTTGATTAGTTATCGTCAAACAATCAAGCAACTAAATGGATACGCCACTATGAACCAGAATAACGTTGTACGACTTGAAGGTCGAGCAAGTATTGATCCATTGGCAGAGCTGTTACGAACAGGAGCCAGGCAACTCCTCCAGCAATTAAAGCCGAGGTACAGGAACTGCTTGGTGCCTACGCAAATCGGCTACTTGAAGTTGGCAAAACTGACGTGGTATGCATTGGGAACCTGCCTGTGCGAGAGATCCAAATGGGAGCAGAGCAAGATTTGATTAAGCAGTTAGACAAGTTTCTAGGTGGTTCATAATCAGTCTGGCCATGATAGGAAATACGCTAATAAATGAACTCCTAGAGCAGCCTGAGAGGTTTGTTGAGCAAGGTAGATCATACCTTCTCTTAGAAGAGTATTTTGATGGTCTCCCGGTTGAGTCTTTGAGGCCACTTCTTCGTCACGAGGATGAAAATGTTATTCGGGCAGCTGTGTGGATCGCTTCTGAATTAGGCAACAATGGATGCGAGCTGCTTGAAGATGTAGCGCCACTGATCGACAGTACAAATCTGTACGTAAAGTACTACGCAATGGAAATAGTTGCTCTTTGCTCTGAATCCAACCGACCTGGTCTCTTTTTGAAAGTCATTCGTCAGTTGCTAGACGATGACGACGATACAAAGGTGCTGACTATGCACTTAGTAGCGAATGCTAGCAGATCACAGCTAAGGGCTTGTAGTGAGTTGACAATTACAGGCTTACCTTTACAACTCGCAAAAGGTCTGGGCTTCTTGGTGAATGATCAAGTAGATAGCCTTCAGCTTGCATCATTGATCGAAAGTTCTGATCAGATATACCAGATGATCGGCGCTATCGTTGTTAAACGGAATCTTCCGGGTACAGCTAGTTTGATTGATTTGCTGCACGGCATAGATGATCCAGTTGTTCAAAACTTCTGCCAAGAGTTTGACGCTACGCAGTAAAACCCGTTTGGCGTTGAAGATCCCCCGATTTACTGGACACTCAGTTAAGCACTTTGGACTTCCCACGGTCAGATGGAATCCCCCAAAATAAGGAGTGCGGTAGTTATGGATAATCGAACTGATCTTCCCCCGAAATTCTTAACTTTGTGTCCAGGATTTCAAGGGTAGATCAGGCCAGTGACACTCGGGTCCTTACTTGTCGAGCAACGAATCAGTCGCCGAACTGATCCCAACTGACAATCTCTTCCACCGGCCGCCGGGTAACTGGTCCGAATCGGCCCATGGGGTAGCCAACTGGAATCACGCAAGCGATCTCCATGTTGGTGGGAACGTTGAGAGCCTCGTAAGCACCCGCTCGATCCAGCATCAACGGCAGGTTGGTTGGGCATGCACCCAACTGCAAGGCGCGAGCTGCCAGCAGCAGATTCTGCACCTTGGGCCATATGGAGCCACCGGCAGCGTATCCGGAATGAAAGTTATCGCGTTTCTGATTCAGCACGAGGCCGCCAATAATAATGGCCGGTACGGATTGAAGGTTGTTGTATTGCCAAAGGAACGCGGAAGGTGGCGCATCGGGGTCGGGCTTGTAGAATCTGTCGATGGCAGCACGATTCAGGTCGGCAATCTTCTGCTTGATATCGGCGCGGGTGATGATGAGCCAGCGGTCGTTCTGTGCGTTACTGGCGCTGGGCCCCTGATGGGCGGCATCAACCAGCTTCAACAGAAGCTCTCTTGGAACCGGATCTGACTTCAGGCGACGCATTGCCCGGCAGTGATACATGGTGTCGAATATGCCCATGTCGTTATTTGGTTGCGTAATCATTTTATCGGTGGAGAATAATTATAAAATACATATTTTCAGTATAGGCATCATCGCCAGTGTTCAGTGTGGTGAATGCGAGAGTGTCATTTGCAGCCTGCATCCGCCAAATCGCTTTCGGTGATGACGCGGCCTTCATTCACTTTTTCAATCAGGTCAATGAGCGCTTCTCCTTCAGCGCGAGTTATTTTCTCTTTGATGACAGTCTCGCCGACCATGTCTACCGACTCGATTCCAAAACATTTCATCAAAGCCTCGGATTTCGGATGGTCGGTGGGAATCTCGAAGCTCGCTGATATCGGAGCTTGCGCCACGCAGCCTGCCAGAAACACGGAAGCTAATGCAAGTTTCGCCGCCCTCATTGGCACGAACCTTTGATAACACCGGTGGCGATATAGTACCTGCCGGAACATGTGAAAGCACGTCCCTGCGGAATCGATGTGCCATACAATACGGTCAGATAAGGACTGCTGTTGCTACGGCTGGTGCCGGGATTCGGTAAATCCCACGGATATGGCGGTAGCTGCTTCGGCACTGGACATGGTAACTCATCTTCGAACCAACAATTGCCGTTGAGATCGCAAAAACTCATAACAATGTGCCTGATTGTGTTTCGCAAAATACTACACCTTGTGGGAGGGTATGAAAACGACTTGTGCGTGATAAAAAAATGTGAGACTGAGATGAGTGAATTTTCCCCATTTAACTGGACATTCTGTTAAGCACTTTCCTGCTCAACCAGCATCGAGATTTTGTGATGGATACAGGTCCAACATGGAAGATTTTTTGGACAGGATGGATATAATGTCACTGTTACCTGAGGAGATGCAAAAGGAAATCTTTGATGATCACCATTTATCACAACCCCGGCTGAGGCAAATCACGCGGCGCACTCGGAATACTGCGTGCGCGAGATGTCGAGTTCGATGTCGTTGAATACCTCAAAACACCCTTGACTCGTGCAGATCTGGAGCGCTTTCTGGATTTACTGCCTGACGAGCCGAAAGCACTGGTCAGAAAAGACAAGCGGTTCAGGGATCTCGGATTGAAAGCAGATGACTATACTACCCGGAATGCCGTGGTTGATATTCTTCTGGAGCACCCGGCACTGATGGAGAGACCGGTCATCATCAGGGATGGCAAGGCCGTCATCGCAAGACCTTCGGAAAAAGTCGAAGAACTGCTATAGGAAACTGTCCAAGAACAAACCGATCTACTGCGGACAAGCCTCCTAGATCACTTTCGATGACTTCAACTGGGTTAGCTGACTGTCGTCAAGTCCTAACCATGTCCCGTAGATTTCATCATTGTGGGCGCCTTTTTCCGGGAAGAAAGTCAATGGCGGGCTTTCATAGTCCGAGTAGCGAATGGGGCTGGAGGGTAAAACGAGTTCACCTATGACTTCGTGAACCATGTTATTCAGCATTCCACGTTCATGCAGATGAGGGTCCCGTTTGACTTCCTCAAGATTTCGTACCGGCGCCACTGGAACCCGGCTGTTATTGAAAGCACGACTGGCTTCATTGCGGCTGTGGCGCCTGGTCCAGTCTTCGATCAGACTGTTTATCTCGTCTTCTGACTGCAAACGGCCACGTACTGTTCCGTAAGCTTCATGGTCACGCAGGTCTGTCCGCCCGATTACACTCAGAACATTGTGCCAGTGACTCTCACTGACGCAGATTATCGCAATGTATCCATCCTGGCATTCATACCGGCCATAAGGGCACGCCCCGGCCGGTGACCGGGCGCTGTTTCGGACAGGCAGACTGCCTCTGTTGTGGTAGAGCGTGAGTTCTGAACACAGAGTGAAATACATGGAATCCAGCATGGAAACTTCAACCAGGGTGCCTTTGTTGCTGCGTTGTCGTCCAAACAATGCCGACATCACACCGGCATACATATGTATACCACCCATGATGTCACAAGGGGCGCCGCCCGCCCGGGATGGCGGTCTGTCAGCATCCCCGGTAACACTCATCACACCGCTCGCTGCCTGGATGGTATGATCCATCGCCAGCATATCCCTGTCCGGACCAGACAGACCATATCCTGTCCCCGAACCGTAAATCAGCCTGGGATTGATTTTTTTCAGGACACTCCAGCCTACACCCAGCCTGTCCATAACCCCCGGGGCATAATTTTCCAGTAGTACGTCTGCCTGTTGTACCATTTCGCACAGCATCGCCTTGCCTTTCTCCTGCTTGAGATCAAGAGTGATGCTCTTCTTATTTGAATTCAGCATGATGAAGGACATGGGCGTTTTTTCGCCGCCAAAACCACGGAGTCTCTCGCCTCCTATCGGTTCCACCTTGATAACTTCCGCTCCGGCCTGTGCCATCAGAAAGGCCGCATAGGGACCCTGGTAAATCTGGGTCAGATCAAGCACCTTGATTCCTGCGAGGAGACTATTGTCCATTTTTCGATTCCATTGAAGTACCCGCTAGTGAATCGTGATGATACATGTAGAACATTTTTCAGTACACTTGTTGCTTATTTACACAGGTTGAAAACGTGTCGCAAACATCCGAACACCCCTATATTGAAACCATCCGTACCTATTACAGGGGTTGTAATAGCGCTGATGTACCACTCATGTTGTCTACTTTTACCGAGGATGTAGTGCATTATTTTGTTGATCACAGTGCAGTACAGGGCGCCGGGCAACTCGCCAACTACTGGAAGAAAGTGGCGCCCCGCACCCAGGCCAACTGGCATCTGGACCACGCACTGGTACAGGAACCGGAGGCGGTAATTGAATGGAGTATGCGCTGGACACCTGCTGCAACAGGAATTCCCGAAATCCTCCGTGGCAGCGAGTGGTACCTGTTCCGGGAAGGCAGAATTGCCGAAATTCGTTCATACCACAACAATTTCTATCTGCAGCATCCATCAAATCGCGAACTCCGCGATTTTGATTACGCGGGTAGAGGATATCGAGTGTGATCTAAAGCCATTTGCTAACACTCCAGGTACTCCAACCCGCTAGAAATTAAATTGCAGACCCAGGCGTAGTGTCCACAAGGACCTGTTTTCCAGAACTTCATCGACGTAACGGCCAGCATTGAATCGCTCAAAGACGTACTGTCCATTGTCATTAACACTGGAATTGACGACCTGTACAGAAAAGAACCTGGCATCTGTGACGTGTCCCCATTCCTCACTCAGCAGGTTGCCCACATTGTATAGTTTCAGAAATACCTTCCCGTAAGTACCCTTAACCAAAGTCGGCAGTTCCTGATCGATCCGCAGATCAAATCGATTGCTCCAACCAGCATGGGTTCCATTACGGCTGACAAAGCCTGTACCAAGCTCTTCCCTGTCTATGAATGCTCCAAACGCATTCTGGTCGAAACCGGGTGCAAAGACCACATGAGGATCATTCGGACCGGGAATATAGAGCAGATGTCTGCCATAGAAACCATCTCCCTCAAGGTCCTGGGACCCCATGACATAACTCTGTGCCTGACCTTCACTGGCATATCCGTAGAGGGTAATGCGAGTCTCAAGATCAAAAAACAGATCGGCGGCCCAACTGCTGCGTAGAGTCAATCGATGCGGAACCACGTAATTGGAATTTCCAGGGTCCGGATTGTTGATGTCCAGCGTAGCCAGGTTTTCAAAGTTTGACAGGGCGACAGAAGAAGTCATGGGGACAACATCCTGGGCACTGGTATGGGCATAACCCAACATCAGGTCCATTCCCCATTCAAAATCCTTGCGGAGGACAACGGAAAACATTTCCGATTCCGACTTTTTGCCGGTATTGGTCAACATCAGGTTGTCGCTGCCGTTAGTGAATCCATAAACAGGTATACCGTTGGATGTCGTGTCCACTACCGACTGCGACAGATCAACATACATCGCCCCTTTCCTGGTCTCCGTGTACAGAAAATCGATGTCCGCCCCGATATCCCACCAGGGCAAATCCCAGGACGCTCCCAATGCAAGTTTCCACTCTCGCGGCTGTTCGTAGGATGGATCAATCAGAACCAACCTTCGAGTGCTGGCATCTGCGGCAGTAGAAGCCGCCACAGAATCAATCAGTTCCTGGGGAATGCCCCTGCCGGGACTGCCACCCGATATTGGAATGGACCCGTCCAGCAGCGAGCGGGAAGCACTGAAATTGCGCAATTGCGTTTGAACATTGGTGATGCCATCGTTGCTCCAGGCGTTGGAAATCCACACGTTGGGGTTACCACCGGAATAGAGCCCGATTCCGCCCCGGATTGAAAGATCGCTTCTGGCATCCCAGGAGAAGCCCACTCGCGGCATCAGTAGTCTCAGGCCGTTGATGTTCGCATCATTGCGTAGTCCGTTGTTCACATCCGTAAATGCCTGGTTGAACTTTGGTCGATCAGAACTGCTGAACCAGTCGTATCGCAACCCGGCGACGATGGTAAGGCCGCTTCCCGGATAATAAATCTCGTCCTGAAGAAACAGGCTGTTGGCCACGTTGCTGAAACTGGCGGCAGCATCGCTGGCATTATTGGTTCCACCGCCACTGCCATAGTAAATACGGCTGGGACGTCCCAGTTCAAACTTGTCGATACCGGACAAAGAACATGCAGGATCATCAAATCGACCCTGGGCTGTCAGCTCCGCACAAAACGCAGGGTTATTGCCGGAATCATCAAAGAAGTCGTATTCACCCCCCCTGGAGTGCTGCACAAAAAGATTGAATATTTCCAGATCCTCCCGTTCGTATCCACCGCCGATAACATGATCACCCAGGAGAAACTGGACAGAAGCCCTGAAATAAGCGGATTCAGTATTCAGTTTGTTCGCCTGTCGGGAGTCATCAGCCCCCAAATAGATCGTGTCACGGCCGATACTGATTTGAAAATCACCGAAATCTGCCGGCCCCACGGTTACCTGGGAATCGTTCATTACATTGGAACTGTAGAAAATCTCCGTGGAGAAGGCATCGGTCCAGTTCGAGGCAACCTTGAGGGTACTGGTTTTGGCTTCTGCTCCTTTGACGTAGAAGTGATTGGCAAATTCAAACTCGTTGCTGTCGCCGTCGGAATCGCGATCCTGGAAACCGTCATAGTAGTTGTGAATAAACGCCAGGTTGTGATTATCGCTGATATTCCAATCTGCTCTGATCATCCATTTTTTATCTTCCTGAATACCATCACCCGGTGACCCTCCCGGATCATATTCATAGATGGAATTGCTTATGGAAACAATTCGATCGTAATTCGCTTTACTCAACCAGGGACGATCATCACCCCTCCCCTGCCCATCATGACCACGGGCCAGGAACCTGGGCTTTTCGGACTGTTCATAGGCAACAAAGAAGAACAGCTTGTCCTGTATTGCCGGCCCACCCAGCGTGAACCCCCATTTCTCATCATTGAAGTCCGGTGTACTGAAGTCCCGACCATCGCCAATGGAATCTCCCCGGAAGTTTTCATTGGTGTATTCAAGGAATACATTACCCTCCCATTGATTGGATCCTGATCGGGTGACAGAGTTGATGTTGCAGGCGGAAAATCCACCATAGGTCACATCAAAAGGCGCCAGTTCCACTGCGACCTGTTCAATTGCATCATACGGAAACGGCATGCCCACAGCGGTAGAATAACCATTGCTGTTCAATCCGAACCGGTCATTCTGACTGACACCATCAAGGGTAATGCTGTTGAAACGGGGATGCTTTCCACCGCAATTAATCTCAAAACCATCGTCTTCGTTGTCCACATTCAGACGAGGGTCTATACCGTAAACTTCGCTGATGTCCCTTTCGAACGCGACAGCAGTTTCAAGATCATATTTTGAAAAAGTTGCCGAGGGACCCGCGGCAATGTCGGTAATGGCTGATGATTTTCCATACACCACAACTTCTTCAATAGCCTCTGAACCTCCGATGTCGATACGCAGATTGTAAACATCACCCAGGGTAATCGATCTGACGGTCAGGGTATTGTCCAGCACTGTGATCCTGTAAGGACCGCCAACGGGTAATCTCGAGACCAGGAATGTTCCCTGTGAGTTGGTTGCGAATGTCCTGCTGATGCCGGTACGCTGATCAGTGACTTCAACGCTCGCTGCCGATACCGGAGTACCCGATGCACTATAGACTTTGCCACGAATTGAGGATGTCGTTTCGCCTGCCAGTAGAGTAGTGGGCACTCCTGTCACTAAAATCAATAACAATGCAGACAGTACCTGAACTGCCAGGTGTGAATTTCTCATGATTGCCCCCGGATCACGTTAAGATTCGAATAAACAGAATTCAGCCGGTAAACACTCTCTGCTTACTCAACTAAGGACAGAAAATTGCTGTATTAGCAGTATTTGCCAGCTTGTTGTTGACTTATAGCAATCCCTTATCCAGTATCAGATTGCGTAAAGGGATTCCATTCATGGACGAACTGACTGATCGGCGAATTGTACCATGTCGGAATCTGACATGGTGCTTTGATCTATGGCTCCAAAAAAATTTAAATCCCGAAATTGTCCTCCACCGAATATCCTTTCCCATAGAATATCTGCAAAACCCGGCGAAATTTATTGACTGGCAAAACTACACTGCAATTATTTCCACCATGGACAAGCATTTTTCAGAAAAGGAATTGCTTGAAGCAGGTCGTTCCAGTTGGCATCCACCAAAACGGAAACTGAAGGCATTCTCCAGACATCGTATTGACTCTGTTCGGAATCAGTATCTCGCCTCGTTCGGTACGGACGGTGAGGCAGTAAAAACATTTCCGGTAAATATTTCTGTCATCCATACCGGTCATCGAAGTCTCCGTATAACCATGAATATGAAGGATGGCTTTGCGAGGTGCCATAACTTCCATATTTTCATTGCCGGACAAATGATCGGCCTGCCGGAATCTCTGGGGTACCCAAAAGCAACTGTACAGATGACTCAGTCTGAGCAAGAAGCAGTATATGACATCAGCTACACGAATGTTGATGGTGGACTATTCGCCACACTTTGTAATGTCATCCTGAGGGTATTCACGGTAAATGAAACTGTGCGCGAACTAACCAGAATCAATGACGATTTGTTGCAGAATTACCAGGGCCTACAGGAAGAAAATGAAAAGCTGCGTACTATTGAGAAGAAGCCCAGTGATGTTATCTGGACCATGGGGTTGGATCTGGAATTTGAATACATAAGTCTGGCTTTGGCCAGTGTTACCGGATACACGAAAACAGAATTGAAGCATTTGTCCCTGAAAAAGATTCTTGATCAGGAGTCGATCAGGAAGGTGACAAAGCAGATTAACAGCGAACTCGCCGGAAACAATTCTTACAGATCTTCAACTACAGAAGCTGTGTTTGTTCATAAGATGGGACATCAAATCCAGGTTGAATTGAAGCTCAGTTTTATGTTGGATGAGATGAATAAACCGGTCAGTCTTATCGTGGTTGCACATGAAATTACGGAAAGAAAGGAGAAGGAAATCAAGCTGGACCAGAAGGAAACCAGCTATCAGATTATCACCAATATTGTACCGGATGCCATCATTACCATAGACCAGAAAAATAAGATCTTTTTCGCCAATCCAGCCAGTATGAAGATTTTTGGTTATGAACTTGAGGATTTGATTGGCATGGATATTGACTTGCTGATCCCTTACTTGTCTCATGATTCATCATTCAAAGAATCTCACCGACTCGACTGGCAGGCACAGGAAAGCGAAGTTGTTTTAAAAGGACTGCGAAAGGACAGAACGCTTATTCCTCTTGAAATTTCCTTTGCTGCAGATGAAATCTCCGGTGTCTCCTGCCGAACATGCTATTTTCGGGATATCAGTTTACAAGTCAGAAACAGTCAGGAAATAAAACAACTGGAAAAACAACTGCAGCTGTCTCAGAAAATGGACTCGATCGGGCAGCTGACAGGAGGAGTCGTTCACGATTTTAATAACCTGCTGGTGGCGATTCTGGGTTATACGGATCTTGCAATAAGTGAGATTGCTGACTTGAAGATTCAGAGGGGACATCTTAACGAAATCAAACTGGCTGGTGAAAGAGCTGCCATCATGACAAGGAGACTGCTGGCATTCAGCAGGCAACAATATATCGAACCGTCCCTCGTCAATGTCAATGACCTTATCGATGGTATCAATCTCATGATTGAACGGTTGTTACCGGAAAATATCAAAGTTGAGATAAAGCGGGCTGATAACAGAAATTTACCTGTCATGGCTGACGCTGGACAGCTTGAGCAAGTCCTCGTTAATCTCGCCGTCAATGCAAGGGATGCCATGGAACACGGCGGTAAGCTCACCATTGAATCTTCTATGGAGAATATCAACGTTAATTCCAATCGGCAAAATTCATCGGTTCCAACCGGTAATTTTGTCGTCATCAAAGTTGCTGACACCGGCTCCGGGATGAGCCAGAAAATTCAGAATCAGATTTTCGAGCCATTTTTTAGCACCAAACCTGAAGGTGCCGGTACAGGACTGGGTCTGGCCGTAGTATCCAGCATCGTCAAACATCACCAGGGATTCATCAATCTTGAAAGCCATCCTGCTCTGGGTACCACATTCTCCATTTTTCTGCCGGTTGCCATCAGGAAGAGGCGTGAACCTGGAAAATCCAGCTCCCGTGATATCATCGGCGGCAGCGAAACCATTTTTGTAATAGAAGATAATGCCCAGGTCAGAAACCTGACCAGACTCATCCTTAGAGGAGCCGGCTACGAAGTGATCGAAGCCATTGATGGCCCTGATGCCCTTGAAAAGTTTTCCCATATCAAGGAAAAAATTGATCTTGTGCTGCTGGATGTAGTGATGCCGGGGACTGGGGGCAGAGAAGTCATGGAAGAGATGCTGGAATACCGTTCCGATCTTAAAATTCTGTTTACCAGCGGGTATCTGGAATCAGAAAATCACACAAAATTCATTCGCGATACTGGCTTTGAGTTGATCTCCAAGCCATACAATACGAATTCGCTCAGATCTAAAGTCAGGTCCATCCTGGACAATCAGACGCCGGCAACGCATTCACGAACCACGGTGAAATAATCGTATCTGCCGGTGTTCCGCCTTCTGCAACCTGTTAAAATGGCTGGTTTATCCAGGTTGATTGATATGCTGCATCCGATAGATTTCTTCGATTTGACGGAGTTTACACACTGCGAGATATTTTCCGGTGCAGACGAGGTGTGGACCCCGCTGAATTTGCTGGAGGAGTACCTCACGGACTGGCTGGATACGCACCCCGCCGTACTGGATGATGTCATCGTCGCCGATACGGCAAGAATTCATGGACAAGCCAGTATCGGGGCAGGAACCGTCATTGAAGATGGCGTCTGTATCTACGGGCCTGCGGTTGTTGGCAGGAATTGTGAAATAAAACAGGGTGCGTACATCAGAGGGAACTGCCTGATGGGTGATCGTTGCATTCTCGGTCATGCATGTGAACTCAAGAACTCCATTATGTTGAACGATGCCAGGGCGCCGCACTTTGCCTACATTGGTGACAGCATACTGGGGAATAACGTCAACCTTGGCGCCGGTACAAAACTGTCCAACCTGGCGTTATCCAGTGAAAAAGAATCTCAGACAGGAAAAAGACCGACCATCAAATTACAAATTAACGGGGTCGAAGTTGATACCGGCCTTGCCAAGCTCGGGGCAATTATCGGTGACAACGCCCAGACGGGGTGTAATTCGGTGACCAATCCCGGCACACTGATTGGCAAAAATACGCTGGTTTACGCCAACACCTCCGTTGCAAAGGGATTGGTACCGGGAAACAGCATCGTGAAATTGCGGCAGGTTACAGAAGTCATTTCCCGATCATGATGGATATCAGGCAACTCCTGGACCAGGCATTCACCGGTGTGTTAACGGATATCTGCGAAACCGACACACCCGGAATTGTAAAACAGGCCCAGAAGGCTGAATTTGGCCACTATCAGGCTAACGGTGTTCTCGGCGCTGCCAAAAAGGTTGGAACCAATCCCCGGGATCTTGCCGCCCGGGTAGTCAATCAAATCGGCATGGAAGATATATTCAGTACGGATATTGCCGGTCCGGGGTTCATCAACATCAGACTGCAACCCGGGTTTATTCAAAGTGAACTATGCCGGAGGTGGCGCAACTTTGGTATCGACCCGGTTCAGCCACAGAAGTATGTCGTCGATTATTCCGCGGTAAATCTTGCCAAGGAAATGCACATCGGTCATTTGCGATCCACCACCATTGGTGATGCCATAGTACGCATACTGGAATTTCTGGGTCACGAGGTTGTCCGTGCAAATCACGTTGGCGACTGGGGATCGCAATTCGGCAGGTTACTGGCCTATATGAACCTGCGGTCAAACTCGGGGGAATCGATTTCGACAGAACTCTCTGATCTGGAAAAATTCTATCAGGAAGCCAGTACGATGTTCCGCAACGATGAAGCATTTGCAGCAGATGCACGAAACTACGTGGTGCGACTTCAGAGTGGCGATGAAACATGTCTGGCACTGTGGCGGCAATTCATCTCCATTTCCATAGATCACTGTCAGGCAGTCTACGACAAATTCGACATCAGCCTCACCAAAGCCGATATCAGAGCAGAAAGTGCGTACAACGACGACCTTCCCCTGGTGGTAAATGAATTAACCGAAATCGGGCTGCTGGAGGACAGCGATGGCGCCAAATGCGTATTCCTGGATGAATTTACCGGCAAAGACGGTAAACCACTTCCCGCCATCGTGCAGAAATCCGATGGCGGCTACCCTTATATGGCCACCGACATTGCAGCGGTTCGTTATCGTACCGGTAATCTGGCGGCAGACAAGGTGCTCTACGTGGTAGGTAGAGATCAACAACTGCATTTTCAGCAGCTCTTTGCCGTGGCAAAAGCCGCAGGGTACATTCAGGATCGTCATGAGTTTCGACATCTGCCATTCGGTATGGTGCTGAAACCGGACGGCAGCCGATTCAAAACCCGTGACGGTGGAGATGTCAAACTCTCTGATGTACTGGATGAAGCCGTAGAACGGGCTCTGGTACTGGTATCCGGGAAGAATCCTGATCTCCAGGAGGCAACAAGACGGAACATTGCAAGAGTGGTCGCCAATGGCGCCGTGAAATACGCGGAACTCTCCAGGAACAGAGTAACGGACTATACCTTTGATTGGGACACCATGCTCGCCTTTGAAGGGAATACAGCACCCTACCTGCAGTACGCCTATACCCGAATCTGCAGTATTTTTCGTCGCGCCGGCGTATCAGGGGAATCCCTGCAGGCAACATCGGCAGATGATTTTCATCTTCTGGAAAAACAGGAAATTCGTCTCGCCGTAAAACTACTGCAATTCAACGAGGCCATAGCGAGTGTACTGGATGATTACCAGGCCAATGTCCTGTGTAATTACCTCTATGAACTCAGCAGTCTGTTCATGGCATTCTACGAACACTGTCCTATCATTGATTCGGAAGACTCCATCAAAACCAGCCGGTTGTTTTTGAGTCGTTTGACTGCACAGACGCTCAAACAGGGTCTGAATCTACTGGGCATAGAAACCGTTGAGAAAATGTAGAATGGATACGGCAATTATTGCAGCAAGGTCTTTGAATGGCATAATCGGTAATAGATCTTCGATCCCCTGGCGGGTGAAGGGCGAACAGGCAATGTTCAAAAAGATCACCATGGGCGGCATACTGATCATGGGTCGAAAGACGTTTGACGCCATCGGGCGGCCACTGCCAGGAAGATCGACTATAATCATCACCCGCAACCTCGACTACACTCGGGATAAGTGTCTGGTCTGTCATTCACTGGAAACTGCCCTGTGCCGAGCCACGACGCTTGATCGACCCGTTTTTATCGCTGGTGGGGGTGATATATATCGACAGTCGTTACCGCTGGTGAATACCGTACACCTGACCACTATCCTGGCGGAATTCTGTGGTGACACACGGTTCCCTGATTTTCCAACTGACGACTTTACTCTCGAAGAAGAACAGTTCCATACCGCCGATATCAATTACATATACCAACGCTATCAACGGGATTGTCCAACAGATCAGAATAACCGGTTACCGCATTGAGAGTCGATCATATGGCAACACAGAAACTCCCGGCTGAACTCAGAAGCAGACTTGCCTCTCTGGGTATCTCCGATGATCACCTGCGCGCCTGCAAGTTGCCACTCCAGGAAGAAGCGATAAACATCATACGTTCCGAGAACGACGTCTTTGGGCGGGTGCAGCATATGACACCTGCCACCCTGCATTACTGGCAAGAGATGAAGCGGGCAGCATCCAGGGACGGCATCGGGCTGGCCATTGTTTCTGCATATCGTTCAATCGACTATCAATGCAGGTTGATTGCAGGAAAATTAGAAAAGGGACAGTGTATTAATGCCATTTTAAACGTCAATGCAATTCCCGGTTTCAGCGAACATCATACCGGCAGAGCTATCGACCTGACCTGCCAGGGACATGAACCTTTGGACGAATCCTTTGAAAGTACGGATGCCTTCAGATGGTTGACCCATCATGCCCGGCAGTTTCACTTCACCATGAGTTATCCACGGGACAATCCCGCCGGCATCATCTATGAACCCTGGCACTGGATCTGCCAGGAAGAGGCGCCGCTTTGACCCGGCAATCTCCGATAAAGTTGCTGGCACAACGTAAGCGATAAATCCAGACCGTTATATCCTCCGCCGTTAATCTGTGGTCCCGTGTTCTTCTTTATATGTTGATTGGCCATACAAGAGTTGTCGTGAGTGTACATTCCGATACCATTATAACGAACCAATTGGTAAAGGATCGAAATGATTAGTCCGACGAACCCCATAGAACGCAAAGATCTTGCAGCTTTGGTTCGCCGAGTATCGCAGGTTTCCGGCGAATTTAGGCTTAGGTCTGGTGAAACGTCGAATACGTATTTCGATAAATATCTATTCGAATGTGATCCGTTGATTCTTGAGGCAGTTTGTATATCCATGAAGGAATTAATTCCCGAAGGAACGGATGTCCTCGCCGGCTTGGAGATGGGAGGCATACCCATCGTTACGATACTAAGCAATCTGGCAGGGATACCTTCAGCGTTTATTCGTAAAGAACGTAAATCCTACGGTACTTGTAAGTACGCTGAAGGATCTGACCTAAATCAAAAGAACGTTACAATCGTAGAGGACGTGGTTTCAAGTGGTGGAGCGATCTTGGACGCAGTTGAGAAATTCCGCAAGGACGATGTTCATTGCACACATGCGATTTGTGTGATTGACCGGGAAGCAGGTGGGGCCGATGCTCTCAAGGAAGTCGGCGTTGAACTCAGGTCGATTTTTACTATGCATGAATTGTCAAAAGCGTAACTCATTTACCTTTAGTTCTTCCCAGGAAGCTATAGCGTCGGATAAAAGTTCCTGGCAGCACTGAAACCTCGTCCGCGCCATCATCTCGTTCGGTCGCCATCATCTCGTTCGGTATCGTGGCATATTCGCACCAAACGCACGGATTAGAAAACGCATCGTTCCCACTAAGGGCAGGAAAACGAAAACAAGTAAAAACAGCGATAAAGGTGAATACAAAGCAGAATCCGAGACATCATGTTTTTGATAGACCTGGTGAGAAACATCTTCTAGTGGCCGTTGGCCTTTTAGGCACGCAAACAAAAAGGTTAATGCAAAAACAAATCATGCGCGAAAACAATCAATTGAAGTGCCGTTAAATTGAAGGCTCTTGTAGAGATAAAGCGGTCCTGATTTACGCAAGCGAAAAAACTTGCGAGCAGTCACGCTTTAGATATGTTATAACTGTATCTGAATTGAGGATTCCCTTATGCAAACTTCTAAAGCCATAGACACCATCATTAGCTCTGCAGAAAAACGTTGCGCGGAAAAAGGAGTGCGACTTACAGAAAAGCGAAGCCAGGTTCTGACGGGGCTAATACAGTCAAAAAAAGCACTCTCCGCTTACGAACTGATCGACTATTGTCGTGAGCACTTGGGTCAACAATTGCCGGCAATGTCTGTCTACCGAATTTTGGGGTTTCTCGAGGGCATAAATTTAGTGCATCGATTACAGCTTGCTAAAAAATATGTCGCGTGCTCGCATATTTCTTGTGACCACAAACATGGAATTCCTCAATTCCTGATCTGCAATGGCTGCGACGCGGTCGAAGAAATCAGAATACCGCACTCCGTTATCAATTTACTGAAAGACTCGGTTAGTGAAGCGGGCTTCCATCTTGCAAGTCCGCAGCTCGAATTCGGGTGCTATTGTTCAAACTGTGCTCCTGGCCCTGGCTAAATAAAACTATGACATCAATATCGACAAAGTTTGACAAGACGGCAATTGGTATTTCCGCGCTATGCGTTGCGCATTGTCTGCTTCTTCCTATTGGATTATCTCTATTGCCTTCGGTGGTAATAATAGGAATTCTCAACGACGAGCTATTTCATTCTCTGCTCATAGTTTTGATACTACCAACGAGTCTGGTTGCGCTCAGCCTGGGGTGTAAACTTCACAGAAGCTGGCTCGTGTTCCTGCTGGGTGCCGTAGGGTTGTCAATACTCGTCCTGACGGCGTTGTTTGCTCACGACCTTTTGGGAGAACAGCTTGAAAAAGCTGCTACGATTCTCGGGGCCGTTCTAATTGCTGCAAGTCATGCTCAAAATTTTAGGTTGTGTCGAAGAAAGGAATGTAATCCTTAACCGTAAAATATGGGCAAGCTCCTCGCATCTAAGTTCTTGTTCTGGCTAGAGCTGGTAACGCAACCCTACTCTAAAGCTTCTCCCAGGCTCGGGCGCAAAGTTCTTCATTCGCGTACTGTGGCTGCGAACCTCTTCGTCAGTAAGGTTATCACCGCGAATGAACACCTTTAGCTCGCCGTTACTACCTACATCCCAATGGTAATCCGCATACAGAGAAACAAGATTGTAGCCGTCGGTATCCAGCTCGAATTGGCCTACGTTGTCTTGTTCATGAACTCTTACCACATTGAGGTGCACCGTCCATTGCCCACCGGTAAATGTGAGCTCACCGCCAAACTTTCCTGCAGGGATCAGAGGAACATTACCACCTGAATCAAAGTCCGCTCGCACGCTATCTGCGTAGAGCGATGTTGTGACGCCAACGGTCTCAGACTGATAGACCGCAAACCTTACAGCGGCTTCAATCCCTTTAAACTCAGCATCTCTCGCAGTGAACTCGGCGATAAGTTGCTCTTCGAATTCAGCACCCGTTACGTTAAGGAAGATGTAATCTTCGATTTGATTAAGGTACGCGGTGATTTCACCAGTAATTCGACCAGTATGATGGCGATAACCCATTTCATAATTTTGTGAGCGCTCTGGGTCAAGATCGGGATTGCCAATTTCCAACAAGTTCGTCGCGGCATGCAGAACCAGATCTTCATTGTCCGCTTGCCTCGCACAGGTACTACCATCAACGTTGGCAAACAGCTCTTCGACAGAAGGTGTTCGTGCTGCTCTGGTAAGTCCAAAGATAACATTAGAAGAGTCAGAGATCTCGTACAACACGCTTCCACTAATACTGACCTCGTCTTCATCACTTTCGCATTGGCCGGTCTTTACTTGATTAGAGTCGTAACGAAATCCTAGCTCGACGTTAAAGCGTTTTTGTTCGTACTGCTCAAAGGCAAAGAATCCAAGGTTTTCTATATCTGAAAGCGGGATGAAGCCCTCTTCCCCTGCAGCTTCAAACTCATTGTCAGTTATCTGAATTCCAGCGACCCCGGTCCATGCGCCGATCGGGCGATGAGTCACAACGAATCGTCCCTCGTAACCTTCGTTCGTGTAAGTAGTGCCAACTATCTGATCACCGTCCTCGAAGAACTCAATTTCATCATGCTCGTAGTCTGTTTGAGACAAAGACACTCTAAGGGAATCAAAAAACCCGGAGTTAAAATTCAGACCTCCGCGCAGGTCGTAACGAGTCTTCTCTGTTTCAAGTCGTACAAAGTCAACTTCTCCCTCTTCTTCGTGATCTTCGTCTCCGTGATCTTCGTCTCCGTCGTCATGCCCATTTTCTTCATGACCATGTGCGTGCGTATGTGAACCAGGAGGTAGTCCATATTCGTTGTCTAGCCTGGAAGCAGAAAAGCCAACGAACCCTGAGTCTCCCACAAAGGAAAATCCTATCGAGCCACCACTTGACTCAGCATCAGAGTTGCCAATGAAACCTTTTGTATTTTCAACTTCTTCCTCATCCTCATGCTCTTCCTCATGCTCTTCCTCATGCTCTTCCTCATGCTCTTCGCCAGCGTGGAGGAGCTCTTCTACAGCCTCTACCGCAAATTCATCGATCGCAAATTTGGGTATCTCGACGTCATCTGAGGAACGAGTAAAGCCGTCCAAGTGAAAAGCGAAACTCCCACTACCTCCATCTAAACTAAAAACTGAGCGATTTTCTGAATCGTTAGAATTATGGGTTTGTTCAACAAACCCTTGCAGCGTCTCCGGAACAGTTTCAGGAATTCTGCCGTCGATGACATTTACCACTCCGCCAATCGCGCCGCTGCCATATAGCAAACTTGCTGGACCTCTAACAATTTCGACCCGCTTGGCAAAACTAAGCTCGATAGCCTCAGCATGGTCGGGGCTTTGATTGGCCACGTCAGTGGTACCGACGCCATTTTGCAATATACCCACGCGATTTCCAGTGTGGCCCCGAATAACAGGGTGGCCGACACCGGGACCATATGAGGCACTGTTAATTCCAATCTCTCCTGCAAGCGTTGCTCCCAAACTATTAGCAACCTTTTCTACAAGCCCCTCCCCTGCCAGTACAGTGATTGGCTGGCTCGTTTCGGACAGAGATTTTGAGAAAGGTGCGCTAACAACGACCTCCTCCATAGAGTGCGCGTGCGCTTCTTCATGCGCTTTGGTACCATCGGCTTGCGTTTTTACAGAGAGAAACGCAAACACCAGCAGAACAAAAATATTCGAAATTTTCATATTCATTAACAGTCTCAGATTGGATAAAGAGAATAAAACATAGTAATGTTATAACATAACATATGCAACAGGAAAAAAATGCCGACTAAAGCGAGCAACGTGCTTTCCATTAATAAATTAGTATTTAGTTTCGATGAGAAACCACTTATTGATATCGATGAGTTTGAAGTCCGACATCGCGAACGAATCGCGGTAATGGGTCCATCGGGCTGCGGGAAATCGACGTTTATAAACCTTGTCACAGGATTACTTAAACCGCAAAAAGGAACAATCAGGATTAAAAATCAGGACATTACCCAACTGAAAGAGTGGGAAATTGACCGATTGCGCGGTCAGTCTGTAGGCATTGTTTTCCAACGCTTACACCTTCTTCCCTCGATTAGTATTCTAAACAATTTATTAATTGCGCAAAAATTAGCCCGAATAAAAATAGATAAGAACAGTGCAATGGAATTGCTCAAGAGATTAGATCTAGGGAAGTGGGTAAACAAATTCCCTCATCACTTGAGCCAGGGACAGGCTCAACGGGCAGCAATCGCAAGAGCTGTTATTCATAAACCTGCGCTAGTCATTGGCGACGAGCCCACTTCGGCGCTGGATGACCGTAATGCTGAGGAAGCCATCCAATTGCTAAAGGAGCTTTCAGAAAGTGTTGGATTCGCTTTGCTGATCGTAACCCACGATAAGCGAGTCAAAGATTCGATGGATAGCGTTCTCAGCCTTGGTGATAGTTCGTGAACATAATTCAACTTAGTGTAGCCAACCTCCTCATATCGCCGCTGTCAACAGCGGTAAATATTTTATTACTTACTTTAGGAACAGCTAGTATTGCAGTTCTGCTGATTGCTACTCATCTGTTAACAACGACCTTAACGCGGGATTCTGCAGATATCGATTTAGTGATTGGCGCGAAAGGCAGCCCACTGCAACTAATTTTGGCGGGCGTCTATCATGCTGACGTGCCACCAGGAAATATCACGTTGGCAGAGACAAAACCGTGGACTGAGCATCCTCTGGTAGAGTCGGCGACGCCGCTTGCTCTCGGAGACAGTTTTAGAGGTTTTAGAATCGTTGGCTCTACTCATGAATATCTTGCTATATACAAAGGAAAACTAGCGGCCGGTGAACTGTGGAGCAAGCCTTTAGAAATTGTTGCAGGTTCTAGAGTAGCCTCAAAAACTGGCCTTAGGGTAGGTTCAACTTTTTCTGGAGTCCATGGATTGGATGGTGGCGGGCATTCCCATGACGAGGATAAATATATTGTTGTTGGCATACTGCAGCCAACCGAAACTATTCTTGATCGACTGTTAGTCACCTCCATGGAGAGCGTTTGGAAGCTGCATGAGATATCGGATGGACCGAAACCGCGCAGTGATGTGTCTGAAGAGGATCGAGACGATCAGTTCAAGGACGGTGAGCACGAACAAGAACATGGAAGCGAGCATGAAGAAATTGAGCATGAACATGAAGAAAATGAGCATGAACATGAAGAAAATGAGCATGAACATGAAGAAAATGAACATGAACATGAAGAAAATGAACATGAACATGAAGAAGGTGAGCATCACGACGAACACGAACATGATAAAAATGAGCATTATGCTGAACCAACAGACGACGCTGATCGCGAAATAACAGTATTACTAATTAAGTACGCCTCGCCGTTAGCTGCGCTCAGTCTACCCAGAGATGTAAACGAAGAATCCGCCCTGCAAGCCGCCTCTCCTGCATTCGAGATCACACGTTTATTACAAATTGTTGGCGTCGGTATCGGATGGCTACAGGCCTTCGCTGGTATACTGCTCGCTAGCGCCGCTTTATCCATCTTTGCTGCTTTGTATTCATCACTCAAAGCCCGACGTTATGATCTCGCCGTACTTCGCTGCCTGGGAGCCACACGTTGGCAACTATTCTCGCTTTTGTTTTTTGAGGGCTCAGTTTTGACCCTGGCTGGCATATGTTCGGGTCTGTTTTTCGCCCATGGCGGCTTAGAGTTAATCGGTCAATGGTTAGGAGGAAGTCTAAATGCACCTTTAACTGGCCTCCTATGGGCGCCCAAGGAATCCGCACTGGTTGCAGGATTGTTGATCGCAGGATTGCTCACCGCCATTATTCCCGCCTGGCAGGCGTTCTCCACCGATGTTGCAAAAACTTTATCTTCGAATTAAAAAACCATTATGAAATCAAATCCCTTGATACTCTTTGTTTTACTATGGCCACTCACGATATTGGCTGACACTGAGCTGATGATCGACCAACCAGTCCCAGGCGTTGAATCCGGTTCATATAAGATAGATATACTCAGTAATTACGGGGCTTACATGGATGCACAAGGTCGCATGATTACTGATATTTACGAAGGATCCGAAGCCTACCTGGCGATTTCTGTCAAAAATGTCAACAACAGCCCTGTGCTCGGCGTAAATCCGACTTTTTCAATTACAGGCACCTCTCAGATAATGGAATCCAGTCCAGGAGCGCCATTACAAGGAACAGACGAGAGCGGTATTATGGAGTTCGGTATTGTTGCCGGGGTCAAAGGGCTTGATAAATTAACTGTTAACTACGGAAAGAATTCGACAGAACTTTATTTCAACATTATCAGCTTGGATTTTGAAAATTTCCCTTCTCTTCCCGAATTAGAATCTGGACTTAGCTGGAACGAACTAATGGGCGCAAACCTTGATTATCAGGAAGATAATTTGCGTGTGACGTTTACCTCAAGTGTCCTGAAACTAGCGGGAACGACTGTCGATATAGCCGGTTTTATGCTTCCTTTAGATGCGGACACAAAACAGCGCAACTTTCTACTGGTGTCTAGTCCGCCCAGTTGTTTCTTCCATTTCCCTGGAGGCGCTGCAGGCGTTGTGGAAGTTATTTCCCCCGAAGGTGTAGAGGCAACTTGGTCACCAATAACGGTTACTGGAGAATTGGTACTATTAGAGAACAGCGAGACCGGCATCATTTATCAACTCAATAATGCAAAAGAAGTAGTCGACTAAAGATACATGCTTCATAAAGAAGTGGCTTTCAACATTAATCTGATAACGACGCACCGCAACTTTTTACTAAATCGTAAACAGGAGAAAGTCGACAAAGATACTTGCGACAGAATCAAATGATCGTTACGGATGCAGATACTAGAGAGAGAACTTCGATACTGTCAACCTTGGTTTCATTGCCAGCAGCAAGCTCAACATCAAAGGCTGCCTGGTTAAAAAAATGTCTGTATAGAGATCAATCTGGTTGCGTGTATGCCAACAACTAAACATCTTATCAGCCATTGGCCATCTTTCATTGGTGCGCTTAATTTGACGCGTAGTTCTCTCAATACTACCCGCCGTGTATACTTCTACGTTATCGTGAAAATGTGGTTTAAATTACCTATATTCAACCGTCTGCTGATCGGCCCGCTGCTCGATGAAGACCGGGTCGCCGTGGAAGCGGAGTCTGGCAATGCCGCCGCCTGAAATCGGGCTGGCGTCCCTGATGCTCTCGGGCGGCTCCCTGCTTGCGGCGACGGTAATGCTGCTGGTTTTTCTCGTTGCGCTGTTTATTGGTTCGATATTCATGCCGGGCCGCGTGCTCGTTCTCACCGACGCCGAAAGTGGCAACCGGGAGTTCAAGCTCAACGGCTTTTCCCTGTTCCTGCTGGTGGTGGTGGCGGCCGCTCTTTTGCAGTTTTTCGGCTGGTTCTCGCTTGCGGCGCTGCAAACCCATTTCGCCGCGTTGTTCGTGATGGCGAACGTCTTTTCCTTCGCGTTTTCCGGCTGGCTGTACCGGCGCGGCGAAGGGGCGCCAAACGCGCCGCGGGGATTTTGGCGCGGCTATTTCATGGGCCGGGAACTCAACCCCACCCTGCTGGGCGTCGATCTGAAAATGTTCAGCTATCGCCCTTCCCTGATCGGCCTGGCGCTGCTCAATATCTCCTTCGCCGTCGTGCAATACGAAACCTACGGGCGCTTGACGCTGGGGATGACGCTTTACCAGATTTTCACCTTCGCCTATGTGTTCAACTATTTCCAGTTCGAGCAAGGCATGATCCACACTTGGGACATCATCAGCGAGCGCTTCGGCTGGATGCTCGTCTGGGGCGACTACGCACTGCTGCCGTTCTTTTATTGCCTGGCAGGGTGGTGGCTGGTGGATGCATCCGGGCCGGAATTGCCGCTCCCGGCTGCCGTCGGCATCGTGGCGCTGTTTGTTTTCGGTTTCTGGATATTCCGCGGCGCCAACGAGCAGAAACACCGCTTCAAACAGGACCCGAACATTAAAATCTGGGGCAAACCCGCCGAGTCGCTCGACGGCCGACTGCTCGTCTCGGGATTCTGGGGCATCGGACGGCATCTCAACTACACCGGCGAAATCTGCATTTACCTTTCCTTCGCGCTGACCACCGGCTTTGTTTCCTGGGCGCCGTTCCTTGTGACTGTCTGGCTGGTTGGATTACTGGCGCAAAGATCGCGCCGCGACGAACGCCGCTGCCGCGCCAAATACGGCGAGCTTTGGGACCGTTACAAGCGGCGAGCGCGTTTCGTGATGGTGCCTTACATTTATTGAGGATTTCGATGGCGCTTCAATCCCACGGCGCGTACTTCAAGGCGCCGGAGGAAACCCTCGACGCGAAGTTATCTCAATACTACCCGCCGTGTATACTTCTACGTTATCGTGAAAATGTGGTTTAAATTACCTGTCTACCGCTTACACGGATTGTTATGCTAATCTTGTTTATCTCCAAATAGCATTCAAGGCAAGAATTGATGACGTATTCAGTCGTCTTGCGATCTATAGAAGAAATGATGAGAAAACTGTTTATCTCGGTGCTAACGGCTATCACGCTTACTGTACCGCCTCTCATGGCACAGGAACTGCAGTCGGTTCGGATGCATGCTGGTATCGTGGATATTGAGGCCCTTGCCAGCGGGGAAAAGGCGTTTCCACTGATAGAACCAATCATCATAACCGAGCCGGCGTTCGAGGGTAATGTCAGATCTTATGCGGTGCGAATGCCGCACGGCGTCGATGGTGTCACGGTTGTAATCGAAGCCTTGAAACCGTATGAGTTTGGTATCCTTGACCTTAACGGCGTCAGAGGTGAGTTCATGGGACTGAGATACGAGACCAATCATGGTATGTTCACCGGCCAGGTCATTCCGCTTGACTTGCAGCCAGGAGAGAATCATCTTCGAATAGCGGTCAAAGACCCCTTCTCAACCAATGTCTATGAGCTTGATATAACCCGCCCAACCACATTGTCTGATGATACGACCCTCACTGCTCTTCATCTAGATAGTGGCGAGTTAGTCCCTGCCTTCGAGCCTGAAAGGAGGTTGTATAGTACGCGTGTCGTCGGCAACAGCCTGATGGTCGTGCCGACGCCAAGAATCGGAGCCATCACTGTAGTGGGCACCGGGTCGAATGGCGCAGCATTGGAGGTGAACGGAAATGTGATCTCCGGTTTGACAGCTGGGGCTAATACTGTTTCCATCGTAGTGCGGGCCGAAGACGGGACCAGTGGGAGTTACATCTTGACGGTTGAAGCCAGCGATGATATTCGCGCGGTTGCCGCAGGTGATGTACTCTCGTGGCCAGACGTTTGTAATAGAGATAGTGGATGTGATGGGACTTTGAACGGCATCCACGGTCGGTTTGCCTGCATTGGTGACGACAAGCGTATCGAGTTCGCCAACTTGGAGGCTGATATCAAGGGATTTTGCCTCATCAGCAAGGGGGAAGACGGTATCGTCACTGGTGCGTCTGGCTGGTTTTTTGCGGCCTTTCCGTAGTCAAGTATCCACTTCGGGTAGTTTTATCTCGCACAGACAGTCATTTGCCGATACTCCTGTGAACGCCCCTGTATAGTATTGACTGTACCGGTCTACAGACCGCTGTAAACAGCATCTGCTCGAATCCAAGCCCAGTGATCCCTGTTCAGGTTCGCGGCTTGAATCAATCTAGGCATTGATTTACTTATGTTCGTCCCAGATGGCTGGCTCTCGTTCGGTATCATGGCATATTCGCTCCGAACGCACGGATTAGAAAACGCATCGTTCCCACAAAGGGCAAGAAAACGAAAACAAG
>LXNI01000037.1_pt1 | contig 133344 bp, 129 predicted proteins | sample 809091 | NCBI WGS metagenome assembly LXNI01 (sample SAMN04870527, study PRJNA318959) | sponge metagenome | biome: 01000161; feature: marine sponge reef; material: water | host: Sarcotragus foetidus | place: Greece: Milos, Mediterranean Sea | collected 2013-05-29 | depth 5-7 m
ATGTCGGCTCATCGCATCCTGGGGCTGAAGCAGGTCCCAAGGGTTGGGCTGTTCGCCCATTAAAGCGGTACGCGAGCTGGGTTTAGAACGTCGTGAGACAGTTCGGTCCCTATCCTCTGTAGCCGAAGGTGATTTGAGGAAGGCTGTCCCTAGTACGAGAGGACCGGGACGGACGCAGCTCTCGTGTGCCAGTTGTCCTGCCAAGGGCATGGCTGGTTAGCGACCTGCGGAAAGGATAACCGCTGAAAGCATCTAAGTGGGAAGCCTGTTCCAAGATGAGATCACCCACCGGGTAAACCGGGTAAGGCCCGTGGCAGAACACCACGTTGATAGGCCGGAAGTGTACGCATGGCGACATGCTCAGCTGACCGGTACTAATCGGCCGAGGGCTTGGTTCTACATCACTAACTCGATGTCGAATTCGATGTTCGTGCTCGCTCTGGAGTTCTTGAAGCACTGCCTCATTGACAAGAACATAAAGGTTTCGGTGGCGATGGCGGTGGGGTCACACCCGTTCCCATTCCGAACACGGAAGTTAAGCCCACCAGCGCCGATGGTACTTGGGTGGAGACGCCCTGGGAGAGTAGGTCGCCGCCGGATTTCGCCTAAAGCGGGGAGCCATTTGGCTCCCCGCTTTCGTTTGCCCGCAATTAACGGCAGCCGCCTCGGTAGACTCAGGCGGTGTCTTCTGGTGGAGGGTCTGCCCGCAAGCCTCCCAATCGCCGGAGGCCTCCTCAGCAGCGGACCCATCAAAGCAAGGGCAAAGGCGGCCCCCCGAAAGGCAGAAAGACCCCGAATCGAGGACCCGATGGGCGGGGCAGGTCTGATCGGCGGGATTCTGATGGGCGGGGCAGGTCTGATCGGCGAGGGCCTTCGGGCAGGGGAGGATCCGATCGCCGGAGACCGCAAAGCAGGGGTAGGGACGAGTCCCCTCCGCCCAAGGGGCCGCGGGGGATGGGGTCTGTGGCCCGCAGGGGTGCGGCCAAAGTGGTGGAACCGCCCCTGGAAACCGAGGAAGAAGCACAACCCGACGTTGTCGAAGAGACTCTTGAGGAGGCTGAAGAGGCTCGTTTGCGGGCCGAGCGGCGAGAGGCTCGCCAAGCCCGAACTCAACAGCTCCGCGCCGAGGCCAAAGAAGCCGTTCAGCGGGGCAACCTGAGCGAAGAGCCCGATAGCCCGCCCGCCAAGAATCCCCGGGGGCGAAGGCGGGCTCCCCTGCCTGAGGGCGGCCCTTCACCCAAAGCCAAAGGGCTGGATGAGGCAGTGGGGCGCAGAGATGGTCCTCGGTACCGTCAGCGGCTGGAGCGAGCCGAGGCGGCCTATGAGCAAGGCGATTACCACAAGGCGTGGAGGGCCCTGGACGGGATGGCCAAGGATGCCCCCAAGGTGCCCGAAGTAAGAGAGCTGACCGGCTTGACCCTCTACCGCCTGGGGCGCTGGGAATTGGCCGCCCGGGAGTTGGAGGCATTCCGAGAGCTCACCGGCCGCATCGACCTCCACCCGGTTCTGGCCGACTGCCACCGGGCTCAGCACCGATGGGCCGACGTCGACGAGCTGTGGGCTGAGCTGAGTGCCTCTGGTGCGAGCGCAGCGGTACTCGCCGAGGGGAGAATCGTGGCTGCCGGCGCCCTGGGCGATCGCGGCGACTACACCGAGGCGGTTCAACTGCTGTCCGCGAATTTCCAGCGTCCCAGACGGGCCAAAGAGCACCACCTGCGCCAGGCCTACGCATTGGCCGATCTGTATGAGCAGGCGGGAGAAATCCCAAGGGCGAGGGAGCTGTTCGGCTGGCTGAGAGACCAGGATGAGCTCTACGTGGACGTGGCCGAGCGGCTGGCCTCTCTTCGGTAGCGAATACTCACGGGTAATGCCCCCGAAGGTTTCGGCGCGCCGCTATCGTGAGGACGACCGGCACTTGGTTCGAAGGAGAGGCAGATCGTGGACTTTGAAGGACTGTTGGGCGACGAGGCCGAGTCGCTCTTATCGCACGAATCCAAGACCATTCCCCGAGAGGACTTGCACCTTCCCGGGCCGGACTTCGTCGGCCGGGTCTTGGCCGCCACCGATCGCTCCCCCCAGGTGCTGCGCAATCTCCAATCCCTGTTCGACCACGGTCGGCTGGGGGGGACCGGTTACGTCTCCATCCTGCCGGTGGACCAGGGCATCGAGCACTCGGGGGCGGCGTCTTTTGCTCCCAATCCCCGCTACTTCGACCCTGCTCGCATTGTGGAGCTGGCCATCGAAGGGGGCTGCAACGCGGTGGCCTCCACGTTCGGCGTCCTCGGAGCCACGTCTCGCCAGTTCGCCCACCGCATTCCGTTCATCGTCAAGCTCAACCACAACGAGCTGCTCACCTATCCCAACAAGTTCGACCAGGTGATGTTCGGGTCGGTGGAGCAGGCCTACGACCTGGGCGCGGCCGGCGTCGGGGCCACCATCTACTTCGGCTCCGAAGAGTCCACCCGCCAGATCCAAGAGGTGGCCGAGGCATTCCACCGGGCCCATGAGTGCGGCATGTTCACCGTTTTGTGGTGCTACCTGCGGAACTCCGGCTTCAAGGTGGACGGCGCCGACTACCACGCGGCGGCCGACCTGACCGCCCAGGCCAACCACCTGGGGGTGACCATCGAGGCCGACATCATCAAGCAGAAGCTCCCTGAGAACAACGGCGGCTACAACGCCCTCGGGTTCGGCAAGACCCACCCGCTGGTGTACGACGAGCTGACCACCGACCACCCGATTGACCTCACCCGCTGGCAGGTGGCCAACTGCTACATGGGCCGCATCGGGCTCATCAACTCCGGCGGGGCGTCGTCAGGCGCCGGCGATCTGGCCGAGGCGGTTCGCACCGCGGTGATCAACAAGCGGGCCGGCGGCCTCGGTCTCATCAGCGGCCGCAAAGCCTTCCAGCGCCCCGTCGCCGAAGGCGCAGAGCTCCTCAACGCCATCCAAGACGTGTATCTCTCCGACTCGGTCACCGTCGCGTAGCACAGGAGATCTCGCCACTGGGCAAATGAGCGAATAAGAACGAAAAGGCGAATAAGAACGAAAAGGCGAAGCGGGGCGATAAGGTTCCTCCATGGGCGGTTCTCAAGCCAAAAACCCGTTCTCACCGACGTTTGGGAGCACTCCTCCACTGTTTGCCGGGCGCGACCGGGTATTGGGGAGGTTCTCCGATGCTTTGGATACCGGTCCGACCCATCCGGATTACACGCTGCTGGTTACCGGCAACCGTGGTACGGGCAAGACAGCGCTGTTGAACGTCCTCGAAGCCCAGGCTGCCGACCGAGGCTGGTTGTTCATCACTGCGGCAGCGTCGGCGGAGCCTGTGTCGGCGCGAATATTCAGAGAAGGGCAGCGATGTCTCGCCCAGATGCGGCAGGGCCGTGGCAGTACTCGAGTGAGCTCGGTGAGCATGATGGGCATCGGCGTGTCGCTCGATCCGGGTCCACGGGGGATCGATCAAGCTTCCGGCCTGCTCGCGGTCCTGGAAGAACTTGGAGAACTGCTGGCCGACAGGGGTGGCGGGCTGCTCTTGACGGTGGACGAGTTGCACGATGTGGACCGAGACGACGTGCGCAATGTCGCGTCTGCTGTTCAGATCGTCACTCGTCGTCGTCAGAGGCCAGTAGCTTTTGCTGCGGCTGCGCTGCCGCTTATTGAGGACACCCATCTGGCCGATGCCAACATGACATTCCTTCAACGCTGTGCCCGCGCACGGCTCGACCTGCTTGACGAGGAAGAGACAAGGGTGGCCCTGCGGCAACCCGTCCTTGACAGCGGTAGCGCCATAGACGACGACGCCCTCGCTGAAGCTGCCGCATTGACGTTCGGCTATCCCTACATGATCCAGCTTGTCGGTTTTCACGCCTGGCAGATGCGCGACGACCTCAGTGCCCCCATAAACCTCGCCAACGTACGGGCGGGAGCGGCAGAAGCCGAGCTGGTCATGGTGGATCAGATAGCCGGTCCCACATGGAATCGGCTATCGCCAATGGACAGGCGCTTTTTGATTGAGATGCTTCCTGACGAACCCGATTCAGCCTTGGCCGACATCGCGACGAGAATGGGGCGCTCCCTCCAATATGCTCGCACTTACCGTCGGCGTCTGGTCGCCGCAGGCGCCATCAGCCCCTCCTCCAAGGGCAGAGTCCGCTTCCTGCACCATGCGTTTCGGTCTAGGGCCGCAGCGGCCGTCCGGCAAGAGTGAGGATTGGGAAGATCCGGTGCTTTGGAAGCCGTCCACGAGGCGCGCGGCGCCGGTGGCGGCGGGCGCCGCAGGCTAGCCGGACGGGACTGTCTGGGCAGGGGCGGTTGTCAGGGGGGTGTTGTCGGCGGTGCAGATGCCGTTTTGGTGGCAGGGCTGGTTGGGGAGCAGGCGCACGGTCACCGGGCCTGTTCCGTGGGGGGTTATGGTGAGGATGTAGCTGTTGGCCGGTTTGCCGAACTCCAGGCGGGGGGCGACGGCGGTGAGCGTGCCGCCGTCCACTTCGACTGAGGGAGTGTCGGGTGCGGGGTCTTTGACCGGCCTGGAGAATGCAACCGCTATGCCGATGGCTTTTCGCGCCGTCGGGTTCGCCGTGTCGGCGGGGCTGTCTGCGGGGAGGGCGATGGGCTCGGCGTCGGTGAACACGGCCTCGAGGGGCGGCGGGGCCGGCTCGAGCGCTGAGGGGCTGACGGGCACGGCGCGCACCTCTTGGACGGTGCTGTGCAGCCCGGTGCGCAAGATCGCGAATGCCTCGGCTCCGGTGCGTGGATCAGCGAGGGTGACGGCGGCGTCAGGAGGCGGCTGGGCGGAGGCGCGGTCGGACTGGCCGCCGCGTGGGCGGCCCCAGCCTATGAGCCAGGTTCCGTCGGGGAGCGCTTCTACGTGGCCGCCGATGGCGCCGAGAGCGGAGCGCTGCCCGCCCAGGGAGTGGTCGCGCACGAACACCGCCTCGCCGTTGGCGGGGTCGATGGCGTACTCGGCGGCGCGGCTGTAGTCCTCTCCGGGGCGCGACAGCGGCTCTCCGGTGGCGGGGTCGATGACGCAGGCCGAGCCGTTGTCGAACAGCAAGAGGCGGGTCTCGGGGGCGCTGTGGATGAGGGAGGCGGCGTGCTGGCCGCAGAAGGCGCCCAGCGGGTCGCCCACCAGCCGCAGCGGCGCCGGTCCCAGGCCGCGCTCGCCCCATTGGCCGGGAGCGAGGTTGGTCTGCCCGATGCGCCAGGCGATCTCGGCGCCGTCGGGGGCGGCGGGATCGATCAGCATGACCGTCGAGCAGCCCCTGAACGATGCCAGCACGCCGCCGGGCGCCACCTGGATGGAATTGACGTGCGCGTAGTCGTCGGGGAAGAAGTGCTGGGCGCAGTCCTCCAGGGGGATGCGCCCCCAAGAGCTCCACGTCCAGCGGGCGCTGCCGTCGGGGTCGAGCAGCTGGATCGCCGAGTCGGAGGTGTCCACCGCGCCGCCCCAGGGCCGGCCGTTGGGATCGTCGAAGCGCACTGCCGCGGCCGGCGGGGAATCGCCGCTGCGGTCTGAGAGCCAGGAGAAGTCGCGCACCGCGGGCTCGTAGGTCATCAACAGCGCCGAGCCGTCGTCGAGCAGGCGCATATCGTGGCGACCGGTGGTGGTCAGCGGCGGCGCGGCCGCCACCTGCGCCACCGGCGCGAGATCGGCGCCCAGAATCGCCCAGGCGCGGCCCGCCTCCGCCTCGATCGCGTGCGCCCACCGCCGATCCGGTCCCGTGCCGAACGAGCGCAAGAAGAACCCGGCGCTGGCGCCGCCGCCGTCCGCCGATCCGGGCCGGCGGTGGAACCGGGGCACGCCGTGCTCGTCGACCACCGCGATCCACGGGCCGGCCGCTATGCCCAACAGCACTCCCAGCGGCATCTCAGCGGAGACCCGGGTGCGTATCGACGCCAGCGGCTCGGGCGAGCAGTGCACCACATAGCGGGTGAACGCGCCGTCGGCCCGGGCCAGGGTCAACACCACGTCGCTGGTATCGGTCACCCCTACCGCAGCCCCGGCCTCGGCGCCCGGGCGCGGCTGCACGCCGTTCACGTCCAGACGCGCCCCCTCCGGCAACTCCGCGGCCACGGTGACCACATCGGTTTGGCCGCAGGCAATCTTGTAGTGCAGCACATCGGGGTGGAATGCGGGCACCAGACCCCCCCCTGCCGGGAAGCTCTCCGCGCTCGCCGACAACCCGGCAAGGCGCGGCCCGGCCACCACGCCGTCAGAAACAGCAGCAGCAGTCGCCAGGGCCGGGCTGCTGTGGCCATCGCCATAGACGGCCACCGCGCGCAGCCGGCGCCCCGAATCCGCCGCCGCCGGCACATAAACCGCCTCATCGGCCCCATCGATCGGCGTGAACCCGCCGGCGCCCGCCGAGCGCTCCCAGCGCCAGCGCACCGAGCCGACCCCGCTGTCCGGGTCGCTGAGCCGCGCGGTCAGCGGCACCCCCACCAACGGCCGCGACCCCGAGAGCCGCACCGCGCCGGGCTCGTCGCGGTCGCCCACCAGCACGCTCACCCGCCGCACCCCGCCGGGACCCGACACCGCCACCTCATAGCGGTTGTCGCCGTCCGCGTCGGCGGGACTCTCGAAATCCGGCAAGAACCGGGCCCCGTCTGCCAGCGCGAAGCGCAGCGCCCCGCCGGATATCTCGAACAAACCGGCATCGGCGCCCGACAAGCCCCAACCACCGGCGCCCCCCTCGGCCAACCCGGCGAACTCGGCGACCCGCAGCGCCGAACCCTCCTGAAACTCCACCGAAAGCCGCCGGCCGTCGCCGCAGCCCCCGGGCACAAGCCAGACGTCGACCGCGAACATGCAGCGATAGGCATTCAACAGCGACTCCTGCGCCGCCACCAGCCGGTCGCGCTCTGCCACCGCCTCCCTGCCGACCGGCCCGGCGAGCGCCCCAGGCGGCACCGGACCCCCTGCGGGCCGGCCGTCGCCGCAGCCGCCGGCCACAAGCTGAGTGTCGACCGCGAACATGCAGCGGTAGGCGTTCAACAGCGACTCCTGCGCCGCCACCAGCCGGTCGCGCTCCGCCACCTCCTCCGACAGCGATTCCTCCTCCAACAGCGACTCCTGCGCCGCCACCGACCCTGAAAGCACCGCCACACAGAACACCACCGCCACCGCGGCCGCCCGCAGGCCGCGGCTGGGCCCCGCGCCGCCCGCGCCGCCCTCGCCGCCGGGACGCTCAACCATGCCTGCACCCCCTGGCAACCCCCACACCCCAACCCTATAACCGGCCGCCAGGCACGCTTCGATCCGCGCCGGCTGCGAGATCAGCAGTGCGCTCGATGCGCATGAGCAGCGCGGCCGATGGGGTCACCTTGCCGCTCAGATATGTGCTGAGCCGCGGGGCGCTAGTGCCCACTGACGCCGCGAATTCCGCCCTCGTCATCGAGGTTCGCTCCACGGCGGCCCGCACGCGGGCCGCGACGCCGGCCCGGTCGGCCCGGTCGGCGTCGTGCCGGGCCCGCTGGATCGCCAACGCGAACAGCGTGCCCACCCCGTCGGCGTCGCGGTAGTCGAGGTAGCGCTCGACCCGCCGGGCGACAGGCCCCCAGGGAGATCGCCGGATCTCGGCGAAGACGGGCCTCCAGTCGGCGACCAGGCCGCGGTCGATCGCCGCCGCCAGCGCCTCGTAGGGCCAGGTCCGGACGTCGTCGGCCGGTTCGGCGTCAACGTTGCGGAACCGCAGCCCGCTCACGCCGCACCAGCAAGCCGCAACGCCAGCGTCTGGCACGCATCCACCACATCGGGCCAGCGGTGCCACCGCGGATCGAGGCCCTTGTAGCGGGGCAGTTCGTCGGTCACATAGGTGTCATACGGGGAGGGGTCCGCGAGGGCGACCACCAGCGAGGTCAGCACCGAAGCCGGATCGTTGGACCGGTCGGCGTAGTAGTCGTCGATGCCCGTGAGCACGCCGACGGCCGCGTCCTCGCCGGCGTGGCCGGCGAGCGCGACCACATCGAGGAAGTCGCGCACCACGTTGCGCTGCACCACGAGGAAGGCCTTCACCCGCAGCGCTTCCGCCTCAGTCGGCGCCACCACCACGGCGCCGCCGCCAACATCCACCTCGACCGTCTCCAGCGGCCGGGTGCGCCGCATCTGGCGGAGCCCGGCCTCGACCCCGTCGAGGCGGCCCATGATGGTGAACGGCGGCTTCGAGGCGCGCACCGACGTCGCCCACCCCTCGGTCGCCTCCACCGCCGCCAAGACCGCCTCGTACCGGTCGACCAGATCGGCGAGAACATGGTCGTGGTCGAAGGAATCACGGTGGCCGGCATGCAGAGCCGCCAACGAGGACCGCGTCGGGGACAACCGACTGAAGGCGCGCCGCCGACTCCATCACCCGCCGAAGCGCCTCGCTCATCTCGACCACGCGACTTGTCATAACTGATCAGCTAGATGACCCGGTGTCGCCTAGTGGTGCGTCGCCGAAAACGAGCAGGCCGCGATGAAGATCCTCTACCTCGTCGCCACCGCCAGGCGCAAAGGCCGCAGCAACCTCACCGGCAAGACCAACGGCTGGAAGGCCATACTGAACACACTGACTGTCCACTACGGCGACAGGATCGCCGACCACATCAAATGAAAACCATCACGCCCTATACACAAAATTCCGACAGACCCTTTGTGAGGACACCCCAACGCATGCGGGTATCGCGTTGCGTATGATGTGCAGTGCAGATACCTTGAGGGCATGACGAAGCCCACCAATGTCCTCTTGGAGCCATCGTTGCGGGCGGCGGCCAAACGTCGGGCCGATGAGCTGGGGTTGAGCATGTCGGCCTACATCCGGGAGCTGATCCGCTCCGACGATGCCGCGGCCCGCGCGGCGAACTGCGATATCACGCCGCTTATCGGAATCTTGGGAAGCGGTATCGGACCCTCGGATATCGCCAACGAGAAGAACAAGATGATCGATGAGGCGTATGGCGAGGACTTCGACAGGAGGCTGCGAGCTCGGAGTAGCTCTGAGTGACGCGCGTATTCGTGGACACCGGGGCGTGGTACGCCCTGGGGGCGACCGCCGACCTCTTCCATGATCGGGCAGTCGCGTTGCTCGGCGAGCACGCCGGGCGGCTGGCCACCACCGACCATGTGCTGGTGGAGACATGGGCGGTGGCCAGGAGCCGCCACCATCGCGGTGCCGCCGATGAGCTGGTGTCGATCATCGTGAACAGGAATCTCGCCGAGATCCTGACCGCGACACCCCAGGACATCGCCGCCGCGTTGCAGATCGGCGAGCGGTTCAGCGATCAAGACTTCTCGATCGTCGACCGAACAAGCTGGGCAGTCATGGAGCGGTACGGCGTTCAAGAGGCGGTGTCATTCGACGCCGATTTCGCCGTGTATCGCTATGGCACCGGCCTGAGGCAAGCGTTCACCATCTACCGCTGAGCAAACAGAGCCAAGCCCAGAGGGGCTTTCGGGCGAGGATGTGCCACTTGAGGTTCACCACTGGGTAACCTCGGATTCCGGCACCGCGTCAGCGAGTGGCCATCAAGGGATCAAGGAGGATTCCGTGACAGACACCGTGCCGCGTACCGTCGGGACGCGCGAGCTGAACCGCTTGGTGGTTCGCTTTGCGGGCGACTCCGGCGATGGGATGCAGCTCACCGGTGACCGCTTCACCAGCGCCAGCGCGCTTTTCGGCAACGACTTGGCCACACTCCCCGAGTTCCCGGCTGAGATCCGGGCGCCGCAGGGGACCCTGGCTGGGGTGTCGGCATTCCAGGTACAGGTCTCCGACCACAACATCACCACGCCGGGCGACGCTCCCAGCGTGCTGGTGGCCATGAACCCGGCTGCCCTTCGCAAGGAGCTGGCCCATCTGGAGATGGGCGGGACCGTGATCGTCAACCAGGACGCCTTTGTGGAGCGCAATTTGGCCAAGGCGGGCTACGAAAGCGATCCGCTGGAAGACGGCAGCCTGGACAACTACACGCTGTTCAAAGTTCCGATGACCACCATCACCAAGGAGGTCTGCAAGGACCTGGGGGTGAAGCCCCGCGACGCCGAACGGTCCAAGAACTTCTTCGCCCTGGGCCTCTTGTCCTGGCTCTACAGCCGGCCAGCCCAGCCCACCCTGGATTGGATCTCGACCAAGTTCAAGCGCCAGCAGTTGATTGCCGACGCCAACACAGCGGCGTTCAAGGCGGGTATGGCTTTCGGCGATACCGCCGAGCTGTTCGACTTCACCTATGAGGTAAAGCCGGCCGCGCTGGCGCCGGGGACCTACACCAACGTGAACGGCAACACCGCGCTGTCTTGGGGCCTGGTGGCCGCCAGCCAGCAGGCCAAGGTGCCCCTGTTCTTGGGGTCGTATCCCATCACCCCGGCCAGCGACATCCTCCACGAGCTGAGCCAGCGCAAGAACTTCGGGGTGCGAACCCTTCAGGCCGAAGACGAGATCGCCGCGGTGTGCGCCGCGCTGGGAGCGTCCTTCGGCGGGCATCTGGGAATCACCACCACCAGCGGACCGGGCATCGCCCTCAAGGGCGAGACCATCGGCCTGGCCGTCAGCCTCGAGCTGCCGCTGTTGGTGATCAACATCCAGCGGGGCGGGCCGTCCACCGGGCTGCCGACCAAGACCGAGAGCGCCGACCTGATGCAGGCCATGTACGGGCGCCACGGTGAGTCGCCGGTTCCCATCGTGGCCGCCTACTCCCCGTCGCAGTGCTTCTTCGCCGCTATCGAAGCGGCCCGCATTGCCCTCAAGTACCGCACGCCGGTGATCTTGCTGTCCGACGGCTATCTGGCCAACGGCAGCGAACCCTGGCTCCTGCCCGACGTGTCAACGCTGCCTGACTTGACGGTGGAATTCGCCACCGCTTCCAACCACACCGAAGACGACGGCACCGAGGTGTACTGGCCTTATTTGCGCGACCCCGAGACCTTGGCCCGTCCGTGGGCGGTGCCGGGCACGCCCGGCCTCACCCACCGCATCGGCGGCATTGAGAAAGAAGACGGCACCGGCAACATCAACTACGAGGCCGACAACCACGGATACATGGTGAAGCTGCGCGAGAGGCGCGTCGCCCACATTGCCAACGACGTCCCGCTCACCATGCTGGACGGCGATGTGGACGACGCCGATCTGCTGGTGCTGGGATGGGGCTCCACCTGGGGTGCCATCACCAGCGCGGTCATGCGAGCCCGGGCCGAGGGCCGCAAGGTGGCCCATGCCCACGTCACCCACCTGAACCCGCTGCCTCGAGACTTGGGCGACATCGTGCGCCGCTATCCCAAGGTGCTGGTTCCGGAGATGAACCTGGGCCAGTTCTGCCGCATCATCCGAGCCGAGTTTCTGGTAGACGCCCAATCGGTCGCCAAGGTGGAGGGCGTTCCCTTCACCGCAGCCGAGCTTCACTCGCACATCAACGGAGTCCTCGATGGCTGACGATCACACCGCAACCAAGGCCGTTTGGGCCGAAGACCACCACGGAGTCCTCGATGGCTGACGCTCCCACCACCACCAAAGCCGACTGGACCAGCGACCAAGAGGTTCGCTGGTGCCCTGGCTGTGGGGACTACTCCATTTTGACCGCGGTTCAAATGCTCATGCCCGACCTCGGCGTGCGCCGCGAGGACACGGTGTTCGTCTCAGGCATCGGCTGCGCCGCCCGGTTCCCCTACTACATGAACACCTACGGGATGCACGGCATCCACGGTCGGGCCCCCGCCCTGGCCACCGGCTTGGCCATGGCCCGTCCCGAGTTGCATGTGTGGGTTGTGGGCGGAGACGGCGACATGCTGTCCATCGGCGGCAATCACCTGCTGCACGCCCTGCGCCGCAACGTGAACCTCAACATCCTGCTGTTCAACAACCAGATCTACGGATTGACCAAGGGCCAGTACTCGCCCACCAGCGAGATCGGCAAGGTCACCAAGTCCACCCCGGCGGGAAGCATCGACGAGCCGTTCAACCCGGTGTCGGTGGCCATCGGGGCCGAGGCCAGCTTTGTGGCCCGCACTCACGACATGGACCGCCAGCACATGATGGACATGTTCCGGCGGGCCCACGACTTTCCCGGGGCCTCTTTCGTGGAGGTGTTCCAGAACTGCAACGTTTTCAACGACGGGGCGTTCGGGGCCATCACCAAAAAGGACAAGCGGGCCTCCATGCTCATACCGCTTGAGCACGGCAAGCCCATTCGCTTTGGCGAGAACGACGAGAAGGGCGTGCGGATCAACCCCCAGGGGAGCGCCGAGGTGGTGAATGTGGCCGATGTCGGCGAGTCGGCTCTGCTGGTTCACGATGAGAAGCGCCAGGACCCCAGTTTGGCTTTTGCCCTGTCCCGGCTATCGGCCGGCCCCTTCGAGCCCACCCCCATCGGGGTTTACCGGGCGGTGGAGCGGTCGGAATACGCCGGCGAGGCCAGCAAGCAGCTCGCCATGGCCCAAGAGCAGTCTGGCCCCGGCGACCTTGAGGCCTTGCTCCATTCCCGGCCCACCTGGGAAGTCTCCTGAGCAACGCTTGCTCTTCGTCCGGGCATTCCGCCCCTCGGGGTTGGGTGCTCGATCTGGACGGAGTGATCTGGGTTGGCGGAACCCCGGTGCCCGGTGCGGCTGGGGCCGTCGAGCGCTTGCAGCGATCAGGCGCCCCCGTGGTATTTGTCACCAACATGTCTGCGCTGACAGTGGCCGACCAGGAGGCCAAGCTGGCCGCCTGCGGGATCGACGCCACCGGATCGGTGATCACTTCGGCCACCGCGGCGGGCCAGCTCATCCATGTCGGCGAGCGGGTGCTGGTGGTGGGGGGTCCCGGCATTGACGAGGCGGTGGAGATGGCAGGCGCTGAAGTCTGCAATTCGGGACCGGCCGACGCGGTCGTTGTGGGCATGGATCCGAGCTTCAACTACGACACCTTGACCCGGGCCATGCAGTCAGTGAGGGGTGGCGCCCGTCTGATCGGCACCAACCACGATCCCAGCTACCCCACCGAGCGCGGTCTGGAGCCGGGGGGAGGATCTCTCCTCGCCGCGGTGGCGACCGCCGCCGAGGCAGTGCCCACGATGGCCGGCAAGCCCAACCAGCCAATCGTCGATTGCGTGCGCGACCGAATCGGCGGCACGGGGGTAGTGGTGGGGGACCGCCCCGACTCCGACGGACTATTCGCCGAGGCTCTGGGATACGAGTTCGCCCTGGTGCTGAGCGGGGTGGTCGGGGCCGACGACCTGCCGGTGTCTCCAGAGCCGAAGTATTGCGCCCCCGATCTGGCCGCCTTGGTTGATCAGATGGGGCTTGAATAGGTGGGATGAAAGGCCCGCGCCGGAGGCTGGACACGGAGTTGGTTCGCCGCGGCCTGGTTGCGAGCCGGGATCGGGCCCGGGAGGCAGTGGCCTCTGGTCGGGTCACCGTGAACGGAGCCGTGGCGCAAAAGGCGGCTCGTCTGGTGCTGCCCGGCGACGCCGTGGAACTCGCCGGCCCGCCGGATCGCTTCGTGAGCCGGGGTGGCGAGAAGTTGGCTGGCGCCCTCGCTCATTTCAACCTTGATGTCTCCGGACTGCGATGCTGCGACGTGGGTGCGTCCACCGGCGGATTCACCGACTGCCTGTTGCAAAGCGGCGCGGCTGGCGTGGTGACCATTGATGTGGGTCGGGCCCAGATGCACGAGCGCCTGGCTGCCGACCGCCGGGTGACCGTCTACGAGCGCACCGACGTCCGCGAGGTAGATCCGGCTGCAATCGGGGCACCGTTTGACCTGGTTACCGCCGATGTATCCTTTATCTCCCTGACTTCGGTTATGGCCTGTTTGGCCGAGTTGGCGGAACCGGGCTCTCCGGTGGTTGTTCTGGTCAAACCCCAGTTCGAGGTAGGACGACAGGAGGCCAGCCGAGGCCGGGGCATTATCCGCGACCCCGAGTTATGGCAGGTCGCGCTCGACCGGGTGCTGGAAGCCGCGACGGCCGCCGACCTAGCCCCCCAAGCCGCCGTCCCCTCCCCGTTGAAGGGCGCCCAGGGCAACGTCGAGTTCTTTCTTCACCTGTTGAGAGGCGGTACGCCCTCAGCAGTGGATTCCGCCGAATTGGTGGCCCAAGTTGTCGCCAAAGGCGAATAACCTGAAGCAATGGCTGATATTCCAACCCCCGACAGCACGTTCAGGGTGGTTGCCTGCGAAGGTGACGAATGGTGGGGAATCCGAGTGCGGGAGCTGGATTGGGTTTTCTCCCAGGTCCGCCGCCTCCATGATGTGGAGGAGGCCGTTCGGGATGCCATAGCCGCATATTTCGATGTGTCCGCCAGCGAAGTGGGGCCAATTGTGATCGACGAGGTGATAGCGGCTGGCGCTAGCTTCTCCCCGAACGGCGCCCAGCCAGTTGTCTCATAGCTCTATGGCTGCAATCGCCCTTTTTGTTCACGCTGACCGGCCGGAAGCCCTCAGGCTGGCGGCTGCACTCATCGACCGTTTGGACGGCGCCGGCCATGGGATACGCCTGCCGCCTGAGTCCGCCGAAGCGGTGGGCCGCACCGACCTTGCCCATCTCGATGAACACATCGGCCAGAAGTTGGACTTGGCGGTGAGCTTGGGGGGAGACGGCTCCATGCTCCGGGCGGTTACCGCAGCGGCAGATGAGGGTGTGCCCGTGTTAGGGGTCAACTACGGGTCACTGGGCTACCTCACCGGCGTTCAGCCGGGGGCTGCCCCACAAGCAGTAGAGCAGTTCTTGGCCGGGGACTACATCATCGAAGAGCGCATTCGTCTGACTTGCCGATTGGGGGACGGCACGGAGGTGAGCGCTCTCAATGAGGCCATAGTGGAGAAGGTGGACAGCGGGCGAACTGTCAATCTGGCCGTCCACATCGATGGGGAGTTCTTCACCAGCTACGCCGCCGATGGGCTGATCGCGGCTACTCCTACCGGTTCTACGGCCTATTCCCTGTCGGCTGGTGGACCCATCTTGGCTCCGACTATGCACGCAGTGATCCTGACCCCCGTGGCCCCCCACACGCTGTTCGACCGCAGCTTGGTGCTGCTTCCGTCCAGCGAACTGGTAATCGAAGTGCTGGGCGACCGTCCGGCGGCAGTGGCGGTGGACGGCCGTTCGCTGGGAGAGCTAGGCGAAGGAGGCTCGCTGACAGTGTCGGTCTCTGATCGGCCTGCTCGTCTCGTCACCCTGGGCCGAAGGGGCTTCCACCAAGCGCTCAAGTCGTCCTTCGGTTTGTCCGACCGCTAACCGGGATCCGAGACAGTGTTGACTGAGCTGGCGGTTGAGAACCTGGGGGTGATCGAGCGGCTCAATCTCGTACTGAGGTCAGGTATGACCGCACTGACCGGTGAGACGGGCGCGGGGAAAACCCTGGTGGTAACAGCGGTTGACTTGCTGTTGGGCGGTCGAGCCGACCCGGCGTTGGTGCGATTCGGGGCCAGTGAGGCCACCGTCGAGGGCCGGTTTGACCACCAAGGGGAGGAGATCGTGCTTCGGCGGGTGGTGCCCGCCGACGGTCGGGCTCGCGCTTACGTGGATGGTCGGCTGGCGTCGGCTGCCACCTTGGCCGAATTGGGGGCAGAGCTGGTGGACTTGCACGGCCAGCACGACCACCAGTCGCTGTTGCGCCGCGTCCATCAACGGGCCGCGCTGGATCGATTCGGCGACGTGGACTTGGTGCCGCTAATGGAGGCGCGGGCCGCTCTGGCCGATCTGAATCGGCGACGAGCCGAGTTGGGCGGTGACGAGCGATCCCGAGCTCGAGAGATCGAGCTCTGCCGATTCCAGCTAACCGAGTTGGATGAGGCCGGTCTGGAAACCCCCGATGAGGAGGAGATTCTCAAGGCTGAAGAGGCGGTGCTGGCCGACGCCGCGGCCAGCCGGGATGCGGCCCGACGGGCTGCGATGGCCCTGGGCGCCGATGGCGCAGTGGGTGCCGGGCTGGCCCAGATGGCCGCCGCCCTGGAGAACCGCCCGCCGCTGGCGAGCCAGCATGAGCGGCTGGTCAACCTGGTTGCCGAAGTCAGCGACCTGTCGACCGAGTTGCGCCGGGCCGCCGAGTCGATAGATGAGAATCCGGTCCGGTTGGCCGAGGTCCGCCAGCGCCGGGAACTGCTGGTTGATCTCCGCCGCAAGTACGGGGAGACCGTGGCCGAGGTCATGGAGTTCCACCGCGATCTCTCTGCCCGTCTCGCTGAGCTGGAAAACTTCGACCGCTTGGCCAAAGACCTGGACGGGGAGCACCAGCGGCGCTCCGCTGCCGTAGCCGAAGCCGGTGCCGCAGTGGGGTCGGCTCGACGGCAGGCGTCCCAATCGTTGGGCGAAGAGGTGACCGCCAACCTGCGAGAGCTGGCCATGCCGCGAGCCGAGGTGAAAGTAGAGGTGGGCGACGATCCTGGAGACGAAGTGGACATCCTGCTGGCCGCCAATAGCGGAGCACCCGGCCTTCCGCTCGCGTCGGCCGCCTCAGGGGGAGAGCTGGCAAGGGTCATGCTTGCCCTGCGCCTAGTGGTCAGCGCTGGTCCTCCCGTGCTGGTGTTCGACGAAGTGGACGCTGGCATCGGCGGCCAAGTGGCCCAGACCGTGGGCCGGGCGCTTTCCCGCTTGACTGCCGACCATCAGGTGCTGGTCGTCACCCATCTGCCCCAAGTGGCGGCCTGCGCCGACCACCAGGTGAGCATCGTCAAACAAGACGACGGAGCTTCCACCACAGTGTTTGCCGAGCCCTTGGAAGGCGAGGACCGGATCGTCGAGCTATCCCGCATGCTCTCCGGGTCGCCCGACAGCGACAGCGCCCGCCGCCACGCCTCCGAACTCCTAGAGATGTCCCAACCCAATAGCACAATTTGAGCTCCCCATGGGCTGCATGGCGCGATATCACCCTCGTCGCTCGGGCGGAACACCGCCACTGAGGCGAGCTTCGCCACCTTGGCCAAAGACACCGCCGACGAGCAGGGGGCCGCGGAACGCCATCGCGCCTGGTGATCATCACCGCCAGCGGCTACGGCTTCGAGCACCCCGACGGCGTCTCCATCATCCCCATAACCTCACTGGGTCCCTAGAACGGGCCAGCGGGCGGCAAAGTGGTTGGCGGCGCCCCCTGGGGGAGTGGTCAAAGTAGCGAGATGGGACGCCAGACGCTGCACCGACGTCGAGGTCAAACGCGTTGCCGCTGCGCCAGTTCGTCAAGGACTGGTTCAGCCCGCTGGCGGACCGCCGCGCTGATAGGCACCGACCTGCGGAAACGCCTGAACCTCTGGCTGCTCCTTCGACATCTTGACCTGCGGCTTTGCAAGTGCAGATCACAGCCTGGACAGAATCCTCCAAGATTTGCTTCACCTATCCGTGCAGCCTCTTAGTAGGCCCATGCACGCGTCAGAGGCACACTATCGGCAGGGTCCCCATCGGGGTTTGTCGCGGCGAGCAGCGCATATTCGGTAGCCGAGCGGCTCGCGGCATGTATCGTGAAGGCGTGGCACTAGAAGCGCTCGATGCCCCGCTAGCGCCAAGCAGAGCGGCCCCGACAGTAGATGATGCACGTCTGGCGGCAGCTGCGGCAGCAGAACACCCCTTGGTTGAGCAGGTGTTCGTCTTCGGCTCCGTAGCGCGCGGCGAGGCGTCGGAGCGTTCGGACATCGACCTCCTCGTGCTGCTCGGCGATGTCACCCAAGAGGAGTGGGGGGGGGCGTGGTTCGACATCAGATCGGCAGTGCAGAGCGTGACCGATATCCCCACCGATGTGACCGTCCAACCTCGGGCCGACTTCGAGCACCTGTCAACCAGGGTCACAGCGTCTTTCGAGCATGCCGCATCTGCCGACGCGATGCTCCTGTACCAGTCCTCACCAGTCCTGCCGCCGCTAGGTAAGCTCAACAACGTGCCGCGGGACAACCTGGCTTTGGCAGCAGAGCAGGCAAGGGCGGCGAAGAGATATCTACTCTCCCTACTAGGAACAATCGACAGTATCCCTGCAAGCGAGACGCGGGCAGCGGCCGCTTCGTCGGGCAACGATTCGTTGATCGAAAACGCACGCGCAGACCGTTATCTGGATTTGCTGGAAGCCGCTCACATGGTCATCGAGCAGTCGTTCCGCTCCGCTACCTCAGCGTCGGAGGGACTGTCTCTAGGCAGCAGCCACGAGGTGGACAAATACCTGGAGATCGTGGGCGACACTCCCGAAAGGGCCGCTCTTGAAGCAGCCGTCGATCCCCTGCGCGGTCACGGCGGCAGCCTGAGGTGTTGGAGATTGGCGTCGTACACAGGACACCTGGCCGAATGGGAAGCCGAGACGACCGCCGAGAACGCATCCACCCACATACGAGCGGCCATCGCCTGTGCCGGAGTAGCGGCAGACGCAATCGAGAGCCGCGCAGGGGGCGACGCTGCTCTGCTGGAGGCTGTGAGTGAGGTGCGCGGCGCCCTCAGCGCGTTGGAGCGGTCCCCGCACAGCCCCGCCGATATCACGGACGGACCTAGGGCGGCAGCAAAGGGCTCCCGCTCAGGTCTGAGGCGGCTGCTCGGCGGCGGCAGGCGGAAACAAGGCCGGCAGCAGCCCCATGAGGCGCACGCAGCTAAGCCTGCTGCGGGATTGCTCCAGACGATTGAAGTCGCCCCCAGCACTCCCTCTGGCGGTTCTGCCGCTACCTCCATATGCGGACACGAGACGCCCACAGGACCGTGCAAGAACCCGAAGCCTTCTCCCACAGGGCGCTGCGCGGCTGGCCATCAGCGCTGATCTAGGCTTGGGTCTGTCAGTCCCGGTGATGGTCTTGCCAGCTTCTGGGTCGTCGGCTAGCAGGAAGCGCAGAGGCTGGCGGGGCAGCATGTGGTTGTACACGGTCCGCAAGTTGTCGCAGTCGACCGCTAAGCTTGGCGGGCGTGACCAAGCACATCTTTGTAACCGGCGGTGTGGCGAGTTCGCTGGGCAAAGGGCTTACGGCCGCTTCACTGGGGCGTTTGCTCAAGCAGCGGGGTCTTCGGGTGACCATGCAGAAGCTGGACCCGTACATCAACGTGGACCCAGGCACCATGAACCCCTTCGAGCACGGGGAGGTGTTCGTCACCGACGACGGTGGTGAGACCGATCTGGATCTCGGCCACTATGAGCGGTTCATCGATGAGAGCCTCACCAAGCTCTCCAACGCCACCACCGGCTCCATCTACTCCTCGGTCATCGCCATGGAGCGCCAGGGGGAGTATCTGGGCAAGACGGTGCAGGTGATCCCCCATGTCACCAATGAGATCAAGAACCGCATCTCCAGTTTGGTGTCCGACGATGTCGACATGGTCATAACCGAGATCGGCGGGACCGTCGGCGATATCGAGATACTTCCCTACCTGGAGGCAATACGCCAGGTGCGCCTGGACGTGGGCCGGAGCAATGTCTGCTACATACACGTCACGCTGGTCCCCTTCATCGGGCCGACGGGTGAGCAGAAGACAAAGCCCACCCAGCACTCGGTAACTGAGCTGCGCAGCCGGGGCGTGCAGCCCGACGCCATCGTGTGCCGCAGCGAGTCGCCCATCTCCGACGAGCTCAAGCGCAAGATTTCCGGCCTGTGCGATGTGGACGTGTCCGCGGTGGTCAACGCCGCTGATGCCGACAGCATCTACGAGATCCCCTTGGTGCTCCATGATGAGGGCCTAGACGGCGTGGTCTGCGACATATTGCGCTTGGACGTTCCCGAGCCCGATCTGACCGACTGGCAATGGCTGAACCAGCGGTTGGAGATGGCCCAGCGCACTGTGCGTATCGGGCTTATCGGCAAGTACGTGACGCTTCCCGATGCATATCTGTCGGTTGTGGAGGCGCTGAACCACGCAGCCATCCATCACGGTGCAAAGGTGGAGATCGAGTGGATTCAGGCCGAGAGCGTGGAGGGCCTGATGGTCGACAGCCTGCTCAGCGGGTTGGACGGAATCGTGATTCCCGGCGGGTTTGGCGAGCGGGGGATTGAGGGCAAGATCAATGCCGCCTCCTACTCCCGGGAGAACAGCATCCCCTGTCTGGGCCTGTGCCTTGGCTTACAAGTGATGACCATCGACTTCGCCCGCAACGTGTTGGGCCTGGCCAACGCCCATTCCAGCGAGTTCGACCCGAGCACGCCGTGGCCGGTGATCGACCTCATGGAGTCGCAGCGCGGCATCACCGACAAAGGCGGCACCATGCGGCTGGGGACGTGTCTGGCCAAGCTTCGGCCGGGAACCAAGGTGGCCGAGGTATACGGAGCAGAAGTGGTGTCGGAGCGCCATCGCCACCGCTATGAGTTCAATCCCAAGCTTCGCAGCCGTTTCGAGGGCACCGACTTTGTGCTTGCCGGGGAGTCGCCCGACGGCCTGTTGGTGGAGTTCATCGAACTGGACGGTCACCCTTGGTGGGTGGGCACCCAGGCCCATCCCGAGTTCAAGAGCCGCCCCGATCGCCCCGCCCCGCTGTTCTGCGGGCTGGTGAAGGCCGCGTTGGACCGCCAGGAAGGCGAAATGGATCCCGAACAGCCTGTCGCTACCGATCAGGCAGTCACTTCCGATTCCGGGGCGGGGGTTTCGGTGCTGGCCGAGGTGGCAAGCGAAGCCTCCGCCGCAGCCCATCGCTGAGCGGCGGCGAAGTGACGACGGTTGAAAGCGGGGAGGGGTTCACCCCGGTTGGAGAACGACAGGAGTGGCAGGGAAGTGTGGTGTCGTTGAGCGTTGCCGAGGTCAGGGCGCCCGACGGCTCTGTCTATGAGCGGGAGATCGTTCGTCACCCCGGTGCCGCGGTGATCGTGCCGGTAGACGGTCAAGAGGTCATCATGGTCCGCCAATATCGGCCTGCTGTGAATCGGGAGCTGCTGGAGATTCCCGCGGGCAAGCTCGACAGCAAAGACGAGCCGCCGGAAATTACGGCCCAGCGAGAGCTGGAAGAGGAGATCGGCAAGCGAGCCGGCCAATTGGAGCTCTTGGCGGTCTTCCACAACTCTCCGGGGTTCTGCGACGAGATCACCCACTGCTACCTCGCCACCGAACTGATCGACGCCGACCGGCACCCACACGGCATCGAGGAGCAGCATATGGCCATCGAGCGCATCAAGCTGGCAGACGTGCCCGAGTTGGTGGCCTCTGGTGAGCTGGTTGACGCCAAGTCCATCGTCGGCTTGATGCTGGCTCGAGAGCGCCTGGGGTGAGAACCCCTTGCCGCCGGCGGTGAGCGCAGGGAGCGGGGTTGAGGAGTTCTTGGATTGGCTGGTTCTGGAAAGGGGCCGCGCTCCCCGCACCTGTGAGGCCTATCGCCGGGACTTGAACGGCTATTGCGAAGTCTTGGCCTCTCGGGGCAGCAGTCCCGACACGGCCAGCGAAGAAGATCTCTTGGCGTTCATGCGCCACCAGCAGAACCGGGGCATGGCCCCGTCATCGGTGAAGCGGGCAATGACCGCAGTGCGGACCTTTCACCAATACCTGGTGGTAGAGGGTCGGCGAGTTGATGACCCCGGTTCCCAATTGGAGCTCCCCACAGTGCCCAAAGCAGTGCCCAAAGCGCTGAGCGAGGCCGAGGTGGACTCCATCATGGATGCTGTGGTCGGCTCCGACCCGGTTTCTCGACGGGACCGGGCCATGTTGGAGGTGCTCTACGGCACGGGAATGCGCATCAGCGAGTTGGTGGGGATGTCGATGGCCGATCTGGACCTGGGAGGGGCCACGGTTCGGGTTATGGGCAAAGGACAAAGGGAGCGGATTCTGCCGGTGGGCCGATGCGCCCATGAGGCGCTGACCGCATGGTTGGTCCCCGCCGGGCGGGGAGAGATGGAGCCTGAGCGCTGGGGTTCCCAGCATGACCAGGAAGCCATCTGGCTCAATCAGCGGGGTCGCCGCTTGTCCCGGCAAGGCGCTTGGGGGGTGGTGAAGAAGAGGGCTCAGCAGGTGGGGTTGGGCGCCAAAGTGTCCCCTCATGTGTTCCGCCACTCGTGCGCCACCCATTTGCTGGACCATGGCGCCGACATCAGGGCAGTGCAGGAGCTCTTGGGCCATGCCTCTATCAACACCACGCAGGTCTACACCATGGTGTCCAAGGAGAAGCTATGGGAGGCCTACCGAGCGGCTCATCCTCGGGCGGTGTTGAACCGTTGATCCACCTGGCCCGGCGGTTTTTCCAGTCGATTGCCGATAGAGGTCCCGATTCCGCAGACGAGGCCTGGTTGGCTGGCCTGCTCAGTGTTGCCGAGGCCGCGCTCTACCGGCAGATGAACCCTGCGGACCGCAGCCACGCACTGCGCTCAGCCCGATGCCCATTGCTCATAGACGATGCCCAACGGGTGGCTGCTGCTCTTCACGACGTGGGAAAGATTCGGGCCGGTCTCGGGACTTGGGCCCGGGTTGGCGCCACCCTGGTGGGGGCGGTGTATCCCCGCGGTATTCGAGGCCGGTGGGCCGATTATCAGGATCACCCCCGTATGGGTGCGGAGATGCTGCTCGACGCAGGCAGTGCCGAGCTCACGGTGGCGTGGGCCGCAGAACATCACATCCGCGTGTCAGAGTCCTCCCTGCCTCCCGAGGTTGCCGCCGCTCTCGCTGAGGCTGACTAATCGGACAGCCGGTAGGCTCACGGCCGTGCGCACCGAGATTCCCAAGATCATCAGCGTGGACGACCACTTGGTGGAGCCCGCGCACCTGTGGCAGAGCTGGCTGCCCGAGCGGTTCAAGGAGCGAGGCCCCCGAGTCGAGCGGCGCCGGGTTGGGCCGATCACCTATATCGGCGGGGCCAAGATGTACACCTACGAGCTCGACGTGGAAGACGGACCGTGGGGCGATGTGTGGTTCTACGAAGACCTGGTTTATCCCAACAAGCGCCATGTAGCCGCGGTGGGTTTCGACCGCGACGACATGGAAGCTGTGCCCATCACCTTCGACGAGATGCGACCGGGGTGCTATGACCCCAAAGCCCGGGTGGACGACATGGAGATGAACCACGTGGAGGCGTCGCTGTCGTTCCCCACGTTCCCCCGGTTCTGCGGCCAGACTTTTCTGGAGGCCGATGACAAGGAACTGGCCCTGGCCTGCGTGCAGGCCTACAACGATTTCATGATCGAGGAGTGGTGCGGCGATTCCGACGGAGCGCTCATCCCCCTGGCCATCATCCCGCTGTGGGATGTGGAGCTGGCCAAAGCCGAGGTGGAGCGCAACGCAGCCCGGGGCTGCCACGCGGTGTGCTTCAGCGAGATCGCCCCCAATCTGGGCCTGCCCAGCATCCACACCGGCTACTGGGATCCGTTCTTCTCTGCCTGCCAGGACACCAACACCGCGGTGTGCATGCACATCGGCTCTTCCTCGGTGATGCCCGCGGCCTCTCCCGACGCGCCGCCGGCGGTGGCGGCCTCGCTCAGCTTCAACAACGCCATCGCGTCGATGAGCGACTTCTTGTTCTCCGGAGTGCTGGTGCGATATCCCCACCTCAAGCTGGCGTACTCCGAGGGGCAGATCGGGTGGATTCCCTACATCTTGGAGCGCTGCGACGATGTGTGGTCTGAGCACCGAGCCTGGGGCGGAGTGAGGGACATCGTCCCCGAGCCGCCGTCCACCTACTACTACCGGCAGATCTACGGCTGCTTCTTCCGCGACAACCACGGTTTGAAGTCGCTGGACGAGGTGGGAGTGGACAACGTGACCTTCGAGACCGACTATCCCCACACCGACACCACCTGGCCCCACACCAAGAAGGTGGCCGAGGAGATGATGGGCCACTTGCCTCCCGACGTGGTCCACAAGCTGGTGAGGGGCAACGCCGCCCGCCTCCTCAATCTCGACATCGACTGAACTCTCCTAAGCTCTGTAGGACCGGTTACGCCCTGTCGCTATGAGCTACTCATTCCACGACTTTCGCGAAGATGCCTTCGGAGGTGTCACCGCTGCGGTTGTGGGGCTGCCCACCGCTCTGGCCTTCGGGGTGGCATCTGGGCTCGGAGCGGTGGCGGGCATGTACGGCGCCATCGCATTGGGCTTATTCGCCTCCATCTTCGGTGGCACCAGGGCGCAGATCTCCGGCCCCACCCCTGCGATGTCGCTGGCCATGGCGGTGGTGGTCACCACCCATGCGGAGAGCCTGGAGGATGCGTTCGCCATAGCGATCTTGGCCGGTTTGTTCCAGATCCTCTTGGGGGTCATGCGCATCGGCCGCTTTGTGGTCTACACCCCGTATTCGGTGGTTTCGGGGTTCATGTCGGGCATCGGGGTGATAATCATCTTGGTCCAGACCCTGCCGTTCTTGGGAGCACCGGTGGAATTGGGAGGGCCGCCCGCCGCGGTTCGCTCCTGGCCTGATGCGCTCAGCGACGTGAACTTCAACTCGATAGCCATCGCCGTGGTGTCGCTCGGGGTCTGTGTCTTGTGGCCGCCCCGTCTCAGGACCGTCATCCCGTCGATCATGATGGCGCTGATCATCGGGACCCTGCTGAGCGTCTTCTGGCTGACCGACACCCCGGTGATAGGCCATGTTCCCCACGGCTTGCCCGATTTCAACCTCCCCGATTTGTCCGGGGGCCTGCTCGCCCGGGCCGTGCAGCCGGCTCTGATCATCGCCCTGCTCGGCTCGATCGACAGCCTGCTCACCTCCCTGGTGGCCGATTCGATCACCCGCACGAGCCATCAGCCGAACCGCGAGCTGATCGGCCAGGGGCTGGGCAACATGATGGCAGGGCTCGTCGGCGGTGTGCCCGGCGCCGGGGCCACTATGGGCACGGTGGTGAATATCCGCGCCGGCGGCCACAGCCGGTTGTCCGGCGTGTTGCGGTCGCTGATCCTCCTCGCCCTGGTGCTGGGACTCGGCGAGTTCGTGGAGGACATTCCCCATGCCGCGTTGGCCGGCATCTTGATGAAGGTGGGCTGGGACATCATGGACTGGCGGTTCTTGAAGAGAATCACACGGCTGCACCGCGAGTACCTGTTCGTCATGTTCGCCACCTTCGCCCTGACCGTTTTCGTCGATCTGCTCACCGCGGTGGCCGCTGGGCTGATCATCGCCGGAATGACCCGATCTCGGCAGTTCGAGCGCCTGGAGATGGACAACGTTGTGTCGGTTCCCATCCTCGACCAGGTGTTCTTCGCCGGCGACGCGGCTCCCGTCGAAGACGGCGCCGATCCCGATCCCTTCGCGGCCAGGGTTGGCATGGTCGCGTTCAGAGGGAGCTTCTCGGTGGCCTCCTCCAACAAGATCATCAACACCGTGAGCGTGGACATCCGAGACCACGAGGTGGTGATCTTCGACTTCTCAGACACCGTCTATATGGACGACAGCGCGGCGCTGGTATTGGAACAGCTGATCGACTCCGCCTTCGATCAAGACACCGAGTGCATCGTGATGTCTCCGGAAGGGCTCCCAGCCCGCACCCTGGAGTCGCTGGACGTGTTTCGGCGGATCCCCGAAGACCACATGGTCGACACCTTCGAAGACGCCAGGGAGGCGGCCCGCCGCCTGCTTGACGTTTAGCCGATCAGGTCTCGGAGTGCAGCAAGGCGAGAGTTTTGGCGACGAGCTCAGCCTGCTCTTGGGCGTGTATGGCGGCGCTGCCGGTGGCTGGGCTGGAAGACTCGCTGCGGCTCGCTCGGACGATGTCGAATCGGTCGCCGAACGCGTCGCGGAGGTAGCCCTTCACGTAGTTCCACGGCCCCATGTTCTGGGGTTCTTCTTGGAGCCAGACTATCTTGTCGGCGTTGGGATACAGGCTCAGGGCGTCGGCCAGGGCATCGGTCGGCCAAGGGTAGAGCTGCTCCGCTCTGAGCACTGCGGCGGGAGCGCTCGTCTGATCGCGCTCGGCCAGCGCCTCGTGGCAGATCTTGCCGCTGGCCAGCACGACACCGGTCACCAGATCGGGCGGGGGGCCGTCGGGGTCGCCCAGCAGCGGTGAGAATTGGCCTCCGGCGAGCTCTGAAACCGGCGACCGGGCATCCCGGTGGCGCAGCAGCGACTTGGGGGTGAACAGCACCAGAGGGTTGCGAGGCCGGCGTTTGGCCTGGTCCCGGAGCAGGTGGAAGTACTGGGCCGAGGTGGACAGGTTGGCCACCCGGATGTTGTCCTCGGCCGCCGACTGCAAGAAACGCTCGATGCGCCCTGAGGAGTGCTCAGGCCCTTGGCCCTCGAATCCGTGGGGCAGCAGCATGACCAGACCCGAGCGCTGGTTCCACTTGTCCTCCGCCGACATCACAAATTGGTCGATGATTATCTGGGCGCCGTTCACGAAATCCCCGAATTGGGCCTCCCAGAGAACGAGCGCATCGGGGTCGCCCACCGAATATCCGTATTCGAAGCCCAAAGCGGCGTATTCCGAGAGCAGCGAGTCGTACACCCACAGCTTGGCCCCGCCGCGGGCCAGACCGGCCAGTGGGCGGTGCTCCCGGGCTGTCTGGTTGCACACCAGGGTGCTGTGGCGATGGGAGAACGTCCCCCGGCGAGAGTCCTGGCCCGCCAGGCGGATCGACGTGCCCTCGTCGAGCAGGGTGCCGAAGGCCATCGCTTCGGCCAGCCCCCAGTCCACCGTGCCCTGAGCCATCATGGCGTCGCGGGCATCGAATTGGCGGGCCAGCTTGGGGTGGAGCACGAACTCCTCGGGCAACGATGTCAGGGCGTCGAACACCCGCTTGATCTGTTTCTCCGACACGGTGGTGTCCGCAGGCGGAGGCACAAGGGGAGCGGGGTCCGACAGTCCACCCGAGATCGACAGCTGGAGTTCCCTTTTGCCTGCTGTCTCGATTCCGGCAATCTCTCCCAGGCCTTTTGCGCCGGCCTGGTCGCGGGTTCCCTCCAATGCCTCTTGGAGCTTGGCCCGGAAGCCGTCCAAGGCCTGCTCAGCCTCCTCGAGGGTGATGTCCCCCCGTTTCACCAGCGACTCCACATACAGCTTCCGCACTGAGCGTTGGCTCTCGATCCGCCGGTACATCTCCGGTTGGGTGTAGCTGGGGTCGTCGGCCTCGTTGTGCCCTTGGCGGCGGTAGCACCACATGTCGATCACCACGTCTTTGTGGAAGTGGTTGCGGTAGGCCAGCGCCAAGTTGGCCACCCGGGCGCAGGCCTCTGGGTCGTCGCCGTTGACGTGGAAGATGGGGGCTTGGATCATCTTGGCCACGTCGGTGCAGTAGTAACTGGAGCGCGCCGACTCCGCGGTGGTGGTGAACCCGACCTGGTTGTTGATGACCAGGTGTATCGTGCCCCCGGTTCGGTAGCCCTGGATCAAAGACAGGTTCAACGTCTCGCTCACCACGCCCTGGCCGGCAAAAGCGGCATCGCCGTGGACGAGCAAGGGCAGCACTGGGTAGCGGTTTTCCTCGCCCGCGGCCTGGCCCCTGACCAGCCCGCTGACCGGGCTGTGCTCGGGGTGGTCTTGGCTGATGTGGTCCAAGCGGGCCCGGACCATGCCCTCGACCACCGGGTTGACCGCCTCCAGGTGCGAAGGATTGGCGGCTAGCTCCACCGGGATCCGGTTGCCCGCCATGCTGGTGAACTCCGAGGTCATGCCCAAGTGGTATTTCACGTCGCCCGACCCCTGGGTGGACGACTCGTCCAAGTTCCCCTCGAATTCGCCGAAGAGCTGCCCGTACTCCTTGCCCACGATGTTGACCAGCACGTTGAGCCGTCCCCGGTGGGCCATGCCCATGATCGCCGAAGCCATGCCCAGGTCGGCGGCTTTGCCCAGCACCGCGTCCAGCACCACGATGGCGCTCTCGGCCCCCTCGATGCCGAACCGCTTCTGGCCCACATACTTGGTGTCCAAGAACCGCTCCAGCGCCTCGGCCGCGTTCAGCCGATCAAGAATGTGCAGCTTTTCGTTGAGCGCCAGGGGCATCACCATCCCCTCCACCTCGTTTTGGATCCACCGCTTCTCATCGGGCTCTTGGATGTGCATGTACTCCACGCCCACCGTGCGGCAGTAGGCGTTGCGGAGCACATGCAAGAGGTCGCCCAGCGGCATCTTGCCGTCAGGCTGGCCCAAGTCGATGCCGCCGAGCCCGGTGGTGAGGAACTCTCGGTCGAGGTCCCAGATGGTGAGGCCGTAGGTGGCGGGGTCGAGCTCGGCGTGCATCACGGGCTCGGCGGCCGACAGCGGGTCGAGGTCGGCGATGAGGTGGCCCCGCATCCGGTGCATGTTGATGATCGCGTTCACCTGCACCTGCTTGGTGAGCATGGCCTGTTCCCGGTTGAGGGGGAGGATGTCGGGCCGCCAGCTCACCGCGTGATAGGGAACGCCCACTTCTCGGAAGATGTCCACGTAGAAGTCGTGCTTGCCCAGCAGCAGTTCGTGGACTGCTCCGAGGAACATGCCCGACTCTGCGCCCTGGATGATGCGGTGGTCGTAGGTGGACGACAGGGTTATCACCTTCGACACTCCCAGGTCGGCCAGGGTGCGGGAGTCGGCGGCCTGGTAGGCGGTTGGGTAGTCGATGGTGCCCAGGCCGACGATGACCCCTTGGCCGGGCATGAGCCGGGGCACCGACTGCAAGGTTCCAAGGGTGCCGGGATTTGTGATGCTGACGGTGACGCCGGCGAAGTCGTCGGGGCTCAGATCGTTGGCCCGCACCTTGCGGACCATGGTGTAGTAGAGGTCCACGAAACTGGGGAAGTCGAGCGTGTCCGCCTCGGGGATGCACGGTACCAATAGGGAGCGGGACCCGTCGGATTTCTCCACGTCCACGGCGATTCCCAGGCCGACGTGGGGGTGGCGCACAACCCGGGGGCCGCCTTCGGCGTCTGCGAACGTGGAGTTCATCGCCGGCATGTGGTGGGCGATTGCCTGCACCACCGCATAGGCGATCAAGTGGGTATACGACACCTTGCGCCCGCCGGTGCGCCCCAGATAGCCGTTGATGATCTGGCGGTTTACTTCGAGCAGCTTGGCCGGGACCTCCCGGAAGCTGGTGGCGGTTGGGACGGCCAGACTGGCCTCCATGTTGCGGGCGATTCGGGCCGCCGCGCCCCGCAGCGGATCTCCGGGCAGGGGCTCTGATCTCTCTTGCCGATCGGGTGCCGCCTGAGGCCCGGCAGCCGGGGCGGCCTGGGTGGGGAGGGCTCGGTCGGGGCGGTAGTCGGAGAAGAAGTCCTGCCAGCTCTCGCTCACCGAGGCGGGGTCGGCCAGATACTGGCGGTGCATCTCGTCGACCAACCAGGCGTTCTGGCCGACAAGCTGCTCATTGTCAGTGGCCATGGGGAAAGTCTAAGGGGAGGCGCGCGTGGGAACCCAAAGGCCTCTTGATTCCCAGCGGACTGCTGAAGAGGCGGTGCGCCATCTCGCCCATCCTCATGGCCTCCAAGGAGAAGTGAACTAGGGTTCTGCGGGTGCGGTTGGCCACTTGGAATGTTAACTCGCTGAACGCCCGAATGGCCCGAGTGCAGGAGTGGCTGGAGCTGGCCGACCCCGATGTGCTGTGTATGCAGGAGACCAAAATGGCTGACGAAGCCTTTCCCGGTTTGGCCTTCGAAGCGATGGGCTATGAGTGGGCCCACCACGGCCAAGGGCGCTGGAACGGCGTGGCCATCTTGAGCCGGGTGGGGCTGGCCGAACCCGCCAATGGGTTCGCCGATGGCCGTGACGCCGACCCCGATGCCCGCATCGTGTGGGCCACCTGTGCCGGGGTGCGGGTGGCCAGCGCCTACATACCCAACGGGCGGGAGCTGGGCCACGACCACTACCGCTACAAGCTCGACTGGCTGGGCCGACTCCGGTCCCATCTGGAGGCCAACGCCGATGCCGGGGCGCCGGTGGTGGTGGCCGGCGATTTCAACGTGGCCCCGGCCGACAACGACGTGTGGGACATCGCCGCCTTCGAGGGGCTCACCCACGTGAGCGGACCCGAGCGCGACGCGTTCGGCGCGGTGGCCGATTGGGGCCTGGTGGACGTGTTCCGCCAGCGGTGGCCCGACGACGGCCTGTACACCTTCTGGGACTATCAGGCGGGGCGGTTCCACAAGCGCCAGGGGATGCGCATCGATATGGTGATGGCCACCGAGCCTCTGGCCCAAAGGGTGACCACCGCGCTTATGGACCGCAACGCCCGCAAGGGGGAGAAGCCGTCGGACCACGCCCCGGTGGTAGTGGACTTCGACTGGGATGAAGCTGGCCGCGGCGGTTGAGGCGAATGAGAATGAGGCTGGCGGGTTGGGGGTGTGAGGCGTGATAGGGCTGTGGTCGACGGTGGCCGCGACAGATCCGGCAGGCCACGGCCATGATTTGCTGGTCTTTTGGGTGAACATCTTGGTGCTGGTAGCCGCCTCACATCTCTTCGGTCTGGTGATGAGAAGAGTGGGGATGCCTTCGGTGGTGGGGGCGTTGCTGGCCGGGTTGGTACTGGGGCCCTCTGTGTTCGGGGTGGTGTGGAAGTCGGGCTTCGAGTGGTTCCTGCCGGAGATCGGTCAGGGCGCGCAATGGACCCTGCTGTCCGCGGTCAGTTGGGTGGGGGTGGTTCTGCTGTTGGTGGTGACCGGGTTCGAGACCGATCTGGGGCTAATCACCAAACTGGGACGGTCTGCGTTCTTAGTCACCGCAGGCAGCCTGGTGGTACCGCTGATCGGCGGCGTCGTGGTCGGGCTGTTGCTGCCCTCCCTGTTCTTGGGCGAGGATGCCGAGCGGCTCACGTTCACTCTGTTCGTGGCCCTGGCACTCGCAGTGTCGTCTCTGGCGGTGGTGGCCAAGATCCTCAGCGAACTGGGGCTGATGCGCCGAGACTTCGGCCAGATCACCGTGGCCGCAGGCATGGCCAACGATGTGATCGGCTGGATCTTGTTGGGCGTATTCACCGGCTTGGCCACTTCTGGCAGTGTGTCGGCTGGGCAGGTGTTGGCCACGCTGGGGGGGATCGCGGCCTTCGGTGTGTTGGCCCTGACGGTGGGGCAGCGGCTGGTGGACCTGCTGTTGCGGCAAGTGCGGCGTACCGGGGGCAGCCTGGCCGCTGCGCTGGGTGTGGCCATCGTGACCATGCTGGGATTCGGAGTGGCCACTGAGTGGCTGAAGGTAGAAGCGGTTTTGGGGGCCTTTGTTGCCGGAGTGGTGCTGCACCGGTCCCGGTTCCAGCACGAGGACGTCATTCACCACTTGGAGGGTCTGACCAACGCCCTGTTTGCGCCGGTGTTCTTCGCCACCGCCGGATTGCAGGTGGATCTCCGCTTGTTGAACAACGCCGAGGCCCTTTGGTGGGCCTTGATCGTGCTCGCGGTGGCCATCGTCTTCAAGTTTGCCGGGGCCTACGGCGGCGCCCGCCTGGCCGGCCGCACCCACCGGGCGGGACTGGCACTGGGGGCCGGACTCAACGCCCGGGGGACGCTGGAGATCGTCATCGCCACGGTGGGTCTGAGCGTCGGGGTGTTCAGCCCCACCGCCTTCTCGGTGATCGTGCTGGTGCCGGTGCTCACCTCGCTGTTCGCCTCGGCCACCTTGCGGGGAGTGGTGAACAACTGGCAGGGAACTCCCGACGAGCAGGAGAGGCTGGGGCGGGAGCGGGCGCTGAGTCGCAATCTGGTGGTGCGGACGTCACGGCTGCTGCTGCCCAGCCGTGGGGGACCAGAGTCGATTACTGCGGCCCAGGTTCTGCATTTCGCCTGGCCGATCGAAGCCGGGGCAACAGTCCTCACTGTGGGCGATCGAGACGCTGAGGAAGACATCACCCCGCTGCGCAATGTTCTGCACGACCGCTCCCTAGAGCATCGGCGGGTGCGCCACGACGACCCGGTTCGGGCCATTATCGACGAGAGTCGGCTGGGATTCGGAGCCATTGGACTGGGGGCGCAGGATTATGTGGACACCCACCAGGTGATCTCCCCGTTAGTGGACGGAGTGCTGTCGGAGAGTCCGATCCCCGTGGTGGTCGTCCGCCGGGCTCGAAACCTGGATCGACCGCTCCCGGGAGCGTACAGCCGGGCGGTGGTGCCGGTCACCGGCAGCCCTGTGTCGCGGGCTGCCCAGGAGGTGGCGTTCAATCTCAGCGCTCAATTGGGCACGGAGTTGCACCTCACCCATGTCCACACGGCTCGGGGGGAGCCAGTGGGGCTGCCGTCGCTGTTCAGCCGCCGGATGATCCCGCGGGTCGGGCCGAACGTCGGGGAAGGGGTGGTGGAGCAGGCCATGACCTTCGCCGATGAGCTGGGGGCGACATCTCGGGCCGCGGTTTTGGAGGGTTCTTCTCCAGCCGAGGAGATCCTGAGGTTGGTGCAGGACATCGAAGCCGACTTGGTGGTTATGGGCGCCCATCTCCGCCGGGTAGGGGATCGGCCGTTTTTGGGTCACCGCGTGGAGCAGGTGCTAAGGGACTGCGACGCCACCGTCGTAGTGGTGCTCATCCCGTTCGACCTCTAGCTGCGGCAGTGAGGATGGCGTTGAGATAGGGGGAGGGCGAGCGGGACACCGTCCGCTCGCCGAAGGCTCGTTCGGCGGCCCAGTGGCAGTGCAGTTCGCGTTCGGCTCGGGTGATGGCCACGTAGAGCAGCCGTTGCTCCTCGGCAACCTCAGCCGAAGTTTGGGCCCAGCTGATGGGAACCAAGCCCTGCTCCAGGCCGGCCAAGTGGACGATGGGCCATTCCAGCCCCTTGGCCGCGTGGAAGGTGGCCACGTCCACTGCGTCGGCGCTGTTAGAAGGGACTTGTGCGGGATTATCCTCGGTGCGGTTGGCGTCCATGCGCACTCGATAGGGGATCTCTCCGTTGCGAAGAGCGGCGGCCAGCTTGGCTGCCTGGGCATTTGTCCGGGCCAGCACCGCCATTGACGACCAGGCCGTCTCCGGGCCTTTGGCGTCGCGCAAAGCCCGGGCGATGGCCGCGGCCTCATCGGTGTCGTGGGCGTGGGTGGTCACGGTGGGTTGGGGACCGTCGAGCTGGTGGGAAGCCAGCGAGGCCGCCCCCGCAGGAAGAACAGCGCGGCCCGCGGCCAGTATCTGAGGAGTGGAGCGGTAGTTGTCAAAAAGATCGAGCACCGCGGCATCCGGGAACCAGTCGCCGAACCGCTCGATGTATACAGAATCGGCACCATTCCAGCTGTATATGGCTTGGTTGGGGTCACCCACCGCGCACAAGTCGTGGCGGTCTCCCAGCCAAGCCCGCAGCAAGTCGAACTGAAGCCGGTTCACATCCTGAAACTCGTCCACGAACAGGTGCTGGAACCGCCAGCGGCGGGCCTCGGCGTAGTCAGCGTCGTCATTGAGGTCCCGCAAGGCCAAGATCAGCAGATCGTCGAAGTCCACCACCCGCCGCTTGGCCTTCTCGCTCTCATATCGCTGGAAGAGGTCGACGATCACCGCGGGATCCAAAGCTGGCCATCGGCGGAGACTGGCAGCCGCCTCGCCATATTGGCCTTGCGTGATGCGGCGAGCCTTGGCCCACTCGATTTCGGTCACCGCATCCTGCACCTCGCCTTTGGACAGCCGCAGACCAGCGTGCTTGGCCACCCGGGCGATTAGGCCCCGCTTGTCTTGCAAGATTTCCGGGGGCCGAACCCCCCTTTCTGCCCAGCGGGTACGCAGCTGAGCGAACGCCGTGCTGTGGAAGGTGCCCGCGTCCACAGAGTCCCGTAGGCCCAGCCCGGCCAACCGGCCTCGCAACTCGTCCGCCGCCTTGCGGGTGAACGTGAGCGCCAGCGTGCGCTTGGGGTCGATGGCTCCAATGTCGGACTGGTGGGCGATACGACGGGTCAGCACCCTGGTCTTGCCGGTGCCCGCCCCTGCCCGGATGCACAGCGGAGTGCCTGGTGCGGCTACCGCCGCCCGCTGCCGCTCATTCAGCCCATCCATGAGCCCTTCCGTCACGGTCACCCCACCAAGGTACCGACGCCGATGACAACATCAGGAGGCGGCCCCCGGTGTGGCGGACCGAGGCGGGGATTGTATCAGGCGGCTTCTGCGGGGGTGTCGGGGTCTGGGGGGTTCTCGAGGCGGGCTATGCGCTCGCCTTGTTCCCGAAACCCCTGGTGTATGTCATCGCGGAGGCCGTCAACCTTGTCTTCCAGTCGCTTGATGTCGCCATCGACTTTGTCTTCCAAGCGTTTGATGTCGCCGTCGACTTTGTCTTCTAAGCGTTTGATGTCGCCGTCGACTTTGTCTTCAAGGCGGTCGATTCGCTCCGGAATCGACCGCAGGAAGTAGATGAACACGGAGATGAGCCCGGTTCCCATCACTCCGATGAGGGTTGCAATTGCTGCTTGCATGGTTCTTTTCCCGGTTGTTTGAGCGGGTCAAAGGGAAGCCACCCCAATCTATCCCCCGACACCCCGTACAACAAGAAAATCCGGAGTCCGACATCGCACAGGTCGGCTGTGAGCATGAGGCATGGACGTGGAAACAGCAGTTCGTGGGAGGATGGCAGAGATGGTTGCGGTTTCGCGGGAGCGGTTTGAGGAGTTGGTGGGGCGGGCGCTGGATGAGATTCCCGATGAACTGGTCGAGATGATGGAGAACGTGGTGGTGCTGGTGGAGGACGAAGGGGAGGATTCCGACATCTGGGGGCTGTACGACGGGGTGCCGCTCACAGATCGGGGCGACTACGGCGGGGGCGAGATGGTGCTGCCTGACCGCATCTACATCTACCGGCTGCCGATTTGCGAGGGGTGCGACAGCGAGGCCGAGGTAGTGGAGCAGGTGGGCATTACCGTCATCCACGAGGTGGCCCATCACTTCGGCATCGAGGACGACCGCCTCGACGAACTGGGTTGGGGCTGAGCGGGGGCTGGTGCAAGCACAGGCCTAGGGCTGGGGCTGAACAGGGGTGTTCTTGGGCTGACCGGCTCGAATGAAACGCGGGTATTGTCCGAGCGGTGGAGAACTCAGGAGGCAGCATGGGACCGCTGAAGGGCATTCGCGTGGTGGAGATCGCCGGAATCGGGCCGGGGCCGTTCGCCGCCATGATGCTGGCCGATTTGGGGGCCGATGTGGTGCGGATCGACCGGGCCGACCGGGTCCGCGACGAGGTTCCCGACACCCCCCATCCCGACCTGCTCAATCGGGGACGCCGAAGCGTGGGTGTCGACCTCAAGAACCCGGAAGGCGTCGAGGCCGTGTTGAAGCTGGTGGAGGGTGCCGACGGGCTGATCGAGGGATTCCGCCCTGGGGTGGCCGAGCGTCTGGGCATCGGCCCCGACAACTGTCTGGCCCGCAATCCCAAGCTGGTGTACGGGCGCATGACCGGATGGGGCCAAGATGGGCCGTATGCGTCGATGGCCGGCCATGACATCAACTACATAGCTCTGTCGGGCGTGCTGGGGGCCATCGGCCGCGAAGGCGAGGCCCCGGTGCCCCCGGTGAACCTGGCTGGCGACTTCGGCGGCGGCGGCATGCTGCTGGCCCTCGGGATGCTGGCGGCAATGCTGGAGGCCCGCACCTCGGGCCAGGGCCAAGTGGTGGACGCCTCCATGGTGGAGGGATCGGCCTTGCTCATCACCATGGTTTACGGCCTGCACGGCATGGGAGCGTGGGGTCCGCGGGGCACCAACTTGTTGGACACCGGGGCATGGTTCTACGACGTCTACGAGTGCGCCGACGGGCAGTACATCTCGCTGGGATCGCTGGAGCCGCAGTTCTTTGCCGAAATGACCGAGAAGGTGGGGATCGACGCCGACGGGATCGACCAGAACGACCGCTCCAACTGGCCGGAGATGCGAGCCCGGCTGGCCGCCGCGGTCAAGGCCAAGACCCGCGCCGAGTGGTGTGAGATCCTCGACGGCTCTGATGTCTGCTTCGCCCCGGTGCTCAGCCTGGCCGAGGCTCCAGAACACCCCCACAATGTGGCCCGCGGCTCCTTCGTGGAGGTGGGGGGCGCCCTTCAACCCGGCCCGGCGCCCCGCTTCAGCCGCACCCCGGCTGAGATAGCCCGCCCAGCCCCCAACCCCGGCCAGCACACTGGCGAAACCCTGGCCGACTGGGGCTTCGACGATGCCGCCATAGCCGCCCTTGAAGAATCGGGGGCCGTCAAGTAGTGGGCACCATGGTGAACTTCCACGCCCATCCCGATGACGAGGCCATCGCCACCTCGGGCACCATGATGAAGGCAGCCGCCGATGGTCATCGGGTGGTGTTGGTGGTGGCTACCAAAGGGGAGCAGGGCGAGCCTGCCCCGGGAGCGCTGGGCCCCGGCGAGCAGTTGGGCGAACGGAGGGCGGCGGAGACCCATACCGCCGCTGGGATCATCGGCGCCCACCGGGTGGAGTTCTTGGGCTATGAAGACTCCGGTATGGCCGGCGACGAGGCCAACGACAACCCGGCCTGTTTCTGGCAGGCCGATTTCGACGAGGCAGTGGAGCGAGTGGCCCGCATCCTTCGGGAGGAATCCGCCGATGTGCTCACCGTGTACGACGACCACGGCGGCTACGGCCACCCCGACCACATCCAGGTCCACCGGGTAGGGGTAGACGCGGCTCGCAAGGCCGGGGTGGAGAGAGTGTTCTTCGCCACCATGAATCGGACCCAGATCCTGCGGCAGATGGCCGAGGTGGAGTCCTTTGCCGAGGCGATTGAGGAGTTCGACGCCGAGAGGGCGGAGCGATTCAGCGAGGAAGACTTCGGCACCGATGAGGCGGAAATCACCCATGCTGTGGATGTGAGCGCCTACTTGGAGCGCAAGAGGTCTGCCATGCTGGCCCACGCCAGCCAGATCACCGCCGACTCCTTCTTCGGCTCTATGACCGACGAGCAGTTCGCCGAAGCATTCGGCACCGAGTGGTTTGTGGCCCCGGCGCCACCCCGCACGGGCGACTTCGCCACCGACTTGTTCAGGTGAGCCCCGCCTCGATTGGCGCCGCCATGTCGCTGGCCAGCTTTCACGACTGGTTCTCCTGGGTGGTGATGGTGGCTAACGCCGCCGCCGGCGGATGGGCCTTGGGCGCCCACTTCCGCCAAAGACTGCGAGGCTGGCCCCTGTGGGTGTTCATCACCTTGGCCCAATGCACGGTGTTCGCCCAGGTGATAGCGGGCGTCGTGTACGAGAACCGCTCGGGTTTGGATCCCGGTGACCTCCACCGCCTCTACGGATTTGCCGCCATCGCGGCGGTGGCCATCATCTACGCCTACCGAATTCAGCTCGCCAACCGCCGCGAGCTGCTCTATGCCGGCGGCAGCTTCTTTCTGGCCGGCCTGGCCATCCGAGCCATGATCCTCAGCTAGCCGGGGATCGCCGCTCAGTTCAAAGGTTGACGACGGGACAGGTGAGGGTCCGGGTGATGCCGTCCACCATCTGGATCTGGCTCACAACCAGTCGGCCCAGCTGGTCCATGGACTCGGCTTCGGCCTTGGCGATCACGTCGTAGGGGCCGGTCATGATCTCGGAGATCACCACGCCATCGATCTCGCGGATGGCCTCGGCCACCTGACGGGCCTTGTCCATTTCGGTTTGGATCAAAACATATGAGCTGACACCCACGTGACTGCACCTCCGGTCGGTTTTCCCGAATCGTACTCAAAGAAGCGCTCCAGCGGGCTAGCGGGCCAGATGCAGCGCAATGATGTAGGCCTATGAACCGCGCCCCCGCCAATCCGTATCTGGCCCGTTCCTCCTACGCCATCGCCCATGGACGGTGTGACCAGCAGGACAATGTGCCTTGGCGAGGTCCTGAAGGCCCTACTGAGGTGCTCGATGAGGAGGCCGATCTCCAGTACGCGTGGCTTGGCCCCTGCCATTTCGGTCATCTGGCATCGGGTCCGTATCCCGACGGCCGTAGGGTGTTGTGGACCAACGGACGCCAGAACATCGCCAAACTCGACTATGAGACGCTTGAGGTTCTGGCCGATCACGAGATTGTCGGCGGCGAGGGCCGCACTCCCACCCCTGAGTTGGAGTCCAATCTCCGCGGCCTCGACGACAAGGACGGTTGGGAGGCCATCGAGCACGCCATCGAGCTAGCGGTGAAGTTCATGACCGGCATCGACGGGGTCTATGCGCTGTTGGATTGCGACCACACCCTGTTCCTCGGCCGCAAAGACCACGCGGTGGCCTACGTGGAGACCGACCTGTCCGACCCGGCGTCGCCCATCGTGGAGCGGGACCGGTGGAACAAGCCCGACCACATCGAGGGCTTCTTCGTGGGAATGAACATGACCTTCGATGGCAAGCTGGTCATGTCTACCGATCACGGCTGGGTCGTCGTGCTTGAGCGCGACTTCAGCGCCTACCACGCCCTCCAGATTGCCGGTGGGGCCGAGACCGCCGCCGAATATTGCGCCCGGCGAGCCGCCGAGCGGGGCAACACTGGCTACGGCTGGGTGCGCACCAGTATCTGCGTCGATCATGACAACGGCATCTATGTGTCGTCCAACGACCACCACCACAAGCTGCGCTGGACGGGTTCTGAGCTCACCGACGACCCCGCCCACGGCTGCTGGAAGGTGCCCTACCGCAATGGCGGCGGCCACGGCTCTGGGACCACGCCGTCGCTCATGGGCTTCGGCCCCGATGAGGACAAGTTCGTGGTGATCGGCGACGGCGACGAAGTGGTGAACATCACCCTGTTGTGGCGCGATGAGATCCCCGACGACTGGGAGCAACTGCCCAACGCGCCCGATCGCCGCATCGCCGGCATCGGCCCGGCCAACATGGGCGATCCCGATCTGGCCGAGATCAAGACCGAGCAGTCGATCACCGTGGCGGGCTACGGCGCCATGACGGTCAACAACGAGCCGGCCACAATCCCCGACGGCTACCCCAAGCAAGCCGCCCGGATGCTGTGCTTCATGCTCGGCCACAAACCGGAATACCAGCCCCACGGACTCCACAAGTACGAGTGGGATCCGGTGGCCCGGGAACTGAAGGAGGCGTGGGTCAACCTCGACATCTCGTCGCCCAACTCGGTTCCCTTCGTGGCCGAGGAGAGCGGCCTGATCTACACCTGCGGGGTTCGCGGCGGTAAGTGGACGATCGAAGCTGCCGACTGGGCTACCGGCGAGTCGCGGTTCCACTACATGTTGGGCGGCTCCAAGTTCAACACCATCGGTGCGGGGGTCACCGTCGACGATGACGGCCGGCTGTTGTTCGGCTCGATGTACGGCAAGACCCGCATCCTGCGTGGTCCGGGATAGTCATTTCGTCGATTACCGTGCCCCCTATGGCAAAGGTTCTGGTGACCGGGGGGGCGGGCTACATCGGCAGCCACACCTGCGTCGCCCTGCTGGAGGCGGGCTACGAGGTGGCGGTGCTAGACAGCCTGGTCAACTCCTCGGCCGACGCAATTGACGCTGCGGGGGAGATCGCCGGACACCGCCCTCGGCTCGACGTGGCCGACTGCCGCGACGAGTCCGCCGTGGAGAAGGTGATCACCGGGGTGCATCCCGACGCGGTACTGCATTTTGCCGGGCTCAAATCGGTGCCCGATTCGGTAGCCGATCCGCTGCGCTACTACCGCCACAACCTGGAATCCACTGCCGTTTTGCTGACGGTTATGGAGCGCTGCGGGGTGCGCAGGATCGTGTTCTCCTCCTCGGCCACGGTCTATGGCGAGCCCGATGAGCTGCCGGTACCCGAAACTGCCCCAACCCGGCCCGCCAACCCCTATGGCTGGACCAAGCTCATCATCGAGCAGATGATCGCCGATGTGGTTCGAGCCGATCCCCGCTGGGCGGCAGCCCTGCTCCGCTACTTCAACCCGGTGGGGGCCCATCCCAGCGGCCTGATCGGAGAAGACCCCGAAGGGGTGCCCGGGAATCTGATGCCCTACCTGCTTCAGGTGGCGGTGGGCCGCCGTCCCGAACTACCGCTCTACGGCGCCGACTATCCCACCCCGGATGGCACCGCGTTGCGCGACTACATCCACGTTATGGACTTGGCCCACGGCCATCTGGCCGCTTTGGAGCATCTGGAGCGCTCCCCCGGGCAATTGCATACCTACAACCTGGGCACCGGCCGGGCCGCCTCGGTGCTGGAGGTGATCGCCGCCATGCGAGAGGCCACCGGCCACCCCTTGCCCTATCAAGTGCACGACCGCCGTCCCGGCGATGTCGCTGAGTTGCGGGCCTGCCCGGCCAAGGCCCGCCAAGACCTCGACTGGTCCGCCACTCGAACACTGGCCGACATGTGCCGAGACGCCTGGGCCTGGCAGTCAACCCATCCGCGGGGATTTCGCTAGAGCATCTCCTGGATGCCCAAAGAGGCGTAGTCCTGCTTCTCGTAGTTCTGGCGGAATAGGTCGCGCAGTCGGACCGCAGCCTCGTCGTAGGCGTCGGGATCGCTCCAGGTGTTGCGGGGGTTCAGAACTTCGTCGGGAACCCCGGGACAAGATGCCGGGATTCGCAGCCCCAAGGTGGGGAGCCTGACGGTTTCGGCGGTGTCGAGATCTCCGTTGAGAGCGGCATTGAGCAGCGCCCGGGTGTGGGCAATGGACATGCGCTCACCCACCCCGTGAGGCCCCCCCGACCAGCCGGTGTTCAAGAGGATGCACCGGGCCTGGTGGGCGTCCATGCGGTGGGCCAGCAGTTCGGCGTATACCGATGGCTTGTGCGACATGAACGGTGCTCCGAAGCAGGAGCTGAACGTGGCCTGTGGTTCCACTACGCCCACCTCGGTGCCGGCCAGCTTGGAGGTGAACCCCATCACGAAGTGGTACATCACCTCGTCGCGGTCGAGTATTGAAACAGGGGGCAGCACGCCGAAGGCGTCCGCGGTCAAGAGCACGATGGTGCTGGGGTGCGGTCCCTTGGCGCCGGGAGCCACATGGGGATTGCAAGCTAGCGGATAGGCAAAGCGGGTGTTTTCGGTGATGGAGTCGTCGGTGAGGTCGAGATCTTGGGGATCGGTATCGATCAAATCCTGGCCGGGCAGAGCGGGGACGTTCTCGATGAGGGTGCCCCCCTGAGACAGTGCGTCGGCAATGATCGGCTCGGCGTCCTTGTCCAGGTCGATGAGCTTGGCGTAGCAGCCGTCCTCAAAATTAGACACCCCCGATTCGGTCCATACGTGCTCGTCGTCGCCGATCAGGCTGCGGTCGGGATCGGCGGACAGCGTGGTCTTCCCTGTGCCGGACAGGCCGAACAAGATGGCGCTGTTCCCGTTGTCGTCCACGTTTGCCGAGCAGTGCATTGTGAGCTGTTTGGCGTCGGGCAGCACGAAGTTCATCACCGTGAACATGGTCTTTTTGACCACGCCGCAGTAGTCGGCTCGCCCCAGTACCAGCCCCAGCCGGTTGCGAAGGTCCATGATCACCGCCCGGTCGGTGCGGGTGCCGTCTCGATCGGGATCGCAGCGGAAGCTGGGGACGTTGATCATGGTCCAGCCGATGGACTCTCGGTCGGCGTCGTCGCGCACCCCCTTGGGGAACATGATGTTGGCGAAGTAGGCGTGGGTGGCGTACTCGCTCACCAGCCGATAGGGGATGGCGAACTCCGGATCCCAGCCGCAGAACACATCGGCGGTGTACACCGTGGCCTGCCGCTCGTTCAGATGGGCCAACACCCGCTCGAGCAGACCGGGGAAGCGGTCGGGGTCCAGCTTGTTGAAATCCGATTTCCACCACACATCGTCCACCAGATCGGGCCAGGCCACCGCGAACGTGTCCTGCACGGGCCGGCCGGTGCACGAGGGGTCGGAATAGAAGATCAGCGGCCCATCTGAGCCCAGGGCGGTGGCGAACGCCTTCTGATCGTGCTCGCCGCCGTCGAAGCGGGTGCGGCCCCGGTCTCCGGCGATGGCCGCGTGGAAGAGCTCGTCTTGGGTCAGCCCCGACCGGACATCCACCGAGTCCAAGCCAAAGCGGATACAGAGTTGGTCGGCGACCGGAGTTGTCACGCTTGCTCCGGTTTGCCGGACGGAGTGAGGAACGACGGTGTACCCATGTCCACTTCCGAGCCTATCCGCAGGCGGGTGGCTTCATTCCCTTCCAAATCGAACAGCACCCGCTGGCCTTGGCGCAGCATTCGGAACACCGACCCCTCCAGCGCATCGGGGGCCAAATCGAATTCGGCAAGGTCGGTGTCGCGCACGACAACGCCGATTCCAGTTGACGGGTCATAAGCCTTGATCACACCCTGCACGGGGACTCTTTCTGACAGTGATCGGGGTTAGTGCAGGGTAATGGCTGGTCATGGGGGTTCGCGAGTCGGGCCGTGTTCACCGGGCCGTGGTTCGCAAGTCTGAGAGCCCCCACTCACTAGCATCGCGGGTCATGACCGCAGACCGTCTGGGGGCCGAGGGATTGCGAGCCACTATGGAGTGGTTCCGAGATGCCCTCGGCATGCACCGAGACGTAATCAACCAGCTCAACGTGTACCCGGTTCCCGACGGGGACACCGGCACCAACATGGCGCTGACCTTGGAGTCGGTGGTGGCTGAAGTGTCCGCCGCCGGCGATCAGATGGCCGAGGTGTGCCATGCCATCAGCCACGGCTCGCTCATGGGGGCCCGGGGCAACTCAGGCGTGATCTTGTCGCAGATCTTGCGGGGCCTGGCTGATTCGGTGTCCGCCGCTGGCCATGTCGACCCCCCGGTGTTGGCCAGTGCTCTGAAGGAGGCCTCGATCGCGGCCGACGAAGCGGTGTCAACCCCGGTAGAGGGGACCATTCTGACCGTGGTGCGCGACGTGGCCAATGCGGCTGCCGACGCGGTCGATCAGGGTGTAGACGAGCTCATTCATTTAGTTGAGGGGTGTCAGCAGGCGGGGCGGGCCTCGCTGGAGCGCACGCCGGAGCTGCTGCCCCAGTTGGCCCGGGCCAACGTGGTGGACGCGGGGGGAGCGGGTTTCTTGCTGTTTCTGGACGCGATGGCCACTGTGGTGGACGGCCGCCCGTTGCCCGACCCGCCCCCAGTGGACCCAACTGCGGGAGTGGGCGCAGCCGTGGCCGGGGCCGCCGATGCCCATGGAACCGATGACGACGCTGACGGCACCCGCTATGAGGTGATGTTCTTCTTGGAGGCCGAAGACCACCGCATCGGGGAGTTCCGGGCTGCTTGGGACGCCTTGGGCGACTCCATCGTGGTGGTGGGCGGCGACGGCCTGTGGAACTGCCACATCCACAGCAATGACATCGGAGGCAGCATCGAAGCGGGTATTGGCGTCGGCCGGCCGTTCGACATCCGGGTGACCGACTTGTTCGAGCAGGTGGAACACGTCGAGTCGTTGGCGGCCTTCGGGCACGGAGCACCGGAGCACGCTTCGGTCACGTCCGAGATCGGCGGAGCGGTCACCACCGTGGCTGGTGAGCCGGTTCGCACCGCAGTGGTGGCTGTGTCGGTGGGAGCGGGAGTGCGCCGCATCTTCGAGTCGCTGGGGGTGCGGGCCATCATCGCCGGCGGCCAGACCATGAACCCCTCCACTGAGCACTTCGTGCAGGCAGTGGAGCAGCTCGACGCCACCGAGATGGTGCTTTTGCCCAACAACAAGAACATCGTGCCGGTTGCCGAGCGGGTGGACGAATGCACAGAGGCCACCGTGCGGGTGGTTCCCACCCGGGGGATCGCCGAAGGGCTGGCTGCGTTGATGGCCTACGACCCGTCGGCCAGCGCCGATCAGAACCAGTCGGCAATGGCCGACGCCGCGGCCGACGTGGTTACCGGCGAAGTCACCCAGGCGGTGCGGGACACCGAGAGCGAATTGGGGCCCATAGCCGCGGGCCAGTGGCTGGGACTGGATCGCGCCGGGTTGCGGGTGGTGGCGCCCAGCGCAGTTGAGGCGGCAACTGGGCTCTTGTCCGAGGTCATCGAAGACAGCCACGAGTTGGTCACCGTGATCTCCGGCGCCGATGCCACCCCTGCTGAAGTGGATGAGGTGGCCGCCTGGCTGACCGAGCACTACCCCGAGGTCGAGTTGGAAGTCCACGAGGGGAACCAGCCGCTCTATCCGTTTTATTTCGGGGTGGAGTGATCAGCGCCCAACCCAGAGCCGGGGACGATGTCCAGCCGGCGGCCCCGCGGCCACCGCTCACCATGGCCGACTTCTTCAGCATGGACGTTGGAGTGCTGGGCGGAGTGGGCGCCGCCAAGGCCAAGGCTCTGGCCTCGGTCGAAGTGGAATCGGTGTTGGATCTGTTGACCTACTACCCACGCCGCTACATCGACCGGACCAACCAGGCGGCGATCCGCGATTTGGAAGACGGCGTGGAGGCCATGGTGATGGCCCGAGTGGACAGCGTGTTCTCGAAGAAGCTCCGAGGCAGCCGCTCGCTGGTATCCGTGTCGGTCAGCGACCAGACCGGTCGGTTGCGGTTGGTCTTCTTCAACCAGCCGTGGCGGGATCGCCAGCTTTCTGAGGGCCAAGAGGTGGTGGTTTTCGGGAAGTTGGACCGCTACCGGGGCCAGCACCAGATGACCAATCCCATCGTGGATCTGGTGGGCGATGAGACCGGGCGAATCGTGCCGGTGTACCCGCAGTCGGGCAAAGCCGGACTCCAGACTCGGGAGATAAGGCGATGGGTGGACGAGGCGCTGCGACGCTCAGAGTCGCGGGGGATCAGCGATCCGGTTCCCGAGTCCTTGCGACAGCGCCACGACTTGATCGGACGCCAAGAGGCCATCGACGGCATCCACCGCCCTGAGACCATGGATGCCCAGCACACCGCCCGGAATCGGCTGGTGTTTGACGAGCTGTTGCGACTCCAGCTCAAGCTGATCATGCGCAAGCGAGCGGTAGAGCGGGCCGCGTTCGGGATCTGCCATGACGCCAGCGGCGAACTCGTCGACCGGTTTACGACCTCGCTGGGGTTTCCCCTGACCGGTGCCCAGCGCCGGGTTGTCGACGAGGTGGTGTGCGACATGTCCCGTCCAGTGCCGATGCACCGTCTCTTGCAGGGCGATGTGGGGGCGGGAAAGACCGTGGTCGCGGTGGCCGCGATGCTCACTGCAGTGCAGGGGGGCCACCAGGGCGCGCTGATGGCCCCCACCGAGGTGCTGGCCACCCAGCACTACTTGGGAGTTCGCTCCCTGCTGGAGAGTCTGGTGGTTCCTGCGTCTGACTCTCTGTTGGCGGAGCGGCCCCTGCGGGTGGCACTGCTCACCAATCAAACCACAGGGGCCGAGCGGACCCGGACCCAGGACTCTCTGGCCTCGGGGGAGGTCGACATCGTGATCGGCACCCACGCCCTCATCCAAGAGGGAGTGGAATTCGACTCCCTGGGGGTAGTGGTGGTGGATGAGCAGCACCGCTTCGGAGTCGAGCAGCGAGCCGCCCTGCGGGCCAAGGGGTCCCATGCCGCGTCCCCCGATGTGCTGGTGATGACGGCCACCCCCATCCCCCGGACTGCGGCCATGACCGTGTACGGCGACTTGGATGTGTCCACACTCGATGAGATGCCCCCGGGACGAACGCCGATTGCCACCCGATGGGCTCAAACCGCGGCTGAGGAATCCGAGGTGTGGGAACAAGTGAGGGCAGAGGTTGGGCGGGGTCGTCAGGCCTATGTCGTGTGTCCGCTAATCGAGGAGTCCGACAGCATTGAGGCTCGCTCGGTCACTGAGACCTACGAGCGCCTGCAAGCCGATGAGCTTGTTGGGCTGCGGGTAGGACTCCTCCATGGCCGGCTGACGGCGGCGGAGAAGGAGCAGGTGATGGGCCTGTTCCGAAGCGGGGTCATCGACGTGCTAGTGGCCACCACGGTGATCGAGGTGGGGGTGGATGTGCCCAACGCCACGATCATGGTGATCGTGGACGCCGATCGATTCGGGATCGCCCAACTCCATCAGCTCAGAGGCCGTGTGGGGCGGGGTGACCAGAAGTCCACGTGCTGCCTTTTGGCCGCCGACGCAGTGGGGGTTGCCGCCGAACGGCTCCGGGCCCTGGTGGCAACCACCGATGGATTCGAATTGGCCGAGGCCGACTTGGAGTTGCGGGGAGAGGGCACGATCTTGGGCGAGCGCCAAAAGGGTCGGAGCGACTTGCAGTTGGCCTCCCTGCGCCGGGACAAGGATTGGGTGGCATGGGCCCGCCGCGCCGCCGGTGAGATGTTGGACAACGACCCTGACCTGCAACGGCATCTGGAATTGCGTGCCGAGGTGGAGCTGCTTTTGGTGGATGATGATGCCGACTACCTGATGAAGAGCTGACACCCCGGGGAGGGCCCGTGTTGGAGATCGTGCGGATGGGAATGGAGCGGCGGGATCGGATCGCGGAGATCTGGGCCGACGCCTTCGAGCAGGATCCGCTGATGATGTGGGTGTTTCCCGATGATGCCGCCCGGAGAGAATCCCTGAGGCAATGGTGGAGCTTCATACTGGACCGCATGCCTGCGGGTGGAGAGCTTCACGGCACCAGGGCCGATGGTTGCGTCGCCTTCTGGCAGCCACCCTTGGGCGAAGAGGCCGAATCCACGGGCCACAATGGCGACTCCGAAGAGGTGTCGGAATGGGCAGTGGAATTTGTAGCCTTGATGACCGGCCTGCTGGGCGATTTGGCCCCCTCTCGAATGGAGGGGCTGGGCCAGATGCACAAAGCCCGGCTGGCCGAGCCCCATTGGTATTTGGCGGTGCTGGGCACGTTGCCCGAACAGCAGAGCAAGGGCCTGGGAAGCAAGGTGCTGGCCCCGATGCTGGATCGCTGCGACCGGGTCGGCGAGTTGGTGTACTTGGAGTCCAGCAACCCGGCCAATGTGGGCTTCTATCGTCGTCATGGATTCGAGTCGATCGGCGCATTCACCGTGGGCGACGGGGTGCTGATCACCCCCATGGTCCGAGAACCCCGCCCCCCAGAACAGCGATGACCCTTCGGATCATCTCCGGGGAGGCCCGGGGTCGACGATTGAGCACCCCAGAGGGCATGGAGGTGCGGCCTACCACCAGCAGAGTCCGGGAGGCGGTGTTCAACTCGCTGCACAGCCAGGGCTGGCTAGAGGGTGCCGATGTGCTGGATCTGTTCGCCGGTTCGGGGGCGCTGGGACTGGAGGCCGTGTCCCGCGGAGCAGCCTCGGCCACGTTCGTGGAGTCGGCTCTGTCTGCACTTGCCACGCTGAAGGCAAACATAGAATCGACCGGCTTCAACGGCCGCTGCCGGGTGGTGCCCGGCGATGTCATGAAAGAACTGCTTCGACTGGACAGAGAATTCGACATCGCCCTGTGCGACCCCCCATACCAATTCGACGCCTGGCCAGAATTGCTGTCCCGTGTTCCGGCCGATGTGGTGGTGGTCGAGTCGGATCAGGCCGTAGATCTCGGTGATGGCTGGGATGTCATCAAACAGCAGCGCTACGCGGGTACCGTTGTGGTGATTGCCTGCCGGCGATAGCAACGACAGACCCCAGGAGATTCCTCAGTGACGCGTGTCCTGTTCCCCGGATCGTTCGATCCCATACACAACGGGCATATGGAGATCGTGGAGACCGCGGCGCGCCTTTTCGAGGAAGTGATCGTGGCTGCGGTACACAACCCCCAAAAATCCCCTCTATTCGATCTGGATGAGCGTCAGGCGATGTTGGACGAGTGCTTTGCCCACCTGCCCAATGTGCGGACCACCTTGTTCGCCAGCCTGGTGGTGGATCTGGCCCAGAAAGAAGGGGTCGACTTCATCGTGAAGGGTCTCAGGGCGGTTTCCGACTTCGAGAACGAGCTACAGATGGCCCAGATGAACCAAGCCATCTCCGGGGTCCATACGCTGTTCATCCCCTCAGCCAGCAAGCACTCATTCCTGGCTTCCAAGTTGATCCGAGAGCTCGCCCGCTTCGGTCAGGAGATTGAATCCATGGTCCCTCCTCCTGTGGCCAAACGACTCATCGAGAGGTATCGAAATGACTGACATCGATCCCAACCCAACCGCCACTCACCAACCAGTCGCCGGGACCTTTGTGGATCCCGAGTTCGATCTGTTGTTGCGTCGGGCAATCGAGCTGGTGGACGCGGCCCGCCCCATGCCGCTGTCGGCGTCCTCCATGATCAACAAGGAGGAAGTCCTCGAGTTGCTCCAGAGCTGTTTGAACCGTCTCCCCGAGGAGATGCGGGCGGCCCGCTGGCTGTTGAAGGAGCGTGAGGATTTCCTCAAGAGGGTCCACCGGGAGGGCGACGAGATTCTGGTGGCCGCTCGAACTCAGGCCGAGGCCATGGTGCAGCGCACCGAGGTGGTCAAGGCGGCCGAGCAGCGGGCACGGCGGATGGTGGAGGAAGCCGAGGCCACTGCCCGCCGTTTGCGCTTGGAAACCGAGGACTACTGCGATACCAAGCTGGGAAGCTTCGAAAACGCCCTTGAGCGGATTCTCAACACCGTCAAAGAGGCCAGGACCCGTCTTCAAGGCGACCCCCTTGCCGACTTGGTGCAGGCCTATGGCCCCGAACCGGCTCCAGAGCCCGACGACGGCTTCTTCGATCAGGACACCCTGGGATAGGGCGTCTGAACTTCTGGAGGAGGCGACGTGGCCAAAGGCTCAGACCGCACGAGCCCGATGATCGTTTCGGTGGCGGAGCTGTTGCGCCGCCCGGGCTCTCATCGCGCGATCTCACTTCAGGTTGACCTCGACGATCTGACCACCTCAGATGCCGCGGTTCACGGCCCAGTGCACCTCCAACTCCATCTCGAATCGGGAATCAGCGGGCTGGAGGTAACCGGCTCCCTGGCCGCGGGGTGGCGCGGGTCGTGCCGAAGGTGTCTGGAGCTCATTGAGCAAACGGTGGAGCAGGAGTTGCGGGAGATGTACAGCAGCGCCCCGACCGATGAAGATACGTATCCGATTCAAGACGGCGAATTGGACCTGACCCCGATGGTCCGCGACTGCCTAGTCCTGGCCCTGCCCATTGCTCCGCTGTGCTCCGAGGAGTGTGCGGGGCCGGCTCCCGATGCCTATCCCATGAACCAGCCCGAGACCCCCGCAGAGGAACGCCCCAAGGATCCTCGCTGGGCTGCGTTAGACGCGCTGCGAACTGGCCAGTAGATTTGTAGGCTGCACCAGCGCAGTTTCCGTTTATGGCGCAGGATTCTTCCTCCACACCTAGGACCGTTCGATGGCCGTACCCAAGAAGAAAACATCTAAGGCCAAGGGCCGCAGCCGCCGGGCCTCAGCTTGGCGGGTGTCCGCGCCGGCCCAGAGCACATGCCCTCGTTGCGGGTCGGTCAAGCGGCCGCACCGGGTGTGCAAGGTATGCGGTTGGTACGCTGGCCGCGAAGCCGTAGAAGTGGCCTGAGCCGTCCCTCATAACCGCTTGGAGGGCGTTTGTTGACAACGCTTCCCGTTGCCGTGGACGCAATGGGGGGTGATGATGCCCCCCAGTCTGTGTTGGCTGGTGCCCGAATCGCCGTCGAGCAGGGCATTCCCGTATTGCTGGTGGGCCAACCCGAGCAACTGGCTGACGCGGGCGACATCGAAGCAATACCGGCTTCACAGGTGATCGCCATGGGGGCTGAGGCGGCCTCCAGCGTGCGAAAGATGAAGGATTCATCGGTGGTGCGGGCTGCCGAGGCAGTTCGCGACGGCCGGGCCTCGGCCATGGTCAGCGCCGGCAACACCGGGGCCGCGATGGCGGCGTCCCTGCTGAGGTTGGGCCGTATCCGGGGAGTGGCCCGACCGGCGATCGCCACACCGATCATTGTTCCCCGTCGAGCCTGGCCCAACGTGATGCTGGACTCGGGAGCCAACGCCGAGTGCAGCGCCGAGTGGTTGGTGCAGTTTGCCCAGATGGGCGCGGTGTACTGCCGTGATCGATGGGGGGTTCAGGAGCCGCGTATCGGGCTTCTGTCCAACGGTGAAGAGGCCGGCAAGGGCTCGCCCCTGGTCAAGGAGGCATTCGAGCTTCTGGAAGATGGAGCCTGGCAGGCCCGGACTGGGGCGGTGTTCGCCGGCAACGTTGAGGGGCGGGACCTGCTGGAAGACCTGGTGGACGTGATAGTCACCGACGGATTCACCGGAAACGTGGCCCTCAAAACCGCCGAGGGGGTGGCCAAACAGTTGATCGGTGCACTGCTGGAGGCGTTCGAGTCCTCTGAGGAGGCCCAGCAGGGGGCCCAGCTTCTTGCCCCTGCGTTGGCCCCTCTATACGACGAGTTCAACCCCGATTCGGTGGGTGGCGCCATCCTGCTGGGGGTGAGGGGAGTGAGCATTATCAGCCATGGAGCCTCGTCACCGAGGGCGCTGGCCAACGCCATACAAGTTGCCCATGAACTCGCCGAACGCGACACCGTGGGCTCATTGCACCGCGTCCTGTCCTCCGAATAGGAGACTCCGCCCCGATCATCTGTCCCCGGTGGGGGGGAACAGCAGGTAGCTGGCGTATACTTTTTGGGCGCCGTATTGCTGAGCTGCCCCGGAGATGACGTGCCATCCGAAACCCATGTCGAGCAGAGTCCGCTGGATCGCGACGGGGTCTTGGCCCTCGTCCGCGAGTGTCTGGCTGACATCTTGGAGATCTCTCCCGACCGGATTTCCGAGGGCCAGGCATTTGCCGACGATCTCGACGCCGACTCTCTTGCTCTCATCGAGTTGGTGGAGACCTTGGAGGAAGAGTTGAGCGAGAGGACTGTCGGCTTCAGCATCGACGACGAAGACTTGGAGGATCTCAAGACGGTGCGAGACGCCGTCGACTACGTCCACGGCCGCCTGAGCCGAAGCTCCTGACTGCCGAAGCCGACCTCGCAGCTCTAGCCGATCGCCTCGGCTACGACTTCACCCAGCCCGACCTGCTTGTCGAGGCGCTGACTCACCGGTCCTGGTGCGCCGACCATGCGGGAGCGACGTCCAATGAGAGGCTGGAGTTCCTGGGCGACGCCGTCTTGGACTTGGTTGTGACCGACCACATCTACGTGGCGTATCCCGAAATGGCCGAGGGCCAGTTGGCCCCTTTGCGAGCCGAAGTGGTCCGAGCTGAGACATTGGCCGACCTGGCTGTGGAGTTGCAGTTGGGCAAAGCCCTCCGCCTGGGGCGCGGCGAGGAGGCCTCCGGAGGACGGGAGAAGCAGTCGATCCTCTCCGATGCCATGGAGGCGGTGATCGGAGCGGTCTACCTGGACGCACCCTGGGAGGTCTTGTCCGAACTGGTGAGGCGATGGTTGGCCGATCACATCGTTGTGGCCTCTGAAGGTCCCGGAGTGAGGGATTTCAAGACCAGGTTGCAGGAGCACTGCGCTCGCCACGGCCAAGTCGCCCCCGAGTACCGCTTGACCGAGAAAGGCCCCGACCACGCCAAGCAGTTCATCGCGGTTGTGCATTTTGACGGCGTGGAACGGGGGCGCGGCGAGGGTCGCTCCAAGAAGCAGGCTGAGCAGGCCGCGGCGGCCTCGGCATGGGAGACCCTTGCCCCCGAGTTGGCTGCCGCCGCGACCGCGGCAGCCCCGTGATCTCACCAAGACCAGTGATCTCACTAAGAGGAGTGATCAGATGATCGCATTGCCAGAAATCGAGACCATTCGCCGCGACCTGGATAGAGAGGTGTCCGGACTTCGCATCAAATCTGTGGAGGTCATGAAAACCGGGTTCGCGAAGCGATCGGGAGGGGAAAAGAAGTTTGTGGCCCGGCTGGAGAAGATGAAGATCGTCAATGTTCGTCGCCGGGGCCTGTACTTGATCATTGGTTTGGACAGCGAAGACGTGATGGTCGGACAGTTGGGCACCGGCGGGCAGATGCGACGCCATGCCAACCGGGATGACGTCGAGCCCAACACCGTTGTGTCGATCACATTCACCAAGAGCGGGCAGCTTCGACTGGTGGATGGTGTCGGTGACGCCGAACTGTTCTTGGTCAAGGCTGAAAAGCTGGTTGAGGAGGTCCCCCAGTTGGAGGGACTGGGCATCGACCCCCTCGACCAGCCGGTGCCGTGGCGGATGTTCGGCGAGATGCTCTTGGCTCAAGACGCCAAGCTGAAGGCGGCGCTGACCGATGACCGCGTGGTAGTGGGGCTGGGGGAGATGTACTCCGACGAGATCCTGTTCGCGGCGGGTCTGAGGTTCGACCGCCTGCCGAACTCTCTGGGACCCCAGGAGGTCCGTCGGCTTCACCGGGCAATGGTGGAGACACTTCACGATGCCGCAAAGCATCGGGGGGCAACGCTGGAGGACGGTCACTACTTGGATGTGCACGGTCAGCCGGGCGGCTACGAGGACTACCTCAATGTGTTCAAACAAGCAGGCAAGAACGGCCGGCCCTGTTCCCGCTGCCACCGCCCCATTCAGAAGTACCGCTTCCGCCGCCGGTGGACCTACTTCTGCGAGCAGTGCCAGATCTGACCCCCAACGCGCCACAGGGCAATTTGCGGTAGTTCCCCTCGCTACTGAGATGACACGCGCTTTCAGCTAGTTCCACAATTCGCGGCCTCTCGCTGGGTAGGGTCGCATAGGTGTTCTTGAAGGCGCTGACACTCAAAGGGTTCAAATCCTTTGCCGACTCCACCACGCTGGTCTTCGAGCCCGGTGTGACGGTGATCGTGGGCCCAAATGGCAGCGGAAAGTCCAATGTGGTGGACGCGGTGGCCTGGGCTCTGGGAGCACAGGCCCCCACGTCGGTGCGCTCGGCCAAAATGGACGATGTCATCTTTGCCGGAACTGCCTCTCGGGCAGGTCTGGGCCGAGCCGAAGTGTCGCTGAGCATCGACAACACCTCCCGCCTCCTGCCCATCGAGTTCGAAGAGGTCACCGTCACCCGGACGCTGTTTCGCAGCGGGGACAGCACCTACGCCATCAACGGGGTGCCCTGTCGCCTCCTTGACATTCAGGAGCTGCTGAGCGACTCCGGAGTTGGCCGCCAACAGCATGTGATCGTCTCCCAGCGCCAGATAGAAGGGGTCCTGAGTGCCCGGCCCGAGGATCGCCGGGCGGTCATCGAGGAGGCCGCTGGCGTTTTGAAGTATCGCCGCCGCAAGGAGAAGTCCGAGAGGCGGCTGGCCGCGTCGGAGGCCAATCTCACCCGACTGTCCGACGTGGTGAGGGAGATACGACGCCAGCTGCGACCGCTGGAGCGCCAAGCCGAGGCCGCTCGACGCCACGGTGGCCTTCTGGCCGAGTTGAGCGGTCTTCGCCGCTACGTGGCCGGACAGGAGATAAGCCAGCTGCGCGGCCGAGTTCGCCAACTGTCGCAGGACCAGGCGGCCGATCGCCGGGAGATGCAGCAGCTGTCGGTGCAGGCCGAGGCCTTTGATCGAGACCTGGCTGCGGCCGAGTCTCAGTTGTCGGCGGCCGACGGCCACGACATCAGCGACGCCCTAATGCGCTTCGAGGGGCTCACCGAGCGCCTCCGGGGGCTCGAGGCGCTGTTGTCGGAGCGTCGCATACGCATGCAGCGCGAGCGCAGTGCCGGGGTGGACGAAGACGTGGTGGCCACCTTGGAGGCCGAGTCTGATCGGCTGGGCAGAGAGCTGCTCGAAGTGGAGGAGGCGCTGGCGGCTTTGGCCCCCGACGAGGCTGAGGTTGCCGACGCTGAGCATCAGCTGGAGCAGCTCAAACTGTCGTTCGACCAGCGGTGGGGTGACCAAGGAGTGCCTGAGTCGGCATCGGACGCGCCTCGGATCAAGGGCGAGATGAGGATCTTGGAGGCATCGATCCAGCGGGATCAAGCGGAGTCAGATCGCCTGGGCCGGAACCTGGAGGATTTGGAAGGTCGCCGTCAGGCGCTAGTCGAGGAGTTGGACCGATGCTGGGCCGCGGCCGTGGAGGCCGAGGCTGCGCATCAGTCGGGGCGACATGAGTACGAGGTTGCCGGGCATTCAGTTGAGGAGGCCAGGGCAAACAGCGAATTGGCGAGGGCGGCCCATGCCGGGGCGTTGGGAGACCGTCAGGCGTGGGAGGCTCGACGCGAGGCGCTGTCGCTGGCGTTGGACGAGGCACGCGACCGGTCTGGTGCACAGCGACTGGTGGGTATTGAGGGTGTAGTCGGCACTCTGCTCGAAATCGTCGATATCGACAGGGGTTGGGAGGCCGCGTTTGAGGCTGCCGCCGGCGAGGCGGTGGCCGCGGTGGTGGCAACCGACTCCCAGGTCGCCATGCGTGCCATTGCCACCTTGGAGGCGGACAACGTGACCGGCGCGGTTTTGGCCCTGGGGGGGCCGGGCGTAGCGCCGACGACTCCGACCGCCGGGGTCCCCCTGCGTCCTCATGTGCGCTCATCGGTGGCAGGAATGACCGAGTTGCTCGACGCCCTGGTCGGCGGGGTTGGGGTGGCGGACAGCAGCGAAGAGGCCGCCCAAGCGGCGATTGCCGACCCCTCTGCGGTGGTGGTGACCCGTCGGGGCGACCGGTTCTCCCCGTCGGGTTGGCGGGTGGGCGTACGGCGCTCAGGGGCCACCAAGGGCCTTTTGGAGGAGGCCGAGCAGGCTGCGGCGCTGGGAGCTGACAGGGTCGATGCTGCCGAGCAGGAGATGGCCTTGGCCGATCGTCGACTGGAAGAGGCCGAACAGGGTGCCAACCGGGCCCGCTTGGATGCAGACAGCTTGTCAGGGGCGTTGGACGGTGCTCGGGCTCGGGCGGCCGCGGTGGAACGGGAGCTTCGCGACGCGGAGGTGGGGATCGCGGCGCTGGGACCTCGTCGCGACGAGCTGGATTCCAGGATCTCCGAGGATCGCAGGCGGGCTGGCGAACTGCACCAGGAACTCCCTCTGCACGAGGCTAGGGAAGCCGAGCAACGAGTGCGCGCCGAGGACATGCTCAAAGACCGCGATGAGTTGTCCAAGAAGTCACAGGCGGTTAATCGCCTCCGCTCCGACCACCAGGTGCGGGCCGCGAGTTTGGGGGAGCGGCGGCGTCTGCTGGCTGATCAGCGAGACGACATTGAGAAGCGGTTGAGCCAGATGGCCCAAGCCCGCTCCGAGGCCGCCACCCGCCGGGAAGCCGTAGACGTTCGGCTGGCCGTTGTCGACCAGCTTCTGGGATTGGTGGCCCAGAGGGCTCAGGACGCGAGCCGCCATCTGGAGGATCTGCGCCGCCGTCGGGCCCAGGAATCAGAGGCGGCCCGGTTGGCCGCCCGTCGGCTCGAAGATCTGCGCAGTAAGCGGGCCCAGGCCGAGGCCCGGCTGGGGCAGTGCCGGGAGCGGGACCGCAGCGCGGAGATCGAATTGGCCGAGGCGGGCATCAGGCTGGAAGCGGCGGTCGATCGGTGCCGCAGGGAGCTGGACTGCGAGCCCGGTGAAGCGGTGGCCGCGGAATGCCCGCCCATAGAGACGGGCGTCGCTCCCGCCGACCGGATAAGGGCATTGGAACAAGAACTGCGCATCATGGGGCCGGTCAACCCGCTGGCGCTGGAGGAATACGAGACGCTCTCGGAGCGCTACGAGTTCACCCAAGGCCAGATTGACGACATACGCCAAAGCCGCCGGGAGCTCCGCAAGGTGATCCGCAAGATCGATGAGGAGATTGTCAGCGTGTTCTCTTCGGCCTACGCCGACGTGGCCCGCAACTTCACCGATCTCTTCCAGACGCTGTTCCCCGGCGGAGAGGGCAAGCTGCGGCTCACCCAGCCCGATGCGCTGCTCGACACCGGGGTGGAGATCGAGGCCCGCCCTTCGGGCAAGAACATCCGTCGTCTGAGCCTTCTGTCGGGAGGGGAGCGCTCGCTCACCGCGATGGCCTTCCTATTCGCGGTGTTCCGCAGTCGTCCATCGCCGTTCTATGTCATGGATGAGGTGGAAGCGGCCCTTGACGACGTCAACTTGCACCGCTTCCTCCAGCTCATCGACGAGTTCCGGGCTGACGCCCAACTGCTGATCGTGAGCCACCAGAAACGCACGATGGAGGCGGCCGACTGCCTCTACGGCGTGTCCATGAAACCGGGGGGAAGCTCCAAAGTGCTTTCCGAAAAAGTGGTGGTAGCCTCACAGCCAAAGGTACTTCTCGGACAAAGCTGAGGATTCAGCACACACGATGAGCAACGAGCCCGACGATCCCCGGTCGGAGTGGGATCCATTGGGGTGGGAACTGGAACGCCCAGCCGAGCGATCCAGCAACTTGCCAGAGCCGCGTGAGGTTGAGGTCGTTGCCTGGGCACCGACTAGAAATCCACCGCACCAACCCCGCAATCCCGTCACATACATGCTGGTGGCATCGGTGCTGCTGGCGGTGTTGGGACTGGTAGGCATAGGGATCGGCGTCGGCAGCATCTTTTTCAACCAAGACGCCCCTGCTCCCGAGGTTGTCGTCGTCTCAGGACCTCAGGTGGTGAGTGCTCCACCCGATCAATCCCCACCTCTCCAGACCCCCCTGATCGCGTCGCCGTCGGGGGAGGCCAACGGCTCTAGTCCGCCTCTCGCGCCATCCGATCCAGTAGTTGAGGTGGCTCGAGCGGTCATCCCGTCGGTGGTGCTCATTGAGGTGGTCGGGGAAGGGGAGGACTTGGAGATCCCCGAGCTTCCTGATCTGGAGGAGGACATCCCCGACAATGAACCGGACATCCCTGATTTTGAGTCGGAGACTCCCGAGGGCCAGCCCAGGTATGGACAGGGTTCGGGGATCGTCTACGACGCGTCCGGCCTGATCTTGACCAACGCCCACGTTCTGGGCGAGGCCGAGAACGTGAGGGTGCAGTTTGCCGACGGCACCCGGGCGGAAGGCGTGGTGGTTGGCACCGCGCCGGCCATTGATGTGGGTTTGGTGAGGGTCGACACCGACATGGTGCTCACCCCTGCCGTCTTTGCCGACCGGTCAACCGTTGAGGTCGGTCAGCTAGCGGTGGCCGTGGGAAGCCCGTTCGGCTTGCAGCAGTCGGTGACCTCCGGGATCGTCAGCGCCGTCGGGCGAGCGATCAGAGAGGGAACGGGGGGCAGCGCCTTCGTCGAGATGATCCAGACCGATGCTCCCATCAACCCCGGCAATTCGGGAGGCGCTTTGGCCAACCGCTTGGGCCAGGTCATCGGCATGAACACGCGTATCCAGACCGACGGCTCAATCGGCAACATCGGCTTGGGGTTTGCCATCCCCTCCGACATTGCGCTGAACATCGCGGAGCGCATTTTGAAAGGCGAGAGCACTGAACTCGGCTATCTGGGAATCTGGGGAACCGATCCGGAGATCGGCCATCCAGGCGCCCTGGTCGTGGAAGTGGAACAGGGCACGCCGGCCTATGCAGCCGGATTGATGGTGGACGATCTGATCGTGCTCATCGACGAAGAAGTGGTATCGACGTTCTCCGAGTTGGCTGCCAAGGTCCAATTCCGCATACCCGGAACCGAGGTGGAACTGGAGGTGGTACGCGACGACGTACACATCACCCTCACCGTGGTAATTGGATCTCGGGCAACCGTTGAAGTGCCCGAAGACGAGCCCGAGGATGGTTAGGGCCTAGTGGTGCGTCGTCGTTACCGACTGTCCTCGGCACGAGGGACGTTTTCGGGTTTTCTGGCCTCGGTGGTCTCCCGGGGCGTGGACGACGCCACTTGGGAGGAGCTGGAAGACGCCTTGATCTTGGCTGACGCCGGTGTCGGCACCACCACCGCGCTGCTGGAGACGCTGAAGGAGCAGGCCAAGGACGGCAAGGTCGAAGACTCGGAGGCCCTTGTGGCTCTGCTCAAGGCTCAGATGGCCGAAAACCTGGGGGGCCGCGACCTGGAGTTGGCGACCGACGGCAACCCCGCGGTGTGGCTGTTCGTGGGCGTGAACGGGGTGGGCAAAACCACCACCATCGGCAAGCTGGCCGCCCGGGAGGTGCAGAGCGGCCGCAAGGTGGTGCTGGCCGCAGGGGACACCTTTCGGGCGGCGGCTGCCGAGCAGCTTGGTCAGTGGGCCGATAGGGCTGGAGCCGAGCTCATCCGGGGGGCTGAGGGCGCCGATCCCAGCTCGGTGGTCTTCGACGCCATTGAACACGCCTCAGCTACGGGAGTTCCGCTGGTTATGGCCGATACCGCCGGTCGCCTCCACACCCGCACCAACCTGATGGAAGAGCTGTCCAAAATCCACCGAGTGGCCGGCAAGGGTCCGGGAACGGTTACCGAGGTGCTGTTGGTGATTGACGCCAGCACCGGTCAAAACGGCCTAGCCCAAGCTCGCCGGTTCACCGAGTCGGCCGAGCTGACCGGGGTGGTTCTCACCAAGCTTGATGGGTCGGCCAAGGGGGGCATCGTCATGGCCGTGCAAGACGAGTTGGACATCCCGGTAAAGCTGGTGGGCCTTGGAGAAGGGGTCGACGACTTGCTGGAATTCGACGCCGCCGAGTTCGTCGAAGCTCTGTTCTCCTGATCCCTCGAAGCACAGTTTTCCGAGGTGGACCACTAGGGTAGGCAGTCCATGTTCGACTCGCTGAGCAACCGATTCGAGGGCATTTTCAAGCGCATGAGGGGCTTGGGGACCCTGCGGGAAAGCGATGTTGACGAGGTACTGCGAGAGATCCGACTGGCCCTGCTGGAAGCCGACGTAAACCTCCATGTGGTCCGCGGATTCCAGGAGAGGATCCGCGAGCGGTGTGTGGGTGCCGAGGTCCACCGGGCGCTGAACCCGGTTCAACAGGTCATCAAGTTCGTCCATGAGGAGCTGATAGCCACCCTGGGCGGCGAGACCCTGGAGATCTCCCATCCGGCCAAGCCCCCCACGGTGGTGCTGTTGGCCGGCCTTCAGGGCGCGGGGAAGACCACCAATGCGGCCAAGCTGGCCTCCTGGTTCAAGCAGCAGGGCCGCAACCCGATGTTGGTGGGCGCGGACTTGCAGCGTCCGGCCGCGGTGGAGCAGCTCCGCACCCTGGGAGCTTCCATCGGAGTACCGGTGTTCAGCGAGCCCTCCGATCCGGTCGCGGTGGCCCGCCGAGGCGTGGCGGAGGCCGTGGAATCCAGCCGGGACGTAGTGATCTGCGACACCGCCGGGCGGCTGGCCATCGATGAAGAAATGATGGATCAGGTCGGGCGGATAGCCGAAGCCATCGAACCCCACTACACCTTCTTGGTCGTCGATGCCATGACCGGCCAGGACGCGGTGACCACCGCCGAGGCGTTCCATGCGGTTCTCGAGCTCGACGGTGTGATTCTCACCAAGGTGGACGGCGACGCCCGCGGCGGTGCGGCGCTGTCGGTGAAAGAGGTGGTGGGCCGGCCCATCGCCTTCTCCTCCACCGGCGAGAGGATCGACGAGTTCGAGCTGTTCCACCCCGACCGGGTGGCCAGCCGGATTCTCGGCATGGGCGATGTGCTCACCCTGGTTGAGAAGGCCGAGCAGGTGTACGAGGAGGCCGAGGCCGAAGCGGCGGCGGCCAAGCTGCTCGAAGGGGAGTTCACGCTGGAGGACTTCTTGGAGCAGATGCGCCAGCTCAAGAAGATGGGCTCGCTCCAGAACCTGGTGGGAATGCTCCCCGGCGTGCCCCCCGAGGTGCGCAAAGCCGAAATCGAAGACGACCGGATCGCCCAAGTCGAGGCCATCATCTGTTCGATGACCCCCGAGGAGCGAACCACTCCACGGATTGTCGACGGCTCTCGCCGGCAGAGAATCGCCGCTGGCTCTGGCAGTCGCCCCTCTGAGGTCTCCCAGCTTCTGCGGCAGTTCAGCGAGGTCCAGCGGATGATGAAGCGCATGGGGGGCAAGGGTCCAGGCTCGGGTCGCAAGAAGCCCAAGAAGGGTCGCAAGGGGAGCCGGGTGACGCCCCCGGGTGGCCAGCAGAAGAAGCCGGGCAAGCCCAAGCTGACTTTGCCGGGCTTGGAAGATGGGCAATTCGATCTCTCGTCCCTGAGGTAGCCCACGGGGAATTTGGGCGGGTAGAGTTTCCTCAATCCGGCGGTCGGCGCCGGTTCGTGCCTGCACCGGCACTCGTGACAGGCCAGTTGGGCTCAGGACGCCCAATGGACCCAAGAAGACAGAAGGGCTGACCGGCTAGTGGCAGTAAAACTCCGGCTGATGCGGATGGGCAAGAAGAAGCAGCCCACCTACCGCGTAGTGGCAGCCGATTCCCGCAAAGCCCGCAATGGGCGGTTTATCGAAATCGTGGGTACCTACAACCCCCGCCAAGAGCCGTCCCTGATCGAGATCGACAACGAGAAGGCGCTGCACTGGCTTCGCCATGGCGCCCAACCGAGTGAACGAGTGCAAAAGCTGCTGGTGATCTCCGGGGCATGGGCAGAGTTCACCGGCGAGGCCGCCCCGGTAACGGTTGCTGATCTGCCCCCGGCGAAAGTGACCACGGCCGCATCTGCCGAGGCTGCTGAAGCCCCTTCCGCAGAAGAATCTGCCGAGGTTGCTGAAGCCCCTTCCGCAGAAGAATCTGCCGAGGCTGCTGAAGCCCCTTCCGCAGAAGAATCTGCCGAGGTTGCTGAAGCCCCTTCCGCAGAAGAATCTGCCGAGGCTGATGAGGGTGCCGAGGCCGAATCGGTGGAGGCTGAGGAAGGCACAGAGCAGGACGCCGAGAAAGCTGAGGAAGAAGCATCGTGAGCGACACCGACATTGAAGTCGAAGACGAGGATTACGAGAACGACGACTACCGCGACGACTACGAGGGCGATGATTTCGACGAAGAAGGCGACATCAACACCATCGAAGTCCCAACGGCGCGAAATGTTCTGGAATACCTGGTCAAATCGGTGGTGGAAAACCCCGATGATGTAGAGGTAGAAGTAGTTGAGCGGCAGGGCGCGGTCACCTTGGAGGTCACGGTGGCCGAAGGCGACATGGGCCGGGTTATCGGTCGTCGGGGCCGGGTGGCCAACTCCATCCGCACCATCGTGCGGGCTGCGGCCAGCAAAGACGGCAGCCCCATCGACGTCGAATTCGTCGACTGATCAATCTAGGACGCCCCTGCTGCTAGAAGTAGGCCGCATCGACCGGGCTCACGGAATCCGGGGGGAGGTCGTGGTCACGCTGTGGACCAACCGTGCCGAGCGGCTGGAGGTTGGGGCCGTGCTGTGCTCCGATCTTGGTGAGCTGACCGTGGCTGGGGCCCGAGCCTTTCAGCAGCGCTGGCTGGTGCAGTTCGCCGAGGTCGGCGATCGAAGCACGGCTGATTCCCTGCGAGGACTAGCGCTTAGAGCCGAGCCCATTGCCGACCCCGACGAGATGTGGGTTCACGATCTGATCGGCATGATGGTGTGCGAACCTGACGGCACGGAGCGGGGCCGGGTCGAATCGGTGCAGGCCAACCCGGCCAGCGATCTACTGGTATTGGAAACTGGGGCCTTGGTGCCGCTCACTTTTTTGGAAACCCAGTCCGGGGATCGACTGGTAGTCGATGCGCCGGACGGCTTGTTCGACGAAATATGAGAGTCGACGTCTTCACCATTTTCCCTTCGATGTTCGAGGTGTTCTTGGACCATGGGGTGATTGGGAGGGCGGTGGATCAGGGCCGGCTGGCGGTGCGTGTTCACGACCTCAGAGCGGGTGCGGGCGACCCCCACCGGTCGGTGGACGACGCCCCGTTCGGGGGCGGTGCGGGGATGGTGATGATGCCAGAGCCGCTGTTCAAATCGGTAGAGCAGGCCGAACCGCCTCGACCCTTGTTCCTTCTGGGCCCCGCTGGGCGGCGATTTGACCAGTTCGTTGCCCAAGAGTTGGCCTCTGGTGACGGCTTCTCGCTTTTGTGCGGCCGCTATGAAGGCGTGGACCAGCGGGTTCGGGACCATCTCGTGGACGGGGAGCTGTCACTGGGAGACTTTGTTCTGGCCGGAGGCGAAGTGGGGGCGATGGCGGTCATCGAGACCGTGGGCCGGCTGGTTCCCGGCGTGTTGGGCAACGAGCTGTCGGCAGCTGATGAGTCATTCAGCGATGGTCTGTTGGAGTATCCCCACTACACCCGCCCCGCCGAGTTCCGGGGCTGGTCAGTGCCCGACGTACTGCGGTCGGGAGATCACGGTCGCGTGGACCGCTGGCGCACAGCCCATTCTCTGGCCCGTACAGTGGCCCTGCGCCCCGACCTCATAGATGCCCGCGGTGGCCTGACCGACGCAGAGCAAACACTCCTAGAAGAGTTCGGCCTCACCTAGTCGAGCCGGGTATGATTTTTCGTCGCGCCCCAATGCCTGAGTTGGGCGCTGAAGCACCTACAAGAGGCGTGCCATGAATCCCACCGACATCGTTGACCGCGATACCAGACGCTCCGACATTCCTGAGTTCGCCCCTGGAGACGCGGTCAAGGTGCACGTCCGCGTTGTGGAGGGCAGCCGCGAGCGGGTCCAGATATTCGAGGGAGTGGTCATCCGCCGACAGGGCAGCGGGATCCGGGAGACGTTCACAGTTAGAAAGGTGAGCTTCGGAGTAGGAGTGGAGCGCACCATTCCAGTGCATTCGCCCATAATCGCCAAGATCGAGGTCGGTGCTCGCGGGGATGTCCGCCGGGCCAAGCTCTACTACCTGCGCGACCGCATCGGCCGAGCCGCCCGCGTCAAAGAAAAGCGTTTCTAGACCGCCCGCCTAACTGTCACACCTGCCTCCTAGCGTGGGGGCATGGCACACAACCAGGCGTTGGGGCGATGGGGCGAAGACCGTGTGGTGCGGTGGTATCGCCGCCAGGGGTTTCAGATTCTCGACCGCAATTGGCGGTGTAGCCGCGGCGAGCTGGATGTGATCGTGCAGCGGGGACCGGTGGTGGCGGTGTGCGAGGTCAAAACCCGGTCGTCGCTGGCCTATGGGTTGCCCTCAGAGGCAGTGGGTCACGAGAAGCAGCGGCGCATCCGCCGCCTCGCCGCCCAGTGGTTGTCCGAGCAGGAGCGAGGGGGAGCCGTGCAGCTTCGGTTCGATGTGGCCGAGGTGGTGGGCAAAGAGATCCGGGTAATCGAATCGGCGTTCTAGCCCGCCCTAGCCCAGCACGGCCCACAGAATCAGCCCGACGCACATCAGCAGGCCCACGGCCACATACCAGTAGTCGAACCGGGTGCGCCGCTGCTTTCGTGTGGGATCGAAGCCCATATCCCAGTATGTTCCCAATGATGGCTGTCAGGGAAGCTGTGATCGCACTGCGGCCGCTGATCCTGGCCCTATGCCTGGCAGTGGCCGCCGGCTGTGGGTCGGGTACTTCGCCTGAGGTGGGGGTGGGTTCAGAAGGCACCCCTGATCCCGTGCTGGTTGCCGGTCGATCGGTGTATGTCGACCGGTGTGCCTCGTGCCACGACGCCGATGGCAGCGGGACCGGCAGCGGCCCTCGGCTGAACCAGGGCCGGCTATTGCAGGCGTACCCCGACCCCGATGACGCCGCTGAGGTGGTAGCGAATGGGCGAGACCGGATGCCTGCCTTTGGCGGACTGCTGAGCGCTGGCGAGATCGACGCCCTGCTCCGGTACATAAGCGAGGTTCTCTGATAATCGCGCCGCCCGGGTGGGATTTATCCCCGTGCAGTTGTCACCGACCGTCAGTAGGGTCTTGGAAGCGCTTGTGACCAGCGCACCAGGTCACCCTCCAGGCACGAGGAATCAACCTCGAGAAGGCACCGATCGTGCTCGCCACCATCCCCGCCTCTGTTCTCTCCGGCATCACCGGGCATCCGGTCTCAGTTGAGGTCCATGTCTCTGTTGGACTGCCCACATTCACCGTTGTCGGTCTGCCCGATGCCGCTTGCCGAGAAGCCCGCGACCGAGTTCGCGCCGCCCTGCTTTCCAGCGCAGTCAAATGGCCACCGGGGCGCATCACCGTCAATTTGGCCCCTTCGGGGATTCGCAAGGAAGGACCAGGGCTTGACCTGGCCATTGCCATGGGGGTGCTGGTGGCCGACGAGCAGTTGCCTGCTGAGGCATTGGCCGACATGGCCTTCTTGGCGGAGCTGGGGCTCGACGGCCGGCTCCGAGCTGTTCCCGGTGTGCTGCCCCAAGTGCGCTGCATTGAATCGGGCGCAATTGTGGTGGCTCCCGAGTGCGCCGCGGAAGCTGCCCTGGCCAACGGTCCTTTGGTCCGGGCGCCGTCCACACTCCAAGAGCTCATATCCGCGCTCCGAGGCGAGGAGGTTTGGCCCGACCCGCCTTTACCGGGATTGGCCAATCCGCTGGATGAGGCGGCGGACCTAGCAGACGTAAGAGGCCAGCACATGGCTCGATTGGGACTGGAAGTGGCTGCGGCCGGCGGACATCACCTGTTGATGATCGGACCTCCCGGCGCGGGCAAGACCATGCTGGCTCGCCGACTCCCCGGGCTCCTACCTCCTTTGGACGAGGCCACTGCCATTGAGGCCACCATGGTGCACTCAGCCGTCGGCTTGGATCTGCCCTCTTCGGGGTTGATTCGCCGAGCACCATGGCAGGCACCCCACCACTCAGCGTCGATGATCGCCTTGGTGGGTGGCGGGAGCCGGGCATTGCGACCGGGGTCTATCAGTTGTGCCCATGGGGGCGTGCTGTTCTTGGATGAGATGGGGGAGTTCGCGCCTCAAGCCTTGGATGCACTGCGCCAGCCTCTCGAAGAAGGGGTGATCAGGGTCAATCGGGCCATGGCGGTGGCCTCTTTTCCCGCCCGCTTCCTGTTGGTGGGGGCGATGAACCCTTGTCCGTGCGGAGAGCTCGGACAGCCCGGGATGTGCCGGTGCACGCCTTTAGCCCGGTTGCGCTATGCCCGGCGGCTGAGTGGCCCGCTCTTGGACCGGTTCGACCTCAGGATTCACGTTGGGCGACCGGAGGTCTGCGACCTATTCGACGCCCCCCCTGGGGAATCCTCTGCCGAGGTCAGAGAACGGGTGGACCGGGTGCGGGCAGTGGCGCGCGACCGCGGGGTGGCCTCCAACAGTGAATTGCCGGACGACGCATTGGACCAACATGCTCCGCTTGATCCCGAAGCCAAGAATATGTTCAGCCACGCCATCGCCGAAGGCCGTCTCACGGCGCGCGGGTTCCAGAGGGTTCGACGGGTTGCGCTCACTTTGGCCGACTTGGCCGGGCAGGCGCCCCCGTTGACCGGGGGGATCGTCGCTCAGGCTCTCTTCATGCGGACCGAGCCGGTTACCGTGGCCCACGATCCCTGGAGCCTCCCCAATGTCCGCCCATAGGTTCGCCTCGGCAGGGATCCATGCCCACGACGGGGGAGAGCTGCCGGTGGAGGCCTGGCTGGCGGCTCTGGCATCGCTGCCCGCGGTGGGACCGGCCCGATTGCGGGCGCTGCTCGCCATCGACAGGCCTGCTGAACTGTGGGCCAGCCTGCAAGGGCCGCCATATCCTGAGCTGGCCAAGGTGGCTGGCAAGCGGGATCTCTATGAGCAGTGGCGCCGTACTGCGGTTGGCCTCGACGTGGCCCGGTTGTGGGCTCGGCACCGGGAGTGCGGCATTGGGGTGGCTGCTCTAGGCACGCCCGGGTATCCGTCTGTGCTGCGTGACGACTTGGATCCCCCCGCAGTGGTGTTCCACAAGGGAGACCCCCAGGTGGTCCACGGACCCCGGGTGGCCATTGTCGGCACCCGACGATGCACTCGCTACGGCAGCGATGTGGCGTTCGAACTGGGCCGGGACCTGGCCTCGGCCGGTGTGGGAGTCGTCTCGGGTCTCGCTCTGGGAATCGACGCCGCGGCTCACGCCGGGACCCTGGATGCCGGGGCTGCACCCCCCATCGCGGTGGTGGGCAACGGCTTGGACAGGGTGTATCCGGAGCGCAACCGAGCTCTCTGGCGGGCGGTGGCTGACCAAGGGGTGCTGTTAGGAGAAGCTCCGCTGGGAGCGCCCCCTGAGCGATGGCGATTTCCGGCTCGAAACCGCATCATCGCGGCCCTCGCCGATGTGGTTGTGGTGGTGGAGTCCCATGCATCGGGAGGGGCCATGCACACAGTTACCGAGGCCGCTGCTCGAAATCGGACGGTTATGGCCGTTCCCGGGCCGGTCCGCAGCTCCGCATCAGATGGATGTCATGGGCTGCTGGCCGATGGCTGTGCTCCTTGCCGCGATGCCGATGATGTGCTGCTGGCGCTGGGAATGTCGGGGGCCGTAAACGTCCCGTTGGACTCCCGCCCCGACCCTGGCGAGACTGGCCGACAGGTTCTGGAAGCGCTGGGATGGCAGCCCGCCGATGCCGAGCAGCTCAATGGTCGAACGGGTTTGACCATGGCCCAGGTGGCCGGAGCGGTTGAGGAGCTGAGGATTGCCGGTTGGGTGGCAGTTTCGGGGCGTTGGATCGAGCGGGTGGGCCTTCCCCGGTGAGCTGGCACAGAGGCAGTTCCGTCGAACGGTAGAGTTGAGGGTTGATGGGGTGGGATCTGGACGCCTTTGCCGCGTCGACTGCTTCCGTCGCCGAGGACACCGCGGCGATGTACTGCCGGGAAGTCGCGGCGTTCTCCGACTGGCTTGACAAAGCCCGAACTGTTTCCTCTTCTGTTGAAACCCGCAAGACAGGTCCTGAAGACGTGGATCTCCGGATGATCCGCAGATATCTGGCCTTTCTGAGCACTGAGGGCTATGCCCGCAAAACGGTGGCCCGCAAAGCGTCCTCGCTCCGGCGCTACTTCCGCTGGGCAAAACGCACCGGACGGGTGGCCGCAGATCCCACTGTCGGCGCCATGACGCCGACCCGGGAGCGCCGTCTGCCGCGGGTCTTGAGATCAGAGGAGTTGGGAACCCTGCTGGACACGCCGCGGGCGGCAGTAGTCGACGACAACAACGCCCGTCGCCAACGCGATCTGGCGGTGCTGGAACTGCTTTATGGCAGTGGACTCAGGGTCAGCGAGGTGTGCGCCATCCAGATGGGAGACATCGATTGGGAGCGAAGGCAGCTCACCGTCAACGGCAAAGGGTCCAAACAGCGGATTGTGCCGCTCAGCGAACCGGCGACCGCCGCCCTGGCAGAGTGGCTAGGAGAGGGCCGGGCGGAGATGGCTGATGAGTCTTCTGCTGGCGATGCCGTGTTCGTGAACCTGTACGGCCGACCGCTGAACACCCAAGCAGTGCGCCGATTGGTGGATCGTCGAGCGGAAACGCAGACCAATCCCCACGCCCTGCGCCATACATTCGCCACTCACCTGCTCGATGGGGGAGCCGACCTCAGGCAGGTTCAGGAGCTATTGGGGCACGCCGACTTGGGGTCCACGCAGATATACACCCATGTCAGCCGCGACCGTCTCCGCAAGGTTATTGAGGACAGCCACCCTCGAGCTTGAGTGCGCCCGGCTCCCGGTAAGCTGAAAGGGCTTCCCCCTCGGCACCGACATTTGAGGGTTCCCGATGGGCACAGGAATGTGGGTCGGAGGGGTGGCTGGACTGTTGGCGTGGGCGGCCCTGGTACCCGGCCAGCCGAATCAGGCGTATTCGCAGTCGAACTCGCAAACCCAAACCGAGGTTGACGCCCAGCAAGCCGTGGCCTATTCGCCTCCGGTGGATGCTGAAGTGGTCGATGCCTTCCGGCCCCCGAAACATATCGGGGCACCTGGCAATCGCGGCTGGGAATATGACCCTGCGCCAGGACAACCAGTGTGGGCTTCGGCGGAAGGCGAGGTGGTGTTCTCCGGACCAGTGGCCCGCAACCGCTTTGTAACGGTGCTCCACCGCGACGGGCTGCGAACCGCTTATGGCTTTTTGGGTCTGATCGCCGTTCAAGAAGGCGACCGGGTTGCGCCCGGGCAATTGCTGGGCACCACTTCGGAGCGCTTCTTTTTCAGCGTGAGGGCAGAGGACGAATACCTCGACCCGGCAATGGTCTTGACCGCCGGTCGCGTTCGCCTCGTGCCCCACCGCGAGCCTGATGGTCGTAGTCGGCTTCCTACTTATGGTTAGGGGGCGCGAAGCGGCTATCGTTTGCCCCGGCCTGGAAGCAGTTCCCGGCTAATGACAATTACCGCCCGGGGCATCCCACGGTCGCCATTTGGTGCTGACCCCGGGTTTCGCTGAACCGTTGGGAGAGGAGAAAAGCCATGGCGCCAGTCGTGACGATGCGTCAACTGCTCGATGCTGGAGTCCACTTCGGACACCAGACTCGCCGATGGAATCCGAAGATGCAGCGATTCATCTTTGGTGAGCGCAACGGCATCTACATCATCGACCTGACCCAAACGCTTGCCCACATTGAGTCGGCCTACACCTTCGTACGCGATCTGGTGGCCAAGGGCGGTCAAGTGCTGTTCGTGGGCACCAAGAAGCAAGCCCAAGACAGCGTTCAGAGCTACGCAGAGCGCGTGGGCATGCCCTATGTGAACGAGCGGTGGCTAGGTGGTCTCCTCACAAACTTCGAGACCATCTCCAAGCGCATGGGCAAGATGAAGGAATTTCAGCGGATGCGCAGTTCTGGCGAACTTGACGTCATGCCCAAGAAAGAGGCCCTTCTCATCTCCCGGGAACTGGCGAAGCTGGAACGCAATCTCAACGGCATCCGAGACCTGACCCGGCCACCCGACGCGGTGTTTGTGCTCGACACCAAGAAGGAACACATCGCGGTGGCCGAAGCCAACAAGTTGAAGCTGCCGGTGATCGCGGTGGTGGACACCAATTGCGATCCCGACGTGATCCAATTCGTCATTCCCGGAAATGACGACGCCATCCGCTCAGGCGAGTTGATGTGCCGGATTATCAGCGATGCCGTCCTTGAGGGCCGGTTCATTGCTCGGGGTAACTCCATGGCCAAGTCCCAGCCTGAGGTTGTGGCCCCAACTTCAAACGGCACTCCCGCTGCTGAAGTTGCGCCCGCCGTCGTGGATGCGCCCGCTGCTGAAGTTGCGGAGCCGGCTGTTGATCCGGAGCAAACCGAATCCCAGGAGCAAGCGTGAGTTCGTTTACCGCCCAAGACGTAAAGGCCCTGCGCGAGGCCACCGGCGCCGGAATGATGGATTGCAAGCGCGCCCTTACCGAGAACGAGGGCGACATGGAGGCGGCCACCCAGTCGCTGCGCGAGAAGGGCATGGCCAAAGCTGCCGCTCGGGCCGACCGGGCCAGCGACCAGGGAACGGTGGCCCTTGCCGTCGACGGCAATGCCGCCGCCATCGTCGAGCTGCGCTGCGAGACTGACTTCTCGGCCAAAGCCGAAGACTTCACCACCTTGGCCGACGAGCTGGCTCAGTTGGTGCTGTCCGATGGCGAAGGCTCGGTAGGAGCCCAGGAGGCAGCCATCGAGGACCTCAGCTTGGCCAAGAAGGAGAACGTTCAGTTGGGCACGGTGGCGAGGGTCCAGGCCGCCGACGGCAACATCTTGGACACCTACCTCCACACCCAAGATGGCCGGGGGACCTGCGCAGTGGTGGTCGAAGCTCGCGGGGTGACCCAGGAGATGGCCCATGAGGTGGCCCTCCACATCGCCTTTGCCAAGCCCTCGGTGCTGCACCGCGATGAGGTAGATCCCGAAGAGGTCGAACGTGAGCGGGTGGCGCTAACCGAGATGACCAAGGCCGAGGGCAAGCCCGAGCAGGCCTGGGACAAGATCGTCTCCGGTCGTCTGCGGGCGTGGTATGCCGAGCGCGTCCTGCTGGAGCAGGGCATGTTCGGTGAGAAGGAGACCGTAGAATCACGGTTGGGAGATGGTGAGATTGTTCGGTTCCACTTGGCGGCCATCGGTAGCTAGCAGTTGAAGAACGAAGGAACCTCCGGGCAGAGTCAGCCCCCAGCGGTGGTTGAGGGCCAGGGCGTGACCGACAGTGACTGCGACAAGCGGTCGGGTCGGTGGGACCGGATCGTTCTAAAGCTCTCCGGCGAGGCCTTTGCCGGGGAGTCCGGATACGGAATCGACGGCGAGATCGCCGTGCAGATCGCCACCGAAATCGTCAAAGTCAGGGCGGAATTCGACGTGGACGTGGCCGTGGTGGTCGGCGGCGGAAATATCTGGCGGGGGATGACCGGGGCCGGAGCGGGCATGGATCGGGCCCAGGCCGACTACATGGGGATGCTGGCCACAATTATCAACGCCCTCGCGCTCCAAGACACCCTCGAACGGCTCGGCCAGCCCACACGAGTGCAGACGGCCATCGGCATGGCCCAAGTAGCTGAGCCTTATATCCGGCGTAGGGCAATTCGCCACTTGGAAAAGGGCCGGGTGGTGATCTTCGGTGCCGGAACCGGCAACCCGTTCTTCACAACCGACACCGCGGCCGCACTTCGGGCCGTGGAAATTGAGGCCGGCGTGCTGTTGAAGGGCACGCACAGCGGTACAGATGGGGTCTACACCGCCGACCCTCGGACCAATCCCGATGCCCAGAAACTGAACGAGGTGCAGTACTTGGACGTGCTTTCCCGGGGATTGAGGGCCATGGACAGCACCGCCGTTTCTCTGTGTATGGACAACGAGTTGCCCATAGTGGTGTTCGACCTCATGAAGCCGGGAAACGTGCGCGCCATACTTGACGGCCAGCTGATCGGTACTCTGGTGTCATGAGTGGTGCCCAGAGGCATCAAGAAGATGACTGGTCCGGAGATCCCCTTGGCGTGCTAGCCGAGGTTGTCCAGACAAAACGGAAAAATGTTGACGGGCAATGACCTGACCGACTTGGTGTTGGACGACGCTGGTGGGCGTATGGATTCCGCTGTCCTGCACACCCGCCAGCAGTTCGCCTCTGTTCGGACCGGTCGGGCATCACCGGCGCTGTTCGAGAAATTCCTCGTGGACTATTACGGCACCGAGGTGCCGTTGCAGCAACTGGCTAGCTTCAGCGTTCCCGAAGCGCAGCTTCTGGTTATCTCACCGTTCGACAAGAGCTCGATTTCCGCTATTGAGCGGGCCATAATCCAAGCTGATCTGGGTCTCAACCCAAGCAATGATGGAAACGTCGTGCGGCTCACATTCCCGCCGCTCACCGAGGAGCGCCGTCGTGAATTGGTCAGATTGGTCAAGCAGATGGCTGAAGATGGTCGTGTGGCGATTCGGAACAACCGCCGTAGTGGCCGCCATGACATCGACCAGCTCAGCAAAGACGGCGACGTCTCCGAGGACATAGCCGCCCGGGCATCCAAGGAGCTTGACCAGCTCACCCACAACCATGAGCAGCTCATCAACGATGCGTTGAGTGCCAAAGAGCAAGAGCTTCTCGAGATCTAAAGTGTTGGAATAGCCGGAGGGACCAGTGGACGAAGACAATCCTTTCCAAAGACCCAATGACCGGTCTGAAGATCCGCCTGAAGGCGAGCAGGACATTTTCTTGGACGATCTGACTTCTCTGTTCGACGAAGAAGAAGACGATTCCGGCCTGCCGGGCTGGGATGAGACCGAATCTGTCGAATCGGAAGCCGAAGAGACCTGGGACAGCATTACCGATGCTGCTCCCCGGTGGCGCGACGATGCCGAAGGTCAATCCTCATCCGATCTGCCCGATCCGGAATTCGTCAGCTACGCAGCCGAAAGTGTGAGCGTCTTCGAAGATCCTGAGCCCACCGAGGCGGTGGAGTTTCCCTCGGTGGACCGGGTAGACGAGGTGCTCTCTTTAGACGTGTCCGCTTCTCCGGCCGCTTCGGACATGGGCGAAACCAGGGAGTCGTCCATGTCGGCGCCTTCCTCGCTGATGGGAGAGGCGCGGCCCTCTGCCCCGAACGGCAACACCATGACGGCCATCGTGGTCGGATTGCTGCTCGGTGGAGTCTTCCTTGGCGCGGTTGCCCTGGGCGAGAAGGTCACGCTCGCGCTATTGGTACTGGTGCTGCTTTTCGCAGCGGCGGAGTGGTTCACCACCTTGCGCCACGCCGGCTATCAGCCCCCCACCCTGGTGGGCTTTGTCGCGGTGGTGGCAATGCCGCTGGCCGCCTTTTGGCGAGGCGCTGACGGCATTGTGCTGGTGCTGGTTTTCGCCCTGTTCGGTGCGGGGCTGTGGTACCTGGGCGGGGTCGGCCGCGACCGGCCGCTGGCCAACCTGGGGGTGACCCTGTTCGGGATCGCCTATATCGGCGTGACCGGTGCTTTCGGCGGGCTACTGCTGGACCTGCCCGATGGGGCTGAGCTGGTGCTCACCGCAGTGATACTGACGGCGGCCCACGATGTCGGCGCTTTTGCCGTCGGACGGGCCGCAGGCCGCACCCCGCTGTCAAGGGTCAGCCCCAACAAGACGGTGGAAGGCCTGATCGGTGGGACCATCCTCACCATCGCGGCCGCGTTGGTGTTCATCTCCATCCTGGAGATCGGCCCCTTCGGAGACGCGCCCGGGTCGCGCTCCGATGGCGTGATCCTGGGCATCGTGGTTGCCGTGGTGGCCCCACTGGCCGACCTCATGGAGTCGGCCATCAAGCGAGATCTCGGCATCAAGGACATGGGATCTCTTCTGCCGGGCCATGGAGGGATGTTGGACCGCATAGATGCCTTGCTCTTCGTGCTGCCGGCCACCTACTTCACTGCCCTGATGCTTGAGGTGATCTGAGCCGTCGGGATATCCCGACGACCTGAGGTCATGTCCTCTCTATCGCTGCTTGGTTCCACCGGCTCGATCGGTGTTCAAACGTTGGACGTGGTTCGGGCCGAGCCTGGCGTCTGGAATGTGGTGGCGTTGGGGGCGGGCCGCTCCGTTGAGCAATTGGTGGCCCAGGCCCGAGAGTTCCATCCCAATCTCGTAGTGGTGGGCGACGCCGACCGGGTTCCCGAAGTCCAGGATGCGCTGCCGGGGACTTCGGTGGCCAGCGGCCCTGCCGCCCTCGCCGAAGCCGCCGCCATGGGAGACGTAGTGGTCAATGGGGTCGTCGGGTTTGCCGGGCTGCCGGTGACTTTGGCCGCCCTGGAGGCCGGCCGGCGCCTGGCCTTGGCCAACAAGGAGTCGCTGATCGCGGCCGGACCAGTGGTCCGGAGGGCCCGCCAGACTCCCGGTGCCGAACTGCTCCCGGTGGACAGCGAGCATTGCGCGGTGCACCAATGCCTGAGGGCCAACGACGTGTTCACCGCCGCGGCGGGCATGGATCGCGTGCATCGAATCGTGCTCACGGCCAGCGGCGGGCCATTCAGAGGCAGGAGTCGCCACGACCTAGCCGACGTGACGGTGGAGCACGCCTTAGCCCATCCCACTTGGAGCATGGGACCCAAGATCACGGTGGACTCCTCCACGCTAATGAACAAGGGCCTCGAGGTGATCGAGGCCAACGAACTCTTCGGCTTGGGCTACGACCGCATAGAGGTCGTGGTCCATCCCCAGTCGGTGGTGCACTCCATGGTGGAGTACACCGACGGCGCCACCATCGCCCAGCTCTCACTACCCGACATGCGGCTGTGCATCGGCTATGCCATCGCCTATCCCGACCGCATCGCCACCCCGTTTGGCCGCATCGACTGGGCCGAGCTGCGTCGGCTGGACTTCGAGCCCCCCGACACCGAGGCATTTCCTTGCCTGGAACTGGCCTACGCCGCCGGGCGTATGGGTGAAACCGCTCCCGCCCTTTTGAATGCGGCCAACGAAGTGGCCGTGCAGGCTTTTCTGGATGAGCGGATACGATGGACGGCAATCCCCGAGGTTTTGGAGACGGTCTTAGGCGGCCACGACGGCACCGAGGCCGACTCCCTGGAGGCGGTCATGGAGATCGACGACAAAGCCCGAGCCGAAGCTGAGCACGTCGTCGCCCGCCGTTTCGACCGCAGCTAGGCGATGACTCCCCAGCAAGCCAGCTCCTCTCGGAGCGGTCAGGACCGGCTTTCCCCTCTCGACAGCTTGAGGGAATCGCGCGAGAGGTGGGGAGGGCTGGCGCTAGCGGTTGGCCTGCTCGCGGTGGTGCATCTGGTATGGGGGCTGCCGATGCTGATTGTGGTTCTGGCCATAATCGGCATGATTTACCTGCACGAGCTGGGCCACTACATCACTGCCCGGGCCGCGGGCATGAAGGTCACCGAGTTTTTCTTGGGGTTTGGACCCCGGCTGTGGTCAATACGACGAGGGGAGACGGTCTACGGCCTCAAAGCGATTCCCGCCGGTGCCTATGTGCGGATAATCGGGATGAACAACTTGGAAGAGGTCCCCCCCGCCGAAGAGCACCGCACCTATCGCAGCAAGCCCTACTGGCGGCGCATGTCCGTGGCCGTGGCCGGTTCAACCGTCCATTTCCTGTTGGCGCTAGCTCTGATCTTCTCCTTCCTGGTTCTCGGTGGGAAGAAGGAGAGCGTCCCATCACCGGATTGGTCGGTGAATCTGGTGGTTCCCGGCTCGGCCGCCCAGAGGGCTGGCTTGCTGCCGGGCGATCGCATTGTGTCGGTCAATGACAGCCCGGTGGCCACCATGGAAGACATGGTGGCGGTTCTGCCCGAACCAGGGACTGCGGTGAGCTTGGGAGTCCAGCGGGATGGCGACTTATTGGCCCGCTCGCTGACGCTCGGCTCCCATCCTGAGGATGCCAGCCGGGGGTATTTGGGTATCTCCTCTCAGTCGGCATGGTTGCGCCAGTCGGTGGAAGTCGGCTACCTCGAGGCCGTTCCCGAGACGCTGGATGAGTTTGGGCTCCTGGTCAAAGAGTCGGTCCTGAGCATTGGCAGATTCTTCTCTCCCAGCGGGCTCAGCAGCTTCTTCCGCAATGTGGCCGACCAACCTGCCCAAGAAGTGATTGCGCCGGCCGAGGGCGGCCTCACGACCGCCGTTCCCGCCGAAAATCAGGACCGTGTGATCTCGATCTTTGGTGCACTTCGAATCGGCGCCGATCTGACCGAGAACGGCTATGGGAATCTGCTGCTGTTCTTGGCGCTGCTGAATGTGTTCATCGGCGTATTCAACATGATTCCGTTTCTGCCCTTGGACGGTGGCCATGTGGTGATTGCCACCTACGAGCGCCTGCGGTCTTGGCGAGGCCGCCGATACACCGCCGATGTTGCCAAGATGGTGCCCGTGGCCTACGCCGTGATCTTGATCCTGGTTCTTGTCTTCATCGGGTCCGTATATCTGGACTTCACCGACCCGGTAGAGCTCCCCGGTTGAGATTTGTGATGGTCATGGGCAATAGCGAATCCTGCTGGCCGGGCATGACAAGCTAAGACCGTGGAAGTCCAGGCAGCTTTCGAGCGGCGTCCAACGCGCCAAATCTTTGTCGGCGATGTAGCCGTCGGCGGCGGCGCGCCGATCACTGTCCAGTCGATGACCACCACCCGCACTGCCGATGTGGAGGGCACCCTTCAGCAGATCTACGCCTTGGCCGCGGCGGGTGCCGACATCGTGCGCTGCACTTGCAATGAGATCGAAGCCGCCGAGGGGCTGGCCCAGATCGTGCCCCGTTCTCCGGTGCCCATCGTGGCCGACATCCACCACCAGTACCGCATGGCGCTGGCCGCGTTAGACGCCGGCGTCCAGTGCCTGAGGTTGAACCCCGGCAACATCCGCAAGCCCGAGCACATCCAGGCAGTGGCCTCGGAGTGCCGAGACCGAGAGGTCCCCATCCGCATCGGGGTGAACGGGGGGTCGCTGCACCCCGACCTCTATCGCAAGTACGGCGACCGGGTCACGCCCGAGGCCATGGTGGAGTCGGCCCAGATGGAGCTCGACTACTTCAAAGAAGTGGACTTCCATGACGTGAAGATCTCGGTCAAGGCATCCAGTGTGCCCCTCATGATCGAGGCTTACCGACAGCTGGCCGACGTCACCGATCATCCCCTGCATCTGGGGGTGACCGAAGCGGGGCCGCCCCCGGTTGGGTTGATCAAATCCACCGCGGGCATCGGCACGCTGTTGGCCGAGGGCATCGGCGACACCATCCGCTACAGCCTCACCGCCGATCCGGTGCAAGAGGCCAAAGCCGGTCGCCAGCTTCTGGAATCGCTGGGCTTGCGGGAGCGAAAGAACGTCGACCTCATCGCCTGTCCTAGCTGCGGGCGGGCGGAGATCGACGTTTATGCCGTGGCTGAGCAGGCCATGGAGGCGTTCGGCGACCGAGAGATTCCCCTTCAGGTGGCGGTAATGGGCTGCGTGGTGAATGGGCCCGGCGAGGCCCGCGATGCCGATATCGGCATCGCCGCGGGCAACAAGCGGGGCCACCTGTTCGTGAAGGGCCGCAACGTGGCCGTGGTGGCCGAGGAGAACATGGTGACCTCGCTGGTGGAGTGGGCCGAGTTGATCCACGAGCATGGTGCCGAGGCGGCGTTGGCCAAAGCCGACACAGTGGCCGCCGCCCGGGAGGCTGAACGGGACCGGAGCCGCCTGCTGGCCGAGCAGGGCGAAGATGCCAACAAGGCAAGTGAGAAGATCGAATTGATTCGCAGGAGAAGCTGACGATGGCCAAAAAAGGGGTGCTCACCCCGCAGCACGAGGACTTCCCCCGCTGGTACCAGGACATTCTCAACAAAGCCGAGCTGGCCGACAACGGGCCGGTTCGGGGCACCATGGTGATCCGTCCCTACGGCTATGCCCTTTGGGAGCGGATGCAGGCCGAAGTGGATCAGCGCATCAAGGCTGCCGGGGCCGACAACGCCTATTTCCCGCTGTTCATTCCTGAGAGCTACCTGAACCGGGAGTCCGATCATGTGGAGGGCTTCAGTCCCGAATTGGCGATTGTCACCCAGGGCGGGGGCCGAGAGTTGGCCGAGCCGGTGGTGGTCCGCCCCACCAGCGAGACCATCATCAACGCCTACTTTTCCAAATGGGTGCAAAGCCATCGCGATCTCCCGCTTTTGATCAACCAATGGGCCAACGTGGTCCGCTGGGAAATGCGCCCACGGATATTCCTGCGGACCACGGAGTTCTTGTGGCAGGAAGGCCACACCGCCCACGCCTCCCGCGAAGAGGCCCGTGTCTACGCCGCCAAGATCCTCCACGAGGTCTACCGGGATTTCATGGAGTCGGTACTGGCCATTCCGGTGCTCATCGGGTACAAGACCGAGGCGGAGCGGTTCCCCGGTGCCATCAACTCCATGTGCCTTGAAGCGATGATGCGCGACGGCAAGGCCCTCCAGATGGGGACATCCCATGAGCTGGGGCAGAGCTTCGCCACCATGTTCGACATCACTTTTCTGGATGCTGAAGGCAACCAGGGCTTTGTGTGGCAGACCTCTTGGGGGGTGTCGTCCCGCATGGTCGGCGGGTTGATTATGGCCCACGGCGATGACCAGGGGCTGGTTGTCCCACCCCGGCTGGCGCCCATACAGGCCTTGGTGATTGCGGTGCGCGATGCCGACGGCGTGGTCGACGCCTGCCACGGCTTGGGCGCGACACTCACCGATGCCGGGATTCGGGCCAAGGTGGACGACCGGACGGGGACAGGGTTCGGCCGCAGAGCAACCGATTGGGAGTTGAAAGGTGTGCCCGTCCGAGTGGAGATCGGACCCCGAGACCTAGAGCAGGGTCAGGCCACCCTGGTTTCCCGGACGGGAAGCGAGAAGCAGACGGTCGTTCTTGCTGAGGTGCCGAAGCGGGTGGAAGCGCTGCTGGATGACATTCAGACGGACATATTCGAAGGCGCCGTTTCTTGGCGCGACTCTCAGATCGCCGATGCGTCCACCATCGCGGAGGTGCGCGAGGCGGCAGCCACCGGTTTTGCCCGCATTCCCTGGGCCGACCTTGGCCCTGAGGGGGAGGCAGTCTTGGCCGAAGAAGCGGTCACCGTGCGCTGTTTGCAGCGCCCCGACGGGTCACTGCCCCAGAGCGGCGAAGAGCCCGATCTGGTGGCTGTCTGCGGCCGCAGCTACTAGAAGATGGCTCCGTCTGTGTAACGACATAGCCGATTCCACCGGGTAAGATTGCCGACGAATCGTCGATCTCTTTATTCGGGTGAGGCGTGGGCTTCGGCCCACGCCTTCTGACTTTGGGGGGAGACGGGTAAAGCGATCATTGTCCAACCGAGAAAGGGGCGAGATGTCAGTTGCAGACAACGTACACGACCTGCTCGAACCCCTTTTTCGAGGGAGAGGCTTAGAGGTCTATGACCTCACCTACGGAGGCGGGATTCTTCGCATCATCCTGGACAAACCCGGCGGCATCAGTCTGGATGAAGTGGCTGGCGCTTCCAAAGTGGCCTCCCGATTGCTGGACGACAGCGAACTCATTCCCGGCCGGTACACCTTGGAGATCACCAGCCCGGGCCTGGAGCGACCGCTGCGCCGGCCTGAGCACTATGCCCGCTCGGTGGGTGAGGCCATAAGCGTCAAGCTCGGTCCCCAGGTTGAAGGAGAGCGCCGGCTTCAAGGTGTGCTGATGGAATACGACGATGACGGGATTACCATCGAAGTAGACGGAGTTCCCCTTCAAGTGGCCTTCAACGACATCACCAAGGCCAGGACCGTCTTTGAATGGGGTCCTCAGCCAAAGAAGAAGATCAAAGAGAAGAGCAGCCAATGAACCCCGACATGTTGGAAGCCCTCCAAGCACTGGCCGCAGACAAGGGAATCTCGGTTGACGCACTGTTGGCTGCTTTGGCCGACGCCCTTGAATCGGCCTATAAGCGCATGCCCAACAGCGAAGAGTACGCCTGGGTCACCATCAATCCCGAGACGGCCGACATCCAGGTGTTCGCCCAAAAGCTGGATGACGACGGTGAGCCAGTAGGCGAGCCCTTTGACGTGACCCCCGACGGTTTCGGCCGCATCGCTGCCCAGACGGCCAAGCAGGTGATGATGCAGCGGATTCGCGAGGTGGAGCGAGAGCTGAAGTACGAGGAATACGCCGGTCGCGAGGGTGACATCGTCACCGGGATCATCCAGCAGAACGATGCCCGCTACACCCTTTTGGACTTGGGCCGGGTGGAGGCGCTGTTGCCCCAGGCCGAGCAGGTGCCCTTTGAGCGCCCCGACGCCAACAGCCGCCTTAAGGCCTACATCGTGGAGGTTCGCAAGACGGCCAAGGGTCCCCAAATCGTGGTCAGCCGCACCCACCCCGGGCTGATCAAACGGCTATTCGAGTTGGAAGTGCCCGAGATAGCCGATGGGGTGGTGGAGATCAGGGCGTGTGCCCGCGAACCAGGTCATCGCACCAAGATCGCGGTGGCCTCCAACGACACCAACGTGGATCCGGTTGGGGCATGTGTCGGTGCCCGGGGTGCCCGAGTGCGCATGGTGGTAAACGAGTTGCGGGGGGAGAAGATCGACATCGTTCCCTTTGCCGACGATCCGGCCGACTTCGTGGCCAAAGCGCTATCACCGGCCAAGATCAAAGAGGTCAGCATCGATGAGGAGACCGGTGTCGCCGAGGTGATTGTGCCCGACTATCAGCTCTCCCTGGCCATCGGCAAAGAGGGCCAAAATGCCAGGCTTTCCGCTCGGCTGACGGGTTGGCGAATCGACATCAAGAGCGAGACCCAGTTGGCCCAAGAAGCGGCATATGCAGAAACGGATTGGGCCGAAGGTGAATGGGTGGTCGACGAATCGACTGGCGAGCAGGTATGGCGGCCAGCCGAAGGAGGACCGGCCCTGTCGGCCGAGGATTGGGCTGCTGAAGGCAGCGAAGACGCCCCTGTTGAGGAGGTAGGGGAGGCTTCGGAAGGCGGCCCTCCGCCGGGGTAACGGCCTGCGCCTCAGATTGACTTCGAAATCTGACGGCTGGGCGTGAGACAATAAAAATCCGACCCACATGGGTCGGCCGCGCACTGCGGATAGACCAAGAAAGAGCTTTTTGCCAGCAAAGATTCGGGTTTACGAGCTTGCCCGCGAGCTCGGCCTCACGAACAAGGAAACGCTTGATCTCTGCGTGAATTTGGGGATCGGCGTCAACAGCCATTCATCGAGCATCGTGGATGCTCAAGCAGACCGCGTCCGCCGCCGAGCTCATCGTGATGGCCTCGTTCGGCCACCCGAGCCTGAGCCCGAACCAGAGCCCGAGCCCGAACCAGAGCCCGAGCCAGAGCCCGAGCCGGTTGCGGCTGAGCCTGAGCCCGAACCAGAGCCCGAGCCGGTTGCGGCTGAGCCCGAACCAGAGCCCGAACCGGTTGCGGCTGAGCCCGAACCAGAGCCCGAGCCGGTTGCGGCTGAGCCTGAGCCCGAACCAGAGCCCGAGCCGGTTGCGGCTGAGCCCGAACCAGAGCCTCCTGAGTCCCCGCCAAGCCCCACGCGGGTGGTTACCTCAAGCGGGGGAATGCCGCCACGGCTCCGTCCGCTAGCACCGCCGATTGAATCGCCTCCAGCGAGCGCGCCCCCAGCGCCGCCTCGACCCGCGCCAAGGCCCGCGTCTGAGCCTCCGGCTGCGCAGCCAGCCGCTTCTGCTCGACCCAGCCCGCCGATGTCACGGTCGGGCAAGCCGATTCCTCCGCCCCCCGGCAGTCCTCCAACGTCCTCTTCGGGCAAGCCGATTCCGCCGCCCCCCGGCCGAGGAGGACGGGGCCCGGCGCCGAGTCCCCGGAGGGGCCCTCGCGGTCCAGCCCGACCAGCTGGCGGTACCCATGGACCGGGTACCGGATCACCGGGACGGTCTCCTGCGCCGTTAGGGACGCGCGGCCCCGCCGGTGCCCTCAGCGGGCCTCCGAGCGGCCCTGCTGGCCCCGGTGGTCGAGGTCGAGGCGGTCCCCAACGTCCTCAGCAGAGGCGGCGCAAGAGCCGGCGGCGTCGGCGGGTGGCCGAAGACCTCCAGCCCATGAACATCCCGGACTACACCCCGACGGACGCGGCCGCGCCCACTGGTGAGGTGGTGGTCGAGCGAGCCTCAACCCCCCTTGAGGTGGGTCCGAAGCTGAACCAGACGGCTGCCGACGTGGTCCGCTTCCTCATGCAGCAGGGTGAGATGGTCACCGCCACCCAATCGCTGACCGACGACATGATCGAGCTCTTTGCTGCGGAAGTCGGAGCCGAGGTCCGTCTGGTAGACCCAGGTGAAGAGCAGGAGAATGAACTGCTCAAACTGCTCGAAGCCGAATTCACAGATGATGAGCTCGAAGAGGCCCAACCCGTTCGCTCCCCGGTTATCACGGTCATGGGCCATGTGGACCATGGCAAGACCAAGCTGCTCGACCAGATTCGCAATGCCAATGTGGCTGAGGGCGAAGCCGGTGGTATTACCCAGCACATCGGCGCCTATCAGGTGGAGAAAGATGGGCGGACGCTGACCTTCATCGATACCCCTGGTCACGCGGCGTTCACGGCCATGCGGGCCCGGGGTGCCGATGCCACCGACATTGTGGTGTTGGTGGTGGCGGCCGACGACGGGGTGATGCCCCAGACCCTGGAAGCCATCAACCACGCTCGGGCCGCCGATGTGCCCATTGTGGTAGCCGTCAACAAGATCGACCGCAACAACGCCGACCCCACTCGGACCATGCAACAGCTCTCCGAGCACGAACTGGTACCCGAGCAGTGGGGCGGTGAAACCATCATGGTGGAGATATCCGCTCTTCAGAACCTGGGAATAGACGACTTGCTCGAACAGCTGGCCGTGGTGGCTGAGGTGGAAGATCTTCGGGCCAACGTGGAGGGCCGGGCCCAGGGCGTGGTGCTGGAGTCCAACCTGGACATCGGGCGGGGTCCGGTGGCCACCCTGTTGGTGCAACATGGAACCTTGCGGCGAGGGGATCCGGTGGTTGCCGGGGCTTCTTGGGGCCGGGTCAGGGCCCTGCTCGACGACCGGGGCAACCAGATTCTTGAGGCCCCGCCCTCTAAGCCGGTGCAAGTTCTCGGTCTCTCAGATGTAGCCAACGCCGGCGACGCCTTCGTGGTCGCCCCCAACGAGAAGGTGGCGGCCAAGGTTGCACAGACACGCGAGCACTCGCAGCGGATCGCCAGCCTTGGCCGAGATGCCGCAGCCACCGCAGGCGGCGCGCGTCTGGAGGACATATTCACCCAAATCCAAGCCGGTGAGACCGCGACTCTGAACCTCATCGTCAAAGCTGATGTGAACGGGTCGCTGGAAGCGGTGGTGGACAGCCTTCAGCGCCTAGGACGCGAAGAGGTCAAGCTGGCCTTTGTCCATAGGGGCGTGGGCGGTGTGACCGCCAACGACATCCAACTGGCCGCCGCATCCAACGCCACCATCATCGGTTTCAACGTCAGGCCTGATCGCAAGGCCAGAGAGCTCGCCGAGCTTGAGAAGGTTGAAATCCGCACCTACGAGATCATCTACAACCTGATCGAGGATGTGGAGAACGCCATGGTCGGGATGCTTGCTCCCGAGTTCGAGGAGGTCGTCACCGGAGACGCCGAGGTGCGGGAGATTTTCCGAGTTCCCCGGGTGGGTGCCGTGGCCGGCTGCTATGTGCTCAACGGGGCTATCACCCGAGGCTCCAAAGTCCGGTTCTTGCGGGAGGGCGCCGTCATATGGCGGGGCACGGTCTCGTCTCTCAAGCGCTTCAAAGAAGATGTGCGCGACGTGCAGTCTGGTTTCGAGTGCGGTATCGGGCTGTCCGACTTCCAAGACCTCAAGCAGGGAGACATCATCGAGACATTCGAGGAGCGAGAAGTCGCCCGAGTCTGATCGAGCCGATGCACGTTCTCGCCGTGGTCTATGACTTGCACATCCCTGGTTGCCAATCGCTGAAGGAGCGCCGTTCGGTTCTGCGACCCTTGCTGTCGGACTTGGCCCGTCGATTCGGTGTGTCGGTGGCGGAAACCGGTCACACCGATCTGTGGCAGAGGGCCGAGGTGGGTATGGCGGTTGTGTCGGGCCAGCCGGGCCAATGCCGGTCGCTGGCCGATGATGTGGACCGGTTCATCTGGTCGATTCCCGAGATCGAAGTGGTGGGCTCCTCATCGCATTGGCTCAACACCGAGGAGTAGGCGTGGCTCGCAACCGGGCGTCGCGCCCCTCCCGATACTCACGCTCAGCCCGGCTAGGCGAGTTGCTGCGAGAGATACTGGCCTCTGAACTGGCCCTATTGGACGACGACCGGCTGGAGCTGGCCAGCGTCACCGGGGTGGAGACCAGTGCCGAATTGAGCCAGGCCACGGTGTACATAAGCGCGCTGGACGACGAGGCGGCATCTGCGGCCCTAGAGGCATTGGGGGAGCATCGTCTCCAGCTAAAGCAGGCAGTCGCCCATTCTTCTGCGGTTCGCAGGGTCCCCGAGTTGGTGTTCGCCCTCGATCCCTCCATTTCAGCCGGTGAGCGGGTTGATCAGATATTGCGTGATCTGGCTGCCGAGGACGAATAGTGAGCCCGATCGACGGGTTGGCGGTTATCGACAAAGAGACGGGGTGGACCTCCCACGATGTGGTGGCCAAGGCCCGGGGAGTCTTCGGCACCCGCAAAGTGGGACACGCCGGGACCCTGGACCCCGGCGCCACTGGGGTGCTGCTTTTGGGGGTGGGCCGTGCCACTCGGCTGCTGCGGTTTATCACCCCGCTTCCCAAGCAATATGTGGGCGAGCTGATCCTGGGTGCTGAGACCACCACGCTGGACGCGGAGGGCGAGGTCACCGCGGTCTACGACATGTCGGCGGTCACCCCCGAGCAGGTTTCTGAGGCTGCCTCTGGATTTCTCGGCGAAATCATGCAGGTTCCGCCGATGGTGTCGGCCATCAAGATCGGAGGCCGCCGCCTGCACGATTTGGCCCGTGAGGGTGTGGAGGTAGAGCGGGAACCCCGCCCGGTAACCGTCCACAAACTGGCGGTTGCTCCGATAGACCCTGACGCCGGCGTGTACAGGATTGAGGTGACCTGTTCCTCGGGGACTTACATCCGCTCGCTGGCCGCCGACATCGGCACCGCCCTGGGGGGAGGGGGGCACTTGCGGGCTTTGCGGCGCATGGCCATTGGCTCGTTTGCGATCGATGAGGCCCGGCCAGTCAGTAAGCCCTCGTTGTTGTCGATGGCCGAGGCCCTGCGCGACTACCCGGCAGTGTCGGTCGATGAGTCGCTCGGCCAAAGGGTGAGCAGCGGACAGGTGATGGCCACTGACGAGTTGGCTGCGAAGGGCGACGGCCCGTGGGCCGTGCTCGGGCCGCAGGGTCAGCTCTTGGCTGTCTACAGGCCTCATACCTCGGGGATGGTCAAACCGGAGGTGGTCATCCCCCAATGAGGCCAGTGGCGGGCGGTCTTGAGGCCACCGGGATTGTCCAGTTTGAGGCTGCGACCGCTACCGTGCAGCGCGGTGCAGGTCATAGAAGACTTCGGCAGCCTACAGGGCATTGAGGAGACCGCAGCCAGCATCGGGGTGTACGACGGTGTCCACGTCGGACACCAGGCTGTCATCGATCAGCTCCTCAGCGAAGCGAATCGACTGGGCGTTGCTCCCGCAGTGGTCACCTTTGACCGCCACCCGGCCCTGGTCTTGCGGCCGGAGAATGCGCCCAAGCTGCTCAACTCGCTCGATCAGAAGCTGGAGCTGCTCGAGGCAGCCGGCATCGAATACGTGTACTTGATTGAGTTCTCCCCTGATCGAGCCCACACCATGCCCGAGGAATTTGTGCGAGAGGTCTTCGTGGAAAGGATGCGAGTGCGCAGCGTGGTGGTGGGGGAGGACTTCCACTTCGGGCGGGCTCGGCTGGGAAACATCGACACGCTGAGGGAATTCGGCCAGGAAATGGGCTTTGAGGTGCAAGCGGTGACGCTCCTGCACCACGACGAGAAATGGCCCGAGCCGGTTTCATCCACCGCTGTGCGCCGGGCGCTGGCGGGCGGCGATGTTCGCACTGCGGCGGCCATGCTGGGGCGCTACCACGAGATCAGGGGAAAGGTGGTATTGGGCGATCGGCGGGGGATGACCATCGGGTTTCCCACCGCCAACATCCCGGTTTCCATGGTCATGGCCTGGCCGGCCGACGCCGTGTACGCCGGCTGGTACACCCGTCCCGACGGGTCCCGGCACATGGCGGCCATCAATATCGGCCGACGCCCCACTTTCTATGAGCACGCCCAGCAGTCGCTGTTGGAGGCGCATCTCCTCGATTTCGAGGGCGACCTGTACGGCGAGGAGGCCAGAGTGGAGTTTGTGGAGCTGCTGAGAAGCGAGCACCGCTTCGACGGCATTGACTCCCTGGTCAAGCAGCTCCGGGTGGATGTCGCCCTTAGTCGGGAGATCTTGAGCGCGGAACCGTCCCGCTAGCCGGCATGGAGCTCGCCCTGTTCTCCGAGATCCCGGTGCCCCGGCCGTGGTACCACAACAGCGAGCAGCTTCGCTATCAAGAGTTGATCCAGCAGGCTGTGCTGGCTGATCAGCTCGGCTTCCACAGTTTCTGGACCGTTGAGCACCACTTCTTGGAGGAGATGTCACACAGCTCCAATCCCGAGGTGCTCTACGGAGCGGTGGCCGCGCTCACTGAGCAGATTCGGCTGGGCTATGGGGTGCGGCTTACCCCCAAGCCCTACAACCACCCGGTGCGCAGCGCCGAGTCGGCGGCCACGCTGGATTTGCTCAGCGGGGGCCGGGTGGAGTTCGGCACTGGCCGCTCAACCACCCGGGCCGAGCTGGAGGGGTTTGGAATCGACCCTCGCGAGACACGGGCGATGTGGGCCGAGGCGGTGGAGCACATCGCCGGCTGTTGGATGAACGACGAGCATGAGTTCCAGGGCGAGCACTGGTCGATGCCTCGCCGCCGGGTGCTGCCCAAACCGGTGCAAAAGCCCCATCCTCCCCTGTGGGCCGCTACTGGCAGCCGGGAAACCCATCAATTGGTGGGGGATATGGGGATGGGTTTGCTGTCGTTCAGCGCCGGGGTGTCGCTCGAAGAGCTGGAATTGCGAATCGGCTTGTACCGCGAGGCGGTGGCGGCCTGCCAGAACCCGGTGGGCGGTTTCGTGAACGACCGGGTGGCCACTTTTGCGATGTTCCACTGCGCGCCCACCACGGCCGAGGCCTACGACAACGCCCGGGAGTCGTTCTGGTGGTACCCCACGGTGGCGTTCAAGCTGGTGGGAAGCGTGGCCGAGATGCTCCAAGAAGAGGGCGCCGAGCTGGGCGACTGGAACTATCTGCGGTATCTCCCCGGCATGACCGCCGATGCCGACTGGGATACCACGTTCAGCGTGGAGGACTTGGTGGACCAGGGCGTGGCCATCGCCGGCGACCCCGACCAGTGCATCGAGCTATGCCGGGGCTTCGCCGATCTCGGTGTCGACCTGCTCTTGTGCATGATGAACCCCTACAACATCCCCCACGAGAAGACCATGGAGAGCATCCGCCTCACCGCCACCCACGTCATCCCCGCCCTCAGCAGGTAGTTCAGTCTTAACGGTGGCCGTCGAGCAGGGACTCGACGGCGCTGCGGGTGGGCATGGAGGGCTGGGCGCCGGGGGTTGCTACCGCCAGGGCACCAGCGGCGTTGGCGAAGCGGACAGCTTCGATCAGCGCCAGACCCTCGGCCAGAGCCACGCCCAGGGCACCGCAGAACGCATCGCCTGCGCCGGTGGGATCCACCACATCTGCGGGGTAAGAGGGAACCAGTACATCGTCGAGCTGAGCACCCCGGCTGCCCAGGGTGATGATCGTTTCGCATTGGCTTGTGTCGGGGCCGATGGCTGCCACCTGCGCCTGCTCGGCCCGGTTCATCACCAAGATGTCGGTCAGCGGCGCCACCGCTTCCACCAAGAACGGGTCGACGGGTGCGGGGTTGAACACCACCGTGGTCCCGCCCGAACGGGCAGCCTGGGCGGCTCGCCGGGCACCCGCTGCCCCCACCTCGCCTTGCAGCAGCAGCACGTCGGCCGAGGCGATGACCTGCGCGGCGGCATCAGCGTCCGCCACTCCGGTGCTGGCGTTGGCCCCGGCGACGATGACGATGGAGACGTCTGCCGCGGTGATGAGCGGCACCGCGGTGCCGGTGGGCTCCTCGACGACGCGGACCAGGCTGGTGTCCACGCCGCTGCCGTTGAGCACGTCCAGCAGCCAGCGGCCCCGATCGTCGTCGCCCACACAGCCCACCATGTGCGCGGTGGCCCCAAGTTGGGCCGCGGCGGTGGCCTGGTTGGCGCCCTTGCCCCCGGTGAAAGCCTCCATCCGCTGGGCCCGCAGGGTCTCGTCGGGGCCGGGCAGCCGGTCGAGCCAGATGGACAGGTCATAGTTGAGGCTCCCGAAGGACACAACCTTCATCTACACCAGTATCCCCTAAACTTCTCAGGCCAAATGCCCTCAGATGGGTGTTCTGGCCTTCGGGGTGGTAGTTTGATCGGGTCCCCCGGGCACAAGCACGGCAAGGTGTCGTGAAATCGCCCGTTTTCTGACCGACGGACACACTGAGTAGGGATGGCCGAGAAACTAGCGTCCAAAACCGCGACTATCGAGAAGCACCGCGTGCATGACACCGATACTGGCTCGCCCGAGGTACAGATTGCACTGCTCACTGAGCGGATCGATCACCTCACTGAGCACTTGAAGGTGCATGTCAAGGACCACCACAGCAGGCGAGGCTTGCTGATGATGGTGGGCCGACGGCGGCGGCTGCTCGACTACGTCAAGGACAACGATGTGGAGCGCTACCGAGGCATCATCGCCGAACTTGGACTTCGCCGCTGAGAAGCGGGCATCGCCCTGGCGATATATGGAAAACAAATTAGCGGGCCACTAGAGAGGCCAGCTGCCAGTTGAAGGGGCCTAGTTGCGCTGGGCCTCTCCAACTGGGAACTGGCTCCATTCCGGCCCGCTCGGGCCTCATGTGGCCCGGAGAGGAGCAAAAATGGCGGAAGCCATCACCGTTTCAGCCGCAGTAAGCGGCGCGGAAAGCAAAATCCTGTCCTTTGAGACAGGTCGTCTGGCCGGACAGGCCGACGGAGCCGTTGTGGCCCGCATGGGCGACACCACCATCCTGGTAACCGCAACCGCGGCCCGCCGGGTGCGAGAAGGGGCGGACTTCTTCCCCCTGACCGTCGACATCGAAGAGCGCATGTATGCCGCGGGCAAGATCCCCGGCTCGTTCTTCCGGCGGGAGGGCCGGGCCCCTGAGTCGGCCATCCTCACGTGCCGTTTGATCGATCGACCTCTGCGGCCCTCATTCCCCGACGGATTCCGCAACGAGATCCACGTCGTCGGAACCGTTTTGGGTGCCGACCAGGAGAACCCCTATGACGTGATCGCCATCAACGGGGCATCGGCCGCACTGAGCATCTCGGGCATCCCGTTTGCCGGCCCGATCGGCGCGGTCCGAGTGGCTCACAGTGCCGACGGGGAGTGGATTCCCCACCCCACCTATGAAGAGGGCGCCGAATCCACCTTCGAGATGGTGGTGGCCGGACGAGTGCTGGACGACGGCGACGTGGCCATCATGATGGTGGAGGCCAACGGCACCGAGGCCGGCTGGGAGCTGTACAGCAACGGCACTCCCAAAGTGGACGAAGCCGCCCTGGCCGAGGGTTTGGAGCGGTCCAAAGAGTGGATCAAAGAAGCGGTTGGCCTCCAGCGCCGGCTGATTGCCACCGCCGGGGTGAAGCCCCCGATGGAGTATGAGCTCCAGGTGGACTACGCCCCCGAGATCGAAGCCGCGGTGGCTGAAGTTGGTGCCGACAAGCTGGCCGCAGCCATGTCCATAGCCGACAAGGCAGAGCGCCAAGAGGCCGAGTCGCAGGTGAAAGAGGAGATCGCTGGAGCGCTGGCCGACCGGTTCGCCGAGGTCGAGGGCGCCGACAAGCAGATCTCCGCGGCCGTCCGGTCGCTCACCAAGAGCATCGTTCGCACGCGGATCGTGCAAGACGGCGCGCGCATCGACGGGCGGGGCCCGGCCGATCTCCGGCAACTTGGATCTGAGGTCGGAGTGGTGGACACCGCTCATGGCTCCGGGCTGTTCGAGCGGGGTGAGACCCAGGTGTTGAACATCACCACGCTGGGCACCGCACGGATGGACCAGATGATCGACGGGATCGACCCCATCGACAAGAAGCGCTACATCCACCACTACAACTTCCCGCCATACTCCACCGGCGAGACCGGCTTCATGCGAGGTCCGAAGCGCCGGGAGATCGGACATGGGGCATTGGCCGAGAAGGCCTTGGTCCCCGTGGTCCCCTCCATGGACGAGTTCCCGTACACGCTGCGCTTGGTATCGGAGGTGCTGTCCTCAAACGGCTCCACCTCCATGGGCTCGGTGTGCTCATCGACGCTGTCGCTGATGGACGCGGGCGTGCCCATAAAGGCGCCGGTGGCCGGCATCGCCATGGGGTTGGTATTCCACGAGGGTCGCTACACCACGCTCACCGACATCCTGGGCGCCGAAGATGCGTTCGGCGACATGGACTTCAAGGTGGCGGGCACCGCCGACTTCGTAACCGCCCTCCAACTCGACACCAAGATCGACGGACTGCCCGCTGATGTGCTGGCTGATGCGTTGAACCAGGCTCGTGATGCCCGGCTCAAGATTCTGGAGGTGATGGCAGGCGCCATCGATGCCCCCCGGGACGATGTCCGGCCCACCGCCCCCAAGATCATCAAGTTCGAGATCCCGCTGGACAAGATCGGCGAGGTCATCGGGCCCAAGGGCAAGGTCATCAACTCCATCCAGTCTGAGACCGGGGCCGAGGTCAATGTGGATGACGCCCAGGACGCGGGCATCGTCACCGTTTCTTCGCCCGACCGCGACAAGGTGGACGAGGCCGAGCGCCAAATCCGGCTGATCCTGGACCCGCCCACCGCCGATGTCGGCGAGGTCTACAACGGGAAGGTGGTGAACATCACCGCATTCGGGGCGTTCGTGAACATCCTTCCGGGCCGAGATGGTTTGGTGCACATCTCCAAGCTGGGCCGAGGCCGCCGAATTGATCGGGTTGAAGACGTGGTCGCATTGGGCGACGACCTCGAGGTTGTCGTGGAGGACATAGATCCCAACGGCAAGATCAGCCTCAAGTTGACCGGCGACGACAGCAGCGACGACCGCGGCAGCCGCCGCTCTGATGATCGGGGTGGCCGGGATCGAGATGATCGTCGGGATCGCCGCGACGACCGTGGTGGGCGCGACCGCGACAGCCGGGGTGGCCGCGACCGCGACAATCGGGGTGGCCGGGATCGTGATGATCGTCGGGATCGCCGTGATGACCGGGGTGGCCGCGACCGTGATAGCCGGGGTGGCCGGGATCGTGATGATCGTCGGGATCGCCGTGATGACCGGGGTGGCCGCGACCGCGACAGCCGGAGTGGCCGGGATCGTGATGATCGTCGGGATCGCCGTGATGACCGGGGTGGCCGCGACCGCGACAATCGGGGTGGCCGCGACCGTGGAGATTGGGAAGTTCCCTCTCAAGCCGCATCCTTTGAAGACGACTTCGAGTCTCAACTGCGCGACGAGTTCGGCGACCTCGGACCAGGTGGGAGCTCACATCGTCGAGGCGGGGGCGGCCGCGACCGCGACCGGGACCGGTCTTCGCGCTAACCCTGCGTTCCGCTTAGTTTTCTAAGCCGTATCGGCACGGCTCAGCCCTATATCGTCTCGTTCATGATTCGGGTTGGGGTGTTCGGCGCGGGGGGAAGAATGGGCGCCACCGTCTGTGAAGCGGTGGCTGCTGACCCCGATCTGGATTTGGTGGCCGCCGTGGATCCCATGCGGGTGGGCGCTACCGCCGGCGGCGCAGTTTCGGTAGCCGACCGCCAGGCAGTGGCAGATGCCGGTGCCGACGTGGTGGTGGATTTCACCATTGCTGAAGCGGCCCGAGACAACCTGATCTGGCTGGCAGCTCAGAACATCCACGCCGTCGTTGGGACCACCGGCTTCACCGACGGCGACTTGGAGCGATTTGAAGCTGCCTTTGCCAGTGCGGGGCGGGCGTGCATCATCGCCCCCAACTTCGCCATAAGCGCTGTGCTGATGATGCGGTTTGCCGAGATGGCCGCGCCCTACTTCGACACCGCTGAGGTGATCGAGCTGCACCACGACGCCAAGATCGACGCACCGTCGGGAACCGCCCGGCTCACGGTGGAGAAAATGGCGGCCGCGTCAGGCGAGTGGGCTCCCGATCCCACCGAGCATGAGATGCTGCCCGGCGTTCGGGGAGGCGAGGGTCCCGAGGGCATCCGGGTTCATTCCGTGCGTATGAGGGGGATGGTGGCCCACCACGAGGTGATCCTGGGTGCCGAGGGCCAGACACTGACCATCCGCCAAGACTCCACTGATCGCTTCTCGTTCATGCCGGGTGTTCTGGCGGCGGTCAAAGCCGCCTCCGGCCGCTCGGGGCTCATCGTCGGCCTCGACGCTTTGCTGGACATCTAGATCCAGAGCCCAGTCGTGTCGCTCCGGCGCCTGTTGCTGAACATAGCGGTGCTGTTGGCGGTGATCGCCATGGTCACCGCGGGGTTCTGGCAGCTCCACCGGCTGTCTGAGCGCCGAGATCGCAACAGCACAATCTCCAGCCGAAGCCAGCTTCCCATCGCCGAAGTGCAAGATCTGGCAGGGATTGACGACCCTCTCGACACCGGCCGCGAGATTGAGTTCCGCCTGGTCCGGGCGGTTGGTGTCTACCAGACTGACGATCAGGTGCTGATCCGAAACCGCACCCATCAGGGCACCGCCGGGTTTTGGGTCCTCACCCCACTCCGACTTCAAACCGGCGCGGTCGTCGCCGTCAATCGGGGCTGGATTCCCCACGGCGCGGGCACCGGCGCACTACCAGCGGAATTCGCGCCGGTGGGTGGAGAGGTTGAGGTGACCGGACTCGTCCGGGCCACGGTCACCGCTGCTGGACTCCAGCAGCCCGACCCCGCAAGCGGCGTGCTTGTCGAAATGGCCCGGCCTGATCTGGCCCGTCTGTCCCAACAGCTTGACCACGCCCTGCTCCCGGTCTACGTGCAACTCCAGGCGCAATCACCCCCTTCCGGTGGCCTGCCCATCCCCGTGCCCTCTCCCGACCTCGGAGAGGGATCTCATCTGGCCTATGCCGTGCAGTGGTTTGTCTTCGCCACCATCGCACTGGTGGGCTACCCGCTCATCTTGCGCCGTAAGTCGAGCTCAGGTCCAAAGTAGGCTGCCATCGTGCCCCATTCTCCCCACATAACGCAGCGCGTGCTTCATGCCCTGCGCACGAAGGGCATGGCCGAAGTTGATGCAGTGGCCCGGGCCGCGGGCCTCTCGTCGAACCAGGCAGCCGAGGTGCTGGACGAGCTGGGCGAACAGGGATGGGTGCGCTACCGCGACGGGAAAAGGGCCAAGGGGTGGATGCTGCTCGGAGAGGGCCGGGCCGAGGCCGAGCGGGTGGTGGCCGCCGAAGTCGACCAGTCCGGGGTGAAGCCCCTGATCCAAGAGCACTATGAGTCGTTCAGGGTGTTGGACCCCGAGCTAAAGGTGGTCTGCACCGATTTCCAGGTACGCGGTGATCAGACCTTGAACGACCACACCGATCCCGACTACGACGCCGCGGTCATCGCCCGACTGGCCGAGATCAACCGGAGCGTCCAGCCGATCCTCGCTCAGCTGGCCGAAGCCCTCGACCGCTTCGGGCATTATGGGGGACGGCTCGAATACGCGCTGAATCAGGTGCTGAGCGGTGACATTAACTGGTTTACGAAACCCTCTCTGGATTCCTACCATGAAGTGTGGTTCGAACTGCACGAGGATCTCCTGGTGTCACTGGGTATTGATCGGGCAACCGAGCTGGCCGCCGACTCTGCTGACGTGTGAGGAGATCCCATGGCTCGATTTGGAAGGGTATTGACCGCCATGGTCACGCCGTTTCGCGATGACGGCTCGCTGGACCTGGAAGCGGCTGCTTTGCTGGCCCAATGGCTGGTTGACAACGGGAGCGATGGATTGGTGGTCGCCGGCACCACGGGGGAGTCCCCGACCCTGACCCACGATGAGCAGATCAACCTCATCGGTGCGGTCGCCTCGGCGGTGGATGCACCGGTGGTGGCCGGGGCAGGCAGCAACGACACCGCGGCGGCGGTAGAGCTAACCGAGCGGTCAACCGAGGTCGGGGCCGACGGGATCTTGCTGGTGGCCCCCTACTACAACCGCCCCTCACAGGCCGGCCTGTCCAAGCACTTCGCCACGGTGGCAGCAGCCACTGATCTCCCAGTGCTGATCTACGACATTCCCGTGCGCACCGGGCGGAAAGTGGACACCGCTACTCTGCTGGAACTGGGCCACGGCGTGGGCAACATTGTCGGCGTCAAAGACGCGGCCGGCGACCCCGCCGAGACCGCCAAGCTGATCGCCCAGGCTCCCGATGATTTCGAGGTGTACAGCGGCGACGACAGCCTCAACCTCGCGCTATTGGCAGTGGGCGCGGTGGGGTTCATCAGCGTGGCCTCCCACTGGGCCGGCGCCGAGCACGCTGACATGGTCGCGGCCTTCGAGAAGGGCGATGTCGCCGCCGCCCGGCAAATCAACGCCAGCCTCATCCCGTCGTATGACTATGAGACGGGGTTGAAGTCCCCCAACCCCATCCCGGCCAAGGCCATGATGCGCCTCATCGGCCTGCCAGTGGGCCGATGCCGGCCGCCGATGGACGTCGAGCCCGATGGGTTGACCGAAGCCGCGGCCGAAGTGCTGGCCGGCACCCGCCTTGGAACCCATGGCTGATCTGGTCCAGATCACCTTTTTGGGCGGTTTGGGCGACATCGGGAGGAATTGCGCGGCCATCGAGTGCGGGGGAGAGGTGCTCATTTTGGACTGCGGGGTGCTCTTCCCCGACGAGGACATGCCGGGGGCCGATTTCGTGCTGCCCGATCTGGAGTACCTGCGCGACAAGGCCGACCGCATCGTGGGCTGCATCTGCACCCATGGCCACGAGGATCACATCGGAGCGCTGTCACAGGCGCTGGATTGGCTGTCGTTCCCCATCTACGCCTCGCGGTTCACCCTGGGGCTGATCCGCAATCGCCTCGAAGAACATGGGGTGATGGGCCGCACCAGCCTCAACCCCATCGGAGACCACGACCGCATCAGCATCGGGTCGTTCGACTGCGAGTTCATCCCGGTCACCCACTCGGTTCCCTCCGGGCTGATTTCGGCCATCCGCACCCCCCAAGGGGTTGTCCTGCACTCCAGCGACTTCAAGCTGGACCTGAATCCGGTTGACGGCCGGCGCACCGACCTCGCCCGGATTGGGGCGATTGCCCGCACCGAAGGGGTGCGGCTGCTGCTGTGCGACTCCACCAACTCGGAGATCCCCGGCAGCTCCCGGTCGGAGACCGAGGTGGGAGGGGTGCTGAGAGGGGTGTTCGCTGCCCATCAAGAACGACGGCTGGTGGTGGCCGCGTTCTCAAGCCACATTCACCGGGTCCAGCAGGTGGTGGACGCCGCAGTGGCTTCAGGGCGAAAGGTGGCCACGCTCGGGCTGTCCATGAAGCGCAACTTCGCCTTGGCCCGGGAATTGGGCCTGCTCCAGATGCCCGACCAGGCCTTCATCGATGTGTCCGAAGCCGAGCAGTATCCTCCCGGGCAGGTGTGCGTGGTAGCCACCGGATCTCAAGGGGAGACCCGCTCGGCCCTGGCGATGGCCGCCACCGGCGACAGCCGCTGGATTGACATCGGCCCCCGCGACACCGTGGTGTTGAGCTCCAGCCCCATACCCGGCAACGAGGCGCGGGTGTCTCGCATGATCAACAACCTGATGTCCCGGGGAGCCGATGTGGTTCACAGCGGCCAGCTTGAGGTCCACACCTCCGGCCACGGGAAACAGGACGAGCTGCGCACCCTGCACACGGTGGCCGACCCCGAGTACTTCGTGCCGGTCCATGGCGAAGTCCGCCACCTCTTGGCCCACGCTGATCTGGCGATGGACATGGGCATGCACTCTGATCAGGTGGTGATCGCCCGCGACGGTGAGCAGGTGGAGTTGAGCGACCGCGGACTGGCCAACCGAGGGAAGGTCACCTCCGGGGACTACTACTACGTGAATGGAAAGCTGATCGAGAGCGGCCAGGAGCTGTTCCGCGAGCGGTCCATCCTCGGAGGCCAAGGTGTGGTCAATGTGGTGGTTGTGGTGAACCGCGACAAGGGTCGTCTGCTGGCTCGTCCCCGATTTGAGAGCAAGGGGTGGGTCGGGGCCGACACGGTGTGGGAGTTGGAGCAGGCCGGGGCCGATGAGGTGGCGGCTGCGGTGGAGGATCACCTGGCTTCGGGCGAAGAAGACAGCTTGGAGCGGGTAGTGCGGCGGGCCGCGGGCCAGTTCGTCAACCACAACACCGGTCGCCGTCCGATGATCGCTCCCATCATCATCGAGTTCTGACCAAACCGGCGTTGATCGGCTCTCTCAGGGCAAACCGTTGGTTGCTGGTGTTGTCAGTGGTACGTTTGTTGCTGTTGTGGCTACAAAAACCGCTCACAAAGCCCCTAACAAGCCCAGCACGAAGTCCAAGTCCAAAGCCGGTCCTCAGTCTGATGGTCGACTGAAGCAGGCCGCGGCCGCGGTCTGGGCTCGCCACCGCGTCGACATTGTCGCCGTGGGGTTCGTCCTCGCGGGCTTGTTGGCGGCCTGCGGTCTCTGGGCGGATGTGGCGGGGCCGTTCGGCTCGGGCCTGCGAACCGTCCTCGGGGCTCTAATCGGCACGGCGCGCGCCGCGGTGCCCGTCATGCTGGTTGTCATCGGGATCGTTCTGCTCCGGGGCCCCCGCCCCGATGAGGCTGAACCGGAGAGCACCCCGGATGCCTTCGACAAGAACCCCTACACCGATCCGGCTCGGGCCGATCTGGTGTTGGCTGTCCGCCTCGCCATCGGCACCGCTTTGACGCTGCTGTCGGTTACCGGCCTCTTGCACATCGCCGTGAACCGGCCCGGCATCGAGGATCTAGACGGGCTGACGGATGCTGGCGGTGCTCTGGGCCTGGCCTTTGGCGGGACCCTGGCCGCGGTGGTGGGAATCTGGGGAGCGAGCCTGGTTGTGGGTGCGTTCGGGCTATTGGGATCAGTCGTGCTGACCAGGGTGTCTCTGCGGGCCTGGGCTCGCCGAGTGGACGGCGCCAAGATAAAGGCCAGCCTCAGCCGGATGATCCATTCGCTCACCGGCACGGCCCCACTTCCAGAAGCCCCCGAAGCTCCGGTTGAAGACCGCTTGGTGGCTGGTCCGGAGACAGCCCTGGTTGAGCCCGAAGTGGTTTTCATTCCCTCCCCGGACCCCGAGCCCGAGGTCAGCCTGGCCCCGCCCGAATCCGAGGTTGGCCCGCCCCCCCAGGATTCCGATCCCGAGCCGGAATGGCAGGCGCCCGTCATTGTCAGCGACAAGGCCTCCAAGTCGTCAAAGTGGAAGCTCCCCTCGCTCAAGCTGCTGAGCGGTTCCGATCCCCAGCAGGTCAACCAGGAGGAGGCCGCCCGGAGGGGCGCCGCCCTGGAACAGGCCCTAGCGGCCCACGATGTGGACACCAAGCTGGTGGGGATGGTGATCGGCCCCACCGTGACCCGTTACGAGCTGGAGCTGGCCGCGGGGGTCAAGGTCAGCCGGGTAACCAGCCTGAGCAAGGACATCGCCTACGCCATGGCCTCGCCTGACGTCCGCATCCTGGCCCCTATTCCCGGGCGCCAGGCCATCGGCGTAGAAGTGCCCAACCGCGACCGCCAGGTGGTGTCGCTGGGCGGGATCTTGGCGTCGGCCGAGGCCCGCAAGGCCTCCCATCCCCTAGAGGTGGCCATCGGAAGGGACATCAACGCCAAGGCGGTGATGATGGACCTGTCGCGGATGCCCCACATCCTCATTGCCGGGGCCACCGGGGCGGGCAAGTCGTCGTGCATCAACTCCATGATCACCTCGGTGCTGATGCGCACCACCCCCGACCAGGTGCGCATGATCTTGGTCGATCCCAAGATGGTGGAGATGGCCCAGTACGAGCATGTGCCCCACCTGCTCACCCAGCCGGTAACCGACCCCAAAAAGGCGGCCAACGCCTTGGCCTGGGCCTGCCGGGAGATGGACCGCCGCTACGAGATCCTGGCCTCGGTGGGCGTCCGCGACATCGACGGCTACAACGACGCCTTCGACCGGGGGGTGTTCGAGAACGACCGCGATTTGGGGATCGAGGAATCCGAGCCCCTAGAGCGAATGCCGCTCATCTTGGTGGTGGTGGACGAGCTGTCCGATCTGATGATGGTGGCCCCCCGCGACGTGGAGGACTCCATCTGCCGCATCGCCCAGAAGGCCCGAGCCGTGGGCATCCACCTGGTGATCGCCACCCAGCGGCCGTCCATCAACGTGATCACCGGTGTGATCAAGGCCAACATACCGGCCCGTCTGGCCTTTGCCGTGTCCAGCCAGACCGACAGCCGGGTGATCCTCGACCAGCAGGGGGCCGAGCGCTTGGTGGGCCAGGGCGACATGCTCCTGGTCAACGCCTCCTCTACCACCGCCCAGCGCATTCAAGGTGCCTGGGTGACCGAGGCGGAAGTCCGCAGCGTGGTGGCGGCCTGGCGGCGCCAGGCCGCGGCCATGGGCCACAGCAGCAGCCCGTCTTTGACCACCGACGGGGGAGACGGCGACGACGACCCGTTGACCGCCGCTCCGTCGACCGCCACCGGTGGTGGAAGCGATGACGACGATGAGCTCTTGGCCCAGGCCATGAGGCTGGTGGTTGACAGCCAGCTGGGTTCCACTTCGATGCTCCAGCGCAAGCTTCGAGTGGGGTTTGCCCGGGCCGGCCGGCTGATGGACCTGCTGGAGCAGCGGGGCGTGGTCGGCCCCTCCGAGGGGTCCAAAGCCCGCGAGGTGCTGATGACCCCCGACGAGCTTCCCTGACCATCGTTTAGTCCTCGTCGGTAGTCTCAGCTCGTGACATTGGCAGCGGTGCTCCTCGCAGGAGGCCTTCTCGTGCTGGCGTTGGGCGCCGACCAGCTGGTGATCGGGGCGTCCCGCCTGGCCTTCGCCCGGGGTATCTCGCCCATCGTGATCGGGGCGCTGGTCATCGGCTTCGGAACCAGCGCTCCCGAGATGCTGGTGTCGGGCCTGGCCGCCGCCGATGGCGATGTCGACTTGGGCGTGGGCAACATCGTCGGCTCCAACGTGGCCAACTTGAGCCTGGTGTTGGGCGTTTCCGCGCTGGTGGCGGCGGTGGCCGTCGGGGGCCGGTACATCAAGGTGGCCAACAGCACACTATGGCGGGAGGGCGTGGTTTCGCTGGGTGCCGCGCTGTTGTTCTGGCTGCTGGTTCAGGACGGCTTGGAACGGTGGGAGGGTTTCGTCCTGTTGGCCGCGTTTGTGGTGGCCATGGGCATCATCTTGTGGCGACCGGCCTATGACGCCAACGCGGCCGATGTCATCCACACCGACAAGCCGATCAACCAGTCCGCCGAGCTGGTTCGCACCGTATTGGGGCTGGGGGCCACGGTAGTCGGCGCCCAACTCGCGGTGACCGGTGCGGTGGACATCGCCCACGAGGTTGGCTTGGGCTCTGGCTTCGTGGGGCTGTCGCTGGTGGCGTTCGGCACCTCGCTGCCCGAGCTGATCACCGGGGTGCAGGCTGCCCGCCGGGGCGAGGCTGATCTGCTGGTGGGCAACATCTTGGGCTCCAACACGTTCAACAGCCTGCTGGTGAGCGCGGTGGTGGCGCTGGTGGGCCCCGGGCCTCTGGTCGACGGAAACCTCTCGGGGCTGGCGGTGTGGATCATGGTGGGCATCTCCGCCAGCGCCTGGCTGCTCATGTTCCGTGGTGACGGCTTGGAGCGATGGTGGGAGGGGGCGTTCTTGCTGGCCGTGTACTTGGTGTCGATGCCGTTCCTGATCTCCGACGACCCCGACGAAGTCGAACCTCACGTCTCGGGCGCCCCTGCGGTCGAGGTGGTGGTGGAGCCGGCCTCGGAAGCCCCGGCAATAGACCCGTTGGCGCCGCCCCCCCGACACTGATGGTCTTGGACCATTCTCCGCATAATCTGAGGATGGTGCGCCGGTTTTGGGTTGAGACCCTGGGATGTCCCAAGAATCAGGTGGACTCCGACAAGATCACGGGTCTGCTGGTTCGAGACGGTATGGCCGCGGCTGGGGCACCCGAAGAGGCCGACCTCGTGGTGGTGAACACTTGTGCCTTCATCGAGGAGGCCCGCCAGGAATCGGTGGACACCGTGCTGGAACTGCGCTCGACCGCGGCCGACGCCGAGCTGGTGATAACCGGGTGCATGGCCGAGCGCTACGGCGCCGAGTTGGCCGAGGCCCTGCCCGAGGCCGACCGGGTGGCCGGGTTCGGCGTACCGGTGAGCATCGGGGCCAAGCCCTCGGCTGCTTCACCATCAGCGGTGGCGCTTCCCTCCTTCGACCTGTTGAACCTGCCCCGGCCGCCGGCCGAGGCGCCGTGGGCCTACGTGAAGATCGCCGAGGGCTGCGACCGCCGCTGCGGGTACTGCGCCATCCCCAGCTTCCGGGGGCCGCAGCGCTCCCGGTCGGCCGAAGCGATAGTGGCCGAGGTGGAGGGCCTCGGCGTGCGGGAGGCGGTGCTGGTGGCCCAAGACCTGGCCTCCTACGGGCGCGACCAGGGCCAGGGGGAGCGGGGGATCATCCCCCTGGTGGAGTCGCTGCGCCAGCAGGTCGATTGGCTGCGACTGCTGTACCTGTACCCGTCCGATCTCACCGACCCGCTGATCGACGCCATCTGCGCCACCGGCGTGCCCTACTTCGATTTGTCGTTGCAGCATGTGTCGCGTCCGCTTCTGGCCCGCATGCGCCGGTGGGGCGACGGCCACCGCTTTGCCGCTCGCATCGCCGACATCCGCCAGCGTGAGCCCACCGCCGTGTTCCGGTCGAATTTCATCGTGGGCTATCCGGGAGAGACCGAGGCCGACCACGACGCCCTGCTCGATTTCGTGGCCGACGTGGGCCTGGATTGGTGCGGGTTCTTCACCTACTCCCCGGAAACGGGAACCTACGCCACCACCCTCGATGGAGAGGTGCCCGCCGAGTTGGCTGCTGAGCGCCGCCGAGAGCTGGCCGAAGTCCAAGACGGGATAACCGCGGCCAAGCGTGACGAACTCGTCGGCCGCGAGGTCGAAGTTCTGGTGGACACCCCCGGCATGGCCCGCAGCTTTCGAGAAGCCCCGGAGATCGACGGGATCATCTCGGTGCCCGAACACTTGGCCACCGGCCAGTTCCACACCGTGCGGTTGGCGGAGGCCATGGGCCCCGACATGGTGGCCGAGGCGGTGCCGTCGTGAGCCATGTGGAGACGTATTCCTGGGCCGATCTGCGGTTGACGGCCAACCTAATCACGCTGGGGCGCATTGCCGCGTCGCCTGTGCTGTTCGTGCTCATCCTGGCCGCCTCCGACAGCCGGGGAACGTCGTGGTCGGTATTGACGGTGGGCCTGGTGCTGGGGGCCAGCGACTACTACGACGGCTGGGTCGCCCGATCCTCCGGCAGCGTCAGCCGGTGGGGGGCCTTTCTGGATCCGCTGGCCGACAAGGTGATGATCCTGGGGGCCTCCTGGTGCTTTGTGGCGGTAGACCGGCTGTTTTGGGTTCCGGTGCTGATCATCTCGGTGCGAGAGCTGCTGGTGAGTGCGGCCCGAACCAAGTGGGCTCGAGAGGGTCTATCGCTTCCCGCCCGCCTCTTGGCCAAGTACAAGACGCTGTTGCAGGGTGCGGCCCTCATTGTGGCGGCGCTGCCCCCATTGGAGGAACACGACTGGGCACCGTCGCTGGCCATCTGGCTGGCAGTGGCCCTCACCCTCTACACCGGCTGGCGCTACATGGCCGACGGCCGCGCCGGCGCAATTGCCGCCGCAGACCAGTAGTAGCCGGTTACAGGCGGTTAGCCTCCCTGCGTGAACTGTGAAGTAATCGCGGTAGGAACCGAGCTGCTGCTCGGCCAGATCGTCGACACCAACTCGTCGTGGATCGGCGAGCAGCTGGCCCTGGCCGGCATCGACTCGCACCACCAGGTGAAGGTGGGCGACAACTTCGGGCGGATGCAGGCCGTGCTAGAACAGTCCTTGGAGCGCAGCGACTCGGTCATCATGTGCGGCGGGCTGGGCCCGACCCAAGACGACATCACCCGGGACGTGATCGCCGCGGCCCTGGGGGTGGAGCTGGTGAGGCGCGACGACATCGTGGAGCGCATCTCTACCGTGTTCGGGGGCCGGGGGCGAGCCATGCCCGAGAACAACCTTCGCCAAGCCGACATCCCCGACGGGGCCGAGGTGCTGCCGGTGATGCCCGGCACCGCCGCCGGCTTCAAGATCGAGAGCGGCGACAAGGCGGTGTACGCCGTGCCCGGCGTGCCCTGGGAGATGCAGCAGATGGTGGGGGAGTGCGTGCTGCCCGACCTCAAGGCTCGGGCCGGGATCACCGCGGTGATCAAGAGCCTCACCCTGCGCACCTGGGGCGACTCCGAGTCGGGGCTGGCCGAGAAGCTCCACGAGGAGATCGAGCGGCTGGACGAGGTCGGCGGGTGTACCATCGCCTTTCTGGCCTCGGGCATGGAGGGCCTCAAGGTGCGGCTCACCGCCAAGGCCCCCAGCGAGGCCGCCGCCGATGAAATGCTGGCCAACGAGGAGCAGATCGTGCGGGGCATCATCGGCGACATCGTGTTCGGCATCGACGACGAGACCATGGAATCGGCCGTGCTCGATGCCCTGCGCAGCCGGGGGTGGACCCTGGCGCTGGCCGAGTCGCTCACCGGCGGGCTCATCGGCTCCCGGCTCACCGCCGTGCCCGGCGCCAGCGATGTGTTCCGAGGCGGGCTGGTGTCCTACGCCAGCGACGTGAAGTTCGACCTGCTGGAAGTGCCCGAGGGCCCGGTGGTGAGCGAAGAGGCAGTGACTGCTATGGCCCACGGCGCCGCCAAGCTGCTGGGCGCCGACTGCGCCATAGCCGTCACCGGCGTAGCCGGCCCCGACCCCCTAGACGGCGAAGACCCCGGCACCGTGTGGATGGCCACCCTGGTCAACGGTGAAGTAGAGGCCACCCGGGTCAAGTTCCCCTTCGACCGCGAGCGCACCCGCCAGTTCACCACCGTGTCGATCCTCAACAACCTCCGCATGAGGGTCCTCGCCGGGCACTAGGCCCTCATACGGGGATGATTGTCCCCCCTTGCAGGCAGCTGTCAGGAGAGACCGAAGATCAGCATCGGGATCCACACCGACATTGCGAATCCGATGAGCGTGATCACCATGGCGCGGGTCTGTTTGGCCAGCTGAAGGGTGGTCTCAGCCCGGTGCTCTTTCAAAGCGGCGCCGACATTGGCGAACCCACCGTCAACTTTGGCGTTGAGCATGGCGAATTGGCCGTTGAAGTCGGCGCGGAGGCGTTCTTCGAGGGCGTGTAGATCGTCTTTGGTGGCCAGTTGGGTCCACAGCACGGGGGGAAGGCTCTCCATAAGCGTTCTGGCCTCCTCCTTCCCCAGTAGCTCGGTTAGGCGCTCAATCAGCGCAAAGCGCCGTTCCTCACCGATTGGTTCACTCACCGTCATGCGGCCTCCTCGGTTGTGTGTTATCGGAGGGGGACCGTTGGTTCACTGTCCCCGAGTGATCGGCCGTTACCTTATCGTCCTTTGGCGCGTAAGCGTCGGCGTCCGCAGGTCAAAATCACACCTCGGGGTTGACCACTCCGGCCAGCATTCCGCCGTCGGCGATGAATTCGGCGCCGGTGCTGTAGGAGGAGTCGTCGGAGGCCAGGTAGGCGGCCAGGTGGGCTATTTCGACGGGTTGGCCCACACGGCCCAGGGGGAGCATGGCGAAGGTCGCTTCTCGCTCTTCGTCGGAAATGGCGTCTCCCAGGGTGTCGGGAGCGGTCATGGCCGTGTCCACTCCGCCGGGGTGGATGGAGTTGACCCGGATGCCGTGTCGGCCCAGCTCCAGGGCGGCGTTCTTGGTCATGCCCCGCACGGCGAACTTGGAGGCGGTGTAGGCCACGGTGCCGCCGTAGCCGGCCATGCCGTTGGTGGAGCTGATGTTCACGATCGACCCGCCGCCGGCCTCGATCATGGCCGGCACGGTGTGCTTCATTCCCAGAAACACCCCCACCTGGTTGATGTTGATGACCCGCATGTAGTCCTCCAGGGAGGTGTCCACCATGGACACCCCGAACAGGAGCACCCCGGCGTTGTTCACCAGCACGCTGGGCGGGCCGAAGCGGCTGGTGGTCTCGGCCACCGCCTTTTGCCACGCCTCGGGGTCGGTCACGTCCAAGGGCAGATAGTGGGCGTTGGGGCCCACATCGGCGGCCACCGCCTCGCCCAAGTCGTGGAGCACGTCGCCGAACACCACCTTGGCGCCCTCGGCGGCGAACAGCCGTACCTCGGCCTCGCCTTGGCCTCGGGCGCCGCCGGAAACGATGGCTACTTTGCCGTCGAGCCTTCCCATGTCAGTTCTCCTCTCCAGAGATTTCGCAGTCGAGCCTAAGCGACGCCGAGTTCATGCAGTAGCGCTCACCGGTGGGATGGGGGCCGTCGGGGAAGATGTGGCCCAGATGCGCCCCGCACGATGCGCACACCGCCTCGGTGCGGACCATGCCGTGGCTGGCGTCGGTGTTGCGGTCCACCTTGCCCTCGCCCACCTCCTCGTAGAACGACGGCCAGCCAGTGCCTGAGTCGTATTTCGTCTCGGATGAGAACAGCGGCTCGTCGCATACCCGGCAGCGGTACATGCCCTCGTCTTTGCAGTCCCAGTACTCGCCGGTGAAGGCCCGCTCGGTCCCGGCTTGCTGGGTTATGTGGTACTGCTCAGCGGTCAGCCGCTGGCGCAGTTCCTCATCGGTGAACGTTTGCTCTGCCATGGCGTTCACCGTATCGGATTTCTGGCGCAAACAGGCAGGGTGGGGCCAGCGGGGTACTTGTGAAATTCATGCCCCGTAACTACGATGATGTCATTATCTGGGGACAAACTGTCACCGGTCGTCTTTAGAGTGTGGCTCGACATTCCCCCTACAAACTCGTAGCCGCAAGACACACCACCTAGAGGAGGAAAAGTGGAACGAGAAAAAGCACTAGAGATGGCCCTTGGCCAAATCGAGAAGCAATTCGGCCAAGGTGCCGTGATGAAGATGGGCGAGAAGGGCACCATGGCCATCGAGACCACCCCCACCGGGGCGCTGGCCCTCGATTTGGCGCTGGGCGTCGGGGGGCTGCCCCGGGGCCGGGTGGTGGAGATCTACGGCCCGGAGTCCTCGGGTAAGACCACCCTGGCGCTGCACGCGGTGGCCGAGGCCCAGCGCAACGGGGGGATCTGCGCGTTCGTCGACGCCGAGCACGCCCTCGACCCGGTGTACGCCAAGGCCATCGGCGTGGACGTCGACGAGCTGCTCATCTCGCAGCCCGACACCGGTGAGCAGGCCTTGGAGATCACCGACATGTTGATCCGGTCGAGTGCGCTCGACGTGATCGTCATCGACTCGGTGGCCGCCCTCACCCCTCGGGCTGAGATCGAGGGCGACATGGGCGACACCCACGTGGGCCTGCAAGCCCGCCTCATGTCGCAGGCCCTGCGCAAGCTCACCGCCAACTTGAGCAAGTCCAAGACGGTGTGCATCTTCATCAACCAGCTTCGGGAGAAGATCGGCGTGATGTTCGGTTCCCCCGAGACCACGCCGGGCGGCCGGGCGCTGAAGTTCTACTCGTCGGTCCGTTTGGACATCCGCCGCATCGAGTCCCTCAAGCAGGGGGTGGATGTGATCGGCAACCGCACCCGGGTGAAGGTGGTCAAGAACAAGGTGGCCCCGCCGTTCCGGCAGGCCGAGTTCGACATCATGTACTCCAAGGGCATCAGCCGGGAGGGATCGCTGCTCGACGTGGGCGTCGACCTGGACATCGTGGAGAAGTCCGGGGCCTGGTTCACCTACGAGGGCGAGCACCTCGGCCAGGGCCGGGAGAAGGCCAAGGCGTTCTTGGCCGAGCATCCCGAGATCATGGTGGAGATCACCGACCGGGTGTGGAATACCGTGAAGCCTCCAGTGGAGGAAGAGGCAGCCGAAACCGAGGAACCGGCCGCACAAACCGGCTAGTGGGCCCAAACTGGCTAGGAGGCTATTGGCAGCCGACAGGTAGCCTGGCGGGGTGAGCCGCAGCTATTTCATCCGCACCTACGGGTGCCAGATGAACGAGCACGACACCGAGCGCATCGCCGGGCTCCTGGAAGCCGACGGGATGACGTCGGCCGATGCCATGGAATCGGCCGACGTCATCGTGCTCAACACCTGCTGCATCCGGGAGAACGCCGACAACAAGCTCTACGGCCAGCTCGGCCACCTCAAACGGCTCAAGCAGGATCGCCCCGACATGCAGATCGCGGTGGCGGGCTGTTTGGCCCAAAAGGACCGGGAGCTGATCCGGGAGCGGGCCGGCCATGTGGACGTGGTGTTCGGCACCCACAACGTGCACCGGGCCGCCGAGCTGATCGGTGCCTCAGCCGACGGGCCCATCGTGGAGATCCTGGAAGAAGCCGTCGAGCAAGACCGCGACAGCTTCCCTTCGGCGCTGCCGGTGCGACGGGAAGCCCCCTACGCCGCGTGGATGACCATCCAGGTGGGCTGCGACAACTCGTGCGCCTTCTGCATCGTGCCCGCGGTGCGGGGAGCGGAGATCAGCCGCCCGCTGGAAATGCTGGTGTCCGAGGCCGCCGATCTGGTGGCCGGCGGGGTAACCGAGATCACCCTGCTGGGCCAAAACGTCAACTCCTACGGCCGCGATCTCCAGCGGGATCGCCGCCAAGCCGGTGAGCGGGTGCCGCTGCGTCCGCTGTTCGCCGACTTGTTGCGGGCTGTAGGCGCGGTGGACGGCATCGAGCGGATCCGGTTCACCAGCCCCCACCCCAAAGATCTGCGGCCTGAGACCATCGAGGCCATGGCCGAGGTTCCCTCGGTGTGCGAACACCTGCACCTACCGCTGCAATCGGGCAGCGACCGGGTGCTGGCCGCCATGCACCGCGGCTACACCGCTGAGCGCTACTTGGAGCGGCTTCGGGCCGCCCGGGACGCAGTGGACGACTTGGCCGTTTCCACCGACATCATCGTGGGCTTCCCGGGCGAGACCGAGGACGACTTCGAACGGACGCTGCTGGTGGCCGCCGAGGCCGAGTACGACTCGGCGTTCACGTTCGTGTTCTCGCCCCGGCCCGGCACCGAGGCCGCCGAGATGGTTGACCAGTATTGCGACCCCGACGAGGTGCGGGACCGCTTCGAGCGGCTCCGGGCCGTGGTGGAGCGCTCCAGCCGCCGGGGCAACCAGGCTCGCGTCGGCCGCCGCGAGGAGGTGGTGGTGGAGGGGCCGTCGAAGAAAGATCCCGCCGTGCTCACCGGCCGGACCCGCCAGAACCGCCTGGTCCATTTCCCGTCACCGGAGAAGCTGAAGCCGGGCACGTTCGCCGCCGTGGACGTGACCGAGGCCGGCGCCCATCATCTGCGAGGCGAGCTGGCCGAGGTGACCGCTCCGCCCCGGTGGCGCACCCGGATCCCGGTGGCCGCGCTCTGAGCAGCTCAGCGGCCCCCGATTCCGTTGGCGCGCCGGGCGCGCTGGCCATCGTCGGGGTTACAGCCAGCGGCAAGTCGGCGGTGGCGCTGGCCCTGGCCCGCCGCCTGGGAGAAGCCGAGATCATCTCGGTGGACTCCATGCAGGTGTACCAGGGGATGGACATCGGCACCGACAAGCCCTCCGCCGCGGTGCGGGCCGAGGTGCCCCACCACCTCATCGATGTGGCCGACCCGTCGCAGGACTACTCCCTGACCATGTTTCAACAAGCGGCCCACCAGGCCCGGTCTGGCATTTCTGGCCGCGGCCGGGTGGCGGTGCTGGTGGGGGGCACTGGGCTCTACCACCGGGCAGTGATCGACGATCTCGAGATTCCCGGCCGCTATCCCGAGACCGCGGCCGACCTGGATACGGAGCCCGAAACGGTTGCTCTGCACCGTCGCTTGGCCGAACTCGATCCGGTGGCCGCATCCCGCATGGAGCCCACCAATCGGCGTCGGATCATCAGAGCTCTGGAGGTGACGGTGGGCAGCGGCCGTCCGTTCTCCTCCTACGGGCCGGGATTGAACCAATACCCGCCCCGCGACATCGCCCAGTTCGGCCTGTCGCTGCCGCGAGCCGAGATCGACCGCCGCATCGAGCAGCGCTACCACCAACAGATTGAAGCTGGTTTCCTGGCCGAGGTGGAGGCCCTGGCCGACCGCCGCCCGCCCCTGTCGCGCACTGCGTCCCAGGCTCTGGGGTACAAAGAGCTGCTGGCCCACCTCAGCGGCGAGGTGTCGCTCGACGAGGCGGTGGCGCTGGCCATCACCCGCACCCGGCAATTTGCCCGCCGCCAAGAGCGGTGGTTCCGGCGCGACCCCCGCATCATCTGGCTGGACGCCGACGGAGAGGCCGGAGCGCTGGCCGACGAGGTGTTGGCCCACCGCAACTCGGGAATTGCCCAAGGGTGAACTTGCAAATGGTGCGTGGCCGAGCAAGCAGAACTTGCCAGACTGGAACGATGCAGCTGACCAAGCACCACGGCTTGGGCAACGACTTCTTGATCGCCCTGGTAGACGCGCTACCCGCTGACGCCCCCGCGTTGGCCCAGGCAGTGTGCCATCGCACCCGGGGCGTGGGCGCCGACGGCCTGATATTCGGCCTGCCGGGTGATCCCGACGAGGGAACAGACGTCACCATGGTGCTGTTCAACGCCGATGGGAGCCGGGCAGAGATGAGCGGCAACGGCATCCGCTGTTTGGCCCAGGCCGCCATCATGGGTGCCGGGTGCAGTGCGGAGATGCGGATCGGCACCGATGCCGGAGTTCGCGAGGTGGGCGTCGAGGCTGCCGACCACCCCACCGCTATCCAAGCTCGGGTAGACATGGGGCCGGTGAACGCTGGACCAGCACTGGAAGCGATCGACTACCCCGACAGCGTGCGGCTTGCGACCGCCGATGTGGGCAACCCCCATCTGGTGATCCAGGTACCCGACGCCCACCGTGTTGACGTGGCCGCCGACGGAGCCGAGCTTTCACGGCTTGCCGGCGGGATCAACGTGGAGTTCATCAGCCCGAGCCCCGGCGGCTTGGGCATCGATTTGCAGGTGTGGGAACGCGGCGTGGGCGTGACCCAAGCGTGCGGAACCGGCGCGTGCGCCGCCGCTCATGCAGCCCACCGCTGGGGTCTTGTCGGCTCGCTGGTCCCGGTCTCCATGCCCGGCGGTGATGTCACCGTGGGGCTGGGAGACACCGCGGTGCTAGTCGGCCCTGCCGAGTACATAGCGACAGTGGGCTATGGCTGATAGAGAAACCCACAGAGGCGGGTTTGGCACCCACGGAGGGGAGTCGGGCGCGTTCATCGAACGGGCCTTCCGGGAGAAGATAGTGCTGGTGGGCGTAACCCTCGGTGGTGCCGATGCAGCCCGCACCGACGCCGATTTGGACGAGTTGGCCCAGCTCATCGACACCGCCGGGGCCGACGAGGTGGGCCGGGTGGTCCAGCGTCGCCGCGCTCCCGATCCGGCCACCTACATCGGCAAGGGCAAGGTCGACGAGATCTTGGAACTGAGCGAGCAGTTCGACGCCGACACCGTGGTGTTCGACGACGAGCTGAGCCCGGCCCAGCAATTCAACCTGGAGAAGATCCTCGGTCGCACCGCCATCGACCGCACCGCGGTGATCCTCGACATATTCGCCCAGAACGCCAGCAGCCAAGAGGGCCAGGCCCAGGTAGAGCTGGCCCAGCTCCGCTATACGCTGCCCCGACTGCGCCGGGGCGGGAGGTTCAGCCAGCAGGCCGGGGGGATCGGTACCCGGGGACCGGGTGAGACCCAGCTCGAGGTGGACCGCCGGCGCATCCAGCGGCGCATCCACAAGCTGGAGGCCCAGCTGCGGGACATCAAGAAGAACCGCAGCGTGCAGGGCCGGAGCCGCCAGCGATCAGCCCAGAGCGCGGTGACCATCGTGGGCTACACCAACGCGGGAAAGTCCCGGCTGCTCAACCAGCTCACCGACTCGGGCGTGCTGGTGCAGAACCGCCTGTTCGCCACCCTCGACGCCGCCACCCGGCGCCTGGAGCTGCCTGGCGGGGAGCGAGTGCTGCTCACCGACACCGTCGGGTTCATCCAGAAGCTGCCCCACCAGCTGGTGGAGGCGTTCCGGTCCACACTCGACGTGGTATCGGAGGCCGATCTGCTGCTGCACGTGGTGGACGCCGCCGGCCCCGACCCCGACGCCCACATCGCCGCGGTGCGCCAAGTGCTGCGGGAGATCGACGCCGGGGACGTGCCCGAACTGCTGGTATACAACAAGTGCGACCTGTTGGCTGGGCAAGACATCCCGCTGGGCTCAAACAAGGACGCCATAGCGATCTCGGCCGCCACCGGCGAGGGCACCGACAAGCTGCTGGCCGCCATGGCCGACGAGCTGCGCTCCGGCGCGGTAATCGTCGAGCTGCTGGTGCCCTATGCCCGTGGCGAAGTGCTGGCCGCGGTGCAGCGGGCCGGGCACGTGCTGGCCAACGACACCGACGAGGTCGGCTATCGGATCCAGGCCCGCATGGACCCGGCATCGGCAGCCCGGCTCTCCGAGTGGGCGGTGGGGTAGGAGAGCCGTCTATGGCCGGATTCGTTCCCCCTCCCTATCCCTACGACCGCCTCGACGAGCTGCGGGCGGTGGCCGACGGCTTCGAAGGCGGATGTGTCGACCTGTCGGTGGGGGCCCCATCCGACCCGCCCCCGCCCGCGGTGGTGGCCGCCCTCTCGGCCTCCGACGCTGAGCGGGGCTACCCGGCGTCGCTGGGATCGGCTGCCTATCGGGAGGCGGCAATGGACTGGCTGGCCCGGCGGTTCGGCATCGACACCACCGAGGCCGCCATAGCCGGATGCGTGGGCACCAAGGAGTTCGTGGCCTCGCTGCCCCATTACCTGAAGCTGCGGGATCCCAGCCGCGACACCGTTCTGTACCCGGCCGTCTCGTACCCGTCGTATGCCATGGGCGCAATGTTGGCCGGCTGCCGGGCAGTTCCCGTCCCCGTGGATGACCAGTGGTGCCTAGATTTGGCCGCGGTCGATCCCGACGATGCCGGTCGCTCTCTATGCCTGTGGGTCAACACCCCGGGCAACCCGGCGGGCGGTCTTGAAGATCTGGCGGCGGTAGCCGGTTGGGGACGTCTCCACGGCGTTCCGGTCTTCAGCGACGAGTGCTACATCGAATACATATGGGACGCCGAACAAGACAGGAGCCCCGAGGCCAGCATCCTGAGCCAGGGGTCAACCGGGGTGATGGCGGTTCACTCCCTGTCCAAGCGGTCCAACCTGGCTGGCGTCCGGGCCGGCTTCTACGCCGGTGATCCCGACTTGGTCCACTACTTGTCGGAGGTCAGAAAGCACGCCGGGATGATGATTCCCGGCCCGGTGCAGGCCGCCGCGGCAGTGGCATTGGGCGACGACGCCCACGTCGATGCCCAGAGGGCCGTTTATCGGTCTCGGCTGAGCCGCCTGCGGGCGCTTCTCTCGGCCTATGACCCTGGGGTGGCGACCCCCGGCGGTGCCTTCTACCTGTGGGTGGCGTCTCCCGACGGCGACGGCTGGACGCTGGCCCGCCGGGTGGCCGAGGAAATGGGGGCGCTGGTAAGCCCGGGGGAGTTCTATGGTTCAGCAGGCGCTGGCCACATCAGGGTGGCCGCGGTGGCTCCCGACGCCCGGATCGGCCTGCTTGAACAGCGGATGGCGGCCCGGCGCGGGGATACCGTGGGGCGATGAGTCAAGGCAATGCGAGGTTGAGGCAATGAGCGATCTGCAAGCTCGGATCGAGGGGCTGTGGGCCGACCGCACACCGATAACCGAGGGCGACCCCGAGGCGCGGGCCGCGGTAACCGAGGCCATCGGCCTGCTCGACTCTGGTGCCGCCCGCGTGGCCGAGGTGGGAGACGACGGCGAGGTAGTGGTCCACCAGTGGCTCAAGCAGGCCATCTTGTTGTTGTTCTCGATGGCCGAGATGGAGACCATGGAGCTGGGCCCGTTCGAGTTCGCCGACAAGATCCCCCTCAAGAGCGACTACCAGGCGGCCGGAGTGCGGGTGGTGCCGGGGGCGTCGGCCCGCTGGGGCTCGTTTCTGGACCGGGGCGTGATCATGATGCCCAGCTACGTGAACATCGGCGCCCGGGTGGGGGCCAACACCATGGTCGACACCTGGGCCACCGTGGGCTCGTGCGCCCAGATCGGGGCCAACGTCCACCTGTCGGGCGGGGTGGGCATCGGCGGCGTGCTGGAACCCCCACAGGCCGCTCCGGTGATCGTCGGCGACGACTGCCTGGTGGGCAGCCGCTGCATCGTGGCCGAAGGCGCCCAGCTGGGCGACGGGGTGGTTCTGGGCGCGGGATGCGTGCTCACCGGCTCTATCCCGGTCATCGACGCGGCCACCGGCGAAGAGCTGGGCCGCGGCTCGGTGCCCGCCTGGTCGGTGGCGGTGTCTGCTACCCGGCCCCGCACCTTCGACGGGGGGACGTTCGGTATGCCCTGCGTGTTGGTGATCAAGCATCTTGAGCCCGGCGAGCGCCACGACAAGGCCCAATTGAATGCGGTGCTGCGCGATCACGGGGCGGCCACTTAGCCATGGTTTATCCACAGGCTGGCCCTTTCGGGGAGGAGCCTGCGAATGGTGGCCCGTTTGGGCCTTGCTGGGCGGGGTTGTGACCGCTGATTTGCTGGCCGCAACGGCCGAGTTGGTCGATGTGGCCTCGGTGTCGTACCACGAGGGGGCCATTGCCGATCTGATCGAGGGCCGCTTGCGGGATGTGCCCGCTCTGGCCGTTCACCGAGTGGGCGACAACGTGGTGGCCCGCACCGAATTGGGCCGCCCAATTCGGGTGTTGATCGGCGGCCACAGCGACACCGTGCCTCCCAACGGCAATGCGGTGGCTCGAATCGACGGCGACGTGCTGTGGGGACTCGGGGCGGCCGATATGAAGGCTGCATTGGCCGTGATGCTGGATTTGGCCGCCACATTGCCAGAGCCCGCGGTGGATGTGACCTGGCTGGTGTATGCCCGCGAAGAAGTCCGCGTCACCGACAGCGGGTTGCGGGAGCTGTTCGACGTCCGCCCCGACTTGCTGGCCGCCGATGTCGCCCTTCTGGGCGAGCCCACCGGGGGAGCGGTGGAGGCCGGTTGCCAGGGATCGATGCGGGCAGTGGTGAAAATGGCCGGGGCCCGGGCCCACACCGCCAGGCCGTGGATGGGGGTCAATGCCATCCACCGGCTGGGGTCGCTGCTCGCTTTGGTAGGCGCCTACGAGCCCCGAATGCCGGAGATCGACGGCTGCCAGTACCGTGAGTCGCTCCAAGCGGTGGCCGTCGGCGGTGGAGTGGCCGGCAACGTGGTGCCCGACAGCGCCGAGGTGACGGTGGGCTACCGCTACGCCCCCGACCGAGAGGCCGAGGCCGCCGAAGCTGCCCTGAGAGAGCTGCTGGCTCCAGCGATGGGTGACGATGACCACTTCGAGGTGACAGAGCATTCTCCGGCCGCCCTGCCGGGCTTGGGCCATCCAGTGCTGCAAAGGCTCATCGGGGACAATCGGCTGGAGGTCAGGGCCAAGCTCGGGTGGACAGATGTTGCCTTCTTCGCCGAGCGGGGCGTCCCCGCGGCCAACTATGGGCCTGGGGATTCAACCCTGGCCCACACCGCCCAGGAGCGGGTGGACCGGGCTGCCGTCGAGTCGTACAGAAGCTGTTTGGAAGCGCTGCTCACAGCCGGCTAAATACCTGGTTGAAATTTACATAAGACCAGCTTAAAGGCCATTTTACGACATACTGTCACCCCGATCTGGACAATGGTCACATGGCTCTACCCATGTGCGATCAACCTCCGATTCGGCCCGCGTTGGCCCTAGTCACCAGTTGCCCGACTCAACCGCGCCGCCCCTCTGTCGTACCCCGGCTGCCCGCTTCGGTGTACTGGTTCCGCAGAGCGCTGGCTGTCGCCGTGTTGATGCTGTTGCTGTGGGCCAGCTCGCTGCTGGCCACTGAGCTTCATTGGTCGCTCAGTCCAGAAAGTCCAGCGGGGCAAACCCAGTCCAAGCCCGGCTACGTGATCGTGGGCGATACCGCCCTTCGAGTCAGTGAGTGAGGTAGCGCAAGAACAGGGTGTGGTCTTGAGCCAGCACCCGATCCAGCCGGAGCTGGTCGAGCCGGGGCGGGGTGCCCCGCGCCATCCTGGGGGAGTCGCCGCCGGCCAGTTTCGGCGAGATCGTCCAGCACAGCTCGTCCAAGAGCCCGGCGGCCAAGAGCTGCCCGTTGAGGCTGGGTCCACCCTCGGCCAGCACCACGCCAGCCTCCGACTGGCCTATGCGGCGCAAAACTTCGGCCAGGTCCACCCGATCGGCACCCATACGCTGGACATCGGCCACCGCCTCGGCTTGGGCCAGCCGATCAGCGGGCGGCTCGGCCACCGTGAACAGCATCGGCGGCGGGCGGTCGGCGAACAGCGGAGCGGCGTAGTCAAGCTCCAGCGAGCGGCTCACCACTGCCAGGCGAGGTCTCGGCGCCTGGTTGCGGCCCGTTCGGCTGGCGGCAATTTCCGGGCTGGCCTTGGGCGGCCCGTAGCCCTCGTTGCGCACGGTCTCGGCCGCCACCAAGATCACATCGGCCACGGCGCGGATGGCCGCGAACACCCGCCGGTCTTCAGGGCCCGACAAGCCACCCGAGACGCCATCGGCCGACGTGGCACCGTCGGCGGAGGTGACCATATTCAGCATCAGCCACGGGCGATCGGGGTGCGGGACGCGGCTGTCGGACGCATAAACAGCGACCGGATCGACGTCGGAGACGAACCGAGGGAGCAGCTGATCCACCTGCTGTCGACCGTAGCAGGCGGGTCGGTTGGGCACGTCTCCAGAAATTCACCCGAAATCCACAGGAAATCCTCCTTATCCTCCTTACCGTCCACAGGCTCCGTGCTCTACCGTGACCTATTGCTGCGGCGTGAGTGTCCGGAATGGTGGCTGACGCCGAAGACCATAGTGGGGTTCAGGCGACTCCTTGGGGAGTTCAGCCCGGCGCTTGAACGGGCTGGCGTGTCTGGTGCAGGCATGCCTCGTCAAGAGGCTCCTTTGACCTGGCCACTCACGCCGCAGCCGCAAAAGTCACCGCTAAAATACGATGGTGGAATGCGCTTTGTGGAGCCGCATTCCTTTGAGGAGTGCTGATGGCTCTGGCATCTGACCGCACCAGGATCGGCCTGGGCCGCCATTTCAGCCGTGCCGGCACCCACCCCTTCGACGAGGTGGACTGGCAGAGTCGCGACGCCCGAATCACCAGCTCAGACGGCGAAGTGGCCTTTGAGCAGACCAACGTGGAGTTCCCCGTCGACTGGTCGGTGAACGCCGGCAACATCGTTACCCAGAAGTACTTCCGGGGTGGGTTGGGAACCCCGGAGCGGGAGACTTCGCTTCGTCAGGTCATCGACCGGGTGGTGGACACGTTGGTGGCGTGGGGCACCGATTCGGGGCATCTGGCCGAGCCCGAGGAAGCTGAGGCGTTCGCCGACGAGCTTCGCTGGCTGCTCGTCCGCCAGCGCGCCGCGTTCAACTCCCCGGTTTGGTTCAACCTCGGGGTTCCCAGTGCAGTGCCCCAGTCCTCGGCCTGCTTCATCCTGTCGGTCGACGACACCATGGAGTCGATCCTCGACTGGTACGGCGAGGAGGGCCGCATCTTCAAAGGCGGGTCAGGGGCCGGCGTCAACCTGAGCCTCATCCGGTCCAAGCGGGAGAAAATGAGCGGCGGGGGCGCCCCCAGCGGGCCGGTGAGCTTCATGCGGGGCGCCGATGCCTCGGCGGGCACCATCAAGTCGGGGGGCAAGACTCGGCGCGCCGCCAAGATGGTGGTACTGGATGCCGACCATCCCGATGTGGCCGAGTTCATCTGGTGCAAGGCCATTGAAGAGCGCAAGGCCCGGGCGCTGCGCGACGCCGGCTTCGACATGGATCTGGACGGCGCCGACGTCCACTCCATCCAATATCAAAACGCCAACAACTCGGTGCGGCTCAGCGACGAGTTCATGTCGGCGGTGGTCGACGAACGCGAGTGGCGCCTCACCGCCCGCACCACCGGCGAGGTGGTGGAGACGGTGTCGGCCCGCTCGCTGCTGTCGCAGATCGCCAAGGCGGCCTGGGAGTGCGCCGACCCCGGCGTGCAGTTCGAGACCACCATCAACCGGTGGAACACCGCGGCCAACACCGGCCGCATCACCGCCAGCAACCCCTGCTCGGAATACCTGCACCTGGACAACTCAGCGTGCAACCTGGCCAGCCTGAACCTGCTGGCGTTCGTCGACGACGGTGTATTCGATGTGGAGGGGTTCAGCGCGGCGGTGAGGGTCATGACCGTGGCCCAGGAGATCTTGGTCGGCCCGTCGTACTATCCAACCGACAAGATCGGGGCCAACACCCGCCGGTTCCGCCAACTGGGCTTGGGCTACGCCAACCTGGGGGCCATGCTCATGGCCTTGGGCCTCGCCTATGACTCCGATGAGGGCCGGGGCCTGGCCGCATCGGTGACCGCGCTGATGACCGGGGTGGCCTACGAGACCTCAGGGCGCATGGCTGCCCGCCTCGGTCCGTTCGAGGGCTTCGCCGAGAACCGCGAGCCCACCCGCAGGGTGCTGCGCATGCACCGGGACGCGCTGAGCCGGCTGGAGGGCGAGCCCGTGCCCACCGATGTGCTGGACGCCGCTCGGGACGCGTGGGACGCCGCGGTGGAGTGGGGGGACACGGTGGGTGTCCGCAACTCGCAGGCCACCGTACTGGCTCCCACCGGAACCATCTCGTTCATGATGGATTGCGACACCACCGGCATCGAGCCCGACCTGGGCCTGGTCAAGACGAAAAAGCTGGTGGGCGGCGGCACCATGCCCATCGTCAACCAGACGGTAGACCGGGCGCTGCACCGGCTGGGTTACACCCCCGCACAGGTCGACAGCATTGAGGCCCATGTGCATGAGAAGGGCACGGTGGTGGGCGCGCCCCATCTCGACCCGGCCCATCTACCGGTGTTCGCCTGCTCCATGGGCGACAACGTGATCTCCCCCAACGGCCATGTCGCCATGATGGCGGCGGTGCAGCCCTGGCTGTCGGGGGGCATCAGCAAGACGGTCAACGTTCCCGAGGACACCGGGGCGGACGAGATCGAGGAGCTCTTCGTGGATGCCTGGCAAATGGGCGTCAAGTCCCTGGCCGTCTACCGCGACAACTGCAAGCTGGGCCAGCCCCTGTCGGTGTCGGACTCTGGGGCCGCTGCCGGCACGCCGGCGTCTGATGAGAGCGCCGCAAAAGCCCTGCCCGAGCGGCGCCGGCTGCCCCGATCCCGCACCAGCCGGACATTCGAGTTCCGAGTGGCCGACTGCAAGGGCTTCGCCACCGTTGGGGAGTACGAGGACGGCAGCCCCGGCGAGATCTTCATTCGGGTGTCCAAGCAGGGCTCCACGCTGGCCGGGGTCATGGACTCATTCGCCATGGCGGTGAGCCACGGCCTGCAATACGGCGTGCCGCTGCGGGCTTATGTGGATGCCTTCACCGGCATGCGCTTCGAACCGGCCGGGATGACCGACGATTCCGACATCCGCATCGCCACCAGCCTCATCGACTACCTGTTCCGCCGTATGGCGGTGGATTACCTCAACCAGGACGAACGGTTTGGGCTGGGGGTGTACACCACCGACGAACGGATCCAGCCCACCCTGCCCGGGGTCGAGGAACAGGTGCCGGTTGCCGTGCACGGCGACATCGTTGAACCCGATCCGCCGTCGCCCTACACCCGGCAGATCCCCCTGGATGCCCACGCCCCGGTGTGCTCCGACTGCGGCGTCCTCATGGTGCGGGCCGGAAGCTGCCACGCCTGCCCCGACTGCGGCTCCACCTCCGGCTGTTCCTGACGTCGAAGCCTCAGCCGCTCCAGCTTCGGCAAAGAAGCGCGCCTCGTTGGTAGTTTGACGGGGCTTGCCATCGGGTCAGGCAGGGGAGGAAGCGATGAGAGCAGCGCTGTTTTTGGACGGTCGGGAAGATCTGGTAGTGGACGAGGTGGATGTCGCCGCGCCTATCGGCAACGAGGTGCTGGTGCAAACCGCGGCTTCGGGGCTGTGCCACAGCGATCTGCACTTCATGGAGACCGAGGGCTGGGTGGTTCCCCGCCCCATCGTGTTGGGCCATGAGGCCGCCGGAGTGGTGGAGGCGGTGGGACCCGATGTGCGCGAGGTGCAACCCGGCGACCACGTTATCTGCTGTTTGTCGGTGTTTTGCGGGCGCTGCGAGGTGTGCCTGAGCGGCCGGCCCTACCTGTGTCTGCGGAGCCGCGTCGAGTGCGTCCGCTCCGAAGATGAGCCCGCCCGGCTCAGCCGGGGCGGCCAAGAGGTGTTCCAGTTCGCCAACCTGTCGTCGTTCGCCGAGCAGATGCTGGTACACGAGAACGCCGTGGTTAAGGTCCGCGACGACATGCCGATGGACCGGGCCGCGCTAATCGGCTGCGGGGTAACCACCGGAACCGGCGCAGTGTTCCGCACCGCCGGTGTGGGGCCTGGCGCCTCGGTGGCGGTGATCGGCTGCGGCGGAGTGGGAATGTCGTCTCTACAGGCCTCCCGCATAGCCGGCGCGACCACGATCATCGCCGTCGACTTGGAGCCCCGAAAGCTGGACACCGCGCTGCGTTTGGGCGCCACCCATACGGTCAATCCCGCCGACGGCGACCCGGTGGAGCAGGTGCTGGAGCTGACCGGCGGCGGGGTGGACTACTCCTTTGAGGCCATTGGCTTGGCCGTCACCGCCCAGCAGGCGTTTGGGATGATCCGCCGGGGGGGAACGGCCACGGTGATGGGCATGATCCCCCCGGGATCCAAGGTGGAGATCGAGGGACAAGAGCTGTTCATGTCCGACAAGCGGCTCCAGGGGTCGCTGATGGGATCCAACGTGTTCCGGGTGGACATGCCCCGCCTGGTCGACCTCTACCTCGACGGCCGTTTGATGCTCGACGAGATGGTGTCGGCCACCATCGGCCTCGACGACGTGAACGAGGGCTTCGCCGCCATGAAGGCCGGCGACGTGGTTCGAAGCGTCATCGCCTTCGACTGAGCAACCGCCAGTCGATTCGATGAGAGGCGCCCGGCCATGAGCGACAACAACTTGCGCTGGTGGGACCGCGAGGTGGGCTATGAGGTGTACATCCGGTCGTTCGCCGACGGCAACGGCGACGGAATCGGGGACTTTCCCGGCCTGACCTCCAAGCTGGAATACCTGGCGTGGCTCGGCGTCGGCATCGTGTGGATCACGCCCTTCTACCCGTCACCCATGGCCGATTTCGGCTACGACGTGGCCGACTACACCGGGGTCGACCCCCTGTTCGGAACGCTGGGCGACTTCGACGCCTGCATCGCCGAGGCCCATCGCCTGGGCCTGCGGGTGCTCATCGACCTGGTTCCCAACCACTCCTCCGACCAGCATCCGTGGTTCAAGGCCTCCCGGGGCGACCCCGACAGCCCCATGCGGGGCCTTTATCACTGGCGGGACCCGGCCTTGGGCGGCGGGCCCCCCAACAACTGGATATCGCACTTCGGCGGGCCGGCCTGGACATTCGACGAAGCCTCCGAGCAGTACTACCTCCACCTGTTTCTGCCCGAGCAGCCCGACTTGAACTGGTCCAACCCCAACGTGGTGAGGGAGTTCGACGATGTGCTGGCGTTCTGGCTGGATCGCGATGTGGACGGCTTTCGGGTGGACGTGGCCCATGGCCTAGTCAAGAACATGCTCATGCCCGACAATCCGCAGCGGTTCCCGGTCACCCCCGACATGAGCCCCCGTCAGGCCTTCGGCTGCTATGACCACCGCTACGACCTCGACCAGGCGGGCAACACCGCCATCTACCGCCGTTGGAGGGCCATCGCAGAGCACTATGACGCCTTGCTTCTGGGGGAGGTCTACCTGAGGGACAACAATCCCAATCAGGTGAGCCGGTATGTGGCCAACCAAGACGGTCTGCACCAGGCCTTCTACTTCGCCCCCATGCACACCCCCTGGGATCCGGCGGCCATGTGGTCCACGTTCCGGGATGCGCTCGACGCCGCACCCCGGGACTTGTCCTGGGCCATCAGCAGCCACGACGATCCCCGGGCACCCACCCGGTTGGGCGGCGGTGAGCTGGGCCAGTCGCGGTCGCTGGCCTACTGCGTGCTGCTTCTTGCCCTGCCCGGCCTGCCGTTTCTCTACCAGGGCGATGAGCTGGGCCTCGAGGATGTGGACGTGCCCCTCGATCAGCGCCAGGATCCGGTGGCCGTCCGCAACCAGAACCCCGAAGACGGCCGCGACGGATGCCGTACCCCGATGCCGTGGTCGCCGGGGCCGAGCGGCGGGTTCACCGAAGGATCAGAGCCGTGGCTGCCCGTGGGCCGGGCCGACCCTGACACCGTGTCGGCTCAGCGCGACGACCCTGGATCGACGCTGAACAAATACCGGGAACTCCTTGCAGTGCGCCACCAACTCGACGACCTCCAAGCCGACAAGCTGGAGTGGTTGACCGACCGGTCGGCCCCGGTGATCAGCTTCCGTCGCGGCGACTGCGTGTGCGCCCTCAACTTGGCCGACACTCCCACCGACTTCCAGCTCCCGCCGGGGCAGTGGCGCCTGGCATTCTCCTCTAAGCGCCCCGCCGGGGAAGTGGCCGAGGCGGCCATAGGCCTCGAATCCCCCGAAGGCGTGCTCTTGGTTCGGGTGACCGACTCCGCCTGACCGGCTTGCTTATCAGCCGAGTCCCAGCAGGGTACGGGTCTGGCCTACTGTGGCCAGCTCCGCCCCCGAGTCCCCGATGCAGCCGGCCAGCGCAGCCACGACGTCGGCGTTGGTCGGGGTGCCCAACTCCAAATAGGGGTAGTCGCCCAACCCTGCTATGAGGTGTCCGCCCCGAGAGATCACTTCAGGGGCCAACCGCCGCAAGTCGGCGCCGTAGGCCAGACAGCCCCACACCGCCCGCCCGTCGTCGGGGAGGAAGCGGGTCATGGCGTCGAGCCCGTCGACGGTGGCCGGATGCCCCGACAGCCACGAGTCCGACAGGGTGACCTCCCCATAGGCCGGAGCCGCCATGTCCCCGGTATCCAAGAATGCCGCCAGCAGCCGGGCCGACCCCACTGTCCACAATGCGCCCATCGGCTTCATTCCCGCCTTCGCAACATCGGCCACCATCTCCCGCAGCGCTCGCAGCGGGGTCACATAGACGATGTCGGGGTTGCCGAACGATCCGCTATCGGGGTCGTAGGGGTCGATGTTGAAGCTGCCCAGGTCTATGGGCGCCAGTTCGGGCCGGGTGGCCGGATCGGCGGCCATCTCCAGCACGGGGGCCAGCCGGGCATGGGGATCGGGCACAGTGGAAGCCCCCAGGGTGGGCATCAAGATTATGTCGCAGGCGTCGCGTACCCCGACGATGACAGTTCCCAGCGTGTCGGCGTCCCACACCGGCGCCCCGGTAGCCGGATCTCTCCCGTGGAAGTGGTAGACCGATGCCCCGGCCTCGACGCAGGCCACCGCATCGGCAATGAGCTCGTCGGTCGACCAGGGGACGTTGGGGTTGGCCTCCCGGCCGGTGTACTCGTTGGCCCGGACTTCGATAAACACTGGAGACATGAGCGATACCTTCCCTTAGAGGGTGGTGGAGTAGCCGCCATCCACCGGGATGACCGCGCCGGTCAGGTACGCCCCGCCCCGACCCGATAAGAACACGGCCGCGCCGGCCATGTCCTCCGGTTGCCCAAGCCGTCCCAAAGCGGTGGCCTCCGCGATCTCGTCGCCGAAATTGTCCAGCGTGTAGGCCATCATCTTGGTGTAGAACGCCCCCGGGGCGATGGCGTTGACCGTGATATGGCTGGATCCCAGCTTCTTGGCCAAGACCCGGGTCATGTGGTGGACCGCGGCCTTGCTGGCCGAATACGAGTAGTTCTCGATGTCGGGGGCTTGGAGGCCTTGAATCGAGCCCAGGTTTATGACTCGGGCGGGGTCGTCGGGGGTGGCTGCTGCTTCCAGCAAGGGGAGCAGAGCCACGGTCAACTGGAATACCCCCTTCACGTTCAGGTTCAGCACCTTGTCCCAGGCCGAGTCGGGGAACTCCCGCAAAGGCGCCCCCCAGGTGGCCCCGGCGTTGTTGACGAGGATGTCCAGCCGCTCGGTGCGCTCACCAACGGCTTGGGCCAGGCTCTTGCAGCCCTGCTCGGTGGAGCAGTCGGCGGCGATGGCCTCGACGGGGCCGATGCCCGACAGCTCTGCTACCGCCTCGTCGAGCTGGTCCTGGCGCCGGGAGGAGATGATCACCCGGGCCCCGGCACCCAAGAGGCCCTCGGCGATCATGGCTCCTATGCCCCGTCCGCCTCCGGTAACCACGGCGATCTTGCCGTCGAGGCCGAACAGGTTGGCGGGCGTGAGGTCGGTCATCGTCGAGTCTCCTTGCTGCGGTGCCATCCGGCCGCCAGCCTCACATCTCCAACTCGAACAGCAGATGGCGGCTCAAGTCGCCGAGCTGGTCCACCAGCATGGTCCGCTGGTCGAACCACCAAACTCCGTCGATTCGGTGGAAGGTGTCGTGGTAGCGGCCGGTGATGATGGGTTGCAGCGGGAAGTCGTCGAGCTGCTGGAAGACGGTGTAGTAGGCGCGGCCCTCGGCGGTTCCGGCATCGTCATCCACCTCGATGATGGCGTTGGTGGTGACGTGCTTGGTCCGGGGGGTGCCGCAGGGGTAGAGCCGGGTGGAGCTCTGATACATCCCCAGCACCTCGTCTCGTCCGGCCACCACCATCTCCACCGGAGCCTCGGGGGAGGCCACGATGCGACCGTGGGTAAACAGGTCGGCCACCCCCTCCAGGTTCCCGCCGTCGATCCGATCGGCATAGGTGTAGAGGAGGTTCTCGATCAATCGTGCGCTGTCGCTCATGGGCTGAAATCTAATCAGACCAGACCACCCAGAGTGCGAGATGGGCTCCAATAGGCCGCTTTTCTGGCCGAACATGGCAGAGTAGGGCAGTGATCTTGACTTCGATTCCCAGTCCGGGTTCCAGCAGCCTAGAGATCGGCTCTTTGGATCTGCGGGCCTACGGCCTCATGATCGCCCTCGGCGTTCTGGCCGCGGCCTGGCTGTTCGCCCGCCGATTCACCCAGCAGGGTTATTCCCCGGAACTGGCCAGTTCCATCACCGTCTGGGCGGTGATCGCCGGGCTGATCGGCTCTCGGGTCTACCACGTCATCACCGATTGGAAGTCCTACGAGGGGAACTGGGGCGAGGCGTGGCAGATATGGGAGGGGGGACTGGGCATACCCGGCGGCGTGATCGCCGGAGTGGCCGCGGCCGCGGTGCTCGCCCGCCAGCGAAATGTCCCGTTCTCCCACATTGCCGACGCCGTCGCCCCCGCCCTCCCGCTGGCCCAGGCCATCGGGCGATGGGGCAACTGGTTCAACCAGGAGCTGTACGGGCGGCCCACCGACCTGCCGTGGGCGCTGGAGATCGACCCCGAGCACCGCCGGTTCCAATACCTGGACGACGACACCTTCCACCCCACATTCTTGTACGAATGCATCTGGAACCTGGCGCTGGTCGGGGTTCTGCTGTGGGTCAACAAGCGCTTCACCCTCAAGCCGGGACGCTTGTTCGGGCTGTACGTGCTCGGCTACTCGCTGGGCCGGCTGTGGATCGAGACCATCAGGGTGGACTTCGCCAGCGAACTGGGAGGGGTGCGGGTCAACATCTGGGTGATGCTGGCGCTGATCGCCGGATCGGTGGCCTACCTGCTCTGGGGCCGGGGCGATGACGGCGAGGCAGACCCCGATGAAACGGCCCCCGATGAGCCGTCTTCAGACGAGTTGGCTCCCGAAGACCCCGAGCCCGAACAGCCGGTGCATGAGGTACCGTCCGCCGAAAACATCACGTCCACGCCCTAAACCCAGTATCCTAAGAGGGCGGGCTGGCGATCTATTCCGCTTCCTTCCGCAGCCCGCACCTTAGATGACAGAAGAATTCCGCTTTTTGGGCGTGGCCTCAGACTTGGTGGCCTCGCTCAAAGAACGAGGCATCCAAGCCCCGTTCCCCATTCAAACCCTTACCATCCCCGACGCTCTCGCTGGCCGAGACGTGTGCGGCAAGGCCAAAACCGGGTCGGGCAAGACTCTGGCGTTCGGCCTGCCCATGGTGGAGAACCTCTCCCATGCCGACTCCCATTGTGTGCGCGGCCTGGTACTGGTCCCCACCCGCGAGCTGGCTGTGCAGGTGGCCAAGGAGCTGCAACCCTTGGCCCGGTGCCGGGATCTGACCCTGGATCCGGTGTACGGAGGGGCGCCCATTGAGGCCCAGATCAAAAAGATCGACAACGGCCTGGACATAATCGTGGCCACACCCGGTCGGCTCATCGACCTAATCGACCGCAAGGCAGTGTCGGTGGCCAAGCTGGAGATCGTGGTGGTGGACGAGGCCGACCGCATGGCCGACATGGGTTTTTTGCCCCAAGTGGAGTGGATCCTGCGCCATGTGGAGTCCCGCCACCAGACCCTGCTGTTCTCGGCCACGCTCGACGGGGCGGTGGACGCCCTGGTCCGCCGCTACCAGGATGACCCGGCCCGCCACGAAGTCGAGTCCAAGCAGGTCACGGTGGATGAGATGCAGCACCGGTTCGTGGCCGTCCATCAGATGGACAAGGTCAACGTGGCCGCAGCCATCATCCGGGCCTCCAATCGCACCCTGGTTTTCTCCGCCACCCGCCACGGGTGCGACCGCCTAGCCCGCAAGCTCCAGGACGAGGGCGTGCGGGCCGAGCCCATCCACGGCGACCTCCGCCAGCAGGCTCGGGAGCGCTCGCTGGCCCGGTTCGCCACCGGCGATATCCATGCACTGGTGGCCACCGATGTGGCCGCTCGTGGACTGCATATCGACGACGTGGACGTGGTGATCCACTACGACCCGCCGCCTGACCACAAGACCTACCTGCACCGCTCGGGCCGCACCGCCCGGGCCGGGGAGTCGGGCATGGCTGTCACCTTGTCGCTGTGGAACGAGGAGTTGGTAGTCAAAAGGCTCCAGCGCCGGCTGTCGCTGGATGTCCCCATCGTGGAGATGTTCTCCAACGATGATCGGCTAGACGCCCTCGACCGATGGGACCCGGTGGCCGAGGCCGTCTGACCCCTCAGTAAGTAAAAGGTTGAGCCTGCGTTCTGCGCCCCGCTACCCTGTAGGGGTACATCGAGAGCGGCTTTCCGCCCGAGACACTGTGCTCGGATGGTTGGTCCAGCAACCTGGGAGGGACACCCAAGGTGCTCGCCCGCTTAGGCGGGAGATGTGGTCTCCGGCCATTCCGGAGGCAACCAAGTGTCCGGGCTTATCCGCTGCGGCAAAAGTGGCCCTCCCATAGACAGACGAAGGGAGGACCATGCCAGCAGACAAGAACCGCAGCGTCGGGCGCCGTCCTCCTGTTGAGCCAGCCGCTGAGGCGCCCAGTCTGTCCCACCCTCGGGGCTACAGCACTGACTTGCCGGTGACCGGCGCGTGGCTGGCTGGCGATCCCCCTGGCAACCGCCAGTTCTTCACCCTCGACCGCCCCCACTCCTTTGTGCTGGAGGGTGGCGGGGCTCTGCGGGAAGTGACCGTGGCCTACGAGACATGGGGGCAACTGGCCTCCGACGGTTCCAACGCCGTTTTGATCTGCCACGCCCTCACCGGCGACTCGCACGTCTCCGGCGACGCCGGCCACGGCCACCCCACCCCCGGTTGGTGGGGAGAGATGATCGGCCCGGGCAAGGCTCTGGACACCGACGAGCTGTATGTGGTGTGCGCCAACGTGTTGGGCGGGTGCCAGGGCAGCACCGGACCGGCATCACCCAACCCCGACACCCACAAGCCCTATGGCTCGTCGTTCCCCACGGTGACGGTGCGCGACATAGTGCGTACCCAGCGCCGGTTGGCCGACCATCTGGGCGTCAGGCGGTGGCTGACGGTGGTCGGGGGATCGATGGGGGCCATGCAGGCTCTGGAGTGGGGGGTCATGTTCCCCGACCGGGTGAGTTCGGTGTGCTCTTTGGCCGGGTGCATGGCAGCCAGCGCCCAGCAGATCGGCTGGTCGGCGGTGGGGCGGACGGCCTTGGCGCTGGACCCCAACTGGCGAGGCGGCGACTATTACGACAGCCCGCCCGGCCAGGGACCCCATGTGGGGCTGGCCATCGCCCGGTCGCTGGCCCAGATCACCTATCGGTCCGATGAGGTGTTCGAAGACCGCTTCGGGCGGGAGCTGTTCGACATCCACTCGGTGTACGGGGCCTGGGACCGCTTCCAGGTGGAGTCGTACCTCGACTACCACGGGGAGAAGCTGGTCCGCCGGTTCGACGCCAACACCTATCTGGTGCTCAACCGGTTGATGGACCTGCACGACATCGGCCGGGACCGGGGCGGCATCGCCGCGGCCGCCGCCCGGATAACTTCGCCGGTGCTGTCGCTGAGCATCACCAGCGACACGCTGTACCCCCCCCGCCAGCAGGTGGAGCTACACGACGCGGTAGTGGCTGCCGGCGGGCGGTGCGTGTACACCGTGGTGGACAGTCCCCACGGCCACGACGGCTTCCTGCTCGAAGTTGAGGCGGTGGGCCAGGCCATCAAGGACTTCCTGGAGAAGGTGGGAAGCAGTGTCGCCTGACACCGGCAGGGACGATGACGGTTTCAGCAGGGAGACGGTAGCCGCCCCCGACCCGGCCGCGTTCTCCCATCCGGACACGGTGGCCGTATTGGCCGGCCGACGTTCAGGCGGGGCCGAGCTGGCCCCTTCGCTTTACCCCACCACCACTTTTCGCATCCCGTCGTTAGAGGTCGGCCGGCGCATGGCGCTGGATCCCACCGAGAGCCACTACTACACCCGCAACGGCAACCCCACGGTGGCGGCATTCGAGGATGCCATGGCCGAGCTCGAGGGGGCGGAGGCCTCCCGAGCCTTCGCGTCGGGAATGGGCGCGGTTAGCTGCGTGATCCTGGGCCTGTGCTCGGCGGGCGACCACATCGTCGCCCAGCGCCAGCTCTACTCCGGCACCCAGTTCTTGCTCCAGGCGGTGTGCCCTCGCTTCGGGATCGACGTGACCTTTGTGGACGGCACCGAGCCGGGGGCGTTCCAAGCCGCAGTGCGACCGGGCCGGACCATGCTGGTGTTCGCCGAGACCCCGGCCAACCCCCGCCTGGATTTGGTCGATCTAGAGGAGCTGGGCACCATCGTCGGCCCGCTGACCGCGGTTGACTCCACCTTCGCCCCGCCCAGCATCACCCGGCCGCTGGACTACGGGGTGGATCTGAGCCTGCACTCGGCCACCAAAGGCCTCGGCGGCCACAACGACGCCACCTTGGGCGTGGTGTCGGGCAGCGCCGAGTTGATCGCCTCGCTTTGGGGGTTCGCCATCTTGCAGGGGGCCAACGCCGCCCCGTTCGACGCCATGAACGGTCTGCGGGGCCTGCGCACCCTGGGCGTCCGCCTAGAGCGCCAGAGCGCCACCGCCCAACAACTGGCCGAGGCACTGGCCGACCACCCGGGCGTTGAGGCAGTGCGCTATCCCGGCCTGGCCTCTCATCCCCAGTACGAACTGGCCCGCCGGCAGATGAGGGTGTTCGGCGGGCTCTTGGCCTTCGACCTAGCCGGGGGGCATGACGCGGGGGAGAGGTTCGTCGAAGCAGTGAAGCTGGCCCAGATCGCCACGTCGCTGGGCGGCCCCGAAACCCTGGTCACCCACTCGGCGTCCACCACCCACGCCGGCCTGGCCCCCCAGGAGCTGGAGGCATCGGGCATTGGGCCGGGCACCATCCGGGTCTCGGTGGGCTTGGAGCACAGCGACGATGTGGTCGCCGACCTAATGCACGCCGCCGACAAAGCCACGCCCTGAGATCGTCAGAGGCATAGAGGTCGATTTCACTGCCTGAGATCATCGAGGTCGAGTACTACCGCCGGGCCGCGGCCGCCACGGTGGGCCGCACAGTCTCGCTCGTTGATGCTCCCGATGGCTGGTTCATCAAGGGGGGCGCCGATGCCATAGCGCTGAGGCTGGCTTTGGACGGCCGAGCCGTCGTAGGGGTGCGCAGGATCGGCAAGCTCCTGATGATGGACTTCGGGTACCCAGACGGATCGCCGAGCGCGGTTCTGGGCCTGCGGTTCGGCATGACCGGGAGGTTGGTGGTGGACGACCACGCGGTCATCGAGAAGCTGGAGTACTCCAGCGGGCGGAACCAGCCCGAATGGCGCCGGTTCGAGTTGGGCTTTGCCGGTGAGGGGATCCTGGCCATCATCGACCCCCGGCGCTTGGGCGGGGTGGAGCTCGATCCCGACGAAACCCGCCTCGGCCCCGACGCATTCGAACTGACCCGAGACCAGTTTTGGTCTGCTCTGGAGGGCAGTCGTGCTCCGCTGAAGGCCAGATTGCTCGACCAGCGCCGGGTGGCCGGGCTGGGCAACCTGCTGGTGGACGAGATCTTGTGGCGAACGGGCCTGGACCCGGCCCGGGAGGCGGGACTGTTGAGCGAGGCCGAGGTGGCCGAGCTGGCCGAGGTAATTGTGTCCACAGTGGAAGAGCTGGCCGACCGGGGAGGCTCTCACACTGGCGACCTCCACTTGGCCCGGGTTCGGGGCGGATCGTGCCCCCGAGACGGGGAGCTGCTGGATCGTCGAACCATTGGCGGCCGCACCACCTACTCGTGTCCCCAACACCAGCGGTGACTGAACCCGTCGAGGCGGTAGGCCGCGCGAGACTGGAAAACGTGCGTGCTCGCGGTCGGTCTGCGAAATGGTTGCTGGTTGGGGGGTTGATCTTGGTGCTGTTGTGGGGGACCGCCGCGTGGGGATCAGCGGCGGGGGCGTCGGGGCCGTCCGATCCGATCGCCCAAGAGCAGCCGGTCGAAGCTCCATCGCCGTCGGATTCTGACGACGAGGTACGGCTGGTGATGGCCCTTTTGATCGCGGTGGCCGCGGTGGCCCTTTTGGGGACCTTCGTCTACTGGGTGCGAACCGGCGACAACTCGACCTCGGGCCGCCGCGATTCGCCGGAGAACGCCGAGCCAGGAGATACGCTCGCCTGATGGCCGACGAACTGGACGTGGAGGCAATGATCACCCGGTTTCGGGAGCGAGCCGAGGCGGTGAGAAGTCGCCCGCTGCCGCCGGTGGGCGGCGAGGAGCGCACTCTGTTCATCCGCCGGGCCCAGGAAGATTTCCAAGACTTCGCCATCATCGGCGACGCCACCGGCGCCATCGAGGAGGGCTTTTTGGTGTTGCGGGTGGACCTGCGCCCGCCGGCCGATTCCTGATCCATGAATATGGGCTCTGACGCCGCGGCCTCGAACCGGCAGCTGAAAGCCGCCTTGGTGGCCGTCGATGCGGCCAATGCCGATGATCCCCACACCATCGTGGTGAACGGCGTGGCCCGGCCCAAGGAGCTGGCCCACGCCGAGCTGATGACCGAGTGGGTGCGGCGCCTCGACCCCGAGGCCGACGATGTCCAACTGGTGGCCGCCCGAGCCCACCACCTACGGCGCTGGGCTCTGGCTCGATCCGACTACCCCGAGGGCCGGGCCGGCTACCTGCGGTGGCGAACCGCCCAGGCCAAGCGCCACGCCGCCGAGGTGGCCGACATCGTGACTGAGGCGGGCTATGACGGCGCATTTGCCGCCGATGTGTCGGCCATCGTGGCCAAGCAAGGCTTGGGTACCGACCCCCGGGTGCAGACCCACGAGGACGCTCTGTGCCTGGTGTTCCTCCAGACCCAACTCGACGCCTTGGCCGACAAGCTGGGTGACGACCACATGGCCGAGGTTCTGGCCAAGACCCTGGTCAAGATGAGTGCTGCCGCTCGTGAGATGGCCCAAGCCTTGGACCTGAGCGCCCGGGCTGCGGCCCTGCTGGAAGCGGCCTCCGGCTGATCTCATCCCCCGACCTATTGCTATGGGTGTCCCCCTAGCCCCTTGCTATGATTGGCAGCCCTGCGGATGTAGCTCAGTTGGTAGAGCGACACCTTGCCAAGGTGTAGGTCGCCGGTTCGAGCCCGGTCATCCGCTCCAGGTTTGGGTTGGCTCCAAAGCGTTTGCGCTGATCAGCTAGTCGCGAACCGGTAGGCCTCTGGCGGTGTGGCTTCGGGGTCTTTGAACAGCAATACCCGGCAGGGCTCCGCGTCCATTCCCTTGGGGCACTGGATCACCGGCCAGGGCACCCCGGTGCGCTCCATGGGGATCAAAAAGTGCATCACCGCCACGTGGGTGCGGTAGATGGGTGCGGGACCGGTGCCAAAGGTAAGTGGGTGGTCCTCGGCCACCACAGCCAAGTCCAGGTTTTCCCCGTAGCAGCCGTCGGACACCTGGCGTCCGCAGGTGCCGCACGGGTGCAGGGTGATTGTGAAGGCGTCGTCAGTCTCGGTCACCGTGATGTCGGCGAAGTTGCCCTTCTGCATGCCGGCCCACTGCCGCACCCGCACCTCGGCGGGCCGGACCACATCGTGGGGCATCCACCCCAACAGCGTCTGCTCGCCGACGAAGCGGATGCACGCCTCCAGCACGTCGGGTCCCCAGGCCCGGTACACCTGCGACAGCACCGACGCCACCCGGTCACGCTCCACGTCGTGGATTCGGCGATAGCTAGCCTCCAAAGCGTCGAAACCGGCCATGGCGGCCTCGTGGTCGCCATCGTTGATGAGCTCCTCAATGTTGTCGGCTCGGACGGGCTGGTGCCGTCCGGCAACGTCCTCGTCGGTCAGCCCGTGTAGCAGCGCCGATCGGTAGGCGTCGTCGGCTGAGCCCACTAGCGCCAAACCGTCGATGCCGCAGTTGTCGGCCACGAAACGCTGGGTGGTGGCAATCCACGCGCCAAACCCGTCTATGAAGTTCCGGTAGGCCCGGTCGATGCGTCGAAACATCTCTATGGCAGCGTCGGGTCCGCCGATTAACGCGTCGACCAGATCGGCCCGGGGCGGCTGGCTGAGCTTGGCCAGTTCCTCCGAGCTCAGCAGGCGCTCGCCAGCCTCACCCATGGCCGTCACCCATCGGCAGCCAGCAGGGGCATGACCTTGTTCTTGGTCAGCTCCAGGCTCTCCCAGCCGATGGCCGGGTCGATGCCGCCCACCAGCGGATGCAGCATGGCGCTGCCCTTGTCCCTCACCAACTGGGCGCACTGCTCGGGGGTGAGCACGTCCCACTGACCGCTGGCCGCCAGCCCGGCCACGTCGTCGGCATCGACCGCAGTGAGGTTGTGGTGGTCGTCGTACTGCCAGCTGCTGTACAGCCCGGCGTCGTACAGGGCGTGGCGCTCGATGGCCGCCCAGGTGCGCTCAGGGTCTTCTGTGACCATCACCATCGACGGGCCGTCGGGCACGATGGCGAACGGGGTCTCGTAGCCCAGCCGGGCGGCCTCGGCGTAGTAGAGGTCGGCCAGCGACTGGTCGGGGGTGGAGGGGGAGAACGGCAGCCCCAGCCGGGCCGCTCGCAGGGCCGAGGCCCGCACCGACCCGCCCACCATTAGCACCGGATGAGGCTCGGTCACCGGCTTGGGCGTGACCCAGATAGTGCGGCCCTCGTGCTCGAACGGCTCGCCGCTCCAGCACTTCAGGATGAGCTTGATGGCCTCCTCGGTATCGCGCCCCCGGCGGGTGCGGTCTTTGCCGAACATGTCGAACTCGAACTCCCGGTAGGCCACCCCCATGGTCACCGACAAACGCCCGGGCGCGATCAGGTCAATGGCCGCTATGTCCTCGGCGATGCGGATGGGGTCGTGGAACGGCAACAGCAGTGCCGAGATGGCCACCATGATGTTGTCGGTACGGGCCAAAGCCGCACTGGCCAGCACCAGCGGGGAGGCCATGAACCCGTCGTCGGCACCGTGGTGCTCTGACACGATGACGGTGGCGATGCCGTTGTCGTCGCACCACGACACCATGTCCAGGTACTCGCGATGCAGCTGGGCGTGGGTCACATCGGCGAACGGGGGAACTCTCAGCTCGAAGCGGCAGGTGAACATGGCGCAGAGACTACTAACGCAGGCTGCGGCGGTAGCGGGACCACTGGTCGGGACGCCAGCAGTCCTGATCTTCGCCCCAGCCGGTGTTGCCGTCGAAGTCCCAGGCTGTGGTGCTCACCCAGGTGAGCATCTTGGGGTAGGGGTTGAAGATGATGCGGCTCACCGGGGTGCCTGTCGCCCGCAGCTCTCGGCCCAGCTCGTCGGTGGCCTCTATCTCGAAGGCGGTGGCGTAGCCGTGCTCGGAATCGCGCTCCACCCGGCGCTGGCCGCTGACGATGTCGGCCCGCACCCCGTCGCGCAGGTAGTAGCCGGCGTTGATCGGGTCGCTGTCTTCAGAGGGCAGCGAATAGCACAAAAAGGCGCTCTGGCCCGACGCTGTGGCGAATGAGTAGCCGATGCGGAAGCCCCGCAGGTCGCTGCGAGGCCCCCATGACCGGTCCCGCATGGCGCAGCAGTCCACGGGGATTTCTTCGCCATGGAGGCGGAAGCTCCCGGTGACTCGGCCGGGCTGGTCGATGTGGCTGGCGATGGTGAACGGCGGCTCGCCCCGGGTGAACACATGGGGCGGGGTGAGGGCGTCGAAGCGCAGTTCGGCCTCGAACATGTCGCCCCGGCGGTAGCGGTAGCCCAGTTCGTAGCTGGTGAGCGGCTCGATCACTTTCACCCGCATCCCGGTGGGCAGCACTGCATCTCGCAGGTCGAGCCCGTCGGGCAGCGGGATGCTGTGGTTGTAGTCGAAGAACGGCACTTCCCACGGCAAATACGCGGTGTCGTCCCACACCATGGCCCCGCCCCCGGCGATGCCCAGGTTGGGGCGGATCCAGGTGTACAGGTAGCCCATCATGTTGCGCTCGGGGACGCAGAAGGCGTACCAGCAGGTCTCGGTTTCCCACGGATCATCCGACGGGGGATGGAAATTGTCGTCGTCGGGCCCTATCAGTGCGTCCTCAGCTGCTCCCATGCGGTGGCTCCTCTATTGGTTGGCGTGCTCGGCGAATCGGGCCGGTATCCAGTCGGCGAGCGTACCTGCGATCTCGTCGGCGACGGAGGCCAAGCCGTGATCGGCGTCTGGGTACACAATGAGTTCGCCCCACCCGGCCAGCGCCCGCACCGCCTCGCTGGCGTGTACCGGCAAAATCTGGTCCATCCCACCGTGCATAAGCAGCAGGGGAGTGCCCCCCAGCGCCGCCGCGTTCTCACACCCCGCCGACTGGGTGGCCAGCCCCACCACCCCCGCGGTGTGTTCTCCCAGAGCGATGCCAGCCTGCACCGCCACCGCCCCTCCGAACGAGTGCCCCATGAATATGAACCGCCGGGCCTGCTCCCGAGCGGCCAAGTCGGCCGCCGCGGCCGCATCCAACAAGCAGCGCTCGATGATCCCCGGCCGCCGGTAATGCACCCGGATCACCGCAATGCCGTCTGCGGCCAAGTTCTCACCCAGCCGCAGGTACAGCGCCCGTGCCGGCCCCAGCAGCCCCCCAATGGCCCCGCCCAAAGTCACCACCACATCGGTAGCGTCGGCCGGCCCGTGCCACAGCAAGGTCAAGAGCCCATCAGGGCAGTATACCTCCAAGTGCCGAAGCTCCGGCCCCGCTTCGGCCTCAACGATCCCCATCACGTCGAGCAGCTCCAAAGGAGAGCGGGTCCCACCGTCAGCCATGCCCGAAACCCTAAACCCCTGTGTGGTCCCACCGGGCCGATCCCATACACTGTCAGGGCTGGCTGCTCCGGCAGCCAGGCACGCGTCGGTGCCCGAGTGGACTAAGGGAGTGGCCTGCAAAGCCATGATTCACGGGTTCAAATCCCGTCCGGCGCTCTGGTGAACTCATGGTTGGGAGTTTGAGTTCCCGCCTCCCGAGACTAGGCGGCCATCTGTAGAAGTCGGTCGCCGGTCTTGGTGTCGACGTAGGCGAAGCTCTGGGGAGGTCGGAAGCCCTTTGGTTTCGCCCGCAGGTCTTGGAGAGGCACTCTTCTGGACAGAGGTCGCTGCTCGTCCAGCGTTAACGCTGTGCCAACTTCCACACCGTCGAAGTAGCGCTTGAACTCGGGGTAGGACAGGTCGGCTCTTGAGCCGAACTCGCGCCACAAGTCTGTGAGGTGGGCTGATTTGACGCTAGTGATGATGCATGTGCCGAGCAGTGCTCTCACCGGTGAGCTCGCGTACAACAGCGCCCGTGTCGGAACTTCGATTTTGGGCGTCGTGCGGCGCAGTTCAACCGTCTTCTTGCCGACAAGGATGGCTTCAGCGAATCTTGGCTTGAGAGATAAGACAACCATCCGGTCTTGATCGAGCTCTACCATTTCCTCAGTCATTTCGTCTCAAGCCTTCCTCGTAGAATGCCTGGACACTAGCTTCGTCGATTTGCCGGGTCGTTATGAAGTAACCGTCTGTGTTCATGGCGGGGCACAACTCTCGTGCCCTGCCAATCGGTATTGGCTCATGGAAAATCTCGGTCTGGCTGAAGAGCAACGCGGTTGCTGTGAGGCGACCGCCCCTGCCGGACGACCTGGCACTGTCTAGAACCTGCTGTTCGTCGAGCACTCCGCGATCGCGATACTTGCGATAGAGGCGGCGTGGATCGCCGGTATCGAAGGCATCCAGCCATGACATGGCTCTCACGCCCCCGAATGTCCCTCCGCCTGAGACCCACCAGACGATCCTTGCGGGTGCCTCAACGGATTGACGAGGTGCCATGTAATAGGTGTTGTCACGGGCAGCAGCCGCTCGAAGATGCATCTCGAACAGCCGCGCCTGGGGTTCCTCATACCCGAGGAGGACGCGGGCGTACTCCGGCTTGATTGGGACGAAATATGAAGTGACGGTTCCGCTGAACACCTTCGACGGCCATGCGTGCCGCTCGTATTCTCGGATCAGGTTCGCGTTCAGCCTGTCCCAGCCGATTTGGCTCAACTCTTGGGGAAGTGCATCGCCGGTTCCGAATATCCCGGTCTGAACAACCGCCTTCCAAGTTGATCCCTCGGATCTGAACCCCTCGTCGCGCAGCGCCCGCTCGACTGACAATTGCGTCTGGTCTTCTATAACAAGGTCCGCTGATCCATCTCTTGCAACGACCGTTCGCAGGTGATGGATCATTTGCCTAGCTGCCGAATACGAATGCTGCCCCGAAGCGCTACGGAGCGCCGTCACCGTTACGCGGGAATGGTCGCGATACATCGCTCCGAGCGCCAGAGGCTCCCCCGAATCTGTCACGATTTGCTCTGGCGTGACCCCCTTGGTTTGGTCCACCTGTTGTGAGAGTCCGTTGTCCAGTATTGCTGGATGGAGGAGGATCACGATTATGGCGAGGCGGAGGCGGCACACGCCCGAGCAGGTTGTGCGCAA
>LXNI01000038.1_pt1 | contig 133036 bp, 115 predicted proteins | sample 809091 | NCBI WGS metagenome assembly LXNI01 (sample SAMN04870527, study PRJNA318959) | sponge metagenome | biome: 01000161; feature: marine sponge reef; material: water | host: Sarcotragus foetidus | place: Greece: Milos, Mediterranean Sea | collected 2013-05-29 | depth 5-7 m
GACGCTGATACCTTCGCGGTGGTTCTTGCCGGGGGCGTTGTAGGTTCTGTGAGTGGGGGTGTTCATAGACTCCATTATGGCAGGTCAGCCCCCTCTCGTCAAGTCACGCGTATAATTCCCCAAAAAAGGGGTGTGAAGTGGGAGCGACGCACGTAACCGTAGCCATAAGGAACCCAGCCGAGCCTGAACGGGTCTGGGAAGGGCTCTTCCTGGTTGACACCGGGGCGACCGACTGCCTGGTCCCGAGGCAGCACCTGGAGTCCATCGGCCTGACTCCCAGAGGAAAGCGCCGCTTCGGCCTGGCTGATGGCGGCGAAGTCAGGCTGGACGTGACCGGCGGAGAGATATCGTTCATGGGAGAGACCACCTGGGGAACCATCGTGTTCGGGGAGGAAGAGGCAGAGCCGCTGCTCGGGGTTACCGCTCTGGAGTCGTTGGGCATCGCAGTGGATCCGATCAACCAGACGCTCACGAGACTCCCCGCGATCCGGCTCTGAGGATTCCCTCGTCCTGCCGGGTGCGGCCCAGGCGTAGCGGAACCGGAGGCGAGGGTCGCCGATCCCGGTCCTGCCCGAGGGGCTCGCACTGTGCCGCGTACCTTGGCTGTCCGTACCGCATAGAAGAACGGCCTTCCGTGCGGGTGGCGTCACCTGGGTACCGTTATGACGCCAATCGATCCGAGGTGAAGGCGAATCACCATGACCACCGCGCAATGGCGAGCCGAGGCGCTTTACGCAGCCCGTAGGGACCGCCGTCCTATAGATCCGTTCACGGAGACCGACCCGGATATGTCGGCGGACGACGCCTATGCCACCCAGACCCGGTTCGCTTCGATGCTGCTGGCCGACGGCGATTCGATATGCGGTTACAAGCTCGGCCTGACCTCCAAGGCTATGCAGCAGATGATGGGCATCACCGATCCGGACTTCGGGCCGGTCCTTTATTCCATGGTCCACGACGGGGACCTGGACGCCTCTGCATTCATCCAGCCCAAGGTGGAGGCGGAGATCGCCCTGGTCCTGGGCCGGCCCCTCAAGGGTCCCGGAGTAACCACCCTCGAGGCTGCCCGGGCGGTGGCGGGCGCGGTGGCCGCCATCGAGGTGGTGGACTCGCGGATCGCCGACTGGCGGATAGCGCTGCCGGACACTATCAGCGACCTGGCCTCCATCGGGGGTGTGGTGATGAGCGGCCGGATCGTGCCCGTCGACTTCGACCTACGGCTGGTGGGCATGACCTTCTCGCTCAACGGTTCGGTCATGGCAACCGGCGCGGGCGCTGCCGCTCTCGGGAACCCGCTGACCGCGCTGGCATGGTTGGCCAACACGCTTGCCCACCACGATGTCACCCTGGAGGAGGGGATGTTCATCATGACCGGTTCGCTACACGCCGCGGTGGACGTGCGAGCCGGGGACGCGGTGCGGGCCGACTTCGACCGTCTGGGCCCGGTCGCGCTCAGGATGGTCTGACTTGGGCCGGATGCGTTGCGCCATCGTGGGCAGCGGGAACATCGGTACCGACCTGCTCTACAAGCTTCTCCGTTCCGATGTCCTGGAAGTCGCCGCCATGGTCGGCATCGATCCCGGCTCGGAAGGCCTGGCCAGGGCCAGGGCAGAAGGAGTCGAGGCGACCTTGGAAGGGCCGGAATGGCTGATCGAACAAGCCGACGGGTTCGATCTGGTGTTCGAGGCCACCTCCGCCTGGGTGCATCGGATGAACGCCCCCCGCTACCGGGAGGCCGGGCTCATGGCGATCGACCTGACCCCTGCCAAGCTGGGGCCTCTCGTGGTCCCTCCGGTCAACCTCGACGCCCATCTCGACGCCCCCAACCTCAATCTCATCACCTGCGGCGGGCAGGCCACCGTCCCCATCGTGGCTGCGGTGGTGGCCGTGGCGTCCGTCCCCTACGCGGAGATCGTCTCGACGGTGTCGTCGGTGTCGGCAGGTCCGGGAACCCGGCAGAACATCGACGAGTTCACCAAGACCACCTCGGCTTCGCTGGTCGAGGTAGGAGGGGCCGACCACGGCAAGGCGATCATGATCCTCAATCCGGCCGAGCCCCCCATCCTGATGCGCAACACCGTCTTCTGCGCCCTCGGTGACGGGTACGACCGGGACGAGGTGGCCGACTCGATCACGGAGATGGTCCGCACCGTGGCCTCGTATGTTCCCGGATACCGGATCAGGGCGGAGCCGGTCTTCGACGAGGACCTGTTCCGCACTCCCGGCGGCGATGTGAAGGCACGGGTGGTGGTGCTTCTGGAGGTGGAGGGGGCCGCCGATTACCTGCCTCCCTACGCCGGCAATCTCGACATCATGACTGCTTCGGCCGTCCGGGTAGCCGAGGCCGTGGCAGCCGCCCGATGACCGCCGCCTTCCGCCTCACCGACTCCACCCTCCGCGACGGTTCCCACGCCGTGGCCCACCAGTTCACCGAGGACCAGGTCCGCCGGGTCGTGGCCGGGCTGGATATGGCCGGGGTGCCCGTGATCGAGGTCACCCACGGCGACGGGTTGGGGGGATCTTCCTTCAACTACGGGTTCTCGCACACCGACGAGATGAACCTCGTGAGGGTGGCGGTGGAGACGGCCACCAGCGCCAAGATCGCCGTGCTGATGCTTCCCGGAATCGGGGTGAAGGACGACCTGCGCAGGGCGGCCGGGATGGGCGCACAGTTGGCCCGCATCGCCACCCATTGCACCGAGGCCGACATCGCCGAGCAGCACATCGCTCTGGCGAAGGAGCTGGGCATGGAGGCGGTGGGGTTCCTGATGATGTCCCACATGATCGAACCGGAGGTGCTGCTCGAACAGGCCCGGCTCATGGAGTCCTACGGAGCGGACGTGGTCTACACGGTCGACTCGGCCGGGGCGATGACCATCGACGACGCCCGCCGCCGGGTGGCCGCTCTCAAGGCCGGCCTGTCATGCCAGGTGGGGATACATGCCCATAACAACCTCTCCCTGGCCGTAGCCAACTCGCTGGCCGCTCTCGAGGAAGGGGTGGACCAGATCGACGGGTGCATGACGGGTCTGGGCGCCGGGGCCGGGAACTGTCCGACCGAGGTCCTGGTCGCGGCCTGCGAGAAGACCGGTTGGGAGACCGGAATCGATCCGATCTCCATCATCGAGGTGGCCGACCGGGCGGTACGGCCCATCCGACCCGAGCAGGGAGTCATCGACGGTGACGGTCTCCTGCTGGGCTACGCCGGCGTCTACGGGTCGTTCCTCCTCCATGCCAAGCGGGCCGCCGAGAGGTACGGGGTTCCGACGAAGGACATTCTGCTGGAGTTGGGCGAGCGGAGAGTGGTGGGAGGCCAGGAGGACATGATTATCGACGTGGCGATGGAGCTGCAGCGCCGGGCGGCGGCTGCGCAACCCGCCATTAGGTGAGAGGTAGGGACCATGGGCGCGATGTCATCTCCGGACGATCTGGTCGAAGGGTTCGCGTCGAGGCTGGCGAATGCCGTCGAGGCCCGGACGGCCATCAACTCCCTGACTAGCGAGCGTGAGTTCACGGTCGACGCCGCTTACGACATCCAGGACGCGGTGCTGGATCGGGCCGTGGCCGGTGGTGAGACCATCGTGGCGGCCAAGCTCGGCCTGACCAGCCGGGCCAAACAGGAGCAGATGGGCGTGTCGGAAGCACTGTACGGATGGTTCACCGACCGGCACCGTCTGGACCCCGGACAGCCCCTCGACAGCGGCCGTCTCATCCAGCCCCGCGCCGAGCCGGAGATCGCCTTCATCACCTCGCGCGACCTCGAAGGACCGGTGGGGCTCCACGATGTCCTGGCTGCCACAGAGGCCGTGGCGCCGGCGCTGGACATTCTCGACTCCCGCTTCGCGGGCTACTCGTTCACGCTGGCCGACGTGGTAGCCGACAACTGCAGCGCCGGCGCGTTCCTGGTCGGGAACCCCGTACCCCTCGGGAGCTTCGACCTGGCGCTGGTGGGATGCGTGTTCGAGAAGAACGGCGAACTGGTAGGCACGGCGGCAGGCGCCGCCGTGCTGGGACATCCGGCCGCGGCGGTCGCCTGGTTCGTGCGGAAGCTGGCCGAGAGGGGCGAGGGCCTCCCCGCCGGTTCGCTGGTCCTGCCCGGAGCGTTGACAGGCGCGGTGCCCATCGGTCCGGGAGACTCGGTGGTCGCCTCCTTCGACCGGATAGGCTCGGTCGAACTGTCCGTGGCATGACCAGCCCCTCGGCGCCGGGTCTCGACCGGGAGACCATCGTGGCACTGGCCGGCCGGCTCGACGAGGCCCGCCGGTCCCGTACTCCCACCACCAGGTTGACCGACGATCATCCCGGACTCACCGGAGCCGACGCCTACGCCATCGCCGACCACGGTGTCGTCCTTCGCGAGGTCGCCGGCGAGCGGGTGGTGGGCGCCAAGCTCGGCTTCACCTCGGCAGCCATGCGGCTTGCCATGGGCGTCGACTCGCCCAACTACGGATGGCTCACCGACCCGATGATCGTCTCGGACGGACGGGTGTCGCTCGGCGAGCTGATCCATCCGAAGGCCGAACCGGAGATCGCCTTCGTGCTCGGCGAGGATCTGGAGGGCGTCGCAGTGTCGGCTCAGGACGTCCTGTCCGCGACCGCCTATGTGATGCCGGTCATCGAGGTGGTCGACTCGCGGTTCGCGGGTTTCCGGTTCCGGGCACTCGACAACACCTCCGACAACTCGTCCGCCGGGATGGTGGTGCTGGGCAGCCGGGTTACCAGGCCGGCCTTCGACCTGTCCAGGGTGGGGGTGGTGGTTACGGTGAACGGGGAATTGTTCCAGACCTCGTCCGGTGCGGCCGCGCTCGGCCATCCGGCGGCCGGCGTCGCATGGCTCGTGCGGCGGCTGGCCGGGTCGGGCCGAGCGCTGGAGGCCGGCCATCTGATCATCTCCGGAGGCCTGACGGGACCGATCGACCTGGCCCCCGGGACTGATGTGTTCGTGGAGATCGACCGGCTCGGTAGCGCTTCGATGCGGGCCCACGAGTAGTCACCGGCAACAGCAGAAAGGAGTTGTCATGCCGATAGTCACCGTCAACCTGATGGAAGGACGCTCACCGGAGCAGATCGAGAACATGATCGCCGAAGTCTCCGAAGCCTTGGTCAGGAGCCTCGACGCTCCCATCGAGACCGTACGGATCATGGTCAACGAGATGGCCCCGTATGGCTTCGGCATCGCCGGACGTCCCGCCCGCCTGGTGATGGCCGAACGGCAGGCGGCAGACGCGCAAACGGCTAAGACGGGGGGGCAGGCATGATCACGCTTCGGCACTTCATCGGGGGCCGGTTCGAGGACCCGTCCTCCGGCGAGACATTCGAGTCGGTGAGCCCCATCGACAATGCCCCGATCGCCACTGTCCCTAGAGGGAATGCCGAGGACGTGAACCGGGCGGTCACAGCAGCACGGGACGCGCTACCGGTTTGGGGGTCGATGGACCCCGCCGAGCGTCGCCAGGTCCTTTACCGGGTGGCCGAGGGGATCGACGCCCGCCTCGATGAGCTGGCGGAGTGGGAGGTCCGGGACATGGGGAAGCCGATCTCGGCCGCTCGTTCCAAGGACATCCCTCGCTCCGCACACAACTTCCGCTTCTTCGCCGACGCCGCCGAGCATGCCCACACCAAGGCCTTCTCCAAGCCCTGGGACGGGGTCCTTACCTACGAACTCCGGGAGCCGCTCGGGGTGGTGGGCGCCATCTCGCCGTGGAACTTCCCCCTCATGCTGCTCACCTGGAAGGTGGCGCCGGCCCTCGCCTATGGCTGCACCGTGGTGGCCAAGCCGGCGGAGCAGTCGCCGGTCACCGCCACCCTGCTGGCGGAGATCTGCCGGGACGCCGGCGTGCCCGACGGGGTGTTCAACCTGGTCCACGGCTTCGGGCCGGACGAGGCCGGCGAGGCCCTGGTCCGGCATCCCGATGTGGACGGGATCACCTTCACCGGGGAGTCGGCCACCGGTAAGGCCATCATGGCGGCCGCGGCGCCGAGCCTGAAGAAGCTGTCGTTCGAGTTGGGCGGCAATTCACCCAACATCGTCTGCGCCGATGCCGACCTGGACAAGGCCGTGGCCGGATCGCTCCGGGGCATCTTCACCAACCAGGGCGAGGTGTGCCTGGCCGGAGCCCGCCTGCTGGTACAGCGTCCCGTATACGACGAGTTCGTGGCGCGAATGGTGGACGGCGCCGAGCGGTACGTGGTGGGAAACCCGCTAGATCCCGCTACCGGCATGGGCCCCCTCGTCACCCGGGAGCACATGGAGAAGGTGCTGTCCTACATCGACCTGGCCACCGACGAGGGCGCCAAGCTGATGACCGGCGGCCACCGGATCACCGAAGGCGATCTGGCCAGCGGGAACTTCGTAGCTCCGACCATCTTCGCCGATGCCGACAACCACATGCGGTCCTGCCAGGACGAGATCTTCGGACCGGTCGAGATGATCATCCCCTTCGACGAGGTCGACGAGGCGATCGAGGTGGCCAACGACACCCGCTACGGACTGGCCGGGATGGTGTGGACCACTAACGTCAACACCGCCCACAAGGTTGCCCGAGAGGTGCGGGCCGGCACGATGTGGGTCAATTGCTTCTTCGTGCGCGACCTGCGGGCGCCCTTCGGCGGCTACGGGGACTCCGGGATCGGCCGGGAGGGGGGCGAGTACAGCCACGAGTTCTTCAGCGAATCCAAGGCCGTGGTGATGAAGCTGGACGGTTAGGCGGGCGTGCTGACGATCAGTGCAGGGGCCGTTGAGGACCTGCCCGCCAACCGTTGCGTCGAGATCGGGGATGGGCGGGCGGTAGTGGTCCGGGTCGGCGATCAGGCCTACGCCTACCGGAACGAGTGCCTGCATCAAGCGTCCCCGCTGGCCGGCGGGCTCATCAAGGATGGGGTTATCACCTGCCCCCTCCACTTCTGGCGCTACGAGGCGGGCACCGGCGCCAAGTGCGGTGAGCCGGAACTCCGGCTCGACTCCTACCCGGTCCGGATCGAGTCCGGCACGGTGCTGGTCGAGCTCCCCGAACCCGGGCCGTCCCGGTCCATGCGGGAGATGATGCTGGACCACGCCCGGGATTGGGATCGTGGGGATGGCTGACATCCGGGCCGTCATCTGGGACATGGGAGGCATCCTCTACCCGACCCCTTTCGAGCTGCTCGATGATCTTGAAGCATCCAAGGGCTGGCCTCCGGGCACACTGTCGCGGGGGCCCTTCTCGCCCGAGGGCGACCCCGACTACGCCGAGTGCTCGACCGGCGAGTTGACCGAGGGCGAGTACTGGAGGAGGTACCAGCAGGCCAGCACCGCGAACGGCCACCCTCTGGACCTGAAAAAGGAGATCGACTGGACAGGAACAGAGCGTCCCGAGGTGATGGCCACCATCGAGGTCCTCGGTCGGCGATTCCGCCAGGCCACCCTCTCCAACGATTCGAGCGAGTGGCTGGGCTACGGGTGGTGGGACACATGGCCCTTCGCTCACCTGTTCGAGCATGTCATCGACGTGGTGACCCTCGGGGTACGGAAGCCGCATCCCCTCACCTACACGACCACCGCCGACCGCATGGGGCTCTCCGTCTCCGAGTGCCTGTTCGTGGATGACATGCAGATCAACCTGGACGGCGCCGAGGCGGTAGGCATGCCCGGCTTCTACTTCGACCACACGGCAGTCACGGAGAGTTGCGCCCGTCTGCTGTGCCACCTCAGCGACTGATTCTTCGTGAAGGGGGCCGACCTGACGTCAACCATGGAGTCACGGGCCGAGCAGGGCCAAGGGAATCACAGCTATGCCGTCGGGTCGGCGGTAGGCGATGGGTCCAGTGCTAACCACGGCTCCATCAATCCAGCGAGGGCCGAGGCGGCTGCGGAGCCAAAGTAGGTGGGCTACGTCATTGTCGTCGATCGTGCGACCCAGTTTCGCTTCCAGCGCCAGCACACGGCCGTCTCGTCGCTCGACGATGAAGTCGACCTCCTGACGTCCGCCCTTGGTGCGGAGGTGCTTCACGCGGGCGCCGGCCGCTTGGCTGAACACGCGCAACGTCAGCGCCGCAAGGGATTCGAACATCCTTCCGAACAGAAACCCGTCGGTCATCAGTGCAGAGTGGTCCAGACCGAGGAGTGCTAGTGCCAGGGCAGGGTCGGCCATGTGACGCTTCGGCGCACGATTGAGGGTGGTAAACCGGCTGGACGATGGTGACCAGCCTTCCAGGTCGTCCACGATCCATAGGCGTCTCAGGGCGTGGTGGTAGTTCAGGACAGTTTGCTTGGTTGGTACTGATCCGTCTCCGCGGGTCGCCGCGTTCCTTATCTTCTCCAGGGACGTGGTGGTGGCCGTGGCGGCTGCGATGGCTTCCAGCCACCGGCGTAGTGTGTCGGGTCTACGCACCCTGTGACCGGCCTCCTCGACATCCCGTTGGATGATGCTGGCGATGTATCCCTCGAGGAGCGACTGACGGAAGCTCTCATGGCGGGGTCTTATCACCGGGAATCCAGATGCTTCGATCTCGTGTGCGTATTCGGCGAGACCAAACTCGCTGTGGCCATTTACCGATCCTCCGCCACGACGCACCAGATCGGTAAGTGATACGGTGGGCGAGGTCACACCCCGCTCCAGAAGGGTCATGGGACGCATCCGGATGGTGACGATCCGACCCGCGCCGGTGTGAGCGGTCACACCCTCCGGGCGGGCCGAACCGGTAAGTACGAACCGTCCGGGCCGGGGGTCGTTATCCACCTGTCGGCGCACTGCGTCGAACACCGGTCCAACGATGTGCCACTCGTCCACCAGAAGTGGGGTGCCCCGGTCGGCTACGAGGGACGACGGATCCGCCCTTGCCACCGCCTGGATGGCGGGATCGTCAAGCAGCAGTTCGTCCACACAAACCCGCCGGGCGGTGGCTGTCTTGCCGACCGCCTTGGGTCCTTCTATCAGCACAGCGGGCAACCCGGTCAGGAGCTTGGCCAGCTCCGTGTCCAGCACCCGCGGCATGTACTCCGGTGCTACTGACATACCATCCGTATACCTGCAATCATACCAATTGTAGGCAGGTTATCATTCCATGAGTACATTAGGTAACATACCATCCGTACTCTCTACGACTTCCGGCCTGGCTGCGAGAGTCGGCACTTCAACTCACATGACCGCTGTCCCGACACCGGATGGCAACGCCCGCCAGAGCCGGCTCGCCGGGTACGGCTGAGCCCCCGGACCGCTATAGGCCGGCCGCATCCATAGCTCGGGCGATCAACACATCATGGTCGAGGACGTCCAAGTGGACCGTTTGCCTGCCCGGCGCCATCGGAACGCCCGGATTCTCCTTCGCCCATACCCGTGTCGCTGCCAGCTGCGCCCGCTGGACCATCGCGGGCAGGAATGAGACCTCTCTAGACCGAGGACCGTCGGGGGATGGGAGTGACTACCGCGGCTTGGTGGCTATGGCCTCGCCGAAGGCGATCGCCCCGATGGAACCCGGATGCTGCCGCCATTTCTCCTGGTCTAGCTTCCACGCGTCGAACTGTTCATGGGTGGCCAACCCGGATGCCGTGGCGGCGGCCATCACCTTGGGAGAGAAGAACCACTCGGAGATCACACCGTCGAGAACGGCCTTGGCTTCGGGAGTGCTGAACATGTCGACGGAAGCAGTTGCTGTGATGTCCACGAATCCTGCCTCCACCAACCTGGTCTTGAGTTCCTTCCCCATCTGGGGATGCCCGCCGTTGGCTACCACCAGCTTGGTGAACGTTTCCCATGCTCCCGCCAGGCTGTACGCGGGTTCCGAGAAACTGGACCCGGCTATCAGCTCGCGGCAGGAGATGATCCCGCCGGGCTTCAGGACCCTCTTGACCTCGCCCAGGACGGCATGGGTGTCCGGAACATGGTTCAGGACGGTATGGCAGTGGGCCACGTCGAACGTGTCGTCCTCAAATGGAAGGTCGGTCGCATCCGCGACATGGAACGTAGCGTTGCTGTGCCCGCCGGCTTCGGCGGCGGCGCGGGCCATGTCGATCTGAGTCTTCTCGATGTCGACGCCGTGGAACTCGCCGGGCTCTACGGCTCTGGCCAGGCCCACCGACAGGGTTCCGGGTCCGCAGCCGAAGTCGAGCACGCTGAGTCCGGAATCTTCGCTCACCCCCAACTCTGGGCACAAAGTCCGGCTGTCATGGATCAAAGGGAACCCAGCCGTATACTGCGGCGATCCCTCGCCGTGCCGGCAGGGCCTGTCCGGTTCTGCGGTCACGTCGGGATCGATTGCGAATAGAGGCATGGGGGGTTTCGCGTGGCCGAATGGGTCTGGACACTGATCGTCTTCGCTCTGTACTTCGTTGTCCTCATCGGCATCGCCTCCTACCGGTCGAACCGCATGGTGAACATGGCCGACTACGTCCTCGGCGGCCGCAGACTCGGCAGCTTCACCGCTGCCCTCAGCGCCGGTTCATCCGGTGCTAGTGGCTGGACCATGCTGGTCCTTCCGGCACTGGCCTTCGCGGGCGGTCTCATGCATCTCTGGACCGCAGCCGGCATCGTCCTGGGCATGTGGCTTACCTGGATCGTCACCGCCAAGCGGCTGCGCCGCTACACCATCAGCGCGGACAATGCCCTGACCATCCCGGAATTCTGGGAGAAGCGCTTCGGCGACACCACCGGTGCCTTACGGGCCCTCGCCGCATCCATCAGCCTCTACTTCATCACGCTTTACGTCTGCTCAGGGTTGATCTCGGGCGCAAAGCTCCTCGATGAGGTCTTCGATTTGGATCAGACCGCCACCGGCCCCGGGATGGCAATCCTGATCACACTGCTCGCGGTCCTCTCGTACACCTTCATCGGGGGGTTTCTCGCCGTCTCGCGCACCGACGTATTCCAAGCGTTGATCATGCTGGGTGGGTTCGTCATCATCCCCCTGACCCTCATGGTGATCAGCAGCAACCCCTTCGAAGACCTCGGATCGGCCGCTCCCGGATTCTGGAACCCGTTCACCGACCGGGACGGGAACACGCTGGGCTTGCTGACCTACGTCTCTGCCGTCGGCTGGGGACTGGGCAGCTTTGGAGCTCTCCGCCTCCTGGCACGGTTCATGGCAATGAAGGACGAAGGCCAGATCCCTCGGAGCAGCTCGATAGCCCTGGGCTGGGCTGCCCTAATGTTCTTCTTGGGACTTTTGATGGGATTGGTAGCCGCGCCGGCGCTAGCCGCCCGCGGTGTGGGCCTTCCCGACGCGGAACGACTCTACCTGGTGGTCTCGTCGGCCTTCTTCCACCCCATCGTGGGTGGCCTGCTGCTGACCGGCGTGGTAGCGGCCGTCATGAGCACCGCCGACTCCCAACTGTTGCTGGCTTCCGCCATCGCCACGAGCGACGTACCCTGGTTCAGGCGGATCACGGAACACATGCGAACCGGCGGACGGGTGACGATGGGGAGGTTGCTGCTCGTGACCGTAGGTGCGCTGGCGGCGCTGGTGTCGATCGTCTCGCCGGACTCGGTCTTCGCCCTCGTTTCGCTCGCCTGGGGTGGCATGGGCGCAGCCTTCGGCCCTGTTACGGTCCTCTCCCTGTACTGGAGACGCTTCAACCTCGCCGGAGCATTCACCGGTCTCGTCTCGGGCACCGCGGTCTCCACCTTCTGGTGGCTGATGGACCTGGGCAACCAGGGTCTGCTCCACCTGACCGAGTCTCTCGGGTTCGCAGCCTCGGTCAGGAGCCTTACCGAGATCGGTGTGTGGGAGGTCAACCCTGCCGTTCCCGGCATTACGGCGGCAACGGCCCTTGCCATCCTGGTGACTCTGGTGACAGCTCCCCCGTCAGAGGAGATCACACGACTATTCGACAAGGTCAACAGCCCCAACTGGGTGGACCCGACCCACCAGCCGGTGCCATAAGGAGCATCCGGGCCGGGTAGAACAACGCACTCTCAGCCATGATCTGTGGCCGGCCGTTCCAGGTCCTCAGCGGTCCGGGGCCGTGGCCACGAAAGTTGGATTCCTAGGCGGAGACCGTGTCCAGTACGCGACTGATGGAGGCCGGTCTGTCGAGTACGTCGAAGTGGACGGTTTGCATGCCCACCTTCTCGGCGCCGGCGATGTTGACGGGCTGGTCATCCACGAACAGCACCCGGTCGGCGGGCATCTCGATGCGCTCCAGCAGGCGCAGGTAGCCGCGGGGATCGGGCTTGAGAATGCCGGTGTTGGAAAGATCTACGAAGGGATCGAAGCGGTCGAGCACCTGCATTCGCTCGATCCATGCCGGGTCGTGGAACCGGCCCAGGTCGTTGGTAAGGACCGCCAACCGTATCCCCAGGGAGCGAAGGGTGCTCTGCAGTTCCCAGGTCTCGGGGCGGATCACCTCCTCCCGCGGTGCGTCGAACAGGGCGTCGATGAAGCTGCGCAGGCGGTCCGGGCCGGCGCCGATCAGCCCGGCGTGGCGGTCGGCCTGGCGATGCCAGTATTCGAGCTCGGTGAACTCGCCGGCCCGGAACCTCCGCCAGAGGGGATCGGTATCCGGGTCGAAGGGACCCGCCAGGTCGATGCTGCCCCGCGGTAGGTCGAGCCGCTCCTCCAACCCGGCCGCCATCTCGAACGGGGTCCGGATGACCACCCCTCCGAAGTCGAAAGCCACTGCGTCAACTGTCATAAACCCTGATTATTCCTGTATCCAGCACACCGTGTGCATCAGACCACTTCAACCGCATTATTGCGGAGCGGCCACCCTGACCTGATGGTGGATGCCGCGCCAGGCTGAAGATGGGGCTGTCGAATGTTTATGGCCCCAGGTCAGGCGACCCGAAGCGCCGCTCCTTCGCCCTTTCAAACCCCCATCTATGAACATGAATGATCGGGATCAAGGCAGCAAGATACCCGGAGGCACAGCCGGTACGGGCTCGGGGCCGCTTCGCCGGTTAGCCATTCCTGTGCAGGATGACGGTCATCTCGGACGGCATGCCCTGCTGGGTGCCCTCCCATGCCCTGGTGATGGCCAGGGCGGCCTCGGCGACGGTCGACACCGCGCTGGCGCCCTCGCGGCTCAGGAACGAGCCCTGGTGTTTCCTGCGGAGCATGCTGTACAACTCCCGACCTACTCTCTGACGTTCGAGCTCGCTCAGCGCCCGTCGGTGAACCTCGGTGTCGAGATCGGCATTGCCGGACCTCGGAACCCTGATTTCGATTGACCAATTACCCATGCCGGGCAAGGTATGTGGTTTCCAGGGCCCTTTCAAGACCTTCGATCCACGGCTTGCGCTGGGCACCGAGGTCCGTGCTGACCTATACAGCGAGTGGTCGATGCCCGGTTATGCGACCCGATCAGGCTGAGAGAGCAGCTCCGACACCGATAATCACCACGAGGATGCCGCCGGTCTGATCAGTGCCCGATGGCCCGTTCGGTTCCGGAGGGTTCCTCGATCAGCTCGAGGGCGGCGGCATCGATCATGTGGTAAGACTCTTGCTCGCTCGGGAAGGCGCCCCGGCGAACGTCCCCGATCCAGCGATCTATCGCCGCCACGGCCTCTCCGGACAACTCGGCGTAGCGCCGGACGAATTTGGGGTAGTGGCCGAAGTTGAGGCCGAGCATGTCATGCATCACCAACACTTGCCCGTCGGTATCCGGCCCGGCGCCTATGCCGATCGTGGGGACGCTCACCCGCCGCGTGATGGCTCGAGCCAGAGGGGCGGGGACGCCCTCGAGGACCAGGGCGAATACGCCCGCCTCTTCGAGGGCGCGGGCGTCCTCGATCATCCGCCTGGCGTCCTCCAGCTTCCTCCCCTGGACCCGGTAGCCACCAGCGGCATGGACCGATTGGGGGGTCAGCCCGATATGTCCCATCACCGGGATCTCAGCCGATACCAGCTTGCGGACCATCTCGACCCGAGGTGTGCCGCCCTCCAGCTTGACTGCTTCCGCCCCGCCTTTCCGGACCAGCTCGGCGGCATTGCGCAGGGTCTCCTGAGGGCTGACATGGAAGGTCATCCAAGGCATGTCGGCTACCAGCAGGGCACTGGGACGGGCTCGCGCTACCGCGGCGGTGTGGTGGATCATGTCGAGGAGGGTCACCTGGTTGGTGGTCTCGTATCCGAGAACCACATTGGCTACCGAATCGCCCACCAGGATCATGTCAACCCCGGCCTGGTCGGCCAGCTTGCCACCGGGGAAGTCGTAGGCGGTCACCATCGTCAGCGGTTCCCCGCCCTTCCGGGCCCGCACTGCGGGCGCGGTGATCTTCTTACGGATGGCGCCGGGTGGATGGTTCGACGTGGGGTTCGACATAGCTGCTCCGTTTCTCCCCACCATCGAGGTTGGGGGATACCTCCCGGCTCCAAGGGAGCCGGAGAGCAAGTGGTCATGTTGTGGACCGTGAAGGGGAAATGGCCCGCCTACTCGGGTCGCGCCTTTCCGTCCGGTCTGCTGGTCAGTCTAGTGGTCTGTCTGTGGAATGGCGGTTTGGCATGCCGCCAGGGCACGCCTAGTTGTCTGGCAGACAGACCACAGCGCGCTGAGTTATCCGCCAGCCGTCCGTTGGCCGAACGCGTTCTACGCGCTCGCTCGCTCGGTCGAGTCCGCGTCGACGTGTATGAATGCTTCGTCGAGGAACCGCACCCTCTGCCTCAGGGCCTCGCGTACATGCTCTCCAATGTGGTGGCCGTCTTCGACGGTCAGCGTCGAGGTGACTCCGATGGAGATATCGGCGCGGAGTCGGTGACCCATCCACCTCACTTGGCATGCGTTCACGCTGAGCACGCCTTCGACCGAGTTCGCGACTCCTTCGATCTCATCCACCAGATCGGGGTCCACGGCGTCCATCAGCCGCCCGTAGATGTCGCGGCACGCCGACCACATGATGCGCAGGATCACGATCCCGACGACAATTCCGGCGATCGGGTCGGCGCGGTCGAAGCCCAGCCAGACGCCGACGGCAGCCACCGCCACCGCCAGCGAGGTGAACCCGTCGGCGCGGGCGTGCCGTCCGTCGGCGATGAGCGCCGCCGATCCGATCTGGCGGCCCACCCGGATGCGATACAAGGCCACGAGCTCGTTACCGGCGAACCCGACGACTCCGGCCGCGAAGAGCACGCCGAGGTGGTGGAGCTCCCGCGGGTTGAAGAGCCGGTCTATCGACTCCCAGATAACCACGATCGCCGAGATCAGGATCATCAATACGACGAAGAGCCCGGCCAGGTCCTCCGCTCGGCGGTATCCGTAGGTGTAGCGCCGGGTCGCCGCCCTCCTCCCCAGCCGGAACGCGATGAACAGCGGCACCGCGGTGAGCGCGTCGGAGAAATTGTGGATGGTGTCGGCGATCAGCGAGACCGACCCGGTGAAGACCACGATCAGCGCCTGGACAATGGCTGTCGCCATCAACACCGAGAAGGAGATGACCAGGGCCCGTGTCCCTCGTTCGCTGCTTTCCAGGGCACTGTCGAGGGACTCGGCGGGATCATGGGAATGCGTACCGAACAACCCACCTAGTCCATGCTTGAATGCCGACCACCAGGATGAGCCGTGATCATGACCATGGTCAGCGCGACTATGGGAGTGGCCTTGGTCAGCGCCACTATGGGAGCCAGAGTGAGAGTGGTCGTGCCCATCGTGGGATTGCCCGTGGTCCGCGTCATGGGCGTGGCCGGCGCCATGGTGCTGATGATCCGATGCGGTTCCTAACACGTCGACTCCGTTATGTGATCGGTCGTTGTTGCATCAGCATACATTCCCGGAAAGAGACAGTTGCGATCAGTGTCGTTAACGGACCCGGACATGGAGTGGTAGTTAGCCAACCGCTCTGATGACATAGAATCACATTTGGCTAGAGCAGGCACTTGCTACAGTATGGTGGTATCCATATGTCGAACGATGTCATATTTACCGAAGACCTGCTGATCGAGCGGATTCGGGAAGCCGGGCTCCGGCTGACCCTTCCCAGAAGGGCCGTAGTTCGCGCTCTGGCGGCGAGTGACGAGCCGTTCATCAGCGCACGGCTGATCATCGACCACGTTCGAGATAATACGGGCCGGATAGAGGCGTCTACCGTCTACCGGATCCTCGAAGACCTGGCCCGGATCGGGCTGGTCCACCGCATCCCGCTGCGCGACGGACGGTTGGGAGGGTGGCACATCACGCTCGAGCACGACCACGAACATCTCGTGTGCGAAGGCTGCGGCAGGACCCTCGAGGTACCTCACACGGAGTTCGCTCCCCTCTACGAACTCCTCCGCACTAAGTACGGCTTCCAGACCACACCTCACCATTTCGCTTTCTCCGGATCTTGCGAGGATTGCGGCCCTCAGGAAGGCCATCTCCATCCAGACGGAAGCGGTTAGCCCAGCGGGTGTCCCCGAGCCGGGGACACGCTCTAGCCTGATTACTCATGTTCCCGGCACACCGATGCGCATCAGGCCACTTCAACCTCACCATCGCGGAGCGGCCACCCTTCACCTTTGGCGGTGAATGTCACCCGGGACGAAGGCCCGGCTGTCAAGTAAGTGCCTGTAACCTCAGGTCAGGCAACCCGAAGCGCCGCTCCTTCGCCCTTTCAAACCCCCATCCATGAATGATCGGGGCTACTGTCCGCTGGTTACCAGCCTCGGGCGATCCATTCAGGTAGCTCTGGCTTCTCGGTCCCGATGGTGGTCTTGGCCGGACCGTGCCCCGGATAGACATCGGTGTTCTCGTCAAGGGTGAACAGCCGTTCCTTGATGCTCTTGATTATCTCGTCGAAATCCCCACCCTCGTACTCGGTGGCGCCCGGGCCGCCCGGGAACAGGGTGTCCCCGGAGAAGAGCACACCCGGACTGAGGAAGCACACCGATCCGGGTGTGTGGCCGGGGGTATGCATGGTCAGCAGGCTGGTTTCCCCCAAAGGAATTACCTCCCCATCAGCCAGCGCTGTCGGAGCGACCCGAGTGGTTCGCGCCGCCAGTTCGTGGTCGGCAGGGTGAAGTAGGAAGGGCACCCCTAGGGCTTCGACCACCGGCGCCACGGCCCTCAAATGGTCGTGGTGGCCATGGGTGGTGAGTAGAGCCTGGACCTCCACGCCGTCGGCCAACTCAAGAATCCGATCCGGTTCGGCGGCAGCGTCGATGATCACTCCCCGGCCGGTCCGGGCGCAGGCCACAGCGAAGGCGTTGTTGGCGTACTCGCCCACCAGCGCTGCCCTGGTCAGGATGGTGCCGTTGTCGAAGGTCCAACTCATGCCGGCGACTCTAGCGAGACGGATCCTGTCCACGGGAGATTCGAGTACCGGCTCGTCGCTTGCGGGTTGGACGGAGAGCCGAAATTTGTCACAGCCCTTCGATACGGTGCCTATTGCCAAGCACCTACACCGACCGATGACGCGAACCCGATCGGATCGGCCGGCCCGGAGGGAACACACAAGGCTTCGTGGAGCGAACCGCCGACACCCGGTCCCGAACCGGGCACGGCCGACCACGCTCCCGACCAACGGTGGTGGTGGCGGGGGACGGGCCCGGCGGGCGCAGCCCGCTCGGCGCGATTCTCGCGAGCTTTCAGGGTTCTCCGGTTCTTGAGGCTCACGGCACCGTACGTGACGCCCTGTTCCTCAGGTTTGTGGCACCGTGTCTGGCGTTCTGAGCCTCAGGTTCGATAGAGGCGGTCGTAGGCGGCGAACATGGCTTCGGAATCGGTTTTGGCCACCAGCACGCTGACACCGGGTCGCGACCTAGCCCTTCGCAGCGCCCCCGCCATCTCGCCGGGCTCGATCCGTTCGGCCGTCACGCCGAAACCGCCGGCCACCGCCACCAGATCCTGGTCGTGGGGGGTCACGAACAGTTCACGACCCTGCGCGTAGGCGTCCTCTGCGCCGGACTCCCGGAGGGATCGGAGGTAGGGAAGCATCTCGAAGATGGCCCCTCCGCCGTTGTCGAGCACCATGACCGACAGGTCCACCCCCAGCGCTCGGGCCGTGGCCAGCGATCCGACATCGTGGAGGAAGGTGAGGTCTCCCAGCAGGGCGGTGACCCGCCTTCCGAGGCCCAGGGCTGCGCCGGTTGCCGACGCCAGCGCTCCGTCGATCCCGCACGCACCCCTGTTGCCGAACACGGCCGCACGACAGCCCGGCTCCATCATGGCGTTCACATGGCGCACCGGCATGCTGGAACCCGCCCAGACCAGGGCTTCGCTGTCGAGTACCTCCGCTGTCAGGGCCAACTCGGTGTCCGGGTGGTGGATCCGCTCGTAGCGCCGCCGCCCGCGGACCCGGAGATCTGCGGAACGCCAGGCTCGGGTCCAGCGTCCGTCCAGCCGTGAAGGCGACACTCGCTCCAGGAGCGGTGCGATCGGATCACGCAGTACCGCTTTCGGACCGGCCGCCGTCCACCGGAAGTCCGGATCCAGGACGATCTCGGGCGCTCGAAGCCCTTCGAGCCAGTTCTGGGTGACCGTGCCCGTGGGTGTGCCGCCGATCCGGAGTATGGCGTCAGGGGTATGGCGCGTCACGAAGCTCCTGTCCCCGACCAGCATGTCACCGGTGGTCACCAGATTCTCGCCGTCACGGCTTCGCAGCCCCGACATTCCGTCAGCCAGGATCGGCCATCCGGATAGCGCCGCCAATCGATGTACGGCGTCGCGCTCGGTCCGGCCGGTGCCTCTCGGACCCACGACGATCACGCCGCTCGCGGCCCGGTCCATGAAGCCTTCCAGCGTCTCCACGGACGCCCCGAGTACCCGCTCGCCTCGGGATTCCGGGAGCGGCATCTCGAACGATGGTTTGGTGTCGCGCCGCGCCGGGGGCTCCAGAGGCTTGTCGAACGGGACGTTCAGGTGAACCGGTCCGGCATTAGGCGTAGAGGCGGCCTCCAACAAGCGCAGCACCTCACCGATCACCCACTCGGGGTCGCACTCGTGCGCCACCGGAAGATAGGCGGAGGCGCGCACCGCCGAGCCGTAGAGCCCGACCTGGTTGATGGTCTGGGGAGCGTCACGATCCAGAAAACCGGGCGGACGGTCGGCGGTTATGACCACCAGCGGCACGCGACCCCGATCGGCTTCCACCACTGCCGGCAGGTAGTTGGCAGCCGCCGAACCGGAGGTGCAGACCACCGCGGCCGGCTTTCCGGTGGCTCTGGCCAGTCCCAAGGCCGTGAACCCGGCGGAACGCTCATCGAGCACCACCTTGGAGGGCGGGCCTTCGTCGCGTACCGCCAGGGCCAGCGGTGTGGAACGGGAACCCGGAGAGACGATCACCTCGGCCACACCTCCCTCGCCCAGGGCGGTAGCGAGGGTGTCCGCGGTGGCGTAGGTTCGCCACCGGTGGTCGGTCATACCGGAGAGAGAGGGAAGCAGAGCTCCCAGCTTCAGATCGGTTTCTAGGAGCTCCTTCTCCGGTTGCGATGCCGAGACGATGCCCGCGCCCGCGAACAGGCTGGTCCGGTTGCCTTCGATCAGGCAGGACCGTAGGGCGGCATGGAACTCGCCGTTCCCTGTGAGGTCGCAGTAGCCCACCGGCCCGGCGTACCAGCCCCGGTCGAAGGGCTCGTGGGCCGTGATCCAGCTCGTCGCCCGGTCCCGAGGCAGGCCGCCCACCGCCGGGGTGGGGTGGAGGGATCCCACCACATCCAGCACACCGGTTCCGACCGGCGCCACCGCGCTGATCGGGGTGGCGAGATGGAGGATGCCGGGCAACTCGAGGATGCCGGTCCGTTCAGGGGGGTCCAGCGCGAAGCCCCGGTCCGAGAGGCGGCGCATGAGCTCGGACCGGACGTAGGCGTGCTCCTCGAGTTCCTTCGAGTCGTTCAGGAGAAGGTGTGCGAGGCGTTGGTCCTCCGACCTGGACGATCCCCGCGGCGCGGTTCCGGCCAGGGCGAGTGCCTTGACCGTCAGCCCTTCGACCCGGGCCAGCAGCTCGGGAGTGACACCACAGAACACGGCGCCTTCGGGTCGGCCGAACGCGAAGACGGCGCAGGTTCCGTAGATCTGGCGCAGCGCGGCGAGGAAAGGGCCGAGGTCCGGCCGGTGATCGACGTCCAGCCTACGGGCGAGGGTCACCTTCGTCAGGTCACCGTCGCGGATCAACCGGATCGCTTCCAGGGCGCCGGCCAGGTATCCCGGATCGCTCAGGTCTATGTCTTCGGCGCGCCGGTTATCCGTCACCCTGGGAGTGACCCGTGCCGGCGCCGTGTGGCGGGCAGACCGGATCCGCCCTAAGAGCGTGCCGGCGACCGCGGCCGGATCAGCGCCGGCAAGAACCTCGGTAGCTGCCATCCACACCCGGTTGCCCGGATCCCGCTGGATGTAGGCGATCTCGGGAAGCACGAGACGGCCCGCCGGGAACTCCGGCCAGGCGCCGCTGGGCGAGAACGAGAAGCCCCCGATCAGGAGAGGCGCCCGTTCCGCTCCGCCGAATGCCGCCTGGTGGGTCCGGCTCGCGAGGTCGCGGATGGCGGCCGATGCGGTCCCGAACCGTTTGGCGTCCGCCGGGGTCCGGATGGTGTGCGCCTCACCGGACGCGGCCATGGCGAAGCCCCGGTCCGGCAATTCCCAGTAGGCGAGGGGCGGCCCTGCTTCCAGCGCTACGGCGAGCGCATCCCTCTCCTTCGCGGGCGCCGCCAGGGTGACGATCGAGGGGCGCCCGGAAACGGCGGCGCGGGCGACGGCGCGGGCGACGCGTTGCTCCAGCCGGCTGCGGTCACTCATCGCCACTCGGTGTGGATCACCAGTTGACGCTCCTCGATGTCCTCCAGTGCCTTGACCAGGGCCGCGTCTTCCGAGTCGTCCAGCCGTTCCTTCACCAGGGTGATCACGGTGTGGTGGAAGTGTTGCGCGACCAGACGGGTGACGTGGACCGCGAGAGTCCGGAACATCTCGGCCAGTTCGACGGGACGGTCGGGCTGGTTGTCGCGTATGTGGTCGTTGAACAGGTCGATAGCGGCGTCCACCACGCTCTCCACGGATGTCGCATGCCGGGCCGCCAGGGCTGCCAGTTTGTCGAGGGGGAACCCGGCTTCCAGCAACGACATACCGGCAGCCAGCATCGGCGCCACGTCGGGAGCGAATCGTTCCTCCTCTCCGTCTCCGAGGGGCTGTATGAGGCCGGCCGACACTGCTATGTCCACCAGATGGGCGGGAAGGCCGGAGCGTTCGGCCAGCTCGGCCCGCCCCAGACCGACCGTGGCCCCGGCCAGCGATTCCAGCAGCGGATGCCCGGACTCGTCCAGCAGGCGCTTGATCTGGGCCAGAGTGAAGCCGTCATCGGCGAGGGCTCGGATGGTTCGCAACCGGGTCAGGTGGGCGCTCCCGTATACCACGGAGCGACCATCCCGATCGGTGGGGGGTAGGAGGCCCATTCCCTGGTAGTAGCGGATGGTGTCGACCCCGACGCCGGCCTCGGCGGCTAGTTCCTCCACCCGGTACGTCGTAGCGTTGCCAGCCATAGCTCCCACTCTAGGAGTGATCGCTCACAACTTTCTCTTCGATACGGTCAGCCGGCTCTTCGATACGGTCAGCCGGGCTCGATGCCCAGCGTCTCCTCGGCCTGGTCGAGTTGCTGGCCTCCCAGGAGAACCGGTGCGAACAGGTCTCCGTAGCGGGAGATCCGGTCCCAGATCGTGGCGATGGTGAAGCTGGTCGGATCGATGGATTCCAGTTCGTCCCATCGGAGCGGGGTGGACACCGGCGCTCCGGGGCGGGGCCGCACCGAGTAGGCCGCTGCGATGGTGGCGCCCGCACGGTTCTGCCCGGAGTCGATATACACCTTGCCCGAACGGTTGGGGATGTGGCGATCCATGGTCACGTTCTCCGGGTTGGCGGCGGCCAGCAGATGCCCGAGCCGCTGCACGAACGTGCGGACCCTGGCGTAGTCGTGGACCGGGTCGAGAGGTACGTAGATATGGATGCCCCTCGATCCGGAAGACTTCGGATAGCCGCGCAGCCGCAGGTGGGCGAGGGCTTCGCGGAGGAGGGCGGCCACAGCCACCACCTGGTCCCAGCTCGACCCTACCGCGGGATCGAGATCGAACACCGCGAAGTCTGGGGCGTGGAGGGACCGGACCCGCGAGAGCCAGGGGTGGATCTCGATGCAACCCATGTTGGCCAGCCACATGAGCGACTCGGGCCGGTCGGCGGTTACGTAGTCGATCACCGCGCCCCGGTGGGCCGAGTCGATCGGGACCAGCGGCATCCAAGCCGGCTGGTGGCCGGGGGCCTGCTTCTCGTAGAACGAGGCGGCCTCGGCGCCGTCGGGGAACCGGGCCATCACGATCGCCCGATCGTCCAGGTGGGGAAGCAGCAGCGGAGCGACGGAGGCGTAGTAGGAGATCAGGTCGCCCTTGGTGTAGCCGTCGGGGAAGAACCGCTTGTCGAGGTTGGAAAGCCGCAAGGGGTGGTCGTAGCCGGCCAGGGCGTATCCGTTTTGGGTCTCCATGGCCCTCGGCAAGGTCGGGAAGGCGATACCGCCGCTGGCGGCGAGCCGTCCGGGCGGTTCGGGGTCGGTGACGGCCACCAGCGCGCTACCGATCTCCTTCTGGATCCTTCGATGGGACGGTTCGTCGCGGGACTCCGAGATGACGGTCATCCGGAAGGCGGCCCGGTGGGCCGCCTCGACCAGAGGTGTGGCCCGGAGGTCACCCTGGCCGTAGGGGAGGTGGCGGATTTCGCCGGTCTCGTCGTAGAGGACATCGCTGAACTGGGTGTGGAGCGGATCGATCTTCCAACCGGCGAAGTTCTCCCGCAGGAACCCGAGCACCGCCTCGAACGCCTCGACCGATCGGAGCCCTCCACCGCTGATGGCATGGACGTGGGCCCAGTCGATGACCGGCCGCACGAACGGATACTCCGCCGCGAGGAGGGCGATGTCGCCGAGGCTCCCCATCTGGGAGACCCGCCCGGTGGTCTCGAGGCCCAGACCGACCCCGAGGTCGGACACCTTGGTCGCCAGGTCATCGAGGTGGCGTCGCATGGTGCCCATAAGGAATTCCGGCTCCTCCTTGCGCCGAGCCCCCGGATGGGCCACCACCACCCGGGCGGCCATCTCGGCGCCCAGCTTCATCGTGTGTTCGATCGCTCCGCGGCACTTCCGGGCCCTGTCCTCGTCGGCAATGGTGAGGACCGCGAAGTAGGGGGCGTGGATGGAGAGTGGGATCCCTCGCTCGTCGGCCTCCTTCCCGAAGGAGCTGCAGCGCCGCTCATTCCACGGAAAGGACTTGGTGAACGCCAACTCGAAGGCCTGGTACCCCTGCTCCAAGAGCCCGTCCAGGAACTCTTCATCCGGCATGGCCGGCGGAGGCAGCCCCGAGTATCCGAACGTGATCATCCGGCCAGCCTATCGCTCCTGAGCGCGGCGGAGGCGAGGCTCATCAAAGGCCCCGATCATCACTACCCTCCCGGTTGGGCCTGTAGCTCAGTAGGCAGAGCAGCGGACTTTTAATCCGAAGGTCGAGGGTTCGATTCCCTCCGGGCCCACGGCGTTTCTATTGGTTCCTCACTGTTCTTGGGAGCCAATAGAAGCCCAGGTCACAGCCATTTAGTTCAGGCTTCTGATCCGATGGTGACGGACGGTTGTGCCGTGACGAGTGTTCGTTGCCTTCCCGCTCCGTTCCGGTAGGTACTTTCTACTGTGGGACAACCCGAGACAACACCCCAACTGGTGGATTTCCGAAGCTATCCGCGCGCGCTCTAAGGGGCTCATCGGACTCTCGAGGGGAGTGACCGCAGCGAGTAGGTTCCAGTCTGTACCGGTATTCCCAGCGTAGCTTCAATGGTTCGGTCCAATGGGGATGTCTACGTCGATTCTGGGAATCCATTCCGAAGATCATCGAACTTGAAGGTTCCCGACATCACTGTTGCGTCATCGACAGACGCCTCGGCCCGAGCGGTGCTTCCCTGCATCTCGGCCGCGATGCGCAACTCGCTGCCCGGGTAGACGGGATTGGAGAAGCGTACCCGAGCGGCGGAGAGGTCGGCAGGGTGAGCGCCCGCGGCGGCCGCCACTGCTTGGGCTGTCATGCCCATTGTGGCCAGACCGTGCAAAATCGGTCTGTCCAGTCCCATATCGGCTGCCGCGACCGGGTCGATGTGGACGGGATGCTTGTCGCCGGTGAGCCGGTAGAGCGCCGCGGCGTCAGGTCCGATGTCCACCGTTCCGGTCCAACTCGGGATGAACGGCGCGGGCTGCTCGGACGGTGCTGGAGGTTCTCCGCCCCAGCCTCCGATGCCGGGTAGGAGGATCGTGTAGCCGGCCCGGAAGCTGGGCGCATCCACCTCTATCTCGATGATCGTGAGCCTGCCCTTGTCGAAGACGGATCGGACGTAGCCGTGTGTTTGGATGGGTGCGGGCCTCAGCGGCTCATGCACCGTGAGGCTCTGGCCGACGTGGAGCGACCGGGTGCGATCATAGGCACCGAGCCCTCCGGCTGCTTCAACTGCCCATAGACCGAGAGCGCAACCGTACGCGGGCAGGACCCGCAGATTCTGCTCGTAGACCAGGTCCAGTTGCGAAGCGGATGCTCCTACCGCCAGGGCGTAGAGGATGGCGTCGTCGGCCGAGAAGTCGACGCGGCGCGTGCCCAGGTCGAAGCCCGTCAGGTCCTTCAGATGCATTCGCTCTGGTCCTTGCTGATCCGGGCTTTGTGGGCTTCCAGCGCCGCTTGGCGTGCCGGTGAGACCAGTCGGGCCTCTCGCTCGGGCTGCCATGTCGCGGCATCGAATGCTTCGCCGCTGTCGAGCGACGCCAGCAGCGCCTTGGTCGCCGCGGCGGTGGCACGGTCGCCACGATGGGTCCTCAGCAGGCTCTTGGCCGTCTCCACGGTGGTTCCCGCGCGCACAACCATTGCTGTGCCGGGCGGAAGCTCCCGGCCCGACAGTGCTTGCTGGAGCACGATGAGGCGACGCATAGTGGGCGAGCCGAGGCGGGCGTGCAGACGAGCCACCGATGACGGGTTGTACAGGATCCCCAAGCTGGTCGAGGGCAAGCCGAGAAGTGCCTCATCCGACATCACCACGGCATCGCAGGCCCACGCCAAGTCGATAGCGGCGCCATAGCAGGCGCCCTCGACTGCCGCGACTATCGGCAGCGGGCTCAGGGTGAGGCGACGGCAGAGCCCCTCGAGTGCGTCGTCGAAACCAAGATCGTCGATCGTGCCGTTCAACTCGTACAGATCCGCTCCGGCGCTGAAGCGTTCGGGGCCCCCGGTGAGCAACACGCCCGTCGCTCGGGCTGCGGCGGATCCGTGGGTCTCGGCCGAGTCCAAGACCCGCTCGATTTGGCGGATCGTCCGGCGCCGAAGGGCGTTGGCCCGCTCCGGCCGGCTGATCTCGATCTGCCAGATCGAGCCATCGACACTATTGACGATGTCGCTCACGGGGTTGCCGGGCGGTGGGACAGGCGGGCGAAGGGACGCACATCGAGCTCGGTTTCGAGTTCTTCGGCGAGCGAGAGCAACTCGGTGTCGCCCCCGTATCTCCCCACTAGCTGGATCGCGACTGGCAGACCGTTGACGAACCCGGCGGGCAGAACCACCGCGGGTGTCCGGAGACGTTGAAGGGCACCGCGTACGGGAAGGCGCCCCACAACCGGTCCACCGGCTCGCCGGCGATGGCTCTCGGGCGGCATCCCAGCTCGAAGGCGGTGGTGGCTGTGGCTGGAGTGGCGATCACGTCGTAATCGCGAAAGTAGCGGTCAACCCGCTTCCGGTACTGTGCCAGGGCGGAGCGTGCCGCCGCTACAACACGTTGGTCGAGTTGCTCGGCCGCCATCAGGGACCGTCTTTGATACCAGGTCAGTTCATGCGGGCCACGGAGCAAGTGGCCGCGGCGTTCGCCCTCCTCGGCCAGTACGAGCGGACCGAATGCCTCTTCCCAGCCCCCGAGGTCCAGATCGACGGGGCTCACATTGTGGCCGCGGGCCGCGAGCTGTGTCACCGCGGCTGCCACGACATCGCCGACATCGGAATCGATGGGGCGGCCTTCGGGCTTGGGGCACCAGGCGACGCGGCGCGGGCTCGGGCGGTCCGGTGAGTCTCGGGCCGTGGTGCCGTTGGCGGACAGCACGGAGTACAGGCAGCGGGCGTCGGCGGCGGTACGGGCGAGGGGCCCGACGGAGATGAACGGGCTGAACGCTCGGAACCCTCCGTCGTCGTCGATGGTCCCGTAGGTGGGTTTGAAGCCCACCAGCCCGCAGAACGAGGCCGGGATCCGGATCGAACCACCACCGTCGGATCCGAGGCCGAGGGTGCAGGTGCCTGAAGCCACGGCGGCCGCCGCGCCACCGCTGGACCCCCCGGCGGTGCGGGAAGGGTCGTACGGGTTGGCGGTGTCGGGGCCCAGCAGGTTGTCCGTGGTGGCCGACTGGCAGAACTCCGAGACGTTGGTCTTGCCGACGAAGACCGCTCCGGCGCTGATCAGCCGCCGCACTGCCCCGGAGTCGTGTCTGGCCACGTCGTTGGCGTGGGTCAGGGAGCCGAGCGTGGTGACGTACCCCTTGATATGGAAGGCGTCCTTGATCGAGACGGGAACGCCCGCGAGCGGGCCGGCGCTGCCGTTCCGGTAGGCCGTTTCGGCGGCGGCGGCCTGGCGGCGGGCAAGCTCCGGAGTGGCGAGAACGAAGGCGTGCAGAGTCGGGTTGACCTTGGCTAGGCGGGCCTGAGCCAACTCGGAGACCTCCACCGGCGACAGCAAGCCGCTGCGGTAGGCGTCGATAAGCCGCTCTACGGGCCACCACAGGGGTCCCTCATCCACGAGCCGACACACCTCCGGAAACGGTGAACACCTCGCCGGTCACGTAGCTCGCCTCATCCGACGCCAGGAACGAGACCATGCCCGCTACGTCCCCTGGCCGCCCGATGCGGCCCAGGAACGCCTTGTCGGACAGGTAGCTGTCGAAGAACTCCTGCGGGTAGATCCTCCGCAAGAAGTCGTTGTAGATCAGGCCCGGCGCAACCGCGTTGATCCGTACCCCGTGGACCCCGTTCTCGGCGGCAGCCACCCGGGTCAGCGCTAGGACGCCGGCCTTGGCCGCGGAATAGGCGGCGCCGTGCTCGGTGGACATCTCCCAGGCCGCGATCGAGGAGATGTTGATGATCGAGCCGCCGGCGCCCGCGATCATCGCTTCGAGCGCGTAGCGCATACAGACGAACGTGCCGGTCAAGTCGACATCGAGGCAACGCTGCCAGGTATCCAGGGACATCTCGGCCACCGGCTCGATCTTCGACCAGCCCGCGTTGTTGACCAGCACATGGAGCCCGCTCTTGACAGCCGTGACTTCTGAGATCACGCTGCGCACCTGATCGTGGTCGGTGACGTCGAGGTGGTAGCTGCTCACCTCGCGCCCTACCTCGTTAGCCAGAGTGTCGGCGAACTCGCGGCATCGGCGGTCGTGGGCGTCGGTGACGACGACATCCAATCCATCGTGGGCGAGCCGTCTCGCTACCGCGGCTCCGATGCCGGCGCCGGCTGCCGCGGTCACGAGCGCCACGCGCCGGGTTCCTGCCATCAGCTTCCTCCCCCTGCCTCGACTGCTCCGATCACGGTGTCGGCCAGCTGTGCCAGGCGTTGCTCCCGCCCGCCCGACAGCAGAGCGAAGGTGATCCGGTCGATGTCGAGTTGCCAGAGTTGGCGGAGCCGGTCGACGCAGGTGTCGAGGTCGCCTACCAGCGCCACCGATTTGACGAAGTCATCGGACACGGCGTGCTTGTGCTCGGCCCGCAACGAGAGGTGATCGACGAGGCCGTAGTCCCTTGCGGCCCGGGCGAACTCGGGACGGAACCTCTCCCACGCCGGCGGCATCCGCTTCCATGTGTGGAAGGTGGCCGCCTGGCTGGTGGCCCAAGCTCTGACGTCGTCGATGGCGCTCGCCTCGTCGTCGCCCACCGACATGGTGACGAACAGGTCGACGGTCAGCCGCCTGCGGTCGCGCCCGGCGGTCTCCAGCCCCCGGTGTATGTAGTCGAGCTGCCACGAGCAGAACTCGGGGTCTGCAGCGCCCATGAGCACGGCACCGTCGCAGGTCTCACCGGCGAGACGCAACATGGCGGGCTGCGACACTGCGAGATAGATGGGAATCTGGCGCTTGGCGGTGGCCAGGCGGACCTGGTTGCCGTAGAGGTCGCACGGCTCGCCGCTGAAGAGTTGGCGGAACTCTCCGATCCCGGAGCGCAGCTCGTTCGGCTTGGACGGTGTGCCGCCCGCTCCGTGCACGGCTGACCAACCCGCGCCGAGGCCGAGCACGGCTCGGCCGTTGGAGATATCGTCGAGCGCGGCGGTCGCATTGGCGGTCACGGTCGGGTGGCGGGTCACGAGATTGGTGACACCCGCCCCGATGAGCACGTTCTCGGTTGACAGCGCGGCCAGGTTCATAGCGGCGTACACGTCCTTCATGCCGAGTTGGAAGTCGATGTACTACAGCGCCTCGAAACCGCTCGCGTCGATGGCGCGTGCCAATTCGGCCGTCCGGGTCAGCGGCTCGCGGGGGCTGACCCCCAAGGAGAACACATCGCTGGATGCCCCGATGACGTCGATCCAGGTCATCGCTCAACTGCGACAGGGTGCCGGCGCCGTCCCCGGGAGTTGTCCGGCCGTGTCCGCGAAGATCCACCGCGTAGACGGCAAACTCCCCGAGATGGGCCGCGACGGCGTCCCAGGAGCGGAGGTCCTCGGCCAGCCCATGCAGCAGCACGACCGGCTGCCCCGAGCCTCTGCGCAGTTAGTCCACCACTATGTCGTCCAGCTCGACGGTGCTCATCGGCCGACCCTCCGATACGGGCCTCCTCCGCCGGGGTTCGCTGCGGTACGCGAGCCGGAGGCGTTGACGAGTTCATCGCGGAGTTGCTGTTTGCGAATCTTGCCCGAGGCTGTGCGTGGGAAGTAATCGACCTGCATCAGCCGTTCCGGCCAGTACCGCCGCGGCAAGCCCTGCTCAGCACAAAACGCGACGACCTCGCGGAGGCCGACAGGTGCGCCGGCCTGCACGACCGCGCAGATGCGCTCTCCGAGACGCTCGTCGGGCCAGCCGATCACGGCTACGCCGACCACGTCGGGATGGCCTGCGATCGCGTTCTCGGTCTCGACGGGGGAGATGTTCACCGCGCCGCGGATGATCAGATCCTTGACCCGTCCCGTGATCGACACGTATCCGTCACAATCGATGCGGGCGAGGTCGCCGGTGCGGAAGAACCCGTCGCCGATGATGTGCTCGGCGTATAGCTCGGGCTGGCCGTAGTAGCCGTTGAACACGCCGGGCCCGCGCATGACGAGCTCGCCGGCCCCCGAAGCATGCAGCCCCATGTCGGTGTCGAGCGTTCGCAGTTCCAGGCCGGGAAGCCCCACCCCGACGGTGTTCTCGACCTGCTTGGAGGTCGAGGTGGTCACGCATGTGGTGAGGCCGCCCTCGGTCATGCCCCAAAGGGGTGTGACGAATGTGTTCAGCAACTCGGTTCGGCAACGCCGGATGAGGGCCGGCGGCACTTGTGCCCCGCCGCACAGGAAGCTCCGCAGCGGCGCCAGCTTGGGCTCGGGACCGCGCCACCGGGCATTGGCCAGATACAGCAGGAACGGGGTCGCAGCCGCAGTGAAATCGGCTTTGTGACGAGCCACCAGTTCCAGGGCGGCGACCGGGTCCCATTCGTCTTGGAGGATGAGCGGTGCGCCCAGGAACAGCGCCAGACGGGCGCCGTGGATGGCGCCGACGCTGTGGCCCACGAGTGACGGCATGAACACGGGCGTGCCATGGTCGAGCCCGAAACGCTCGGCAAACTGCGCGTTGAGAGCGCCCAGCGTGTCCTCGCTGTGGCTGACGGCCTTCGGGGGCCCGGTAGTGCTCGATGTGAACATCAGGTGTGAAGTGGTGTCGGGCACGTCGACGGTCCGAGTTGGGGGGGGGTCACCTGGCCGGGCATCGTCAGCCGGGCTCCGTCCGCCGTAGTGACAGGGACCTCGGTGGAGGCTCCGGCGGCGGCTCGCCGGATCGCTGCATCGGGTGACGCTCGTAGGTTCCGGCCGGCGCAGATAGCCAGCGCCGGCCGGATCAGATCGAAGATGTGGCGCAGGTGGGCCTCGGGCGTGGTGACGGGGAGCGTGGCCGGAACGTGGCCTGCCCTCAGCACGGCCAGGAATGTGACGACCCATTCCGTGCAGTTGGGCAGATGGATCACGACCGCCCGCCGGACGCCACCAACGACCGAACGGATCTCCTCGGTAGCCTCGGCGACCGCCCGCCAGAGCTCGACCCGCGACAGAGCGTCGCGTCCGCTCACCACGGCGATCTCGCCGGCGTTCTCTCGACTATACCGTTCGTTATCGATGGTCAATTGACGGCACATCGGCGTCGACCCTATTATGATCTGTGCAAGAGTGGGAGAGAAACCAAGGCGATTTGAGCTACTTTAGGTTCTTCAGCAGGTGATCCTACCCTCCGAGACGGGATCGATGCTACAAAAGGAGGTAAAGATGACAATGGCTAGACTAGGCAAGGTCACGGGGTGGCTATTAGTTATAGGGCCGCTAGTTGATGTAATCGTTAGTGTTGTTCGGCCAGGCAGTTTTCCTGAAGAGCACTCTGGTGGTCCTCAAGCTGCAATGCAGGCTGCGATTCTAGCTACAGTGCCGGATAGTACGCTAGCAACTCTCCTAACGATCATCGGCTTCGTAGCTTCTTTCGGGCTATTGCTGGGTCTCTGGGGTGTCAATGAAGTGATGAGCGATGCGGGGGGTCAGGGAATCCTTAGAAGAGCCGGGCTGTTGTTACTTACAGTTGGCTTGGCAGTACGGACTGCCTCTCTTGCGCTGAGCTTCTTGACGTCAGTAACACTCAGCTATTCACCGTCCGAGGCCATCGCATCAGGCGAGGCGGTCGGTGCTGCTGTAACGTTCACGGTGATCGGAGGGGCACTCGGTATCTTCACGACTGTTCTTGTTGTGGTGGGTGTGGCCTTCTTTGCCCTTTCTCTGACGAATGCGGATCTGATCGGTGCCGACAAACCGCTTGCTATCTGGTTGGGAGTGGCCCCGGCGGTTGTTGCGTCTTTCCTCCTGCTCTTAGCGATCTTCGTAGAAGGCTCCGTATTTACCCTTTACCTCCTGGGCAATATCATCGTGTTTGTTCAGATAGCCTGGGTCGTCTTGTTGGGCGTGGCCTTTATCAGGAAGAGCGATTCATTGGCTGCTGCCAGCCCCTGACCGGCCACGGAGTCGCATAGGACAGGCCGTCGGCACGGCGTGGAGAAAGGCCGGCAGGTTCTACGGTCCGTTGACAAGTCCGGAGATCCGGATCAAGCCTCTGTCCGGTTTCCCAGGGACTCTTGGACGAGTAGGTTGGTTCGGTAGGTTCGCGTGGGCGAACTCGCCGTATGGGGGCTCACGCAGAAGCCTGCTACCAGGCCTAGGCACACGAGAAAATGGCTCATGGCTGTGGTTGTCGGGCGGCCGGCAGCGCCAGTCCTAGTCCGTTGATGAGGAGGGGGAGGAGGATGAAGTCCAGATCGAGGCGCCGGGTCCCGGCCGCCTCGATCTCCTTCCGGCTTACGGCCCTCAGGGAGACCAACCCTGAGGCCGACACCTGGGTGACCGGGTGATCGTTTGCTCAGCCGATGTCTGTGGTGACGCCTTGGTAGGCCATGACACGCCGGTCGCCTGCCTTTTCGACCCGATAGAAGCTCACCGGCGCATCGAGGCGCTCACCGGTTTCTCCGAATCGAATCGTGCCGGTGATCCCCGCGTAACCGGTGCCTACGAGCCTCTTGAACGAGTCGAATACACCTGACCGCGTCGGTTCGTCGGACCGGCGAAGGGCCTCCAGGATCATCATCGCCGAGTCGTACGCCTCCGGGCTGTATGTACTGTCAGCCGGCCACCGGCTCACGTATGTCTCACGAAATGCTGCCGCCGCCGGCATGCGAGAGAAGTCGGCGCCGGAGTGCGTGTGAAACGCTTCCGCTCCGGGATCGCCTCCGCCGAGGAAGAACGAAGTCTTCAGGCCGTCGGTGCCGAGGAACGGCACCGTGACGCCGCGATCCCTGATCTCGCCGGAGACAAGCACGCCCTCGTGGCCGTGAACCGCGAAGAAGACGATCTCGGGGTTCGAGGCCGCGATGGCGCCGGCTAGATCGCCATACTGGTCGGGACCCTGCTCGAAACTCTCCCTGGCTACGACCCTGCCTCCGAGGTCGATGTACCCGGCGCTGAAGTTGTCTGCGACGCTCGTGCCGAAAGCGTCGGCGTCATGCACGATCGCGGCCCGGTCCGCATTCAGGTGGTTCTTTGCGATGCGAGCCAATTCGGTGCCTTGCACCGTCTCGTTCGGCACAAGCCGGAAGAAGGTCTTGTATCCACGATTGCATAGGTCCGGATGGCTGGCGCAGGGGCTCACCTGGAGTAGCCCGGCTCTATCGAAGACGGGGGCATTGGCAAAGGCCTCGGTGCTTCCCATCGGTCCCACGATCCCCACGTAGGTGGGATCGGCTGCTACCTGTTCGGCAAGAGTCCGAGAGGTGCCAGGGTCGCCGTGATCGTCCAGGAGCGTCCACCCGACATCTATGGGGAGGTCGGGCGCCCCCGCAACCGTCCCCATTGCCAGTATAAAACCGCGGTAAGTGGGCAGCGTGTCGGCGGGGGCGTTCGTTCGCGTCGAGATCGACAGTCCAATCCGGGCCGGCTCAGCCATCGTGCCTCCAATCGTCAGGGGTGGACTCGCGGGGATTTCGGGAAATCGCCGAGGATGCGGTGGACGCTACGCGGTACGGGCGGGGCGAGTCAAGCAGGCAGATGCCCATTGCGGACACGAAGCGTGTGAGGGCCCGGCTCGGTCCGAGGGTCGCGATCCCGGACGGTTTCGCCGGTCGAGCCGGGTCTTCGGTGTCAGAGACCTGGCCACAGGGCTCTCTCGGCGGCTCCGAACTTGAGCCGTGACGCCCTGGCGTGCTGCGCAGGACGAGCCGGGTTCGCCGTGCCGGGAATGGGGATGATCGACGGTGATCGAGCCAGTAGCGCGGCGAGGACGATGTCGTAAGGCGACACCCCGTGGGTGCCGGCTGCTCTGGCGAGTCGCTGGTCCATCCCGATGCGCGCCGCGCCTCCCGTGCCGCCGAAGGGACTATGGGCCAGGAACGCGATTCCTTCTCGTTCGCACAACTCGATGATGAGATTCTGATCGGATTGGCCAACGGAGAGAGGATTCTGGACTGCAACGACATGCGCCGCCGAGAGGGCCCGCTTGAGCTCGTTCAACGTGACGTTACAGACGCCCATCTCCCGGATGAGCCCCCGTTCACGCAACTCGATCATCGCTCCGAGGGATTCCTCCACCGGGACGGCCGGGTCCGGTCTATGAAGCTGGTAGAGATCGATCACATCGATCTCCAGACGGCGGAGGCTCGCCTCGCATGCCCTGCGAAGATGTTCGGGACGACCGATCAGCTTCCACAAGCCACCCTTACGGATCTCACCGCCCTTCGTGGCGACCACAACCGCTTCACCGGGTGTGTCGCGGAGGCCTGCGGTCACGAGGCGTTCGCCGTACCCGTGCTCGTCGCTCGACTCCAAGCAGTACGCGTCCGCGGTGTCGATCAGCGACATACCTGCGGATACCGCACCTTTGACGACCTCAACTCCGATGCTCCACGGGGGGCGACCCTCGATTGCGATCCGTGCCGCTCCGAAACCGATCGAGGAGACCTCCAGGGCCCCGATCCGGCGCAGCGCCCGGTCGGGCCGGCCCTCAACCACCCAGGAGATACTCTCTGAGCGCCATAGATCCGACGGCGCCTCCCGGCACCGGCGGGAGGGCTCGTTCCAGGACATCCAGGTCGTATCCGGAGAGGTCGATGTCCGCAGCACGAGCGTTGTCCGCGAGTTGTGCGCGATTGGAGGCTCCGGCGATCACACTCGAGACCTGCGTCCGGCTGAGCAACCAAGAGATTGCGAGCTGGGCCGGTGTGCATCCCTTCGTCTCAGCCAAGTCCCCGACCTCCTCGACCGCGTGCCAGTTCTGCTCGGTCTCACGCTGTATGCGCACCGATTGCTGGAGCGCGAGGCGAGATCCCTCGGGTGGGCGTTCGCCTCGCCGGTACTTGCCGGCGAGGAACCCTTGAGCCAATGGACGGTAGGGAATCAGCCCCAAGCCGAGGCGTTGGCAGGCGGAGAGCAGCTCCGTCTCGGCGTCACGGACCAGCATCGAATACTCGGTCTGGACGCTGACGAACTTTGGCCATCCCTCATGTCGGGCTGTCATCACCCACTCCACGACTTCCCAGGTTCGAAAATTCGAGCACCCGACGTGGCGGACCAGACCCTTTGCCACGAGTTCATCGAGAACTTCGAGGACATCAGCCATGGGCACGCGCGGATCCAGGACGTGCAACTGCAACAGGTCTATGTGATCCATGCTGAGTCGCTTGAGGCTTTCTTGGACGGAACTGCGGATGTAGGCGGGGTCCAGACCGCCCGGCCGAGATCCGTCCTCCCATGGGAGGCCCACCTTGGTGGCGACAACGAATCGGTCGCGCCGTCCGGCAAGCAAGCGACCGATGATCCGCTCCGACTCACCCTCGCCGTACAGGTCCGCAGTGTCGAGAAGCGTGATGCCGAGATCTTCGCACTCGTCGATGATGCTCCGCGCCTCGTCGAGGTCGATGCGCGTACCGAAACTGTTGGTTCCCAGTCCGACGGCAGAGACCTTGAGACCTGAGGCTCCGACGGTTCGCGTTTTCACTGCTGTGCCTCCAGGGCTGGGTTGCCGTCTCGGATGGTGCTCGCATCCGCGCCCGAATCGAGGGCCGGAAAGTGGCACGCGGCCATCTGAGCCGGCGCGGTGACCTCGGACGGGGTCAGAATCGGCTCGACCTCTGTGCACACCTCCTGAGCCTTCCAGCACCGGGGGTTGAATCGGCATGCCTGGGGTGGGTTACGTGGAGATGGTGGTTCTCCCACGAGCCTGATGCGATTTCGAGAAGGCCGGGAGCCCGGATTGGGAATAGGTACCGCGGACAGGAGAGCCTGCGTGTACGGGTGGACCGGTCTCGCATAGAGGTCTTTACGGTCGGCCGTCTCTACGATCTTTCCCAGGTACATCACCGCGACTCGATCGGCGGCGTGGCGGACCACGGCCAAGTCGTGAGCTATCAGGACATACGTGAGGTTGAACTCGTCCTGGAGTTGCGCGAGCAGATTCAATGTCTGGGCCTGGATCGAGACGTCGAGCGCCGAAACCGGCTCGTCGAGAACGACGATCGAGGGGTTCAACGCCAGGGCCCTGGCGATCCCGATCCGCTGTCGTTGTCCACCCGAGAACTCGTGCGGATAGCGCTTCAGGTACTTGGGCGACATGCCCACCGCCTCGAGCAGAGCGATGATCCTGTTCTCGGTGGCGCTGCCGTCGTACCGGCCGTGGATATGGAATGGTTCGGCCAGGATGTCTCCAACTCGCATCCGGGGATTGAGGGAGGCATACGGGTCCTGGAAAACTATCTGGACCTTCCGGCGGAGAGCCTTGAGGGCGCCCGCGTTGAGATTGTTGGTCTCCTCGCCGTCGATCCGGATCGACCCGGACGTCGGCTCAAGGAGTCGCATGATGAGGCGGGCGGTCGTGGACTTCCCACAACCCGACTCCCCGACCAGACCGAGTGTCTCGCCGCGGTTGACGTGGAAGCTCACCCCGTCCACCGCCCTGACGTAACCGATAGTCCGGCTGAGCAGGGTCCCTCCGGCGATAGGGAAGTACTTCTTGAGGTCGCGGACCTGGAGAATCGGGTCGGACGGAGGCGCGGTCGCCGAGGGGTCAGGCGCCATTGTGTAGCCCACCGCTCAGCGAAGGAAGGCTGCGACGGCTGAACCAGTCGGACTCACCGGCAAAATGGCAACGCACCTTGTGGCCGCTACCTACTATCGAGAGGTCCGGAGTGGTCGACGCACACGCGTCTCGCCGGTGGGCGCACCGCGGCGCGAACCGGCATCCATCGGGAGGATCGAGGAGCGAAGGCGGCTGACCCGGAATGTGGCGCAATGCTGTGCCGATCTCCGTGTCGAGTCTCGGGACCGCCGCGAGAAGCCCCCAGGTGTAGGGCCCTAAGGGTTGGTTGAACACCCCCGCCGCCGTACCCGTCTCATGGACCTGGCCGGCGTACATAACCACTATGCGGTCGCTCACGTTGGCTACGACGCCGAGATCGTGCGAGATGAGGAGCACACTCGTGCCCTGTTCCTCGGAGATCTCCTGGATGAGGTCCAGGATCTGAGCTTGGATGGTGACGTCGAGTGCCGTCGTAGGCTCATCCGCAATCAACAGCTTCGGTTCGGTGATCATCGCCATGGCGATCATCGCTCGCTGGCGCATCCCACCCGAGAACTCGTGGGGCCTGTCGTTGATGCGATTGGGTGCGTCGGGGATGCCGACCCTGCGAAGCGCCTCGATCGCAGCGTCCCTGGCATCCTTCCGGCTGTAGCCATGGTGACGGCGGAGAGGCTCGGCAACCTGATCGCCGATCTCGTAGACGGGGTTGAGCGCGGTCATCGGTTCTTGGAATATCATCGAGATCTCAGAGCCTCGGATGGAGCGCATCTGGTGTTCGGCCAGCGTGACCAGATCCGTTCCCTCGAAGTAGATCGACCCGCTGACCACCTCACCGGGATCGGATATCAATCCCATGATCGACATAGCGGTCACGGACTTGCCGGACCCTGATTCGCCGACGATCGAAAAGATCTCACCGGGCATCACGTCGAACGACACATCGTCGACGGCAAAGAGGTCACCAGACCGCATGTGGAACACCGTCCGGAGGCCTTCCACGGTCAGGAGAGGCTCGCGTCCGGGTTGGCCTGAAGGATCTGCCGCTCCGAGGTAAGGAGCGTCTCCTGCGCTCATGCGCCGGTGAGCCAGCCGCCATCGACGGGGATGAATGTGCCGGTGACGTGACTTGCGGCGTCCGAGGCTAGGAAGGCCACCACCCCTGCGATGTCACGCGGCTCGGCCACCTTCTTCATGGGAATGCGCTCCATTGCCCACCTCATCTTGTCCTCATCCGCGAGCATCTTGGCAGACATCGGGGTTCTGGTGAGGCCGGGACCCACGACGTTGACCCGGATGTCATGTGGGCCGAGATCGACAGCGAGGACCTTCCCGAGCATCAGTACGGCGCCCTTGGACGTGGCGTACGCCACCTGTCCTGAGAGTGCGTGTACCGAGTTGATCGATCCGATGAGGACGATCGACCCGCGCCGGCCTCGCTCGATCATGCCCCGGGCGGCGGAACGGGCAACCAGGAAGCTACCGGTCACGTTGACGGACATGACATGCTCGAAGGTCCCGACGTCCATCCCGGTCGGGGTTCCCTTGGCGTTTGCCCCTGCGCAGGTTACGACCGTGTCGATTGGCCCGAGCGTCTTCTCCGTGACGGCGATGGCGTGGTCCACCATTACTTCATCGGTGACGTCCAGACGGATGGAGCTTGCACCGTCCAGGTTGGATGCCGTCTCTTCGGCGCCGCCCTCGTCGATGTCGGCGCACATGACGCTCGCGCCCTTGCCGGCCAGGACCTCTGCGATACCCCGCCCGATTCCCGAACCGGCGCCCGTTACGAACGCAACAGACAAAGTTAAGGGGCCTCCTTGTGATCGCGGCGCCTCGTTGACACCGATCTCGCCCGAGTATAAGGAGTCTGATGGAACCGATTACCGTACACGCGTAGCGTGGAGCATCCTGCGCACGAACCGAGCAATCGCATAAGGACCGCGCCGAACAGCTCGCTCGAGAACATGGAGGAAGCAAAATGCCGAAGGTGTCCGAGGCGGCCGCTGCCGTGCCGGGGTCTGGAATCCTCGAAATCTTCCACATGATCGCCGGTCGTGACGACATCCTGCATCTTGAGATCGGTCAACCCGACTTTCCGACACCATCGCACATCATCGAGGCAGCGGCCGAGTCGGCGCGCGCGGGGTCGGGCTATACGGACCGGGCCGGCGTCCTGTCACTCAGGAGTGTGATCCAGGAGAAGTTGGCCAGGGTGAACGGGATCGATGTGGACATCGACCAGGTGATCATCACCCAGGGGGGCGTCCAGGGGTGCTCTGCATTGCTGTCTGCCATCGTCCGGCCTGGTGACGAGGTTCTGATCCCGGATCCCGGCTGGCCGAACTTCGAGATGCTGGTTCGACTGCAAGGCGCCTCACCGGTCTACTACTCGCTGGATCCGGCGAACGAGTGGCTGCCTGACCCGAGAGAAGTCGATGCGCTCATCTCGAAACGGACCGCTCTCATCATCATGAACAGCCCTGCCAACCCGACCGGGGCGCTGTTCCCTGATCCGCTGGTGGATCGATTCATAGAGATCGCGCAGCGCCACGATGTGACCCTGCTCTCCGATGAGGTCTACGACGAACTCATCTACGACGGGGGAAAGCCTGCGAATGCGTTCAGCCGAGGCGGCGAGCACGTCGTCTCGGTGTACAGCTTCTCCAAGACGTATTCCATGACGGGATGGCGAGTTGGCTACCTAGTCGCGCCGAACTGGCTCGCGCCCACACTGTCGAGGATCCAGGAAACGGTCGTCTCGTGTATCTCCACCGTGACGCAGGCGGCCGGAGAGGCCGCCATCACCGGTCCTCAGGATGCGGTGGCGATGATGAGCGATACGTATAGGCGGCGGCGCGATCGCTCGATCGAGATATTTGCTGCCGAGGGCCTCGACGTTCCGCCACCGGCTGCCGGGTTCTTCCTGATGGTTCCCCTTGCGGAGGGTGCCGACTCGAAGCTGGGCGCGCTCAACCTGATCGACCAGGGGGTCGCGCTCTCCCCGGGGACCGCCTACAGCCACACCGCTACGAACTACCTGCGGATCTCGTTGGCGAGTAGTGATCACGCCATCGAGCATGGCGTCGCGCGGGTGGCGAAATGGCTCAAGGCCACCGACCGCGGGATGACCACCGTCCCTGCCGGCACCATCGTCTCCTGATCTTGAACGGCGCCCTCGTCACCGGCGCCGGTTCCGGCATCGGTCGAGCGGTCGCGGCAGCGTTGTCCCACCTCGGATACGGGGTCGGCTGCGCAGACTCCGACTTCGACGCTGCCAGGGAAACTGCGCAGCGACTTGATCGGTCGATGCCGTTGCGCCTCGACGTGCGGTCCGGCGAGGAGACACGTCAAGCGGTTGCCGAATTGAGTGACCGCTTCGGTGGTCTGGATGTGGCAGTTGCGTGCGCGGGCGTGCACCGGCAGGGACATGCGACCGAGATGCCCGTTGCGCTGTTCGAGGAAGTGATGGCCGTCAACGTCACAGGGAGCTTCCTCACGGCCGCTACGGCCGCGCGCGCCATGATCGATCAGGGAACGGGTGGCTCGATCATCCTGATCGGGTCCATGAATTCGGTGGTCGTGTCCATGCCGGGCCAGGTTGCGTACGCAGCCAGCAAGGGTGGCGTTCTCATGATGGGTAAGTCACTTGCCGTCGACCTGGCAGAGCACGGTATCCGGGTCAACATCATCCTTCCCGGGATCACCGCTACACCGTTGAGCGAGCCGGTCCTCGCCGATGACACGACACGAGCCACGGCGCTGGGGAACGTTCCGCTAGGCCGGCCGGCCCAGCCCGAGCAGGTTGCGGCGGCTATCGGCTTTCTGGTGTCACCCGGAGCGGCGATGGTCACCGGGGCTGCAGTACCGGTGGACGGTGGCCAGCTCGCCCTGACATCGGGGCATCCCTGGGTCTTCTGACATGAGGATCCGTACGGCGAGAACGGCGCAACCGACGATGTTGGGCCAAGCGGCGCGGTTCGCGGCGGCGCCCCGCCGTTGATACGGGCCGGAGGCTTCCGACCCCGTGGCATCGACCGGGACCACCTCGCCGACTCCGTCACCGAAGGCCGCCGACACCCCCCGACCTGCCTATGCGAGTCGAACGCCCGTTGATTAGCCCTGATTATTCATGTCCCCGGCACACCGATCCGCATCAGGTCACTTCAACCTCGTCACTGCTAATCGGACACCCCTCACCTTGGCGGTGAAGCCACCCAGGAAGAAAGCGAGGCCTACCAATGGTTATGACCCCAGGTCCGGCGACCGGACGCGCCATTGCCTTCTCCCCTTCAATCCCAGACCATGAATGATCGTGGCTAGAGTGCCGTATGCAATTGCGCTTGCTTGGGCGATAGTTCGCAACCATCGGGCGGGCCTTCGGCGAGTGCGCCGGGTGCCTCAGCGCGACACCGGTCTATTGCTCGCGGGAATCACCGGCAAGGCGCGCAGACGTCGAAACGGGGTGACCCGGGTCGGGACAGGAGAACAAGAACGTGAGAAGACTGAGGCAGCTCTGGCTATTGCTGGCGGTTCTGGCGCTGGTTGCGACGGCGTGCGGAGGCGACGCCGAGGAGGCGACTACTACGGCCGCGCCGGCCACCACGGCCGCGCCGGCTACTACGGCCGCCCCAAGCAGTGACGATACGACCGCCACGACCGCAGCGGCGTCCGATGACATGGCGTCCGATGACACCACGGCCACCACTGCCGCAGCGCCGGCACCGATAGAGCGTGATGAACTGGTCGTCGCGATCGGCCAGGATCTGCCAGTCCTGGACGGGCGGCTGCCCGGCGGATCGGCGGCGAGCTTCAGCGCCTTGCGGCACATTACGCAGCCGCTGGTTTTCTTCAAGTCCGACGGGTCCGAGATGGAGGGGATTCTGGCTGAGTCCTGGGAACGCACCGGCGATCTAACGTGGCGCTTCCAGCTTCGCGAGGGAGTCACCTTCCACAACGGCGAGCCATTCAACGCGGACGCAGTTGTTCACAGCATCGGCATGGCGATCAGTCCTGACTTCTCACCGTGGTTCCGTTATGCGTCCGGCGGCGTGCTCGGTGCGGCGACGAAGGTCGACGAGTACACCGTGGACATCGCAACGGAGATTCCGGCGCCGCTTCTTCCGAACATCTTGACCACGATCGACATGGTTCCGCCGCAGCACGACGCCGCAGGCAACCAGAACACCCATCCGGTCGGAACCGGTCCGTACCAGTTCGTCGAGTTCCAGCCACGGTCCAGCCTGGTGCTTGATGCTTATGACGATTACTGGGGCGGTACGCCGGGTTACTCAGGTATCACGTTCCGCATCATCCCCGAGCGGAGCACTCGGGTGGCAGCCCTACTCAACGGTGAGGTGAGCGCCATCAACGCAATCTCCGTAGAGGACATTCAACGCATCGAAGAGAATGCCGGCACGAAGATTGCGAGTTCGGCGACGACGAGGCACATCATGATCGCGCTCCGAGGCGATCGCGAGGTCATCGCAGATCCACGTATCCGGCAGGCCATGAACTATGCCGTTGACAAGGAAGCGATCACCTCCACGATCCTCACCGGGATAGCGCAGCCGGTCGACGGATTCCTGGCGCCGAGCATGCCCTTCTCCCGGAACAACCTGGGGCCATGGCCCTTCGATCCGGATCGAGCGGCGGAGCTGCTTGCGGAAGCGGGTTACGACGGCGCATCCATCCAGATCGCAATCGGCGCAGGCCGGTATCCGAGCGACGATCTCGTCGGTCTCGCAGTGGTCGACATGCTTCAGGCGGCCGGCTTGAACATCGATCTCCAGGCCGTCGACTACTCGGCTATGCAGGCAGAACTCGGGAACCGCATAGACGCCACCTACGACGGCTGGATCCAGGGTTGGGGAGCCACGCTGCTCGACTCTCCGGGCCAGATCAACGCGTTTTTCAACTGTGAGGCCGCGGCGCTTCCGCTCTTCTACTGCAACGACGCCTACATTGCTGCGGCCGATCGGGCTGCCAATGCCGCAGACGACGCGGAGCTCGAGGCAGCGGTTCAGGAGATGGAGGACATCATCTGGGAGGACGCGGCAGGGATCTTCCTGTACTTCCCCGTTGAGAACATGGGGCTCTCGGCTGACATGAACGGATTCGAGGCCCGGTTCGACGAGTTCTTCTTCTTCTACGGGACGAGCATCGGCTGAGGCGAGCGTATCGAATGAAATGGGCGGGGCTCTCTCCTTCCGGACGGAGCCCCGCCGACAACCACGTTCCGGATGGGACGAGCTAGGGAGACCCTGATCGTGGTGCTGCACCTGTGACTTCGCGGTATCTCGTCCGGCGGCTGTTCCAAGCCCTGCTGATCTTGATCCTGGTCAGCATCACCGTCTTTCTGTTGATACACATCGTTCCTGGGGATCCTGCCAGGATCATGCTCGGGGACAGGGCACGGGAGGTGGATGTTGAGGTCCTGCGCGAGCAACTTGGCCTTGACCAGCCACTTCCAACCCAGTACGCCACCTTCGTGTCGGATCTCTTCCGGGGCGATTTCGGAGATTCGATCCGGGCGCAGCGGCCCACCCTCACGCTGATCGCAGAAGCTGTCCCCGCCACGGTTCAGCTCACCGGCGCTGCGTTGTTGCTGGCCTTCGGTGTCGGCATCCCGGTGGGAGTGCTCTCTGCCATCAAGCGAGGTTCGCTCCTGGACAAGGCGTCGCTGATCTTGGCGCTCCTCGGCCAGTCGATCCCGGCGTTCTGGCTCGGCTTGGTCCTCATTGCTTTCGTAAGCCTCGGGCTCGGGCTACTGCCGACTTCGGGCATCGGCGGCATCAAGCATCTGATCCTCCCGGCGGTCGCGCTGGCCCCGACCGCGATGGGGATGGTTCTGCGCGTCACGCGGATCAGCGTGATCGAGGTGATGAGTGAGGACTATGTCCGCACCGCGACGGCCAAAGGACTCCATCCGGCAGTTGTCATCGTGAAGCACGCGCTCAAGAACGCATCACTGCCGATCATCACCATCATGGGTCTCCAGGTCGGCGCCCTTCTCGGTGGAGCAATCATCACCGAGACCGTCTTCGCCTGGCCGGGCGTCGGTCGTCTGGCGGTGAACGCGCTGATCCAGCGCGACTGGCCGGTCGTGCGTACCGTCATCCTGCTTGCAGCTTTCGTCCTGGTGATGATCAACCTCTTCATCGACATGGTGTACGCATGGATCGACAAGAGGGTGCAGTTCCGATGATCGAAGAAGTGGGACCGCCGAGCGATCGGGAGGGAGACGACACCGACATCGCCTTCACCTCCGAGTTCGAGACGATGGGCGTCTCATCGTCGAGATGGCGCCGTGGGCTTGCCGTCGCCCGTGAAGAGGGCAGCCTCGCCTTGCTTGGCGGTGGGTTGATTCTCATCATCATCCTCCTCGCTATTGTCGTGCCGCTGCTGTCGCCTTTCGAGTCGACCGGCCAGAACCTGATCGGTCGACTTCAGGCGCCTGGATGGACGAACGCCGACGGGCTTACCCATTGGATGGGTACGGACGGTCTCGGGCGTGACGTATTGACCCGAGTGTTCGTAGGCGCCCGCTTCTCCATCCTCATCAGCTTCGTCGCCGTAGCGGGCGCTCTACTCGTAGGAACCACGATCGGGCTGATCGCCGGGTTCCGCGGTGGCCTCATCGACGACGCCCTGATGCGCTTGGTCGATCTCCAGTTGGCATTCCCGCTGGTTCTGCTGGCTCTGGCACTTGTCGCACTGCTCGGTCCGAGCCTCACCAATGTGATCGCCGTCTTCGTTCTCACCGGTTGGCCGGTGTTCGCCAGGACGATCAGGGCGAGCGTGCTCAGCCTGAAGAAACGAGATTTCGTCGAAGCCGCTCGCGCGCTGGGTGGATCGGACACTCGCATCATGCTCCGTCATATCCTTCCGAACTCGCTGGGACCGCTTACCGTCGTCGCCACGTTCGAGCTTGCGAAGGTACTCATATTCGAGTCTTCCCTCAGCTTTCTCGGGCTTGGCATCCAGCCTCCGACGCCAACGTGGGGCAACATGATGTCGGACGGGCGGGCGTTTCTCGACTCCGCCTGGTGGGTGATGCTGTTTCCCGGAGTCACGCTGGTTCTGGCCGCCGCAGCATCGAACTGGCTTGGTGACGGGCTCAATTCCATGGTGGATCCTCGTCTGCGGCGCCGGTGAGCACAGGATGCCGGGACGTCTGATCCCACTGGCTGACCCTCGTCGACAATATGCGGAGTTGAAGGCCGAGATCGACGAGGTGATCGGGGCTGTGGTTGAGCGAGGAATCTTCACCCCTGACGAGCAGGTGGGCGCCCTGGAGAGCGAGTTCGCCGGTTGGCTGGGATCACCGTACGCGGTCGGCGTAGCGTCCGGAAGTTCGGCACTCACGCTCGCGCTTCGCTCGGTCGGCGTGGGGCCGGGCGATGAGGTCGTGATCACAGCAAACCTCGACATCTCGGTGGTGGGACCCATCACTCAGGTTGGAGCGCAGCCTCGGTTCGTAGATATCGAGGGCGGAACGCAGACAATGGCTCCGGAGGCCTTGGCGCGCGGTCTTGGCGCACGAACCGGAGCGGTTGTGGTGGTTCACTGTCACGGCCATGTGGCTGCATTGCGAGAGATCCTCGAAGAGGCGGCCACCCGTGGCATCCCCGTCATCGAAGATGCCACCCTCGCACCGGGGGCCTGGTACGCAGATCGACGGGTCGGATCGTTCGGGACCATCGGATGTTTCAGCTTCGCGCCCACCAAGCCCCTCGGAGCATTCGGCAACGCCGGGATGGCCGTCACCTCTTCTGAGGAGATCGCCCGGCGCGTGAGAAGCCTTGCAAACTACGGGTTCAGGGAGGACAGCATCGCTGCGATACGGAGCGGCCGGCCGGGAGCGACTTTCCGATACACGGAACCCGGGATCAACGCGACGATGGACGAGTTGCAGGCCGCGGTCGTGAGGATCAAGCTCCGAAGGATCGATGAGTGGGCAGGGCGTAGACGGTCTCACGCGGCAACCTACCGCCGGGCCCTGCAGGATTCAGAAGATCGGGTTGTTCTTCCTGTCGAGCGCGAGGGCGGCCGATCCGCCCCGCGGTTCTTCGTCGCCCGCATTCCCCGACGCGATCAGGTTGCCGAGATGCTCTTTGCGGACGGGATCCGTACTGCATTGAACTATGTCCCGCCGATGCACGTACAGCCGCCCTACGGCCACCCAGGCCGAATCGGGACCCTGCCAGTCACCGAGCGGATTTCGGACGAGCTTCTCTGTCTCCCCCTGGCGCCTGAGTTGGGCGTCGGTGAAATCGAGTATTCGGCATCTCGCCTGGTCCACGCCTTGGGGGCCGGCTGATTCATCGCCGGCGTCGTCCAGAAGTGTGCTGGCAAGTGTCCGTTCGCCCGATGGTCGGCAACTGAACCCGCGGTCAACGCGTGGCGGGCCAACCAGTCCCCGCCTTTTCAGCAGGCCTCTATGCGAATGCGAGAAGACGGGCGGGAGTGTCCACCATCATCACCCGGAGTTCCGATTCGCCGATTCCGGCTGCGGCGAATCGTGGCTTCATCGAATCCAGAATGTGGGCGATCCCCCAACCACCCCACTCACGTGTCATCATTCGATAGCAGACGTCCTGGCTCAGGACGATCTGACTGCCCCAACCACGTTGCCACAGGTCCGCAACCTCGGTCACGCGCCGGCTGTCCGTTGGTAGTTGCACGAACCGGCCTTCACGGGCGAACACCGATTCGAAGCCGAATGTGTCATACTCGAGCGTGATTCCGCGATCGAGTATCCGGTCCTGGTATTCGGGATCGTCGCCCGAACCATCGTGATGGCCGGCGATCAGCATCTCGGGATCGCCCCCCGCTTTGATGTACGTGTCTATCGCTTCGAGCGCGCCCGCTCGCGCTTCCGGCAAGACGCCTGCCAGTAGGTGGAGGCTTACGGGCGCGCCGGTTTGACGTTGGGCAACTGCTGCGGCCCGCACGACCTTGAGTTCGCACGGCGCCGGCCCATCGACTCCGATCTCTCCGATGAATCCTCTTGGAATCCCGTCCGCAGGGTTGACGATGTCACGGATCATCCGATCTGCCAGTTTTCCGACCGTGGACCGGTGGACCCGGTCGGCGTGCGAGCGATGAACGTAGATTCCCGAACTCGCAATGATATGGGCGCCCGTGCGTTCCGCGATCCGTCTGAGAGAAACCGCATCAGGACCAAGACCTTCGGTCGTGGCATCCACGATGGTGCTGCCACCGGCCCGCTTGTAGGCGTCCACCTCGTCACAGGCCGCATCCAGGTCTCGCCTCAACAGGTTCGCTTCGAAGGCCGCCGGCTCTCGGACGAGCCGCCGGCGGTCACGCGGGTCGAACGGTTCTCCGATCGCCTCGGACTCCGGGGATCCTGTATAGCGACATCGGAAGTCGATGAGCAGGTGCTCGTGCGTGATCGTGACGCCCAATTCCCGTGCGGGTATCGGTCCGAGAACTGTCAGCGCCTCCGCCACGGCAACTCCTCTGCACCCTTGGAAACACTATAGGAATGCCCACTGTCACAAGGCCTTCCGGTTCTTCAACGAGCCCGCGACGCTGTCGAGCACCCGTGTCCCGCTGGAGACACACGAACGTCTCAATAGGAGCATGCCCAAGAGACGGGGAGGGGCTGGCCCGCGATGCCCCTACCAGGGCTTTCGTTGCCGATCTGTCGGGCCGACTGGACATGTGTCAGACCCTTCGGCCATGAGAGTTCCCGACCCTGACTCCTCACCAGTGGTCCGAATGATCCGTGAGCGAGCTCCTGAGGCACAGTCGTACTGGCTCACTCACTATGATGCGGCCGGGTATCTTCCGCCCCCGAACAACGCACCGACGTCGACAACTCGGCGTGGGAGCACGCAACCCCACCCGATGGAGGCCGAACCTCGATGTCCAGCAAGCAGATCGTCTCGTTCGATGTCACCGATCCGGTCAACGACCACACGGCGAGTATCCCTGTCGGAGTAGCGATCGGCGACGAAGACGGTCCAGGCCTCGCAGTGATCGGCGGCGTGCACGGGACGGAGTACGCGGCTCAGGACGCAACGGTCGAGTTCTGGAACGAGATCGACGCCTCGCAAATGAGAGGATCGGTGCGGGTCGTACTGTGCGCTGACACTGCAGCCCTCGAGGGCCACAGCGCCTACATGAACCCCATCGACGGGGAGAACCTCAACCGCGTGTGGCCCGGGGACCCGAACGGAACGCTCACTCAACGCATCGCCCACGCCATCACGACCGAAGTCATCTCGCAGTCAGACGCCGTGATCGACGTTCATGGCGGCGAGTGGGACGAGGACATCGGCTGCTTCATCATCACCCATTCCACGGGAGACAGCGACCTGGACAAGCGGACGCTCGACCTGGCTATGGCCCTCGGATTCACGTATGTCGAGGTCACCGACGCGAACGGACCGGTGCTCGGAACCGGCACGGGATCCGGCGAGGCGATGAAGGGCGGTCGGCCGGGGTTGACTCTCGAGGCCGGCGGGATGGGAGTGAGCGACCGACGCTATGTCGACGCCCACAAGTACGCCCTTCACAACGCGGTGCGGTACCTTGGGATTGTCGACGCTGACCCCGTGTGGTGGGATGGCGCGCCGGTGAAACTCGACCACGGCGTCCTGATGAAGACGACCAAAGGCGGCATATATGAGCCGGCGGTGAGCGTCGGGCAGTGGATCGAACAGGGCCAGGTGTTCTCGCGGGTTCGCGACTATGCGGGCAACGTGATCGAGGAGATCACCGCTCCCGAAGCTGGAACAGTGCTCGACATGATCATCGCTCGAGGTATCAAGCCCGGCGGATTCGGCGGAAAGATCGGTGTCCTCTGACGCCCCTTCGCGCTCGGTTCCGGGTGTCGAAGGAAAATCCGCTGTAGTCACCGGGGCAGCACAGGGGATCGGGTTCGGGATCGCTCAGGCACTCGCATCCCGGGGTGCCCGAGTGGCCATATTCGATATCAGCGAAGCAGCAGCCGAGGCCGCGGCCGGTTCACTCGAAGCCGCACATGGCCCGGGTATAGCCTTCCCACACGCAGTCGACCTGACCAATATCACCGATGTCGAGCGATCGGTCGCCGAAGCCAACAGGCAGATGGGCTCCGTCGATATTCTCGTCAACAATGCCGGGGTCATCACGGGCCCGACGGACGTAGATCAGCTCCCCGAGGAAGATTGGGACCGGGTGGTCGGTACGAATGTGAAGTCCCAGTTCCTCGCCGCGCGATTCGCCGTCCCCCTGATGAAACGCTCCGGATTCGGTCGGATCATCAACATCGCCAGTCGCAGCTGGCTCGGGGTGGCCGGTAGAGCGCACTACGCCGCATCGAAAGGGGCGGTCGTGAGCCTGACAAGGAGCCTCGCGATCGAACTGGGCCCCCATGGGATAACCGCCAACTGCATCTCTCCCACGCTTGTCATCACCCCGCTATTCGAATCGACCCCGGAATCTGACCAGGACGCTGTGATGCGGCGCGTACGATCGCATCCGATCCCCCGCCCCGGGACACCGGAGGACATCGCCCATGGTGTGCTGTTCTTCGCTGATGCTGCGGCCTCTTTCATCACCGGCCAGCACATCTACATCGGTGGTGGAGCCGACCTCGCGTCGGGGAGCCCGTGATCCTATCGTGGTGATCGACTTCCGGATACAGCCGCCCTACCGGTCGCTCCTGGACGTGCACTTCTTCAGGCCTCGCCCGAGAGTCGAGGATCCCGTTCACGGCAATCCGTTCGCCTTGCACCGCGAGACGCCGCCCTCCTTCCACGAGTCTTCTATCGAGCTGTTTCTCGCTGAGATGGAAGATGCCGGAATCGAGCACGCCGTGATCCTCGGACAGCGGGGAGCCGAGAAGTGGGGGAACGCCTCCAATGACGACATCGCTGATCTCGTGAACACCTACCCGGAACGATTCACAGGTTTCGGAGGGATCGACCCGAACGCGGATGTCCTCGCCGAGGCCAAGAGGATCCGCTATGACTTGGGCCTTACCGGAATCGCGCTTGTTTCGGGGTGGGGGGATCCCCCTGTCCATGACGATGCCCCCCGGCTGATGCCCCTCTACGGATGGTGCGCAGAGCGAAAGATTCCGGTCGCGTTTACCTCGTCTCATTTCATAGGCGCCGACATGCTGCACTCCCATCCGGTCCATCTCCAGCGAGTCGCCATGGAATACCCGGACCTCAGGCTGATCGTCGCCCATGGCGGGTGGCCGTGGACGGCAGCAGCGTGTGCGTTGGCCATGAGGTGTACCAATGTCTACCTCATGCCCGAGTTCTACATGTATCTGCCTGATATGCCGGGGGCTCGCGACTACATCGACGCTGCGAACGGTTTCCTCCGGCATCGCATGCTGTACTCGTCGTGTTATCCGAGCAACAGCCTGAACCGGGCACTCACCCTCTTCCGATCACTGCCTCTCAGCGATGCTTCGCAAGGCAACTTGCTGCACCACAACGCCGCCCGGCTGCTCGAGGAGGTCAAATGACCGTACCGGGAGACCTGAGGGAAACGGTGGCCGTCATCACCGGTGGAGGAGGTGACATCGGCGGCGCGATCGGCGTAGAGCTCGCTCAGCGAGGGACGAAGGTGGTGCTCGCCGACATCGACACGGACCGAGCCTCTAAGTTCGAGCGACACGCTGATGGCTCAGATGGTGGTGTGGTGGTCGAAGCAGTTGACCTCTCGGACCCCGAGTCCACACGGGATCTGATCCGGCGGGTCATTGACCGCTTCGGGTCGATCGGGGCGCTGGTCAACGCCGCAGCCGTGACTCGACGCGGGCTGATCAGCGAGCTCCCCGACGACGCATGGGACAAACTCGTGGCCGTGAACCTGTCGTCAGTGTTCTGGGCGTGTCGGGCCACGATCCCCCACATGATCCGGTCCGGCGGCGGTGTCATCGTCAACATTGGTTCGCTCGCAGCTCTCCGGGGACTCCCCGGCAGTCCGGCGTATGCGGCTACCAAGGGCGGCGTCGTAGCTCTCTCTAGAGCGCTCGCCGTGGATCACGCACGAGACGGCATTCGGGTCTTCTCGGTCAACCCTCCTGCTGTCGATACAAGGCTCTACCGAGCAATGTTTGCAGGACACGAGGATCCGGCCGCTGCGCGCAGGTCGTACGAGGCATCGCAAGCACCAGGCCGCGTTCTCACCACCGCTGAAGTCGCCGCTCTGACGGTGTTTCTCGTTGAAGGGCGCGGCCCGCCCTACTCGCCTGAACCCTTGGTCTGCTAGCCGCATCAGGCGACGACTATTCGTGCCTGGCCCGTCCTAGGAGGGTACTGAAAAATGTCCCGTCGGCCCGGTTCCAGACAATGCCACCCCAGGTCAGAGCATCACGGGCCAACCCATCCTCGTCTTTTTCAGCACCCTCCTAGTGTTGCTGCGGGCAAACGATCCGCCGGCGGGGCCAAGTGCCGTTAGATTCCAGCGGGGCCCCATGGGGAGGGTTAAGTAGGTAATGCTGGTTGTCGACCACTTGTACCGCCCCGGCTACGAGCAGGTGACCGCGTTCACCGAGGCGGAAACGGGCCTCAAGGCGATCGTGGCGATCCATGACACCACGCTGGGACCGGCCTGCGGCGGGACCCGCATCTGGCCCTACGCCCGCGAGGAGGAGGCGCTCCAGGACGTTTTGTTACTGGCTCGCGCCATGAGCTACAAGGCGGCGGTGGCCGGTCTCGACATCGGCGGTGGCAAGGCGGTCATCATCGCCGATCCCCGCACCGGTCTGACCGAGACGCTCCTACGGGCGTTCGGGCGTTGTCTCAACATCTTGGAGGGCCGGTTCCTGACCACCGCGGACGTGGGGGGCACCGGCCGGGACATGGAGGTCGTCAGCCGGGAAACGGACCATGTGGTGGGCTTGCCGGTGTCCCGGGGCGGCAGCGGGGACAGCTCGATAATGAGCGGCTTGGGACTCTACGTCGGCATGAAGGCCTGCGCCAGGGCGGTCTGGGGGAGCGACAGTCTCGAGGGCAGGCGGGTGGCCGTGCAGGGTTTCGGAAAGGTGGCCACCCAGCTCGCGCCCCACCTGCTGGCCGAAGGCGCCCGAGTGGTGGCAACCGCCCTTCACGACAGCACCCTGCGGAAGGCCCGGAGCATGGGTGTCGAGGTGGTGGCCCCTGACGAGATCTACGACGTGGACTGCGACATCTTCTCCCCATGCGCCCTTGGTGGCGTGATCAACGGCGACACCATTCCCCGCCTTTCCTGCCGGATAGTGGCCGGCGCCGCCAACAATCAGCTGGCCACCACCGCCGACGGCGAAGAGCTGCACCGGATGGGCATCCTCTACGCCCCGGACTTCGTCATCAACGCAGGGGGCATCATCAACCTCTCAGCCGAGGTGGGCGCCACCTACGACCCGGAGGTGGCCAGGGCGAAGACGGAGGGTATCTACCGGGTGGTGGAGCGGGTTATCCAAGCATCGAGACGCGAGGACATGCCCACCACGTGGGCGGCCAACCGGCTGGCCGAGGAACGCCTGGCCGCGGCCCGATCCGCCCGACCCTGACAGCCTCGGTGACGACCCGCTTCGACCACCTTTGGGTTAGGCCGAGCGGGCGGGGGGCTCTATGGCTCCTCGCTGCCATGCCTCATGGAGATGCCGGTACGGTCCGGGCTCGCCGACCAGCCGCCGGTGCGGGCCGTCCTGGACGACCCGGGCGTGATCGAAGACCAGCACGCGGTCGGCAGCCTCGGCCGTAGAGAGCCGGTGGGCGATGGTGATCACTGTGCGGCTCTCGGTGAGGCTGTTCAGGGCTCTCGATATCCTGACCTCGGTAGCCGGGTCTACCGCCGAGGTGGCTTCGTCCAGCACCAGCAGATCGGGGTCGGCGATGGCAGCCCGGACCAGGGTGATCAGCTGCCGCTCGCCCACCGACAAGGATGCCCCTCGTTCACCGACCTGGGTGTCGACACCCTGACCGAGTTCGGACAGCCAGCCGGTCAGGTCCAGGTCCACGAAGGCCTGCTCGACCGCGGCCCTGGAGACGCCGGGCTTGCCCATCTGGACGTTTTCCAGGATGGTTCCCCGGAAGAGCATCCCGTCCTGGGGAACCATGACCACCCGGTGGCGGAGCGAGGAGAACCGGACTCGCGTAACATCCACGCCGCCCAGCAACACCTCTCCCTCGGAGGCGTCCATCAGCCGGGTGGCCAGCTTGGCGAAGGTGGTCTTGCCCGACCCGGTCTCGCCCACCACCGCCACGCGCGAGCGCGGGGCCAACTCCACCGACACACCCTCCAGGGCGGTGGTGCCCGTGGCGTCGCGAGCAGCCTCGCCCGGCCTCGGGTAACGGAAGGTCACCCCCTCGAAGCGGATCCCGAGCGACCCGGAGGGGATGTCGATGCCGTCATGGCCCGGATCGGCCACATCCGGGGGAATGTCGAGCACGTCCATCACCCTCTTCCATCCGGCCACTGCACTCTGCGCCTCGTTGATGGCTTCGCCGAACAGACTGAGGGGCAGGATCGTCAGCTGGACAAGGAACATGAACGCCACCACTGTTCCGACCGAGGTGTCTCCGCCCACCGCCAGCACGGTGCCCACCACCAGCACCGCCGCCGTGACCGCCGAAGTGAGTATCTCGCTCACGCCGGAGAAACCGGAGGTCATGCCACCGGCCCGGACGGCTGCGGCCCGGTGCTCCTCGATGACCTGACCCAGGTCCGTGCGTACTCGATCCTCGATGCCGTAGGCGCGGATCACCGAGGCGCCGGCCACTGCCTCCGCCAGCGCGCCCAGCATCCGTCCCACCTTCTCCCGCACCACCAGGAAGGCGGTCGCCAACCGCTTCTGGAACCAGCGGATCGAGAAGAGGATCACGGGCAGCAGGGCCATCACGGTCAGGAATAGCTGCCACGAATAGGCCGCCATCACCACCATGGCGAGGATCGCCTGGCCTCCGTTGACCAGGATCATCAGCCCTGCCCACTGCATGAATCGGCTGACCTGGTCGATGTCGGAGGTCACTCGGGCCACCAGTACGCCCCGTTGCTCGGATGCCTGGTGGAGCATCGAGAGATCGTGGATATGCCGGAAGGCGCGGACGCGCAGGTTGGAAAGGGCCGCCTCCGACGCGACCGCGAGCCGGAGATGCATCAGACCGGTGGCGATAGCGGTGAACACCACCGCCACGAGTGAAACGACCACCATGCGGCCCACGAAGGCCATGTCTGCCCCGGTCTCGCGGAGACCGCCGTCGAGGATCTGCTGGATACCCACCGGGATGATGATGCGGCCCGCCGTGGCTACGACAGCCAGCGCGAGGGTGAACAGCATTCCCCCGCGGATCTCCGGTGACAGGCTCAGACCTCGCTTCATGGTGGCCCATGCTCCGGCGCCTCCCCGCTCCGGCGCCTCCTTGCGTTCCGTGCCGATGATCATGGAGTCCCCACGTCGTAGGCGTCGATGAGGGCCGCATAGCCCGGTAGGCGGTCGTAGAGGTCGATGTGGGAACCTCGATCGACGACTTGGCCCGCCTCGATGTAGATCACCTCGTCCGCCAGCAGGATCGAGGTGCGCCGGTAGGCGACGATCACGACCGTGGTGTCGATCCTCCAGAGGCCGGCGAGGATGGCGGCCTCTACCGCCGGATCGACCGCGGAGGTCGCGTCGTCGAGCACCAGGAGGCGAGGATGGCGGACCAGCGCCCTGGCGAGTGCTACCCGTTGCCGCTGGCCGCCCGACAGAGCCATTCCGCGCTCGTCGACCCTTGTGTCGTAGCCCTCGGGGAGGTCGAGGATGAACTCGTGGGCCTGGGCGAGACGGGCGGCCGATTCGATCTCCTCCTCGCTGAAGTCACCACCAAGCGTGATGTTGTCCCTAACGCTCGTATCGAACAAGAACGCCTCCTGGAAGACCAGGGCGGCGCCGTCGGCCATGGCCCGCCGGGACAGCTCGGGGAGGGCGGCGCCGTCCAGCCGGATGGTGCCCGAGTCCGGGTCGAACAGGCGCGCCAGCAGTTGAGCGATGGTCGATTTTCCCGCACCGGTGGGACCGACCAGGGCGATGGTCTGGCCGGCCGGCGTCACGAAGGAGATGTCCTCCACCCCCCTCCGGTCACCGTTCTCCGGAGCGGGAAGGTCCGGGGAGATCGCCTCGATCGGCTCGTCGCCCAGGTCGCTGAACCTGGTCTCCGGGTGCAGGTACGAGACTCCTTGCGCGGTGGTGGCGGCGCCGCCGCTGCCCGAACCGTCGTGGCGGCCGTAGACGAAGGTATCGGGATCGTTGAGGACCGCGTTGATCCGCTGCTTCCCGACCACCGCGGCGGGCAACATGCCGAGCAGCCAGGCGAAGATCCGCATCGGCATCGCGATCATCCGGAACAGGTAGGCGAAGGTGACCAGGGTGCCGGCGGTCATCAGTCCCTGATCGACCCGCCACGCTCCGACCCCGGCGACCGCCAGCACGCCGATAGTCGGGAGCGCCTCCATGATCGGATCGAAGATGGCCCGGATCCGGCCCATCTGCACCATGTCGTAGCGGAGCCGGTTCGAGAGCCCGCCGAAGCGGCTGGTCTCGATCTCCTCCCGGCCCAGCGTCTTCACCACCAGGGCGGCATCGAACGACTCGTGGGCGGCCTCGGCGACCTCCGCCCTGGTGCGCTGCGCCGCCGCGGCGGCAACCCGCATCTTCCGCTGGTAGAAGATGTTGTTGATCATGATGGCCGGCCCGATCAGGAATCCGACTACGGCGAGGAAGGGGTCGGTCAGCAGGAGGAGGACCGCGGTGATCGCCAGCATGAGCATCACCCCGAAGGCCATGGGAAGGGGCGCCGCGATCTGGGCGGCGGCTTCGGTATCGGAGCCCACGTTGGAGAGGAGCTGGCCGGTGGGGTGGCGCCGGTGCCATTCGATGGGAAGGTCCAGGTAACGGTTGGTGACATCCACCCGGTCGCGTTGCTCCAGCCGGTACATGGCCTGGTAGGCGCCGTACCTGCGGAGGGCCAGACCGGTGCCCTTCACCACTCCCAGCGTCAGCAGGGTCAGGGCCATCACCACCAGGGAGGCGGTGGTGACGTCGCCGCGGCGGGCAGCGGGGATCAGGACGCTATCGGTAACCCAACCCACCGCGTACGAGAAGGCGATGGTGGCCACCGAATGGACGGCGGTGAATCCGAACCCGATGGCGAACTCCCGTGGCGCCCGGCGGACCTGTTCGACGACCAGCCGGTAGCCGTGGCCGAGGATCTTGCGTTCGGGCTGGCGGGCTTCCTCGATGATGGTGTCGGCGGTCATCGGCTGGTTCCGCCGGCAAGCCCATCGCTGCCGTGGGACATGGCCACCGCAGCATGCAGGGCCATCCCGGTGGCCATGGCGTCCTCGTCGAAGACAACCCGGTTGGAGTGGTTGTTGGGAACCTCGCCGGGCCGGTGCCCAGGCGGGCAGGTACCCAGGTAGGCCATCGTTCCCGGCATCTCGTCGAGCACGAACGAGAAGTCCTCGCCCCCCATCGAGGGCCACGGGGGTTCGCTGACGCGGTCCTCTCCCAGGGCTTGGCGAGCGACGGAGCGGACGAATGCGGTGTAGCCGGGGTCGTTGACCGTGACGGGGTAGCCGACGCCGAACTCGACCCCCGCCTCAACGCCATGGGCAGCGGCGACGTTGCCGGCCACCCTGTGGAGGAGGGCGTGGAGTTCGGTACGGGTAGTCCTGGACAGGGCCCGGACGGTGCCGAGCAGCCGGGCTGTCTCGGGGATCACGTTGTGGGTGGTTCCGGCGTCGATCCTTGCAAAGGTGATCACGCCCGGTTCGAACACGTTGATGCGGCGGGTTACGGCCGTCTGGACCGCCAGGATGATCTCGGCGGCCACGGGGATGGGGTCGGAGGACAGGTGGGGAGTCGAGGCATGACCCCCTTTGCCCCGGATGGTGATGGCGACCTCGTCGGTAGCGGCCATCTGTGGCCCGGCTCGGAACCAGACGGTGCTGGACGGATAGAGGTTGGACACGTGCAGGGCGAATGCGCCGGAGGGCCGCTCCCCGGCGGTGTCGAGCAGGCCTTCCTCGAGCATGAGCTTGGCGCCGAAGAAGCCCTCTTCTCCCGGCTGGAACATGAAGAGCACCGTGCCGGCCAGCTCGTCCCGCCGGGCCGCCAGCAGGCGGGCTGCTCCCGCCAGCATGGCGGTGTGCAGGTCGTGACCGCAGGCGTGCATGAGACCGGCGCGCTCGCTGGCGAACGGCAGGCCGGTGTCCTCAAGAACGGGAAGGGCGTCCATGTCGCCTCGCAGCAGGATGGTCGGGCCCGGCCGAGCGCCTCGGAGCACCGCCGCCAGCCCGCTGGTGGTCTCGTGCGCGGTGATCTCGAGCGGCAGCGATTCCAGCTCACCGAGCACCAGGGCGCGGGTGAGGGGAAGGTGGTTGCCTCGCTCGGGGTTTCGATGGAGCCGGCGGCGAAGGTCTACCGTTCGGGGAAGGAGGGACCTGGCCTCCGGGAGTAGAGAGCGCACCGACGCGAGATTACACCCGGCCGGTAGCGCATCCGTCAATGCCCTGCTAGCTGCCGTAGGAGTTGTGGTGGATGATCTCCTCGAGCGGTTTGCGGCCACCGGCCTTCGCCGGGCGGGAGGCCGGAGCAGGATATCCCAGGGCGATGGCATATCGGCAGCGCCGACCCTCCGGTATCGCCAGCACCTCGACGGCCTTCTCGTTGTTATGAAGGGTGATCGGGCAGGACACCATCCCGAGGGCGGCCGCCGCGAGCATGATGTTCTGGGCCATCCGTCCCATGTCGAACTCGTAGGCGGCGCCCTCCTGGACGAGGGCCAGCGCCACCGGCGCCGAGGACAGGGGGCCGCCGAAGCTGGCGCAGTCCGCCAATCGAGCCATCTGCTCGCGATCCTCGACGACGATGATGGACCAGTTCTGGCGGTTCTTGGCGCTCCCGGTCCAGCGAGCTGCTTCGAGAACCCGGCGGAGGTCCTCCGGCTCGACGGGCCGATCGGCATAGTTACGGATTGCTCGGAGGCGCAGGATGCTGTCGTATGTGGTGCTCATAGGTTCCCACGATACCGCCGCTCGGGGCATTCGAAGTGGCTCGAGCCGTGGTGGGTAGGCTGGTCGTCCATGAGCGATTCCACCCCGGGCCGTACAGGAAGCGACCCGGGTGGGAATGTTAGATACTCCGAGCGCCGCCTCCTCCTCTGGTCCGGGGCGGTACTGGCCGCGCTGGTAGTCCTGGCCGTGGTCTTCTCGTTCGCGGGCGACGCCGAGCTCGATCCGGGTACGCCGGAGAGGGTGGTACAGGACTACGTCAAGGCGGTGATCGCCGGCGACCGGCCGGAGGCCCGGTCCTACCTGGCCGACGAGCTGGACGGCTGCGGGACCCGCTTCCCGCGCTACCTGGCTGACCGGGCTTTCAGTGTGGAATGGCTCGACACAACCCTGGACGCGGGGGAGGCATGGGTGACCGTGTCGGTGACCGAGGCCGACCAGGGAATCTTCGGCAGCTACCGCCCCGAGACCTACGAGTTCCGGTTGAGCCTGGCAGCCGGCGGTTGGCGTATCACCCACCAGGAGTGGCCCTGGTTCGAGTGCTCGGCTGACTCGATCCTGCCCGAACCGAAGGGTTGATTATGGAATTCGTTCTCGCGCTCCTGGTTCCGATCCTGCTGCTCGGCGGCGCTTTCTTCGGGTTGATCGCGTGGCTGGCCCGCCGGTCGGGGCGTGATATAGGCAGCACCATCCGGCGCTTCTTCCAGCAGGGAATCCTGCTGACCCTGGTGATCCTGGTGGCGACCGGCGTGACCGGGCTTCTGTCGGTGGCCGACCCTGACGTGGCGGCGGGCCCCGGCTATCTGGCCTTCATGCTCTCGTGCGTGATCGTGGGTGGACTGGCCCTGATGCTGGCGGCGTACCGGGAGCGTCGCCGCGCCGTGGGTGGTGAGGAGTCCGGCTTCTCGGGGGGCGGGTACCTGGTGCTGGCCGAGTTGATCAGCCTGGTCACAGCCGCCACCGGGTTGTCGATATGGGTCGGGAGCCTCATAGAAGGCCGCTTCGACATCGCCCCGGCCTCCGTGGGGCTGGTATGGGGCGCGGTATGGGCGTTCCATCACCGCATGGCGGGGCGGGCGGGCCGTCTCGCGCAGGGTGTTTTGGCCGGATCGCTCATCGGGTTGGTCAGCACCGCCGGATTCGGGGTCCTTTTCCTGGCGAGGCTTCTCGAGTGGGGCTACGACGCCATAGCGGGCGCGGTGGTTCTGATCCGCGACATCGGGACGTTGCTGGAAGCCCTGATCGGGCTGGTGGTGGGGGGCGCCATCTGGCTGCGCTACTGGGGGATGCTGGGGCAGCGCGGTGAACGCACCACCTTGTGGCGGGCCTACGTATTGCTGGCCGGAGTGGTCGGCGGGCTCTTCACCGCCCTCTCCGGGGTCTGGTACCTCGCCTACCTGACCCTCGACTGGTGGCTCGGGAGCCCCACCGGGCTTGCGGGACCTCATTTCCGCGGGCTGCCCTTGGGGCTCGCGCTGGCGATCGTGGGTTGGATGGTGTGGAGGTATCACCACGACATCATGCGTTCGGATGGCACCGAGACGCGTACCGAGGTTCACCGGGCCCATAACTACACGGTGGCCGGGGTCGGTCTGATCGCCACGGTAGGGGGGACGGCGGCCGTGATCGCCGCCACGGTCCAAGCCCTTACGCCCGCCACCGTTCTCTACCCATCCGATCGTTCCGAGCTCGTGGCCGCCGTCACCGTCCTTCTGGTGGGGGCGCCGCTCTGGTGGCGCCACTGGACCGGGATCCAGCGGATCCGCGTTGCTCACCCGTCCTCCGAGGTTTCCTCTCCCACCCGGAGGATCTACCTGATCGCCCTGTTCGGGTTGGGGGGAGTGGTGGCGCTAGTGAGCCTGCTGGTGCTCGTCTACCGCGCCTTGGAGCAGATACTGGGTCCCGGTGCCGGCACCGGGACGGTGCTCGCCATCCGGTGGCCGCTGGCGCTGGTAACCACTGTGGGGCTTACCGCCGCCTACCACCGCACGGTGCGCCGAACCGACCTCCTGGAGATGCCGGATCCCGAGATCGACCGCCAAGCTTCTCCCGAGCAGGTCAGGTCGGTAACTCTGGTGGCGCGGGATAGCCGCCATGTGGCCGAGGCGCTCGGCGAGCAAACCGCCGTGCGGGTGCGGTACCTGGAACGCACGGATGGTCACGGGCGCGGGCTGGCGCTGGACGAGGTGATGGAGATTCTGGATGACCGTCCGGAAACCCATCTGCTGATCGTCTCTGGGCAGGACGGTGTCGGGATCATCCCCTACGACGGGTGATGTGCCCCCGGGGACGGGTACCCTGGTGGGCTGTGTGTCGCAGTATCAGAACCCTTCACAATTTCGATCCGCCCGCCACGGATGAGGAGGTCGGCGCCGCCGCCCTGCAGTACGTGCGCAAGGTCTCCGGCTCGGCCCGACCGTCCCGCGCCAACCAGGATGCGTTCGATCGAGCCGTAGAAGCTATCGCCCGGGACACCCGGACGCTGGTCGACGCGCTGGTGACAAGAGCCCCGCCCAAGAACCGGGAGGTGGAAGCGGCCAAGGCCCGAGTCCGGGCGGCCGCCCGTCGGCGCTGACTCACGGAGACTTCTTCGTCATCGGCCAGATGGCGGTGCGTCAATCGTCACCCGCCTGGGTCGAGGTCACTCGCTTGCGGCGTTCCGTGATCCGAGCCGTCCCGACAGGGGGGTTGAACCCGTCACGGTCTCGTCGCATACTGGGGACAGTCACAAGCACCGCCGGTCTCTTGCTCTCGACGTCGATGGGGCCGTATTTGGGATCAGTTTGGGAGCGGACCCGTTGGGGGATGGCGGACCGCGTTCGGACCGAAGGAGGTGGTGGCTGGGGGATGGGCCCGCCGGGGTGGGATGCGTCCCCGCGTTTTTCGCGTTCTCTGGATCCGGGGGTTCCTACGGGGGGCTAGCGCCGCCGCCTCCTCCTTTGGAAGGCCATCTGCATGGCGTTGCCGTCGAAGTATCCGGAGGGAACGCTTCCGGCCACCGCGAAGTGGTAGAGAGCGGTCTGGTAGATAGCGCTCAAGGCCGCCACCGATGCCGCCGCAACGATTATCCAGATCACCCCGATCAGAAGGGCTGCCGCCGCTATGGTGCCGCCGGCTGAGATACCCAGGAAGATCACCACCCCGCCCGGCAGGATCAGAAGGAACCCCAACAAGCCCATACCGACCTGCGCTGCCAGGTTTTCGCCCCAGGTGCTGCGAAGGAGCGATCCGGACTTCTTGAGGGCGGCGCGGGCGCCCGATCCCTCGATGACGATGATCGGCAGCACCAGGAAGGTGAGCACCGACCAGCCCACGCCCACGGCGGCGACGATGATCCGGCCGATCAGTCCGACCCGCTCCTCGATGGCCCGCAGGATGATCGACACGGTGGCCGACAGCAGCGCCCACGGAACGATCTTGCCGGCCCGGCGGGCGGTGCCCCGGATGGCGCTCCCGATGGTCGGATCCCCACCCTCGAGCCGCTCGTTGGCGGCGCTGACCAGGGCGGCATTGAAGAAGATGGTGATGTAGGCCAGCACGAAGTACATCAGGACCATAAGCGGCAGGCTGGTTCCGGTAATCGTACGGTCCCCCTGTCCTACGAAGAAGATCGGAACGATGAAGGTGACGGCGACGATCACGGAGGCGATCCCGGAGATGATGGGCAGCAGGATCAGCTCCTTGTCGGCCTTGAGTACGTGCCAGGAGGACCGGGCGAGGGCGAAGGAATTTGCGATTCGTGACATCAACTCATGCTACCGGGGCTCACGCGCTTAATGAACGACCTCTCTGGTCTTGCGGATGGTCCGGAGTGCCCACGATCAGCGGTTGGAGGCCCGGAGGACGCGGCCGGCGGAGGTGTGGGCCAGCCGGCCGGAGTCGATGGCGGCCTTGCCGTTGACGAAGACGTGGCTGACGCCCTCGGCGGTTGCCCGGCCGTTGTCGAAGCTGGCCCGGTCCCGGATGCGGTCGGGGTCGAACACGGTCACATCGGCCGCCGCGCCGGGACGGATCACCCCTCGATCGGCCAGCCCGTACCGGTCGGCGGGCATTGAGGTCATCCTCCGGATGGCATCGGGTAGCTCCAGCCATCCGCGATCCCGCACCAGGTCCGCCAGCACCCTGGCATGGGCGCCGAAGCCTCTGGGGTGGGGGTGGGTTCCTCGGAAGAGGCCGTCCGAACCCACCATCCCCAGCGGATGGGTCATGGCCCGCCGGAGCTTGGCCTCATCGTTCCACCGGTAGATCATCAGGACCCTCAGCCGGCACTCGGCCAGCAGGGTGCAGACCACCTCCGCGAGGGTGGGACCGACCTGCCCGATCGCGTCGGTAAGGGACCGTCCCTGGAGATGCTCGTACGGACCGGCCGGCACGGCGGAGAAGTAGGCATCCCGTGGATCCGGCACGAAGCGACTGAAGAACTCTTCGATGTGCGGCGCAGCTGCGGCCCGAACCGCCGGGTCCCCCAGCTTCGAGATGAGGTGTTCGGGAGGCCCGTCGTCGAACCACTTGGGTAGGCAGAAGGCAAGGTGGGAACTGGCCGCCATATACGGGTAGGCGTCGAAGGTCACATCGACTCCGCCTTCCCTGGCATCGGTCAGCAACTGGTACACCTCCTCCGAGCCGAACAGGTGAGAGATGTGGACCGCCACTCCGGCCTTCCGGCCAACTTCGAGGGCCTCCTTGACCCCGGCAGCCACGTCGCCCCGTATTCCGCGCACATGTGAGGAATAGACCCCGCCATACTCCGCCACCGCCCGGCCCACAGCGATCAACTCGTCGGTGCTGGCATGCCCTGCCGGGAAGTAGTCGAGGCCCACCTGGATCCCGGAGGCGCCCGTTTCCATTCCCTGGCGGGCGAGTTCCTGCATGCGCCCGATCTCCGACGGGTCGGCAGGACGAGGGTCCCATCCCACCGCCTCGGCCCGGATGGCCAGGAAGCCCACCTGGGGCACCACGTTGATGGCCGTTCGGCCGTCGAAGAGGTCCAGGTACTGCTCGGGATCCGACCATTCCCAGCTCTCGTCGGGCGGTCCGTTGAATACCTCCAGATAGGTGAGCAGGTCCGCCAGGCGGGATGGCGACGCCGGCGCGTAGGTGAACCCGTCGGGTGACAGCAGGTCGGTGGTGATCCCCTGCCGCAGCCGGGCTTCGATGTCGTCGCCCCTGAGCAGGGAGAACTCGGAGTGGGAGTGGACGTCGATGAATCCGGGGCAGACGACAGAGCCCGCCACGTCGACGGTTCGCCGAGCGTCGCGACCGGCCAGCGACCCCACGGCCGCGATGCGCCCGCCCGCGATTCCCACATCGGCCCGGGCGCCAGGGTTGCCCGTGCCGTCGATCACGGTGCCCGAGGTCAGCAGCCAGTCGAGCATGGCCGTCAGCCCGTGACCGCGGGCCGGTAGGGCTCCAGGAACGGCATGAGCGGTGCCTCGGTGCACAGTTCCTCGATACGGTCCGGGTCGCTAGGCACGCCGCTGGTCAGGATCTCGCGGCCGGCTCCGGTAACCAGGACATCGTCCTCGATCCGGATGCCGATGCCCCGGAACTCCTCCGGGATGGGGTGCGCCACCTTCGGGGCCGCCTCGTGCTCCTTCTTCTCGAGCTCCCTGGCCCTGGCCGGCCCGAGCACCATGCGCCGTTCCATGCGTTCGTCGATGTCGAACTCCAGCATCGCCAGCTCGATCCTCTCCCGCTCGGGATCGACGTAGATACCCGGCTCGACCGTGAACACCATGCCGGGTTCCAGAGGCCGGGGAGTGCCTCCGAGCCGGTAGGTGCCGGCATCGTGGACGTCGATGCCCAGCCAGTGTCCGGTGCCGTGCATGAAGAACTCCCGGTAGTGGTGCATGCGCATCGCATCCCCGGCCGGACCCGGCAGCAGGCCGAGTTCGACCAAGCCATCGGTCAGGATGCCGCTCGCGGCATCCTGCTGCTCCTTCAGGCTGCCGCCGGGTCGGGCTAGCGCGAGCGCCGCCTGCTGGGCGTCCAGCACCAGGTCGTACAGTGCCCGCTGGGGCGCCGTGAACCGCCCGCCTGCCGGGAAGGTGCGCGTGATATCGGCCGAGTAGTAGCCGAACTCGGCGCCGGCGTCGATCAGTACCAGGTCGCCGTCCGCGATGCGCCGGTCGTTCTCCGTGTAATGGAGGATGCACGCGTTGGCCCCCGATGCGACGATGGACGGGTAGCCGTCGCGGCGCGCCCCGCGCATCCTGAACACGTACTCCAGCGCGGCCTGGACCTGGTACTCGTACCGGCCGGGGCGGGCGAAGCGCATTGCCTCGGCATGCGCCTCGGCGGTGATCTCGCAGGCGGCGCGGAGCAGGTCGATCTCCTGGGAGGTCTTGACGAGGCGCATCTCTCCGACCAGGGGGTCTATGTCCCGGAACTCGCTCGGAACCAGCCTGCCGTAGCGTTCGGCCAGCCCCGCTACAGCTCGAGTGAGGCGCAGGATCCGGCGGTGGAAGCCGGGGTTCCCGAACGGCAGGAACACCGTCCGGCGCCCTACCAGCCTCTGCCGGAGGAGGGCGTCTAACTCCTTGATCGGGTATGAGGCGTCGGCGCCGTAGCGTTCCTTGGCGCCATCCGTTCCGGCCCGCCGGCCGGTCCAGATCTCCTTCTCCCGGTCGCGGGGGCGCACGAACAGGACGTACTGCTCGTCCGCCGCCTGAGGATCGAACAGCATGATGGCGTCCGGCTCGTCGAATCCGGTCAGGTAGTGGAAGGCGGAGTCCTGGCGGAACGGGTACTCGACATCGTTGTTGCGGGGGGTCTCGGCGCCGGCGGGCAGGACGGCGATGCCGTCACCGACAAGGGTGGCGAGGCGTTCCCGGCGCTCGGCGTGGAGGGAGGGGTTGTCCATGCGGGTGGAGCCTACCGATGGTGCGCCCGCCCGCCGGTTCCCCGGGTGGCGAGCCACCTGGCCAGGGCCTCACCGATCGGGTCCGGAGAGTCCTCCTGGACGAAGTGGATTCCGGCCACGGTGATCTCGGTCTGGTTGGGCCAGGACCGGCACACCTCCCGGGGCCGGCCCACCAGGATGGAGCCGGGGTCGGCGTTCACGAACAGCTTCGGCACGTCCCAGCCGGCCAACCGTGCCGAGTAGTCCGCGACGACGGCATGCACATCGGCCGGCCGGCCCTCGATGGGGATCTCCCGGGGCCAGGTAAGGGTGGGCCGGCGGTCCTCTCCCGCCCTGAGGAACGGCCGCCGGTACTCGTCCATCTCGTCCCCGGTCAGGTCGCGCATTATTGAGGCCGGCAGGATCCGCTCGACGAAGATGTTGCGCCGCAGCACCATCTCCTCACCGGCTTCCGAGCGCATCCCCCGGAAGGCTCCCCGGGCGACTTCCGGCCAGTCCTCCCAGGTCAACGGGGTGACGATGGCTTCCATGTAGGCCAAGCCCGCTACGGAGTCCGGATGGCGGACGGCCCAGTCGAAGCCCAGCGCCGCGCCCCAGTCATGTACCACCAGCGTCACCCTCTCGTTCACCCCGAGCAGGCGTAGCAGCTCGTCGAGGTAGCGGCGGTGCTGGACGTAGCGGTAGGCGTCAGGACCGGAGCCGGGCAGCTTGGCCGAGTCGCCCATCCCGATCAGGTCGGGGGCGATGCAGCGACCCAGGCGCGCCACATGGGGGAGGACGCCGCGCCACAGGAAGGAGGAGGTCGGGTTCCCGTGCAGGAACAGGATCGGGTCACCCGACCCCACGTCCACGTATGCCATGTCGAGGTCGAACACCCGGCGGGTTCGCTTCTCGAGCTTCATGGGTCCTCCGGTCGGAGTGCCTCGGGTCAGCCGGTGAACCCGGCTTCCTTGTGGGATCCGTCGCAGAGCGGTTTTTGAGCGGAATGCCCGCACCGGCACAAGGTGACGCGGTTCCTCACCTCGAAGGGCTCGCCGTCCGATCGCTCCACCCGGATCCCGCCGGTCAGCCACAGCGGACCATCCGCAATGACCGAGATCTCCATCGGCAGGGCCGGCTCGATCTCGGCGCCGTCGACTGTGTAGGAGAGGGCGCCCGAGGGGCAACCTTCGATCATGGCCATCACCTGGGCCCTGACGACGCTGTCATCGGTCTCCGGAGTCATCTTCCAGACGTTGGATATGCGGTTGCCGCAGAACCCGGCATGCACGCAGATGCTGCGGTCGTCGGTCACCTCGATACCGGTACCGCCCAGGTCGGCACAGCGTTCCCGGAAGGAATCGGTCGGCGCCGTTTCGGTACCGTCGAAGCCCACCTTGCCGTGCGTCCCGTCACAGTACGGTTTCCGGGACGATTCGCCGCACCGGCACAGCGCGTAGACCGGGTTCTCTTCGCTCGCCTCTTCGCTCTGCCACGTGAGGGGTTCGCCGTGTTCCGACATGATCGCCCGCCTGACCCGCAGCGGCGCCGATCCCGAGACTATGTATGGGCCGTCGGGTCGGACGGTCACGGTTGCGGGCTGCTCGGCCACTGTCTCCTCCAGGTGTGCTGCGGACAAGAGCGAACTATACGTAACCCGCAGCGCGTAGCGGCGGAACGAGCACCGGTCAGCTCAGTCGCCGTTCAAGTATCCGGAGTTGCTCCTGTACCGAGGCGAAGCTGGCGCCACCGGTCGATAGGCGCCTGCCGACCGACCCGGCCGGGTCGGTGAGGGAGAGGTCGGCGGGCTCGAACCGGGGATCGGTCTCCACCAGATCGGCGGCGGTCGCCTCCGGGAGGGTCTTGCCTCCGGCCGCCAGCGTCGCCAGCAGGGCGCCCACCGCATGGTGGGCTTCGCGGAAGGGGACTCCCCGTTCGACCAGGATCTCGGCCAGGTCGAGAGCGGTCACCGACGGGTCCGGCGGGGGTGGGTGGAACTCGGCGCTGCCGATCAGGGCCGTCATCGCCTCCAGCGCGCCGGCCAGAGCGTCGTCGATGCCGAACAGGGCCGCCTTGTCCTCCTGCAGGTCACGGTTATACGTCATGGGGAGACCCTTCTGGAGGGCCATCAGGCCCGTCAGGTAGCCGATGGCAGTGGCCGTCCGGCCGCGGGCCAGTTCGGCAATGTCGGGGTTCTTCTTGTGGGGCATGGCCGACGAGCCGGTCGTCAGCGCGTCGCTGAAGGTCACCCAACCGAATTCGGTGGTCGTCCAGAGCACGCATTCGGTGGCCAGCCGCGACAGGTGAACCAGCGCCTGGGTACAGGCGAAGGCGTATTCGGATACGTGATCCCGGGCCGCGACCGCGTCCATCGAGTTCACGAACCGGCCGGCCATCCCCAGCAGTTCGGCCGAACGGTCCGGATCGAGTGGAAGGCTGCTCCCCCCGAGCGCGCCGGCACCCAGAGGCGAGACGTCCAATCGGCGGCCCACATCCTCGAAGCGCTCGATATCCCGCAGCGCGGCCGACACGTAGGCCAGCAGGTGGTGGGCGAGCGGTACGGCCTGGGCCTGCTGGAGGTGGGTGTAGCCCGCCACCACCGTATCCCCGACCTCCTCCGCGGCCTCCATCATCGCCAGGCAGAACCTGCGGAGACCATCGATCCTGGCGCCGGTGGAGCGGAGCAGGTAGAGGCGGAGGTCCAGCGCCACCTGGTCGTTCCGGGACCGCCCGGTGTGGAGCTTTCCGGCGACCTCGCCCACCAGCTCGCCCAGCCGCCGCTCCACCGCCGAATGGACGTCCTCGTCACTCTGCAGGAAGCGGAAGGTGTTCCGGTCCGCTTCGGTCACGATGGCCGCCAAGCCCTCGGTGAGGGTGTCGACTTCCTCGCCGCTCAGCAGCCCGGACTCGCCGAGCATGGCGACGTGGGCGAGGGAACCGGTGAGGTCGTCCCGCAGCAGGCGCCGGTCGGAGTGGTCCACCGTGAAGCTCCACAGGATCCGGTCGGGGCCTTCGGAGAAGCGTCCCCCCCACATCCGGGCGTCCCGGCCGCCGGTGGCCGGAGTGCCGGTCATGGGGCGGTCCCGGAGCCCCGGCCGGCTTGCAGGCGAAGGCGGAGGGCGTTGAGCCGGATGAAGCCGGTGGCGTCGGATTGATCGTACGTCCCGCCCTCCTCGAACGTGACCGTCTCCTGGTCGTACAGGGTGTGGGAGTCCGAGCGTCGGCCCACCACGGTGGCATTGCCCTTGTACATCTGGAGACGAGCCTCGCCGGTGACGTTCGTCTGGATGCCGTCCATGAACCTCTGGAGGGCCTCCCGCTCGGGCGAGAACCAGAAGCCGTTGTAGACCATCTCCGCGTAGCGCGGCATCACCTGGTCCCGGAGGTGAGCCAGCTCCCTGTCGAGGGTGATCGATTCCACGGCTCGGTGAGCGTGATGGAGCAGGGTGCCGCCAGGGGTCTCGTACACGCCCCGGTTCTTCATGCCCACGTAGCGGTTCTCGACCAGGTCGACCCGGCCGATTCCATGAGAGCCGGCGATGCGGTTGCAGTGGCCCAGCAACTCGGCCGGCGTCATCCGGACTCCGTCCACCGCCACGGGCGTGCCCTGCTCGAAGGCGATGACTACTTCCTGGGCCTGGTCGGGCGCCGCCTCGGGGTCGCAGGTCATCTGGAAGATGCCGGCCGGGGGCGCTACCCAAGGATCCTCGAGCACACCGCCCTCATACGAGATATGGAGCAGGTTGGCATCGGTCGAATAGGGCTTCTCGGGCGTGACCGGGATCGGGATGTCGTGCTTGTCTGCATAGGCCACCAAGTCGGCGCGACCCCTCATCGACCACTCCCGCCAGGGGGCCACCACCCGTATGTCGGGGTTCAGCGCGTAGGCGGACAGCTCGAAGCGCACCTGGTCATTGCCCTTCCCGGTAGCGCCATGGGAGATGGCCTGCGCCCCGTATTCCTCGGCCGCCCGGACCAGCCCCTTGGCGATCACCGGGCGGGCCAGAGAGGTGCCCAGCAGGTAGTAGTTCTCGTAGACGGCGTTGGCCCGGATCGCCGGCCATACGTAGTCCTCCACGAACTCCTCGCGGAGATCCTCGGCCACGGCTTCGACCGCGCCGGTATCATGCGCCTTGGCGATCGCTTCCTCGACCTCTTCGCCCTGACCGACATCCGCCGTGTAGCAGACGACCTCGTAGCCCCGCTCCTCGATCAGCCACTTCAGGATGACCGATGTGTCCAGCCCTCCCGAGTACGCCAGCACCACCCGGTTCATCCGCTCACTCCCAGCTCTTCGATTAATTGTGCTATCGCCGGTCCGCCGGACTCTTCCCCGGCGACGACCAGCATCGTGTCGTCTCCGGCCACGGTACCCAGGATCCCTGCGATGCCGGCGTCGTCGATGGCGGCCGCCACCACGTGGGCTGCTCCCGGAGGGGTCTTGATCACCACCAGGTTCCCACTCGACCGGACCGAGGTCACGTAGGTGGACAGGGCCATCGCCAGGGCATCCCGGGTACTACCGGGTTCGGAACCAGGTTCCCAGGAATACCGGAACGAACCATCCGCCGTCCTCGCCTTGACCGCGCCGACTGCCCAGAGGTCTCGCGAGACCGTGGCCTGGGTCACCTGGAACCCTTGTTCCGCTAGGAGTCGGGCCAGGTCGGCTTGGCTCGCGACAGCCTGTTCGGACAGGATGTTCCGTACCGCTCTCCGGCGCGCCTCCGTGCTCATACTCGCACGAGTATGCACGCTCGTGCATGATTATGCAAGCTACTTCCCAGTGGTCCATTCGGCGGGGGCAGGGGCAGTTGCTGGTTTGTCCTTGATAACACTGACCACTGACCACTGACCATTGACCATTGACCGCTAGTACTTGTAGTCGTCCCGCTTGTAGGGCCCGTCCACCGGAACGCCTATGTAGTCGGACTGGTCCTTGGTCAGCTCGGTCAGCTCCGCTCCCAGATGGTCGAGGTGGAGCCGGGCCACTTCCTCGTCCAGGTACTTCGGCAGGCGCAGCACTTCGGCCTCGTACTCGTGGGCGTTCTCGTGCAGGTCGAGTTGCGCCAGCACCTGGTTGGTGAAAGAGGTGGACATGACGAAGCTCGGATGTCCGGTCGCGCATCCCAGGTTGAGGAGCCGGCCCTCGGCCAGTATCAGCACGCCGTGGCCATCCGGGAACACGTATTCGTCGTACTGGGGTTTGATGTTGCGATGTGCTACCCCTTCGGCGGACTGCAGAGCGGCCATATCGATCTCGTTGTCGAAGTGGCCGATGTTGCCCACGATGGCCTTGTCCTTCATCCGGGACATGTGTTCCAGGGTGATCACGTCGCGGTTGCCGGTGGCGGTGATGAATATGTCGGCGGTCTCGACGACGTTCTCGATGGTGTTGACCTCGAATCCGTCCATGGCCGCCTGCAAGGCACAGATCGGGTCGATCTCGGCGATGACCACCCGGCAACCCTGGCCCCGGAGGGCCTCGGCGCTTCCCTTGCCCACCTCGCCGTAGCCGGCCACGAGCGCCAGCTTGCCTCCGAGCATGACATCGGTGGCGCGGTTCAGGCCGTCTATCAGGCTGTGCCGGGATCCGTAGACGTTGTCGAACTTGGACTTGGTGACCGAGTCGTTGATGTTCATGGCCGGGAAGAGCAGATGTCCCATGGTCTGCATCTCGTGGAGACGGTGCACGCCGGTGGTGGTCTCCTCGCTGACGGCGCGGACCGATTCCGCCATCCGGATGAAGTAATCCGGATCGTCCGCTATCCGGGCACGGAGCAGGTCGAGGATCACTCCCCACTCCTCGGACTCGCTGTCGGGATCGTAGGAGGGCACGGCGCCCAGGCGGCCGTATTCGGCGCCCTTGTGGACCAGCAGGGTGGCGTCCCCGCCGTCGTCCACGATCAGGGAGGGGCCGTCGGAACCGTCCCAGGCCAGCATTCGATCCGTGCACCACCAATACTCCTCGAGGGTCTCGCCCTTCCAGGCGAATACCGGGATGCCGCGCGGGTCCTCGGGGGTCCCGCCCGTCTCTGGCCGGCCGACCACCACCGCGGCGGCAGCCTGGTCCTGGGTGGAGAAGATGTTGCAGGATGCCCAGCGAACCTCGGCGCCCAACTCGGCCAGGGTCTCGATCAGCACCGCGGTCTGGATCGTCATGTGGAGGGAGCCGGAGATGCGGGCGCCGGCCAGGGGTTTGGCGGCCCCGTACCGCTCCCGGAGCGCCATCAGCCCGGGCATCTCGTGTTCGGCGAGCTCCATCTCCCGCCGACCCCGCCCGGCCAGGCCTAGGTCGTGGACCTTGTATTCGAGCGGCGCTCCCTTGAGGTTCTCCATCATCTCTACGTTCTCCTGATCGGTCGGGGTCGAGGCGCGTCCACCACCGTGATGCTGGCTTTGGGGGATCTCGCCGGCGTCAAAGTGCCGCGCAGGAATCGGCGGTGGTGCGATCGGATCCGGTCCGCCCGATTATATCGACCGCCTGTTCCAACCGATTGTCTGCTCCGCCCTGTCACTCTCGGGAACAAATTGTGGGCTCACCGGCCCTTATGGCTCAGCGCTCGCCTAGCATTGCGGCCCTGTCGCGCTAGCCGATTCGTGGTTTTTGCTCGCGAGCGCTGAGTTCGGGTGAGGTTGCATGTCTGAGTAGGGTATGCCCGCTACACGGTGGAAGGGTTGCCTGGTTCAGCCCTTCCTGGCAAGCCGACGCAAGATTTCGAGGAGGAAACACATGAAAGTGAAGTTGGTTCGGCTCTTGGCCCTGATAGCCGCTCTGGCACTGGTGGCAGGCGCCTGCGGCGGGGACGAGTCGGATACTCCGGCAACACCCGAGACGGTGGTCGTGACGTCCATCGTCACCGAGACCGAGACGGTGACTTCCGTGGTGACGGAGACCGTGACGGAGACTGTCACGGAGGTCGTCACCGAGACGGTAGAGGTCGAGATGGTCAATCCGCTGGCCGGGACCACGGTCACGGTGTTCGGACCGGAGAGCTCCGATGCGGAGGCCGGTTCGCACCAGGCGGCACTAGACATCTTCGCCGCCCAGAACGGCATGACCATCCAGTACACCGGGGAGCGCAGCTTCTCGGATCTGATCAACGCTCAGGCGGCCGGCGGTAACCCGCCCGACATCGCGGTGTTCCCGCAGCCTGGCAAGATCGCTGACTTCGCCCGTGAGGGTTGGATCCTGCCGATCCCCGACGACGTTCTCGCGACCATGGACGCCAACATCGGCGCGGCGTGGAACGCGTTCGGCAACGTGGACGGTGTCCAGTACGCCATCCCGACCAAGGCGGACCTCAAGTCACTGGTGTGGTACCGGCCCGCCGACTTCGCGGCCAACGGGTACGAAGTCCCCGGCACCTGGGCCGACCTGAAGGCTCTCTCCCAGCAGATGATCGACGACGGCAACGTGCCGTGGTGCGTGGGCATCGAGTCCGGTGGCGCCACCGGCTGGGCCTTCACGGACTGGGTGGAGGACCTGACGCTCCGCTACGAGGGCGCAGACTTCTACGACGAGTGGGTGGCGCACACGATCCCGTTCGACTCCCCCGAGATGAACGCCATCTGGACCGAGATTCTCGCCCTGTGGAACACACCTGGCGCCGTGTACGCGGAGGGCGGGACGATCTCATCGACCTTCTTCGGGGACAACGGACGGCCGCTGGTCGAGGGCGACTGCATGATGCACCGCCAGGCCTCCTTCTTTTCGGCGTTCTTCCCGGACGGCACCGCGTTCGGGCCCGACGGCGTGGATGTCTTCTACTTCCCGTCGGTGAGCGGCGACCGCCCCGTGCTCGGCGCAGGGACGCTGGTGTCAGCCTTTAGGGATGCCCCAGAGGTATGGGCGGTGATGGAGTACTACGCCAGCCCCGAGTACGCGGACAACCGGCAACGGTTCCAGAATCTGTCCAAGGGTGGCGGAGCAGTGCTGAGCGGCTTCCTGTCGCCCAACCTGAACGCCGACCTGAGCCTTTACCAGCCTCTTGAGCAGTCCTTCCTGGACATCCTGTTCACGGCCGAGGTGGTCCGTTTCGACGGCTCCGACCTGATGCCTGCCGCAGTGGGCGCCGGGACCTTCTGGTCCGAGGCGACCAGCGCGGTGAATGGGGACAAGACGGTGGAGGAGGCCACCGCGGCCATCGAGTCCTCGTGGCCCAGCTCCTGACCTAGCTGTTTTGGTGGGCGCCCGGCAGGTGTCGGGCGCCCACCCCCAAGGCACCTGACACAGGAGGAGAGGACGGCCCGGTCATAACGAGGAGACAAGCACCAAGCCCGGTTAGCGGGCCGGCGTCCCGCACGGAGGAGGCCGGGGAGTGGTAGGCGTTCTGAGCGTGGCGGTCAACCTCCTGATGGCCCTCGGTATGGCCGGCGGGGCCGGGTTGTGGATCGACCGCACGGGCCGGCGCTCCCGGACCAGGCGGATCATCGCCGTGGTGGTCGGCGCCGGCCTCGGCGCCCTCACCTGGTGGGGGATTACCTCGGTCGACAAGCTGGAAACCACGGCCACGGGGGTGGTGGTCTCGATTCTCGCCAGCGGGTTGATCTTCGTCGCCGCCAACAAACTCTTCGACCTGGCCCCCGACCGCTGGGCCGTCTTCACCACCCTCGTGGGAGCGGCTTGTAGCTTCACCGGGTTCGCCATGCTGTGGGGTAACCGGGTCATCGACGGTCCGGTGCTCCGCACTGTGGTGGCCACTGCGCTCGGAGCGGCGGCCGGCTACCTGCTGGGCATTGTCGAGCGACCGGGCCCCCGCCTCGCGATCGGCGCCGTCGCCGGGACTGCGCTCGGCGCTCTGGCCGCCTCGGGCATGCGGGCTGTCATCCTCGTCTTCGAGTTGGAACAGGGCACTTTCGAGTTGTGGCCCGTCCTGCCCGACCTCCGATACGTTCCGCTGGCGATCCTCACCCTGGCCGGCGCGGGTGCCGGTCTCGTGGTGCGGCTACTCCGGCGCCGGGAAACGCCCCTGCTCCGGTCGCTGATGCCGGGAGCGATCCTCGGCTACGCGGTGGGAGCCTGGTTGGTGCCCGACCTTGGTCTGGGGACCAGGACGGATGCATACGTGGCCGCCATCGGTGTCGGCTTGGGGATCGGGGCGCTCGTCGGCCTGAAACCCATTCCTGACCACAACGCTCGCGGCCAGATCGAGGGGTCTGCCCGGGCCTACATCTTTCTGATACCGGCGCTGGGCTTCATAGCGTCGACCCTGATCATCCCCACTCTTCGGACCCTGTTCCTCTCGTTCCATGACGCCAGGGGCCAGGAATACGTCGGGTTCGTCAACTACCGGGACGTGTTCGGAAGCCCCAACATCTTCAACGTGGAGGGCTGGGCCGGCATCTTCGGCAGCAAGCTGTTCTGGGTGGGTGCGGTACTGATCCTGTTCGGGATGGGCGTCTCGGTCGTGCTGGGTCGCCGGAGCGGTTACAGGATCAGCTTCTCGCCCGGATCGGGAGGCATTGCGGCGCTAGGCGCGATGTTGGCCCTGTTCGCGGTCTTCGCCGCAATGCGGGGAACGTTATTCAACAACCTGTGGTGGGTGGTCACGGTCACCGTGATCTCGACGACGGCAGGTCTTGCCATAGCCGTCCTTGCCGATCGGTCCAAGGGGGAGTCGATCGCCAAGTCGTTGATCTTCATGCCGATGGCGATCTCGTTCGTGGGCGCCGGGGTGATATGGCGCTTCATGTACCTGGCGCGGGACGTGTCGAAGCCGCAAACGGGAGTGATCAACACGTTATGGGTGGGCCTGGGCAATCTCAGCCTGTCCCGCGGTCTCGGCTTCTGGATCGCAGTGGTTCTGAGCCTGGGTCTGGCGGCCCTCATGGTGCGCCTTGCCCTCCGGGCCTGGCGGGTGGGGGAGCGAGGAATCGGGGCGGGCGCCGCCGTGTGCGCCCTGCCTCTGGTCTGGTTCGCCTACGCGCTGTGGCGCGGAGTGGGCGGATTCGAGGTCAGGGACAACGGCGATGTGGTGGCCTCCACCATCCAGTTCGCCCAGCAGGCGCCCTTCAACAACGTGTGGCTGATGCTGGTGCTGATCTGGATCCAGACCGGCTTCACGATGGTGATCTTCTCAGCGGCCATCAAGGCCGTCCCGTCCGAACTGATCGAGGCGGCCCGGGTGGACGGCGCATCCGAGTCTCAGGCCTTCTGGCGGGTGATCATTCCCCAGATCGCTCCGACCATCGGGGTGGTGATCACAACCCTGATAGTGCTGGTCATGAAGGTGTTCGACATCGTGAAGGTGATGACCAACGGGAACTTCGGGACCCAGGTGATCGCCAACGAGATGTGGCAACGTGCCTTCACGGAACTCAACTTCGGGCTCGGATCGGCGCTGGCCGTGGTGCTGTTCATCGCCGTTCTGCCGATTCTCTTCCTGAACATACGTCGGATGCAGAAGGCGGCGAGCTGATGACCACCCTGAGCAGTACCGGCGGCCCCGGCCTCGGCAAGCGCACCTACGCCTTTCTCAGGTCGATTCCCACCTGGGTGCTGTGGATCCTGGTGCTGCTGTGGACCATTCCCTCGCTGGGACTGCTGGTCAACTCGTTCCGGACCCGCAACGCCCAGCGGGCCACCGGGTGGTGGGCCGTGGTTGTCGAGAACTGGTCGGAGACCCTGACTCTCGAGAACTATGCCGACATACTCTCCGCGGGCGCCCAGGGCGGCCTATGGCGGGCACTGCTCAATTCCCTGGCCATAGCCCTGCCGGCCACGGTGATACCGATAGCCTTCGCCGCCTTCGCCGCGTACGCATTCGCCTGGATCGACTTCAAGGGACGGGAGTGGCTGTTCATCGCCACAGTGTCGCTGCTGGCCATACCGGCCCAGATGTCGCTCATCCCGCTGCTCCAGCTCTACAGCGGTGGTGGACATCTGACTATCCCGATCCTGGAGAAGACCCTCACCCTCTTCCCCGATCTCGACCTGGCGGGAAGGCACGTATCGGTCTGGCTCACCCACACGGGCTTCGCGCTGCCGTTCGCCATCTTCCTGCTGCACAACTACATCAGCGGGTTGCCTAAGGACATCTTCGAGTCGGCGGTCATCGACGGGGCCGATCATTTCAAGATCTTCTGGCGGCTGGTCATCCCGCTGTCGGTCCCGGTGCTGGCGGCCTTCGCCATCTTCCAGTTCCTGTGGACCTACAACGACTACCTGATCGCGGTCACCATGCTGGGGGGCGCGGGCCAGAACTTCCCGGCAACGGCGCGGATAGCGGCCCTCGCCGGCGAATTCGGCCAGGCCGAGCACCTACTGACCGCCGGCGCCTTCCTCTCGACGCTGCTACCGATCATCGTCTTCTTCGCCCTCCAGCGCTTCTTCGTAAAGGGAATCCTCGCCGGGTCCGTCAAGGGCTAGCCGCAGCCGTGCCGGGGATGTGCCCGGTCACGCGGCGGCAGACCGGATTCAGGCCATTCGGACGTCGTGCATCACGACGCCCAGGCCGGACGCCCGGGCCATCCGGCTGTCCGCGGTTAGCAAGGGAAGGCCGTAGAGACGGGCGCAGGCGACGTAGAGAGCGTCGTAGGCGGTGACGTTGCGATGGTGTGTCCAGGCCCGTCGCGCCAGTTCCCGATGGCGAACGCGTACCACCGGCCAGCGGACGAGGTCGTCAACGGCCATGCGCGCCCGCTCCTCTTCGAGACGTCCAGCCAGAACTGTCTTGCGTAACACCGATAGCACCTCGGCATCGATCAACTCGGGCGCGACCAGGGAAGCCCTCCCGATCGTGGTCGCGACCGTTATGCCGAGCGGTGTTTTCAGTAGGTACTCGAATGCGGCCGAGGCATCGATGACATAACCTGTCATCCGGTGTCGATACCGTCCGTACCCGAGTCCGGTAGTTCGCCTTGGGCCAGATGATCGTGCAGGTACCAGGATCCGATCTCCCGGTCGCGGCTTAACCGTTCCTCCGCGATCAACGTGGCGGCATCCACGCCGATGTCGGTCTCTGGGCGTCGAGCCATGTGTTCTCGCCACTCCCACATCGCCAACTCGCGCTCCACGGCGCCGAGCACTGCTGTGCTGATGGTGCAACGGTGCTTCCTTGCGTAGGAGCGCAGGCGCTCGTGAAGGGTATCGGGGACATTCTTGACCTGTAGATTCGCCATGTCATGACCCTAGCATGATCACAGCATGAATAATGCGACTCTTTGCCAAGTCGCAAGGCATTTCCGCTCCAAGACAATGGCGCCGGGAGGCCCAGCCCCATAGTTCAGGGTCGGTGGTGTGCTGGTCGAAGTCCGGATGGATAACGGGATGGTTCAGCGGTCCCATAGCCAGTCGAGGTCTGAGAAGGCAAGGTTGTGGCCGAAGCCCTCGATGTTGTCTCGGACGTTGAGGATCAGGCACCGGTCGGTCCCACCGGTCATCTCAGGTCCGCGCAGGCCTCGACCGATCATCTGGAAGTACAGGTTCGGGCTGTAGACGGGGCGGGCCACAATGATGGCGCGGGTCTTGGGAGCGTCGAATCCCTCTCCGAACACAGCGTAGTTTACGAGCGCCTTGATCTCGCCGCCGCGGAATGCTTCGACCACCCGTCGCCGGGTCACAGCATCGGTCTGTCCGCTCACTGCTCGCGCAACGACTCCCTCGCGGTTGAGTAGTGCCGCCAGGGTCTGCGCGTGCTCCACCGAGGTGGCGAATATAAGCGTCGGCCAGTTGTGCCCGATATGGTCCTTGTACGCGGCGAGGATGCGGCGGGTGCGTTGGGTACTGTTCGCGATCCGGTTCTCCGCACTCTGGGGTAGCCAGGCCAGCAGATGTTTGAGTTGTTCTGGGCCTCTAACAAACTGCCTGACCTCCTTCCACTCGGCGCGAGTCAATCGAAGGGTGTCGCCTTCGATGATCTCTTGGTCGGCTTGGGCGAGTACTCCCCTGTTCTGCAATTCCTGTATGACCTTCTGCGGGTCGTCGTCCGCGAACGCTCCCGAATCGAGCCGGGCTCGGCCGTAGCGCCCGACGAGCCTGGCGGTCTCGGCTACGTCGTGTCCGCGGTAGGGCGTCGCGGTTAGGCCGATGAGGAATGGTTCGTCAAGTTCTCGTCGGTGGGTCAAACCGATCTCGGCCATGACGGATGTGAACGTGGGCGCAACCGAACGGTGTGCCTCGTCGAAGACCACGAGCTTGAAATCCTTCAAGAACTCGTAATCTGCCGGCCGATTCTTGAGCCGTAAGTTGAGCGTCTGGATCGAGGCGACCACAAGATGTTTCTCGGAGATCGGCAGCGGTGGACCCTGCCCACTCCACAACCTCGATACTCGAAGTTTTCCAGATTCGATTCCCTCGCTTCTCCATACGTCCTCCCACGCCTTGACCGCCTGCTCGCACAGTTCGTCACGATCGGCGACCCACAGTACCCCACCGCGGAACCCGTCGTCCCGTATGGCTTCAACGACCGCCTGTACCGCAACCCTGGTCTTCCCTGACCCCGTCGGCAGGCTGATCATTCCGCGCCGCTCAACACCTTCGGCTCTGTCGGAGCGGAGCATCTCACGCACGTTGGCGGCGACGGTCTGTTGGTAGTCGTGTAACTCAGGAAGTGATCGGGGACCTTCGATCTCCATGAACGGTGGCCTTCGCCTTCCGCGCACCCCCGCCCACTCATCGGAGAAGCCCAGCGATTGAACAAAGGCCACAGCCTTCTGCGAACCAGCCCATTGGACAGGTGGCTCAAGGTGATCTAGAGCACGTCTGAACTCTTTGAGTGCGCCGGTGTGATAGGTGGCGATGGCAGCTTCCGCTATCTCAGATCCCGCTAGCGGCTCATGACCTTCTTGGAGAATGTCGACCAGCGAGTCAGGAAGGCCGTCGCGGAGGGTCTGTTCGCCCACCGCTTCGAGGAGGCGGTCGGCATCCGTCGGGTACTGCCGGACTGCAGCCCGCCTCTCCTCGATTTCCGACGGGGTCCGGCGCTCAAGGATCTCCTCGATCTCACGATGGCCCAGCTTGAGTTCTAGCGCCCTTACAACGTGTTTAAGAGCGCTGCGTTCGTCGTCTATGACGCTTCCGACAAGGTAAAACTCGGGAGATCTGAAGGTACAGGGGCGCTCCGTTCCGGCGACGCAGATTCGTTCGCATGGAACCAGGCGAACATCTCTATGGTGGGCCTTCAGGCGCTTCCGCAGGCCGGGCCATATATCGGTTAGGGGAGTAGGTTCTCCTTCACCAAATATGTGCGGAACTGGATCCGACAAGTCGAAGGCTTCCTTGATCTTGGCGGCTTTCGGATGCTGTAACAGAGCGCTGAGAGCGGCCGGACTGGCCGGATGCTGCTCGAGCGCGTCGGCGAGCGGGACGATCCCGGAGGGGGTCTGCAAGCGCCCATGCTCTCTAAGAAACCATATCGGGAGCGATTCGCATGGCATCTTGGAGTATTTCCGGCGATTACTCCCTGTATGCCACATCTCCCACGGCTCGTAACAGTCGTCCAAAGACAGCAAAGCAAACGTATAGGCAACCGCTCCCTCCTCGGAAAGGTTGTGAAGCACACGAAGCGGCCCGATTTTTTTATAGCGCACAAAGGCCAAATAGCCTTCACGCGGCGAACTACCACGCGGCGAACTACGTAGGCGGAGTGCCCGGTACTTCTCGTTCTGCTGTTCTTGGTACTTCCAGAACTCTTGATCCCATCTCCAGAACTGTAGCTGTTCCTGGGCCCCGCATCCCCAGACGTAGGGACCGTCCTTCACTCCGAGCGTGCCGAGTAGTTCCAGATCGGGTTCGTGGAAGTCACAGTCGACAGTCACGCCGTCATCGCGGGTCCCGTCGCCAGGAACAATGGCACCCGGCATCAGAACATCCTTAAGTGGTTTCCACAGGCCGGAACGCGTCCGGACACGAAGGTCATCCAGCCGGCCCTCTCGAATAATCGCTTCAGCGTCCGTCGGAGTGAGCGCACGCGATGACTCCCAGAACCCTTCCAGGATCTCAGCATCAGATGATCCAGAGCGCAGAGTGGCTATCATGCCCCTGAAATGGGCTTCGCGTGAGCGGGGCTTGAGGCCCAATTTCTTCAGTGCAGACACAGTCTCCCGGTCTGCTGCTAGCTCCGAGTTGACCGTTGAATCTGGATCGGCAGCGTCTACGACTGAAGACACTCCCAACGGGAGGAACACCGCTAGCGGGTCGGGCTTGCGCCACCGATCCGACTCCGTCAACACAATCCTGCCCAGGTATCTGCGTGCTCGAACACTGCCCGGGATTCGCGCCGCGGTCTGGATCGCCGCCATTGACGACGCGACGCGCTCTCGCCCAGTGTCTTGCACAAGAGTCTCCAGCCATTCGGCAAGCGACGCCCGGGGCAGCCGAGGCGGTAACGAAGCCGATTGGTCGGGGTCGAATAGACGGTTGATAACCGCGAGCCTGTTTGTGGTGACCGCCTTGTGATGCAGCCAGCCGCCTGGCTTACCCGCATAGGCCGACCATCGCTCGAACGGTGCCGTGACGATCCCACTACTTGGAGTCAACTCCACCGGTGGGTAGGAGATGCGCCCAACCCGTCGGAGCTTCCCTTTTTGATCTGGAACGATTGCGCGTTCTTGGAGGGTGGAGTACAGACGCTCCCTCAACAGGTGTGCCTCATCGGAGTCGTCCTGTCGGTGTCGGCGAGGTAGAAAGTCCAAATGGCGGCCGGGATCCTCTACGGTCCGGACTCGAGGCAGCGCATCGGCGATCAGCGTCGCGGAGGCGCCGATCAGTTCTCTGTTGTAGCGGCCTGGGAGCAGGTTCTGACGATCCTCGTTAGTTTTCCAGGGCGCGTTGAGGATGCCGGGGACAAGGCTCTTCGTGTCGGTAGGGAAGAACGCCCAGAACTTTCCGGGCCGGTCAAGCCGATCAACAGGTGCAGCCCACCAGATGGGAACTTCGTCGCGGTCGTCACCGGGACGCCGGTCGGCGCGAGCGTCGTCCGACAGCAGGTGGGTGCGCTGGAACAGTCTCCACTCGCTGGTCGAGTCACCCTCGGCCAGTAGATAGGAATCGTCAACTCTCTCCAACTTCAGGACGCGATCGACCGCACCCGAGTCATCTATCAAGGTAAGCGATGCGACATGTGCCACGAAAAGGAGGAAACGGGCTGGAAATTTCTCCATTTGTTGTCGGAGATCGGCTCGGGCGCCTTGTCTTAGCGGCAACCGCACAACATTCACTGCCCATGCCATCAGATCGCGCAGCACAGCATCCCGTTTCCAGCAGTCAGTAGGATCGATTGGCTCTGCCAGTCGCAGCACAGGACATTGCTTGGCAGTGGGTACCAAAGTCCTGATCTGCTTTTGTGATCGTGTCTGATCGAACCGGAACGAGCCGGACCGGCTGAAGAACTCGGGCGCAGCGCTGATGTCTAGAACCGCCTTGAAGCCAAGCCCGAACGTGCCGATCTGGTTTGTGCCCCGCTTGGGGGAAAGGTGTGAAGACATGAGCGCCCTCACACCCTTTTGGTCGATTGGCTCGCCGTCGTCCGCGCAGTACAGGTACTCCGCCGTCAGGCGCACCTCGATGCGCCCACCAGCCACGCCGGCCTTGCGCTCGCCGCCATGCGCCTCGCTTTCTGTCCAGAGCGCGTCGGCGCCGTTCTGGACCAGTTCGAAGAGCTGCCGGTGCTGGTAGCCGCCCCGTGCCACGTCCCCCTCTTCGTTGGCATGTTCTTCAACCCACGTCGGCTGTTCGCGATACCCGTTGAGGGACCGCCGAGACTCCTCCGAGATGTACCGACCCAGATCCCCATCCGGACCGATCCACCCGTCCAACGGCACCGGCTTCCTCCCCCTCTCCTCTTGTGGCCTGCACACGTTAGCCACGCCGACGACTACGGAACTAACGAATTGTTGACTCTCCGGCTCATGGTTCCATTACCTCGGTCATCTCTACGGGGCGGTGCTCGTCTATCGAGCGCTGGGCGGCTACGCCCATGGCTACGGCCAGGTATCCGTCGTAGGCGCTGACCTGGGGCGGGGCGCCGTTGCGGATGGCGCTCCGGAACTCCAGGTGCTCCAGGTACGAGGCGCCGTGGTGGCCGCCGGTGTGGGCGATCCGGCTGTCGGTGGCGGTCTCGACCGTAGGGGAGAACCACTCCCCGTCCCGGGGACCGGCGAGCACCAGGCCGGAGGGTAGGCGGGCTTCCACCTTGCCGCGGTCCCCGACCGCCACCAGTTCCTCCTGGTTCTCGCCGCCCTCCGCGAACATGCATAGGTCGAGCATGGCGCGCTGCCCGTCCCGGTAGTCGACGATCACGTAGGCGTTGTCGAGGATGTCGGGCCGGTTTCCGCCGTAGCGCTCGTCCAGATGGTTGATCGCCTGGCTTCCCGAGGCGTAGACCCGCACCGGGGGGTGGTTCCCGATGATGTGGTTCATCAGGTCGAAGTGGTGGCAGCACTTCTCCACCAGCGTTCCTCCGGAGTTGGCGTTGAACCGGTTCCAGTCGTTCACCTTGGGCAAGAACGGGAAGCGGTGCTCCCGGATGGCCAGCATCTTCAGGTCACCGACAGCGCCCCGCCTGACCTCCGCGATGAGCCGGGCGATCGGCGGCATGTAGCGGTACTCCATCCCGACCCAGAGAACCTGTTCCCGTCCTAGCTGGGCCTCCACCACCCGGCGGCAGTCCTCGATCCGGGTGCATAGAGGCTTCTCGACCAGGATGTGCAGCTCGGTATCCAGCAGGTCCCGCAGCAGTTCGAAGTGCGTCATGTTGGGGGTCGCTAGCACCACTGCATCGCACAGGCCGGAATCGATGAGAGCGCGGTGGTCGTCGAAGACCGCCAAATCCTGGCCGGGTAGCGCCTCCCGGGCCGCCTGGCGGGAAGGAGGGTACGGATCCGCCACCGCCGTCACCTCGGCGCCGGGCATGGCCCGGATGTTCTCGATGTGCTCGATACCCATCATCCCGGTACCGATGACCCCGTACCGGACGGGCAGGCTCATAGGCCTACTCCGTCCTCGCAGCGGATGGGCCTCCGGTTTGTCACCGGGTGTCTGATCGGGTCCACGATCACCTGAGAAAACCCCCTGCATCCACTCTAACCCTCTCGCAGTAACACGTAGGGTTGCAAGAAGTAGAGGATAAGGACACGGAGCGGAATATGACGGTTGTAAGACATGGGCGAATCTTGGCGATCCTTGCCGGGCTTGCCCTACTGGCCGGGATCCTGGTGGCAACACCGTTGGCCGGGGTGGCGCAGGATACAGGCGACGATGGGTTCACCCTGACCATCCTGCACAACAACGACGGCGAGTCGAAGCTCCTTCCTGACGAGAACGCCGATCCCGGTGTGGCTCGGTTCATCACCCTGATGAAGCAGCTGCAGGCCGGAGCTTCGGGAACCGGCGTGGTGACGCTGACCTCGGGGGACAACTTCCTGGCCTCACAGGAGTTGGGGGTGTCTCTGGCCCGGGAGGGTGCCCTCTATGACTCGATCGCCTTGAGCGGCGTCTACGACGCCATGGCCCTCGGCAACCACGACTTCGACCTGGGCCCCGAGGTGACCGCCCGGTTCGTGACCGGTTTCTCGCCTCCAGTGACATTCCTGTCCGCCAACGTGGACTTCAGCGGCGAGCCGGAGCTGCAGGCTCTGGTGGATCAGGGTTTGATCGCCGCCAGCACCGTGATCGAGACCGGCGGCGAGCGGATCGGTGTGATCGGCGCGGTCACCCCGATGCTGCCCAACATCTCTACTCCTCGCAACGCGGTGGTCTCACCGGTGTTGCCGGCAGTCATGGCGGCGGCGGACGGCTTGGTGGCCGACGGAGTAAACAAGATCATCCTGGTCAGCCATCTCCAGGATGTGGCCGAGGAGATCGAGCTGGTCGGGAGCCTCTCCGGAGTCGATGTGGTGATTGCCGGAGGAGGCGACGACCTGCTCCGCAACGAGGGTGACACATGCCTGGCGGAGGAGGAAGCGGTAGCGCCTTACCCGATCATGGTGGAGGACGCATCCGGGACGATGGTGCCGGTCATAACCGCCCCGGGCGGGTACCGCTGCATCGGCGAGTTGAATGTCACCTTCGACGCAGCCGGCAACGTGACCGCGGCGGAGGGCCGCTCGATCGGAGTGGGGTTCGATGTGGAGGCCGATCCCACCGTCCAGGCCACCGTCATCGAGCCCCTGTCGGCGGCGGTGGCGCTGATCGACGCCGACGTGATCGGAGCCAGCGAAGTGGCGCTCGACGGGCGCAGACCTCAGATCCGGATAATGGCCACCAACGAGGGCAACCTGATGGCCGACGCCCTGCGCGCCACCGCCACCAACCTGGCCGCGGAGTTCGGCATTCCCGTACCGGATGTGGCGATCCAGAACGGGGGAGGTATCCGCAACAGTTCGCTGATCCCTCCAGGGGAGATCACTGTCGGGACCACCTGGGACATAGCCCCGTTCAGGAATTTCGTCGTGGTCGCCGAGGTATCCCGTGATACCTTCCATGTCCTGCTGGAGCAGGCCGTGGACCGCATACCGGGCGCCGGAGGCCAGTTCGCGCAGGTATCGGGGTTCACGCTCACCTACGATCCATCAGCCGCTGCCAGGGAGATCGCCCGTGACGGCGACTGCTCGCTGGTTGGTGACCCGGGCGCGCGGGTAAGGGAAGTGGTGCTCGACGACGGTACGGTCATAGTCAGCGACGGGCAGGTGGTGGCCGGAGATCCGGTCGCTCTTGCCACGATCGACTTCCTTGCCGGCGGTGGCGACTGCTACCCCTTGGCGGACATAGCGTTCACCAAGCTGGGGGTCAGCTACCAACAGGCCTTGGCCAACTACATATCGATTGACCTCGGTGGGAAGATCACGGCCGCGGATTACCCGGTCGGCGGCGGAGGCAGGATCGTAGCCCTCGAGCCCGATCCGGAGACCATCGACGTGACAGTCCGGGCGGGCGATACGCTGAGGAAGATCGCCATGACCCATCTCGGGGACGAGAACCGGTGGATGGAGATCTTCGAACTCAACAAGGGCGTGGTCCAGGCAGACGGCCGGTCGCTCACCAACCCTGACCTGATCCACATCGGCTGGGTCTTGGTGGTACCAGCCATGTAGCAGCCTGCGGGTGGTCGCCGAGTTCCCGTACCGAGGATCTCTGCGTGATGGTCGAGCCACAAGGGAGACCCGATTGATCCGCTGTTCCTCCAGCCTTCGGACCGGCCTGGTCCTGATCGCCGCCTGGGTGGTAGCGGTTGGAACCGGACCGGTCCACGCATCCGGACCTTCGCGCGGGGCCGATCCTGGTTCCCATGCCGTCAGCGGCCTCTCCGGCGACTCTCTTCACGCATTCCGTGAGCATGCAACGAGCGCTGCCGCCAACGCGACCGCCGAACTGCTGCGCATCTCCGAAGTACAGGGCAGCGGGGCCACCGTCGCGATCGTAGGACCTGTGACGGTCGAGGCGATCGTCACCTCCCTGTTCGAAGACGATGACCAGTTGAGCGGCTTCTTCCTCCAGGAGGAGGACCCCGACAGCGACCGTGACCCGGCGACGTCCGAAGGCATCTTCGTCTACTGCTCGACCGCGTGCCCGGACGACATGGCGGTGGGCGGGGTGGCGGGGGAGTTCGGCGGCGCCGGCCAGATCAACGCATCCGCCGGCAGCGTGACGATCCGTTCGTCGGGAAACGATCTTCCGACAGCGACGCCGCTGTCCCTTCCCGCCCCCGGCAGCACCCGGGCGGAGGGGACCTTCGAGAACGTCGAAGGCATGATCGTCACGTTCTCCGGCAGATTGGTGGTCAGCGAGTACTACTGGCTCGCCCGTTACGGCCAGCTGGTACTCACCGACGGATCCCGGCCGTACCAGTTCACCCATCGACACGCGCCGAACGCGACGGGATACGCCGCGTTCCTGGCCGATCTGGCCACCAGGCGGATCATCCTCGACGACGGCAACGGCGACCAGAACGACGCCATCTTCACGCTGCAAGGGGAGGACGAGGCCTATCCGTATCCCGGGGGCGGACTGAGCCACACCAGTCGCTTCCGGGGCGGCGACTCGATCAGAGGCCTTACCGGCGTGATGCACTGGGCATTCGACGGATGGCGGATCCAGCCCGTGCCTGAGCGGTTCGACTACACGTTCACCGCCGACAATCCGCGGCCCACGGCGCCCGCCGAGGTGGGCGGAAGCCTCAAGGTGGCCGGCTTCAACGTTCTGAACCACTTCAGCACGATCGATACCGGGACACCGGGATGCGGACCTGACGGCGGCCTCGGCTGCCGGGGCGCGGACTCGGTGGTGGAACTGGGTCGGCAGCGGGACAAGATCGTCGCCGCGATGGTCGCCATCGATGCCCATGTCTTCGGCGTGGTGGAGATCGAGAACAACGAGTCGGCCTCGCTCGCCGATCTGGTAGCCGGCCTCAACGCCGCCGCGGGACCCGACACCTATGCCTACTTGGACACGGGGACCATCGGGAGCGATGTCATCAAGGTCGGGCTGATCTACCAGCCCGTCTGGGTGGTGCCGGCGGGTCCGCACGCCATCATCGACTCGTCGGTCGATGCGGCGTTCATAGACACGAAGAACCGGCCCGGCCTCATCCAGACGTTCGAGGAGGTGGCGACCGGTGAGCGCTTCACGGTCGCCGTCAACCATCTCAAGTCGAAGGGATCTAGTTGCGATGAGCTGGGCGATCCGGACCTCCGCGACGGCCAGGGCAACTGCAACGGCATCCGGACGGCGGCCGCCGAAGCCCTCGCCCGGTACCTCGCCACCGACCCGACGGCCGGCGGGGACCCCGACATCCTGATCATCGGCGATCTGAACTCCTACGCCAGGGAAGACCCGGTCAGTGCTCTGTAAGCAGCCGGTTATACCGACCTGATCAGGCGGTTCGTGGGCGCCGACGCCTACGGCTACGTGTTCGACGGCCAGCTCGGGTACCTGGACCATGCCCTGGCCAGCCCGTCGCTGCTGCGCCAGGTCACGGGGGTGACGGGGTGGTACATCAACGCCGACGAGCCGCCGCTGTTCGATTACAACGACGGTGTCCGCGACCCGGGCGAGCGGGAGTTCGAGCGGAAGTCGACCGCGTTGCCCGTCTACGAGGCCGACGCCTTCCGATCGTCGGACCACGATCCGGTGATCATCGGACTCCAACTCGGGAAGGATCCCGCAGCCGGCGGACCGGCTCCGGCCGGCGAGGCTCCGGCGGTAGAGACGCCTTTCACTGACCTCGGGAACGCCTCGGCCGCTCATCGTGACAACATCCGCCGCATCTACGGCCTCGGCATCACGGTAGGCACCTCCGAGACCACGTTCTCCCCGCGCATGCCCGCGTCACTGCAACAGGCGGCTTCCTTCCTCGCCCGGCTCTACGCATCCGTGGCCGGCGGGGAGGCTCCGGCGCTGGAGACACCGTTGGCCGACCTCGGGAACGCCTCGGCCGCTCATCGTGACAACATCCGCCGTATCTACGGCCTCGGCATCATGGCAGGCGAGCCGTTCGCGACCATCTCCCCTGATGCCTGCGTGGCCCGCGGCCGGGTGGCGACCCTCCTGGCCAGATTCCACGCCGTGGTTACGGGCAGTCTCGCTCCCACGGTTGCCACGCCGTTCACGGACCTCGACGGAGGAGCGAGCGCGCCCAGCCACGACATCAGCCGTATCTACGGCCTCGGCATGACGGAGGGCACTTCGCCGACGACCTTCTCCCCTGATGCCTGCACGACCCGCCAGCAGATGGCGTCATTCCTGGTCAGGGCCTACCGGGCGGCAACGACCGCCTTACGCTCCTCCCTCTCCCCTGACACCGCCGGGCCGAGCGCTACGGAGTAGTCGTGCACGGAGGTCGGGTGGATGCGGAGGTGGTGCCGAGTCAGATGGCGTTGCGGGCGATCACGTCGCGGTACCAGTAGGCCGAGGCCTTGGGAGTTCGTTGCTGGTTGGCGTGATCCACGTGGACAAGGCCGAAGCGGCGCGAGTAGCCGAAGCCCCACTCGAAGTTGTCCAGCAGGGTCCAGGCGAAATAGCCCCGCAGCGGTACCCCGCCATCTATCGCCCGGGCGGCTTCGACCAGGTGCCGCTCGAGGTAGGAGCGGCGGTCCTCGTCCTCGACGCGGTCTCCATCCCAGGTCGTGTCGGGATAGGCGGCCCCGTTCTCTGTTACGTAGACGGCGCCGGCCCCGTATCCGTGCAGCATCCGGAGCATCGCGCCCAGGCCTCCGGGTGTCACCGGCCAGCCCATCTCGGTCGCCTCGGCGGGAGGGTTGCGAAGCGGTGACGGCCGGTCGCAGTCCCTCAGACCCGGGTGCCCCACCACCTCGGTGCGGTAGTAGTTGAGGCCGATCGAATCGGGCGGCCGGCCGATGATCTCGAGATCTCCTGCGGCGACCACCGACGCCGGCCAGTGCGCCACGGCCAGCAGGTCGTCCGGGTACCGCCCGAAAAAGAGCGGGTCCAGGAACCACCGGTTCATCAGGCCTTCCTCCAGAGCGGCCGCGTCCCGGTCCAGGGGATGATCCGAGCGCGGGATACGGGGTTCGAGGTTGAGCGCGATGCCCACCTCGTGGCCGGTGTGCCCGGCCCGGAGCGCCTGGGACGCCAGCCCGTGGCCGAGCAGCTGGTGATGTGTCACGTCGAGTTCGGCGCCCGAGGCGACCAGGCCGGGGGCGTGCTGGCCGGTGCGGTGGCCGAGGTGCGCGACCACCCAGGGCTCGTTGAGGGTCAGCCAGTGCCGGACACGGTCCCCGAGCCTGGACTCCACGGCCGCCGCGTAGTCGGCGAACGCATCCGCCGTTTCCCGTACTCTCCACCCGCCCGCATCCTCGAGGCACTGCGGGAGGTCCCAATGGAACAGGGTGAGGAACGGCTCTATGCCCGCTTCCAGCAGCCCGTCCACCAGCCGGTCGTAGAAGTCCAGGCCGGCCTGGTTGACAGGACCCCTACCCTGCGGCACCACCCGGGGCCAGGCCACCGAGAAGCGGTAGGCCGACAGTCCCAGCTCCTCCATGATCCGGATGTCGTCGCGCCATAGGTGGTAGTGATCGCATGCCACATCGCCCGTGTCGCCGTTGAGTACCCGTCCGGGAATCCGGCAGAACCGGTCCCACACGCTCTCCGACCTCCCGTCCTCGGCTACCGCTCCCTCTATCTGGTAGGAGGCCGTGGCTGCGCCCCACAGGAAACCGTCGGGGAAACGCCGGGTCACGAACCCAGTACCGCTCCGTAGCGACCATCCAGGGTCAGGACGCCGTCGGCCGGACCCCTCTTTCCGGGGCGGGTGGCCACCAGCAGGGTTCCTTCGGCAGGAATCCGGACCGGTTCGTCACCGAAGTTGAGGTAGACACGCACGGTCTCGCCACCGGCGCGGCGAAGGTAGGCGAACACCGTCTCCGGTAGGCCTTCGATGGCCTCGTAGGAGCCTGATCGGAGCGCGGGGGAGCCCTTCCGCACCTCGATGAGGCGGCGGGTGAGGCTCAGCATGGAGTCCGGATCGCCCAGTTGAGCCTGTACGTTCCGGGTGCCGTCGGGGTCGACGGTGGCCAGCCACGGCCGGCCGGTCGTGAAGCCGGCGTGGCGCCCGGCGGTCCATTGCATGGGGGTGCGGCACCCGTCCCGTCCCAAGCCCGGTTGGCGACGGCCCCACGGATCCTGCTGTTGATCCGGCGGGATGTCGGCCTGGACCATGCCCAGCTCGTCGCCGTAGTAGAGGGTCGGGGTTCCCCGCAGGGTGAGGAGCATCATGGTGGCGAGGCGGGCCCGGCGCTCCCCGTATCGGGTTGCTATCCGGATCTCGTCGTGGTTGCCCAGGACGTGGTTGGGCCACGCTCCCGGCCGTAGGACCTCTTCCTGGATCTCGACTGCCTGGCGAGCCCAGGAGGCGGTCCAGTCCCCGTGGAGCATCCCGAAGTAGTAGGGCATGTGGAGCTCATCCCCGTTGCCGTAGTAGGAGGCCCACTCCTCGCCCTTGAGGTGGATCTCGCCCACCGAGAACCGGGGTTGTTCCGCCGAGAACCCGTCAAGCACCGCCCGGACCTCCCGGAACAGGCCGTGGATGTCGGGGTGACCCCGGTCGTGGACGTGGTCGAGAGAGTCGTACTCGCCCAGGTTCTTGTAGCCGTGCCTGGGAGTTTCCAGTACCGGGTTGGATCGGTACAAGGGGTCCTTCATCGAGAAGTGGCAGGCATCGAGGCGGAACCCGTCCACCCCCCGGCGCAGCCAGAAGCGGAGCGTGTCGAGCATCGCCACCCGCGTGTCGTCGTTGCGCCAGTTGATATCGGGCTGTTGGGGCAGGAAGCTATGGAGGTAGTACTGGCCGGTGTGCTCGTCGAAGGTCCAGGCCGGGCCGCTGAAGACCGAGATCCAGTTGTTGGGCGGCGATCCGTCGGGCGCCGGGTCCTTCCACACGTACCAGTCGCGCTTGGGATTGTCACGGGAGGAGCGGGACTCGAGGAACCAGGGGTGCCGGGACGAGGAATGGTTGGGCACCCAGTCGATGATCACCTTCATGTCCCGTGCGTGGGCGCCTTCCACCAAAGCGTCGAAGTCGGCGAGCGTGCCGAACATGGGGCCCACATCGGTGTAGTCGGCCACGTCGTAACCGAAGTCGGCCATGGGGGAGGGATAGAACGGCGAGATCCACAAGGCGTCCACGCCCAGCGTGCCGGACAAATAGTCCAGCTTGGAGGCGATACCGGACAGGTCACCGATCCCGTCCCCGTTCGAGTCCATGAAGCTACGGGGATAGATCTGGTAGAAGACGGCCTCCTGCCACCACTCGTACTTCATCGCTTCCTCCAAGAGGGTCCTCCAAGAGCGTCCACACGTTACCCGTCCCGGGGACTGTTCACGCTCCGCGGGCGAGTTTCGGGTGGGTTTTCGGTGGTCGGGAGGCGGCGAGGGCGGATGTTGCCGGAAGGCTTGCGGTCAGGGCGGGGCCCGGCCGATGTTCGCGGGGAGGGCGTCGAGTATGGCGAGCGTGTGGGGGTCGGGGGCGGGAGGTTGGTAGCCGCAGCTCCGGGTGGTGGGTAGTAGCCGGCGCCGCTGCGGTGGCGATTGGGGGTCGATGCGCATGCCCCGGCGGTGTACGGCTACGTGGTGGTGCCACCAGCAGAGGGTGGCGAGGTTTTCGGGGGCGTGGGTTCCGCCTCCCGATACGGGGATGACGTGGTGGACTTCGAGCCGGTAAGTGGAGTTGCATCCGTCTACGGCGCATCCGTCGTCCCGCGCCAGCACGGCTCTATATATCTGTAAGATCAAGATTTCTCAGGCTATTTCCGTGGCCGGTCTCGGCCGGGGCCGATCAGCAGTCGAGATGGATGTCGAGCCGGATCGAGTCGCCCAGACGGCGGACTTCCCCGATGCGCACCTCTCTCGCATCGGCCAGTGTGTTCCACGGACCTCGAAACAGAGGGGTGCCCGTCCCTCCGGCCACCAGGGCTCCGTAATACAGCACGATCCGGTCGATGAGGCCGGCGTCCAGGAAGGATCGGAACAGAGCTGCTCCTCCCTCCAGCATTATCCGCTCCAAGCCGAGACTGCCGAGATGGCTCAGACCGGTTGTCAGGTCCACCCGGTCACCCGAGGAATCGGGCGCGACGATCACCTTTCCCGGTAAGTTGGTCTCAGCGGGCGTCAAGACGACGGGATGCCGTCCGAACAGCTTCGCTCCGGCCGGGAGGGGACCCCGCCCGGCCACGATCACCGGAGTCGGCTGGTCTATCTGCTCGGGGTCCTGTCCATCCAGCCGGACGGTGAGCTGCGGGTCGTCGGCCCGGACCGTCCCGGCGCCGACCATCACGGCATCGACGTCTGCCCTCAGCCGGTGGGCATCCCGGCGCGCCTCCGGCGAGCTGATCCACTGGGACGTTCCGTCCGCCGCAGCCAGTTGCCCGTCGAGGGTCATGGCCGCCTTCATGATGACGGTAGGCCGCATACCGGAAGGGTAATGATCAGACAATCGGCCCCGCCGAACGGTCTTTAGGTCTGGGCGGCGGAGAAGGCCCGCTCGTGATCGAGGAGGAGGCGTTTGCGGTCGAGGCCTCCTGCGTAGCCGTGCAGGCTGCCGTCGGCGGCGACCACGCGATGACAGGGGAGCACGACCGGGATCGGATTGGCGCCCAATGCTCGCCCCGTGGCGCGAGCCGCCTTGGGGTTTCCGGCCAGCGCCGCCACCTGTCCGTAGGTGCGGACCTCGCCCGGCGGTATTCCGGCGGTGGCTACCAGCACCCGGTCCTGGAAGGGCGTGATCAGAGAACGATCGAGGCGAAGTTCGGGAACGGACCTGCCGCCGAAGTAGGAGTCGAGCCAGGAGCGCACGCGTTCGATCGCCGACGGCGCCCGGACGATGCGAGGGGATAACTTGGCCGCCACTGAGTCCATGATCCGATCCAGGTCATCCGTTACGAACGCCAGGGCAAGTAGGCCTTGTGGGGTCACCAGGGCGGTCAGATCACCGATAGGGGACTCCACCGCGCTGTAGGCGACCCGGGCCGATCCTTCCTCGGTCGCCCGGCGCGCGAAACGGTCCACCGCACCTGTGTGACCATCCGATGGCAGGTTCCTGATCATGTCGGCAATTTTGCTCATATGTAGTCCTTTCGGAGGGAGGCCAGCCCGGCGCGTACGTTCTGGCGGGCGGCCGGCTCGCTGATGGACATGACCGAGGCTATCTCGGGATAGGGCAGATCGCCCAGGTACCGGAGGGTGACCGCGGTGCGTTGCTTGGTCGGCAAGCGGGCCACCCGGTCCCAGAGGTCGGTATCGCGTATGGCCTCGGGCTGCGTGAGCCGGTCCGGGGGAGAGGGCGATGGGATCTCCCGGGCGTGCTTCCGCACGTGGTCGATGCCCTTGCGACGGGCAATCGTGAACAGCCATCCTCGTAGGTTCCTGTCGTGTCGCAGCCCCTCGTAGGAGCGCAGCGCCGCCAGCAGGGTCTCCTGCAGGCAGTCGTCGGCCGCCACCGGACCCACCATCCCGCACAGGAAACGGTGGAGTGCCCGGGCGTGTTCGTCGACGAGCCTCTGGAACGGTGGCAGGTTCATTACCTATTAAACGGTAGAGGGCCACCATCCGTGAGATTGATTCCACCTGGTCCGTTTTAACCCCGATCATTCAGGTCGGGGTTTGACGGGGATTAGGCAATGGCGCTTCGGGTCGCCTGAGCTGGGGTTATAGCCATTGGAGAGCCTCGCGTTCTTCCTGAGGTGGCTTCACCGCCAAGGTGAGGTGTGTCTGCTTAGCAATGACGTGGTTGAAGTGGCCTGATGCGAATCGGTGTGCTGGGGACATGAACAATCAGGGTTAGATGGTGTGGGTAGTGGGGAGTGGCCACCGGAACCGGGCCGGCGCGGAGATCAGCCGCCGCCGGGGCCGATCGGCAGGCAGATCACCCCACCGGAATCGGGGCAACAGCGCCAACATCGCGACTGTGGTCCGGGCTATCTGACCGGATCTGGCCTTGGGTACCTGGACACGCGACATTCCGATTTTGTCCTTTTCCGAGTCTCGCTCTCTCCCGACTACGATATTGAGAATGATTCTCATTCTTAATATCGGCTATGGGGAGCCGGCACGGGGATCTCGTGTTGCGCGGTGGCCACTACGCGCCGTTGGTGCGCGCCCAGCGGGAGGGCGCCCCATGACCACGATGGCCGACCCTAGGACAGCGCCGGCGCATCGCGATCGCCCGCGCTCTGCTAGAGAACTCACCGGTTCTCGTACTCGACGAAGCGGTATCGAGTCTCGACACCCGCAACGAGCAAGAACTCAACCTGGCGCTCCATGCTGTCCGTCAGGGACGGGCGACCCTCGTCATCGCTCACCGGTTATCGACGATTCGCAGCGCCGACCGGATCGCCGTTCTCGAGGATGGGCGAGTCGTGGAACAGGGTACCCATGCCGACCTCCTCGCTCGCGGCCGCTCCTACCGCTCGCTGATCGCCGCACAGGCCGAGGCGGCCCACCGTGTCTCCACCGGAGGCCCCTCGCCCTCGACGCGACCTGTGTACGGCACTACAGACGCGGGTGGGCGAGGGACAACGACCCGTGCCCGTCGGAGTGGCCGCCCTAAACCGTCCGGAGATGTAGCAATCGAGTAACCAAGAAGGAGGAATTGAATTGTTGAAGACGCTATATCGCAAGACAGGCTTAGGGAGTCTGGCCCGGGTGTTGACTGTGAGCCTTGTCATCTTCGGTGCGGCATTCCTGGCCGCATGCGCGGATGACCAGGACACGCAGACAACGGAAGCGCCGCAGCCTACTGCTGGAGGCGAGAGTGCCACACCCTCCGGGCCGCCGATCCAGGTGGTGGCAACCACCAACTTCGTGGCTGACTGGGTTCGAGAAGTAGGTGGAGACAGGGTGGAGGTCTTCGGCCTGCTGCCACCGGGTGGCGATCCGCACTCATTCCAGCCGGGAGCCCGCGACGTTGCCAGGGTGGCGGACGCGGAGGTCGTGTTCACTGTCGGTCTCGAACTGGAGGCTCTTTGGCTGGAGGAGCTCTTATACAGCGCCAGCGCAGATGAGTCCCGGATAGTCCCGCTCGGTGACTTCGTCGATCCCATGGAGTTCGCCGGGGCCGATATGCACGACGATCATGCGGATGACCACGCGGATGACCCCCATGGCGAGATAATCACGGGCCGCCTGCTCGTCGCGGATGCGGCAGAAGCGCACCTTTCAGTCATCGATCTGTCGACCGATGACGTTGACAGCGGGATCTTCGAGGTCGCCGCGCCCGGCGGGACCGTGTACCCCAGTCCCACCCATCGCTATGCCATCGTCCTCGCCAGCGGGCCGGAGGACGGCGACGACCGCATCCACATCTTCGACGGCGGCGTGTTCCTCGTCCCACACGGCGATCACTACGACCCGGTCAGTGAGCCCGTGTCACGCCACTCGCTCGAGATCGCTGAGGAAACGCCGGTCCACACCATCAACAGCCACGGCTGGACCACGATCTTCGCCGACGCCACCGGCCACGTGATTCTGATCAACGAGCAAGATCTGGCCAGTTCGACAGGCGACTACGAACCGATCGTGCTCGAGGCGGGGAAGCAACATGGTGCAGCTCTGGTGATCTCTGAGGGACACGTCGCCATCACGAGCCCGCATCCTGAGCACCTCGAAAACCCCGACTTTTGGAACATTCTTCCAGAAGGTGTTGAAGTGCGTACGTTTGACAGCGAACTCGTCTTCGACGCGGGAGCCTGCCATCGAACGCACGGCGTATCGCATAACGCGCTCGGCGCCATCTTCGGCTGCTGGGACGGGACGTTCTTCCTGCACGCCCACGACGGCGAGTACGAGAGTGAGCTCATCCCCTATCCACCGGAGGCTGGTGAATCTGGAGAGTTCGCGATCGGCCAATACTTCGGCCATCATCACAGCGACAACTTCTTCGGCCAATCGACGCTCTTCCCCGGCGGAGAGTGTTGTGTTCAGGGTGGCGTCTGGCTGGTGGACGTGTCCCACGGCGAAATGCGCGAGGTGTTCCCTGAGCCCAGTGCTGCGGCTGTGTTCTCAAGCGACGGCGAAACCTTCTACATGCTCGCGGCTGACGGCGTTCTGCGCGCGTTCGACTCCCATGACGGCGACCTGATCGACACCATGCAGTTGGTGGACCCGTTCGAGATGGTGTTCGGGAGTCCCTCGCCCGCGATGGTCGTCGTCGGCGACATGATGTACATCGCCGACCCGAACAGCGGTCATGTCCTCGGGGTCCATCTCACGCACATGGAGATCGAAGAGGAATGGCACGTCGGCGGCGCGCCGTCGAGCCTGGCCTTCGTCGGTATCGCCGACTCGGGCGACGCGCACGAAGATGATGAACACGCGCACGAAGAAGATGAACAGGCGCACGAAGAAGATGACGGCCACGGACATGCCCACGGTGCTTTCGATCCGCACTTCTGGTTCGATCCGATCCGGGTGAAGGTAGCGGTCAATGCAATAGCCGATCGGCTCGCGGCCATAGATCCCGCGAACGCAGACGCCTACCTTCAGAGAGCCGCGGAATACGGGCAAGAACTGGACGGGCTTCACGCCTGGACCCAGGAGCAGGTCAGAATGGTGCCGCCGGATCGCAGGCTGCTGGTTACGTCACATGACAGCCTCTCCTACTTCGCCAGCCTCTATGGGTTTGAGATCGTTGGGCTGGTGATACCGTCTTTGGCGACTCATGTGGAGCCCTCCGCGGAGCACATCGCGGGACTGGTCGACGTGATACGGGAGCACAACGTGCCGGCATTGTTCGGCGAGACGACGGTCAGCGACAAGTTGGCGCAAGCCGTAGCAAGGGAGACTGGTGCGAGCCTGGTCCATCTCTACTCGGGCTCCCTCGGGCCGGAGGGCAGCGGTGCCGATAAGTACCTCGGCATGGTGCGGACAAACGTGGAACGCATTGTCGAGGCACTGAAGTGACCACCGGTCCGGCCTCACACAGGGCGAGCATGTCGCTTCAGGGCGTGACTGTCGAGTTCGGCGGGCACCGGGCCCTGAGCAACGTCACCTTCGACGTGGATGCGGGGACCCTGATGGGAGTTGTCGGACCGAATGGAGCCGGCAAGAGCACTCTTTTCAGTGCCATTGCCGGCCTGCTCCCGGTTCGCCAGGGCACGGTAACCCTTCACCGTGGGGGACAGGAGAGCGGAGCGCTGGCATACGTGCCCCAACAAGAAAGCGTCAACTGGCGGCTCCCCGTGACAGCGATGGACGTTGTAATGATGGGCCGCTGCTGCAGGCTGGGATGGTTCCGGCGGCCCGGGAAGAGAGACCGCGAGATCGTCAACGCGTGCCTGGGCCGGGTGGGCCTGTGGGATCATCGCTCCGCTCTGATGACGGAGCTTTCGGGAGGGCAGAGGCAGAGGGTGTTCATCGGCAGGGCGCTGGCCCAGGAGGCAAGCGTGCTCCTGCTGGATGAGGCCTTCAGCGGGGTTGACGCAGGCGCCCAGGAAGCCCTCGTCGGGGTCCTTAGGACCCTGCGGGATGAAGGGCGAATCATCCTTCTGGCGACTCACGATCTGACCAACCTGGCCGGCCGCTTCGACCAGGTACTGTGTCTGAACCGCCACGTGTGCGCCTGTGGCCCTCCCGGCCAGGTGTTCACGTCCGAGGTCATGGAGCAGTTGTACGGCGCCCACGGTGTGCGTCTCACCATGGACGGGGAGCGCTAACAGCTCGACATGATAGATTTCGTTGTCGTACCGCTGGAGCACGGCTTCATGGTGAGAGCCCTTGTCGGCTCGATCCTGGTGGGCGTGATGTGTCCGCTGGTCGGCGCGTACGCCGTCACCAGGAACCTCGCTTTTATCGGGGACGCTCTCGCCCACGCGGTGCTTCCGGGATTGGTGCTCGGGTTCATAGTCGGCATCAACCCGGTGGTAGTCGCAGTCCCGGTCGGGGTCTGCGTGGCTCTGCTGGTCAGGACTGTGAGCCGGCGTGCGGGCCTCAGCCCGGACACTTCCATAGGCATTCTGTTCGCGTCCATGTTTGCCCTGGGACTAGTGATGCTGGCGACTTCAAGGACGATCACGGTCGATATTGAAGACCTGCTTCTGGGGCAGGTCCTGGCAGTAACCCCCACCGGCATCTATGTGTCCCTCGGGATAACCGTGATGGTCATCCTGGGGTTATTCGGCTTCCACCATTGGCTGCTTTTCGCCAGCTTCGACCCCCTGGGGGCGCAGGTCGTTGGCATGCGCGCAAGGGTGGCGGACCACGCATTTCTGGTCATGCTCGCCCTCGTCATCGTGATAGGGATTCAGGCGGCGGGAATCGTTCTCGTCATGGCAATGCTGGTAATACCCGCCGCCACCGCGTACCTGTTGGCGAGGCGTTTCGTCCCGGTCATGATGGCGGCCGCGGCGTTGGGGACCGTGGCCGCGGTCGCGGGCCTCTATTCCTCCTACTACTTCAACCTGCCGGCCGGTCCTGCCATGACCCTGGTAGCAAGCGGGCTGTTCGTGCTGGTCGTGGCGTTCAGACGACGAGCTACGGCCTGAGATCATCCCGGGAGACCACCGTTGCCTCAGACTCTCAGCTGATCCATATGGAGAGCGCTGTGTCGCGGGTCAGTGCTCGGTGAGGGAGAGCCGGGTCTAGGCGGTGTCGGGCGCCATCTCGAAGACCACATTCTCCCTGGTAGCGGCCACATCCGACGGGTCGACGTTCTGGTAGATGACCACCCCCCCCCCGGACCCCCCGCAATCTCCGAACTCGTCGCAGCTGAGCACACCGGTCACGCCTTCGTACCCCGACACGCTGTTCAGGTGCTCGCGTATCCCGGCCCGGTCGATCACCAGTGTCCCGCCGTCCAGGTAGGAGGCGGCGGCGATGGCGTCGAGCAGCAGGGTGGTGGCGTCGTAGGCGTGTCCCCAGAAGGTGCCGGTAGGCGCCTGCCCGTCGACCTCCTCGAAGCGGGCGATCAGCGCGGCGGCGCTCTGGCCCGTGGACTGGTTGGCGTTGTCCCCGAAGCGGGAGTCGGGACCGGAGACGTAGGCGCCCTCGCTCTGGGGCAGGCTCAGAAAATCGTCGTTGAGCAGTCCGTCGGCGGTGGCGAACACCATCTCCGAGAACCCTGGCATCTCCGCGGCCTGCTCCACCAGGTAACGGCCGGTCGGCCAGAAGAGTGGGAAGAACAGGGCATCGGGGCTTCCTGCGGCTATCTCGGTGAGAACCGGAACCAGATCCTCGTCCTCGCGGTCCACCTCCCATGTGCCGGTGATCGTGCCGCCGTGTGCTGCGAACGCGTTGGAGAAGGCGACGGCCAAACCCTTCGTGTAGGGGCCGCCGTCGTGAACCACCGCTGCAGTCATCACACCGTCTCCGTAAAGGAAATGGGCCACGGATTCGCCCTGGATGAGGTCGTTGTGGGCCGTCCGGTAGTAGCCGGGAAGTGGTCGCGTCCCTCGTTGCCGGACAGGTCGGACGTGAGGGACGGCGCGGTGTTGCCGGGGGAGATGAGCACCATCCCCGCCTTCGTAAGGAGCGGTGACGCCTGGGCCGCAGCTATCGAGCAGTTGGTCCCGATGACCCCGGCCACGTCGCCCTGAGCGACGATGACCTGCGCGCCGGCGAGCCCGCCTTCGGATGTGCAGGTGTCGTCGAGCGCCGCCCCGAGGTTGACCTTCCGGCCCTTGATGGGGCCGTAATCCTCTACGGCGAACACGATCGCCTGTTCTGCCGAGTTGCCGAACAGTGACAGGTCTCCTCCGTTCGTATAGAAGGCACGGATCTGAATCTGGCGGCCAGGGATCACCTCGATGAGACCGAGCGATTCGTCACCGAGGTGTGGCTCAACCTCGTTCCCGGCCGTGCAGGCCGGTGTTACCAGGGCCAGAAGCAGTAGCGGTACCGCCACCAGCCGGGGCATTACGGGAGCGTTGTCGCGCCGGATTCTCATCGTTCTCTCCTCCCCATACGGCGCGGCAATGGTAGGAACCGAGGAACGGTTGTCCTGGGATTGTGGAGCGCTCCGAGGCCTACCCGAGCGAGGCTTCGAACTTCGAAGCCGCTTCCTCGGCTTCGTCCTCCGTGATGACCAGGGGCGGGGTGAAGCGCACGGTGTCCGCGGTCACGTTGTTGAGCAGCAACCCGTTGGACAGGGCCGCCCGGTTCACCTCGGCGGCCCGGGGGGAGTCGAGCACCGCGCCGAGCATGAGCCCGCGACCCCGAACGGTGGTGACTCCCGGCACCGCCATGAGGCGGGAGGTGAGCTGCCGGCTCCTCTGGCGGCAGTTGGCGAGCAGGTCCCGGTGTTCGATCTCGTCGAGCACGGCCAGCGCGGCCGTGGTAACCACGGGGCCGCCGCCGAAGGTGGTGCCATGGTCCCCGTAGTCGAACACCGCTGCCCGCTCCGTCGACAGGCAGGCTCCGATCGGCAGGCCGTTGGCCAGCGCTTTGGCGAGGGTGGCTATATCAGGTTCGATCCCCAGGTCCTGCCAGGAAAACCACGACCCTGTCCGCCCGACGCCGGCTTGCACATCGTCGAGGACCAGCAGGACGTCACGCTCGTCGCAGAGATCGCGCAGCGCCTGCAGGTAGTCCACGTCCAGAGGGAGAACGCCGCCCTCTCCCTGGGTGGTCTCGACCATCACGGCTGCGGTCTGCGGCCCGACCGCGCCGTCCATGTCGTCGATGTCGTTGGCCGGTACCTGGACGAAACCCGAGGGAAGGGGCTGGAAGACAGCCTGCTTCTTGGGTTGACCGGTGGCGGCCAGGGCCGCGAGCGTCCGCCCGTGGAAGGAGTCGAGCAACGAGACGATCTCGTAGCATTCGGGGCCACGGGTCTTCTGACCCCACCGCCGGGCGAGCTTGATGGCGGTCTCGTTGGCGGTGGCGCCGCAGTTGGCGAAGAACACGCGGTCCAGTCCCGAGAGTGCCCTCAGCCTTTCTGCCAGTTCCACCTGAGGAACCGTGTAGTACAGGTTGGAGACGTGGACCAGCCTGGTCATCTGCCGGGACACCGCCGCGGCCACCGCTGCGTTGGCGTGCCCGACCGACGCCACCGCGATCCCGGACAGGCAGTCGAGGTAGTCGTTCCCATCCTGGTCGTGCAGGCGGCACCCGTCGCCGCGCACGAAGGTGACCGGGGAACGGCCGTAAGTCTGGATGATCGAAGCGGCCTCCCGCTCGGCGATGGTCCGGGCGGTAGTCACCATCTGTCTCCGGGTGTGATCATGGTTCCGATTCCTTCCGGGGTGAAGACTTCGAGAAGAACGGCGTGCTGGATCCGGCCGTCGAGTATATGGGCCTGGGGAACGCCGTTCTCCAGCGCCTTGATGCACGACTCCAGCTTGGGGAGCATTCCTGCCGAGACACTACCGCTCGCCGGTAATTCCCGTAGTTCGTCCAGGAACATGGCCTCGATCAAGCTGTCCTCGTCGTCGAGATCACGATACAGACCCTCTACATCGGTGAGGTAGATGAGCTTCCGGGCCTCCAGCGCCGCGGCCAGAGCGCCCGCCGCGGTGTCGGCGTTGATGTTGTAGTCGTTGCCGTCGGGGCCGTGAGCCAGGGGCGCCACCACCGGCACCACGCCCTTTTCCAGCAGTTCGCGGATCGGGCTGGCGTTCACGCCCACGATCTCACCCACGAAGCCCAGGTCGGGGTGGAGCTGGCGAGCGACCAGCAGGCTGTTGTCGAGGTCGCGGAACCCTCTCGCGTCGGCGCCATGAGCCTCCAACAGCCTTACGATGTCGGGGTTGATAGTGCCCGCCAGCGTGGCCCGGACGACACCGAGCGTGGCCTTGTCGGTCACCCGCAGCCCGCGCACCCAGCGGGGTTCGATGTCGGCCCGAGCCATGGCGCGCGAGATGTGGGGGCCGCCGCCGTGAACCACCACGGGTCGGAGGCCCAGCAGACCCAGGAGGGTGATGTCACGGGCGAAGCTCGACCGCAGGGTGTCGTCCACCATCGCCGAACCACCGTACTTGATCACGACGGTCTTGCCGGCGAACTCCCGGATGTAGGGCATGGCCTCGGTGAGGACCCTGGCCTTGGCCATGGCGGAGGCGATGCGCGACCGGTGCGGGGTGGGTGCGGTGTGGCCGGTTGTCACGGCAACCACCCAACCGCGGTCAGCCCGCTTGCCTCGGGGAGGCCCATGGCGAGGTTGGCGCACTGGATCGCCTGCCCGGCAGCGCCCTTTCCGAGGTTGTCGATGGCGACGGTGACGATCGCGCGTCCGGTGGGTCCGTCCTCGGCGGCGTGTATCAGGGCGCGGTTGGAGCCCACCACCCACCGGGTTTGGGGAGGTACGTCTATAACGTCCACGAAGGCCGTCCGGTCGTAAGCCTCCCGGAGGACCGTCTCGATCGCGCCCCTTGCGGTGAGCGTGGCGGAACAGGTGGAGAGGATGCCGCGCTGCATGGGTACCAGGTGGGGGGTGAACTGCACCGCTTCGGGGACACCGATCACCGCCTCCAGCCCCATCTCGATCTCGGGACGGTGGCGGTGGGTGGTGATGCCGTAGGCGCGGACGCTCTCGTCCACCGCTCCGTAGAGGAGGTCGGCCCGCAGTCCCCGGCCGGCGCCGGTCACGCCCGACATCGAGTCCACCACGATCGGACCCGAGATGACGCCGGCGGACAGCAGTGGGGCGAGGCCCAGTAGCGCCGAGGTCGGGTAGCAGCCAGGGACCGCCACCCGGCGAGCGCCGGGGAGGGTGTCGCCGAACAACTCGGGTAGCCCGTATAGCCAGGCAGACAGCTCGGCGGGGAGGGGGTGAGGGCTCCCGTATGCGGCCTCGTATCGCTCGGGAGTGTCCATCCGGTAGTCGCTTCCCAGGTCGAACACAGCCACCCCGGCCTCGGCCAGGAGATGGGCCGTCTCCCATGACGAGCCGTGCGGGAGGCCGAGGAAGGCGATGTCTGTGCCGTCCGCGAGGTCGGAGCGGATCGGCTCCAACCGGCGAGCCCCGCCGCCCAGATGCGGATGGACGTCGCCCAGGCGGGATCCGGCCCGGCTGTGCGCGCCGAGGTAGGCGATCTCCATCACCGGATGATCGTCCACCAGCCGGATGAGCTCACCGCCCGCGTACCCGGAGGCGCCCAGTACTGCAACCTTCAACGTCATGATTGCATGACTATACACAAATGATGCATAAGAATACAGTCAGGGAGACGGAGGTGGTCAGACCCGGTTGACGGCTGCAGGAACCGGCTCGCCCATCAACCCCGCCACCACCGACTCGGCGACATGCAGGCCGGCCTTGTCCTGGGCCTCGCCCGTGGACGCGCCCAAGTGGGGGGTGAGCACCACTTCGGGAAGCTCTACCAGCGGCCCGCCGACCAGGGGCTCGCTCGCGAAAACGTCCAGCGCAGCCCCCGCCACCTGTCCCGAGCGGATCGCCGCCGCCAGGGCCTCTTCATCGATGATCCCACCCCGGGAGGCGTTGACGATCCGCACACCCGGCTTGATCTTGCCGAAAGCGGCCGCGTCGAGCAGGTTCTCGGTTTCCGGGGTCCTCGGAAGGTGGAGGGAGATGAAGTCCGAGTCCGCCAGCAGCGAGTCGAGGTCCCTGAGCTCCCCACCCGCCTGCCGGGCCTGGTCGGCGGTGATGTAAGGATCGTAGGCCAGCACGCTCATCCCGAACGCCAGAGCCCGCTGCGCCACCAGAGTGCCGATCCGGCCCAGACCCACCAAACCCAGGACCTTGCCGTGGAGCTCGACCCCGCGGAAGGTCGCCCGATCCCACCTACCGGCCCGTATGGTGGCATCGGCCCGGGCGATATTGCGGGCCTGGGCGAGCATCAGCCCGAAGGCGTGCTCGGCGGCCGAGATGCTGTTGGCCAGCGGAGCGTTGGCCACCAGGATGCCGCGACGAGTGGCCTCGTCGAGATCGATGTTGTCCACCCCGACGCCGGCCCGGCCGACCACGCGCAGCCGCGGTGCGGCCTCCATGAGCTCCCGGTCGACCCTGGTGCCGCTGCGGACCACCAACCCCTCGGCATCCGAGAGCAGGTCCATGAGGCGGGACCTGGGTTCCCCGGCGGCCTCCACGACTTCGCAGGTGTCCCGCAGGTACTCCGCACAACTTGCTGCCAGCACCTCGGCGATCACCACTACGGGTCTGGTTCCTGCGGGCACTTTCTCCACTCTCCTGCTCGCTGGTCGCGATTGTGCCCAACCAGCCTCCGATCCACAACCCGGCTCCTGTGGAGGTGCTGACGGTGCCCATGTCCGCCAAGGTCGGGCGCTGCCGGTGGGTGGCCGCGGCGATCCGGTGACGTAGACTGACCGGTGTGGCACCGGCGCGCGACCCCGAGGATGCTGAGGTACGGATGGCGCGGGCATCCGCCGGCGCGGTCGGGCGCCGTCTGAAGGTGGACATCTAGATGCCGGCGGCGATCCTGGTCGCTCTGAAGTTCATCTTCGTGGCCCTCGTCTACCTGCTGGTATGGAGGGTGGCCACCGCGGTGGCAGAGCATGTCGGCGCCAAGCCCTGGAGGGTCCTGAGCGGTCCCGGGACCGGGTTGACCGTGGTCAGGAGCGATACCCAGAACGGGCTGGAGATCGATGTTCGTCAACCGATCGTGCTGGGCAGCGGAAGCGAGGCGGATGTACACATCGACGACGCCTACGCGTCGGATCTCCATGCCCGGCTGGATCCCGAGGAGGGGTCGCTCACCCTGGCGGACCTGGGTAGCACCAGCGGGACCTACGTGAACGGGAAGCGGGTGACCGCAGTCGTGGTACTGAGCCGGGGTGACTCCATCCAGATCGGCAAGACCGTAATGGAGGTGAAGTGAGGTTCGTCTGGGCTTCCGGAAGCGACACCGGACGCAGGCGTCCCAAGAACGAGGATTCGATCCATCCGGAGCATGACGGTCGGACTTCGGGCTCGCTACTGGTGGCGGTGGCGGACGGGTTGGGGGGCCACCGCGGTGGGGAGGTAGCCAGCAGCCTGGCCATCGAGAAGCTGGTCGCCGCCGACGGGACACCCGAGGAGCGGGTGCGGGCGGCTAACGATGCCATCCGGTCCAGAGTCTTCGAGGAACCCCGGCTGGCCGGAATGGGCACCACCCTAACGGTCGCCGAACTACGTCCTGACGGCGACGTCACCCTCGCCCATGTCGGGGATAGCCGGGCCTACCGGTGGCATGCCGGACGCTTCAATCAGCTCACGAACGACCACACATTCGTGCAGGATGAGCTCGATGCCGGACGGCTGACGCCGGAACAGGCCCGCAACCATCCCGAGCGGTCCGTCCTAACGAGGGCGCTGGGATTCGGCCACGATCTGGTGGTCGATGGAGCTCGGCTGAAGTTCTCGGTAGGAGATCGCTTGCTGCTGTGCTCGGACGGTCTTACATCGATGGTCAGGGATGATCGGATTGCCCCCATCCTGGAGAGCGAGGCCCCATCCGATGCGGTCTGGGCGCTGATCGAGGCCGCCAACCGGTCGGGAGGGTTGGACAACGTGTCCGTGATCGTGGTGGCGATCGCAGAGGACGAAGCGAGCGGGGATTGAACGGATCATCCCGTCCGGTCGCGATGATTCTTCGAGCATCGTGCTGGCGTCCGGATCGCCCGATTCGATGAGCCGGACGGCGGAGTTCGTATTCGTCTGCGGTTCGGCCGGCCTGGCGGCATTCGGTGTCCTGCTCGTCAACCTGGCCCGGGAGGAGGTGCGGGCCACGCCGCCGCTGGCGGCCTTCCTGGTGCTGGCCTTGGCGTTCGGGCTGCTCCTGGTGGCGTTACGGGCGTGGGCGCCGGACGCTACACCCCTCCTGATTCCCACGGCTTCCATCCTGGCAGCGTTGGGGTTCGTCACCATCTACCGCTTGGACGAGGACCTGGCGAGCCTTCATGGCTGGTGGCTGTTGCTCAGCGCCACCATGGCAGCCCTATGGCTGTACGCCGTCTCCGAAAAGGGCCTAGGCCATCGCGGCGGTGGTTGGTGGCCTCTCCTGGCCCTCGCGGCCGGACTGGTTGCGATCCCGTCTCTGGGCTCGGAGGGTGGCACGATTTGGTTGGCCTGGGAATCGGGCGCCGGGGTCGTTCTCAACCCCGGAGAGATTGTCAAACTGGTGGCGGTGGTCCTGTTCGCCACCCTCCTGGCCGAACGGCAGGCCTTCTTCGCCGCCGGTGGTCGTTATACGGCACCACTCCGCCCGGCTCGGGTCGCGACGGTCTGGCCGTCGCTCACCCTGTTGGGGCTCGTCCTGATCGGCGTTGCCGTCCGGGATCCGGGAACGTTCATGATCGTGGTGGGAATGTTCTGCGTGATGACCTACATGGCTACCAACCGGGTTGCCTACCTGGTCGGTGGACTCGGTGCGGGATTCCTCTGGTTGGCTGCCGGTCCCTGGCTATCAGAGGGTCTCCAGACCCGGATAACGGTGTGGACGGATCCATGGACCCAACCGGAGGGTCCGGGCCACCGGCTCGCCGAGGGCCTGTTCGGGCTGGCGGCGGGGAGCCTTTCGGGTACCGGGTTCGGTCTTGGTGACCCCGACCTGATCCCGGAGTCGACCACCAGCCTGGCGTTCGCGGCCGTTGGAGAGGAATTGGGCCTCGCCGGGACCGTGGTGGTGCTGGCCGCCTACGCCCTGATGGTGGTCACCGGGTTCGGCATCGCGTTGCGGGCCAGGGAAGTGTTCCACAAACTCCTTGCGGGTGGGCTGTCGCTGCTCCTTGGTGCCCAGACCACGATGTCCGTGGCCGGGGTGGTTGGGCTCCTTCCCGGTACGGCCATGCCGATTCCCTTCTTGTCGTACGGGCTGTCGTTGACGATGGTCGGGTTCATCCTTCTCGCCGTCCTGGCCCGCGTCAGCCACGAGGAACGGGTATGAACGGGCCGGTCCGCCGGGTGGTCCTGATACTCGGCATCGTTTTCCTGATTCTGGTGGTGGACCTCACCTACTGGCAGGCCATCGCAGCCGACCGGCTCCGTGAGAACCCTCGGAACCCGCGGGTGGAGCTGACCAGGTCGGGTCAGGAACGCGGCCAGATAGTCTCCGCGGACGCGGTGGTGCTGGCCAGATCGGTACCCGATACTTTCGATCCCGGCGTATACCGGCGCGAGTACCCGTACGGGTCGGTGTATGCGCATGTTGTCGGCTTTTCATCGGCGCTGTTCGGCGATCGGGGCGTGGAAGCCGCTCATGCCTCGCTCCTCCGCTCGCGCCGCGACCTGACCACCTCTGGGATCCTCAACGCGCTGCTCGGTGATGACTTGCGACCCCGTTCGATCCAGCTGACGCTCTACCACGAGCTTCAGGTAAAGGCCGCCCGAGCCCTAGGCGACCGGCGGGGCGCGGTGGTAGCCCTCGATCCTGCCACCGGTCAGGTCCTGGCGATGGCCAGTTCACCGTCCTTCAATCCCAATTCCCTGGTCGGGACGAACGCCGCGGTGGTGTGGGACGCCCTGACGGAAAGCCCGGACGGCCCCCTCGACAATCGCGCGATAGCGGGGTCATTGCCGAGACTGCTGACTTCCGGGGGAACTATCACGCTCGACGAAATGGATCCGCGTTCGGCGCTGGGCATTGCCACGCGGGTGGCCGCAGCCGGACAAGACGGGCTGATGATGCGCCCGTACGTAACCGCTCGGGTGTTCGACGCCGACTCCAATCAACTGGAGCAAACGGATCCGGAACCAATGACCGATACCTTCAGCTACGAAGCCGCCCTGTCACTCTACGGAGAGAGCCGGCCGCTGGCGGTCGGCGATGCCCGGGATGGCCCGGTGGACACAGTCGGCAACTCTGGAGTTGCCGAGATCGGTGCGGGTGAGCCGGCTGCGTGGTTCTTCGGGGTCTGGCCCGCTACCCGCCCCACCATCGTGGTGGCGGTAGTCGTCTATGCCGGCCAGCCGGGCAGAGCGGCGGCGGCTTCCATTGGCCGCACGGTGCTAGAAGCCTGGATCGACATGATCCCCAGACCACTGACAAACAAACGCTAAGGGACTCGCCCGTGGCAAACTACCTGGTATGAAAGTGGTCAGCCACCATCCGAGCCTTCTCGTACGGGGTAAAGCGGTACTTTCCTGAATGGCTGCTCCGAACTCGCTGGGTCGTTACGAGTTGACCGCGCAGATCGCGCGCGGCGGCATGTCGGATGTGTTCGAGGCTCGGGATCGCCTTCTCGACCGCAAGGTGGCCGTCAAGATCCTCCACGACCGGTACGCCGAGACAGATACCTTCGTAGCGCGCTTCCGGAAGGAGGCACGGGCGGTCGCCAACCTGAGCCACCCCAACATCGTGTCGGTCTACGACTGGGGCGAGGAAGACGGCACCTACTTCATGGTCATGGAGCTGGTTAAGGGGCGGTCCCTGCGCGACATTATCCAGGCCGAGGGCAGGCTCCTGCCGCGTCGAGCAACCGAGATAGCAGCCGAGATCGCCAAAGCGCTCGACGCCGCTCACCGCAGCGGTGTCATCCACCGCGACATCAAGCCCGGCAACGTCCTCTTGACGACGGACGGCAGCGTCAAGGTGACCGACTTCGGCGTGGCCCGGGCTCGCAACGCCACCGAAGGGCTGACCAAGGTGGGATCGGTCATCGGCACCGCCACCTACTTCAGCCCCGAACAGGCCAGTGGCGACCCGGCGGACGAGCGGTCGGACATCTACAGCCTTGGAGTGGTGCTCTACGAAATGCTGGTGGGGCGTCCCCCCTTCAGGGGGGAGAGCGCGGTGTCGGTGGCTTACCAGCACGTCACCGCCGAGGTCGTGCCGCCGAGCAGGCTCAATACCGACGTGTCGCTGGAGCTCGAGAACGTGGTGATGCGCGCTCTCGAGAAGGACCCTGATCGACGCTACGAGACGGCGGCCGACATCCACCATGACCTGCTGGTTCTGCTGCAGGGTCGACCTTCACCGGCCGGCCCGGCCCCGGTTTCCTCTCCCAGCCGAGCCACCCCCGCTCCGGAGCTGCCGCCTCCCCCGCCCCGAGCCGAAGAGGACTACCGCCGCTTGCATGGCCAGTCCCGCCAACCCTCGCAGCTCCCCTTCATCCTCACCGCCGTCCTTCTGGCTGCCGGCGTGGTGCTCGGGGCATACCTCCTACTCAACAGCCTTTCCAACGATCCTGCGCCTTCCACCACCCTGCCGGTGGTGACCATTGCAGTTCCCGACGTGACTGGACTATCCGGGGATGAGGCACTCGTCGTGCTCCAGGAGGCCGGGTTCCTGGTCACGCAGAGCAGGGAGCCCAGCGAGGCTCCGGAGGAATCGGTGATCCGGACCGAGCCGGCGGCGGGAACGGTGGCCGAGGAGGAATCTCCTCTCAATATGGTCGTCTCCGACGGGCCGGCCCAACTGCAAGTACCCACCGTGGTCGGTTCGACCAAGGAGCGCGCCATCGGGCAACTCCAGGGTCAAGGGTTTACCCACACGGAACGCACCGCCCACCATGACACGATAGGGGTGGGCGTGGTGATCAGCCAGAATCCGGAGGGCGAGGCCAGAGCCCCGGTCGGGTCGAGTGTCGAGTTGGTGATCTCGGCCGGCCCGCAGCCCATCGAAATGCCCAGGGTGATCGGGCTGAGCCGTGATCGAGCGGAGGGGATGCTCGAGGGGCTCGGTCTGGAGGTCTCAACCACATTCGCCCGCAACAACGAGGTGCCGGCCGGGGTGGTAGCCGGCCAGCAACCTTCTCCCGGAGCGGATGTGAACCCCGGATGGAGCGTTCAGCTGGTGGTCTCCGAAGGTCCCGAGATGTTCACGCTCGAGGAACTGGCCGGCCGGTCGGTTGCTGACGTGATCGTCCTGCTCGGGGAGGACGGGATGCAGGTACAGGTCATCCAGGAGCCCAGCTCGAGCCACGAGGTGGGTGTGGTCATCCGTACCGATCCGCCGGGGGGTACGGAACTGCCGGTGGGCGAGATGATCACCGTGTACGAATCCACGGGACCGGATCTGGTGGAGGTTCCCGACCTCACCGGCGCCACCCCGGAGGAGGCGGAAGCGAGCCTGACCGCGCTGGGTCTCCTGCTGGAGGTTGCCGACTCCAGAGCAGCGGTCGATGCGCCCGCGTTGGAAGGCAGGATCGCCCGCCAGGCTCCAGGCCCGGGCGAGGAGTTCATGCGGGGCGAGACCGTGCTGGTGGTGCTCGGAGACTACACTGCCCCGGTGGTGGACTCCGAGGGTGAGAATTCGGAACCGGAAGAAGAATAGGGGTCGGCCGTGACGTCAGTCGAGGCTCTGAACCGGGACGCGGCGGGCGCGAACGGACCGGCGGTGACGGTTCGGGACGCAGTGTTCCGCTACGGGTCCAAGACGGTTGTCGAGAAGTCCAGCGTTGACATCCCGGCCGGATCGATCGCGGCGCTGATCGGGCCAAACGGCGCAGGTAAGTCGACCCTGCTCAACGCCATTGCCGGCCTGGTCCAGCCGGTGTCGGGCAGCGTCACCGTGGGGTCCAGGAACGGACGGACCTATCGCACCTCCTACGTACTCCAGGAGACCAAGGTCAATCCCTCGCTACCGGTCACCGTTCGAGAGGTGGTGAGCATGGGCCGTTATGCGGGTGGGCGGCAGCTGCGCTTCCTCACCAAGGAGGATCGCAGGATGGTTGACGAGGCGATGGAAAGGACCAACATCACCCACCTCGCGATGCGCCATCTCTCCCGACTCTCGGGCGGGGAACGTCACCGGGTACTGCTGGCCCAAGGGCTGGCCCAGGACCATGACATCCTGCTGCTGGACGAGCCGGCCACCGGCCTTGATGTGGTGTCCATCCAGGCGGTGCGGGACACGATCCGCTCCGAGAATGAGCACGGTTGCACGGTCATCGTCACGACCCATGACCTGGCCGAGGCCTGGGATGCCCACTACGTGGTACTCCTGGCCGGGCGCGTTGTCACCGCTGGTCCGCCCGCAGAAGTTCTGAGGGCATCCCACATGACGGCCGCGTACGGCTTGGGGCTGATGAACGTGGAGGACACCCACCTGTTCCTCGATGATCCTCATCACGACGAGACGGATCGGCATCACTCCCACGAACGATCCATCCACCTGGAATCCGATCCCACCGACCTCCACCACGACGAGCACAATCACTGAGAAGTGGGCAGTGGGCAGAATCCCAGTGGGCAGTGGGCAGTGGGCAGTGGGCGGTCGGCAGTGGGCAGTCGCTAAGTGATGGGGGCTCGGGGGCCGGGAGCGTCTCAGTGGGCAGCCGGGCAGCCTGGCAGGGAGCACTGCAACATCTGAGGGGGCTCCACGACCTCCGAAAGATCTCCAGCCCAACACGTCAACACACCTAGCAGAGGGGGACAACAACCTCCGAGATAACCCCAGCCCCTACTGGCGACTAACCACTGGCGACTAACCACTGGCGGGGCGGGTCAGGAAGTTGTCGAGGAGTGCCATCCCCTCGTCGGTGAGCACGCTCTCGGGATGGAACTGCACGCCGTGGATGGGAAGCTCCCGGTGCCTTACTCCCTGGACGACATCGTCCTCGCTCCAGGCGCACGGCTCGAGTACGTCGGGCAACGCGCTCGCCGCCAGCGAGTGGTATCTCGTCGCGACGAAGGGATTCTTAAGGCCGGAGAAGATGTACTTGCCGTCGTGACGGATCGAAGAGGTCTTGCCGTGCATTATCCGGGGAGCGAGGTCGATGGCGCCGCCGAACGAGGTGACGATGGCCTCATGGCCGAGGCATACGCCCAGGATGGGCACCAGCCCGGCGAAGTGTCCGATGTACGACTCCGTGTAGCCGGCGTTCTCGGGCCGCCCGGGTCCGGGTGAGATGACCAGCCGTTCCGGTTCGAACCGGGCGGCGGTGGGCGCATCCATCTCGTCATTGCGGACCACGGTCGGTTCGGCGCCGAGTTCACCCAGGTACTGGACCAGGTTGAAGGTGAAGCTGTCGTAATTGTCCAGAACCAGCACTCGCATCGCCCGCCAAGCCTACCGAACCGTTGGCCTGGAACTCCCGCCATCGGGACCCGGGACCTTCGGCTTGGAACCAGCGGTGGTAGCCTGGTCCGCATGCCGGAATCCAAGGGACGTCGTAAGTCCAAGACGGTGCGTCGCCCGACACCGCCCAAGAGCGCGAGCCGGGGGAAGAAGGCCAAGGAATCATCGAAGCTCTACGTGGCCGTTATGTTCGGTCTCATGGGTCTCGGGGTTCTGCTGGTAGTGACCCGGTACGTGCTGGACACGCCTTCATGGTTGTTGCTGGTCGGCCTCGCCTCGATGGGCGGGGGCTTCCTGATGACAACCAACTATCACTGAACCCGGGTTGCTCCGATCTTTCCGGGTTTTCGCTGCGCCGCGCCGCGCCATCCGCCGCTGACATAAGGGCAAGTTACAGCCCTGTAGTTCTCCACGGAGTTATCCATACCTGTGGATAACCGGCGTGTACGCCAGCACCGGTGCCAAGCCAGCGAGAGGCTCCCCAGCTCGTGTAGCTCTTGAGTAAAAGTACTCAAGAGCTACATTCTCGACTTATACTGCTAGGTATGAAAGCCTTTCAGCGCTCCCAGGTCGGGACTCTGATCGATAGGTTGTCGGAGCCGCCCGAGCGGTTAATCGCTGTCTTCGGCCCGCGCCAGACAGGCAAGACCACGGCTGCTCGCCAGGCGCTCGCATCCCTCAGACATGCGAGCCGGTACGTAGCGGTCGATGACCCTGGGACGCTGGCGCTGCCTGGGCCCGCGGTGGGCGGCACCGGCGATGGCGCGGTGTATTCTGGGCAGCGAGACGTTCGCTGGTTGACGGGCATATGGGAGAACTCCCGTCGCCGAGCTTGGCGGTCCGACCGCGGCTTCGTGATGGTCTTGGACGAGATCCAGAAGATCCCCGGGTGGTCGGACGCGGTCAAGGGTCTGTGGGACGCCGACCGCGCCGAACGCTGCCCGTTGCAAGTTGTCGTTCTCGGGTCAGCGCCCCTGCTGATGCAAGCCGGATTGAATGAGAGCCTGGCCGGACGCTTCGAGCCGATCCGATTCACGCATTGGTCTTACGTAGAGATGTCGGAGGCGTTCGGTGTTGACCTGGACCGTTACATCTACTTCGGCGGCTATCCGGGCGCGGTCGTGTATACGCACGACCAGCGTCGTTGGAGGACCTACGTGCGGGACGGTCTCGTGGAGCCGATCATCGAGCGTGACGTGCTGGCGATGGCCAGGGTCGATAAGCCGTCCCTACTCAAGCGCCTCTTCGAGGTAGGCGCCCTGTACTCGGGGCAGGTGGTGTCGTACAACAAGATGCTCGGCCAGATGCAGGACGCCGGCAACACCACCACTCTCACCCGATACCTGAAGCTGCTCTCGGACGCGGGTCTGCTGACCGGGCTGTCGAAGCACACGAACCGCCCCATATCCGCCAAGGCCTCGACGCCCAAGCTCAACGTACTTAACACGGCCCTGATGTCCGTCGCCTCGGGCTACCTGTTCGAGGAGGCTCGCTCCGATCGCAGTTTCTGGGGTCGTCTGGTCGAGAGCGCGGTCGGCGCCCATCTCCTCAACACGGCGGCGCCGGGCACCGAGGTCAGGTACTGGAGACAGGGGCATCACGAAGTGGACTTCGTCCTCCAACGGGGCGGGCGAGCGGTCGCCATTGAGGTGAAGACCGGCAAGGTTCGGTGGGCGCATCCGGGTCTGGCCGAGTTCGACCGTCGTTTCCGTCCACACAGAACACTGGTTGTTGGCACGGGGGGCGAGCCGCTGCATGAGTTCCTGTCAGTAGCGGCCGATCACTGGTTCGGGCCCGCATGAGCATCATCGTCCCCCGGACCTGCACCGAAATCGAGCCATGGGATGGCCGGGGTCGTCTCGGTGAGTCCATGCCTCTAAGCGAGTTCCGGTCGATGCCGGCTCTGGTGCTGCTCGGTGATCCCGGTTCGGGCAAGACCACCGAATTCGAAGGAGAATGTGATGCGTTAGGTGATGGGGCCAAATACTTGAAGGCGAGGAACTTCGCCACGCTGGATATCGACTCCCATCCGGAGTGGCGTGACAAGGTCCTCTTCATCGACGGTCTCGATGAGATGCGGGCGGGAGGCGGAGATGGGCGAGTTCCGCTTGACGAGATCCGCCACCGGTTGGACCGGCTCCGGCCGCCGGGTTTCCGCATCTCCTGTCGCGAGGCGGACTGGCTCGGTCACAACGACCGGGAGAGCCTGGATGTCGTCTCATCCGATGGTCAGGTGACCGTGGTCCGGCTTGATCCGCTCGACCCGCAGTCGATAAGGGAACTGCTCGGGTCGCTGATTCGAGGCGAGGTGGAGGGCTTCATCGAAGAGGCGCTCCGTCGGGACGTCTGGCCACTGCTGGAGAACCCGCTGACACTGGAGCTGCTAGCGGATGCAGTCCAGAAGGGGGGTGACTGGCCGGAGAGCAGGTGCGAGACGTTCGAGATGGCCTGCAGGGAGTTGGCGAGCGAGCGCAACCCCGAACACCGAATTGCGACCCTTTCGATATCGCCGCAAGCCGTTATGGACGCAGCCGGTTATCTATGTGCCCTGCAGCTGCTTGCAGGTATCGAGGGGTACTCGCTCCCGCCTGGACCGCATGGCCCGTCCTTCGTGGAACTGGACAGACTTGAGCAGTTGCCCGCTCATGTCTCGTTCGAAACCCTCAGGCAGGCCCTTAGCACGAGGTTGTTCACGGCCCTCCAGGACGAGACTGCTTTCGTTCCCATCCATCGCCAGGTTGCTGAATTCCTGGGAGGTCGTTACCTGGCAGGCCGTGTCGAAAACGGTCTTCCGGCACGCCGGATACCCGCTCTCATGACCAACCCGGAAGACGGGCGGGTGGTTACCGAACTCCGGGGTCTCTCCGCCTGGCTGGCAGCCCATTCCTCCGAGGCCCGGCGCCAATTGATCGACGCCGATCCCGTGGGGGTCGGTCTCTACGGTGACATCGGAGGGTTCGCCCTCAACGACAAGGAACGGCTGCTCGGATCACTCGCCGCCTTCGCACGGCAGGGGCCCCTGTTGGGTCACGGATGGCGCGACGGCAGAAACGCCGGGTACCGAGACGACACTGCCTGGGCCTTCCGATCCCTCGCCACCGCGGACATGGTTCCGGCCATCACCAGCTTGATCGATGCAGGGGATGGAGAAGCTGCCGATGACCGGGTTGCGGAATTCGTGCTGAGCGTTCTGTCACAGGCGCCCGAGCGCGACCTGGAGCAACTAACCACGCTGGTTCCCCACCTGGAGGCCATTCTCCAAGACCCCGAGAGATCAGATCTGGTCAAGCTGCCGGCGCTTGACGCCTACCTCCATGTTGCCCCGTGCGGGGACGCCAAGACTCGTGAGCTAAGGAGTCTGCTGGAATCAGCACAGGACGGCAGCCTTCCCGACCCCGACGACCAACTACGCGGAACCCTGCTCGGCCATCTTTACCCGAAACACCTGCCTCCGTCCGAGGTGTGGCGATATGTGACGCCGCGCAACCCGATGTTCATAGGTCGTTTCTGGTCGTTCTGGAACAGAACTATCTTCGGAAAGGCCCCAAACCGGCAGCTAGCCCTCCTACTGGACGCTCTCCGGGATGGCGGTTCCGAGCTCATCGAGACGCTGAACCGGAGCAGATTCGGATTCGAAGACCTGCCGGTTCATCTCCTAGGACGCGCTATGGATGTTATCGGCGATGAGATTGAGGTATCCCGTCTCTACGGCTGGCTTGTTGCTACCGCTGCTCCGATTGGATGGGACCAAGCGCGGAATGAGCATGTCAAATATGTCCGAGGATGGTTAGAAGACAGGCCTGATGTCCAGATGGCAGTGGTACTTGAATGGCTGGCAACGAATGATCATCCTGATCCCTTCACCACATTTCGGAACCATTTCGGAGATGTCCTTCATAAGAGCAGCCTTCCCGCCAACTTCGGACTCTGGTGTCTCGACCAGGCAATCGGGTTGTCCGCTGCAGATCCGGTTCTCTCGAAGAAACTACTCAAGGAGGCCTATTGCTCGTTGAGCAGTCCATCTATCAGCGAAGGGCTGTCAATCGAGACAATGCACGAGCGCTTGTGCCGGCATGAGACGCTGACACACGAGTTGGATAGTCTTCACCGGCCACCGACCACCCCGGCATCACCCACTCCTGCTGAGCATGAGGCGGAGATGCAGGAACAATGGCAGCAACGGCGTGATGAGGAACGGCGACAACGCGAAGAGTGGGCTAGGCACCTGAGCGCGAATGAAGCCGGATTGAGGGCCAATACCTTCACGCCCCGCGATCTGCATATCCTCGCTCTGGCCTACTCCGGACAACTCGCTGGTGAAGCCGACCCATCGCCAAAGGCTCGCCTCAGTGAGTTCATCGGGGGCGATCCCGGTCTCGTCGATGCCGCCATGGTTGCGTTGCGGAGCGCCGCATGGCGGGCCGATGTTCCAGCAGTGGACAGGACGGTATCGCTGTACTTCGAATCACAGATGCCATGGCTCACCCAGCCGGTACTGGTGAGCATGAGCCTGCTGGCTGATGACCCGGACCGCATGCACGGACTAGACGATACCCACAAGCGAAGAGCCCTTGCGATCTACTATTGCTTCGCCGTCGGCGACGACAAGGCCCGGGCTTGCCACGACGCGTGGTTCCGCGCCGATCCCGCCCTGGTACTCGATGTTTTCTACCGTTGCGCTCGAGCAGGTCTACGCAAGGGCGATGGGATTCTGCCCGGCGTCTACGACCTGGACCTTTTGGAGGACCACAGCGACCTCGCATACGACGCCCGGCTCGTATTGCTCGAAGCCTTTCCCACCCGGATCCCGCAAGAACAGCTCCGACCGTTCGACCATCTGCTGGGCAGGACTATGGAGCACGGCGCCTCCGACCGCCTCGATGCCCTCGCCGACAAGAAGTTGGCCATGAAGACTCTCAGTGCTTCCCACCGGGTCAGGTGGTTGGCGATAACCGCGTTACTGTCACGAGGGCAACGTACCGAGCAGCTCAAGACCTACCTGGACCAGAGCGAGAGACGTGTCCGCTTCCTGGCGGACTTCCTCCACAACACCCGGACGAACTCCGGGAGTCTTTATTCGATGCTCTCCCGCCACCGAGATGCGGCGGTGTACGCCGATCTGATCTGTTTGCTGGGACGCTCCTACGGTCCACGGATACCGGACGGGCTGGTGACGCTGGAGATCAGCACTTCCGAGCTAATCGCTTATCTGATCAGCCAGTTGAGATCTATGGCTGGTATCGAGGCCCATCAAGGTTTGGCCAGACTGGTTGACGATCCTGGCCTAGCACGCTGGCGGGACCGTCTGACTTGGGCCCAGGAATTGCAGCGTGTCGTCTACCGCGACGCCTCATACCGCCACCCCGAGATCGAACAGGTGCAGGACACTCTCGACAATCGGACACCGGCCAACGCCGCCGACCTGGCCGCTCTGCTACGTGATCGACTCAAGACCATTTCCGGCCACATACGAGGAGACAGCGCCAATCTGTGGCGCCAGTTCTGGAACGAGGACAGCTGCGGTCGCCCGACCACAGGGAAGCGGGAGGACTCGTGCCGGGATGTGTTACTCGAAGCTCTCAAGCACCGCCTTCCGCCCGGAGTCGATGGGGCGCCGGAAGGCCGCTACGCAGCGAGTAGGAGAGCGGATATCCGGGTGGCGTATGCCGGTTTCAACATCCCGATCGAGATCAAGAAAAACTCCCACCGCGATCTGTGGAGAGCGCTACGCAACCAACTCGTAAAGCGGTACATCACCGATCCGGCAACATCGGGATACGGCATCTACCTGGTTCTCTGGTTCGGACCCGACGAAACCACCCGCCCACCGGCCGGCAGCCGACCAGCTACCCCTGACGACCTACGCCGGATCCTCGAACACGAGTTGACCGCGGACGAGGCGCGCAAGATCGCTGTGGTCGTCGTGGATGTCACCAGACCCGGTGCCCCATCTCCCCGGCTCAGGTGATCGGCACCTCGTCCATCTCCTCGCGGCAATGACGCGGCGGGTTGGTAGCGGTGGTGTTGGTGGCCGTCATCGTCACCTCGGTGCCGCAGAGGCTGCACCGGTAGCGCCGGCGGGTCTCCACCACATCATCGGGATCGATAGCCGGTGGAGGATTGGCCACGGCCCGGATCACCGCCATCGAGGCGGTCCAGATGGCTGCGCCGATCGCAACGGCGATGATGATGTTGAGCAGCGTCATGTGGTGGGCAGGTCGACCCCTGTCTCCTCCAACACCGCTTACTCGACGCGCTCGAGGATCATGGCGTTGGCCATGCCCCCACCTTCGCACATCGTCTGGAGTCCGTAACGAGCCTGCCGGCGCTCCATCTCGTGTACCAGGGTGGCGGTGAGCTTGGCGCCCGTTCCGCCCAGGGGGTGGCCCGTGGAGATCGCCCCGCCGTTCACGTTGGTCCGTTCCCAGAGGGCTTCGGGGTCGGACCCGCCGTTCTCGGCCAGCCAGATCCCGACCACGGAGGCGAAGGCTTCGTTCACTTCGAACAGGTCGATGTCGTCAATGCCCAATCCGGCCCGCTCGAGGGCCCGTGCGGTGGCTGGGATCGGTCCGGTGAGCATGCTGACCGGATCCACGCCCGCCAACGCGAATTGCAAGAAGTAGGCCTTGGGTTCCAGCCCGAGCTCGCCGGCCTTCCGTTCTGACATGATCAGCACGGCGGCCGCGCCGTCCGAGATCTGCGATGAGTTGCCGGCGGTGACCACGCCGTCCGCCTTGAAGACCGGTGGAAGCCCGGCCAGTAGCTCCGGCGAGGTGTCGGGACGGATGCCCTCATCGGCGGTCATCTTCTCCACGGCGCCGTTCGTCCGGATCTCGACCGGGACGATCTCCCGGGCGAACCGGCCCTCGGCCGTTGCCCTAGCGGCTCGCATGTGGGAGTGGTGGGCGATCTGGTCGAGGCGCTCCCGCGACAGGCCCCACTTCTCTGCGATGAGCTCCGCCGAGATCCCCTGCGGCACGAGGCTGTCAGCGTAGCGTTCGACCATGCGGGGCCCGAACGGCCGACCGGGTCCTTGCTGGGCGGTGATTCCCATCGGCACCCGGCTCATCGATTCCACGCCGGCCGCGATGGCCACGTCGTAGGCGCCGGCCATCACTCCTTGGGCGGCGAAGTGGGAGGCCTGCTGCGCCGAGCCGCACTGGCGATCGACGGTCGTGCCCACCACGTCCTCGGGGAAGCTGGCCGCTAGTGCAGCATTCCGGCCCACGTTGAAGCTCTGCTCGCCGGTCTGGGTCACGCATCCCATGATCACGTCATCCACCAGGGCGGGGTCGAGTTGGTTGCGCTCTATCAGGGCTCGCAGCGGGATGGCGGCCAGGTCGACCGGGTGGTAGCCGTGTAGCCGGCCGTTTCGCTTGCCGGTGGGTGTTCTGACTGCGTCGACTACAACTGCCCGTTGCATGGCCTGTCTCCCTCGTATGCGGATGACCCTCGGAGTCCCCGGCCCGGTGACCGGTGGAGGTGATCGGATTCGAACCGACGACCTCCTGGTTGCAAACCAGGTGCTCTGCCTACTGAGCTACACCCCCGGGTTACCTACATTCTACTTGGGCGGCAACCGTTCGGGATGACTGGTGCACGATGCCAAGCTGTTTCGACGAGCGAGCCCTGCGTACCCGAGAACAGAGCAAGACGCCTAGGGTTAGGAGCCTTCACGACTACAGCGAGCCTTGCTAGCCGCAACGTATCTGGGCGATTGGCGAGCGCATCTGTGTTGGCCCGGTAGCGAATCGAGGAATCTGGCATGGCATCAAGCAGCAATCTCGCGATACTCAACCAGTCCAAGGCTGAGATCGGTAGCCGGTACCCAACATTCGCATCTGACCTCTTTTCTTTCTTGGAGCGTGATCAATCTAAAATCTGTTGGGCGCGGAAGTGGGCACATCATTTGAGCGTAATGAGAATCCGTCCCTCGATGCCGATCACTAAGCAGTTCGATATTAAACTAGAGATCCCGCTACTTATCGCGACTTTTGCTGATTTGGAGCCTCGTGTGCTACGCCGCTTGGAGGAATCACCAGAACTCCGAAGAAGCACGTCAGCTGACAAGGACTTCGCTATTCTCGTTGCTACTGATAGACGTGCAAGGGACTTTGTTAGGGACCGAAAACGATTCTCTTATCCCATACTCACCATCTATACAGACGATCTGGAAGCAAGGAAGTACTCGCAGGCTTCCTTAAGAAGTGAGATTGCCAAGCTCATGCGATCCGTCAATCATTTTGATTATAGCAATGAGATTATAGCGGCTGCCGATTTCTTCGGCCGAGTAGATGATCTTGAAGCCCTTATTGCTCTTGTGATGAGTGGTCAAAGTGTAGGAATCTTCGGCCTTAGACGCGCAGGCAAGACGTCGCTTTTATACCAAGTAGCAAATACTCTACGCGAAAAAGACATTGAGTCGATCTACATACAGCTGAATCTGCTAGCGGACGCAGATAACCTTCGCGAAGATCTGGTTGCCAAAACCGCCCGGGTGGTTAAAATGAAGGGCGGTACAATACCAAAGAACTCTGAGATGCTCAACACTGATCTTACGATACGGACGTCGAAGTCAGTTCGCCGACGATGGGTTTATGAGATGGAAGCCTTGCTTGATCAGATCGACACAGACATAGTGATTCTTCTTGACGAAACTGATCTGGCGAATGAAGAGGCTATCGACTTCGACGAGCGCGACCGAGAAGAGCGCCAAGCTATGAACCGGGTTCTCCAGCAACTTCGCGGGGTTATTCAGACAAGAAATGAACAGGGCAAGAAAAAGCTCTCCTTCCTAGCGGCTGGTGTTGCAGCTTCCATTTTTACTACGTCCGTCCGCTTTGGTCGTGACAACCAGTTGTTCGGCTTTGCATCGGCGCGCCCCTTGGGTCCAATGAGTCCAGACGAGATGCGACAGATGGTGAGGGTGCTCGGTAAGCGTAGTGGTCTCCGCTTCGACGGCCACCAGCTATTTAGTAGCCTGTTCGCTGAGTACGGCGGGCATCCTCACCTCACTAGGCAAGCGTGCGCTCGTGTCGCCGAAAATGTGCAACACCGGGAGACAAGCGCAGTTCCATACCATGTGACTCTAGAAGATCTAGCATTCGTGTACACATCTAGGGCCGACGGCTCCCCTGCTCGTTCGGCTTGGGAGACCTTTCTGAGCTTTGAACGATGGTATCCCGAGGAAAGCGAGCTGGTATCTGAGCTAGTCCACGACGGGACAGTGCCCGACACTGCGTCGATTCCACATGCTGTAGACTTCGGCATATGTGATGTTCAAGGCCACCTCAGACTCGAGGCTCTCAAGAGAGAAGCCCGTCGTGGACTGGACTGATATCTGTGTCGGTTATCTGATCGACGGACATTCCCTCAATCTTGTGGGGCTTGATGGATCGGGCCGCTCACACGCCCTTCGTTTGATCACAGAGGCATTAGATTCGTCGGATTGGAGAACACTTCTCTGGACGCCAGACGATCTAGTGACAAGGCCTCGCCGCGAGATTGGCTCAGCGATCGACTCGCTCAGCAGTGGCGGCAGGTATCCAGTGCTTCTTTTTGATGACTTCGGTGAATTCCTTATGACTCGGAAAGGTCGTTGGCTTGAACAAATGCTCTTCAGTCGGGTGTTCGGAAACACAATGCAAGAAGGGCCGTCCCTTCGATGCGTGGTTGTTACTCATCCGCGAGATCGTGAAATCGTAGGGCCAAGTTCTGGTCTTCGTGAGCGAGCCAGATATATACACCCTCCGATGAGAACGGTCACGGCACAGGAAATGGAAGGCTTCGGATGCGCAAATGCTGAAGAGCTACTGAAGCTGACTGGTTACAACAGTCATTTGCTTAGCGTCACAGGTGATACCTCACAGGCCCGGCGAGATGTGGCCAAGTCGAAAGCACACGAATGGCTACCACGTTGGATCGGCCAACTTGACATCGGCCACCAGAACCGGCTCGGTGAGATTATCGGTCGTGCTCAGCCACCCCGATGGCGCCGAGAAGATGGTGACGCCTCCCTCATGCCGATTGTTACCGCACGGCAGTCAGCGAGCCCAGGCCGATGTGCAATCACGGATTGCATCAGGGTGGCAGACCTAAGACAACTCCTTGTTGGTCAACCGTGGCCAGAGTGCGTTCTGGAAGCGGCAGTTCGCCGATTCTGTGCGCGAAACGGTAACGACCCGAATCCACTTTGGGTGGACAACTTCTTGTCAGACACACGGCGGCTGGATTTTGGGCAGCTTGTGGACTTTCTCGAGATGATGCTGTCCAACCTGCCAGGGCTTTCCAGCATACGCATCCTGTCGCGTAACTGGGTGGGCGACCACCGTGTCTACGCCTCAGACATTGAGACGGCCCTCCGACAGACCGGGATCTCACATGTTCTCGCTAGCCGTCTTCAGTGGAGGCTTTATGACCGACAGGGCGATGTCAATCTACATCGTCGAGAGCTTATTCTCAGTACACGTCGGGCTGCCTTCAGTCTGCCGCCGGCTGCCATCGTCACAGGGCAAGACGCCGTCGGCAATGAAGCAGACGCTGCTGTGGCTTTCGCTAGCAGCGAGCCGGCGTCTCGGGCATGGAATGGAGGTGTCCCCGTCCCTATCCCAGGATGATCAGCGCCAGGGCAACGATCGCTACTCCGAACCCGGTCAGCTGGATGCGGGTGGTGCGCTCTCCGGAGAAGAGGACCTGGAAGAGGACCGTGACACCGTAGGCCATCTGGAAGAACAGGCCGGCCACGGCCAGGTTGACCTGGGCGGCCAGCGTGAAGCTCCCGAGCCCGATCCCGCCCAGCATGCCCACTATGACGGCTTGACGAGTGGTACCCCGGTGAGGCCAAACCGCTTCCCTTCGGATGAGGATCAGCAGCAGGACGAAGGTTACGGCGACCACCCGGCCCGGTACCACCGGCCAGGTCCCGGCGTCATCGCCGGTCAATCCGAGCAATGTGGCGGTGATGCCGAACATGACACCGGAGGCCAAGCCGTGTTTCATGGCGATGACGTCCCATCCCGCTCCGGGATCCTTCATGCCGATCAGCCAGACGCCGATCAGCCCGACCACCAATCCCGAGCCGACCACCATCGAGGGGAAACCCGACACGATGGTGTCCACCCCGATCGGGACCACCGCTCCCGTGACCGCGGCCACCGGTCCCACTATCCCGGTGCCTCGGGTGGTGTAGCCCCGGTAGAGCTGGATGAGACCCATCCCGGAAGACACCCCGGAGAAGCTGCCGAGCACCAGGTCGGAACCGGAGGGGCTCCCGCCCCACCAAACCGCCAGGATCAGCGTCGACAGCAGGGTGAAGACGTAGATCGAGAGCACGGTGGCCAGGAGACGCCCGCGACGGCCAACGTTGGTCCCGATGTGATCGGCCAGCCCGATGGACAGTGGGGAGACGAGGCCGACGAGGATGGTCATCGGGGGTGGCCGCTGCCCTCCTACTGGAAGGCCTGGAATCCGGTGAGGGACTGGCCGAGGATCAGGGTATGGATCTCGTTGGTGCCTTCGTAGGTGATCACCGATTCCAGATTGTTCATGTGGCGCATGACCGGATAGTCGAGGGTGATGCCGTTCGCTCCCAGCACGGACCGGGCGGAACGGGCGACATCCAGCGCCATCCGGACGTTATCGAACTTGCCCAGCGACACATGCTCGGGGCCGGCCCGGCCCCGATCCCTCATGCGCCCGATGTGCAGGGCGAGCAGCAGTCCCCGGTTGACGGTGACCATCATGTCCACCAGCTTGCGCTGGATGAGCTGGAAGGCGCCGATCGGCCGGCCGAACTGCTGCCTGGTAACGGCGTAGTCGAGGGCCGCTTCGTAGCAGGAGCGGGCGGCGCCGATCGCCCCCCAGGCGATGCCGTACCGGGCCTCCGTCAGGCAGGACAGCGGACCGCGCAGCGAGGACACCCCGGGCAGAGCCGCTTCCCGGGGCAGGCGCACGTCGTCGAGGGTCAGCTCGGACGTATGGGAAGCCCTGAGGGAGAGCTTGCGCGGGATGTCACGGGCTGCGAAGCCCGGAGTATCGGTGGGGACGATGAACCCCCGGACTCCATCGTCGGCTCGGGCCCAGATGATGGCCACGTCCGCTACCGACCCGTTGGATATCCAGGTCTTGGCGCCGTTGAGGATCCAGTCCGGACCGTCGCGGCGCACGGTGGTGCGCATCGAGCCGGGATCGGAGCCGGAATCGGGCTCGGTGAGGCCGAAACAACCCAGGACCTCGCCCGTAGCCATTCGTGGCAGCCACTCCCTACGTTGATCCTCGGACCCGTACTCCCGGATGGGAAACATGGCCAGCGAACCTTGGACCGACACCATGCTGCGGAGCCCCGAGTCGCCTGCCTCGAGTTCGAGGCAGGTCAATCCGTACTCGACTGCGGAGGCGCCAGAGCATCCGTAGCCGTCCAGGTGCATGCCCAGCAGACCCAGCCCGCCCAGTTCGGTGGCCAGCTCCCTCGGCAGTATCCCCTCGTCGAACCAGTCGCCGATCGACGGGAGCACGCGGTCGGCCACCCACCGGCGAACCGTGTCTCTGAGGAGGCGTTCTTCGGGATCGAGGAGACCGTCGAAGCCTAGGAAGTCCTTCGGGTTGGGAGGGGCCGGCCGGCCGGTCAGTGCCATGGTGGTGTTGAAGGTCTTTCTGAAGCGGCTACGGGGTCTCATTGTGGCAGGTGGAACCCCAGGTGAGCGGCGGCGTGCCTGCATGGGCCACGGGCTCAGACCGGACCGGACCTCGCAAGCCGGTGGTGGGCATCCGCGGGACCAAGCGTGTACCGTTCGGCCTTCCAGCTGTACTCGCGATCGGAGCCTAGGTTGGCTAGGCGGAGGAGTAGTCGATGACCGTACCGACCAAGATCCTGCTCGACGAGTCGGACATCCCGACCCATTGGTACAACATCATCCCCGATCTGCCGGCGCCGCCACCTCCGGTGCTCCACCCCGGAACCCTCGAGCCGGTGGGCCCGGACGATCTGGCGCCACTGTTTCCGATGGACCTCATTCTCCAGGAGGTCTCGCAGGACAGCTACATAGAGATCCCCGAGCCGGTCCGGGAGATCTACGGCCTGTGGAGGCCCACCCCTTTGTACCGGGCCCACCGGTTGGAGAGGGAAATCGATACGCCGGCCCGCATCTACTACAAGTACGAGGGGGTCAGCCCGGCCGGATCCCACAAGCCGAACACCGCGGTTGCCCAGGCCTACTACAACGCTCAAGCAGGTGTGAGGAAGCTGACCACGGAGACGGGCGCCGGTCAATGGGGAAGCGCTCTCGCGCTGGCCTGCCGGATGTTCGGCCTCGAGTGCGAGGTCTGGCAGGTGGCCGCCTCGTTCGATCAGAAGCCTTACAGGGGCTCCATGATGCGCATGTGGGGCGCCACGATCCACTCCAGTCCCTCGGAGGTGACCAACGCCGGTCAGGCCATTCTCGCCAAGGATCCCAACAGCACCGGCAGCCTCGGCATCGCAATCTCCGAGGCGGTCGAAGTGGCGGCTACCAACGAGGATGTGAATTACTCGCTCGGCTCGGTGCTGAACCACGTGCTCCTGCACCAGACGGTGATAGGTCAGGAGGCCGCCGCCCAGCTCGCCAAGGTGGATGAGACGCCTGACGTCATCATCGGTTGCACGGGGGGTGGCTCCAATTTCTCCGGCCTGTCGTACCCGTTCCTGCGAGAGAAGCTGGCCGGGAACATCAACCCCACTATCCGCGCCGTGGAGCCGGCGGCATGCCCCTCGATCACCAAGGGTGAGTACCGCTACGACTTCGGGGACGCCATCGGCATGACGCCGCTGATCAAGATGCATACCCTGGGCCACGGGTTCGTGCCGGATCCCATCCATGCGGGCGGGTTGCGATATCACGGAATGTCGCCGCTGGTCTCGCACATCGTGGAGCTCGGGCTCATGGAGGCTGAGGCCATCGCCCAGGTGGAGTGCTTCGAGGCCGCCCTTCTGTTCGCCAGGACGGAGGGGATCATCCCCGCGCCGGAACCGACCCACGCCATCGCGGGGGCGCTCCGGGAGGCCAACGAGTGCCGGGAATCCGGTGAGGAGAAGGTGATCCTCATTGCGCTGTGCGGCCACGGCCACTTCGATATGGCCGCATACGACACATTCCTGGCGGGCGATCTACACGACTACGAGTACCCGGCCGACGCCATCGCGGCGGCGCTGGCGGAGGTGCCGGTGGTCGCATGACGAGGTCATCCGGTCCGGCCGTCCGGGATCTCCGGCGGCCGGGCGCTGCACCCCATCAGGAGAACAGGGCTAGCTGGGGGTCGGGTTGCTTCCCGGGGGTCGTATCGCGGGGCGGTCGGCGTTCCCCGCCGGGGGCGCCGTGGGCCGCCTTCGAGCGCCGGATCAGGCCCCCGAGACGCCGGCGCATGGCCGGGGGAGCGTAGGACCTGGTTCCGTAGGTGTGCCGGTAGAACCGTGACAGGTGGGGGTAGTCCCGATCTATCCACCCGAGCACATGGTCCTTGAGGGGTCCGCGCACATGCAGGTATCCGCCCATGATGAAGCGGGCCCCGGCCTCGGCGGCGCCCTTGACCAACTCCTCCACTTGCTGCGGTTGATCCGAGATCCCGGGAAGGACGGGCATCATGAGCACGCCGGAGGAGACACCCGCCTCGTTGAGCCGCCGGACCGCGTCGAGACGCTTGCGGGGATGGGCGGTTCCCGGCTCTGAGCGTGACCAGGCATCGGTGTCGAGGGTTCCGATCGAGAAGTTGACGCTGATCTCGGCGGTCTCAGCGGCTTGGGTCAGGACGTCCAGGTCCCGGAGCACCAAAGGCGATTTGGTGAGGATCGAGAACGGGTTGCCCCGCTCGGCGAGTATCTCGACGATCTGGCGGGTCAGCTTGTACTTGCCCTCCGCCGCCTGGTAGGGGTCGGTATTGGTTCCCATCGCGATCGGATGGCCCGCCCAGCGCTGCGGCGCGGTCTCGTGGCGCAGGATCTCGGGTGCGTTGACCTTGACCACGATCTTGGTGTCGAAGTCGCGCCCGATGCCGAGGCCCAGGTAGTCGTGGCTAGGTCGGGCGAAGCAGTAGGTGCACGCATGGCTACAACCTCGGTAGGCGTTGATGGTGTACTCGAAGGGCAATGCGGCCGAATGCGGCACGCGGTTGATGATGGTGCGGGACTCCACATGTAGGAACTCGAGGCCCCTGTAGGCGCCGCGGCCGATCCGGCGCTCGACCACCGTGTCGAACAACGCCCTCTTGTCACCGGGCGCATCGGTCGTGATCCAGCGAAGCTCCGCCATAGTCCTGGCAGTATAGACGAACATATGTTCGCAGAACAATCCTTACGGATGCGGGTAACGTCAGGGCCGGCCTCAAACACCGGAGTGGATATCGATGCCAGAGCGGGGGAGCCGACCTACCGTTGCCTACGCCTTGGGCGACCTGTCGGGTCGGGTGGACGATCGGTTGAGGGTGTGGGCCGCCAAGGAGTACGCACGCCGGATGTGGGACAGAGACCACGCCCTGTGGTCGCCCGATCCGACTCCTGAACTCACCGACCGGCTGGGGTGGCTCCAGCTGCCGTACGCCACCGACCAGGTGCCCGCCATCAATGCCTTCGCCGACGGCGCACGCGCCGGAACCGACCAGGTGGTGGTGCTCGGGATGGGCGGGTCGAGCATGGCCCCTGAGGTGTTCGCCGACACGTTCGGGACCGCCCCAGGCCATCCCTCGCTGACCGTTCTGGACAGCACCCACCCCGAGGCCGTAAGGGCGGTGTCCGCCGGTATCGATCCGGCTCGGACCCTGTTCCTGGTGGCCTCCAAGTCGGGCGGCACCATCGAGACGCTGTCGCTGTTCCGCCACTTCTGGGGCTTGGTATCGAGCGTTCATGATCGCCCGGGCGACCGGTTCGTGGCCCTGACCGATCCGGGCTCGGGACTCGAGGCTCTGGCCGGCGAGCGGCGATTCCGCCGGGTCTTCACCGCGCCGCCCGACGTCGGCGGGCGCTACTCGGCGCTCACGCCGTTCGGTCTGGTCCCGGCCGCCCTGATCGGCATGGACATCGAGAGCCTTCTGGCGAAGGCGGCCGTAATGGCCGACGACTGCGGGCCCGACCGTCCGGTTGCCGCAAACACGGGACTCCGGTTGGGCGCGGTCATGGGCGAATCGGCCCTGGCCGGCCGGGACAAGCTCACGTACCTCTGCTCACCGGCGGTCACCGGTTTCGGCGCCTGGATCGAGCAGCTGGTAGCGGAAAGCACGGGTAAGAACGGCACCGGGATCGTCCCGGTGGCTGGTGAGCCGTTGGGTGATCCGGAGAGCTACGGGCAGGATCGCCTGTTCGTCTTCATGGCCCTCGAGGGAGACCAGCCTCCCGAGTGGGAGGCGGTCCAGGCCGGGCTGCGGCGCCGCGGCCACCCGATGGTCGGAGTAACCCTCCATCACCTGGACGAGTTGGGGGCGGAGATGTTCCGTAGCGAGATGGCGGTGGCGTCCGCCGGATCCATTCTCGGGATCAACCCCTTCGACCAGCCCGATGTTCAGGTGGCCAAGGACCTGGCTCGCCGGGCCATGTCGCCGGGGGGCTTGGAGGGCAGCGTCGCGGAGACATCCTGCGACTCCCCCCGGCTCGCCGCCGCGCTGGGGGCCTGGGCGGCGATGATCGAGCCGGGCGATTACGTCGGGATACATGCATACCTTCCCATGGGCGGTCCGGCCACGCCCGTTCTGGAGTCGCTCGTGCCGCTACTCCGGGATCGGTACCGCGTGGCGGTCACGCTCGGCTACGGACCCCGGTTCCTCCACTCCACCGGCCAGCTCCACAAGGGCGGCGCCAACAACGGGGTGTTCCTCCAACTGGTGGATTCGCCCGATCTCGATATCGAGATCCCGGAGGCGGATTTCAGCTTCGGGGAATTGCTCGAGGGTCAGGCGGCCGGCGATTACCAAGCCCTGTCAGGCCGGGACCGCCGCCTGCTGCGGGTCCGGCTCACCGGCGACCCACGCTCTGCGATCGAGACGGTGGCCGGCCCCCTACGAGGGCACTGAGAAATGTCCGGTTGGCCAGTCAGCAACGAAACCCCAGGTCGGGGCATCGCGGCCAACCCGTCCCCGTCTTCTTCGGCGGCCTACCCGGCGCGCCCGCAGGTGGAGCGTAGGTAGTAGTGGAATCGCTGCCGACGGTCGGGTCCCGGGCGGTCGACCGGCACCTGCTGGTGGTGTTCGGCGCCACCGGGGACCTGTATCACCAGAAGCTGGCGCCGGCCCTCTATCACCTGGTACGCCAGTACGGGTTGGTCGATCGATGCCTCATCCTGGGCGTCTCCCGCGCGGCTCTCGATGACCAGGTGTTCCGGGATAGGACCCGCGACGCGATCGAGAAAGCCTCTCCAGGCCAGATGCCGCTGGACACCCCCGGCGCCGGTCCGGCCGACTGGTGCGACACGGTGTTGCACTACCACCAGCTCGGCGTGGACGGATTCGACGGGTTGAGGCGCCGCATCGAGGCCATAGAGCGAGACCACGGGTTGTCGGGCAACCGTATCTTCTACCTGGCCCTGCCTCCGGCGGCTTTCGGCGCCACGGTCAGGGGCCTGGGGGCATCGGGCCTCGCCGGCGGTGAGGGATGGACCCGTCTGGTGGTGGAAAAGCCTTTCGGTGTCGACCTGGAGTCCGCGGTGGCGCTGAACTCCATCCTCCACGAGAGCTTCGACGAGAGCAAGATCTACCGGATCGACCACTACCTCGGCAAGGCCACCGTCCAGAACCTTCTGGTGTTCCGGTTTGCCAACCCGCTGTTCGAGTCGGTCTGGAATCGTGATCGGATCTCCAACGTCCAGATAACGGTCGCAGAGGATCTCGGTATCGGATCCCGGGCGGGGTACTACGACCGGTCCGGAGCGCTCCGCGACATGGTCCAGAACCATCTGACGCAGGTGCTGAGCCTCGTGGCGATGGAGCCGCCCGTGTCGTTCGATGCTGAGGCGATCCGCGACGAGAAGGTGAAAGTTCTGCAGTCGATCCGGAGGCTCACGCCCGACGACGTGGTGTTGGGCCAGTACACCGCCGGCCAGGTCGACGGACGAATGGTCCGAGGCTACCGGGAAGAGCCGGGGGTGGTCGATGGCTCGGACACCGCCAGCTTCGCAGCGCTGCGGGTCTTCATCGACAGTTGGCGCTGGCAGGGGGTGCCCTTCTACCTGCGGACCGGGAAGCGACTGGCGACCCGCCTGACCCAGGTGGCGGTCACGTTCCGCGAGCCGCCGGTGCCGCTCTTCAAATCTTTCGACCGGAGCCGGCATCAGGGCAACGTCCTCTTCGTCCGCCTCCAGCCCCACGAGGGCTTCGAGCTGCTGTTCGACGTGCAGGTGCCCAGCGACCATCCCGAGCTGGCCACCAAGCCGCTGTCGTTCGCCTACGAGGAGGCATTCGGCAACCTTCCCGACGCGTACGAGACCTTGCTGTACGACATCATGACCGGCGATCGCACCTTGTTCGTTCGTTCCGACGAGGTGGAGCAGGCGTGGAGGCTCTACACACCGTTACTCGAAGCGGATCTCCGGCCTGCCCTCTATCCGGCGGGCTCGTGGGGCCCCCTAGAAGCCGATGCCCTGCTGTCGTGCCGGGGCGATGGTTGGCAGGTGCGGCTCCCCGACGGTGGCGATCCGGGGTAGGGCGCCGGGGATGGCCGCTCCACAGGGGTTCTTCTACAATGGACGTTCGTAGGGCGTTTAGCTCAGCTGGGAGAGCGCTTCCCTTACAAGGAAGAGGTCGGCGGTTCGAGCCCGTCAACGCCCACAGATGTTTCATAAGGCTCATGGGATACCCTGAAACTGCCGTTTACCTGGGTATTCACAGCCCCAGCACACAGGTTCCACGTTACAGAGGCACCCCACGGCAGGTTCGAAGATCTGGTCGCCGCGCTAGGTGCGGCTCGCCGCCGGTGGGGCAAGCTTGCTTTCGTTCTGGCTTTGGGAATGTGGAACCAGACCGGAGACATGAGGAATCATGTTGGGGTGGTGTGAGGTTGGCCCGCTTCGGTGGACACTTTGCCGGTGTCGGGGCGGTTGCGGAGGGTTTGGTTTAGGGAGTGGGGAGGTTGAGGGCGCGGGTGAGGAAGGTGGCCATCTGGGCGCGGGTGACGGGCTGGTCGCCGCAGTATCGGTCGGTTGCGCAGCCGGTGGTAATACCCGCTGCGGCGATGGTGTTGATGGCGGCCTCGTGCACGCTGTTGTCGTCGTCGACGAAATAGTCCCTCAGCGGCACGACGACCTGTTCGACGGGGGTTTCCTCCTCGGGCTCGGTCGGCGCCGGGCCGGGCCCAGAGACTGGCGGCGGCGGCCTCGGCGTGGCAACCATGCTGGCAACCACACCGGCGTCGATGTTGTTGACGGCCCGGACCTCGATCCGGTAGGTCGTGCCGTTGGTCAGCCCGGTCACCGTGTATGACGTCGTGTTCGCACCGCTGTTGGGGATGTCGGTCTAGTCGGGATCCCAGGTGTTGCCGCTGTCGTCGCGGACCCGGTACTGGTAGACGGTGATCTGGGGATAGCCGCGGCGGCGGCCACGTATCCTTCGGAGTCGACGTTCCTGATTGCCTGCAACTGGACCTGTACTCGGGTGCCGTTGGTCAGATTCTGCACTGTGTGCGAGGTCGTGGTGGCGCTGCTGCCGGGGACGTTGGCCCAGTCGGTATAGCTGGAGCCGCCGTCGGTGCTCATGCGCATCCAGTACTTGGTGATACGCGAGTCGCCGGGGTCGTTCCAGCTCAACTTCAACTGTTTGTCACCGAGGCGGCGGCACCGGCGCCGTTGTTGTTGACGGCCCGGACCTCGACGGTGTGGGTCGTGCCGTTGATCGTTTCGGACAGGTTGAAATGGGGCTCGGTGCCGCCGGAGATGTCGACCCAATCAGGCAGCCAGGTGTTCCCGCCGTCGGTGCTCCGGCGGAACTGGTACTTGGTGATGCTCGCGTCGTTGGGATCGTCCCAATCCAAATAGGTCCAGTTCGATCGCGGCTTGGCCACCAGATTGGCCGGGGCCACCGGGGTATTCGTCTGCTGCCTCAACTCGATGCTGCTGGCGGTACCGGCACCACCCACCGCACCGGGGGGCAACAGGCCCGCGAACAACACCGCGGCAAGCGACAGCACCAGCAGCCACCCCGCGAGGCCGCGGCGGCGGATCACACCGGGCACCGTTGCCTATCTCCGGGGGGGCTAACAAGAGTGCGGGCGCGCCACGCGCCGGCACAATGTCGTGGCTATGGACGCAACGAGTGGATTGGGGCTATCCATCCTCTCCCGCTCTGCCGGCATGCTGCGTCGCCCACTATACATGTATAGAACATGCACGCGGGGCCGGATAGATGTATGAACACACATTGGCCCGGGCAGTGCCGAGCAGCGGCGGCTGGACAGCAGACTAGGCGGTTTCGTTCGAAGCGGCTATAACACTCGAAGTAACATCGTCCAAACACCAACAGGCCTGTGACCTGGGGTGATAGGGGTATCCAACGGTTCGAGCCCGTCAACGCCCACCGTTGTTTCATAAAGGCTCATGGGATGCCCTGAAACTGCCGTTTACCTGGGTATTCCCATACCCCAGTCATCCTTGGCGTCCACTAGCGCTCCGGTAACGCTCTCTGCCTTACCGCAATCTCCCTCTGCCTCCGACCCTACCTCACCACCACGACGACCGAACCGGAAGGCAGCTGACCCATACGCGCCGGAACCCGGCCGATAGAGGTGGCCGGGTTCCGGGTAAACGGTGTTCCAACAGTGCTACCCGAAACGGTGGCACTTGATCGGGTGGAGCACCGGCTTCAGCCTCACGAAGTGAGGGAGAACACGATTAACGCAGCGATCGCGAACGCGAATGCCAGAACAACAACCTTGATCGACGGCTTCTCTGCCATCTGTACACCCTTCCAGTGGCTGACTCCGACCCCCATACTACTGCCACCGATGGTCCCGTCCCGGTGGATAAGCGGTTGGCAGTTCATACAATTCGGGCTGTTACTGCCTTGGCAGTACACGGCGACGCTGACTCGGGAAGCTCCTTTGAGTGTGCCTCCGGCAAGAACCCGACGATCACCCCGCGTCAGGGATGCCGATCAGCGACATCAGCAGCAAGATCAGCAATACTGGCCACGTCCTTCCGCCTGCGCAGTCGTGTCATCGACGAGCCTTTGCCGGTCGGGGTGGAATACGGTGCGGTGCTTGATTCCCTGGTAGGACAATTGGAGGAGATCGCGGACTCACTCAACAGCTGAGAGTGGTTCCGACGAGCCGGCGGCGGGGCTGGATTGTCATACCGGGTTGGTAGGTTCGTCGCGGGATAGATCCTCAACCGAGCAGGAGGCTGCGGTGGGTACGACCGTTGTGTGTTGGAACATCAAGAAGCTCCACAACGCGTGTCGCCAGTTGGCAGAAATGGGCGCTGACGTGGCTCTGTTGCAGGAAACAGGCAAGGTACCGTGGGATGTGGTCGGCAAGGTAGACACCGGCCCCCGCGAACACTGGGACTCCCACTACTGGAACTCGGAGTGGTACGGAGACCGGTTCCCGTATCTGCTTGAGCGGTGGCCGGTGGTGGTGAAGCTATCGGACCGGGTCGAGGTCGAGTGGTTCAAACAGGTCAGCCCGATCAGCATGCCAGCCGAGGACGAGATCGCGGTTAGCGGGATAGGAACCATCGCCGCCGCGCGGATCTCTCCCCGAGATGCCGCACCGTTCATCGCGGTGTCCATGTACGCCCGCTGGATCAGCCCACACTCATCCGCCAAGAGCAACATGCCAATCGGCTACCCCGACGGATCCGCGCACCGGATTATCTCGGACCTGTCCGCGTTCATAGGTAGCACGGACCCCACCACGCATCGCATCCTCGCCGCCGGTGACCTCAACATGGCATTCAGCGGCAAGGACGATGAGCCGTTCGTGCTGCGCGAACGCACCGTCACCGACAGGATGGACGCGCTCGGCCTCGAACTGTTGGGACCCCAACACCCGGACGGTAGGAAAGCGGACCCGACCCCCGAATACCTACCGGCTGACACCCGCAACGTGCCCACCTACCACACAACCAGCCAAACCCCCGAAACCGCCACGAACCAATTGGACTGGGCCTTTGCGGGCTCTTCGCGAATGGGTGGGGAGTGGGGTATCTGCGGGGCTAGGGGGTAATCCGCCAGATGTGATGAGGGGTCCTCCATAATCGGCTGGTTGTAAGCGACATCCGAGGCAGGAGGACCCCTGTGGAAACTGATCCTACGCGCATGTGCGAGAAGCTGGTAGGCCTAGGTGACGTGGAGCTGGTCGGGATCAACGACTCCGGTGAGGGGACACCGCTTGGGGTTGTGATCCGTTCCTGCCGACCCCTCCCGATGTGTGAGGGCTGTGGGGGTCGGGTGTGGTCGAAGGGTGAGCGGACAGTGGTGTTGGTTGATCTGCCGGCGTTCGGGCGGCCGGTGCGGTTGCGGTGGCGGAAGCGGCGCTGGGCGTGTCCGAACCCTGATTGTGAGGTTAGGTCGTTCGTTGAGCAAGACCCGGCGATCGGTCCGGATAGGGCGTTGCTGACCTCGAGGCAGCAAGATGGGCAACCGTCGGGGTCGGGAAACTGGGTCGCTCGGTCGATGAGGTCGCCGAAGAGCTGGGTTGTGGGTGGCATACGGTCAACCGAGAGGTGACACGCTGGGGCGAAGCACTGCTGGAAGCTGATGGTGATCGGGTAGGGGCAGTGGAAGCTGTGGGGGTGGACGAGACGTTGTTCTGGCGGAAAGGAAGATGGCGGACCAAGCAGTGGGCCACGTCTGTTGTTGATGTGGGAGGCCGCCAGCTGTTGGACATAGTCCCAGCTAGAACAGCTAATAGTGCCGAAGCCTGGTTCCGGTCACAACCCCAGGAGTGGCTCGACGGGATCCTCTGGGCGGTGTTGGACCTCTCCGGCCCTTACCGGACCGCGTATGACCGGGCGCTGCCCAACGCTTCACAGGTAGCAGACCCGTTCCACGTCATCCGCCTGGCTAACCAGCGACTCGACGAAGTACGACGCCGGGTCCAGAACGAAACCCTCGGACACCGAGGCCGCAAAGGCGACCCGCTGTATCGGATACGGCGGCTCCTCACCGCCGCCCACGAACGCGTCAGCGACGGCGGCCGAACCCGCCTACGCGGCCTCCTCGAAGCCGGCGACCCCCACAGCGAAGTCCGCACCGCCTGGCACGC